>Ga0307503_10000001_pt1 | contig 484270 bp, 479 predicted proteins | sample 17_S_MG_FD_194514 | JGI IMG/M metagenome (GOLD analysis project Ga0307503, IMG submission 194514) | Soil microbial communities from Populus trichocarpa stands in riparian zone in the Pacific Northwest, United States - 17_S | ecosystem: Environmental > Terrestrial > Soil > Riparian zone >... | reverse complement strand
GAGAGCGGCGTTAGCGTGAACCTTCATCCGGGTCCTCCTTGGCTTGGGCGTCAGAACCACAAGCCTCCGGGAGGGCCCGGATGCCTCTCAGCTGTTCACAACGTGTGTGGGCGGGACATCTAGCGCGCGGCTGGGTGCTCTTTGGCCCAGCGCGCGATCGTGCTGGAGCCGGAGATGACCTCGCCGTCGTCGAGGATGAGGATCGGCACCTCGGGGGTGCCGCTCAACTTCTTCACCTCGGCCCGGTCGTCGCCGCGGCTGCCCCAGGTCCAGGGCATCAGCCGGTAGCCGCCGACCGTCTTCAGCTCGTACTCGTAGCCCGCGGCGTCGAGCGCGTTGCCCGCCTTGGAGCAGGGATGGGCGAAGCCCGGCCCCCGCTTCTTCTGTCCACAGGTGTAGAGGATCACGCCACCAGCCTAGTCGCGTGGTTCCTTTCGTGCCTCCCAGGCCCAAAAGGAACCACGCGACGGGCGGTCACTTCTGCATCAGGACCACGGTGCGGGTCTTGCTGAACGACTCGCCGGTGGCGGGGGTGAAGGCGATCATCACTTTCACCGTCACCTTGCCCGTCTCGGCCAGGGTCGCGAGCGCGTTGCCCTTGGCCTCGATCGCGATCCACTGCGCACCGGCCGCGGTCGGGGCCAGGGTCACCTTTTTCACTTTCGGACCGCTGGCCACCAGCTCACCCGCGCCCGGGACCTTGACCTGGAGCAGCGCGGTTCCCTTGCCGGGCAGGCGCTTCAGCTTGCCGAGCGTCACCGTGCCGGGAGTGGGTGGCGTCGCGGGTGGGGTGGTGGGCGGTACGACCGGCTCTTTAACCGTCGGCTCCTCGATCGGCGGCTCTTCCACCGGCGGCCCGTCCTTGACCTCGACCTCAACCGAGCTGGTCGTGACCTGACCTGAGGAGTCGACGATCGTCGCCTCGAGGGTCACGGTCTCTCCCTGCTGCTCCTCGCTCGGAGTCCAGGCGAAGACGTAGGGGGCCTCGGCCATCGTCGCCACGGTCTCGCCGTCGGCGGTGAGCTCGACCGAGGCGACGCCGAAGTCGTCCTCGGTGAAGACGACCGGCTCGACCGGGACGCCCGCTTCGGCCTCCGCGCCGTCGCCGGGGTTGACGATCTCCCCGCTCGGCGCGAGGTCCTCGATTGGACCGGGCACCGCCGGCACCGCCGGCGCCGCGCCCGCGACCGGGTCGAACAGGACCGAGGGATTGCCTTCGCCGTCGAGGCCGGAGATTCCCTCTTCGTCGATGCCGGGACCGAACACGCTCTGGCCCAGGATCGGCGTACCGCCGGTCCCCCAGAAGTTCTCGGTCGCCGTCGCCGGGGCGCCGGCCAGCACCGCGGTGTTGGCCACGTTGGCGTTGAAGAGGCCGAACCCGTTGCCGGTCAGCAGCGTGCCTTTCGCGTACCAGTCTTTGGTTTCGGCCCCGGTCAGCAGGACGCCGACCGATTTGCGTGGGTCCGCGGTCAGCACGTTGCCGCTGACCTTGCTGCCTTCGACGAATCCGCTGGCGCCGGCGTGGTACTGGATGCCGGTCTGGGGGAAGGCGAACGTCGGCGCCGCCACCGGGCCGCGGCCTTCGACGACGCTGCCGGTGACGATCCCTTTGAGCAGGATCTTCGCCGACTGTTTGGCCGATTCCGCCGCGTCTTTGCCGGCCGCGTCGTCGAACAGGATGCCGCCGGTCTGGTAGCCGGTCACGAGGCTGTCGGCGACCGTCACCTGGCGCAGGATCGTGCCCGGGCCTTCGCCCTGCATCGAGTTGGCGGCGACGATTCCCCAGCCGTGCGGCCGGGCGTTGAGCGCGTTGGTCGAGGTCGCGGTGGAGCGGATCGGCCCGACGACGCTGTCGGAGATCCGGCCCGAGGTGTTGAAGAACGCGACCCCGGCCTCGGCGTAGGCAAACGGCGATTCCACCGTCACCCCCGAGATGTCGACGAAGTTCTCGGAGTATTCGCTCGAGCCCTGCGACTGGCGCGAGATCGCGATCACGTTGCCGCCGCCGTCGCGCAGGAACGGTTCGGTTCCGGCCAGGGTTACGCCGAGGTTGGCGGCGGGACGGATCGTCACCAGGTCCGCACCGGCACCGACGATCTTCAGCGGCTTCTTGATCGTCAGCCCGTTCTTCGCCCCTTCCTGGGAAGGACTCGGCCCGCTGTTGACCGGGACCGAGGATTCTTCGTAGAGGCCGGGGCAGATGACGACCGTGTCCCAGGGGCTGGCGAGGTCGACCGCCGTCTGGATCTCGGTGAAGCCGGCGTTCGGGCACTCGGCCCGGTCGTCGTCAACCGTCCAGACGTTGGCGCCTGCCTGGGTGGTCACGTTCGGCAGCGACATCGTCGCCGGGGCGCGGTCGAACCCTTCGATTTCCTCCATCGGGTCGGGCCCGCTCTCCGGCGGACCTTCGCCGGGCCCAGCGTTGGGCGCGCTGCTGTCGAGCAGCAGGTCGGTGCCGCCGACCGCCTCCTGGAAGCGGATGTCGGCGAGCTCGATCGAGCCGCTCGCCGGCATCCCCTCGTCGCCGAAGCGGAGCTCCAGCCCGCGCACCGCGGTCAGGTCGAAGTCCGCTTTGGTGAAGTCCTCGAGCGGGACCCGGATCTCCTTCAGGATCACGTGCACCTTGGGGGAGCTGGTGCCGTGCGTCTGCTGCAGCGCGATCCCGTAGCGCGGGTCGCCCGCGGAGACGGTCGCTTCGTTGCCGTGGGCGTCGGTCAGGGCGATCGTGAAGTCCTGTTTGCCGACCTGCGGGTCCCAGGGGGATCGGACCGGGTTGCGGGGGTCGAAGTAGTTGACCGCCGCCGCCAGGGCGAGGACCTTGAAGCCGCTGACGTTGCCGTCGGCGGCAGGGATGTCGACGGCCAGCGCCGCCGGTTTCTCCCAGGCCACAGCCAGCTGGCGGCCGGCGGACTGGTTGACCGGCCCCTGTTCGCGGACGCCTTCCTGGCCGCCGACCGAGTTCGGCGCCGGCAGCGGGCAGGCCTTGGCGGAGGTGGGGAAGCCGCCCTCACCGATGGCGCCGGGTTCGGTCTGTTTCGTGTCCGGGTTGCACCAGTCGAGGCCGCTCGCAGTCGTCCCCGGCCGCGGGCTGACGCCGCCGCCTTTGAGATAGGGGTTGGCGAAGCCGGACGCGTGCAGCTCGGTGCCGAGCGCGGTCATCGCCAGCGGCTTCTCGGTGTCGGGACGCAGGACGTCGAGCCGTTCCTCCGCCGGTGCCACGAAGCTGGTCGAGATCCGGTCGAGGCAGCTGATCTTGGTCCCGGTTGGGCTGGTCGGGCAGGCGGAGAGGGGGACCTGCGGTTTGCCCTCGGCCGCCAGCTCACCGGTCAAATACGGTTCGAATGCGCCCTCGCCGCCGACGTAGCGGCGGAAGAAGGCGGACATCGTCGCCAGCCCGATCTTCTCCTGGTCGCCCATCCGCGCCGGGTCGCCGGAGATGCGGGTGTTGAGCAGCGGGTTGAGCTTGTCGCTGTTGTCGATGACGTAGCTCTGGCCGGGTTCAGTGCCGGCCTGGCCGCTGAGCCGGAGGCTGTCCGGTTCGGAGGTTTTGCAGGCAGCGTCGGCACCGTTCGCGTCGTCCCCGTTACCCGTCGCGAGGTTGGTGTCGGCGAACCAGACGCTGTTGTACCAGTTGTGGTTGCCGCCGACCTGGGAGGACTGGATGCGCGGGTAGGGGTCGTCCTTGACGTACTGACTGCGCTCGAAGAAACGGGCGCCCTGGAGGTTGGAGACGTCGCCGTCGCAGGTCCCGAAGATGGTCATGTACGGAACGCCGTACGGCGCCCGGCGCTCGTAGTCAACCGGGGCCAGGGAGATCACTCCGCGCAACGGGTAACGGCGGCCGCTCGGCCGCGAGCGGTTGAAGTCGATGAAGCTGGAGACGGCGTCGCCGCCGCGGGAGTGGCCCATCAGGCCGATCCGGGTGAAGTCGAGCTTGCCTTTCAGCAGGTCGCCGATGTTCGAGTTCTCGTTGACGGGCAGCCCGTTCTGGTCCGCCTCGTAGAGGGCGTCGAGCAGCGCCGCGATCAAGAGCCGCCGCGCGTGCATGCCGCGGGCGAACCCGTCCTGGCGCGCGATCATCTGGTCCTGGTCGAGCGAGAGCACCGCATATCCCCAGCTGGCGAGGTTTTCGCCCAGGTAGGCGTAGCCCTCGTCGTTGCGCTTGAAGATCGTGCAGTTGGGGGCGTTGCCGGTGTCGCAGCTGCCGTGGTTGCCGTGGACGAGGACGATGATCGGCGAGCGCCCCGGGTAATCGTGCGGGGTGTACATCACGCCGCGCGCCTGCAGGGTGATCGACGAGTTCGCGCCCGTCCCGGGTGCGCCCCCGGCCGCGTTCGGTTCCTGCAGGGCGACGAGGCCCGCTTTGAACGGGTCGAGCCGGTCGACGGCGAAGCTGCCGCGGTCGAGCGGGTCGGGCGGTTCGACCGCCGCCGCGCTGGCGGGGCTGAGTGCCGCCAGGGCGAGGAGGACGAGTACGGGCAGGAACAGCGTGCGGTAACGGCGCGATGACTTCAAGTGGCGTCTCCGGGTCTCGTGGGTGTGGGGAGGCCGCCGAACCTAGGCCGGTCACTCAACCCGTCTTTGGGACGCCGGGCCATATTTCCCCGCCCTTCGCTGGCCCTGTGTCCAAGCGAACGGCGCAAGGCAAAAAACAGCCGGTTTCGCAATGGCCCCGGGTCCAGAATCAACGGGTGTCGACCCGGCGAACATTCGCAACACACCGTTGGCGGCGAACGCAGCCCGGAACTGCCTCTGACCGAGGTGCTACGGTTGTCGCACAATGGTAGAAGTCGCTTCCAGGGAGCTGCGCAACGACACCGCTGGCGTGCTGCGGCAGGTCGAAGCCGGGGAGACGGTGGTGATCACCCGTCGCGGCAAGCCGGTGGCAAACCTCGTGCCGCACTCGGTTCGTGGACGTCAGTGGCTGACGCCGGCCGAGGTGGTTTCGATCCGCAAGGTCGCATCTGCCGATCCGACTTTCCGCGACGACCTCGACCGGCTCGCCGGGGAAACGACCGACGAACTCGGCCCGATCTATGAGTGAACAGCGCGCGCCTCGTGGAGTGCTCGATACGTCCGTCTTCGTGGCAGTCGAGCGCGGCCGGCCCATCCGGGAGGAGGCGTTGCCCGAAGCGGGCGTCGCATCCATCGTCACGATCGCCGAGCTGAGGGCCGGGGTCCTGGCAGCGCCCGATGTCGAGAGCCGGAATCGGCGCATCACCACGCTGGAAGGCGTGATGGGAGCGGGGATTCTTCCGATCACCGAGCACGTCGCTCGGGCCTGGGCCGGGATGCGCACCTACCTCGTGGCTTCAGAGCGCAAGGTGACCGTGAACGACCTTTGGATCGCCGCCACCGCCGCCGCCTACGAAATCCCGGTGGTCACCCAGGATCGCGACTACCACGCTCTTTCCGGGGTTAACGGCCTAACCGTCGTCGAGGTCTGAGAGCGACTCAGAGCAGGCGCGTTCGCCGGAGCTGACGGCGCCGTCCATGTAGCCGTTCCAGACCGTCGCGGTCTCGGCGCCGGCCCAGTGCAGGCGGCCGATCGGCTCGCGCAGGGCGCTGCCGTATTCGGTCCAGCCGCCGGGGACCATCAGGCAGCCGTAACAGCCGCGGGTCCACTCCTCCTCGGCCCAGACCCGCTCGATGAAGTCCTCCGGCCGCGCTGCCCGCTCGCCGAAGAGGCTGGCGTGGCCGGCGAGCACGGCGTCGCGGCGCTCCTGCGCCGGGCGCGCTCCCCACTCGCGGGCGAGCCGGCCCTCGAGGAAGCCGAGCAGGACGCCGGGACTGCCGTCCGGCGGCGAGTTGTCGAAGACAACGCGGGAGGGGCCGACGTCGCTGGTCGCCTGGCCGGAGAGGCCATCGGCGCGCCAGAACGGCGTCTCGTAGATCGCCATCGTCTTGATCACCGTGCCCTGCGGCATCCGCTGGGTCAGCTGGTCGCGCCGGGCCGGCAGCGGCGGGTCGTAGGCGACCCGCCCGGCCAGGGTCGGGGGGATGGCGACGATTGCGCTGCGAGCCCGGACCACGAGCCCGCCGATCTCTCCGCCGAGCCCGTCGGCGTGCAGGACGACGCCGTCGCCGCCGTGCTCGATCCGCCGCACCGGCGCCGAGAGCCGCACCCGCTCGTCCTCGAGCTGATCGGCCATCAGCAACGCCAGCCGCTGCGAGCCGCCGTGGAAGCGGTCCTGCTGGGCGCCGCCGCCGGTCCCGATCAGGGTGTTGAAGCCGCCGCCGGAGTGGGTGTAGAAGAGGACGTGGAGTAGCGAGACGTCGCTCGGCTCGGCTGCCCAGACCGCCTCGGTCGCCAGCTCCATCAGGCTGCGGGCGGCGGCGGTGCGGGTGTTGCGGCGGACCCAGGAGGCGAAGGTCTCACCGTCCCAGCGCCGCGCCCGCGGCGCCGACCACGGCGCCTCCAGCGGCACCTGCCGCGCCATCCGGTCCAGGCGCGCCCGGGCCTGTTCGAAGTCGGCCAGCGCAAGCGGCGAGACGGTGCTGGCGAGGTCGCGGACCAGGCTCAGGCTGGCGTCGGTGAAAGCGCCGGCGAAGGAGCCGCGCTTGCCGCCCATCTCGATCAGGTGGCGGCCCTGGTCGTGGGTCGGGAAGGTCGCGACACCGAGCTCCGCCGCAAGCGCGGCGATCCGCCGCTGGGTCGGGCCGATCCACTGGCCGCCGACCTCGACCACCTTGCCATCGCCGATCGGCTCGTTCAGCAGCCGGCCGCCGACCCGGTCGCGGGCCTCCAGCACCAGCGGCCGCACGCCCGCCGCCACCAGCTCCCGCGCCGCGACCAAACCGGCCAGACCGGCGCCCACAACGGCGACGTCGGTCTCGATCGGCTCGGTCATCCCACTCTCAGGATCGCAGCCCTTCGACCCGCTCGAAGATCTCGGGCAGGTGGGTCAGGTAGGCGCCGTAGTCGAAGACGGCGTCGAGGTCGAGGTTCGGCGCCGCCTCGGCCAGCAGGTCGCGGAACTCGGTGCGGGTGTCCCAGGCGCGCTGGGCGTTCTCCTGGACCACCCGGTAGGCGTCGTCGCGGGTCATCCCGGACTCGACCAGCGCGGTCAGCGCCCGCTGGCTGAAGAGGGCGCCGTGGGTGATGCCGAGGTTCTCCTGCATCCGCTCGCTGTGCACGGTCATGCCGGCGGCGACCTTGGTCGCCAGGTCCTGCATGTAGTCGAGCAGGATCGTCGCGTCGGGCAGGATCACCCGCTCGGCGCCGGAGTGGGAGATGTCGCGCTCGTGCCAGAGGGCGACGTTCTCGGTCCCCGCCTGCGAGTAGCCGCGCAGCACCCGGGCCAGGCCGGTGACGCGCTCGGTGCGGATCGGGTTGCGCTTGTGCGGCATTGCCGAGGACCCCTTCTGGCCGGCGGCGAAGGGCTCTTCGACCTCGCGCACCTCCGTCCGCTGCAGGTTCCGCACCTCGGTCGCGAAGCGCTCCAGCCCGGCGCCGGCGATCGCGATCGCCGCCAGCAGCGCCGCGTGACGGTCGCGCGGCACGACCTGGGTGGCAATGTCCTCGCGCCCGAGCCCGAGCCGCTCCATCACCCGCGCCTCGACCGCGGGCGGGATCGAGGCGTAGGTGCCGACGGCGCCGGAGAGCTTGCCGAAGGCGAGCTGCTCGAAGGCGGCGGCGAGGCGCTCGACGTTGCGGTCGGCCTCGAAGGCGAACCCGGCGAGCCGCAGTCCGAAGGTGGTCGGCTCGGCGTGGACGCCGTGGGTGCGGCCGACACAGAGCGTGTCGCGGTGCTCCAGCGCCCGCGCGACCAGGGCGTCGCGGTAGGCGCGCGCCCCGGCGACGACGATCTCGCCGGCCCGGCGCAGCTGCAGCGCCAGCGCCGTGTCGAGCACGTCGGAGGAGGTGAGGCCGTAGTGGATCCAGCGCCCGTGCTCTCCCACGGAGGAGGCGACGACGTCGACGAAGGCGGCGACGTCGTGGTCGGTCACCTTCTCGCGCTCGTCCACCGCCTCCACAGTGAAGGCCCCATTGGCCCGCGCCGCCGCGGCCGCCTCGGCCGGGACGACGCCCTCCTCGGCCCAGGCCTCGGTCGCCGCCAGCTCGACCTCGAGCCAGGACTCCATCTTCGCCTGCGGCGTCCAGACCGCGCCGATCTCCGGGCGGGTGTAGCGGGGGATCATCAGCAGTTGATGATGCGGGCGGCGAGCACGCCGGCGTTCTTCGCGCCGTCGATCGCCACGCAGGCGACCGGGATCCCGGGCGGCATCTGCACCGCGGAGAGCAGCGCGTCGAGCCCGCCGAGGGACTTGCCGAGGATCGGCACGCCGATCACCGGCAGCTCGGTGTGGGCGGCGGCGACGCCGGGCAGCGCGGCCGACATCCCGGCCCCGGCGATGATCACCTTCAGGCCCCGCATCTTCGCGTTCATGCAGTACTCGCGCACCGCCTCGGGGTCGCGGTGGGCGCTCATCACCCGGACCTCGTAACGAATGCCGGCGTCGTGCAGCGCCGCTCCGGCCGGCTGCATCTTCGGCTTGTCGTTCTTCGAGCCCATGATGATCCCGACCAGCGGCTCGTCGACGTTGATTTCCTCGAAGGCCTCCTCGACCGCCGGCATCGTCTCCGGCGCTGCGGAGCCGGCCGATCCCGTCGATCCGGTCGGCTGGGGCTCCTCTGAGATCTCGCTCATCTGTTCCTCTCTGGGACTTGACTACTGGGGGTTAACTGGGGACGCGCTCGACGGCGCGGGCGGCGATGTCGGTGCGGATCTGCATTCCCTCGAAGGAGATCCGGCCAGCCGCATCGTACGCGCGATCGCGAGCCTCGGCAGGGCCGGCACCGAGCCCGGTGACGTTGAGCACCCGGCCGCCGGCGGTGACGATCTCGCCGTCGCGCTCCGCCGTGCCGGCGTGGGTCAGCTCGGCCAGCTGCGCCGCCTCGGCGAGGCCGTGGATGACGTCGCCCTTGGACGAGCCCTCCGGGTACCCGGACGAGGCGAGCACGACCGTGACTGCCCAGTTCGGATCGAACTCCGCCCGCGCCCCCGCCAGGCCGCCCGGCTCGCGCGCGGCGAGGAAGAGGTCGACCAGGTCGGAGCGCAGCCGCGGCAGCACCGCCTGCGTCTCGGGGTCGCCGAAGCGGGTGTTGAACTCGAGCACCTTGGGACCCTCGGCGCCGATCATCAGGCCGGCGTAGAGGACGCCGTGGAAGGGAGTGCCGCGCGCGGCCATTGCCACGACCACCGGCCGGTGCACGCGGTCGACGATCTCCTCGATCTCGGCCGTCCCGAACCCGGGCACCGGCGAGTAGGAGCCCATGCCGCCGGTGTTGGGCCCCTGGTCGCCGTCGAAGATCCGCTTGTAGTCCTGGGCCGGCGCCAGCGGCACCACGTTCTCGCCGTCGCAGAGAGCCAGCAGCGAGAGCTCCTCGCCGTCGAGCCACTCCTCCAGCACCACCGTCGTCTCGCCGAAGCGGCGCTCGGTGAAGAAGATGTCGATCGCCGCCCGCGCCTCGGCCTCGGTCGCGCAGATGATCACGCCCTTGCCCGCCGCCAGGCCGTCGGCCTTCAGCACCGTCGGGTAGGGGACGCGGGCGAGCTGCTCGATCGCCTGCTCGCGGCTGCGCAGCAGCGCGTGGCCGGCGGTCGGCACTTCCGCCTCCTTCATCAGCTCCTTGGCGAAGGCCTTCGAGCCCTCCAGCTCGGCCGCGGCCCGGCTCGGCCCGAAGGCCGGGATCCCCGCCTGCTCGAGCGCGTCGACCGCGCCCACCACCAACGCCGCCTCCGGTCCGATCACAGCCAGGTCGACGCGGCGCTCCTTCGCCACCGCGACCAGCGCCTCGACGTCGTCCGCGGCAATCCCCGGCAGGCACTCGGCGTCGGCGGCGATGCCGGCGTTGCCTGGCGCGCAGAGGACCTCGGGAGCGTGGGCGGAGCGCCGCAGCGCCCGCACGATCGCGTGCTCGCGACCGCCACCGCCTACTACCAGCGCCCTCACCGGCGTCGCGTCTTCTGCTCTCGCCGGCGCACGTGTCCTACAGCGACCCGGCCAGGTCCTCGGCCGGCATCGCGGTCAGCGTCTGCGAGGTCATCGTCCCGCGCGAGCCGAGCTCGACGGAGACCTTGGCCATCGTTTTCTCGTCGGGCGCTTCGACCACGGTGACGAAGTCGTACTGGCCCAGCGTCGCGTACTGGGCGACGACCTTGGCCCCGATCTGCTCGACCTCCTTGTTCACCTCGGCGACCCGCCCGGGGTTGTTCTTCAAAGTCCGCACGCCCTCGGCGGTCAGGTTGGTCAGCATCAGATAAGTCGGCATCTCCCACTCCTCTCAAAGGGTTGGGGACACGATAACCGGGGACGCCGGTGCCGGGAGTCGGGTGCGGGCTAGTAGCCGACGGGGTGACGGACGACAAAGCCGTCGGGGTACGGCGGCTCGACGTGCCAGCGCGGGCCGCTGACGCCCTCGGGGTTGCCGGCGGTATCGAAGCGCAGGCCGGCGACGGTCATGTAGGTGTGCTCGGCATTGGCGTAGATCGTGATCCACTTGCCGGGGCCGGCTTCGCCGTAGCTCTCCAGCGAGCCGGAGGTCAGCGGCGTGGTCAGCATGCCGCCGCCGTAGAGGGCGAAGCTGACGGCGCCGGAGCAGTCGTAGCCGTAGGAGTACCAGGCGCCGTGCCCGCCGCCCCATACATAAGGCGTGTTGGTGATCGAGTTGGCCGCGGCGATCACGGCCTTGACCGCAGCCGGCGCGCTCTCGGGGGCGCTCGCCAGGGTGCCGGCGAGCAGGGCCGAGGGACCGGCGGTCTCGAGCCCGCGGGCCAGCGGTGCCAGGGCCCAGTCGACGTGGCGGACCTTGCACTCGCCTTCGATCTCGTCGGCCTGGTCGAGCACCGCCTGCACGTACCACTCGGCCTGGTTGTGGGTGAAGATGCCGGCGCTGAGGCTGCCGCGCGACCAGATCATCCGCGCCAGCGTCGCCGCCGAGTCGACCGGGTCCTCGTGGCGGATTCGCCCGTCGCCGTCGCCGTCGACCGCGTATTCGCGCCACTCGCTGCGTTCCAGCCCGAGGGGGCCGCGGGTCTGCATCTGCTTCTCGGTCATGCCGCGACCGAACTGGGACTCGAGGTGGGCGACGGCGGCCAGCGCCCAGACCCCGCGCTGCCCCAGCTCGTAGCGGGCGGCGGCGTCCTCGAAGGCGCGCAGGTACTCGTGCGGGAGTTTCTCGCGCCAGGCCGGGGCGGGGTCGCAGTTGAAGACCTGCAGCTGCGGCGCCATCGGCGCGCCGAGGCCGGTGGCGCCGACTTCGGCCGCGTAACAACCGGCGTTGGCGAGCACCTCGGCGACGTACCAGTCGGCGTGGTTGTAAGCGAAAATCGCGCCGTAGGTGTCGGTCGGCATCCCGGCCGCGCGCAGGTAGCCGGCGGCGGCGAAGATCGCGTCTTCGGGATCGTTGGGGTCCTCGACGCCGTCCTGGTTGGCATCGACGCCGTAGCTTTCCCAGGTCGACGGCATGAACTGCATCCAGCCGACGGCGCCGGCGGATGAGGGACCGAGGTTGGAGCCGAAGTTGGTCTCGACCAGGTTGATCGAGGCGAGGATCGCCGGGCCCTGCGGGCCGAGTTCGTAGGCGGTCGAGGCGCGCTGGTAGATCGGGATCAGAACCGGCGGCACTCCGCTGACCGCACAACTGGAAGCTGGCAGCGAGGGGATGATCAGCGACCCACCGGGGCTCGAGGTCGGGATTTCCGGCAGCTCGGCTTCGGCGGCCGCTTCCTTGCCTTCGGCCTCCGGGTCGTCGCCGACACCGGCGCCGACGCCGACACCGCCGCTGGGCTCGTCCTCCTCGGAGGGCGGCGTCAGGGTCGCGCCTTCCTCTACGGGGGCGGGGGAGACCGGCGGCGCGCTCTGCGGTTCCTCCAGCGTCGCCCCGGGGGTCACCGCGCTCGGCGCGGCCGGTTCGGCGGTTGGCGCTTCAGGGGTATCGGCCTGGGCGAAGGCGACGGGCAGAGTCAGCGCCAAGGTGGCCGCCGCGGCCGCGGCGACGGCCCTGATCTTGTGCCTCGGCGTCGCCATCAGCCGAGGACGTTGGTGACCCGCCAGCCGCCGTCTTTGAGGTTTTCCATGTCGAGCCGCAGCTCGCTGGTGGCGCCGACCCGCAGCAGCGAGACGCTGATCGTGAAGACTCCGCCATGGGAGGGACCGGCGACGACGTTGACGACCTTCGCTTCCGGCACCTCGACCTCGGCCGGCAGTCGCGGCGGCCGCCGCAGCAGCGAGCGCGAGAGCTCAGGGGTGGCGGTGGCGGCGAAGGCTTTGCGCACTTCGGACTTCTCGCCGCCGGTCTCGTAGACGACGAAGGCGTCGGCGAATGCCTCGGCGACGGCGACCGCTTTCGGGCCGGCCGGCGGCCCGTCGATCACCGCCGAGGCGGCGGCGGAATCGGTCGGAGAGGGAGAGAGCTCGGAGGAGATCGTGTCGGTCGCCGCCGAGCCGGTCGACTCGGCGGCCGGGGGGGAGGAGGACTCGAGCGCCTTGGCGGCGTCGACCTTGGAGGAGTCCTTGTCGCTCTCGGCTTTGAAGACGGGAGTCGCGCCCTGCAGGGTTGGCTCGGTGGGCTCCGGCGGCGGCGGCGCAAGGGTGCGTTCCACCGCGGGGTCGCCGCTGACGAGGATCGCGGTCGGGGCACTTTCGCCGGACCCAGTCGCGCCGCTCAAAGACAGGGCGCCGGCCCCGGCGGCGGCGACGAGCAGCGTCGCGCCCCAGCCGACCACGGCGCGGCTCGGACCGCCGGGCAGGTCGCGCCGATCCTGCAGCGGCCAGACCACCCAGCGCTGCCACAGCCAGGTCACCTGCTCGAGCGGGTTCGAGCCCTTGGGCCGGGCGTTGATCGGAGGTTTCTGCTTGTCCATGCCGGGTGTAACCGTGGGTGCCGCGTTTTTCCTGCTGCTAAAGGGTAAGCGCGATCGGATCCGCCGACCGAATCGACGAAGAATGACGCTCGAATTATGTTGAGTTTTAGCCGTCACACCTAAAGAAAAGCTTTGGTTCAGATGTTTCGGCAGATCGCCGCCTAGAACTGAGCGCTGAAGGCAAGCTCCCCGTCGGCGACGTCGACCTTGACCCGGTCGCCCTCGCTGAATTGACCCTCGAGGATCGCCAGCGCCAGCTTGTCGACCAGCTGCTTCTGGATCACCCGCTTCAGCGGCCGGGCGCCGTAGGTCGGGTCGTAGCCGAGGTTGCCGAGCAGGGTGCGGGCGTCGTCCGTCAGCTCGATCTCGATCCCGCGCTCGCGCACCCGGCCGACCAGCTGGTTCACCTGCAGCTCGACGATGCGGCCGATGTCCTGCTTAGAGAGGCGGTGGAAGATCACCGTGTCGTCGATCCGGTTGAGGAACTCCGGCTTGAAGGTGGTCGCCAGCACCTCTTCGATCTGCTCGCGGATGCGCTCGTCGACCGACTCGCCGACGATGCGGTCGCTGCCGACGTTGGAGGTCATGATCAGAACCGTGTTGGTGAAGCTGACGGTTCGCCCCTGGCCGTCGGTGAGGCGGCCGTCGTCCATCAGCTGCAGCAGAGTGTTGAAGACGTCGGGGTGCGCCTTCTCGATCTCGTCGAGCAGCACCACCGCGTAGGGCCGGCGGCGCACCGCCTCGGTCAGCTGCCCGCCCTCCTCGTAACCGATGTAGCCCGGGGGGGCGCCGATCAGCCGCGCCACGGTGTGCTTCTCCATGTACTCGGACATGTCGAGGCGGACGATCGCCTGCTCGGAGTCGAACATGAACTCGGCCAGCGCCTTCGCCAGCTCGGTCTTGCCGACCCCGGTCGGGCCGAGGAAGAGGAAGGAGCCGATTGGCCGGTCGGGGTCGGAGAGGCCGGCGCGCGAGCGCCGCAGCGCGTTGGAGACCGCGGCGATTGCCTCCTCCTGCCCGATCACCCGGTCGTGCAGGCGGTCCTCCATCTTGATCAGCTTCTCGACCTCGCCCTCCATCAGGCGGCTGACCGGGATCCCGGTCCATTTGCCAACCACCTCGGCGACGTCCTCCTCGGTCACCTCGTCGGCGAGCATCGAGCCGCCGCCGGCGTGCAGCTCGGTCAGCCGCCGTTCCTGGTCAGCGACGGTCTTCTCCAGCTCCGGGATGTCGCCGTAGCGCAGCTTCGCCGCTCGCTCGAGGTCGGCCTCGCGCTCGGCCCGCTCGGCCTCGCGCCCGGCCTCCTCCAGCTGCGCCTTGGCCTCGTTGATCGCGTCGATCGCGTCCTTCTCGTTCTGCCAGCGCGCGTTCATCTCGTTGAAGGTCTCGTTCAGCCCCGCCAGCTCGGCCTCGAGCGCGTCGAGCCGTTTGCCCGAGGCCTCGTCGGTCTCTTTGCGCAGCGCCGCCCGCTCGATCTCGAGCTGCTGGATCCGCCGCTTCACCTCGTCGATCTCGGTCGGCATCGAGTCGATCTCGATCTTCAGTCGCGAGGCTGCCTCGTCGATCAGGTCGATCGCCTTGTCGGGCAAGAAGCGGTCGGCGATGTAGCGCTCCGAGAGAGTGGCCGCGGCGACGATCGCCGAGTCGGTGATCCTCACCCCGTGGTGGTTTTCGTAGCGCTCCTTGAGCCCGCGCAGGATCGCGATCGTGTCGTTGACGTCGGGCTCGCCGACCAGCACCGGCTGGAAGCGCCGCTCCAGTGCTGCGTCCTTCTCGATGTGCTTGCGGTACTCGTCGAGGGTGGTCGCGCCGACCGCGCGCAGCTCGCCGCGGGCCAGCATCGGCTTCAGCAGGTTGGCGGCGTCGACCGCGCCCTCGGCGGCGCCGGCGCCGACGATCGTGTGGAGCTCGTCGAGGAAGAGAACGATCTGGCCCTCGGCCTCCTGCACCTCGGAGAGCACCGCCTTCAGCCGTTCCTCGAACTCGCCCCTGTATTTGGAGCCGGCGAGCAGGGAGCCGATGTCGAGCGCGATCACGCGGCGGTCGCGCAGGCTCTCGGGGACGTCGCCGTCGACGATCCGCTGTGCCAGCCCCTCGACGATCGCGGTCTTGCCGACACCGGGCTCGCCGATCAGCACCGGGTTGTTCTTGGTCCGCCGCGAGAGCACCTGGATCACCCGGCGGATCTCCTCGTCGCGCCCGATCACCGGGTCGAGCTTGCCGGCGGTCGCGTCGGCGGTCAGGTCGCGGCCAAATTTCTCCAGCGCCTGGACGCTGTCCTCGGGGTTGGGCGAGGTGACCTTGTGCGGGCCGCGGACCTCGGCGATCGCCTTTTCCAGCGAGCTGCGGTCGGGCAGCAGGTCGGCCACCGGGCCGCCGTTCTCGGTCAGCGCCAGCAGCAGGTGCTCGGTCGAGATGTACTCGTCGCCCATCTTCGCCATCTCGCGCTCGGCGCTGCGCAGGGCCTGCGCCAGCGTCGTCGACATCCGCGGTTCCTCGCCGTTGTCGCTCAGCGTCGGCAGCGCCTCGATCGCCTCGTGCGCTTTCGCCCCGACTGCCGCCGGGTCGGCGCCGACCCGCTGCAGGATCGGCGGCACCAGCCCGTCCTCCTGGACCAGCAGCGCCACCAGCAGGTGCGGCGGGGCGACCTCGGGATTGCGCCGCGCCGTCGCCAGCTGCTGCGCCGCCGCAACCGCCTCCTGGGACTTGACGGTGAATCGATCCGCCTGCATCAGTGCTTGGTCTCTTTCCCCTGTTCCAGCGCTTCAATCCGTTGCCGCGCCGCCCGCAGCTCCCGGGCCAGCTTTTCCACCCGCTCTTCCAGCGCCAGCACCGTCTCCACCCCGGCCAGGTTCAGCCCTTCGGAGGTCATCTGCTGGATCCGCTGCAGCCGTTCGACGTCGCGCTGGGAGTAGAGGCGGGTGTTCTTCGGCGAGCGCTTCGGCGCGATCAGCCCCCGCGTCTCGTACATGCGCAGCGTCTGCGGGTGCATCTCCGCCAGTTCGGCGGCGATCGAGATCATGAAGACGCCGCGCTCCTCGTCGACGCTGGCTTTGATGCGGCGACGGTAGGTCGCCATCAGTGCCCCGCCTTGCGCAGCAGCTCGGCCCGCGGGTCGGAGCCGTTGAACGCCTCGGCCAGCTTCGCCGCCGCCTCCTCCTGCTCCTCGCTGAGCTCGTCCGGGATCTCGATCTCGAGCCGGTAGCGGATGTCGCCGCGTCCGCTGCCTTTCGGCTTCGGCGGGCCCTCGCCGCGCAGCCGCTGGACCGAACCGTGCTTCGTCCCCGGCGCCACCTTGATCTTTTTCGTGCCCTCCAGGGTCGGGACCTCGATCGTCCCGCCGCGCAGCGCCTCCGGGATCGTGATTGGCACCGTCACCTCCAGGTTGCCGTCGTCGAGCCGTTTGAAGACAGGGGAGGCGGCGACCCGGGTGGTCACGTAGAGGTCGCCGGCGGGGCCGCCGCGGGGGCCGGCCTCGCCCTTGCCGGCGAGCCGGATCCGGGTCCCGTCCTTGACCCCCGCCGGGACGTTGACTTTGTAGCGCTTGGTCTGCTGGGTGAGGCCGGAGCCGCCGCAGGTCTGGCAGGGGTCTTCGATGATCTGGCCGGCGCCGCCGCACTGCGGGCAGGGCTGGCTGATCGAGAAGAAGCCCTGGCTCTGGGCGTCGATGCCGCGGCCTTCGCAGCGCGGGCAGACGGTCGGGCCGGTGCCGGGTTTGGCGCCGGACCCGTGGCAGGTCGGGCACGGCCCCTGCTTCGGCACGGTGACGCTGATCTGCGCCCCGTTGACCGCCTGGTCGAAGCTCAGCGGCACCTCGGTCTCGAGGTCGCGACCGCGCACCTGCTGGGTCTGGGGGCGGCCGCCGCCGCGGTTGAAGATGGAGGAGAAGATGTCGCCGAAGTCGCCGGCGCCGAAGCTGCCCCCCTGGGGCGCGCCGCGACCGCCGCCGAACGGCGCGCCGCCGCCGAACCCGGCGAACTGGCCGCCGGCGTCGTACTCCTTGCGCTTCTCGGAGTCGGAGAGGGTGTCGTAGGCGGCGGAGACTTCCTTGAACTTCTCCTCGGCCTTGGGGTCGTCCGGGTTGCGGTCAGGGTGGTACTGGCGCGCCAGTTTCCGGTACGCCTTCTTGATCTCCTCATCGGAGGCCTTCTTCGAGACCCCCAAGGTCTTGTAGAGCTCGTCCGCCATCGCCCTCCTACGCGCTCACGACCACCCGGGCGGGCCGGATCAGCTGCCCGTCGAAGCGGTACCCCTTCTGCATCACCTCGACGACGACGCCGGGCTCGGTCCCCTCCACGGGCAGCGTCGAGAGCGCCTCATGCTGAGTCGGATCGAACTTCTCCCCTTTCGGATCGACGGACTCGATCCCGTTCCGCTTCAACGTCTCCCGCAGCCCGCGAAAAACCAGCAGCACCCCATGCGCCAACCCATCCTCCGAGTCCCCCTCCGGATCCAGCCCCGCAGCCTGCAGCGCCCGCTCGAGATCATCGAGAACAGGCACTACCTCCGCAGCTATCTGAGCCTTCCCGCGAGTAGCCGCGGCCTGAACCTCCGCGCTCATCCGCTTCCGATAGTTCTCGAAGTCAGCCTGAGTCCGCTTCGCCAGTTCGAGGTACTCGTCTTTTTTCGCCTCCGCGTCAGTCAGGAGGGCATTGAGGTCCTGCTCGACCTGCTCAGCCCCTCCCGCGGGCGGGGGGGTGGGGGAGGACTCGACGGAGCCTCCCCGCTGTTGCTCCGGCGAGTCCTCCCCCATCGCGCCGCCCTCGTCCGGCCTCATTTGCCGTCCTCGTCAACCACCTCGGCGTCAACGACCTCCTCCTCGTCCTCAGTGGAGGACTCAGAGGCTCCGTCGGCAGTTGCACCCTCTGCCTCGGCCGCCGCGTAGATCTGCTCCGACGCTTTCGTCATCGCCGAGTTCAGCGCCTCGGCCTTGCCGTTGATCTCCTCAACGCTGCCCGAGTCGAGCGAGTCGCGCACGCCTTTGATCGCCGTCGCGGCCTCCTCTTTGGTCGCCGCGTCGACTTTGTCGCCGGCGTCCTCGAGCGCTTTCTCCGCCTGGTAGGCGGCGTTCTCGGCGAGGTTGCGGGCCTCGGCCAGCTCTCGCTGTTTGCGGTCCTCCTCGGCGTGGGACTCGGCGTCGGTGACCATGCCCTGGATCTCCTCGTCGGAGAGCCCGGAGCCGGATTTGATCTCGATTTTCTGCTCTTTGCCGGTGCCTTTGTCCTGGGCGGTGACGTGGATGATGCCGTTGGCGTCGATGTCGAAGGTGACCTCGATCTGCGGCATGCCGCGCGGCGCCGGGGGAATCCCGGTGAGCTGGAATTTGCCCAGGCTCTTGTTGCCGCTGGCCATCTCGCGCTCGCCCTGGAGCACGTGGATCTCGACCGAGGGCTGGTTGTCGTCGGCGGTCGAGAAGGTCTCCGACTTCTTCGTCGGGATAGTCGTGTTGCGCTCGATCAGCTTCGTCATCACGCCGCCTTTGGTCTCGATGCCGAGGGTCAGCGGGGTGACGTCGAGCAGCAGCACGTCCTTGACGTCGCCGGCCAGCACTCCGGCCTGGATCCCGGCGCCGACGGCAACCACCTCATCGGGGTTGACGCCCTGGTGCGGGTCCTTGCCGGTCAGCTCTTTGACGCGCTCGCGCACCGCCGGCATCCGGGTCATTCCGCCGACCAGGACGACGTGGTCGATCGTCGCGTCGGCGTCGTCGAGCGCCCGTTTGACCGGGCCGACGATCCGCTCCAGCAGCTCGGCGGTGAGCTCGTTCAGTTTCGAGCGGCTCAGTTTCAGGTCGAGGTGCTTCGGCTGCCCCTCGACGGCGGTGATGAAGGGCAGGTTGATCTGCGTCTCCTGGGTCGAGGAGAGCTCGATCTTCGCCTTCTCCGCCGCCTCGTAGAGGCGCTGCAGCGAGTTCTTGTCCTGGGAGAGGTCGACGCCCTGGTCGCGTTTGAACTCGGCGACCAGCCACTCGACGATCGCTTTGTCCCAGTTGTCGCCGCCGAGGTGGTTGTCGCCGGCGGTCGATTTCACCTCGAAGACGCCGTCGCCGATTTCCAGCACGGAGACGTCGAAGGTGCCGCCGCCGAGGTCGAAGACGAGGATCGTCTGGTCGGTTTTCTCTTTGTCGAGCCCGTAGGCGAGCGAGGCCGCGGTCGGCTCGTTGATGATCCGCTTGACCTCGAGCCCGGCGATCTTGCCGGCGTCGGTGGTCGCCTGGCGCTGGTCGTCGTTGAAGTAGGCGGGGACGGTGATCACGGCGCTGTCGACCGTCTCGCCGAGCTTCGCTTCGGCGTCGGTTTTCAGCTTCTGCAGGATCATCGCGCTGATCTCCGGCGGGCTGTACTCCTTGCCGCGCACGTCGACCCGGACGTCGCCGTTGGCGCCGGCCACGACCTTGTAGGGGACGATCGTCTCCTCCTCTTTGACCTCGGCCTCCTTGCGGCCCATGAAGCGCTTGATCGAGAAGATCGTGTTCTCGGGGTTCATCACCGCCTGGCGCTTGGCCACGGTGCCGACCAGCCGCTCACCGCTCTCGGTGAAGGCGACGACCGACGGGGTCGTGCGCCCTCCCTCGGCGTTCTCGAGGACAGTCGGCTCGCCGCCCTCCATGACGGCGACGCACGAGTTCGTCGTGCCCAGGTCGATTCCGATCGTCTTTCCCACTTTCCGGCTACCTCCAGGGGTTTCGTTGTTCAAGCCTAAGAAATCTAAGTGGCAGTATGGCAGATCTGCTTCCTCGTGCGAGCACTCCTGTTATAGGGTCGGGTACGTAAGAGTCTTCAACTAATCAGTAACGGAGGAGCCATATGACCCAGACCCACCCCAGACGACCCGGCTGGCGCCGCCTGCTGGCCCCGGTCCTCGCGGCCCTGGCGCTCGCCCTACTGCTACCCGGCGCGGCCCTGGCGAACCTCAACATCAACGTCGCCAAGACGATGACCCGCAACCTCTACCTCGGCGCCGATCTGACGCCTGCCATCGGCGCGCCCTCGCTGGAAGCCCTGGCGGCGGCGAACGGTCAGATCCTGCGCGAAGTCACCGCCAACGACTTCCCCACCCGGGCGGAGGGCTTGGCGGCGGAGATCCGCCAGCAGAGCCCCGACCTGGTCGGGTTGCAGGAGGTGGCGCTGTGGCGCACCGCGCCGCCCAGCGTCGCGGCGCTGATCACCGGCCCCAGCGCGACCACCGTCCGCTACGACTATCTGGCGGAACTGATGGCCGAGCTGAACAGCCATTTCTTCGGGCCTAAGTACGACATCGTCGTCGTCCAGAACGAGTTCGACCTGGAGGCGCCGGCAGACGAGAACGGCAAACCCGGGGACGGCCCCGCCGCCCAGGGAATCCCCAACGCGGAGATCAACGGGCGGCTGACGATGCGCGACGTGATCCTCGCCAAGCGCGGTCCCTTCGTCAAAACCTGGAACGCCGAATCGGGCAACTTCAAAACGCTGCTCGAAGTGCCGATCCTCGGTAAACCGCTGCCGATCGCCCGCGGCTGGACCGCGACCGACGCGTGGGTGCGTGGAGCCGGTCCGTTCCACTTCGTCAACACCCACCTGGAGGCGTTCCACCCGCTGATCCGCGCCGCCCAGGCGGCCGAGCTGGTGGCCCCGGGCGGTCCGGCGACGAGCGAATTGCCGGTGGTCCTGCTCGGCGATCTCAACTCCGACGACGACACCGTCGAAGGCGCCGACCGGTTCGCCTACGAAACGCTGCTCGCGGCCGGCTTCGTCGAGCGCAGCACCAATAACCCGCTCAGCTGCTGCCTCGCCTCGAGCCTGCTGGCGGAAGGAGCCGGCGGCAGCGTCGCCGACTTCGACCACCAGGTCGATCACGTGATGACGAACGACCCCAGCAATGTCACCCTCAAAGAATCCGTCGTCACCGGGCTGCTGCCCGTGAACGGGTTCTGGAATTCCGATCACGCCGGGATCACCAGCTCCCTGCGGATCCCCTGAAGCGTTGACCGAGGAGGGCGCCGCGGCTGCGGCGCCCTCCCGGCCGTTCCCTTGGATGCAAGCCCTGTGTGGGCTTAGGGAAGTATTTGCAGCGCGCTGAAGATGCCGGCGTGGTCGGAGTCCCAGTAGCCGTTGCTCATCGCCCGCCCGGTCACCTTCGAGGAGACCAGCTTCACCTTTTTCGGCGCGTTGGTCATCACGTGGTCGACCTTGTGGTTCATCTCCGCGTTGCTGCCGGTTTTGAGGTCGAAGGAGCTGTCGATGCAGCAGCCCGTCGGCTTGTCGGCCGCGCGCTCGCGGAAGCCGGCTCCGGTCATCACCCGGTAGGCCTGCCCATCGCCCGGCTGGACTTCGGTCTTGACGTCGGAGTTGAGGTCGCCGACCAGGATCACCGGCAGGTCGCCCGTCGCCGGGCCGCCGGGGGCGACCAGCTCTGAGGCCTGCTGGGCGCGGATGCTCGGCACCAGGGCGGCGCTGTCGAACGCCTCCAGGTGGGTGTTGACGAAGCGGAACTTCTTGCTGCCGTGGACCTTGGCGTCGACCCTGGTCCAGCCGCGGGTGACCGCGATTTCGGTCGAGCCCGCGACTTTGACCACCAGCGGGTGGACGAAGTTGGCGCTCTTCGCGTTCGAGGTGACGACGCCGGCGCCGTTGCGGGCGAGGATCACGTCGCGCATCGTCAGCCGCCCGTTGACCTCGGCGTTCGCAAGCACGCCCTGGCCGCCGCCCGGCCCGTCGCCGGGGACCCCGTTGGCATCGGCCGGCGCCTCGAAGTCGAACTCGTCCTGGGAGATCACGACCCGGTATTTGGCTTTGCCCTTGTTCAGCTGTGCCAAGAGCAGCGCCAGGAAGTCGTACTTGACCGTGGTCGCCTCCGGTTTGCCGGAGAAGACGGGACCCAGCGACGGCGGCGCTTCACGCCACAGCGCCACCTCCTGCAGCCCGACCAGGTCCGGCTGGGTGTTCTGGATCTCCTTCGCCAGCCCCTTCGCCCGGACCGGGAAGTTGGTCGCTTCGACCTGGCGGACGATGCCGCCGTTGGCGGCGATGAAGCCCGCGGTGGAGGTCGATTGGATCGCCGGCGTCAGGTCGGCTCCGAGGTAGAGGTTGCGGGTCATCACGTTGACCGTGGTGCCCTTAGGCTTCGGCTTGGAAGTCTTCGCGTCGGCTATTCCGGCGAAGGCCAGGCAGGTCAGGACCAAGAGCATCAGCGCAAGGCCGGCGCTCCGGGGCGGCGCGATTCGGTGGATCAAGGCTCGTCTCCTCCGTGGGGTTGACCGCCCCCCGCAGAGAAGACTTTAGGGCAAGATCAGCCCGAGCCGGCGGTATTGGCGACGAACTCGGCGACTTCCTTCGACTGCTGCTCGTTGAGGATGCCGCCGGGCATGCGGCCCGGGGTGGTGGAGCCGTCGACGCCTTTCTCGATCGCGTTGAGCACTCGTTCTTCGGTCGCTTCGATCGTTTTCTTCGCGCTCTCGCCGGTCGGCAGGCCCTGTTCGGCGAGTAGTTCGTCGAGGTTGGGGCCGTAGTTGCCGTCGGTGCCGGCCGAGTAGAGCGCGTGGCAGGTGCCGCAGTTCGTCTGGAACAGCGACTGCCCCGCCTTGAGGTTGGCGGCAACCTCCTGGTCGCCGGTTTCGGCGTCGCCCTTGGAGCGGAAGGCCAGCCAGGGGATCAGGACCGCGAGGACCACGATCAGGAGGCCGAAGACGATGAAGGTGCGCTTGCTCATTTAGCGGCGCGCATACTACTGGCGGCCCCCGGTGATTTGGCTCGCGCTTCGCTGCTCGCGGTACCAGGGGCACATCCGCCGCAGCCCGCACTCGCCGCAGCGCGGCTTCGGCCGGCAGAGGGCGCGGCCGTGGTTGATCAGGTTCATGTGCAGCTCGTAGGCGTCCTCCGCAGGCACGATCGCCAGCATTTCGTCGTGCGCCCGCTCGAAGGAGGCCTTGGCCGGGAAGAGGCCGAGCCGGCCGCCGACCCGGTGCACGTGGACGTCGACCGGGATCTCCGGGATGCCCCAGGTGAAGATGAGCACGCAGGCCGCGGTTTTGCGCCCGACCCCGGGCAGCGAGAGCAGGAACTCGAGCGACTCCTCGCGCGGCGCCGTCTCGGTCCAGTCGAGGTCGGGGTGCTCGCCCAGCTGCTCGAGGATCGCCTGGATCCGCGGCGCCTTCTGTCTGGCCAGGCCGCCGGGGCGGATCGCCTCCTCGACCTCGGCCAGCGGCGCGTCGCGGACCTGCTCCCAGGTCGGGAAGCGCTCGCGCAGGGCGGCGAAGGCGCGGTCGCGGTTGCGGTCGTTGGTGTGCTGGGAGAGCACGGTCTTGATCAGCTCGGCGATCGGGTGGCCGTGCGGCTCGTTGACCGGCTGCCCGTACATCTCCCGCAGCCGTTCGCGAATCGCCCGCAGGCGGCGTTTGTCGGGGCGCTTCCAGGGCACCGGCTGACCCTAATGTCCCGGCCAGGGCCGTATCGTTGCGGCGATGAGCGGGATTGAAGAGGGACGACTGCGGGTCGACGGAGTCGAGGTCTTCTATAGGCGGGTGCCGGGGGAGGGGACGCCGGTCGTCTACTGCCACGGCAACCCGACCCACGGCGAGGACTGGGTGCCGTTCATGGAGCGCGGCGGGCCCGCGCTGGCGATCGACATGCCGGGCTGGGGGCGCTCCGGCCGGCCCGACCCGGACCGCTTCGACTACTCGATGTACGGACTCTCGGCCTTCCTCGAGCGCTGCTTGGACGAGCTCGGCGTCGAGCGGCGCAAGCTGGTCGTCCACGACTGGGGCGGGCTGGCGCTGATCGGCGCCCAGAGGAAACCGGAGCTGGTGGAGAAGCTGGTCGTGATCAACACCGTGCCGCTGCTGCCCGGGTACCGCTGGCACTGGGTCGCCCAGCTCTGGCGCCGCCGCGGCGTCGGCGAGCTGCTCAACGCGACGACCACCCGCAGCTCCCTGGCGCTGCTGCTGCGCCAGGCGCGCGGCGACCGCGGCAAGATGCCGGCGCCGTTCGTCGACATGATCTGGGACCACTGGGACGCCGGCACCCGCGCCGCCACGCTCGCCCTCTACCGCCACGCCGACCCCGACCGCCTGGCCGACGCCGGCCGCGACCTCGGCCGCATCGAGTGCCCGGCCCTGGTCCTCTGGGGCGACCGCGATCCCTACCTGCCGCTGCGCTTCGGCGAGGCCTATGAGGCGGCCCTGCCCGGCGCCGAGCTGCGGATCCTCGGCGGCGCCGGCCACTGGCCCTGGATCGACCGCCCCGAGACGGTCGACGAGGTCCTCGCCTTCCTCGCCTGAGCCGGTTAACGGCCGGGTTACAATTGTCTGTCTCCGTGTCTGGTGCGTTTGCAGCCATAACTGCCAAGCTGCCCAAGGGTTGGGGCGACCTCGCCCGCCAGGTGGCGATCCTGGTGAGCGTCGATCTCGCCTATACGGCCGTGCGCGGAATCGCCGACTCCGAGCGCGCCGCCGCCTTCGCCCACGGCAACCAGGTGATCGACTTCGAGCAGGCGACCGGCACCTTCTTCGAGCCCAGCCTGCAGGCGTTCTTCCTGCCGGCCCAGGGCATCATCGACATCGCCAACCAGATCTACCTCAACGCCCAGTTCTCGGTCGCGCTCGGCTTCCTCGTCTGGCTCTACCTCTTCCGCAACGAGTCCTACAACTTCGTGCGCAACATGTTCGTCGTCTCGATGGGCCTGGCGCTGATCGGCTACACGCTCTACCCGACCGCACCGCCGCGGATGTTCCCCGAGCTCGGCTTCGTCGACACGATCAACGACTTCTCCAACGTCAACCACGACTCGACCCTGGCCAAAGTCTTCATCAACCCCTACGCGGCAGTGCCGAGCATGCACTGCGCCTTCGCGATGATGATCGGCGCCAGCGGCTTCATGGTCTGCAAGCGCTGGTGGTCGAAAACGTGGTGGGCGTTCTGGCCGCTGCTGGTCTCCTGGGTCACGATCGTCACCGCCAACCACTACTGGGTCGACGCGGTCCTCGGCTGGATGGTCGCCCTGGCCGCGGCGCTGATCGCCCACCGGCTGCTCGCCCGGGCGCGCCCGGAGGCCTGGTCGTGGCGGGTCGGCGAACCGCGCGAGGCGAAGGCTTGATCGCCCCCTCCACCCGAGCGACCGTTTAGCCTCACGTCAATGGAACCTTCGGCGCCCCCTCGCGCCCCAGGCGGTCGTCGCAACGGCCGTGCCTCGAGTCGCAACGGCCAGGAGCTCCGGGCCTACGCCCGTGATCGCCTGATCGAGTCGCGGCTGACGCCGAACGCGATCTCGATGGTCGGCCTCGCCGGCAACCTGGTCGCGGCGGCGCTGGTCACCCAGCGGCTCTTCTTCCTTGCCGGCGTCGCCTTCATCCTCGGCTCGGTGATGGACACGCTCGACGGCCGCTACTCGCGGATGTCGGGCAAGGGCACGCTGTTCGGCGCCTTCCTCGACTCGACCCTGGACAGGATCGAGGAGGGGATCGTGCTGGCCGCGGTCGCCGGCTACTTCGCGGCCAACGGCGAAGACTTCGCGGCGGCGATGTGCGTGGTCGCCGTGCTCGGCAGCCTGATGGTCTCCTACACCCGCGCCCGGGCCGAGGCGCTGGGCGTCGAGTGCAAGGTCGGTTTGGCGACCCGGCCGGTCCGGGTGGTGCTACTTTCGATCGGCCTGATCTTCGCCAAGGGTGCCGGCATCGGCGATTTCGAATTGCTGGCCCCGTCGATCTACGTGATCGCCGCATTGACGATCATCACGGTGTTCCAGCGGGTATGGCATGTGCGAAACGAGCTTTCCAGCGAGGCTTCCGGCGCCCAGAGCGGCGGTGGAGAGCCAAACGACCTGTAACCAGCCGGGCCGTCGGGTGTGGTCACCCATTCAGCGCCCGATCCGAGGAGGACTTCTTAATTCATGAGTGAGAGCAACGGAGCAAACGGCAGCACGAATGGCGTCGGCCGCACGGACGAGAAGGTCCGCGTCGCGATCGTCGGCGTCGGCAATTGCGCCAACTCCTTCATCCAGGGCATCCAGTACTACAAGGACGCCGACCCGAGCGACGAAGTCCCGGGGCTGATGCACGTCGACCTCGGCGGCTACCACGTCAGCGACGTCGAGTTCGTCGCCGCCTTCGACATCGACGTCGAGAAGGTCGGCAAAGACCTCTCCGAGGCGATCTGGTCGGGGCAGAACGACACGATCAAGTTCGCCGACGTCCCCAACCTCGGCGTCAAGGTCGAGCGCGGCATGACCCACGACGGCCTCGGCAAGTACCTGAAAGAGAAAATCACCAAAGCGCCGGGCGAAACCGCCGACGTCGTCGGGATCCTCAAGGAGACCAAGGCCGACGTTCTCGTCTGTTACCTGCCGGTCGGCTCCGAGGACGCGGTCAAGTGGTACGTCGAGCAGGCGCTCGCGGCCGGCGTCGGCTTTGTCAACTGCCTGCCCGTCTTCATCGCCCGCGAGGACTACTGGGACAAGCGCTTCCAGGAGGCCGGGCTGCCGATCATCGGCGACGACATCAAGTCCCAGGTCGGGGCGACGATCGTTCACCGCCAGCTGGCGCGCCTGTTCCACGAGCGCGGCGTGCGGCTGGAGCGGACCAGCCAGCTCAACGTCGGCGGCAACATGGACTTCTACAACATGCTCGAGCGCGAGCGGCTCGACTCGAAGAAGATCTCGAAGACCAACGCGGTCACCTCGATCATGGGCCACGATCTGCCCGCCGATCAGGTCCACGTCGGCCCCTCCGACTACGTGCCGTGGCTGACCGACCGCAAGTGGGCGCACATCCGGCTTGAGGGCAAAGCCTTCGGCGACGTGCCGCTGACCGCCGAGCTGAAGCTCGAGGTCTGGGACTCGCCGAACTCGGCCGGCGTCGTGATCGACGCCGTGCGGCTGATCAAGCTGGCGCTCAACAACGGCATCGCCGGTCAGCTCGACGGTCCCTCCAGCTACCTGATGAAGTCCCCGCACTCCCAGCGCCCCGACGACGAAGCGCGGGAGCAGACGGAGGAGTTCATCGCCGCCAACACCCGCGGCAAGGGCGGCGCTCCGGCCGCCGCGCCGGCGGACGCCTCGAGTACGGCACAGGCTTAAGGCATAGGAGCCCGCCCACACGGGCGGGCTCCTATGCTTGACGGCGACCGTGCCCGAAGCACCGCTCTCCATCGCCCAGGTCTCGCCGCGGCGGCGGGGGGTTAGAGGCCCGCTCGACGAGTTCGTCGAACCGCTGGGCGAAGCGCTCGAACGGCGCGGCCACGAGGTTCTGCGGCTGACCACCGGGGACCGCGCCAAGCGGCTGCTTCGCTCGACCCCGCTGGACGTCGTCCACGTCCACGAGCCCTTCGCCCCCAGCATCTCCTCGGCGGCGCTGCGCAACTCCTACTCGCTCAACGTCGCCACCTTCCACGCGCCGCAGGAGCGGGTGCTCTCGACCCAGGTGGCGCGGCCGCTGGTGGAGATCTTCTTCGGCCGGATCGACGCCCGCACCGTGACCAGCGAGGCGACGGCGCGGCTGCTCGAGGGCTATTTCCCGGCCGACTACGAGCTGGTCGAGGCCGCCGGTAAGGGGCGCGACTGGGACGCGGTCGCGGCCGAGTTCGAGGCGATCTACCGTCGCCTCCTCGCCCGCCGCCACAGCGACGGGGGGGACCCGGAGCTGCGCGAGCGGATCTCGAAGCGGCCGCTGATCGAGGTCGACCTGCACATGCACACCGACCACTCGGGCGACTGCGCGACCCCGGTCGACGTGCTGCTGCAGACGGCTCGCGACCGCGGCCTCGGGGCGATCGCGATCACCGACCACAACGAGGTCTCCGGGGCGCTGGAGGCTCGGCGAATCGCCGAAGACCTGGGCGACATCAAGGTGATCGTCGCCGAGGAGGTGAAGACCGCCGAGCAGGGCGAGGTGATCGGCCTCTTCCTCGAGGAGAAGATCCCCAAGGGCCTGACGATGGCGGAAACGATCGCCGCGATCCGCGAGCAGGGCGGGCTGGTCTACGTCCCGCACCCGTTCGACCGCTTCCACTCGGTGCCCGACTACGAGCACCTGATCGACATCGTCGAGGAGATCGACATCCTCGAGGTCTTCAACCCGCGGGTCGCGGTCACCGCCTTCAACGAGGAGGCCGAGCGCTTCGCCCGCAAGTACCGGATCGTGCCGGGCGCCGGCTCCGACAGTCACGTCGCCCAGGGGCTCGGCAGCGTGCGGGTGCGGATCCACGACTTCGACGGGCCGGCCGAGTTCCTCGAGGCGATGCGGGACGCCGACATCACCCGCAAGCACAAGAACCTGATCTACGTGCAGACGCTGAAGCTGCTGCAGACGACCGGGCGGCCGAAGGCGCCGAAACGGCGGGTTCCGGACGCGAAACCGGTGCGCGGCGGCCGCCCACGCAAACGGCGGTCGGCGAGCAAGAGCTGATGCACGCGGGCCGCTCGAAAGGAGCCGTGCCCGAGCCGTCAAAGAAGGCTGGGCAGATGCCTAGCCTGGACGACGAGATCCGCGAGAAGTACCTGGAGCGAGCGATCCGCGAGCTCAACCAGATGAGCCGCGAACTGCAGGACTGCCCGCACTGTCCGCGCGGCAAGCTGATGCCGGTGCTCGGCTCCGGCCACCCGCAGGCCGACGTCTTCATGCTCAAGCAGGCGCCGATGACCGCCGAGATCGAGGAGGGCGTCGCCTTCTACGGCCGCGCCGGCAACGCGCTGATGAAAAGCTTCAAACGCCTCGGGATCGACCCGCTGGTCGTCTACGGCACGCTCTGTGTCAAGTGCCCGATGCCCGAGCCCGACCTCGCCCCGGGAGAGTGCGTCGGCCGCCTGGTCGAGGAGCTGGCGATCGTCCAGCCCAAAATCGTCGTCGTCATGGGCGAACCCGCCCTCCGCATCCTCAACGGCCTCAACGTCCCCCTCTCCCGCCCAGTCGAGCAGCGCGAGGGCGAGATCCAGGCCTTCACCCCTACCATCGACGCCCTCTACGTCCCCGACATCGACGACTCCCTCGACGAGGAGGGCGCCAAGCAACGCTTCTGGCGCGCCTTCCGCATGCTCGGCACCTGGTACGAGGACCTGCCGCCGTACTAGGGCGCTGCGGCGGTGGAGGCGTCGGCTCGCAGGTAGACCGGAGTTGCTGGCTGTGGCGCTTCCTCGAGGACGTCGAACTCCGCGATGAGGGTGGTTTTTGCCGGGTCGTACCGGCGCGGAGGAATAGCGAAGCTCACGTCGTCCTTGACGAGGCGGTAGCGGCCCGGAGTGGCGTGTGGGTGCACCTTGTACTGGATGCAGGGACCGGTCCTGCCTGGGCCCGCCGTGCCGGCGCTGGAGATTGGCGGCCGCCAGATGTCACCCACCGCTTCCCAGGCGCCGTTGGGGTGGCGCCGCTGAGCTTGGACTTCGGCCCCGAAGATCGCCGTTTCGGACCCGAGATTCTCGACCCTGGCAAAGAGGGCTTGGCCTCGCTCGAACTGGGCTGCGTTGAGGGTGAGTTGGGCCTTCCGCGTCGGCGGCACGACGCGGAAGTAGAAGCCGAAGCCCCCGAGCCTGTGGTCGGAGGCGTTGCGGAAGACCGCAGTCACGCGATAGACGGTCGGATTCTTGTCGACGGCAAAGGTAGCGCCGGCGTCTCTCGCGGAGGTGAGGGTGCTCACCCGCCGGCGCGCTCGCTTGAGGATCTTCGTCGGCCGTCCCTTCCAGTCGAGGCGGGTCAGGGTCGTGGCGATGTCCCAATCAGGATGCGCTGCGCGCGCACCTTTGCGGAGCGAGAGGCGGTAGCCGACCTTGCCGCCATCGACCACGAGGGCGGGCCGGGAGGTCACCGCGAGGCTGACGGGACCGAACCCAAGGTGGCCTCCGGCCGGTGGTGCGTGCAACTTCGGCATCCGCTGGAAGGGCGCGACGTAGTCGTGCACGATCGCCTCCTGGCAGAACGGCGGCACGGCAACGGGCTCCGGCGCGGGTACATAGGTGGCAGCTGAAGCTGGAGCCGTCGAGCAGAGGGCAGCGGCGACCATGAGCGCGATTCCGATCGCCCCCTCCCGCCCCCACACGCATACAACGGGTACTCGCACGTACCAAAGCCTACTTGGGATCGAGTGATGCTTTTCCGCCCCTATGGGGTCGGTAAAACATCACTCGTCCTGAATCAGGGGGCGGCGGCCTCGGCCAAGGCGGTCATTGCCTCGGTGTTGGCGGAGGCGAGGCCGCGGACTACGGGGGTGTCGAGGGCGGTGTAGGCGGCTAGGGCCTGTTGGGCGGCGGCTGCGTCGGGGGCGGCGACGCCGACGGTGCCCTCGGGTTCGGCGAGGCGGTCGAAGTGGTTGCGGTAGCCGGGGTGGAGGTCGCGATAGAAGGACTCCTCCTTGGCCAGGCGCTCGGCGGCGTCGGGGCCGACGGCGGTGCGGACGTAGCCGAAGACGGGTGGGGTGGAGCGACCGGCATCGGCGGCGCCGGCTTCGACCTTCTCGCGGGCGCCGGCGGCGAAGTCCGGGGTCATCCAGTTGAAGAAGGCGCCGTCGTAGTCGGAGCCGGCGAGGGCGCACATCTTCGGGCCCATCGCGGCGAGGACGAGGCGGACGCCGGGCAGCGCCTCGCGCAGCGTCGGCAGGGCCTCACGCATCGCCGTCAGCGGCTTCTTCGAGAAGCCGGCACCGACCCCGAGCCAGAGCTTCGCCGGGTCGATGCCGACGCGGTCGAGGTCGGCGGCGATCTGCTCCGGCGGGGTGCGGTCGATCGCGATTACGCCGACGCCGAGCTCGACCTTGGGGGCTGCCGCGGCGAATTCGGCCAGCGTCTCCAGCCCTTTCGCGCCGGGGTGGTCGTTCGACCACATCGAGTCGTATCCGAGCTCTTCGCAGCGCGCCGCCAGCGGCCGCGCCACCTCGGGGTCGAGCCCCGCAGCTACTCCGAAGGCGCGTCCCATCAGTCCTTTTCGAACAGCGCCACGCACTCGATGTGCGGGGTCTGGGGGAACATGTCGACCGGCCTCACGCGGCGCAGCCTATAACCGGCCTCGGTGAGCTGGGCCGCGTTCGGGGCCAGCGTGGTGGGGTTGCAGGACACATAGACGATCCGCTTCGCCTCGCACTCGAGGATGCGGCGAACGATTTTCTGCGAGAGCCCGGCCCGCGGCGGGTCGACGACAACGACGTCGGGCTTGCCGGCTTTCTCGACCAGGTCGCGGGTGCCGGTGCGGGCATTGGCGGCGACGAAGTGGGCGTTCTCGATCTTGTTGGTGCGGGCGTTGCGCTCGGCGTCGGTGATCGCCTCGGGCACGATCTCGAGTCCCCAGACCTCGCCGGCCTGGGCGGCCATCGTCAGCCCGATCGTGCCGATCCCGCAGTAGAGGTCGAAGAGGCGCTCTTTGCCGGTGAGGCCGGCGTACTCGGCGGCGACCGCGTAGAGGCGCTCGGCCATCTCGGTGTTGGTCTGGAAGAAGGCGCCGTGGGACATCTCCAGCTCGAGGCCGCAGAGCTGCTCGCGCAGCCGCTCATCGCCGAGCGCGCCGGTGGGGCCGTCGCTGCTGCCGGAGTCGCCCTCGACCACGGTGTGGAGGTCGACCGGCGGTTTCGGGAAGCGCTCGGCGGTGGTGACGAGCCGGGTCTGGATTTGGCCGGTGCGCCGGCCCTCGCGCACGGCGAGGTTGCGCAGGGTGCCCTTGCGGGCGCGGGTGTCGTAGGCGGGGACGGACTCGACCCGGGCCCACTCGCGGACCGCGTTGCGGGCGGCGTTGCCGGCCTCGGAGGCGAGCCGGCAGTCGTCGACGTCGACGATCAGGTCCCAGCGGCCGCGGGCGTGGAAGCCGAGCGCGGTCTCGCCGTCGACTTCGCCGAAGGAGTATTCGAGCTTGTTGCGGTAGCGCCACTGCTCAACCGCCGGCACGATCTCCTCCAGCTCGAAGCCCTCGAGGCCGCCGATCCGGCTCAGCGCCTCTTCGACCTGGCCGCTCTTGGCCGCGAGCTGCCGCTCGTAGGCGAGTCCCTGCCAGGGGGCGCCGGGGCAGGGCTCGCCGCCGTGGACGCAGACGTCGGCGATGCGGTCGGCGCCGGGCTTCAGCAGCTCGACGGTCCGCGCCTCGGCGAAGCGCTTCTTGCCTTTGGTGACTTCGGCGCGTACGCGGTCGCCCGGCAGCGCCCCGGCGACGAAGACGACGAGGCCGTCGGCCTTGGCGACCCCACGGCCGCCAAAGGCCAGCGACTCGACCTCGACCTCGAGCATCTCTCCGCGGCGGGGGCCGCGGGCCGCCGGCTTGGTGCCGGAGGCTTGCTCCACGCTAACCGAGCTTCTTGCGCGCGCGCCGCGCTGCCTGGGTGGCCTGTTTGCGGACCGGCGCGGTCGTAGCGTGGACCTCTTTGCGCGCCTGTTTGACCAGCCGCTCCACCTCTTTGACCAGGCCGTCGGTCTGTTTGCGGCCGCGTTTGACCAGGTCGCTGAGCAGTTTCTCGGCGTCGCCGCGGGTCATCCGGCCGCGCTTGACGGCGTCGTCGACGACCTCCTGGATGCGGTCGCGGCTGAGCGTCACGCTCTGCTCGAGGCTCTCGCGGAACTGGGCGACGCTCTTGTCGAGGCCGGTCGTCGCTTTGCTGCTTTTCGGCGAGGATTTTTTAGCTGCCGCTTTTTTCGCCGCGGCTTTTTTCGGGGCTTTGCGGCTTACTTTTTTAGCTGCCGGCTTCTTCGCTTTCGAGGCCGGAGCTTTTTTAGCTTTGGCTTTCGTTTTGCCTTTGGCTTTCGCTTTCGAGCCTTTGGCTTTTTTGCTGGATTTGCCGGCTGCTTTTTTCTCGGCCATCTAGGGGGAGCCTCCAAGTTCGGGTTTGCCCGCGGACTGTGGCTACGAATATGTCAATTCCGCGACAGCAGCGGCTCCGCCGCACCGAATCTTGCCTCGACCGGTGCGTGGTCGGAGAGGCGCAGGGCACGTCCTTCGAGCGGGAGCTCGCGGCGCTCGGGCGGCCAGGCGCTCGGCGGATCCAGCACCTGCAGGCCGCGGACCAGCAGGTGGTCGATCGCCTTCGGGCCGGTCGGGGCGGCGAGACCGAAGTCCTCCCGCAGGCGCTCGAATACCGCCGGCTGCTCGGCGGGGCGGAGGTTGAGGTCGCCGCCGAAGATCAGCGGCGCGCCGCCGGCCCACTCGGTCGCGGCGCGGGCGGCGCCGAGCACGTCCTCGACCGCAGCCTCGGGCTGGTCGTTGGTCGCGTGCAGGTTGGCGACACAGAGGCCGGAGGCGGTGCGGGTGAAGGCCATCGAGCGGCGCTCGGGCGGGCCGGCGTGGATCTCCAGCTCACGCCGCTCGGCGATGCCGCCGAGGCGGCCGGGGACGCGAACCAGGGTCAGGTTGGAGCCGCCCTCGCCGGAGGCCATCAGGTCCGGGTTCTGCCGGGCGAGCAGGCCGCGCAGCGGCCCCAGCGCGTTGCGCGAGGTCAGCGCCCGGTGCCACTCGGCCCCGCAGGCCTTGGCCAGGGGCTCGGCGAAGCGCGGCGGGGTCTCCTGCAGCAGCGCCACGTCCCACCTCGCCGATGCGAGGAGGGCGGCGAACTCGGTGGTCAGGTCGCGGTTGACCTGGACGTGGGTCTCGTTGCGCTCGTCGAGGCGCAGCAATCGCGAGCGCCAGGTGCGCAGGCCCGGGTCGGGCGGGAAATCCCGCCCGTGGAAGAGGTTCCAGGCGATTGCTGTGAGCTGCACGGCCCGTAGTATCCGCCGCTTGAAGCGTGACTTCATAACCGGCGAGGAGCTCGGCGCCTTCGAGACCAAGAAGCTGCTCGAGCGGGCGGCGCAGCTGAAAGCCGGCCGCGGCGAGCGGATCGGCGCCGATTCGCTTGCCGGGCGCACCATCGCCCTGATCTTCGAAAAGCCCTCGACCCGGACGCGGATCTCCTTCGAGGTCGGGGTCGCCGAGCTCGGCGCGAATCCGGTCGTCCTGCGCGGCGACGAGATGCAGCTCTCGCGCGGCGAGTCGATCGGCGACACCGCCCGCGTCCTCTCCCGCTACGTCGACGCGATCGTGATCCGCTCCGGCTCGCACGAGGCGGTGGCCGAGCTGGCGGCGAGCGCCGACGTCCCGGTCGTCAACGCGCTCACCCCGCTGCACCACCCCTGCCAGGCGCTGGCCGACATGCTGACCATGCGCGAGCGCTTCGGCGAGCTCGAGGGCCTGCGCCTCGCTTATGTGGGGGACGGCAACAACGTCGCCCGCTCGCTGGCGGTCGTCGGCGAGCTCTGCGGGGTCGAGGTTGTCGTCGCGGCTCCTCCCGGCTACCAGCTGGAGGAGGGGCACGAGGTGAAGCTGACCGGCGACCCGCGCGCCGCGGCCGACGGGTCCCACGCCCTCTACGCGGACGTCTGGGTCAGCATGGGCGACGAGGCCGAGGCCGACCGCCGCCGCGCCGACCTGGCGCCGTTCCGGCTCGACGCCGACCTGCTGGCGGCCGCCCGCGACGACGCGATCGTCCTCCACTGCCTGCCGGCCCACCCGGGCGAGGAGATCGAGGCCGACGTCCTATATGGAGACGCCTCGGCCGTCTGGGACCAGGCCGAGAACCGCCTGCACGCGCAGAAGGCGCTGCTCGAGACCCTGCTCGCTCCCTAGATAAGGACCCGCCCCGTGTATCCCCACATCGAGATCGGCCCGGTGACGCTGCAGACCTTCGGCCTGATGTTCGCGCTCGGCTTCCTCGCCGCCGGGGCGCTGATCTGGAAGCGGCTGGGGGAGATCGGCGAGCCGCCCGACTGGGCCTACGAGATGGGCTTCTCGGCGCTGATCGGCGGCGTCGTCGGCTCGCGGATCTATTACATCGTCCAGCACTACAGCGACGTCAAGGACGATCTGCTCGGCAACCTCTTCTCCGGGGCCGGGTTGGTCTGGTACGGCGGCGCGATCGGCGGCGCCTTGGCGGTGCTCGCCTGGGCCTGGTACCGCGGCTTCCTCGGACTGGCGCTGCTCGACCTGGCGGCGCCGGCGCTGGCGCTCGGCTACGCGATCGGCCGCGTCGGCTGCCAGCTCTCCGGCGACGGCGACTACGGCAAGGCCTGGGACGGTCCCTGGGCGATGTCCTACCCGGACGGGACGGTGCCGACCGAGGAAAGCGTCCACCCGACGCCGATCTACGAGACCCTGGCGATGGGCTTCTGCGCCTGGCTGCTCTGGCAGCTGCGCGACCGGGTCCGGGCCGGAGTCCTCTTTGCCCTCTACCTGCTCTACGCGGGGGCCGAGCGCCTGTTGGTCGAGTTCGTGCGAAGAAACGAGGATTCGGCTCTGGGATTGACCACGGCGCAGCTGGAGAGCGTCGGGATGATGCTTGCCGGAGCGATCTGGATCGGTATCGTGGTGCGCCGGCACGGAGGCATCGGGCGCGAAATGGCGAACGATGCGGTGCGGTCCTCGGCCTGAGCGGGAGCTTTACGACGAGTGGTGACAACGATGCTATCTTGCGCAAGAACTTTGGAGCGGTCGAAACTAGGGAGGATCGACGGGTAATGGCGGCTATAGACGTGCAAAATCAGGAGGGGCCGTCCGCGCGCACCGTTGGCGCGGTGCTCGACGACGCGGCCGAGAGGATCGCTGCGGCAGGTGTCGAGAACGCCCGCGCCGATGCGGAAGTGCTGGTTGCCGATGCGCTCGGGGTGAAGCCGAACGAGCTCTCCACCGAGAGCGCCGGCGAGATCTCCGAGGACGCCGCTGCGACGATCGAGGAGCGCGTCAAGCGCCGGGTCGACCGCGAGCCGATGGCTTACATCCTTGGCCGCGCCCCGTTCCGCCAGCTTGAAATCGCCGTCGACGAGCGCGTGTTGTGGCCGCGCCGCGAGACGGAGCTGCTGGTCGAGGTCGGCGTCGAGCTGCCCGAGGGCGCCCGCGTCCACGAGGTCGGCACCGGCTCCGGGGCGATCGGCCTGGCGCTGCTGCACGAGCGTCCCGATCTCAAGCTCTCCGCTTCGGACCTCTCGCCGGAGGCGGTCGAAGCCGCCCGCGAGAACGCCGAGCGGCTGGGGATCGATTTCGACGTCAGCGTCGCCACCGGCCTGCCGGACGAGCTCGACGGCGTCGACCTGGTGATCGCCAACCTGCCGTACGTCACCGACGCGACCATCTTCGAGCGCTCGCCCGAGATCCAGAAGGAGCCGCGGATCGCGGTCACCGGGTCCTGCGGCGAGGACGGCCTCGGCGTGATTCGGGGGCTGATCGAGGAAACGCCGTCCGGCTGGCGGATGGCGATGGAGCACGACACCCACCACGGTGCGGCGATGCGCGAGCTTCTGCGCGACGCCACTACCCTTCAGGACTATGAAGGGGATGACCGGGTGACCGTCGGCTTCGCTCCATGACGGACGACTCAGCGGGCTCTACCGAGGCACAGCGCCGCGGCAAGGTCGAGCGCCTTCGTGAGGAAGGCATCGATCCCTACCCGCACGCGTTCCCGGATCGCGACCACGTAGAGGAGATCGAAGCGCGCCACGACCCGGCGGAGCTGGGCGAGGGCGAGCACGCCGACTTCAGCTACCGGGTGATGGGCCGGATCACCGGCAAGCGCGGCCACGGCAAGACCGCCTTCCTCGACGTCCGCGACGTGACCGGGACGATCCAGGTCTACGCGCGGCGCGACGAGCTGGGGGAGGAGGCCTTCGCGCGGATCGAGGACCTCGACGTCGGCGACCTGGTCGGGGTCGAGGGGCCGCTGCACGTGACCAAACGCGGGCAGCTGGCGATCGCCGTGCGCGAGTGCGTGCTGCTGGCGAAGGCGCTGCGCGACCCGCCGGACCTCTTCCACGGCATCTCCGACCCGGAGACGCGCTACCGCCAGCGCGAACTGGACCTGATGGCGAACGAGGAGTCACGTGAGGTCTTCAAGACACGGGCGAAGCTGCTGTGGGAGATCCGCAACCACATGAACTCGCGCGGCTGGATCGAGCTGGAAACGCCGGTCCTGCAGCGGCTGACCGGCGGCGCCGCGGCGCGCCCGTTCGTCACCCACCACAACGCGCTCGACCGCGAGCTGTTCCTGCGCACGGCGACCGAGCTCTACCTGAAGCGGGCGATCGTCGGCGGCTACGAGGACGTCTACGAGTTCGGCAAGTTCTTCCGCAACGAGGGCATGTCGCCCCAGCACAATCCCGAGTTCACGATGCTGGAGATGTTTGTCGGCGGCGCCGACTACAACGGCGTCATGGAGTTCATCGAGGTGCTGGTCTCGAGCGTGGTCCAGGAGGTGCTGGGGACGACCAAGGTGATGCGCGACGGCCAGGAGATCGACTTCGCCGCGCCCTGGCCGCGGGTGGTGCTGCGCGACGAGCTGCTGCGCGAGGCCGGGGTCGACATCTACGAGGCGAGCCGCGACGAACTGGCCGAGGTGGCCGGTGAGGACGCCGACCCCAACGACGACTGGGCCGGCCTCGTCGACACCCTCCAGGGCAAACTGGTCGAGCCGAAGCTGATCCAGCCCACCTACATCACCGAGCTGCCGATTGACATCTGGCCCCTGGTCAAGGTCGGCGAGGAGGATCCCAAGGTCTGCGAGGCCTTCGACGGCATCGTTGCGGGGATGGAGATCGTCGGCGGCGGGACCGACCTCAACGACCCGGTCGAGCAGCGCGTGCGCTTCATCAAACAGCGCGAACGCCAGGAATCGGGCGCGGAGGAGGACCCGCACCCGCACGACGAAGAGTTCGTGAAAGCGCTCGAGTACGGGATGCCGCCGGCGAGCGGCTGCGGACTGGGCATCGACCGCCTGCTGATGATCATGACCGAACAGAAAACGCTCCGGGACGTGATCATCTACCCCGCGATGAGAGAGCTGAAGGCGTAGGACACACTGCGCGAGGCCGCACCGTCGGCTCCGCGTCGTGCAGAGCACTGTGCCCTTGTCCCGGCGGGTGCGCCGCGGTTATGGTGGGCAGATGGCGGTGAAGCTGCATAGGTGCTCGGTGATGTTCGCGAAGGTCGACGGCCACGCCTGCTGGCGGGTGCAGAAGGCACTGGACGAGCAGGGTGTCGAGTACGAGGTGGTGAAGGGTCCGCTGCGCGGAGGCAAGAGGGACGAGCTGGAGCGAATCTCCGGCCAGCGCAAGTACCCGGTGATCGAGTTCGAGGACGGGCGCGCCTACCGCGACGAGTCCGAGAAGATGGCAGCCCGGATCCGCGCCGGAGAGCTGTTCGCCGAGCCGGGCGACAACGCGCCGAGCTCCTAGCCGGTACTACGAGGAACGCAGCAGGCCGCCGTCGATGGGGATGACGGTGCCGGTGATGTACGCGGCGCGCTCGGAGCAGAGGAAGGCGACCAGGTCGCCGTACTCCTCGGGCCGACCGAGCCGCTGAGCCGGAATTTCCGCCCGCGCCCCCTCTTCGGCGTTCTCGATCGACCCGGCGTTTTCCGCGAGCCGATCGGTGGCAAAGCGCCCAGTGGCGACGGTGTTGACCGTGATCCCGTCGGCCGCCACCTCGCGCGCGAGCGTCTTGAAGAACCCGACCGCAGCCATCCGGTGGCTGTTGGAGAGACCGAGGTAGGGGATCGGCTCCTGGGTGGAGGTAGAGCCGACATTGACGATTCGTCCCCACCCGCGCTCCCGCATCCCGGGGAGGACCGCCTCGGCAAGAACCCGCGGCCCGAGCACCAGCGTCCGATACGCGTCCTCCCACTCAGGCAGCTCGTGATCGAGCGCCGCCCCCATCGGCGGCCCGCCGGTGTTGGCAACGAGGATGTCGATTGCCCCGAGCGCATCCGCGACCTCGCTTGGGAGGGAGGTCATGCGGTCGATATCGCCGGCATCGGCGACGAACGGCGTGGCGTTTGAGCCGATCTCGGCAGCCGCCCCCTCAATCCGCTCAGCCGACCGACTGGCAACCGCAACCCGCACCCCCTCCCGCGCCAAAGCGGCGCCAATAGCCCGCCCCAGCCCCTTGCTGGCGCCCATGACAAGGGCAACGCGTCCCTCAAGTCCCAGATCCATCCCGCCACCCTAGCCGTGTCGGAAATGCTCAAAACCCGTTGCGCGGGTACAGTTCCAACCTGAGCGCCCGTAGCTCAGTGGTCAACGGGTCCTTTCGGGGGCCCAAAGAGCGTCGGTCTTTCAAGCCGAAGGTCGCGGGTTCGACTCCCGTCGGGCGCATTCCTCTGCTTTCCTCGCAGCGCCGGGTAATGCCCGGTGTGGAGCCAAGTATTCGGTCTCTGGCTGGAGATACGTTCCGTTGCGTGCGGGGCGGTTCCGTGGCGTTCCGGCGCGTCGGGGTCTCATTTCAGTCTCATTTTTCGGACAGCTTCGCCAGCTGGCTGATCGAGACGCCCAAGGCAGCGGCGATGTCGCGCACCGTGGCCCAAGTCGGATTGGCGTTGCCGGTCTCGATTTGAGACAGGGAGCGAACGGTGATACCGGCCTTCTCTGCAAGCGCTTCCTGCGTCAGGTCACGCCTCTCTCGCAGCTGCCGAACCGCCTTCCCAAGTGCAGGTTGAGATCGCCGTGACTGCCGCATCGGTCCGCACGTTCTCAGAAGGGCCGGGCGGGTCCGAGTGACTAGAACTATGTTTCTAGCTCTGCTAGCCTCGGAACGAAAGCGGCCCCCGGCGGCGCGGACACGCCACCGAGGGCCTGACCACAAGGAGGCACAGCTCCTCATGGCTGACCGAGACTCTATGGATCGCGCCCGGAGCGGCGGTACGAACGCCGCCAGGGATCGCCGCGATCAAGCCGTCGTCCTAACCCACGTCCTAGCGCTGCACCCGGCTCACCTGAGCGTCGCCGAGCTGGTCGGCGAGATGATCGCCGGGGCCGCCGAGTTTGAGCCAAGGGATCGCTACGAGCGAGCGATTCACGATCTCGCCGCCGCGGGCTTGCTGCATGTGCAGGCCGGCCTGGTCACCCCGACCCGAGCGGCGCTCGTCTTCAACAGTCTTGACATGGACTGAGGCCCATGGACATCGGCATGCGCTTCGGCGCCAATCTGAACACCGTTAGGCGTGCCTCTGGGATCTCCCAGGAACGCCTTGCCATCAAGGCTGGGCTGCACCGGACCGAGATCGGCCTGCTGGAGCACGGCCGCCGCGTACCGAGGATCGACACCGTGGCGAAGCTCGCGCGGGCGTTGGACGTTGGCCCCGGCGAGCTTCTGATCGGGATCACCGCAAATCCCGAGCCGAAAAGTCACATCAGCCAAGGGCAGAGTCTCAATCGAGGAATTGAGGTCCAAGACCAAAGGCAAGCGAGGCAGATCGAATGAGGGGGGTTCAGAGCTTCGAAAAGGAGCGGCTGGGCTTCCCCAAGCGAGCGCAAGGAAGCATCAACCTCGACCCCCGACACACTACGAACCCTCCGGATTCGTGCCTGAGCCGCCCGTTTTCGATCGGGCCGCCAAAGTCCAGCGGAGTGGACTCAACCGCCCCTCCGGGCGACCGATTTTGGCACGGCTTCGCCGTGCGGAGGCCGCCTGTAGGGAGGGGCGGGAGGGACCTGACCTTCGTTCTCCCGGGCGGGTTTCGCCCGATGCACCGAGTTGCCGCCTTGGACATAGGTGGCATGGAGAGGAAAGCCACCGAGCCGAGCTTCTACACCGAGAGGACGCTTGCCGAATTCCTCGCGGTCTCAGATCGCACCGTCCGCAACTGGATTCGCCATGGCGAACTGGCCAGCTACAAGCTTGGTGCTGCCCGACGGATCGATCCTGCCGACGTTGAGGACTTCCTCACCCGGCACCGGGACGAGGCGGCATGAGGCGCGAGTCGCCGATCAAACGCCGCAACCCGTCGGGCTCGATCGTCTGGGTTGCTCGGTACACCGGTCGCGATGGCAAGCACCACATCGCGAAGCCGACCTGGAACCGAGGGAAGGGAACCTTCAAGCGCAAGGCCGACGCCCAGCGTGCCATCGACGAGGCCTACGGGCTCTCGGATCGACCCGACACCCTCGGCGACTACTTCGAAACCTGGACCGAACGACACCCCAGGGCGGAACGGACGAACGACACCTACAACCACCGGATCAGCCGCGTCGCCGACGTGGAGGTCGAGGGAATCGCCCTGCGCGACTGGCCGCTGCGCGAGCTGCGCCGACGCCACACCCTCGCCCTGGTCGACCACATGCTCACCAAAGAAGGCCGAGCCACCACCGGCGCCGTCGGCATCCTCCGCGCCCTCTCAGCGATGGCCGAGGACGCGATCACCGACGAAGTCTGCGACCTGAACCCGTTCAAGGGCATCCGCATTCGCGCCAACGACCCGAGAGCGAAGAAGAAGCGCCGCCCCATCCGCGTCTTCAGCTTCGAGGAAATGCACCACTTCGCCAAGGCCGCCGGCCGCTACGAGGCCCTGGTGCGGACCTTCACCGACACCGGCATGCGCCTAGGCGAGGTTCTTCCCCTGCGGCCCGAAGACTTCGACGGCGAGACCCTCCAAGTCCGCCGCACCGCCCACGAGGGCCGCATCCTCGAGGGCACCAAGACCGACCACGGCGAGGAGGACGCCGGCCGCGTAGTCCCCGTCCCCGCAACCCTCGCCTGGCTCCTCGAAGCCCAGATCAACCTCAACGGCCCCGACGGCAAGCTCCTCTTCCCAACCCCCCGTGGCCGCCTCTGGCGCGAGCGCACCTTCTACCGCGACGTCTGGAAGCCGACCCAGCAGGCGGCCAGCCTAGATATCCGCCCCCACGAGTGTCGCCACAGCTACGTGACCCATCTTCGCGCCGCCGACGTCAACGATGCCGACCTAGCCGAGATTGTGGGGCACCGAGTTGAGACGATGCTGGCGCGGTACACGCACGCCGTGGGGACGAGCTTCGGCATGGTCCGTTCGGTCATCGACTGATGTGCAGATGCCCGGGCATTTTGCAGGGAATTCCGGAATCTGGGAACCAATGATTCGCGAAAGAGCGAAAGTTGGGCTAGGAATCGCCGCAGTTCCGTATGCTGCCATCTCTGTACCTGGACTTTGCCGCTGCGATTCCTCCATATCTCCGATCTGCACCTGCTCGCCTTGGACGAGGGGAGCCCACTCGATCTCAATAGGAGATTCCGCGACGCACTAGAGGAAGATGTGAGGGACTTCGTCAACACAACCGGATCCCTGGACGCTGTACTCGTCGGTGGTGATATCGCGGCGACGGGTCAGGAGCATCAGTTCCGAGTGGCCGGAGAGTGGATAGAGCGACTCTGCGGGATCATTGGGTGCACCCACAAGGATGTCTATTGCGTCCCTGGTAACCACGACATCGACAGATCAAGGACGACGGACAATGGCCTAGTTCAACTTGCCGAGGCCGTCTTTCGCTCTTGCCACTTGGAGGAGATTGACGGCCATCTAGTCAGCATTCTCAGTAGATCACGGGGTGCCGAAGATTTCATGGCTAGGCTGGACAACTATCACGAATTTGCTGCGCGCTACGACTGCGGAGTGACCCCCAAGAAGTACTGCTGGAAGCGCGAACTGGAGGGCGCCCTAGATGGGAGGGGCGTGGTTCTCATAGGCCTCAATTCCGTGCTGATATCAAGTGCTCGTGATGGCAAGTCGCCCTGCTGCGAAGACAATAAAAAGGTCATCCTGGGACAGGGCCAAGCGTATCTACATAGAAACGATGGAAGCGTCGTAGTCGCGCTCATCCACCATCCTCTTCCTTGGCTTCGTGATGGGGGTGCGGTGGCTGGGCTCCTTGCCAGGGCTCAGGTGCAGCTCTTTGGGCACGAACATAAGCCTGACTTCGATTCAACGGACGAGACCGTGCAGATCTTTGCTGGGGCCGTGCAGCCACCTTCCAATGAGGAATCACGGTCACCCGCATTTAACGTTGTCGAACTACTAGTGGAGGGGGACGAGCTCTTGGTCAGGACGCATCCTCGAAAATGGGATGGGCAGCGCTTTGCCCCAGACTCGGACTTTGACGATCCAGTGGAAAGGCGGGTCAAATTGGCCGAGTCCGGGCCAAGTGCACAAGAGCCCCAAGATGTACCCCCTGTGACCGACCTACGTCGCGAAGTGATGTGGCAGTTGATGCAGCGCAACCCAGAGGAACGTCGGATCGTATTGGCTGGGATTGGAGTAGCAGCTATCGATCAGATCCTGACGCCCTTGGCTCTCGGTGAGGCCGTAAAGCTGATCACTGAGCGAGACCTTTGGGAGCGCCTCGATGAGGAGCTGTCGTGAGCCCGCTGAGCGATAGTCGGCTGCCCGATTGGCTTCAAGGGGTGTCGCTCTCTCCCGATGATGCCGAGCTCGAGCTCAATAGAAGTCGAGTGAGCGTGATCAGGGGTCGCATTTCCCAGCGCGAGGCACTCGACGTGTTCGCCTTTGCGTACGCGCTGCCCTCCGATACTGGCCACGGGTTCTCAGTGGCGGTGGATGCAGTTCGCGGCGAGATTGACGAGTCGTGGGCGCCCGGCGCCGATTCTGCACTCGTTCGAAGGCTAGCGGCGATAGCAGTCGCAGATCTGCTGGGCGACGGCGCCGACGATGGGGCGGCAATCCTGGCGCAGGCCGCTCTAAGCGCGGAGTTCTGTGGCTTCGAGGCTCCATTGCCCGACTTGCCCGACCTCGCGCGTGGTGCAGTTGTTCGGATTGGGACCGAGAGAAGACGCCGTAAGGCGCTGACGCCTCAGCCCCTTGAGGATGAGCTAGAGCCAGTCGTCAGGGCCATGTCCGTTCCCGAGGGTGCAGGTGATGTATCCATTGAGTCTCTGCGATCCGTCCTCGCTCAAGTACGGTCAGGGTTCCGCACGACGATGCGGAGAGTTCAAGAAATCGAGGATCAGACCAATAGTCGGAACGCGATGGTCGACGAGGAGTTGGATGTGTTGTGGTGGGCGCAGGGAGGAGCGAGCGAGTGGCTTGGCCAGCCTTGGTCGCAGAGCGGAGAGATGGCAACGTTGGTCGCGCCACTAGAGATCGCGCAGCTGACCCACCTTCAACCGCCCGCGCGAAGTGCTAGCAGTCTCATCCGAGCTGAGATCGCTGCCGCAGGCCTTGGGCCAGATGACACCGTGAGCCTTGAGGCCGCCGTTAACGCTGCATGGAAGGCCTGTCCCACTGGGCTCGTCCTGCATAACGGGCATCGCCTGTTCCCAATCCTCTCTGCCCTGACGGAATGCCAGAAAAAGAGTGGTGACGAGGCATGGGTTGGTGGCGTCAAGGCAGAGTTCGGCATGGATCCTATGGAGACCTACCGCCGCATTGATCTGTCGACTCAAGTTCTCAGGGAGATGAGTCTCCAAGCGCTTGTTCCCGACGAGGGACGAGAGTCGTGAGTCCTGCAGAATCAGGTCAAGTGGTTTGTAGTCACGAGGGCTGTGAAGCTCCGGCTGGTGGAGCATGTGCTCTGGGCCATGCCTCGCCCATCGACTGCCCGGAATCGACGACGACTACCGATATCGAGCAGTCGGTAAGCATCGAGCAAGAGGAGCCGGCTCGTGACGCGAGTGAAGGAGTTCCCGATCCACCCGAGCCAAGTGGTGTGGCACTTCGCTCCGGTGTTTCCCTGACTGTTGACAAGGGAAATCAGCTTTCAAATAGCAAGGGGGCAAGCTTCATTCTCCCGGTGGGGCCAATTGAGGCTGGAAAGACGACGTTCTTGATTGAGCTCTATGCCCAGTTCGTGAAGGAGATCCGAGATGACAGAACCTTTGCCGGATCAGAGACCTTGCTTGACTTCGAGCTCTTAGCCTTCCCCTCTCGGATAAGGTCCGGCAACACCATTCCTGAGACTTGGCGGACCCGGCTACAAGACAGTGGGCAACCCCTGCTGCACCTCGCAGTGGGACAGGCCAAGCGAATTTCGCATCTCCTGCTGGGCAACTACTCAGGAGAGCTATTCGAACACATCTGTGATCGCGGAAATGCTCTCCGGGAGTTGCCGCTTCTCGCGTCGTGCAATCGTCTCTTGGTCTTCGTTGATGGCGGGAAAGTGGCAAAAGGAGGTACGCGTACGTCCGCGGTCAGTCGAACGCGACAATTCATAGGCGTCTTGTCCGAGGAGAAGCCACTTCCGGCGGGCTGCAAAATTGGACTGGTCTTGGCCAAGCTCGATGAAGTCGAAAAAGCTGGACCGGCGGCGGTTGAAGCCTGGGCAAGCGAGGAGTCACTCCTCTTGGAGAAGCTAGGAGCACTAGGCCACGAGGCAAAGCCCTTCCGGATCGCTGCTCGACCCCTTGGTTCGGCCGCAGTCGATCAGCAGATCGATGACTTAGTTGGATGGCTCCTCGAGGAAGATCGGCTAGCCTCGCACGACGTTCCCATTCAACCCGACCCAACGCGAGCCTACGAAACGTACCGAAGCAACTAATGGCCAGCGAGTCCAAGACTCTTTGCATGGTAGGTCTCCCAAATACGGGGAAGACGACGTTTCTCACTGCATTTTTTGTGGCTACCGAGAATGGGGAGGGGAAGGTCAAGATCACTCGGTATTCGGACGGGGATCGTGAGCACCTGAACAAAATGATGGAAAGACTCGCCGAATGTGAGGAAGTGATCCGCACGAGCGAGCAGGAGCCGAAGGAGTTGCGGCTCATGGTGTCTGTGGAGGATGGCCCGGAGGAGCGGCTAGTTGTTCCAGATATGTCCGGCGAGCTCGTGGAACGTGGAATGGCCAGCCGACGTCTTAACGATGAGTTTGCTGGCCTAACGATCGAGAGCGGTAGCGTTCTGATGTTCCTTCGTGCCGATCGACTAGTGGCGGCTGATCCTGTTCAGGACTTCTCGGCCCTAATGCGTCTTGTCGATAGCGAGGCCGACGGAGCAGAAGGTGAGGCCCCCGCAACTCCCGACGATTGGGAGATTGGAGTGGCGCCAACTCAGGTCCGGTTGGTAGATGTGGTCCAAGAACTTCTCCACCTACGGAACGACAAGCCGCTCCGCCTGGGGCTGATTATCTCGGCGTGGGATCAAACGTCCGGAGAGCTTTCTCCACGTGACTGGGTGGTCGAGAGTTTGCCGTTGTTGGTCCAACTGCTTGATGCGCTGCCCACTGTGACCTGGACGGTATTCGGCGTGTCCGCCCAAGGGGGCACTTTCGAAACGAAGAAAGATCGGGAAGATCTGGAAGACGTTGAGCTGCTGAATCGGCCTATAGTCAAGGGGCGGGATGGATCAGCAAGCACTGTTCTCGCTCCTGTCTGCTGGGCGCTGGAAATGTGACGACAGTTCCTGTAGATCAGTTTCTTCACGGATACGCGAATGGGCACCGCCTAATTGCAGGCTCTGCTCAGTTGGACTCACAGGCGTCGTCGGCTTTGCTTTCGCATACGGACGCTCCCGCGCCGCCAGATGCTCCGCTGGTAGCAAGCCTCCCTTTGCCGGCTGAAAACTCGTGGGCCATCACGATGATTTGGGCGGCCGGGGAGGTTAGGAGGCCCGGAAGTGTCTGGGCACATACCCTCGTTCTGAACCCGCAAGCGATTATCCAGCTCCGAGGTGCGGGCGGGCTTCTACGTGCATTCCGACGCCCGGGGGAAGGCGACGACTTTGAGGCCTACCGAGGTCCCATGGAAATCGAGGACATCCCGGAGGTGCTGAATCATTCAGATCGCGAGCTAGCAGACAGAATCGTTCTTGGCACCTATGGATGGCCTGGGCGATCCGTCGGAGTTGTTGCCGAGGAACTCGCTCAGGCGACTCATATTCTTTTGGCCATCTGGCAGCAGCAGTGGCCATCCGTTCGGGCCCGAAGCGTGTTCAGGACGCGACAGAGGCTTGGAGAGCAACCAACGGCAGGGGTTGAAGTCGCACGTCGCACGTCGCGGGGACCCGAGGTAGGTGAGCGGGTCGTAATCGGAAACGAGGCCGACTGGCCGAAACGTGCTCCCTCCTGGGTAAGCAGCCTGGTTCAGGACCTTGCGAACCCTGAATACGGACTCGCTGAGTTCCTTCGAAGGTACGGGCCGGAAGCACCACAGGAAGGGTCTGACATCCCGGCGCTCGCTCGAATCTATGAGGCTGCGAGGAATGAACGTGATCCGGAAGGTTCGATCGCGGACCTCACGTCGGTCTATCCCGACCCGTCGGAGATGGCGAACCTCAAGAAAGTCCTTCTTGATCCCTCTCTTTCAATCTGGAAGGTCGATGAGTACACCCGCCTAAGACTGGCAGTGATGTTCGCGCAGTCAGTTCCTTGGCAAGACCTAGATATTCCAGGCAGGACCCGGTCGTTGATAGAAGTGGATCCTGCGCAAGCAGGTGAGGTGCTGCTCTTGGCCGACCAAGAGCCAAAAGTTGAGGAGGCCATCCTCGTAGCCGTGGCCACCGGACTCAATGCGGAACTTGTTGCCCTTCTCGCGAGTCGTGAACCTGAGATAGCGGCGAGAGCGCTGTCCGTAAACCCTGAGCCGCTTGGGGGGGTGTCGCTTTGGGAGCTGGATGGAACATGGAAAAAGAGCCTGCTAGGAGCCCTCGGGGAGCATTCGGTCATAGTTCCCGCCCACCCCTTCCTTGACGTAGCCGAGGACTCTCTAGTGAATTGGGCGATTCGAGTCGAAGCGATCCCGCTTCCCATCGCGATTGACGCACTCGCGGCGAATGCCGACGACTCCTCCCTCGACCGGTGGTGGGACGCATTTTCTGGACTTGGTCGGCAGGTTCAACGCGAACTCCTTGACGCGGCAAACTCGCGCTGGGAGCCGGTAGCTCTTGCCGTGGCATCGTCACGGAGCAGTTGTGAAGGCCTTGTGGAGAGGTACGCCGCAGAGCTAGCCGCCCGGTTCGATGAGATGGGGGGGGTCGTCCGACTCCGGGTGGCCTCTGCAATTTTTGCGCTGGGTGGAAAAGGTGTCGTAGATCATTGGGCAACGGCGAGGAGTTTCGCCGCTTTACACAAAGCAGCGCCCAAAGAGCTGCGAGCGGCGAACGTCGCAGACCGCTTGGCCTTCTTAGATGAAAGGGAAAAGACCCGTCCTCCTCTTCGCGAGCAACTGGTTCGGATCGTGGTTGCTGAGGACTGGAGCGAGGATGACATCGCTTTGGCTCTCTACGATGCCGGGCCCGGCGCGCGAAAAGTGAAAGAGCTAACTCCGAAGAAGAGCGAACTGAGAAAGGCGTTCAACGCTGCTTGGAAGACGGTTGCCAAGGGAGCGGACATGCTGGACCAAGCTATAAAGCGCCTCGGGCGATGACAATGGAGAGCGCCCGGTCACCTTGCCCGAAAGCTCTGTGACGCTCGGGCGCTGGGCACTGGCTGATGCAAGTCGCATCCTGGTCACATCGTCAATCGCAACGCCGCCTCTCGAGCGAAGGCCCGCCGTCCTTTCAATCCGACGGAGATAGGCCTATAGAGGCGGTCGTCAAGGCCGCTCGCCGCTCCGCCTCAATTACTCGTCTTGCCCCGCCGCCGCCTCCTGGAGCTTCTCAGTGATATCGCGGCCGCGATCAAGTAGTGCATCGCGTGCAATCACCCGTTGTCCGGAGACCCATTTGTCTTCTCTGGCTGCGGCTTTGAGCTCCGCAACCGTGATCTGGGTTGCCCGCCTGACGGCGTAGTGTCGATCGAACAGGACGATCACAGCGTCACCGAAGTCCCATGAGCGAAACGAGGAAAGCTGCCGCTCGCCTGGCTTCTCGGGATCGCTGAGCACTCTGGCCTTGATCTGGATCTTCTTCTTGCGCACAATTAGGTCGGCACTTTTGTTGGCGTTCGGCTGCAGTTCGCCTCCGAGTGCCCGCTGCACCAGCCACTCGGCGTAGTCGCCGGTGGGCGCGTTCCGGCTTCGGGTCACTCCGCGCTCGTGGAGTTCCTCGAGTACTTGGCCGTAGATGCCAAGGAGATCAGAGATCCCTCGATGTTTGAGCTTTAGCTTGCGTGCCATCTGTCCGCCGGCGGAGAGTTCATGCGCCGAACCTAACCGGCCTGTTGTCGCACAAGAGGAGTGGAGTTGCGTTGCCTGCAGATGTCTACTAGCTTCAAAATGGAATGGCAACGGGAGACGCTGGCGAGCTGATCACCTATGCCCGCACCGAGCTTTTGGCACGGATCCGGGGAGCCAAGCAGCGAGTCTGGCTTGCCAGTCCGTATCTCAGTAAACCGGTAGCCGAGGAGATCGTCACGGCGGTTGAGGACTCCTCGGCGGCTGAACGGCACCTCCTGACCGCGCTGGTTGCGGGCAGTGTGCAGACGCGCGTCCTCGATCCAAGCGCGCTCGAGACCCTGCTCGATTCCGGTTTCGAGATTTGCAGTGTGCCCAACCTGCACGCAAAGGTAAGTCTGATCGACACGACCTGGGGATTGGCTGGCTCCGGCAATCTGACCAACTCGGGGCTCGGTGGCGAGGGCCGCGCCAATGTCGAGCTCGGCGTCGTGCTCGACGCTGGGCAGTTTGCGACCGCAGCTGAGCTCTTTGCGCGCTGGTGGGACGACGCGGATCCGGTGGGTGCAGCTGTGATTGCTGAATACGCGGCGCTGCCGCGGCTGAAACAGCCGCCCGGTCAACCCCTTGCCCACGGCACCCCGGTCGGGGTTGGTCTGCCACAGAGCCTCGAGGACATCCTCGCCGAGGACGAGCTGACTGCTCTCGGCCGCGGTTACTGGGTCAAGTCCAACTATCAGCGTCACGACGATTCAACCTGGTGGAACCGCGGCTGGATCAGCGACTGGCGGCAGGCGTCCTATGCGATCGGCGACCTGATCGTCCTCTACCTTGGCGCCAAGGACGGCGGTCCCGCGATTTGTCCGGCGGTTGCCAGGGTCACCGAGCAGTCCCAATTCGCCGACAAGTGGATCGCCGAGCACGGCGATCCGGAGGCGGCACAGCAGTGGCCCTATCGGACGATGGTCGAGGTGGTCGGTGAAGTGCCGATCAAATCGGGCGCCAAGCTCGAGGACTTTGGACTGACCGGCCAGAGCCTGCAGGGCGGGTACTGCAGCATCACTCGGCAGCAGTTCGAGGACGCATTGCGGACGATGGGAATCTGAGGACCCTCAGGGCAGTGCGCCGCCCCTCCCCTGGGAGATGGCGAATCCGGGGCTGGGCGTAGCATGGGCTCGCGGCTCCCAAGCTGATCGCCAAGGCTTGGCAGCAGCTGACTCCCAGGCGAGGAGGACTCGCTCAGTTGGACGCTGGCAATCGGACGGTCTGGGACGAACGTTTGCGCTTCGACCGCGAGCGTGCCGGGCGCCACCAGTCCGGCTACCACGACTGTGGGCCAAGGCTATTAGTCGTCGTCGGGGTCCGTGCAGCGGATCGGGGGCGGCTCGGCTGGGTCGGCGGCGATCACCGCGTCTCGGCGCAGCAGCACTACGTACTGATAGGTCATTCTGCCTCCGCTGGTTATGGCTAGAGCGTGTGGGGAACGTAGGTCTCAGCCATGCCGACGATGAGCAGGGCGGTGAGGCTCAGATAGACGGCGGCAACGGCGAACTTGGTCCTCGCCGGTACCGAGTGAAACTCGCGGCTCTCTTCCGAGTGCCGGTTCTTGAGGCGGTGGTAGAGCTCGGGCCCGCCGAGCAAGACCACGAACAGAAGCATGAACGGGCCAAGGAAAATGACGGTGGCGGCGACGGCTATGAGGATCCCGGCAATCCAGATCATGGGGCCGAGGACAGCCATCGCCCGTCCACCGTCGAGCGGCAGCACCGGCAGCAGATTGATCAGGTTGATGAAGAAGCCGACGTAGGCCAGGGCGCGCCAGAGGTCGCTGCCGGTCGCCAGCCAGATAGCGAGTGGGATCAGAGTCCCGGCAGTGCCGAGGATCGGGCCGGCCAGCCCGACACGGGCCTCTGCTGCAGCGTCCTTTCCCAGAGACTCGACCGCAATCACCGCGCCGACGAAAGGGATGAAGATGGGTGCCGAGGCCTCGACTCCCTCGCGGCGCAGCTGGATGACGTGCCCCATCTCGTGGACGAAGAGCAGCAGGACGAAGCCGGCGGCAAAAGGCCAGCCGAAAGCCAAGGCGTAGGCGGCGATCGAGATAAACATCGTCCCGAGCGTCGCCACCGCCTTGACCTTGATCAAGGCCAAGAAGAGGAACTTGCCCTTGCTGGCAAGGAGGACGACCGGGATCAGGAGCGCGCCGAGCTTTTTAAGTCGCGACCGGTTGCGCTCCTCGTCCAGCTCCTCGGCCGTCGGCGGCTCGGGCGCGACGACAGGCTCCGGCGTCAGGCCGGCGTTGGCTTCTACTGCTCCAGCCCGCTGATTGCTCAAGGCGAGCTAGATCCCCGGCACCTTTGGCACTGGGCGATAGACGGCGTCGGAGACGATTCGAAGCTCCTCCTCGAAGTCCATGTCGAACTCGAGTATCCAGACGAGGTGGTTTGGAAGAACCTTTACGGCCATGGGTAGCACCGCACCCGAACGCTCCAGTTTGCGCTCCGCTTCGACCGCAGCGGCTAGCGCGCCGCGCCGCACTTGCTCGAGCTCGAGTACCTCCTTTCGGCTCTTCATCTCGGCGGGAATCAGGATCGATTCATTGTCGCCCAGGGCGTTCTCGATCTCGCCTCGCCACATGGAGTCGATCTCCCCGCGGCCGAGCTTCATGTTCGTCATCAGGTGGGCGACTGCGACTAGTTTGTGTTTCGAGTGCATCGCCAGGTGAAGCTCGATTAGGCGGAGCTCTGCCACTGCCTGGGCTAGCCACGACTCGTCTTCTCGGCCTAGGCGCCGCGCCTCAATTGGAATTGAGAGGCTCTGGACCAAGGTCGGAGACTCCAAGCTCTCCTCAGATGGAGTGTGTTCGAAAAAGGCTTCGGTAGCGCCTGTGGGGAGCGGGACGAACTCGAAGACGGCTTTGTCACCCTTTCCGGCCGCCTGTTGCGCGGTATAGCCCGCCGCGACAACCGATTTCGGAAAGTTCGCATTGCGACGGGTGTTCCTGACGATGTCCTTGAAGAAGTTGGCGAGATTGTCCGTGGAGAGCGGACTTTCCAACTCGCGAATCGCACCGGCGATGTCCGCCATGGAGACGACCGTCGCAGACAGCGACCCCGTGACCGGATCCCAGCGGTCCTTGAAGATCTTCTCGATTACGTCTGGCTTGGCACTCTTGGCCACGGCCGCCAGATTAGCTACCGCGCGTGCAGCGTGATCGTCATCCGGGCGAGGGTTTCGCCGGGTTGGAAGAGGCCGGGGGTGGCGAAGCGGGTGTTGAGTTGGTCGGCGATGAACTGGGTGGAGATGGCGCGGATGCCCATCAGTTCGAAGGCGCCTACCTTGGGGCGGATCTGGATGGTGGCGGTGGTGTAGTCGAGGGTCGCGATCGTCCCGGTCACGGGGTTCTCTTTTGAAAGCGGAGTGAGGGTGGCTCCGAGTTCGCGGGTGGTGAGGTCGATGCGGGGGTGGCGGAGGAGCATTTCGCGTGGGGGGCTTTCGTGGATCTGCATCGAGATGCCGTCGTTTTCCTGGGTGTCGAGGATGCCCGCGGAGGCGTCGCGGGTGACGGTGGTCGGGGCGATGTCGAAGAGGAAGTAGTTTTCGCCCGGCGCGGCCCATCTTTCCGAGCCGCCCCAGAGGCCCATCTGGACTTTGAGGGCTTCCAGTTTCGAGAACACCGTTTCGGGGCCGCCGATGGCGATCTTCCCGAAGTCGATGTCGACCACCGAGGCTTCGCCCAGGCCGCTGGCGGAGCCGAGGGAGCGGCCCGCTCGCAGGATCTTCGGGAGCTCGAGGACTTTGTTGAGCGTGGCGGCCGCGGTGCCGGTGAGCGGCATGCGCTTGACCTTGAGCCGGGCGTCGAAGCCGTCGCGCTCGAGGCTGCCGCCCACGAGGCGGGCGATGTGGATCCGCTTGCCGGCGACGGTCGCGCTGAGACTCTTGGTGGAGGCGTCGAAGCTGAGGCGGCGCAGGGAGACGGATCGCTTCCCGGAGGCGAGCTTGAGTCCACCAATGTGCGCCAGGGTGTCGGTGTCCGCATCCGCATCGAAGGCCCCGGCCGCGACCGGAAGGATCAGGTTGCGGCCTTTCAGCCTGGCCGGGGCCAGCGGTTGGATCGTGACCCCGTCCTTGCCCAGCGCTTTCTCGAGCCCGGGGGAGAGGCGGAGCTGGGTCTCGCCGCCGGTGACCTGGATGCCGGCACCTAAAGCCGTGGGGGCGCAAGTCAGCACCGCCATCGCTGCGATTACGAGCGCCCTGGCTGCAACGAATGCGCCCAATCCGGTCGAGCTGCCGTGCATCGTTTCTCCCCCCTTGCAGTTCGTCATTGCCCCAACCAGTGCTGGCGGCGTTTGTTGCGCAAGCCGACTTCGCGAGAGACCCTACGGCGTTTCAGGGACGCGAATCACACCAAACTTTCACGCCATTCGCGCCGCAACGGACGGCTCCCCGCGGAGGGCGGGCGTTAGGTTTCAGGTCGATGACGCTCGGAGGACCTGCGCGGCCGATTGGATCGACCATCAGCCTGTACCTGGCCGAGGGCCAACCGGCCGGGGTCCGGATCGTGCAAAAAGACAACTGGAGCGGAATAGGTATCGACTGCTCGCGTGCAGACCTAGCGCAGGCCCGCAAGCGGGAGGAGTTTGCAAGGAGCGGCGTATATCTGCTCGTCGGTGACCAGGACGAGGCAGGCGGTTTGCCAACTCTCTACGTGGGCGAGGCCGATGAGCTCGGTCCGCGGCTTGCGACTCACTCCACCAACAAGGACTTCTGGAACAGGCTCGTGATCTTCACCAGCAAGGACGGGATGATCAACAAGGCCCATGCGCGACATCTGGAGTCGCGGCTCTTTCAGATCGCCTCTGAGGCAAAGCGGTGCCACCTCGAGAACAAGGTTCCCCCCGGGTTGCCGCAGTTGGGTGATCAGGATCGCGATCTCGCCGAGCGCTTCCTGGGAGAGATGCTGGTCGTGCTTCCGGTGATCGGGATCAGTGCCTTTGAGCTGCCCAAGAGCGACCAGGCCACTGGTCTCCCGAACCTCTTTCTCAAGGGCAAAGCCGCCCAGGGAAGGGGAATGGAGTCTTCGCAGGGCTTCAAAGTCCTCGCTGGCTCCGTTGCCAGGCCCGAGGAGGTCGACTCGATTCATGGCTGGACCCATGAACTCCGCTCCGACTTGCTTGAGAACGGAGTTCTAAAGCGAACTGAGCAGGGGCTGACCTTCACCCAGGACTACGTGTTCAAATCTCCCTCCGCCGCGGCGGCTGTCCTAATGGGTCGTTCGGCCAACGGTCGCGAAGAATGGCGTGACGCCGATGGCAAGACCCTAAAACAGATCCAGGAAGAAGCACTCGACTCGCCACCTAGCGGCGAGCTTGACTAGAGAGCGGTCGCTTCAGGGGACGGGAGCGTACGCCCGAGGTTGTCGAGGGCCGCGTTCCAGCCGCCTTCGTGGGAGAGGACCGATTCCTGGTCGCGCAGCATGCTGTGGGTGAGGCGGACGGTGGTGGCGCCGTCGTTCTCCTCGAAGTCGAGCTCGAGCAGGGTCTCGAGGTCGGCTTCGTTGTCCCAGGTCCAGGTGAAGACGAGCCGGTTCGGCGGGTCGATCTCGGTGTAGTGACCGCCGCCGCCGTATTCGGTGCCGTCCTCGGGGTTGCGCATGACCACGCGGACGTTGCCGCCGAGGCGGAGGTCGACTTCGGCCACCGGGGTCTCCCAGTCATGGTTTCCGTGGAACCAGCGGCGCATCACCTCCTCGCTGGTCCAGGCGTCGAAGACGGCCTGGGCCGGAGCCTGGAAGGTGCGCTCGATCAGCAGCGTCTCGCCGATCATCGAGCCCGGTCCTTGCGGCGGTGCGGGTGGGTGGCGATCCAGGCGCGCACCATCAAGAGGCCCGCGCCCGGGCCGGCGATCGCCGGCAGCAGCTCCTCCAGCGGCATGCCGCCGACGTGGCCGAGCGGGATCACGACTTGCCGTACTCGTCGTGCAGGCTCCACCAGCCGTACGGGTCCGTCTGCGGGTAGCCCTCGGGCGAGTCCTCCCACTTCTCCTGGCGGCCGAGCGCGGTGATGTCGAGATAGGACCAGACGCTCCCGAGCTGCTCGTCGCCGCGCGCGTCGACGAAGTAGGTGCGGAAGATCCGGTCCTCGTCGTCGCGGTAGAAGACGTTGGTGCCGTGCCATTCGGGGACGCCGAAGTCGGCATCGAAGTCGTCGGTGATCGTGTGCCAGGGGATGTCCCAGCCCATCCGCGCCTTCCAGCGCTCGATGTCGGCCTGCGGGGCGCGGGAGATGTTGGCGAAGGTGGTGTCGCGCGCGTTCAGGTGGGCGAGGTGGGCGACCTGGTCGGCGACGAACGAGCAGCCGGGGCAGCCGCTCTCGGGAAACTTCGCCACGCCGGGCTCGAAGAAGAAGCGGTAGAGGATCAGCTGGCGGCGCCCCTCGAAGAGGTCGAGCAGGCTGGCCGGCCCGTTCGGGCCCTCGAAGCGGTACTCCTTCTCGACGGCCATCCGCGGCATCCGCCGGCGTTCGGCCGCGAGCGCGTCGCGGGCGCGGGTCACCTCTTTCTCCTTGACCAGCAGCTCCTCGCGGGCTGCATCCCACTCCTGTGGCGAGACGATCGGTGGCATCTTCATTTCGCTTCCTCCTTCAGGTACTCGTCGACCACGTCGAACAGGCGCCCCCAGATGGCGCGCTGGCGATCCATCCACTCGGCCGCCTCGTCGAGCACTCTGGGATCAAGCGAGAGCCGGTGCGTTCGTCCCTCCACTACCCGGTTGACGACGCCGGTCTCCTCCAGCACCTTCAGGTGCTTGGAGATCGCCGGCTTGGAGACGTCGAAACCGCGGGTGACTTCCCCGACGGTCCCCGGTCCCGCGGCGAGTCGTTCGACGATGCCGCGGCGGATCGGGTGGGAGAGGGCCTTGAACGGATCATTAACCATTTGGTTAACGGTAGCATAGGGCGATGCGCATCCGACCAGCCTCAGCCGCCGACGCGCAAGCGATCCATGAACTCGTGCAGCGCGCCTACTCCCACTACGTGCCGCGGATGGGGGGACCGCCGGGGCCGATGAGAGAGGACTACGCGGCGAAGGTTGCCGAGGGCGGGACCTCTGTCGCTGAGGATGACGGCGAGATCGTGGGTCTGATCGTCCTCGCCAGGGAGCCGGACCACCTGCTGATTGAGAACGTCGCGGTCGATCCCGGGCGCCAGGGTGAGGGAATTGGGAGGGAGCTGCTCGCGTTCGCGGAGACGGAGGCCCGGGACGCAGGCCTCTCGACGCTGCGCCTCTACACCCACGTGACGATGACCGAGAACCGGGCCTTCTATCCCCGGCTCGGCTACGAGGAGACGCACCGCAAGCCGGTGGGGGAGTTCGAGCTCGTCTTCTTCGCCAAGCAGCTGCCGGGCGATGGCGCGACGTAGCTAGGGGGCGATCGCGGTGGTCATGTCGGTCGCGATTTCGCCGGCGGTGAGGGCGCGGTTGTAGACGCGGACCTCGTCGACCAGGCCGGAGAAGTACTCGCCCCAGACGGAGTTGCCGCCGATGCGGAGGGGGTTGGCGGTGTTGGGCATCGCCCCGGTGGCGGCTTTGGTCGCGACCTGGGTGCCGTTGACGTAGAGGCGCAGGGTGGTGCCGTCATAGGTCGCGGCGAGGTGGGACCAGGTGTTCAGAGGCAGCGAGTTGGCGGCGGGGGCGGTGGCCGCGTTCTCGGTCGCGGTGAAGTTCTCGAGCTTAGGGGTCGATCCGTTCGAGGCGTACAGGGCGTAGACCAGGTCTTTGTTGCGCTCCTTCATCAGCGCCGTGCGGTAGCCCGTTTTGGTCGTCGGGTTGACCCAGGCCTCGAGGGTCATGCCGGTGGTGAGGTCGAGCGAGGCGGCGTCGGGCACGTCGACTTTGTCGTTGACTCCGTCGAAGCTGAGGGCGCGGCCGATTTTGCCGCCGGCGACGCTGGTCGCGCCGCTGACCGTGCCGTTGTTTTTCGACGGGGAGGCGTCGGTGGCGGTGACGCCGGAAGTCTCGTTGAAGCCGAGCGCGAGGACGAGGCCGGTCGCGGGCGCGTTGTTGACCGTGACCGAGACGTCGGCCGAGGTGGTCGTGTTGTTGGCGGCGTCGCGAGCGCGGGCGCTGATTTTGTGGGCGCCGTTGGCGACTCCGGTGCTGGGCCACGGGATTTCGTAGGGGGCGCCGGTGTCCTCGGCGCCGAAGTTGTTGCCGTCGATCAGGAACTGGACACCGGCGACCCCGACGTCGTCGCTGGCGCTCGCTTTCAGGGTCACGGTGCCGGAGACCGTGCCGGCGGCCGGCGCGGTCACGGCGACCCCGGTCGGCGCGTTGGTGTCGGCGGTGGCGGTGCCGCTGGCCTCACCCGAGGCGAGACTGAGGTTGCCGATCGCGTCAGCCGCCTTCACCCGGTAGTAGTAGGTCCCGGCCGCAGTGGTGTCGACGTAGCCGGTCCCGCCCGGGGTGGCGATCCGGTTCGCGAGCGCCGGGGTGAAGCCGGGCGTCGTCGAGCGGTAGACCTCGTATCCCGTCACCCCGACGTTGTCGGTCGAGGCGTCCCAGCCGAGCGTGACTTTGCCGAGCGAGCCGGTGGCTTTGAGGTTGCCGGGGGCGCTCGGGGCTTCGGTGTCCTGCGGTGGCGGTGGGCCGATCGCGGTCAGCATGTCGGTCCCGATTTCGGTCGCCGTGAGCGCCCGGTTGTAGACGCGGACCTCGTCGATCAAGCCGGAGAAGTACTCGCCCCAGGGAGCGTTGCCGCCGATCCGCAGCGCCCCGGTCGTGTTCGGCATCGCCCCGGTCGCGGCTTTGGTCCCCACCTGGGTGCCGTTGACGAACAGCTTCAGGCTGGTGCCGTCATAGGTGGAGGCGATGTGGGTCCAGGCGTTTAGCGGCAGCGCGTTGACGGCCGGCGCGTTGACGGCGTTCTCGGCCGCCGTGAAGTTCTCGGCGTTCGGTGCCACCCCGTTCGAGGCGTAGAGGGCGTAGAGCAGGTTCGCTCCCCGCTCCTTCATCAGCGCCGTGCGCCAGCCGCTGTTGGTCGTCGGTTTGACCCATGCCTCGAGGGTCATCCCCGTGGTCAGGTCGAGCGAGTTCGCGTCGAGGACGTCGACTTTGTCGTTGACTCCGTCGAAGCTGAGGGCGCGGCCGAATTTGCCGCCGGCGTTGCTGGTCGCGCCGCTGATGGCGCCGTTGTTTTTCGCCGGGGAGGCGTCGGCCGCGGTCGCCCCCGAGGTCTCGTCGAAGCCGAGCGCGAGGACGAGCCCGGTCGCGGGGGCGTTGTCGACCGTGACCGAGACCTCGCTGGAGGTGGTCGTGTTGTTGGCCGCGTCGCGAGCGCGGGCGCTGATTTTGTGGGTGCCGTTGGCGACCCCGGTGCTGGGCCACGGGATTTCGTAGGGGGCGCCGGTGTCCTCGGCGCCGAAGTTGTTGCCGTCGATCAGGAACTGGACGCCGGCGACCCCGACGTCGTCGCTGGCGCTCGCTTTCAGCGTCAGCGTGCCGGACACGGTTCCCGGCGCTGGCGCGGTTACAGCGACCCCGGTGGGCGCGTTGGTGTCGGCGGTCGCCGTCCCACTCGCCTCTTCTGAAGCATTGCTGAGGTTGCCTTTGGCGTCGATCGCCTTCACCCGGTAGTAGTAGGTCCCGGCCGCAGTGGTGTCGACGTAGCCGGTCCCGCCCGGGGTGGCGATCCGGTTCGGGAGCGCCGGCGTGAAGCCGGGCGTCGTCGAGCGGTAGACCTCGTATCCCGTCACCCCGACGTTGTCGGTCGAGGCGTCCCAGCCGAGCGTGACTTTGCCGAGCGAGCCGGTGGCTTTGAGGCTGCCGGGGGCGCTCGGGGCTTCGGAGTCGGGTGCTGCGGGCGAGCCGACCGGGATGTTCATGTCGGCTTCGATTTCACTCACGCTGAGGGCGCGGTTGTAGACGCGGACCTCGTCGATCAGGCCGGAGAAGTACTCGCCCCAGGGCGCGTTGCCGCCGATTCGCAGCGCGCCGGTCGTGTTCGGCATCGACCCGGTCGTCGCTTTGGTCGCCACCTGCGTCCCGTTCTCGTACAGGCGCATCGTCGTCCCGTCGTAGGTCGCCGTGAGGTGGGTCCAGGAGGTGAGCGACAGCCCGTTCGGCGAGGTCGCGGCGTTCTCCCCGGTCGTGAAGCTCTCGAACTTCGGCGTCGCTCCGTTCGAGGCATAGAGCGAGTAGACGAGGTCGGCCCCGCGCTCCTTCATCAGCGCGGTGCGATAGCCGCCGTTGGTCGTCGGTTTGACCCAGGCCTCGAGCGTCATCCCGTTGGTCAAGTCGAGCGAGTTCGCGTCGGGCACGTCGACGCGGTCGTTCGTGCCGTCGAAGCTCAGCGCCCGCCCGAATTTGCCGCTCGGGGTGCCCGTCGCCCCGTTCAGCGTGCCGTTGTTTTTCGCCGTCGAGGTGTCGGTCGCCGTGGTCCCGGAGGTCTCCTCGAACCCGTAGCCGAGCACCAGCCCGGGCGGGGAGGGTTCGGGTTTGTAGGTCGCGGTGTAGGTGGTCGGGCTCGCCGGGGCGACGATCTGGTGGGAGTTGGCGCCGCCGTCGGACCAGGAATCGAATCCATACCGCTGGCCGCCCAGCGCCTGCGGCGTTTGCGCCGTAACCGAGTTTTTGGAGCCGACGATCACGGTCTCGGTGGCCGGCGTCGTGACCGAGTCCTGGCCCACGGTCAGGTTCAGGCCCGGCGGGCTCGTGGCAAAGGTGAGGTCGACCGTTTTGGGGTCGAGACGCAGCGCTTCGGTGTTACTCAGCCCGCTGCTGTCGGTCACCGTCAGCCGCAGTTCGAGGTGCGACGGGAACTCGTGATCCGGGGCGATGAATTTTTCTTCGGAGACGCCCGGGAACGATTTGATCGTGTGGGAGTGGCAGTCGTCGAGCGTTTCGCAGTGGCGCATGATCAGCGTCCACGACATTTTTGCCGCCGCGAGCGTCCCCTCCTGAGGGTCGACGCCTTTGCCTTTGAAGGTGATCTCTTCGCCGACGACCCAGTGCAGCCCTTCGGTCGGCGTTTCGATCTGCGCGTCCGGGGGTTCGTTGCCGGCGCCGATCGTCAGCGTCGCCGTCGCCGAGAGCGCGCCTTTGTCGGTCACTTTCAGTTTCACCGTCACCGTTTCGGCTTTGGTGTAGGTCCATTTCGGTTTCGCCGCAGTCGAGTCGTCGAACTGGCCGTCGCCGTCGAGATCCCAGGCGTAGGTGATGGTGTCGCCGGCGTCGGGGTCGCTGGAGGTGGAGCCGTCGAAGTCGACCGTCAGCGGCAGCGGCCCGAACTGCGGCTGGGCCGAGGCGACTGCGGTCGGCGCCCGGTTCCCCCCCGGGAAGCTGATCCGCCGCAGCTGCCCGGTGAAGTCGACGATGAAGAGGTCGCCGCCGGGGCCGATCTTGATGTTCACCGGGTCGTTCTCGTTGGTGAAGCCGATCCGCGTCGAGGGATCGGGCAGGCCGGTCGTCGCGTTTTTGAACATCACCCAGGTGCAGCGCCGCGAGTAGTCGGCGAAGAAGAGCGCGTCGGCGTATTTCGCTGGGTAGTTGCCGCCCTGGTAGAAGGCGAGGCCGGAGATCGAGGAGCCGCCCGCCGTGCAGTCCTCGCCGCTGATCACGTCTTTGCCATGTTCGTAGGTGAAGAGCGGTGAGGTGACGGACCCGGCCGTGTTGTAGAGCTGTTTGCAGAGGTTGAGGCCCGCCCCCTCGTAGGCAGGCGAGCGGGCGACGCCCTCGTAACAGGGCCAGCCGAAGTTGTCGACGGTGGTGTCGGTCGGGTTGGGCAGGCGGTTGATCTCCTCCCAGGTCCCCCAGCCGACGTCACCGACGTAGATTTCGGAGGTGCCGGGCCGGAAGGTGAAGCGGAACGGGTTGCGCATCCCGTTGGCGACGATGCGGCGGCTGTTTCCGTCAGGGCTGGCGCTCAGCGGGTTGCCGGGCGCGGCGACTCCGGTGTCGGGGTCGACCCGGATCACGGTTCCGTCGAGGCTGGTCGGATCGCCAGGGGTGATGACGTCCTGGGAGCGCAACGCTCCGCCTTCGGCGCCCGGCGGCGAGAGGTTGGTCCCGATCGAGCCCGGCGGGTCGCCGCACTTGTTCTTTTCCTGGCCGTAGTCGGTGAAGTTGAAGCTGGCGCCGTCGCCGCCGGAGGCGTAGAGCATGCCGTCGGGCCCGAACACGAGGCCGCCGGCGGAGTGGCTCGGGAACTGCTGGCACCAGTCGGTGATCAGCGGCTGTTCGCTGGTGACGACGCTGCCGCTGAGCGTCAGTTTCGTCAGCCGCGAGGTGATCATGCAGCCTTCGTCGGTGGCTCCGGGCGGCGTCGGGCAGGGATCGTCGGTGACGTTCGGTTTGCCCCAGCGCGGCGCCGTGCCGCCGACTTCGGCGTCGTAGCTGTAGATCGCGTACAGGTAGGGGCGGGTGGGGAACTGCGGGTCGAGCGCGATGCTGAGCAGGCCGCGGTCCCAGAAGTTGTAGACCTGGGTGCGCAGGTCGGCGGCGACCGTCGGCGTGGTCGAGGTGAGGTTGGGGAAGACTTTGATCAGGCCGCTCTTCTCGGCCATGAAGACGCGGCCGTCGGAGGCGAAGGCGACGTCGGTCGGCTCGGTCATGCCGCTGAAGACGACCGACTCGGTGAAGCCGGTCTGCAACGGCTGCGCTTGCGCCGCAGGAGCCCACGCCGCGGCCAGGGCGGCAAGGGCCATTGCGCATGCGATGCGCAGCGATCGAACTGCGGACGAGGGGGGCACCAACCCAATCGTCAAGGGCAAGTGGACTTATGTCAAACGAAAATTAGGGTCAAACTTGAGCGGGCATCTGCGGCGTGACCGTGCCGCCACGCTTGTGCTCGCCCTGAGTGACGACGTCGAAGAAGGTGTCGTTGCGCCCGCGGCGCACCCGCCGCGGCATCGCGACCCGGGCCCGCCGGTGGCTGGCGGCGAGGGCGCGGTAGGCGCTCTCGTGCCCCTGGGTCCAGCGGATCCCGAAGATCTCCCGCACCCGCGGCGGCAGCGTCCCTTTGATGACCAGGTTCTGGGCGGCGAGGTTGCCGCGCGCCGGCAGCGGCACCGGCTGGCGGAAGGCGACCAGCGGCGCCATCTCCATCCCGTGCGGGGTCGGGTACATATCGGGGGAGGAGACGCGGCCGTCGAACCAGGCGCGGAACTCGCGGTAGCTGCCCGGTACCTCGTTCGCCGGCAGGCCGAAGAGCTCGCCGAAGAGGACGTAGTCCTGCCAGAGCGACTCGCGCTCGCCTTCGCTCAGCGGCCGCACCATCGTCTCGTACATCGCCCGCCCGGAGTCGGCGATCACCGCCAGCGTCCACAGCATCAGCGCCGGGTCGAAGGCCGAGTAGGCGCTGCCGGCGGGGTGGGCGCCGGCGTCTTCGCTCAGCGTCCCCTTGATCCGCTCGTGCAGCCGGTGCACCGCGGCGAGCGCCTTGTCGGCTTCCTCCTTGGTGCCGAGGAAGACCGTCTCCTGGATCTTCGCGGTGCGGGCGAGGCGGGTGAAAGGCCAATCGCCGGATGCCGTGCTCTGCATCGTGCCCGTGTAGGTGAGCGGTTCCAGCGCACCGATCAACAGCGCCCGCTGCCCGTACAGCAGCCCGACCGACCGCTCGCCGTGCACACGACGGGCCATCGACTTGCCAGGTGGGAAGTAGTGATCGCTCATTTGGCCAGCTGGCCAGGAATGGTACTGGCCAATTCGGATTTAGCTGACGAAACGCCATTGGCGTAATGCGGATTCCGAAGCAATGCTCTGTAGAGTTCACGCCAATGAGGCGGGGGTCTCTAATCTCCTGCGGGCTTCTTGCGCTCGCGCTAGGCGCCTTGTGCGCTTCTTCGGTGGCCGTTGCTGCGCCCGCCAACGACGCCTTCGCGAATCGCCAATCGCTCGGTGGTCCGCTGCCGGTCGAAGTCACGGGCTCGAACGTCGGGGCGACGCACGAGGGGGCTGAGCCGAGCGACGCGGACATTCCCATCTCGGGACACTCCGTGTGGTTCGAGTGGGAAGCGACGGACACGGAGGTGATCACCGTTGGCACTTGTGGCTCCGACTTCCGGACCACCCTGAGTGTCTACACCGGGGACGAACTCGCATCGCTGACCGAGGTCGTCAGCAACCAGTTCAGCTTCGGACCCGACTGCAGGGTGTCGGGACGCAGTGAGGCAACCTTCAGGGCAGTCGCCGGGACCAGCTATCGGATCCGGGTGGACGGGAACCCGAGTCACGCGGCCGACGAACCGCCCGTGAGTGGGGAAGGCGCGATCGAGCTGTCGATCCACTCGACTCCGCCGGTCCCGAACGACGATTTCGAGGACGCCCAGCCTCTCTTGGGCGAATTCTCCGTGCAGGCTCCGAACTGGGCGGCAACCAAGCAGGGCGGCGAGCCCGCCCACCGCGGAAAAGCAGGGGGTGCCTCGGTGTGGTTCAGGTGGACGGCGCCGCAGAGCAAGGGCGCCTTCGTCCAGGCATGCAGCGAACGCATCGAGACCATCGTCGCCGTTTACACCGGCAGCGCCGTCGGGAATCTCGATGCCGCCCCGCTGATCGAGCCCCAGTCCGACTGCGAATACTCCTTCGCGGCGAAAGCCGGGGTCACCTACCTGATCGCCGTCGACGCGGAGTTCGACCCGAAACGAGGGTCTGCCGAAATGGGGGAGACCGGCCTCTCGGTACACATGTTCCCCGGCAATGACGACTTCGAGACTGCGTATGCGTTGGGGAGTTTTCCCGGCGGCACCAGCATCCTCGTCGGACTGAGGACGGTCGGGGCGACGAAGCAGGCGGGCGAGCCCAACCACGCCGGGAACCCGGGGGGCGCATCGGTCTGGTTCAACTGGACCGCATTCGAGTCCGGGTCGGTGCAGATCAGTGCCTGCAATGCCAACTTCCCGACCCTCCTTGCCGCATACACCGGATTCTCGCTGTCCAACTTGACTGAGATAGCGAGCAGGAATGCCCAGAACCCGGGCTGTCCGCTCCTCGCCTCCAAGCAAGGCGCCATCGCCTTCAACACCGAGGCTGGAACCGTCTACCGGATCGCCCTGGACGGATACGGAGGGGCGTGGGGTGGGTTCAATCTGGAAATCCAGACGAGCCCCGATCGACTCAAAGTTCCTCCGGCGCGCCGAGGGGCAAAACGCCCGAACACGAAGATCAAGCGCAAGCGCATACAGGGACACCGCGGGCGTGCCACCTTCCTCCTTGCGGCCACCCAGCCACCTTCCTCGTTCCGGTGCAAGCTCGACTCCCACCCGTTCCGGCCGTGCACCCCGAGGGTCCGGCTAAGGCATCTCAAGCCGGGCAGGCACGTCTTCATGGCCCGCGCGGTCAATGCTGCCGGCATCGATCCGTCGCCCGCAGTCCTTCGTTTCACCATCCCCAAGCGCGCGCACGGCTAAGCGGCGGGTGGGCGAGGTCGGCCGCTAGGCCGACGTTCGCGGCAGCCGCGCGCACCAGACGGCGAAGAGGCCGACGGCAACGACTGCTCCGGCCCAGTGCAGGGCGAGGAGGACGAAGAGCAGGCTGGGCAGGCCGGCGAGGACGGCGCCGGTCAGGGTCGGGACCAGCGGCAGGCCGAGGACGCGGGCGTTGAAGGCGGCGCAGAGCATCCAGGAGCCGGGGCCGGCGAGCCAGCCCCAGTCGACGAAGAACTCGTGCGGGAGGGCGAGGCCGAGGGCAAGTGAGAGGACGGCGACCGCGACCAACTGCACCAGGGCGGCGCGCCAGAGGACGGCGGGGTCGAATCTCTCGGTACGGGCGGCCAAGGGCGGGACGATAGCCAGCTGCTGGTCACGGGCCGGCGGGGTGTGGGGAGGAGTCAGCCGCTGGGGCGCCCGTCGAGCGCCCAGCCGATCGTGCCGGCGTTCTTGTACTGCCAGAAGTACTTGCGGGTCGGTTCGACGCGGTACCTGGTGCGGCCGGCGTCTTTGGTCGCTTGGCTTTCGCGCGTGAGCGCGCGGATCGCGTCGCCGTGCGTGAGGAGGAGCTTCTTCGCGGCTTCGGTCAGCGAGGCCTTGCGTGCCGGGTCGGTGGAGAAGTAGGCGCCGAGGGCGATCGGGACGGTGACGTCGAGGGGGTGCTCGAACCCGTTGATGAGTTGGTCTTCTTCGTCTTCGCCACTGTCGTCGCGTTTGGGGCCGAAACTGGCGGCGATGTATATGGGGTAGGTGCTTCCCACGGCCATCCCGTCTGGCAGCAGCTGCCCGGCGCGGGTGACGTCGAGCCCACGTTCAACCGCGCATTTGCCGAAGTCGGAGAGGGCGGGAGGGACATCGGTGTCGCCGGTCGCGTGGTACGCACGAACGAAGGCCCACGAGAGCAGGCTCGAGAACCACGGTGAGAAGGTGTGCGCTTTGCCCTCCGGCGGATAGTTGAAGCACCCGTTTGGCGCGTTGCCATCCAGCGGCGAAGTCTGCCGCTGGCGCATCGCCGCGATCCCGTTGCGGATGACCGCGAGCTCGTGGGTGCTGCCGGTCAGCTCGTAGTCGATCGCGTGGGCGAGCAGGGCGAAGCCGCGGAATCGCTCGGTGATCCCCGTCGATTGCAGGTTGATCTGGAACTCCTGCAGCCAGGAGACGTAGCCGATCGTCTTCAGGACCGAGGCGTCGCCGTTCAGCAGGTAGTTCGAGAGCAGGTTCTCCGAGTAGGAGTACTTGGGGTCCTGTTCGGAATCGAGGGGATCCGGGTTCTTCAGCTTGAAGGAGCCGACGCAGAGGGGTGAGGTGCCGGCGCGGGTACAGGACTCGGGCCCGTAGACGTTCTGCACGTAGTGGTTGGAGGCGCGGTTGGCCTCGCGCAGCATGTCGGCGTTGCCGGTGCGCAGGTAGTCGTTGTAGAAGGTCTGGGCTCGGTCGTAGAGCCAGTTTTCTTCGACCGTGAAGTAGTTGACGATGTCTTTTTTTTCGGTGACTGGCCAGCTCTGCTTCTTGGCGAATTCGTTGACGGTCGAGTAGAAGAAGTCGTCGGTCGCCTTGTCGGACGCGGCCAGGTAATTCTTGGCCCCGGTGACTTCGAGCATCGGCACCATCGAGGTGCAGGCGAGGTATTTGTGGTCGATCGCGGCGAGCACGGCCGGCTCGCGCACCGTGAGGTTGAAGTTGGCGGGCCTACCGGGCGCGTTCGGCCGGTAGGTGCCATCGGTGACGGTGCGGTAGGTGTCGCCGACCGGGACTTCGCTCGCCAGGCTCTGGGTGCGAGCGCGGTTGACGCCGACGGAGACCGTTACCGGGTTGGTGCTGGCGAAGGCCATGTCGAACTGGATCAGGACGCTGCGGATGCCGGGGTTGCCGGTTGCCTGCAGGCCGCCGCAGAGCAGGTCCTGGCTCGGCATCCGCTCCCAGGCGCCGAGGCTGCGGACGAAGGCCGGGATCTCCTGGCCCTGGGCGTTGGTGACCTTGACCTGCGAGGTGTCGAGCAGCTTGCCGGGGGGCAGCGGGAAGCCGAAGGAGACGCGGCGGGTGGCGCCGAGCGAGTCGGCGGCGGGGATGAGTTTGACCTGGACGTCCCGGGCGGTCGCGTTGGCGCCGGCGCCGGCGGCCGAGATGTCGTTGCAGAGGTTCATTTGCGGCGTCATCGCCCGGAACCGGGTCGGGCGCGGGTTGAAGCCGCTGACTTCGAGGTCGGTATTGGGGCCGGTCGGGGGAGGCGTGGTCGGACAGGCGGCGCCGGTCGGACCCGTCGCTCCGGTCGGCCCCATTACGCCGGTGGGCCCGGTCGCTCCGGTGGGTCCCGTTGCGCCCGTGGGGCCGGTGGCACCCGTCGGTCCCGGCGCGCCGGGCGACGGCGGGATCGGAACCGGCGCCGGGGTCGTGACGGGCGGCGGCGTCGGGGTCGCAACCGGCGGCTTCACCGGTTTGCGCTTGCACCCGCGCCCCTTCCTCGCCCCTCGATTCGTCTTCTTGCACCGCGTCTTCTTCGACTTGGTGCGCTCCTGCGCGGCGCCGTCCTGGGGAGAGCCGGAGTCAGATGCAGCGGCCAGGCTCTGGCCGAGCGCGAGCGCTGCCACGAGGGCGAGAACGGGGAACCACGTCGAAAGGAAAACCCGGGCGTTCATCAACCGCCAAGCCTAGGCTCCAGAGCGCGAGGGTTTGGGGTCCTCGGGCTCGCTTAGCCGCATATACGACAGGCGGTCGTTGGGGGCGGCCTAGACCGCGGCCGCCCCCGAACAGCGGGCTAGTTGACGACGATCGTGCCCTTCATCGTCGGGTGGATCGAGCAGTGATACGCGAAGGTGCCCTTCTTGGCGAAGGTGACCGACTTGGTCTTGCCCTTCGAGATCGTGCCGGTTTTGAAGCCCTTACCGGTGGCGGTGTGGGGCGCCGAGTCCGAGTTGCTGAAGGCGACCTTGGTACCGGTGGCCACCGTCATCGTCTTGGGCGTGAAGGCGAAGCCAGCGATCTTGACCGACTTGGTCGCGCTCGCGGTTGCCGTCTCGCCGGATGCATTTACGCTCCAGAGCGCGGCGAAGGCCAGAGCGGCCGCTGCGAGGGCGATCGCGAAAGCCCGCCGGGCGCGGGAGAAATCGTTAGTCGTATTCATGGCCCGACATACGGCCGGGTCCTTTGGGAGGTTCAGCAGAAGAAGTCGAGCTCTTCGCAGAGTTCGACGGTGACGCCTTCGATTTCCGAGACGTCGTCTTCCAGCCCTTCCAGGCGCCCTTCGAGGTCCGCGGATTCGCCGACTTCGCCGCGCAGTTCTTCCACCTGGGCTTCGAGGTCGCCTATTTCCGCCGCGCCCGAGGGGCCTTCCGCGCCTTCGGGCCCTTCCGGCCCCGCCGGTCCGCGCTTGCCGGCCGGCCCCGCCGGCCCCTCCTGGGCCAGCAGCGCCAGGCTCGAGCCGATCCCGGCGCTGAGGATGCAGACGCCGAGCAGGATCGCGATGAAGTGCTTCTGGGAGAGGGAGACCATCCGGGAGCCGGCATCATCGCAGTCGGACCGCGCAATAATGGGCTCCCGGGGGCGGTTAGCTCAGTTGGGAGAGCACCTGCCTTACAAGCAGGGGGTCGGCGGTTCGAGCCCGTCACCGCCCACTCCGATACCCCTCCGCGGGAATTCAGTCCCGTCCCAGCGCCCGTCTCGCGGTTCCTTTCCGTCTCCACAGGCGCAAAAGGAACCACGCGATGGCTTGCGCTCCTAGCGCACCGGCCCGAGCCCCGTCGCTTTCAGCTTGAGAGGGATGGCCCGTTGGGAGTGGTCGGGGGTCCCTCCAGCGCAGCGGCGTCCTGATTTTCGCAGCGGAGCACTCGGCGAGAGACGCACCGTTAAAGGCGAAAATCCCAGCAAGCTGGAGGGACCCCCGAGCGCTCCCTAGGGAGCGCGCCTCTCGAAGAGCTCAGTCGTTGCGTTCTTCGCGGCGCTCGCGCGCCATCGCCACCAGGGCGGCGCCGGTGCCGCGCGGCTCGGCCAGCCCGCGCAGCTCGTGCGCGGCGAAGATCGCGTCGAGGTCCTCGCGGGTCAGCGTCTCGCGCTCTAGGGCGGCGTCGGCAAGGGCGTCGAGGCAGGTGCGGTTGGCGGCGAGCAGCGCCCGCGCCCGCCGGTGTGCGTCGCGCGCCAGCGTCATCGCGGCGAGGTCGACGTCGCGACGGGTCGCGTCGGAGATCGCGTAGTCGTCGGTCGGCAGGGCGATCGGCGCCGGGTCGTCGCTGTCGGCCTCGAGCCCCATCCCGAATTCGGAGACCATCTGCTTGGCGACCAGGTGGACGCGGTTGAGGTCGTCGACTGCGCCGGAGAAGGACTCGCCCATCACCTCCTCCTCGGCGGCGCGCCCGCCGAGCAGCGTCACCAGCTCGTCGAGCAGCTCGTCGCGGGACTTCAGGTAGGTGTCCTCCTCGGGCGAGTGGCCGACGAAGCCGAGCGCCGGCCCGCGCGGCACGATGCTGAGGATCTCCGGCGGGTCGAGGCCGAGGAGCCGCCGGGTCAGCGCGTGCCCGGCCTCGTGGTAGGCGACTATCCGGCGCTCTTTCGGGTTCAGCCGCCGCGCCTGCTGGGAGCCGACCGACTGCCGCAGCAGCGCCTCGTCGAGGTCCTCGACGGCGACCGCGGCGCGGCTGGCGCGGCCGGCGATGATCGCCCCCTCGTTCAGCGCGTTGGCGAGCTGGGCGCCGGTCATCCCGGTCGTCTTGCGGGCGACATCGCCGAGGTCGAGGTCGTCGGCCAGCGGTATGCCCTCGGCGTGGGAGCGGAGGATCGCCTCGCGGCCGGCGCGGTCGGGCGGCGCGACCAGGACCTGGCGGTCGAAGCGGCCCGGGCGCAGCAGGGCTTTGTCGAGCTTGCCGACGTAGTTGGAGGCGGCGATCACGATCACCGTCCCCGGGTCTTTCTCGAAGCCGTCGAGCTCGACCAGCAGCTGGTTCAGGGCCTGCTCGCGCTCGCTGGTGCCGCCGTCGCCACCGCCGCCGGAGCGGGCGCCGCCGATCGCGTCGAGCTCGTCGATGAAGATCACCGCGCGGCCGGACTTGCGCGCCTCCTTGAAGAGGCGGCGAATGCGGGCGGCGCCGCGGCCGACGAACATCTCGACGAAGCTGGAGCCCGAGGCGGCGAAGAAGTCGACCCCGGCCTGGGCCGCGACCGCCCGCGCCAGCATCGTCTTGCCGGTGCCGGGGGGGCCGAAGAGGAGGACGCCGCGCGGGTGGCGGGCGCCGAGGGCGGCAAAGCGGTCCGGTTCGCGCAGCCACTCGGCCACGTCCATCAGCTCGTCCTTGGCCGCGTCGACCCCCTGCACTTCCTCCCAGAGGACCGGCTCGGTGCGGCTCGCCTTCACCGTCTCCGGCTTGGTCGAGCCCATCGTCGTCCGCATCAATTTGAAGAAGACCAGCAGCAGCGCCGCCATGAAGACGACCCCGAAGACGGGATACCAGTCGAACGCGAAGCTCTGAATGTTGGCGACCATCTACACAGTTTGGGGTACTTGTCCTACATCTACCAGTCCTATATACGTCCAGATAGTGCTTTTTCGCTAAAGAAAAGGTTGACTTTTCGGTTTTGAGGGAGCGCTTTCGTCGCCGATTTGGAGGGACTTCTAGGATCGTCGGCGTGAATGGCTCCCGCCCAGCGAGCGCTCCCGAGCTGAAGGCGCAGATCGAGGCCGAACGCGAGGGCCGCCCGTTTCTGGTCTTTCGCGACGGCGGCGACGAGCAGCGGATCGTCGGGATCGAGCCCGGCGTCAGCGAGCTCTGGGTCGGCCGCGGCGGCTCCGCCGACGTGCGTTTGGAGTGGGACGAGGAGGTCTCCGGCCTGCACGCGCAGATCGAGGTGGTGCGGGACGAGTGCACGCTGGTCGACGACGGCCTCTCCCGCAACGGCTCCTTCGTCAACGAGGAGCGGGTGCACGGGCGCCGGCGCCTGCTCGACGGCGACACGATCCGCTTCGGCCGCACCGCGGTGCTCTACCGGCGGCCGGGGGAGGGAACGGCCCCGGAAGCGACGGTGGTCGCGACCGAGACGCCCGCGGCGGCGACCGTCTCCCCGGCCCAACGCAAAGTGCTGCTGGCGCTCTGCCGTCCTTATAAGGACGGCTCCTCCTTCGCGACCCCGGCGACCAACCAGGAGATCGGGGCCGAGCTGCACCTCAGCGTCGACGCGGTGAAGACCCACATGCGGGCGCTGTTCGAGAAGCTCGGCGTCGGGGACCTGCCGCAGAACCAGAAGCGGGTCGCGCTGGCGGAGCGGGCCCTACAGAGCGGCGTGGTTCAGCGGCGCGAGCTCTAACGCGTATCCGACTTTGTGGCCCCTATAGGGGCCACAAAGTCGGGAGGGGGTGGCGGGATTCACCCCTTGGGTCCCTGGGAGCGGCGGCTCCTCCGGGCGAAAGTTGGTGCACGGAAGTCAACGGCACACCAACTCAAAGGAGAACCCCAAATGAAGAAGCTCACCGCTCCCAAGTTCGCCCGTCGCGCCGGCATCGTCGCCGCTCTCGCCAGCGTCGCGATGATGGTCGTCCCGGCCGCCGGAATGGCCGCCGCGCCGGTCAAGTTCGGCTCGAAGCTGAACCCGACCGTGCAGCCGAGTAACGGCTCCCCGGGCCTCGCTTGCCCGATGCCAGGCGCCTGCACGATGGTCCAGAACGAAGCCTACGGACGGCCCGACGGCGGCCACCTGGCGCCGAAGACCGGCACGATCAGGAAGATCCGGGTCATCGCCGCCGACGCCGGCAGCTTCCGCCCGCAGATCGCCACGGTTCGTCCTTCGGCGACCAACACGCCGGGCGCGACCAAGGCCAAGGTCACCTACACCGGACCGAAGCTGTCTTACACCGGCCAGACCGAAGCCAACGACGAAAGCGGCGCCTACAAGGTCGAGTCGTTCAAGGTCGACATCCCGGTGAAGAAGGGTCAGCAGCTGGCGCTGCGCGGAAACATCAGCTCGATGGTCCGCTGTTCCTCCGGCGGTCCCAACACCCTGCTCTTCTCCCCGCCCCTGCGGAACGGCGGCCCCTTCCAGGGCAACACCGGTTCCGACGGCTGCTGGATCCTGATGGAAGCCGTCATCCGCTAACCCGCTCCATCTCTCCCGCACCCAGCACGAGGCCCCGCTCCGGCGGGGCCTCGTCGCGTTCTAGGAGCGCTCGACCTGGGAGCCGCCGACGATCGCGTCTTCGCCGGAGTCGCCGAAGAGGACCCAGGCCTTGTTGCCGCCGTCGTAGTCGGGCGCCCAGAGCTTCATCGTCGCCGCTCGTCCCCAGACCGTCACCTGCTCCTCGCCGGTCGCGTCGAGCCCGCGCCAGATCCGCACGAAGGGGTTGGACTCCCACTCATCGCCGATCGTCGTCGGCTCGCGGTGGCCGGGGTGGACGCGGGTCTCCGGCGGCAGCTCCATCAGCCGCATCACCGAGGACTGCAGGTCGGCGAAGCCGCTGGCGCCGGGCGCCATCGTGCCGCCGACGGTGCCCTTGAAGAGGACGTCGGCGGTGAAGAGGTCGGTGCCGTCGATCAGCAGCGCGAGGTGGCCGGCGGAGTGGCCGGGGGTGAGCAGGGCCTCGACCTCGATCCCGTTGGCGTCGAGCCTGTCGCCGTCGCCGAGGACGATCGCAACCTCGTCGTCGAGCTCGGCCGCGGTCTCCGCGTGGGCGGCCAGCGGCGGGTTGCCGAGCCTCGCCCGCGCCTCGGAGATGCCGGCGACGTGGTCGGGGTGGGGGTGGGTGACGAGGATGTGGGTGATCTCGATCCCGTCGCGCTCGGCCAGCTCGATCAGCGGCCCGAGGTCGTCGTTGCCGTCGATCAGGACGCCGGTCTTGCGCTCCGGGTCGGCCACCAGGTAGGCGTTGGACAGCCACTGCGGGTTCTCGGTCCTCTCGACGATCAAGCGCTCCTCCTCGTTCCGGCGTTCAGGGCGCCTCGGACGTTACCCGGACCGAGCTTCCGTCGAGCAGCGTGCGGGCGATCAGCTCCGGGTCGTCCCACATCGGCGTGTGGCCGACGCCGGGCAGGGTGAGGAAGCGGGCGCCGGCGGGGCGGCGCTCGGGCTTGGGCGGGCCGACGAGGTGGTCGAGCTCGCCCCAGGCGATCGTCACCGGGACCTCCTCCGGGTATCCCGCCGGGTCGAAGAGGTGGGTGCGCATCGCCCGGTTGGCGCCCTCGTAGCCGCTGGCGTCGATCCAGCCGAGGACGAGCTCGCGGCCGGCGTCGGCGGGGATCCGGTCGGGGTGGGCGGCGAAGGTGGCGAGCATCCGTTCGCGGGTAGGACGGAAGCGCAGCGCCACCGAGATCGCCGGCCGCAGGCGCCGCGCCCAGCGGCGGGTGTCGCCTTTGCGTGGGCCGAGCGGAGCGCGCCAGAGGCCGGCGGGGGAGAGCGCGGTGACCGAGGCGGCCCAGCCCCGGCGTCCCATTTCCAGCCCGACCCAGGCGCCGAGTGAGTTGCCGGCGACGTGGGGGCGCTCGAGCCCGCGCTCGAGGCAGGTCTCGCGCAGGGCGGCGGCGAGGTTCCAGGCGGCGGGCTCGACCCCGGGCGGAAGCGGCGGCGCCTGGCCGAAGCCGGGCATCTCGAGGACGACGACCTCGCGCTCTGCCTCCAGCAGCGGCAGTACCGGGTCCCAGACTCCGGCCGTGCCGCCGAGGCCGTGGATCAGGAGGAGGGGTTCGCGGGTCTTCGCCGGCGCGCCCCCTGGCGCGCTCAACGCCACCCCGGCTTCGCGAAGAGGGCCTGCACGTCGCCGATCCGGCGCTCGCGGAAGCCCGCCTCAGACGAGCTCAGGTAGAAATCCCAGAGGCGGCGGAAGCGCTCGTCGTAGCCGTGCGAGCGCAGCTTGTCCCAGGCGCCGAAGAAGCGCTCGCGCCAGGCGGCGAGGGTCGGCGGGTAGTGGGCGGTGATGTCGTCGACCCAGACCTGGCGCATGCTGGTCGCTCGCTCCAGGCAGGCGGCGATCATCCCTTTCGAGGGCAGGCAGCCGCCGGGGAAGACGTGCGTGTTGGCGAAGCTCTTCGCCCCCTTCTCGATCTCGTAGATGCTGTCGTCGATGGTGATCGCCTGCAGCAGCATCGCGCCGTCGTCGGCCAGCAGCTGGTCGCAGCGGCGGAAGTATTCCTCGAAGTACTGCCACCCGACCGCCTCGATCATCTCCACCGAGACCAGGCGGTCGTAGCGGCCGCGCAGGTCGCGGTAGTCCTCCAGCAGCACCGTCACTTGGTCGCCGAGGCCGGCTTCGGCGACCCGGCGCTCGGCCAGCTGGTGCTGGGCGCTGGAGATCGTCGTCGTGGTCACCCGGCAGCCGGTCTTGCGGGCGGCGTGGATCGCCATGCCGCCCCAGCCGGTGCCGATCTCCAGCAGGTGGTGGTCGGGGCCGAGCCGCAGGTGGTCGCAGATACGGTCGAGCTTGGCCAGCTGCGCCTCCTCGAGGCTGGCGCCGTCGCGCGGGAAGTAGGCGCAGCTGTACATCATCCGCTCGTCGAGGAAGGCGGCGAAGAGGTCGTTGCCGAGGTCGTAGTGGGCGGAGATGTTCTCGCGGGCGCCGCGGCGGGTGTTCTCGGGGACGAGGTGGCGGAGGCGGTGGAGCAGGCCGCGGGGGCGGGCGATGGCGCCGCGCAGGCCGTCGAGCTCGCGCAGCTCGCGGGCGGCGATCCGGATCAGCGTCACCAGATCGTCGGTCTCCCAGAGGCCGTCGACGTAGGTCTCGCCGAGGCCGACGCTGCCGCGCAGCGGCCCGCGCCAGGCGGCCGGGTCGTTGATGGTGACGGTGGCGCGCAGCTCGGCCGAGTCGGGGCCGAAGGTGCGGCGGCGGTCGGGCTCGATCACCTCGATCTGGCCCCGGCGCAGGCGGCCGAGCACGGTGCTGACCGCTGCTCGGGAGAGCTCGTCCCTCATGGGGAGACGAACCCCTTCGGGCGGCTCCCCTCCGGGTGGGGGAAGTAGCGCGCGCCCTTCAGCTTCAGCCGCAGCGACTGCGCGTAGATCCTCGCCACCGTTTGCAGCGACATCGCCGGGTAGCGCAGCAGCAGGCCGGTGAGGCGGGCACGGCTGAGCTCGTGGCGGCGCAGCGAGAGCGTGGCGTCGAAGGACTTGGGGCCGGCGGCGGGGCGCGGGGCGTCGGCGTCGGCCGGGCGCGCCCGCGACTCGATGTGGACCGCGAGCCGCTCGTCGGGCTCGCTGGCGCGGAAGCCGTAAGTCTGGTCCATCCCCATCAGCGGGGACACGTGCAGGCTCTTGTCGAGCTCGTCGCTCAGCACCGCGCCCTCGCGCTCGCCGCGGGCCAGGACGTAGGCGTGCCGCTCTCCCCAGGGGATGTTCTCGACATCGGCCACGACAGCTTCTACCCGCCGGTCGGAGTTGTCAAAGCAGTAGTAGAAGCTGACCGGGTTGAAGGAGTGGCCGAGGTAGCGGAGGCCGGTGAGCAGGCGGACCGGGCCGGCGGGACGGGCGCCGGTCTCGGCCTCGACGGCGTCGCGGGCGCACTCGTCGAGAGGCCGGCGCGGGTCGCCCATGAAGTCGGCGCGGCGGAAGCGGGCCGGGGCGGGGCGACGCGCCGACCAGCCCGGGTAGGGATCGAACAGCTGCGGCAGTTCGGCCAGGTCCAGGTACATGAGGAAGAGCCGGTAGCGGAACGAGTGCTCGACCGGCTCGAAGCGGCGGTGGCGGACCCAGCCCTCGTAGACGGCGGACGTGGCGTCCCGCGGTTCCTTTTGTGCCTGGGAGGCGAAAAAGGAACCGCGCGCGCTGATGGCGGGGCGCGTCATGCGGCGAGCGCCTCGGGCTCGGTGGCGATCGGCCGCGGCGGCGCGGGGATCGCCTGCGCGCCTGCGCCGGCCGGGATCTCCCCGCAGGCTCGCAGCGCGCTGACGACCCCGTCCTCGTGGAAGCCCCAGCCCCAGTAGGCGCCGCAGTAGTGGGTGCCGCGCACGCCGCTGATCTCGGCGTGGCGGGCCTGGGCGGCGACGCCCTCGCGGGTGTAGATCGGGTGCTCGTAGGCGATCCGGCGGATCGTCTTCGCCGGGTCGATCGCCTCGCCGCGGTTGAGGGTGACGAAGTAGTCGGTCTCGGTCCCCAGCCGCTGCAGGTTGTTCATCCAGTAGGTGACGGTGCTGCCGCGCGGCGCCCCCTCGGCGAGGTGGAAGTTCCAGCTCGACCAGGCCGCCCGGCGGCGCGGCATCACCGAGGCGTCGGTGTGGAGCACCGCTTCGTTCGGCTGGTAGGGGATCGCGCCGAGCACCGCGCGCTCGGCCGGGCTCGGGTCGGCGAGCATCGCCAGCGCCTGGTCGGAGTGGGCGGCGATGACGACGCGGTCGAACAGCTCGCTCTCGCAGCCGTCGGCCTCGATCCGGACGCCGCCGGCGAGGCGCTCGATTCGGCGCACCGGGGCCCGCAGCCGCACCCGCTCGCACCACGGCGCGGAGATCGCCTCGACGTAGCTGCTGGAGCCGCCGGCGACGGTGCGCCAGCGTGGCCGGTCGCGCAGGCTGTACATGCCGTGGTTCTCGAAGAACTCGGCCATGAAGCTGGCCGGGAAGCTCCACATCTGCTCCGGGTCGGCCGACCACACGGCGGAGGCCTGAGGCACGATCAGGCGCTCGATGAAGTGCTGGGAGAAGCCCTGCTGCTCGAGCCAGTGGCCGAGCGAGGGCGCGGTCCCGTTCATCCCGATCAGCGCCCGCGCCTCGCGGTTGAAGCGGCGCCAGTCGCGCAGCATGCCGAGGAAGGTCGGGCTGAGCAGGTGGGCGGGGCGGGCGAAGATGCCGCGCGGGGTGCCGGAGTACTCGAAACCGCCGCGCCCGTCGGAGACCGAGAAGCCCATGTGCGAGGGCTGGCTGGCGACGCCGATCTCCTCCAGCAGGGCTTCGAAGTTCGGGTAGTTGCGGTCGTTGAAGACGATGAAGCCGGTGTCGATTTGGTGCGTCCCGTCCTCGGCCTCGACCGCGACCGTGTTCGTGTGGCCGCCGAGGCGCGCGGCGGCCTCGTAGACGACGATCTCGTGCTGGGGATGGAGCTTGTGGGCGGCGAGCAGGCCGGAGATCCCGGTGCCGACGATTGCGATTCTCATCGGGGAGTGGATACGTGCCCGAGGGGCGATCGGTTGCATCGGGTTCCCTGCCCGGGTGGCGGGACCGCCGGTGCGCGAGGCTGTGAAGGAGTGAGTCTCAGCAGCGATAGGCGACGCTTGCGGGCGCTGCCGGCGATTCTCGGCGCGCTCGTCGTGCTGGGGACCGCGGCTGCGCTGGGCCCGGCCGCCGCGGCGGCGGCCGAAACGGGCGGCGCCGACGGCGTGCCGGGGGTCGAACCGGCGCCGGTCGTCTCCAACACTCCGTTCGACCGGCAGGGGATGTGGATCTGGTACGTCTCGCGCTCGGAGGGCGGCAGCATCCCGGCGATCGTCGGGCGCGCCAAGCGCTACGGAATCGGCACCGTCTACGTGAAGGCGGCCGACGGTGGCGGGCTCTGGAGCCAGTTCAACAAAACGCTGATCTCGCGGCTGCACCGCGGCGGCCTCGACGTCTGCGCCTGGCAGTTCGTCTACGGCGACGCGCCGGCGACCGAGGCCCGCGCTGCGGCGGCGACGATCAGGCGCGGGGCGGATTGCTTCGTGATCGACGCCGAGGGCGACTACGAGGGCAAGTACGCCTCCGCCGACCTCTACGTGCGAATGCTGCGCGCGGCCGCGGGCGACGCCTACCCGATCTCCCTCGCCGGCTTCCCCTATGTCGACTACCACCCCTCGTTCCCCTACTCGGTCTTCTTCGGCCCCGGCGGCGCCACCTACAACCAGCCGCAGATGTACTGGAAGACGATCGGCACCTCGGTGCGGGCGGTCTACGAGCACAGCTACCTCTACAACCGGATCTGGGGGCACCCGATCTACCCGATCGGCCAGACCTACGAAGCCCCCGGCAGCACCCCGCTGCGACTCTTCCGCCGCTTTGCCGCGAGCTACGGCGGGCAGGCGCCGAGCTGGTGGGACTGGCAGGAGACGGCCGGGGCGGAGTGGGGCGCGCTCGGGTCCAGCGTCGGCAAGCGGCCGGTGCCGGGTTACCAGTTGACCGTGGAACACCCGCTGCTGAAGCGCGGCAGCAAGGGCGACCTGGTGGTCTGGGCGCAGGAGCATCTGATCGCCGCCGGCCAGGAAGTGCCGGTAACGGGGATCTTCGGCAAGGAAACGCGCGCCGCCGTCAAGACCTTCCAAGAAGGACGGGGGATGCTGGCCGACGGCCAGATCGGAACCGACACCTGGGCTGCGCTGATGGAGCTGACCCCGTACCGGATGCCGTGGGCGCGGGCGGCGCGGCGGGCGTTGAGCGGGCGCGCGGCGGGACCGAGCAAGCCGCTGTCGGCCTTGCTGCCGGCGCGGGCCTACGAGATCGACCCAGGGCCGGGGCGCTAGGCGGCGATAGTCGTCTCGAGCCGGCCGAGGGTCGGCGACTCGATCGCGATCTCGTCGCCGTCGGCGAGCCAGACCCGCGGGTCGCGAGCGCTGCCGACTCCCTCCGGGGTGCCGGTGGAGACGATGTCCCCCGGCTCCAGCGTCATCAGGCCGGAGAGATGGGAGAGCAGCTGCGGGACGCCGAAGATCAGGTCCGCGGTCGAGGCCGCCTGCATCTGCTCGCCGTTGAGGGTGAGGGAGATCTCGATCTCGTTGTGGGGCCCGGCCTCGTCCGGAGTGACCAGAGCCGGCCCGCAGGGCGCGGCGCCGTCGAAGATCTTGCCGGACATCCACTGCGGGGTGGAGAACTGCAGGTCGCGGGCGGAGAGGTCGTTGAGCAGCGTGTATCCGGCGACGTGGTCGAGCGCGTCGGCCTCGGCGACGTCCTTGGCGCGGCGGCCGACGACGAAAGCGACCTCGGCCTCGTAGTCGACCTTGCGGCTGTTGGCCGGGAGGCGGACCGTCGCCCCGGCGGGCGCCAGCGCGTTGCGGTACTTGGCGAAGATCGTCGGCGCCGCCGGCGGCTCGAACCCGCCCTCCGCCGCATGCTTGCCGTAGTTGAGCCCGATGCAAATGATCTTCTCGGGATCCCCGATCGGCGGCAGCAGCTGAACCGACGAGAGCGGGAAGGAGGGCGAGCCGCTATCCCCCAGCGTTCCACCCAGGTCCCCGATCCGCTCCTCCGCGACCAGCTCTCGCAGGCTGCCGCGACAGGGCTCGTCGAGCGCCGCCCAGGCGTCGATGACGAGGTCCCCCTCGAGCACCCCCGCCCGCCCGCCGTCCCCGGCGTCATAACTGACCAGCCGCATGCCGGCAGCCTAGGCGAAACCGCTAGATTCCCCTCTCCGGGCCACTCCCCACGGCCCATCCGAATCGCCTCGGGGGCGTAGCTCAGTTGGTTAGAGCGCCGGCCTGTCACGCCGGAGGTCGCGGGTTCGAGTCCCGTCGCTCCCGCTTCGTGTTGTGCCTGCAACTGCGGCGTTTTCCGCCGCTCCTCAAAAGTTGTCTTGTCCCTCTGGCCTCCGGTCGTTTGGGCACTGGCGCCCAAACGGTGCCCCATCGCAACCCGCATTGGGAGAGTGAAGCTGTGAGTTCAGCTATGAGATGAGGAATATGCCAACGCTAAATAGTCTCCTTATTCGTAGCTGGCCGTGAAACTTGCAGAAATACAGATTTAGCTGAAAGTTTCGATAAGACATAAACTTGCAGAAACCAAATGAATTCCGAAACTTTAAAGCTAGAATACGAATCTAGAAATGGGACTAAGAGAGCGCGAAAGAATTCTGGAGAACATTGCGCTGCTACGACGTGCTGAGAAGAAAACTCCCAGCGCGGATATCGCAGCAGTCCGTGAAGATCTCGAATTGCAGCTGGGTGGAACTGTGTCGCGCAGCCTGTCCGCAAGCTTGCTGGGCGTGAGCCATACCGCGCTCAACAACTGGATCGCGGCCGGTGACGTGCCCATTGTGATCTCGGAGCGGGGTCGTAAAGAGGTTCCGATTCCGACGCTGCTGGATCTCCGGGACCGAGTTGCCGAAGAGCGAAGGTCGGGGAGCCGAAAACTCCACACGCTTGAGCCGATCATGACCGAGGCGCGCCGCCGTGCCGAGCGGATGCGTCCAAGGGCAGCGGTCTCCGGCTCGCGCCGGCGATCCGACCCCCATCGGACTCCCGAGCTGCGCAGCCTCGCCTATCACCGAGCGATAGCTCCACGGCTACGGCGTCCGATGATCGATGACGCGCAGCGCAAGCTGAAGCGGTGGCGGGATGGCGGGAAGGTCAATCCTCGCCACGCTGAGACCTGGGAAGAAGTCTTCGCCATGCCGATGGCCGAGATCCGCAAGGCGATCACCGCCGACGACGAGCGCGGGCGGGACCTCCGCCAGAACTCACCGCTGGCCGGGCTTCTGAGCGAGCCGGAGCGTCGCAAGATCCTCGAAAAGGTCTGACGCCGGGATCGTCGCGATCCGGCCCTCGGTGCCTCAGTCCGTTCGCACCGCGGCCCGCGACGGGAACTCCTGTAGGTGGTGCCGGAGTTCGCTGGCGGAGCGGCGGGCGCTGCGGCGGGGGACTTCGAGGTCGATCCAGAGGTCGCGGGCGTCGGCGGCTTTGGCGGGGGACCAGATGGGGCGGGACTCGAGCTCGAACCAGATGCGGAGCGTCATGCTGTCGCCGGTCTCGTCACGCAGCTCGAAGCAGAGGTTTGGCTCGAGGAAGGAGATCTCCGGCTCGTGGGGCTGGGCCGCGGCGATGGATTCGAGCCAGGAGGCGAGGCTTTCGAGCTCGTCGGTGAGCAGGGTCGGATCGGTGCAGGTCCAGCTTCCCTGGGGGCTGACGACGTCGGTATTGATCTCCAGCCAGTTCGAGTCCAGTCCCTCATCGGGGAGATCGGGGAACTGGTAGCCGGCGACGGTCAGCTCGAAGCGGGTTCCGTTCCTGCCGACAAAAAGCATTGTCTGATGGTAGAGCCCTGGGTCAGGCAGCCTCCGTGTAGGCCTCCCGCACCGCCCGCAGGCCGTCCATCGCCTTCGGCCAGCCGGCGTAGACCGCCATCTGCATCACTACCTCGACCGCTTCCTCGCGGGTGATGCCGATGTTGCGGGCGAAGCGGAGGTGGACGGTGAGCTGGCGCTGGGCGCCGATCGCGCAGAGGGCGGAGATCGTGGCGATCTGCCGGGCGCGGAGGTCGAGGCCGGGGCGGGAGTAGATGTCGCCGAAGGGGAACTCGACGGTCATGCGGGCGAAGTCGGGGGCGATGTCGGCCAGGGATTCGGTCATTTCGCGGCGGATGTCGGGGTCGAGCGTGTCCTGGACCGCGGCGCCGCGGTCGTAGCGCTCGTTGCTCTCGTTCTCGGTCATCGGGTTCCTCACTTGTCGAGTTTGGGCATGCCCGCGGGGGCGTAGCGCTCGCCGGCGGCGGCGCCGATCGGGACGGCCGCGTCGAGGCGCTCCAGGTCCGCGGCGGAGAGCTCCAGCCCGGCCGCGGCCAGGTTCTCCTCCAGGTACCGCACCCGCTTGGTCCCGGGGATCGGCACCATGTCGTCGCCCTGCGCCAGCACCCAGGCAAGCGCCAGCTGCGCGGCGCTGCATCCCTTCTCGCCGGCGAGCTCGCGGACGGCGTCGACCAGCTTCAGGTTGTGGGTCAGGTTCTCGCCGGTGAAGCGCGGGTTGGCGCGGCGGAAGTCGTCCTCGGCGAGATCGTCGGTCGACACCTTCCCGGTCAGCATCCCCCGCCCGAGCGGGCTGTAGGCGACGAACCCGACCCCGAGCTCGCGCGCCGCCGGCAGCACGTCGAGCTCCAGCTCCCGCGTCCACAGCGAGTACTCGCTCTGCAGCGCGCTCACCGGGTGCACCGCGTGCGCCGCGCGCAGCGTCTCCGCCGAGACCTCGCTCAGTCCGATGTGGCCGATCTTGCCCTCGGCGACCAGCTCCGCCAGCGCCCCCATCGTTTCCTCGATCGGCGTCTCCTCATCGCGGCGGTGCACGTAGTAGAGGTCGATCCGGTCGGTCTCCAGTCGCTGCAGCGAGGCCTCGACGCTCTCCCTCACATAGGCCGGCGAGTTGTCGATCCAGCGCCGGCCGCCGTCGCGGCGGATCCCGAACTTGGTCGCCAGCACGACCTCGTCACGGCGCCCGCGCAGGGCCTTGGCCAGCAGCCGCTCGTTCGCGCCCGCGCCGTACATGTCGGCGGTGTCGAGCAGCCCGACGCCGAGCTCGAGCGCCCGGTGGATCGTTGCGATCGATTCCGTCTCATCCGTCGCTCCGTAGAACTCGGACATGCCCATGCAGCCGAGGCCGATCGCGGGCACGGTGAGGCCGCTCGTTCCGAGCTGGCGTTTCTGCAGCATCAGGGGTTACTCCTTGATTCGAGGTTTGAGCGCGGGGGAGGGGCGCCTGGTCAGGAGATTAGTGCGGCGGCCTCGTCGGCTTCGCGGGCGCCACGCACGAACCCGGCCGCCGGCAGCCACAGCGCGTCGTCCCCCAGCGGCTCCCGGACCAGGTCCCCGGCGACGACCAGCTCCAGCAGCGCCCGCTCGGCGGCGACGCGGTCCGGGGCGGCATTGCCGCTCGTCATCAGCGCCGCGACCTCCTGGGTGGTGAGGCCGTCGCGGAAACGGTCGAAGAGAGGCGCCGGGGTCTCCGGCGGGCCTTGGCGCTCCAAGGTCGGGTCGAGGTTGGCGAGCAGGACGTCGTAGGCCTCGACCGGCTGGAAGCCGCCGGCGCTGAGCTCGGTCCCGTCCTCGCCGCGGAAGACGACGGAGGGGGCGGTGTAGCGGACCAGGCCGTCGCTTTCGGCAGTCTTGCCCTGCAGCTCGGCCGGGGTGCCGGCGGCTTCGCGCGCTCGCGCCTTGTCGGCCTCGTAGGCGGCGCTGACCTCGGGGTCGTCGAGCTTGGCCACGAGCTCCCCGGCGTCGACCCCTGGGACCAGGCGCAGGGCCGCGGCGATCTGGGCGTCCTCGTCGACCAGAGCCACCGTCGTGAAGTGCGCCAGCTGCAGCGCCCGGAAGACGCGCCACTCGCTGCCCGGCTGCGTCAGCCGCGCCGCGACCACCGCCCGGCAGGCCCGCGCCGTCGCCGACATCCGCTGCTTCGGGGCCAGCGCGAAGGGCATCCCGTAGCGACGGAATTCGAGCAGGATCTGGGAGAGCCAGAGCGGCGTGAACCCGCGCGCCTCGTACTCCTCCGCCTGCTCCGCCAGCCCGATCGTCGTCAGGGACCACTCGATCTGGTCGCCGTAGCGCCACTCGATCGTCCGCAGCGCCGGGTTGGCGCTGTAGCCCCAGGGGCAGACCGGGTCGCTGTAGAGCTCGGCTTCGATCACTTGTGCGAGGTACGGGCGCCACCGCCCCTGGTTCAGGCATGAGCGCGCACTCGACGAATGGGCGGTCGGCTGCCTGGCTTAAGCCCGGGCCCGCATCCGTCGATCCAAGACCCGGTGAAGCGATGGGCCTCGATCCTGGCTGCCTTACTCTGCGCTTCGGCGGCGGTCTGGCTACAGGCGTGCGGGAGCTCTTCGGACGCCGATTCCGGCACCGAGGGCGGCACGCTGACGGCCTCCTTCGGCTCCTTCCCCGACTACCTCGACCCGGGCCTCGGGCACTCGCCCGAAAGCTGGACCGCCTTCTACAACACCTACGTCCCGCTGCTCACCTATGCCCACGCCGACGGCAGGGCGGGCAGCAAGGTGATCCCGGGCCTGGCCGAGGCGATGCCGCAGATCTCCTCCGACGGCCGCACCTACACGCTGACCCTGCGCAAGGGCCTGCGCTACTCCACCGGCAAGCCGGTCAAGGCCTCCGACTTCAAGCACGCACTCGAACGCGTCTTCCTACTCAACTCCAGCGGCGCCAGCTTCTACGCGGACATCGCCGGCGCCGAAGAGTTCGCGAACTCGCGCAAGGGCGGGATCCCGGGAATCCAGGCCGACGACGCCAGCGGCGAGATCGCGATCGAGCTGATCCGGCCGCGCAGCACCTTCGTCAACGAGCTGGCGCTGCCGTTCGCGGCGCCGCTGCCGGCATCGACGCCGGCCGAGGACCAGACCGCCGACCCGCCGCCCGCCACCGGTCCCTACGTGATCGCCGAGTCCCACCCCGGCCGCGGCTGGTCCTACAAGCGCAACCCGCACTGGCCGGAGAACTCGAAGCTGATGCCGGACCTGCCCTCGGGCCACGTCGACGCGATCGAGGTCAGCGTCGACCGCAACCCCTCGGCCCAGGTCAGCGACGTCGAAGCCGGCCGCACCGACTGGATGGGCAACGCGCCGCCGGCCGACCGCTACGCCGAGGTCAAGGCCGAGTACGAGGGCACCCAGTTCCGGGTCGAGCCGACCGCCAGCACCTACTTCTTCTGGATGAACACGACCGTGGCGCCGTTCGACGACGTCCGTGTTCGCCAGGCCGTCAACTACGCGGTCGACGCCGCGGCGCTGGAACGGATCTACGCCGGGCAGATGGTCGCGACCCAGCAGATCCTGCCGCCGGGCATGCCCGGCTACGAGAAGTTCGAGCTCTACCCGCACGACATAACGAAGGCGCGGGCGCTGCTGCGCGAAGCGAACCCCGCCGACATGGAGATCACGGTCTGGACCGACAACGAAAGCCCCAACGACGAAGCCGGCGAGTACTTCGACGGGGTGCTGGCGGAACTCGGCTTCGAGACCAAGCTCAAAGTCGTCAACGCCGACAACTACTTCCCGCTGATCGGCAACGGCTCGACCCCGGACCTCGACACCGGCTGGGCTAACTGGTTCCAGGACTACCCCCACCCGAACACCTTCTTCCAGCCGCTGCTGAGCGAAGAGGGGATCGCCGCGACCAACGCGACCAACCTCGCCCGCTTCGCCGACCCGAAGCTGAGCACGAAGATCGACCGCCTGGCCGAAGAGCAGCTGACCCCGCAGCGGGAAGACGAATACGCGGCGCTCGACCGCGAGTTCATGGAACAGGCCCCGTGGGTCCCCTACGGGACCAGCACCTTCCCGACCTTCGTCTCCAGCGCGGTCGACCTCGACGAGGTCATCTTCAACCCCACCTTCAGCCAGGACCTGAGCAGCTTTCAGCTCAGGTAGAGCGCCTCTTCCCAGTTACTCGCCCACTGGTTCAGGGGCCGCAGGGCGGCGATCAGCTGTCGCCCTTTCTGGGTCAGCGTGTAGCCGCCGGGCTCGCCCGGCTCGATCAGGTGGGCGCGGCGCAGCTCGGTCACGCGCTGGCTGAGCAGGACCGGGCCGATCGTCTCGCAGCGCTCCTGCAGCTCGCGGAAGCAGAGGACGGGGGTGCGCAGTTCCCAGAGGATCCGCAGGGTCCAGCGACGGCTCAACAGCGCCATCAGCGGTTTGCCGCGGGCGCCGGAGGCGAGCCGGTCCCCGACCGGTTGCGGGCCCCGGCGGTGGACCCGGTGGCTAGCCGCGGAGGCTGTCGGTGGCCTGGAATTGGTCAGACGAGTAGTCATCTAAAAGGTTGGACATCAGATGTGTGCGAAATCGTTGGCCAAAATAGCCTGTCCGTCCGCACTGTCAAGGGATAAACCCCCCAAATGGGTGGGTGATTCGGCGCTCTTAGCGGCCGCGGCGCTTGGCCCAGGCTTTGGACCACTCGTTGAGCGGCAGCAGTACCTCGAGCAGCTCGCGGCCTTCCTCGCTCAGCTCGTAGCCGCCCGCCGACAGGGAAACGACCACGCCCGCCTCCCGCAGCTCCCCCAGTCGCTGGCTGAGGACGCTCGAGGACATGTCGGCGCAGCGCGTCTGCAGCTCGCGAAAGCTCGCCACCGGCGTACGCAGCTCCCAGAGCATGCGCAGGGTCCAGCGGCGGCCAAGCAGATCGAGCAGCTCCATGATCGGTTTGCTTCGCGGCGGGCTCACAGGGTTGTTCTATCTGGATTACGCGGACAGATCTACTGGGGTACCCAGTGGTATCCGCATTGCACAGCCCCGGAACCCGGACTGTTAGGCTGAAAGCCATACTTCGAAAATAGAAGCTAGGAGGCAGAATTGCAACCCCGGATCCCCCCGATTGAGCCCCCCTACGAGCCCGAGACCGCGGAGATGCTGCGCAAGTGGATGCCGCCGAACTCGCCGCTGGAGCCGCTGAAGATCTTCCGCACGCTGACCGTCAACCAGGAGCTCTCGGGGCGGATGCGGGTGCTGGGAGCCGGGATCCTCGGCTCGAAGACGGGCAACCCGCGGGAGCGGGAGCTGCTGATCCTGCGCACCTGCGCGCGGGCCGGCGCCGCCTATGAGTGGGGCGTCCACGCGGCCGCCTTCGGCGACGCGGTCGGCCTCAGCGAGGAGGCGCTCGACGCGACCTGGGACAAGGGGCCGGAGGCCTTCCCCGATAGCGACGCGCTGATGATCCGGCTGGCCGACGAGCTGCACGAGACCGCCGCTGTCTCCGACGAGCTCTGGGAGGAGCTCTCCGCCGATCGCGACCACGCCGCGATCGTCGAGCTGGTCACGACCTGCGGCTTCTATCGCCTGCTCTCCTACCTGATCCAGACCGCCCAGATCGAGGGCGAGGACTGGGCCCGGCCGGTGCCCACGGCGGCTTCGGCCGCGTAGAGCTCAGGGCCGCAGCGCGACGGTCTTCGCGGACTCCGCGATCTGCTCGAGGGTCGTCGCTTCGGCGGTGGAGGCGATCCCCGCCGCCGCGGCGCGCTCCTCGTCGAGCGCGTCGCGGCCGGCGATCACGTGCAGCGGCTTCGCCGCCGCGGCGCAGCGTTCCGCCAAAGTGCCGACGACCTTGCCGCCGAGGCTCTGCTCGTCGAGCTGTCCCTCGCCGCCGATCGCGGCCTCGGCGGCGTCGAGCCGCGAGCCGAAGTCGAGCTGGTCGAGGACGAAGGCAGCACCGGGGCGCAGCTCGACGCCAAAGGCGGCCCAGAGCCCGCCCGAGAGACCGCCGGCGCAGCCGCTCATCGGCAGCCCGCGCGGGTCGCGGGGGAGGGTGGCGGCGAACTCGTCGAGCCGGGCGCTCAGCCGCTCAACCGCTTCGGAGTCGGCTCCCTTCTGGGGGGCGAAGAGCCGGGCCGCGTCCTCGTAGCGGGCGTCGACGTCGCAGAGCACCTCGAGCCGGGCGCCGAGCCCCCCGGGGCCGCCCAGCGCCTCGATCGCGCCGCGGCCACCGTCCGTCGTAGCGCTGCCGCCGACGGCGACGAGGACCCGCCGCGCTCCGAGCGCGATCGCCGCTGCGATCAGCTCGCCGGTCCCGTAGGTGTCGGCTCCCTCCGGGTCCCGCTTCTCCGGCGCGACCAAAGGCAACCCCGACGCGGCTGCCATCTCCACCACCGCGGTCCCGCCGTCCTCCAGCAGCCCGAAGGCGGCCCGGACCTGGCGCCGCAGGGGGTCGTGGACTCGGACCGCGACCCGGCTGCCGCCGAGCGCGCCGAGTAGCACCTCCAGCGTGCCCTCGCCACCGTCGGCCAGCGGGCAGAGGTCAGCCTCGGCGCCCGCCTCCCGAACCCCGGCAGCCATCGCCTCCGCAACTTCACTCGCGGCGAAGGTCCCCTTGAAGGAGTCGGGCGCGATCAGGAAGCGGCGGGCGCTCACCGCCACATCCTCCCCTGCTTAGTACTGGGGCGGCTCCCGCACTTCGCGGCGTTCTTCCACGGCGCCCGGCGCTGCGCGACGGCGCGACCAGAGCGCCTCCTGGAAGAAGGAGAGGATCAGCCCGGCGACGCCGGCGATCATCAGGATCACCCCGACGGTGTCGACGCTGACGCCCTCGACGTGGAAGTTGGTCGCGAACTTGAGGATCGCGCCAACGGCGATGAGGAAGATGGCTGCGGCGATAGTCATGGCGTCCCGGTACCCGGGAAACCGCATCGCCATGCGCTAGGCGTCGGCCAGCGCCTCCCAGAGCGCGCGCTCGGCCACGGCGACGCGCCCGGCCCGCTCGCCGACGTCGGCCCACAGCCCCGCCTCGGGCTCGTCGCTCTCGCTCGCCACCCGGAACGCCTCCGCAAGGTCGGTCCAGCGCGCCGCCGCCGCGGCGGCCAGCGGCGCCTCGGCGCGGCCGACCTCCTCGAGGAAGCGCGAGTACATCAGCCGGAAGGCGCCGCCGCCGGTGCCGCGGCGCTCGATCACCTGGTAGGCGAAGCGGGCGCACCACTGCCAGTCCGGCGCCGTCTGCGGCCATTCGCCGGCCTCGGCGGCGAGCCGGTCGACAGCGGGCAGGCCGGCGAATTCGCCGAAGGTCGGCTCCAGCATCTCCTTCGCCGCCTGGGCGATCGCCCGCGGCGCCGCGGCCAGCAGCCGCTCGCGGTCGACCTCCTCGGTGACCGTGAACATGTGGCCTTCCAGCGGGTAGGCGGGATGGCCGCTGTGGCGAGCCTTGGCGAGGTGGTCGATGCGCGTCGTCTGCAGCTCCTCGAAGCCGGTGTCGGAGAGCTGGACGACCTCCTCGTCGTAACCGGCGAGCACCACCGCGTGCCCCGGGAAGTGGGCCGAGTTGCCGTAGTGGTCCAGGTAATAGATGTCGGTCAGCAGCAGCGCCGGGCTGCCGCCGTCTACCTCGGCCCGCGCCGCCTCCCAGGCCTCGCCATCCCCCTCGGCGAAGGTCCGCATCTCCAGCGCCGCCCCGGTCAGGTCGCGGAAGCTCTCCTCCAGCCGCGCCGTGCGGCCGTTGAACCAGCGGGTGGGGGAGGCGTCCTCGAGGGTCAGGTAATAGAAGCTGGCGCCGGCGCCGAGCCCGAACGCCATCTCCTCGCTGATCGCGATTCCGTGGAAGGCGAGCAGGTTGCGCAGCGCCGTCGAGCCGCAGTGGTTGCCGGGCGTGTGGACGTATCCGGGGACGGTTGGCATTTGGGGGGATTCTGACCGAGCGGCCGCCCTCGCGCCCGGTTCGCCGTATCCTGCGGCGCCGATGAAGAGTGCCGACCTGAAACTGCTGCGCTGGATGCGGACCACCGGGCACACCCCCGGAATGGAGTCCGCGGCCCAGGCCCTCGGCAAGGCCGGCAACAACGGCCTGATCTGGTTCCTGCTCGGCGTCGCCCTCGCTCTGCTCGACCCCTCGCGCCGCGAGTCCTGGCTGATCTGCGCCGTGCTGGGGCCGCTGGCGATCGGCCTCAACTACGCGATCAAGTTGGCGGTGCAGCGGCCGCGGCCGGTGCTGGAGGGACTGCCGCCGCTCGGTGGCGCCCCCAGCTCGCTCAGCTTCCCCTCCGCCCACGCGACCGCCTCCTTCGCGGTGGCGACGGCGATGTTCCGGGTCGACCCAGCGACCGCGGGCACCTTCGTGGTGGCGATCGCGATCGCCCTCGGCCGTCCCTACCTCGGCATGCACTACCCGTCCGACGTCCTCGCCGGCGCCTTCATCGGCGTCGCTCTGGGCCTGATCGTGCCGCTCTCCATATGAGGACGGAGGCCAGTCAGTGAAGGTCGGGATCGTGGGACTGCCGAACGCCGGCAAGTCGACCCTCTTCAACGCCCTGACCAAGGGCGGCGCCCAGACCGGCGACTACCCGTTCACGACTATCGAGCCCAACGTCGCCGTCGCCCAGGTTCCGGACGAGCGCCTGGAGCAGGTCGCGTCCACGGTCCGCAGCTCCGAACTGGTCCCGGCGACGATCTCCTTCCACGACATCGCCGGCCTGGTCAAAGGCGCCTCCGAAGGGGAGGGGCTGGGCAACCAGTTCCTCGCCTCGATCCGCGAGACCGACGCGATCTGCCACGTCGTCCGCTGCCATGACGACTCCGGCGTCCCGCATCCCGACGGCCGCGTCGACCCGCTGGCAGACATCGAGACGATCGAGACCGAGCTCGTGCTCTCCGACTACGAGCAGGTCGAGCGCCGGCTCGGCCGCGTCGGCAAGCAGGCGAAGTCCGGCGACAAGGAGGCGATCGCCGAGCTGGCCTGGCTGGAAGCGGTGCACGAGGCGCTCGCCGCCGGCCGCCCTGCCCGCTCGATCCCGCTGCCCGACGGCGCCCCGGACGCCGTCCGCAACCTGCAGGCGCTGACCACGAAGCCGATCCTCTACGTCGCCAACGTCGACGAGGGCGACGCCGAGCCGCCGGCCGCGGTCGCCGAGCACGCCGCCATGGCCAGCGCCGGCGTGGTCGCGGTCAGCGCCCGGATCGAGGGCGAGTTGGCTGAGCTCGATGCCGAGGAAGCGGCCGAGATGCGCGAGTCATATGGCGTCGAGGGCTCCGGCCTGGCGCGCCTGGTCCGCGCCGCCTACGACCTGCTGGAGCTGCATACCTTCTTCACCGCCGGCGAGGACAAGGAGGCGGTCGCGCGGCCGATCCACCGCGGCGCCACCGCGCTGGAAGCGGCGGGCACGATCCACACCGAGATCATGGAAGCCTTCGTCAAAGCGGAGGCGATCGGGTGGAAGGAGCTGGTCGAGTGCGGCGGCTACGCGCCGGCTCGCGACAAGGGCCTGCTCCGGGTCGAGGGCCGCGATTACGTGGTCCAGGACGGCGACGTAATCACCATCAAGGTCTGACCCCATCGCGGGGTTCCTTTCGGTCGCCAGGCGTGAAAAAGGAACCACGCCCTGCAACGTTGGCGCCGAGCCGGACATAAGCAGGTGATGCCACCGGCACAGCCTGAATTTGGAGTGGTTGGACGTGAGGTGGCGGAGGCCCGCTTCGCCCGCCTCTACGCCGAGCACAGCCGCCAGGTAATGGCTTACGCGCTGCGCAGGACCCGGCGCGAGGACGCGGCAGAAGTGGTTGCCGAGACCTTCCTGGTCGCCTGGCGCAAGGCGGCGGAGATGCCCGCCGACGGCGAGGTGCTGCTCTGGCTCTACGGAGTCGCGCGGCTGGTCCTCGCCAACATGGACCGCGGCGAGCGCCGTCGCGGCCGCCTCGACGACCGCCTGCGGCTGGAACTGCCGGCCGCGGTCGTGGCGCGCGCCGAGCCGAGCGCCGAGCGGCCGGCGGTGATGTGCGCGCTGGCCCGCCTCGAGAAGGACGACCGCGAGGTGCTGCTGCTCGCCGGCTGGGAGGAACTCGAGCCGGCCCAGATCGCCGAGGTGCTGGCGATCTCCGCGGTGGCGGCGCGCAGCCGCCTGCACCGCGCCCGCCGCCGGCTTCGCAAACAGCTTTCCGAGGTCGAGGACGTCCCCGACCCCAACCCGACCAACAGACTCGAATTCGAGGAGGCACGATGAACAGGCTCGACGTCGATCAGGCCCTGTCGGCCGCAAACCCGATCGATCTCGGGGAGGCCCTGCCTCCGCTGACCAGCGCCGAGCGCGAGTTCCTCGGCGGGGTCGTGGCGGAGCCGCAGGAGCCTGCCGGGGGCGAGCGCCCGCGGCGCCGTGCCCCCGGGCGCCGCGGGATCTGGGCCCGTTACCTGGGCGGCGCCGCGGCGGTCTGCGCCGGCGCGTTCGCGCTTCTACTCCTGCCCAGCAGCGGCCCCGGCCCTGCCCCGCAGACCCCGGCCCCGGCCTACGCGGACGAACTCGCCCGGATCGCCAAGCAGGGCTCGACCGCGGTCGTGTACACGCCCGAGAAGAAGGGCTCGCGAGCCGTCGTCGTCGAGCCCCGGCAACAGGCGGACGGGACGACCTACGTCGTCAAGCCGCTCGAAGACCCGAGTGGCTGGACCGAAGTCGACCCCGCCGTGGTCTGGGACTGCAGCAATTTGCCTTGCGACCGCCGCACCGACACCCCGCAAGAGGCAAAAGAAATGTTCCGAAAACTTCAACGTGCAGGCAACTAAAAGGAGAGTCATGTCAACCTCAGCAATCCGCAGCAACCCCCTGGTCAAGCGCGCGTCCGTGCTGGCCGCGATCGGCGGCATCGCCGCGGTCGGGGCGATCGTCCTCAACAGCGGCTCCAGCCGCGCCGACGATTCCGCCGCCGCCCCGCCGCAGGCCTCTCCTCCGGCTGCTGCCGCGGAGCAGAGCGCGCCCGACGCCGCGCCGCTCAAAGACCCGAGTGGCTGGGAAGAAGTCGTCCCCAACCCGAACCCGAGCTACTAGCCGCGGGACCGCGCCTCTAGAGTCCCTACATGGACGAAGGGGCGCGGTTTCCGAAGGTCGCCGCCAAGGGCGGCCACTACGAGAGCTTCTACATCAAGGCCTGCGAGCCGGGCGGTGGGCGCGGGATCTGGATCCGCCACACCGTGCACAAGCGGCCGGGCGCCGAGCCCAACGCCTCGATCTGGTTCGTCCTCTTCGACCGCAGCGCCGCCGGCCCGCGGGCGACCAAGGTGACGGTCGCCGCGTCCGAGCTATCGGTTCCGCCTGGCGGCTGGATCCGGATCGGCGACTGTCAGATCGAGCCCGGCCGGGCCGAGGGCTCGGTCGACACCGACGCCCTCGCCGCCGGTTGGTCGCTGACCTTCTCCGGCAACGCCGACCCCTGCCGCTACCTGCCGGCCGATTGGCTCTACGAGGCCCCGCTGCCGAAGACCAAGTTCGTCGCCCCCTTCCCCGACGCCCGCTTCGACGGCCGCCTCGAACTCGGCGACGAGTCGATCGAGCTCACCGGCTGGCCGGGCATGATCGGCCACAACTGGGGGACCGAGCACGCCGAGCGCTGGGTCTGGCTCGAGGGCACCGGCTTCGCCGATGCGCCCAACACCTACTTCGACGCCGGCGCCGCCCGGGTCAAGCTGGGCAAGCGGACCAGCCCCTGGATTCCCTCCGGGATGCTGATGCTGGAAGGCGAGCAGCACCGGCTCGGCGGCCTCGGCGCGATCCGCTCCGCCTCGATTGAGGAGCACCCCTCGGTCTGCAGCTTCTCCCTCCCCGGCAAGGACATCGTCGTCCACGGCCGCGTCACCGCGCCGGAGAAGGACTTCGTCGGCTGGGTCTACGCCGACCCCAAGGGCCCCGAGCACAACACCGTCAACTGCTCGGTCTCCGACCTCGAGCTGACCGTCGAACGGCCCGGCCTGCCGCCGCGCCAGCTGACCCTCCGCGGCGGCGCCGCTTATGAGTTCGGGATGCGCGAGACCGACCACGGAATTCCGATCCAGCCCTATCCAGACGGCTGAGCGATGGCGATGGCGGGGGCGCGTCGCTACTGGCTGATCTGGCTGCCGGTCGTACCGGTGGTGCTGTGGACGCTCGTTCGCGTCTTCGGCTTGGACCGCGGCTTCCCGCTGGTCGCGCTGATGGCCTTCACGCCCTATGTCGCCGTCGCCGCCCTGCTCGTCGCCGGAGTCGCCGTGGCGCTGCGCAACTGGGTCGCCGCAGCGGTCACCGCCGCGGCCACGCTCTGCCTCGTCGCCGCGGTGCTGCCGCGGGCGATCGGCGACGGCACCGCCGACGCCGCCGGCCACGAGACGCTCACCGTGCTCTCGACCAACGTCCTTCGCGGCCACGCCGATCCCGAGGCGGTGATCGAGCTGGTCGACCGCTACCGGCCGGACCTGCTCAACGTCCAGGAGCTGACGCCGAGGTTCGCGCGTGAACTCGACGCCGCCGGAATCGACGAGCGGCTGCCCAATGCGATCACCGAGGTCAGCCAGGGGTCCGCGGGCGGCGGCGTCTACTCGCGCCTGCCGCTGCGTCCGCTGGAAGCCGACCGGGGGTCCTTCTTCCGAATGCCGCGGGCCGAGCTGCGGATGCCGAGCGGTCGCCGCGTCCGCGTCATCGACGTGCACCCCCTGACCCCGGGCCGCAACGGCGTCGATGCTTGGCGCGACGCGCTCGAGGATTTCCCGTCGGGCGGCGACGGCGCAGTGTGGATCCTCGCCGGCGATTTCAACGCCACCCTCGACCATTCGGAGCTGCGCGATCTGATCGACCGCGGCTACAGCGACGCCGCAGACGTCGCGGGCAAGGGGCTGACCCCGACCTGGCCGCGCGACCGGAGTTTGCCGCCCCTAGTCACGATCGACCACGTGCTCGCCGACGAGCGGCTCGGCATCGTCGAGTACGGCGTCGACGAAATGCCCGGCTCCGACCACCGGGCGATCCACGCGACCGTCGCGCTGCCCTAGGAGGGTTCTGGGCTAGCCGCCGACGCCGCCGGGCTGCCCGGCGGGTTCCTGCGGGGCGCCGTCGGCTGGCGGCGCGCTTGGGGGAGGCGCTCCCGCGCCGACCTTCTGGAAGGTCATCCAGGTGTCGTAGCCGCCCAGCGCCCCCGCCAGCTCGGAGCCGGTCGCGGTGGTGACGCCGCCGGTCCCGTAGAGCTTGGCTTCGATGATCCGGGGGGAGACGCCGCGTTTGGTGACGACGATCTTCTTCAGCCGCCCGTTCAGGTAGGCGCCGAGCTTGGCGCTGATCTCGGGGCTGCTGAATTCGAGCTTCCAGGTATGCAGCGGGCAGGCGCCGTCGTAGGGGTCGGGGACGCCGACCAGGTAGGGGACGTCGGTGCCGAAGACGTTGACCATGCTCTCGGTGTGGCCGCCGGAGCAGGCGGAGAAGAGGGTCTGGGCGATTTCGCCGTTGTAGGTGACGACCTCGCCGCGGGTCGCGTCGGCCGCCATGTTCGAGCGCGGGTACTCGCTTTCGAGCCCCTCGTAGACCTGGCTGCGGGTGTCGGCGTAGAGGTCGAAGCCGTTGCCGCCGACCCCGCCGGTGAGGGCAAAGGAGCGCGAGGCGACCGCCTGCGCTTTCAGCTCCTCGATCGGCCAGGAGGGCGGCGACTCGTTCGGGATCACGCCTTTCACGTAGGCATCGACGGCGAGCGCGTTGACGACGTTGAGGGCGCCGGCGTCGCTCTTGGTCGGGACCGTCTCCAGCGCCCCGCGGTAGGTGCCGTGGCCGGCGATCCCGATCCGGCCGGCGCCGGCGGCGCGCAGCTTCTTGCCGCAGGGAGCGAGCGCTTTGCCGCCGGCTTCGCGCAGCTGCACGGCGGCGCCGGTCCGGTGCGCCGCGTATTCCCGCGCCGGGTCGAGGGCGATGCCGCAGGCGCTGGTGGCGCCGCTGAAGCCGACGTCGCCGCTGGAGATGTCGAGCAGGACGCGGACGACCCGGGGTTTGTCGAGCGGCGCCAGCGCGGTGCCCGTGTAGTAGTGGCCGAGGATGAAGCGGTAGTCCTTGCCGTGGTTGGCATAGCCGTAGGCGCCGTAGGCGCTCATCCCGACGCCGTGGCCGAAACCGCGCCCGTTGACGACCCAGCTGACGCTCGCGTTGGCCGCCGAGGCAAGCGTCAGCAGCGCGGCTGAGACGAGCAGTACTGCGAGTGGGCGAATGCGTGGACGAACGGCCATGATTCGACAACATCTTCGCGCTGGACGAGTAGCGGCCTGCTCTAGGCTGTGATCGATGGCCACCAACGCCCTTCAGACTGCCGATCACAAGCTGCTCGCCGCCGGCGAGTGGATCGAGACCGGCGCCTGGGACGAGGTCCCCAGCCCCTACGACCAGAGCGTCGTCGGCCGGGTCGCGCAGGGGGACGAGGCGCTCGTCAACCGCGCCGTCGAGGCCGCCCACGAGGCCTTCTCCAGCGCCGACTTTCCCCAGTACAAGCGCGCCGCCGTGCTCGACCGCGCGGCAGAGCTGGCAGGCGAGCGGGTGGAGGATCTGGCGCTGACGATCGCCTCCGAGGCGGGCAAGCCGCTGAAGACCGCCACGGTCGAGGCGCAGCGCTGCGTCGACACCCTCACCTTCTCCGCCACCGAGGCCCGCAAGCTGACCGGTGGCACCGTGCCGATGGACGCCTCGCCGGCCGGCGCCGGCAAGCTCGGGGTGATGATGCGCGTGCCCTACGGCGTCGTCGGCGCGATCAGCCCCTTCAACTTCCCGCTCAACCTGGTCGCCCACAAGCTCGGGCCGGCGATCGCCGCCGGCAACTCGATCGTCCTCAAGCCCGCCGGCCAGACGCCGATCTCGGCCCTGAAACTGGCCGAGATCCTGACCGAGGCGGGGCTGCCGGAGGGCTGGCTCAGCGTCGTCCCAGGCAGCGGCCGCACGGTCGGCAACGCGATCGTCGAGCACGAGCTGACCAAGGCGATCACCTTCACCGGCTCGGCCGGGGTCGGCTGGGACATCCGCTCCCGCGTCCCCCACAAGAAGGTCAACCTGGAGCTGGGATCGAACGCGCCGCTGATCGTCAACGACGACGGCGACTGGGAGACGGCTGCCGACAAAGCCCAGCTGCACGCCTTCTCGCACGCCGGGCAGAGCTGCATCTCGATCCAGCGCATCCTCCTGCACGAGTCGATCGCCGACGCCTTCACCGAGCGCCTGGTCGCCAACGTCGAAAAGCTGAAGGTGGGGGACCCGCTCGACCCCGAGACCGACGTCGGCCCGCTGATCACCCCCGGCGACCGCGACCGGGTCAAGGAGTGGATCGACGAGGCGGTCGCGGCCGGCGCGAGACTGGTCGCCGGTGGCGAGCTGATCGACGAGGGCCGCTGCCTCGCCCCGACCCTGCTCGGCGCCCCGCCGAAAGACGCCAAGGTCTGGTGCGAGGAGATCTTCGGCCCGGTGGCGACGATCGACACCTTCTCCGACTTCGACCAGGCGCTGGCGATGGCCAACGACTCCAAGTTCGGCCTCCAGGCGGGCGTCTTCACCCGCGACATCGGCCGCGGCCTGCAGGCCGGCCGCACGCTCGAGTTCGGCGGCGTCCTGATCAACGAGGTGCCGACCTTCCGCGCCGACCAGCAGCCCTACGGCGGCGTCAAGGACTCCGGCAACACCCGCGAGGGCCCGGCCTTCGCGGTCTACGAGCTGACCGAGGAGCGCTTCGTCACCCTGCAGGGCTGACGCGGGCGCTCGTCGTTACATCTCTGTAACCGGACGGTCACGAGCTGGTCACTTCGCCCCTCCTGGGCGCGCCTAGCGTGGCGGCGTCGCGCTCACTCTCTCCAGGAGGTCTCGGTGTCCCGATACGCCCGTCTGCTCGCTTCGCTTGTCTCGCTGACCGCATTCCTCGCCATCTCGGTGCCGCTGGCGGCAGCTGAGACCGGCTTCGAAATCCGCCCCGGCTTCGCCCCGGCGACCGCCGGCAGCGTGCCCGAGATCCTCGACGTGACGCCGAACGGCAACACGCTGATCTCCACCGATAACGACCTCGGGGGAGAAGCGAACGGTCGCCTCGCGGTCTTCGACATCACCAACATCGATGCCCCGGTGCAGAAAGCGACCGTGGTCCTCGACGCCGGCAACCCGGCCACGACGACCACCTCGGTCGCCGCGGTCAGCGACCGCTTCGTCCTCGTCGGCGTGCAGACGGCAGGGACGACGGCCAACGACGAGATCCGCGTCTACGACCTGCTCGACCCGGCCAACCCGGTGCTCGCGCACACGATCCTGGTCGGCGACGGCATCGACTCGGTCGCGGTGTCGCCGAGCCGGACCCGCGGCGCCGCGGCGATCGAGAACGAGAAAGACCCGGCGACCCCGGGCCGGATCGAGGTCCTCGACCTCGCCAACGCCGACCCGACGCAGTGGACCGCGACCCCGGTCGCGATCCCGACCCTGGACCCGGCGATCTTCGACGAGGCCGCCGACCCGCAGCCCGAGTTCGTCGACATCAACGCCCAGAACAAGGCGGCGGTGACGCTGCAGGAGCAGGACGCGGTCGCGATCGTCGACCTGCCGACGGCGACCGTCGACGGCTTCTTCTCGACCGGCAGCCAGACCTTCGACGCCGATCCTTTCCAGGACAACGTCCTCCGCTTCAACCAGCTGGTCACCCGCGAGCGCGAGCCCGACGGGGTCAAGTGGACGAGCGACGGCCAGGCGCTGGTCACCGCCAACGAGGAGGAGAACGACGACCTCGACGGCGGCACCGTGCAGGGCACCCGCGACTTCACGATCTGGCGTCCCAACGGCCAAGTCCTCGCCAACGGCGGCGCGGCCTACGACCGCCATCTGGCCGACTTCGGCCAGATCGCCGAGAACCGCAACGACAACGCCGGCTCCGAGCCCGAGGGCGTCGAGGTCGCCACGGTCAACGGCCGCGAGCTGCTCTTCGTGACCAACGAGCGCGCCCGCTCGACCTCGGTCTACGACATCTCCAACAAGCAGGCGCCGAAGTTCCTCACCGTCCTGCTCGGCGGCACCCGGCCGGAGAGCGCGGTTGCGCTGCCCGGGCGCAAGCGCGTGATCACCGCCGACGAGGAGGCCGGCTTCAGCGTCTTCAAGATCACCAGCACCGACCTGCTGCCGGCCGACCGGCCGCTGATCCGCAGCGACGACGAGCCCTGGGCCGACGTTCGCGGCCTCGGCACGACGGCCGACGGCAAGCTGGCGATGGTACCGCGCTTCAGCGGCGACCGCGCCCTCTTCGAGGTCACGGTCGGCGCCCCCGGCGTCGCCCCGGCCCGCAAGCTGTTCGACGTCTCCGGCCTGCCCGCCGGCGCGGTCATCCAGGACGCCGCGGCCCGTGCCGGCGGTTCCTGGTGGCTGGCGGTCAGTGGCGGCGGCACCATCGACGTCGTTCGCCTCGACGCCGAGGGCAACGTCGTGCAGGCGATCGACCTCCCGGGCGTCAACAACGCCTCCGGGATCACCGTCACCAACGAAGGGCCGGTCCAGTTCTTCGTCTCCACCGACACCGCGCCCGCGGCGGGCAACACGCCGATCTTCCGCTTCGCGCCCGCTGCCAACCCGGTCGTCGACCAGGTGCTGCTGCCGCTCGACGCGGCCCGCCGCCTGCGCGACCTCGCGCTCGCCTTCAACGGCGACGTCCTCGGGGTCGAATCGGCCGGGACCGGCGCCAACGCCCGCGGCGACACGGCGATCGTCCGCGCCTCGGTCGGGCCGCTCGCGGCCGGTGCCACGGCGACCAAGACCACGCTGGAGACGATCCCGGTCGCCGACCAGCGCGGCATCGGCAACATGACCTCGATCGCCGTCCTCGGCGGCAAGGTCTGGGTGGCCGAGGGCAGCGACAACGCCGGTGACGCCGACCTGCGCTCGCGCAACCTGCTGACCGATGTGCCGGCCAATACGGCCGCTCCGGTGCTGACGGGCGAGGCGATCCGCGACCAGACGCTGACCTGCTCGCTCGGGACCTGGACCGGAACCCCGGCCCTGGCCCGGCAGTGGCTGCGCGGCGGCAGCCCGATCGCCGGCGAGACCGGCGAAAGCTACGTCCTGACCGGCGCCGACGTCGGCAGCCAGATCAGCTGCCGGGTCACCGCGACCGGCGCCGACGGCAAGACCGAGACGACCACCAACAGCGTCGTCCCGGTCCCGCCGGGCGAGCAGGGCGCGACGGGTGCTACGGGAGCGACGGGTGCAACTGGCGCTACCGGAGCGACGGGAGCAACCGGCGCCACGGGTCCCCAGGGCAACCAGGGGAACCCCGGTCAGCAGGGTCCGGCTGGACCCGCCGGACCCGCTGGTCCGATCGGCCCGGTCGGGCCGCAGGGCCCCACCGGCAACCCGGGCGCCCCGGGTCCGCAGGGCCCCGTCGGCGCTCCCGGCGCCCAGGGCCAGGCCGGCCCGAAAGGCGCCCGCGGCCCGCGCGGTCCGAAAGGCGAGGGCGGCAAAAAAGCCGCCAAGGCGAAGAAGGCGAAGCGGAATAAGCACCGCAAGCACCGGGTAGCAAAGGGTCGCGGGCGCTGAGCGCTCGCGGCCCGTCGCCTCCCCGAATTTTCGTCCGCCACCCCTAAGGGGCCTGGTACGGTCTACCTACTTTTAAGCGAGGAAGTTTCTGAGCGGAGGTAGGGAATGGGACTTCGGGGAGCAGTCGCACGGTTGGGCATCGCGGTCGTGGTTCTGGCGGCGATCGCGGGGAGCGCCTCGATAGCGGGGGCAGCCGTCTCCGACACGGTCGGGACTTCGACCGCCACGCAGCGCGTGGTCCCATCGACGCCCAGCCCCTTCCGCTTCCTCAAACTCGGCCCCGGCGAGGGCTACACCGTGCGCCAGGACCTCGCTTCCGCGGCCGCCGGTCGCGCCGCCGCCCGCACCTCGCTGGTCTACTTCGGCCAGCTCTCCGACTTCCAGCTCGCCGACGAGGAGTCGCCGGCCCGGGTCGAGATCATCGACCCGCTCTCCAAAGCCGCGGGCCTGCCCTTCGAGGCGGCCTGGCGGCCCTGGGAGGCGCTGGAGCCTCAGATCGACGAGGCGATGATCCGCCAGGTCAACACCTTCACCGCCGCCAGCCCGATTGCCGCCGGCAGCGGCGCCCACCGGGCGATGGACTTTTCGATCGACACCGGCGACTCGGCCGACAACCAGCAGCTGAACGAGACCCAGTGGGTGCGGACCCTGCTCGAGGGCGGCTCGCTCAACCCCAACAGCGGCGTCGACAAGTCGAAATACTCGAACTCGCTCTGCCCGAACTTCCTCGTGCCGGGCGCCGCCGAGGCCGCCCGCTACACCGGCGTCCAGGACTACAACGACTACCTCGAGGGCCCGTTCCCCGAGTTCTACGACCCGAACAAACCCCTCGGCCCGCATGCCGCCTGGCCGAAATACCCGGGCCTGATGGACCGCGCGCAGCAGGCCTTCACCGCGACCGGGCTCAAAGTCCCCTCCTACGTCGCCTTCGGCAACCACGACGCCCTGGTCCAGGGCAACGCGATGGCCAACGCCGCCTTCGAGGCGGTGGCTCGCGGCTGCATCAAGCCGCTCGGCCCGGTCCCGAATCCCGAAAACCTGAGCGAATGGCTCACCTCCTTCTTCAACCCGGTGCGGCTGCTCTCCTCGATCCTCACCGAACCGCAGAACACGGTGCTCGTCCCCGGCGACCCGAAACGCCAGTTCGTCTCCAAGAAGCAGTACAAGGACATCTTCAAAGGCGGCACGCAGGCCGATGGCCACGGCTTCGGCCTGATCGACCCGGCGCAGGAGTCGGCCTCTAAAGGCGCCGCCGGCTACTACTCCTGGAGCCCGACTCCGGGGATGCGGTTCATCGCCCTCGACACGGTCGCCGAGGCGGGCACGATCTTCACCCCGAACGGCAGCACCACCTCCGAGGGCAACATCGACAACCCGCAGTTCAACTGGCTGCGCGGGCAGCTGCAGGCGGCGACCGCGGCCGACCAGCTGGTGGTGATCTTCAGCCACCACGCGCCGGAGAGCCTCAGCGCCGACATCCCCGACGAGCTGGCGCTGCCCTGTCTGTCCTTCAACAGTTCGCTCGGGCACGATGTCAACCCCGGCTGCGACCTCGACCCGCGGATCTCGCTGCCGATACACCTCGAGGACGACGCGGTCGCGCTGCTGCACGAATTCCCCAACGCGATCGCCTGGGTCGCCGGCCACTCCCACGACAACGTCGTCAACGCCTTCCCCGGCCCCAACGGCTCCGGCTTCTGGAGCATCCGCGTCGCCGCCGAGGCCGACTGGCCGCAGCAGAGCCGCCTGCTCGAGGTTTTCGACAACCACGACGGCACGCTCTCGATCTTCGGCACGATCCTCGACCACGTCGGCCAATCAGCCGCTCCCGCCCCCGGCACCCCCGCCTCTTCCATGGATCTCAACGACCTCGCGTCAGCTGCCCGGACTATGAGCTTCAACGACTTCCAGTCCGGCGCCCCCGCCGGCGAAGGCCAAGCGGACGACCGCAACGTAGAGCTCCTGATCGACGACCCGCGCTAGGCGCGACCCGACAGCAGCCGTAGGGAAGAGGGGGACGGGAGCCGCTCCCCAGACACTCAACATCGAGCCATAGCGAGATGTGTCTGGGGAGCGGCTCCCGTCCCCCTCTACGCCACCCCTACTCGTGCGGCCGCGCCATCCGCCGGTGGTCCAACGCCTCCTCGAGCACCGAGGTCTCAACCCCCTGCTCCAACGCCACCTCGCGTAGAGACCGTCCCGACTCAGCCGCCGTCTTGACGATGTCGGCCGCTCGGTCGTAGCCGATGTGAGGGTTCAGCGCGGTGGCGGTCGCCAGGGTCGCCTCGGCGTGGCGCTCGGTCATCTCCTCGTTGGCCTCGAGCCCGGAGACGCATTTCTCGTCGAGCAGGCGCGAGGCGGAGGCCAGCAGCTTGATCGAGTCGAGCAGGTTGCGGGCGATCAGCGGCACCCGCACGTTGAGCTCGAACTGGCCCTGGCTGCCGGCGACGGTGATCGCGGTGTCGTTGCCGATCACCTGGGCGGCGACCTGGATCACCACCTCCGGGATCACCGGGTTGACCTTGCCGGGCATGATCGAGGAGCCCTTCTGCAGCTCCGGCAGGCGCAGCTCGGCGAGGCCGGCGCGCGGCCCCGAGCCCATCAGCGCCAGGTCGTTGGCGATCTTGTTCAGGGAGACGGCGTAGACCTTGAGCGCGCCCGAGAGCTCGACCAGGGCGTCGCGGTTGCCCTGCGCCTCGAACGGGTCGAGCGGCGCGGAGACGGCGAGGCCGGTGTCGGCGGCGAGCCTCTCGCGCACCTTGGCGGCGAACTCGGGGTGGGTGTTGAGCCCGGTCCCGGTGGCGGTGCCGCCGAGCGGGACCTGGCCGACCCGGCGCAGCGTCGCCTCGACCCGCTGCACGCCGAGCCGGACCTGGGCCGCGTAGCCGCCGAACTCCTGCCCGAGGGTGACCGGAACGGCGTCCATCAGGTGGGTGCGGCCGGCCTTGACGACGTCGGCGAACTGCTTCGCCTTCGCCTCCAGCGCCGACTCCAGCGCGCCCATCGCCGGCAGCAGGTCGTGGGTGACCTCGTCCAGCGCCGCCAGGTGCACGGCGGAGGGGAAGACGTCGTTGGAGGACTGGCCCATGTTGACGTGGTCGTTGGGGTGGGCCCCATCTCCGGCGAGGTTGGCGAGCACCTCGTTGGTGTTCATGTTCGAGGAGGTCCCGGAGCCGGTCTGGAAGACGTCGATCGGGAACTGGTCGTCGTGGGCGCCCTCGGCGACCGCGGCGCCGGCGGTGGCGATCCGGTCGGCGAGGTCGGAGTCGAGCAGGCCGAGCGCGCCGTTGGCCTCGGCGGCGGCGGCCTTGATGCGGCCGAGCCAGTGCACCACGGGCGCCGGCACCGTCTGGCCCGAAACGGGGAAGTTGTCTACGGCCTTGGTGGTCTCGCCACCCCAGAGCTGCTCAGTCAAGTCGACTCCTTGCTTGAAGTTCGTATGGCGAAAGGGAGGGTATTGGGACGGCGACTCGGGATGTCTCCGTCACCTCGATGGAGCTAGCCGTTCTCGTTGCCGGCGTCGAAGCCGCGGGCGTAGGTCTCGAGGAAGGTGGGGGAGAGCGGTTCGCGGCCGGGGGCGAAGCGAGCGGCGACGACCAGCCGCCGGATCAGATCGGAGTGGATGCCTTCGGTGTTCTCGGCGCCGCGTTTCAACGCCCCGATCAGGTAGCCGAGCTGGAGGTTTGCGTCGCCGCCTGGGTTGGCCCGCGCGTCGGAGTTCAGCGTCGTCGCCGCCTCGATGGTGGACGTCCCCACCGTCGCAAGGGCGCCGCCGTCCTGGTTCTCGGCCAGGCAATCGCCGATCGGGGTCTCGCCAGCGAGCAGGACCTCGCCCGGCGCCGCCTCCAGCGCTCGCAGGTAAGCCTGCGAGCCTTCCAGGCAGGCGGCCGGGGTCGAGTCGTCCCCGCGACCGCAGCCGACGAGCACGAGTGCCATCAGGCAGGCAACGGCGATCGGGTAGCGGGCACGCACCCGCCGCATCCTAGGGGTGCGCTGCCGGGGTCAGTCGCCGAAGCCGCGCGGAGCGACGCCGCCGGTCGGGTCCTTGGCGAAGCCGCCAGAGGGGCCGCGGGGGGCTGGCGGCGTTTCGGTCGTGGGAGGCGTTTCGGGCGCCGGGGGAGCGGGCGGCTTCACGTCCGGGACGGCGAGATCGGCGGCGGTGACGGGGAAGACTTCGACCCATTCGGCCAGTGCGAAGTGCGGGGCGGGAGCGTGGTTCCAGGAGAGGTGCAGGTGGTTGCCGCAGCCGTGGCCGGCGTCGCCGTTGTAGCCGACCCAGCGGAAGGGGACGAGGGGGCGGTTCTGGCGCGGCTCGGCCCAACGGGCGAGGCGGGTGAGCGGGGCCCATTTGCCGTCGCATTTGGTCGTCGCTTCGAGCGGGACGATGTCGACGGCGAGCCCGTTGTAGTGGTCGGAGTGCTTGACGTGGCAGCCGTTGCAGCCGACGTGTTCGCCGTTCGGCAGCGGGCCGGAGTAGCCGTCGCTGACGTAGATCGGGTAGCGCTGGGCGATCCAGCGCAGGTCGGGCACGATGCGGCGGTCGACCATGTCGCCTTCTTCGTGCGGGATCGAGGCCGGGATCGGGACGATTTCGCCCGGCGCGTACTTGAGCTTGGTCGTGCCCGGGCCGGCATCGGCGGTCGGGACGAGGAGGACGCAGGCCAGTAGCGCGCAGGCGAGGGTGAGGAGGGCGACGAGGGCGGTAATCCGCGCAGCGTCGCGGTCGAGTCCGAGAGTCCTTCTCACCATCCCGCTATCGGCGCTGCGGCGGGGTTTCTCAACCCGTTACGGCGCTTGGGCCGTTTCTCCCAGGCGTCGATCAGGCACGGAAATGCTCAGTCTTCTTCTGGCGCCGGATAGGGTTCCGCCGATGCCCACCGTCCGCGACGCGACCCTCGACCTCTTCCGCGCCCACGGGATGACGACGATGTTCGGCAACCCGGGCTCGACCGAGCTGCCGATGCTGGCCGACTTCCCGTCCGACTTCCGCTACGTGCTCGGCCTGCAGGAGGCGGTCGTGGTCGGGATGGCCGACGGCTTCGCCCAGGCTTCGGGCAAGACCACCGTCGTCAACCTCCACACCGCGCCCGGCGTCGGCAACGCGATGGGGGCGATCTTCAACGCCCAGGCCAACCACTCGCCGCTGCTGGTCACCGCCGGCCAGCAGGCGCGGGCCCAGATCACCCTGCAGGCGAACCTGACCAACCGCGACGCGACGCGGATGCCGCACCCGCTGGTCAAGTGGTCCTTCGAGCCGCCGCGGGCCGAGGACGTGCCGCTGGCGCTCGCCCACGGCGCCCACCTCGCCGGCCTGCCGCCGCGCGGCCCGGTCTTCGTCTCGATCCCGATGGACGACTGGTACTCGGAGGTCGACGAGGCCGACGCGAAGGCGGCGATCGAGCGCGCCGTCAGCGGCCGCGCGGTCGCCGACCCGGAGGCGGTGCGCGCTCTCGCCGAGCGCCTCGACGCCGCCGCCAACCCGGTCCTCATCGCCGGTCCCGACATCGACACCAGCGGTGCCTGGGAGCTCGGCGTCGCCCTCGCCGAGCTCCAGCGGCTGCCGGTCTGGGCCTCGCCGGCGACCGGCGGCGTCCGCCTCGGCTTCCCCGAGAACCACCCCAACTTCCGCGGCGTGCTGCCGCCGGCGATTGGCCCGGTCGGGCAGACGCTGGAGGGCCACGACCTGATCCTCGTCGTCGGCAGCTCCGTCTTCCCCTACTACCCGCACATCCCGGGGCCGCTGCTGCCCGAGGGGGCGAAGTTGGTCGCAATCACCAGCGACCCCGACGAGGCGGTGCGGGCGCCGATGGGCGACGCGATCGTCGCCGACGTCAAGCTCACCCTGGAGGCGCTGCTGGAGGTCCTCCCCGAGTCGAGCCGGCCCGGGCCGGAGCCGAACCAGCCGCCGGGAGAGCTTCCGCTCACCGACCCGATCAACGCCTCGACCGTTCACGGCGCGCTCGCCGAGGTCCTGCCCGAGGACGCGATCGTCGTCCTCGAGTCCCCCTCCAGCACCCTCGCCCTGCGCAACCAGTTGCGGCTTTCCCGCCCCGGCAGCTACTACTTCAGCGCCGGCGGCGGCCTCGGCTTCGGCCTCGCCGCCTCGGTCGGCGTGCAGCTGGCCCAGCCCGACCGCCCGGTCGTCTGCGTCCTCGGCGAGGGCTCGGCCCAGTACGCGATCACCGCCTTCTGGAGCGCCGTCGCCTACCAGGCGCCGGTCACCTTCCTCGTCCTGCAGAACCAGGAGTACGCGATCCTCAAGTGGTTCGCCGAAGTCGAGCAGGTCAACGGCGCCCCCGGCCTCGACCTGCCGAAGCTCGACGTCGCCTCGGTCGCCGAGGGCTATGGGGTCAAGGCGCACCGCGTCAGCGACCGCGACGGGGTCCGCGGCGCGCTGGAGACCGCGCTCGCCTCCTCGCGGCCGGAGCTGGTCGAAGTCCCGGTGGCGCCGGGGATGTCGCTGTTCTGATGGAGCCGGCGCCCGACCGCGCGCCCGACCCGCTCGCCGCCGGCGTCGCCCAGCCCCTGCGCGGAGAGCTCGAGGAGCTGCTCGGCGCCGACCGCGTCCTCTCCAGCCCCGGCGACCTCGTCAAGTACGCCTCCGACGCCAGCCCCTACCGGCTCTTTCCGCGGGCCGTGGTGATGGCCCGCGACGCCGAGGACGTCGGCAAGGTCCTCGCCTACGGTCGCGAGCAGAGGATCCCGGTCACCTTTCGCGCCGGCGGCACCAGCCTCAACGGGCAGGGGCAGAGCGACGGCATCCTCGTCGACGTGCGCCGCCACTTCGGCGGCATCGCGGTCGAGGAGGACGGCGAGCGCGCCCGGGTCAAGCCGGGCACGATCCTCGGCCACGCCAACCGCGTACTCGCCCCCTACGGGCGCAAGCTCGGCCCCGACCCGGCCAGCACCGACATCGCCACCGTCGGCGGCGTCGTCGCCAACAACTCCGGCGGCATGCGCTGCGGGGTGACCAGGGACTCCTACTCGACGGTGCGGGCGCTGACTTTCGTCCTGCCCTCGGGGACGACGATCAACACCGCGATCCCCGGCGCCGCCGACCGCTTCGCCGACGCCGAGCCGGAGCTGGCCGCCGGCCTGGAAGCGATCCGCGACGAGATCCGCGCCGACGCCGAGCTGAGCGAGCGGATCCGGCGCAAGTTCGAGATCAAGAACACGACCGGGTACCGGCTCTGCGCCTTCCTCGACGCCGATGAGCCGCTGGAGATCTTCCGCCGCCTGCTGGTCGGCTCCGAGGGCACCCTCGCCTTCAGCGCCGAGGTCGTCTTCGACACGGTGCCGCTGCCGGCGCAGACGACCACCGCCTGGGTCCACTTCCCCTCGGTCGACGCGGCGATCGCCCCGGTCCGCGACCTGGTCGAGAGCGGCGCCACCGCGGTCGAGCTGATGGTCGCGCCGGCGCTGATCACCGCCGCCTGGAACATGGTCGGGGTCTCCGAGGAGTGGAAAGAGCTGCCGCCCGACTCGGCGGTGCTGCTGGTCGAGTACGGCGGCGCCGAGGAGGCCGAGCTGGCCGAGCAGGTCGCCCGCGCCGGCGAGATCCTCGCCGGCCACGAGACGATCCGGCCGATCGAGTTCACCCGCGAGGCGGAGGAGATCGAGCTCGCCTGGCGCGTCCGCGAGGGCCTGCATGGGCTGATCGGCAAGCTGCGGCTGCCGGGGACGGCGCTGATCGTCGAGGACGTCTGCGTGCCGCCGGGGCGGATCGCCGAGGGCGCCCGCGACCTGCAGGCGCTGCTCGGCGAGCACGGCTTCCTGCCCGGCGTCGCCGGCCACGCCTCGGCCGGAAACCTCCACTTCATGCTGACCCCGGACTTCGCCAAGCAGGAGGACCTGGAGCGCTACGAGGCCTTTATGGAGGGCCTGGTCGCGCTGATCGTCGACAAGTACGACGGCTCGCTGAAGGCCGAGCACGGGACCGGGATCAACATGAGCCCTTATGTGGAGCGCGAGTGGGGGGAGAAGGCGACCGAGCTGATGTGGCGGGTGAAGGAGTTGGCCGATCCCGACGGCGTGCTTTCGCCCGGCGTAGTCCTGAACCGCGACCCCGAGGTCCACCTGCGCAACCTGAAAACGACGCCGCCGATCGAGGAGTCGGCGACCTCCTGCGTCGAGTGCGGCTTCTGCGAGCCGGTCTGCCCGAGCCGCGACCTGACGACGACGCCGCGGCAGCGGATCGTGCTGCGGCGGGAGATCGCCCGCCAGCCCGAGGGCTCGCCGGTACGGGCGGCGCTGCTGAAGGAGCAGGAGTACGAGGTGCTGGAGACCTGCGCGGCCGACGGCTCCTGCCAGCTCGCCTGTCCGGTCGGGATCGACACCGGCAAGCTGGTCAAAGAACTGCGCCAGGCGCGGCACCCGGAGCGGGCCGAAAAGCGGGCGCGGGCGGTGGCGCGGCGCTGGGGCGCGGTCGAGGGCGCCTCGCGGGTGGGCCTGCGCTTCGGCGGGCCGCTGGCGCGGCGGACCGAGCGCGGCCGGGCGCTGCCGCCGCCGGCGAGGGCGAAGCTGCCGGCGACCCTGCACACCGGCGCCGCCGCGGTCTACGTGCCCTCCTGCACCAACCGCATCTTCGGCCCCGGCGAGGGGCACTCGGTGCTGGAGGCGATGGTCGAGGTCTCCGCGCGCGCCGGGCTTCCGGTCTGGATCCCCGACGACGTGCTCGGCAGCTGCTGCGGGCTGCCCTGGAGTTCGAAAGGCTTCGCCGCCGCCCACCGCGAGAAGGCGAACGAGATGGTCGAGCGGCTCTGGAGCTGGAGCGGGGAGGGGGCGCTGCCGGTCGTCGTCGACGCCGCCTCCTGCACCGGCGCGATCGCCGAACCGGGCGAGGGCGTGCGCGACGAGGCCAACGCCGAGCGCCTCGGCCAGCTCGAGATCCTCGACTCGGTCGCCTGGGCCCACGACCGCCTGCTGCCCTGGCTGACCGTCTCCGAGCCGGTCGCCTCGGTGGCCGTGCACCCGACCTGCGCGACCCGCCGCCTCGGCCTCGGCCACCGCCTCGAAGCCCTTGCCGACACCCTCGCCGAAGAGGTCTACGTGCCGCCGACCGCCACCTGCTGCGGCTTCGCCGGCGACCGCGGCATCTCCCACCCCGAGCTCACCGCCGCCGCCACCCGCCGTGAGGCCGAGGAGCTATCCGGCCGCCACTTCGACGCCCACCTCAGCAGCAACCGCACCTGCGAGATCGCCCTCGAGCGCGCCACCGGCGAGCACTACGAATCCTTCCTCATCCTGCTCGAGCGGCTGACGCGGCCCGTCTAGGAGAAGCTAGTTCTCGGCGCGGGCGGCGTCCGAGAGCCGGTTCTCCTCCCACTGGCGCTCCACCCACTCGAATGGGCTCAAGTCGCCGGTGTAGAAAACCTCATTCCCGGAGCCGTCGAAGTACCGGACATCCTCGGGCCGAAGGTTCGCAAAAAACTCGTCGAAGTCCTCAGGCTGGGGATCCGGATCGGTCCACGGATCTCTCTTCTTCTCAGTCTCCGTCATCTCCACCTCATCTTACGCTCGTGTGGGGCCGAGTCCCAGCCGGTTACGACCAGCCAGTCGCTCGGATCTAGGGTTCGTTCGATCACGAGCGTCAGCGGGCGACCTCCGTCCGTCCTGCCGAGCATCGTGAGTCGCTCCTCTGCACGGTGACCAGCTCGACGATTTGCCATCAACACGTAGCCGTTGTCGACGAGCTGCCGCGCTTCGCCCGCAGAGATTCCTCGCCGCCCCAGCTTCTCGGTGACGGGCTCAGGGACCAGCAGCTCACGGACGACATCGCACACACCAGGCAAGTCGCCTGGCGGAGCGATCTCTCCCCCCTGGCTAACTAGGGCTTGACGACTTCTCCGCGCCGAGCGCTTTTGCGTCGAGGTCGCGGACGAGGGCGTTGGTTTTGGCGTCGTTCTCCATGCGGCGGTCGAACCAGGGGTTGATCAGGCCGCGGAAGGCGGAGACGTAGCGCCACCACTTGGGGACGAAGACGCGGGGGGCGCGCTCTTCGATGCCGCGGACGAGGCCGGCGCCGGCCTCGGCGGGGGTGATCCGCTTCAGCAGCCACTCGGGGCTGAGGTCGCGGATGCGTTCTCCGTCGGGCTGCGCCATGGCGTCCTGCACCAGTTTCGTGTCGACCCAGCCGAAGTAGGCGACGGTGGCGCTGGCGCCGTGCGGGACCAGCTCCACCCGCAGGGCGCGGCCGAGCTGCTCCACCCCGGCCTTGGCGACCGCATAGGGGCTGTTGCCGAAGCCGTTCATGAAGGCGTAGACGGAGGAGGTGACGACCATCTGGCCGCGGCGCTCGACGATCTGCGGCAGCGCCGCCCGGGTCGTGCGCCAGACCCCGAGCAGGTCGACCTCGAAGACCCGTTCCCATTCCTCGCCCGACATCGTGCGGGCGGTGCCGAACTGCTTCTGGGCGATGCCGGCGTTGGCGACGGCGACGTCGAGGCCGCCGAACTTCTCGACCACCTCGGCGACCGCGGCGAACATCGCGTTCTGGTCGGTGACGTCGGCGGCGAGGCCGATAGCCCGCGGCCCGATCCGCTCCGCCGCCTCGCGGGCCTCGTCGCCGTCGAGGTCGAGCACGGCGACCGAGGCGCCGCGCATGTGCATCTGGCGCGCGGTCTCGAAGCCGATCCCGCGGGCGCCGCCGGTGACCAGGGCCACCTTGCCGTTGAGGTCCAAACGCTCCATCGGCTGCCCACCCTAACGCCGGATGCGCCCTTACGCTGGCGCCGTGGCCGATCCCGCACCCGCCTACGCCGAGCTCGCCGCCACGCACGGGCTCGAGCAGCTGCCCGGCTTCGGCACCGGCCCGCTGACCCCACTGCTGGTCGAGGGCAGGGGGGCCGGCCTGCAGCCGGCGCTGCGCGGCCGGCTCGGCGAGGGAGTCGACGGCGTCGTCGGCCACTTCGCCTACAAGCGCAACAAGACCTTCCGCTTCAACGTCGCCCTCACCCAGGTCCCGGCCGCCACCGCCTTCGCCCCGCGCGTCTTCTGCATCCGCCGTGGCCGCAGCACCCGCGACGACGAGTTCTACGGCTTCGAGGCGCGCTACTCGAAGCTCTGGACCGAGAGCACGGCGCTGAACCAGCGCTTCAGCATTTCCACCAGCCCCTACCAGGACCCGAACTGGATGCGGCAGCTGTTCTCGCCGGCCCTGGTCGACTACCTGGCGAGCGAGCCACCGGCCGACTTCTCCTTCGAGCTCGCCTACGGGGTCCTGCTCGGCAGCGTCGAGGACGACGATCCCGGCGCCGACGGCCTGGCGGCGCTCTGCGACGCGACCGCCCACGTCGCCGCGCGGATCGCCCGGGAGTGCGAGGAGTAGCGATGCAGATCAACCGCACCGGCATCTGGCTGCTCGCCTTCTTCGGGCTGCTGGGCCTGGCGATGTGCGTCGGGCCGCCGCTGCTCGGCGCCAACGCCGAAACCTCGCTGATCGTCGCCTCGACCGGCGCGATCTTCGTCCTCACCGCCGCCGGCCTCGGCTGGTACGCGCGCCACGCCCGGGCCAAGGCTGCCCACCAGGACTGGATCTTCCAGAACGGGATCAAAGGGAGCGCGACGATCCTCGAGGTCGGCAACTCGCACACCACCGTGAACGAGATGCCGCTGATGAAGTTGAAGCTCGAGCTCGACATCCCCGGCGTCGGCCGCAGCGAGGTCAGCCGCCGCGAGCTGATGCCGGTCTTCGCCGCCAACCGGATGGAGCAGGGCCTGATCCTGCCCGCCTACGCGAATCCCAAAGATCCGGGCGAGTTCATCCTCGTCTGGTGAGCTGCGGCTGCCGCCGGGCGCCCGCTCCTAGAATCCGCGGTTCGTGCCCGGATTCGATCCCGTAGACCCGAAGCAGTCCTTTCCCGAGCTGGAGGACCGAGTGCTGGCGCGCTGGCGCGAGCAGGACGTCTTCGCCCGCTCGCTCGCCAACCGCGCCGACGCCGAGGTCTGGAGCTTCTACGAGGGGCCGCCGACCGCCAACGGCCGCCCCGGCTCCCACCACGTCCTCGCCCGCGTCTTCAAGGACGTCTACCCGCGCTACAAGACCATGTGCGGCTACCGGGTGCCGCGCAAGGCGGGCTGGGACTGCCACGGCCTGCCGGTCGAGCTCGAGGTCGAGAAGCAGCTGGGCATCTCCTCCAAGCAGGAGATCGAGGAGTTCGGGATCGCCGAGTTCAACCAGCGCTGCCGCGAGTCGGTCTTCGAGTACGTCGAGGAGTGGGACCGGCTGACCGAGCGGATCGGGTTCTGGATCGACCTCGACGACCCCTACGTGACCCTCGAGGACGACTACATCGAGTCGGTCTGGTGGTCGCTGAAGAAACTCTGGGACGACGGCCGCCTCTACGAGGGCCACAAGGTCGTGCCCTACTGCCCCCGCGACGGCACCCCGCTCTCCTCGCACGAGGTCGCGCAGGGCTACAAGGACGTCGAGGACCCCTCCATATATGTGCGCTTCCCGCTGCTCGGCGACGGCGGCGCCGAGAGCGGCGAGTCGCTGCTGGTCTGGACGACGACGCCCTGGACCCTGCCCGGCAACGTCGCCGTCGCTGTCGCCCCCGAGGTCGCCTACGCGCGCGCCAGCCTCGGCGGCGAGACTCTGATCCTGGCCGAGCCGCTGGTCGCCAAGGTGCTGGGGGAGGAGGCGCAGATCCTCGAGGTGTTCCCTGGGACCGAGTTGGTCGGCCGCTTCTACAGCGGTCCAATCTTCAACCTGAGCGACCGACAGCCAGGCGGCTTTCCGGTCATCGCCGGCGACTTCGTCACCACCGAGGACGGCACCGGCCTCGTCCACATCGCCCCGGCCTTCGGCGAGGACGACTACCGGGTCGCGGCCGAGAACGGCATCTTCGACCCGACCCAGCAGCAGACGCTCTACAACCCGGTCAAGCCCAACGGCCACTTCGACGACCGCGTCAACGGCTTCGCCGACCGCTTCGTCAAGGACCCCGAGGTCACCCGGGCGCTGATCGCCGACCTCGAAAGCCGCGACCTGCTGTTCCGCGAGCAGGTCTACGAGCACTCCTACCCGCACTGCTGGCGCTGCGGCACGCCGCTGCTCTACTACGCGACCTCGAGCTGGTACATCGGCACCTCCCAGGTGAAGGAGCAGCTGCTCGCCAACAACGAGGCGATCGGGTGGCACCCCGAGCACGTCAAGCACGGCCGCTTCGGCAAATGGCTGGAGAACAACGTCGACTGGGCACTCTCGCGCGACCGCTACTGGGGCACGCCGCTGCCGGTCTGGCGCTGCCTCGACAGTCGCTGCGACGGCCTCCGGTGCATCGGCTCGGTCGCCGAATTGCGCGATGCCGCGATCGGCGAGGTCCCTGAGGATCTCGACCTGCACCGTCCCTACATCGACGAGGTCACGATCCCCTGCGAGCAGTGCGGCGGCGAGATGCGCCGGGTCGAGTCGGTGATCGACACCTGGTACGACAGCGGCGCGATGCCCTTCGCCCAGTTCCACTACCCGTTCGAGGGCAAAGAAGAGTTCGAGCAGCGCTTCCCCGCCGACTACATCTGCGAGGCCCAGGACCAGACCCGCGGCTGGTTCTACACGCTGCTCGCCGAGTCGACCCTGCTGTTCGGCGAGTCGAGCTACCGCAACTGCGTCTGCCTCGGGCTGATCCTCGACCCCGAGGGCCAGAAGATGTCGAAGAGCCGCGGCAACGTCGTCGACCCCTGGGAGGTGATCTCCGCTCACGGCGCCGACGCCTTCCGCTGGTACTACCTGACCTCGCAGCAGCCCTGGTCCGGGTACCGCTTCTCGGTCGAGACCGTCGGCGAGTCGGTGCGCCAGTTCCTGTTGACCCTCTGGAACACCTACTCCTTCTGGGTCCTCTACGCCAACGCCGAGAACCTCGGCCCGGCCGACTTCGAGGGCGCCCCCGAGGCCGCCGGCGACCTCGACCGCTGGGCACTCTCGCGGCTGCAGGCGACGGTGGCGACGGTGCGCGAGCGGATGGACGCCTACGACTGCACCAGCGCCGGCCGGGCGATCGCCGAGTACGTCGAGGAGCTCTCCAACTGGTACGTGCGGCTCTCGCGCCGCCGCTTCTGGGAGGGAGACCGCGCCGCCTTCGCGACCCTGCGCCACTGCCTGCTGGAGACGACGGCGATGCTGGCCCCGTTCATCCCCTTCCTCGCCGATGAGATCCACCGCAACCTCGCCGGCGGCACCGGGGACACCGACGCACCCGCGTCGGTCCACCTGCGCGACTTCCCCGCCCTCGACCCGGCCCTCGCCGACCCCGAGCTGGAGGCCGGGATGGAGGCGGTGCGGCTCACGGTCGAGCTGGGACGGGCCGCCCGTGCCCAGGCCAAGGCGAAGGTGCGCCAGCCGCTGCGCCGCGCCGTGATCGTCGCCAACGAGGCCGAGCGGGAGGCGATCGAGGCCCGCGCCGCGCTGGTCACCGCCGAGCTCAACGTCAAGGAGCTCGACTTCGTCAGCGACGAGTCCGAGCTGGTCAGCTACACCGCGAAGCCCAATTACCGATCGCTCGGTCCGCGCTTCGGCAAGCGGATGCCGCTGGTCGCCGCCGCGGTCGAGGCGCTTGACGCCGCCCACGTCGCCCAGGTGCTGGCCGACGGCGGCCAGGTCGGGATCAACGTCGAGGGCGACGAGCACACGCTGGGCACCGAGGAGATCACCCTCGCCCTGCAGCCGCTGGAGGGCTACGAGGTCGAGGCCGAGGCCGGCCACGCGGTCGCTCTGCAGCTCGAGCTCGACGACGAGCTGCGCCGCGAGGGGCTGGCGCGGGAGATCGTCCACGCCGTGCAGATCGCCCGCAAAGACGCCGGGCTGGAGATCACCGACCGGATCGAGCTGACCCTCGGCGGCGACGCCGACCTGCTCGAGGCGGCGCGGGCGCACGAGCAGTACGTCGCCGGCGAGGTGCTCGCAACCTCACTCTCCTTCGCCGAGGGCGGCAACGGCGCCGGAACCACGATCGACGGTCGCGAGCTGGCGATCTCGCTGAACCGGGCCTGAGGCGATTCAGCTGCGACGCGCGCTGGCCATCCTCACCGTCCTGCTCGTCCTCGGGGCGACGACGGCGTCCGCAGGGGCGACGGAGGCGGAGAGCCCCGGCGGGACCGGGCCCGAGCCCAGCGGCCCGAAACCGCAGTTGCTGCTCTTCCACGGCGGCTCCTTCCTCTTCGAGGACCCCAACTTTCAGCCGCTGACTGCCGAGCGGGCGATCGCCGCCGGCTTCGTCCCGCACTACGTCACCTACCCGCTCGGGAACATGCCGGCCGCGGTGCTGCGGGCGCGGGCGGAAGCGCGGCGGCTGCGGAGTCAGTTCGGGCTGCTGCGCGTCTACGCCTACGGCTCCTCGGCCGGCGGCACCCTGGCCGCGCTGCTCGCCGGCGATGGCCTGGTCTCGGCCGCCGTCGCCAAGGCGCCGGTCTCCGACCTGGCGACCTGGGAATGGCCGCTCGGCGTCTACGGGCCCAACTACTTCGAACAGATCGCCCTCGGCCCGGAGGCGGAGCTGCGGCTCTCGCCCCTGCGCCGCCCGGCCCGCGCGCCGCTGCTCGTTTACCAGGGCAGGGGGGACCAGGTCGTGCCTGCGGCGATGAACGAGGCGTTCGCCGCCAAGTTCGACCGGGTATACCTGTGGGAGGTCCCAGGCGGTCACACGACCGAGCGCGCCCGTCCCTACCTGATCGACCAGGCGTTGCACTGGCTGTCGCGAACTGCCACCTTGCAGGCGAGGGCGGCAGCCCCGCCGAGCAACGAGCTTCCCTAAAGTTGACCCATGCACTCAAGAATCGAGCCGGCACAGACGCCCCCCAGGGAGGGCTTCCGAGCTGACGTCGAGGGTCTGCGCGCCGTTGCGATCGGCGCTGTCCTTCTTTGCCACGCGGGAGTGCCGCTGCTCGCCGGCGGCTACATCGGCGTCGACGTCTTCTTCGTCATCTCCGGATTCCTGATCACCCGCCTGCTGCTGGGCGAGGTCGAGAGCACCGGCCGGATTTCCCTACGCCGCTTCTACGCCCGCCGCGCCAAGCGGCTCTTGCCGCTCTCCGCCGTCCTGCTCGCCGCCGTCGGCGTCGCCTCGCTGCTGCTGCTCTCGCCGCTGCGGGCGGTCGAAGTCTCGGGGGACATCATCAGCTCCGCCCTCTACACCGCCAACTGGCACTTCGCCGCGCAGTCGACCGACTACTTCGCCCAGGACATCGAACCGAGCCCGGTCCTGCACCTCTGGTCGCTGGCGATCGAGGAGCAGTTCTACCTCGTCTGGCCGACCCTGATGCTGGCCGTGACCTGGCTCTGGCGCCGCCGCGGCGCCTCGGTCCGTCCGGTCCTCTGGGTGACCCTGGCGGCGGTGCTCGCCAGCTCGCTCGCGCTGGGCATCGCGCTCACCGGCTCCGAGCCCGCCTCCGCCTACTTCTCCACCTTCGGCCGCGCCTGGGAGCTCGCCCTCGGCGCCGCCCTCGCCCTGCTCGGCGTGGTCAAGCTGCCGCGCATCGCCGCGGCCGCGATCGGGTGGGCCGGCCTGGCGGCGATCGTCTATGCGGCCTTCGCCTTCGACGCCGCCACGCCGTTCCCCGGCACCGCCGCTTTGGTCCCGACCCTCGGCACCGCCGCGGTCATCCTCGCCGGCGCCTCCGTCTACGCCGGGACCCGCGGCGCCCCCGCCGGCCTGCTCGGGCTGGCGCCGGTCCGCTACGTCGGCCGCATCTCCTACTCCTGGTACCTCTGGCACTGGCCGGCACTGGTCTTCGCCGCGGTCATCTGGGGACCGCTCTCGGTCGCCGCCGGCCTCGCGGTCGTCGCCGCCTCCCTGGTCCCGACCGCGCTCACCCACCACCTGATCGAGGACCCGGTGCGCCGCGCCCGCACCCTCGCCCGCTTCCCCAGCCGCGGCCTCGCGCTCGGCCTCGGCTGCACCGCGATCGCGCTCGGCAGCGGCCTGATGCTGGCGGACCTGCAGCCGGTCCTGCAGACCGCGCCGCAGTCCGGCGTCAGCGGCGCCGCCGCCCTCGTCCACGAAGCGACCCCGCAGAAGCGCGCCGACGCGGTGCGGCCGAACCCGCTGCGGGCCCGCGACGATCGCTCCCGCGCCTTCTACGACGGCTGCCTGGTCGGGATCGGGGGGACCAACTCCAACCGCTGCCTCTATGGCGACGCACACGGCAAACGGACGCTGATCCTCTTCGGCGACTCGCACGCGATGCAGTACTTCTCGCCGCTGGAAGAGCTGGCGAAAAAGCACCACTGGCGCCTGATCGCCCTGACCAAGGCCGAATGCACGCCGGGCGAGGTGCCGATCCGCAGCATGGTCGCCGACCGCGAGTACTCGCAGTGCCGGGCCTGGCGCGAGGACTCGCTGCGGCGGATCGAAGCCGCCTCCCGCAAGGCGATGGTGGTGATGAGCGGCGACACCGCCTACACGCCCTACGACGCCGACGGCAACGAGCTCAGGGGGGAAGTCGCGGCGGCGGCGATGGAGGCGGGATACGCCGAGACGCTGGCGCGCATCTCCCGCGCCGGCCTGCGCACCGCGGTGATCCGCGACACCCCGGTCTCGTCCAGCGACGTCCCCAGCTGCGTCTCCAAGGAGTTGCAGAACCTCGACTCCTGCGCCTTCGAGCGCGACCGCGACCCGGACAAGGAATTCGACGCCCGGGCCGCCGTGGCCGCGCCGAACGCCCACCTGATCGACCTCACGGCCGAGATCTGTCCCGCCGACCTCTGCCGCGCGGTGATCGGCAACGCCCTCGTCTACCGCGACAAAAGCCACCTCACGGCGACCTTCGCCCGCACCCTCAGTCCCTGGATTGAAACCGGGCTGAGGGAAGCGAAGCTGCTCTGAACCGGGGCGGGCGCGGCGCGATTACTCGCGCGGCTCGCCGATGATGAAGTCGGTTTTGGAGGAGTCGGAGAACTTGACCCAGCAGTGCTCGGGGGCGGCGCCGGCGACGTCAATCAGCGCCTCTTCGATCCGCTTGGCGATCTCCGCCTTCTGCTCGTCGGAGCGGCCCTCGAACCAGTGGACGTGAACGAACGGCATGGCGAGGAGGGTCGGCGCCGCCCTAGGCGAGCGCCGGCTCCAGCTCGGCCTCGAGGCGCCGCTTCGGCATCGCCCCGACGATTTTCTTCGCGATCGCCCCGTCCTTGAAGAGGATCATCGTCGGGATCGAGAGGACCTCGTACTGAGCAGCGGTCTGCTGATTCTCGTCGACGTTGATCGAGACGATCTTCAGGTCCTCGCGCTCCGCGTCGATCTCCTCGAGCACCGGGTGAACGACCCGGCAGGGGCCGCACCAGGGGGCCCAGAAGTCGACGAGAACGGGTCCGTCGGCGTCGAGAACGTCAGCTTTGAAATTTTCGTCGGTTACGTCGGTGAGTTTTCCGGTCACTGGATCTCCGTCTCCCGAAATCGAGGTTCGTCGCTCAATACTTCAAAAAGTATAGCGGCCTTTCGGAGCCGCTCTTCCGGGCAGGTTAAGTTCTGCGCGTGACCAATGCAGAGATCGCCGCTGCCCTTGACGAGCTGGGGGTGCTCTACGAGCTCGACGGGGCCGTCAAATACCGGGTGCTCGCTTACGGCACCGCCGCCAAGGCGATCCGCGAGAGTCCGGTCTCGGTCGCCGAGCTGGCGAAGGAAGGGCGGGCGACGGAGATCCCCGGGGTCGGCAAGACGCTGGCGGAAAAGATCGATGCCCTGCTGGAGACCGGCGAGATCCCGGCCGCGGTGAAGCTGAAGGCGAAGTTCCCGCCGAGCCTGGTCGAGGTGACGCGGGTGCCGGGGGTGGGGGCGAAAACGGCGCGCCGGCTGTTCGACGAGCTCGGCATTTCCACGCTGGAGGAGCTCAAAGCTGCCGCCGAGTCCGAACAGGTGCGCGAGGTCAAGGGCCTCGGGCCGAAGGCGGAGGAAAACGTGCTGGCGTCTCTGGAGCGGCTGGGCGAGCCGGGGGAGGGGCCGGGCCGGCTGCTGCTCTCGGCCGTGCGCCCGATCGCCGCCGAGCTGGCGGCGGCGCTGCGCGAGCACCCGGCCGCCAACCGGGTCGAGGTCGCCGGCTCGGTCCGGCGCTGGGCCGAGACCTGCAAGGACATCGACCTGATCGCCACCGCCGATGAGCCCGCGGCCCTGGCCGAGCACCTTGCCTCGCACCCGCTGATCGCCTCCGCCGGCAAACCGGGCGCCAACGGCGTCCGCGCCCAGACCCACAACGGGATCTCGGTCGACCTGCGGATCGTCGCCCCGGCCGCCTTCGGCAACCTGCTGCAGCACTTCACCGGCTCCCAGGCCCACAACGTGGCGCTGCGCGAAGAGGCGGTCGCCCGCGGCCTCTCGGTCTCCGAGCACGGGATCACCGAGACCGAGAGCGGCGAGACCGAGCTCTGCGAGGACGAGGCAGCCGTCTACAAGCGGCTCGGCTACGCCTACGTCGAGCCGGAGCTGCGCGAGAACCGCGGCGAGCTGAAGGCGGCCCGCGAGGGCGACCTCCCCGACCTGATCGAGCTCGGCGACATCAAGGGCGACCTGCACTCCCACACCACTCTCTCCGACGGCCGCAACAGCCTCGAGGAGATGGCCGAGGCCGCCCGCGAGCGTGGCTACGCCTACCTGGCGATCACCGACCATTCCGCCAGCCACGGCTTCGGCGACCACGTCACCGCGGAGCGCCTTTGGCAACGGATCGAGGAGGTGCGCGAGTGGAACAAGGGCAAACGCGGCTTCCGCCTGCTCTCCGGCTCGGAGATCAACATCGGTCTCGACGGCACGCTCGACTACCCCGACGACCTGGTCGAAGCCCTGGACTGGGTCGTCGCCAGCGTCCACACCTCCTTCTCGGTCTCCGAAAAAGCGATGACCGAGCGGGTGCTGACCGCGATCGAGAACTCGCAGGTCAACTGCATCGGCCACCTCACCGGCCGCCTGATCGGCCGTCGCGAGCCCTACGGGATCGATGTCGAGGCGGTCGCCGAGGCGGCGGCTCGGACCGGGACGGCGATCGAGATCAACGGCAACCCCAACCGCCGCGACCTCTCCGACCGCCACGCCCGCCTCGCGGTCGACGCCGGCGTCACCCTCGTCCTCAACACCGACGCCCACGGCGTCGACACCCTCGACAACATGGCCTACGCCGTCGCCACCGCCCGCCGCGCCTGGCTGACCGCCGCCGACGTCGCCAACACCCGCGGCTGGGCACAGTTCAAAAAGCTGCTCTAAGAGGGCCGTCCAATTAGTCAGAAATAGCTCAGTACTCTGGTATATCTCTCTCGGTACGGGGGTCTCCCTCTCGGCCGGCGCCCGACGTCCAGTCAATTCACAGCGGCGGAGGTGCCCAGAGATGCCACGGAACGCGAGCCCCCTACTCGGCGACCTGAAGACGATCTACCGCGCGGCGGCGGCCAGCGACGACGGCCAGCGCTGCATGGTCGCGCCGGCGCCCAAACTCAGCGACAAGATCGCCAAAGAGCTGCAGAGCGCGGACAAAAGCCTCAAATCGCTGCCCCAGGCGGAGGTCCACGCGGAGCGGCCGAAAGCCTTCGGCCTCAACGACGGCCTGATCATCCCCGGCACCGAGTTCCCGCTCGGCGCCCCGCCCTCGACGATCCGCAACGCCGCCGCCGACCGCGCCCCGCTGCGCGGAGCGCTGCGGGTGATCGTGATCCTCGTCGACTTCAGCGACAAGAAAATGAGCGCCTCCAAAGCCCACTTCGAAGAGCTCTTCTTCTCGCAGGGAAAAATGGCGACGGGCAGCGTCCGCGACTACTACAAAGAGGTCTCCAACGGCCTCATCGACATCCAGGGAGAAGTCGTCGGGCCCTACCGGCTGCCGAAAAAACTCTCCGAGTACGCCAACGGCGCCTCCGGCATGGGCTCCTCGCTGCCGAACGCGAGGACGATGGCCCGCGACGCCGCCAAAGCGGCCGACCCGGCGGTCAACTTCGCCACCTACGACAACGACGGCAACGGCTTCGTCGACGCCTTCATCGTCGTCCACGCCGGCAGCGGCGCCGAGGTGACGGGCAAAGCGGGCGACATCTGGTCCCACAAGTGGGTCCTCGACGGCGGCGCCTACGCGACCGACACGACCCAGATCTTCGGCTACTTGACGATCCCCGAGGACGGCAAGGTCGGCGTCTGCGCCCACGAGCTCGGCCACCTGCTGTTCGGCTGGCCCGACCTCTACGACACCGACAGCTCCTCGGAGGGGATCGGCAGCTGGTGCCTGATGGCCGCCGGCAGCTGGAACGGCTCCGGCGACCGGCCGGCGCATCCCTCCGCCTGGTGCAAGGTCGGCCAGGAATGGGTGACGGTGGCCAACCAGACCGCCAACGCCGCCGCGACGATCGGCGACGTCAAGGACAGCCACACCGTGCACCGGCTCTGGCGCAACGGCGAATCGAGCCAGGAGTACTTCCTGGTCGAGAACCGCCAGAAAGACCGCTTCGACGACAAACTGCCGAGCGGCGGACTGCTGATCTGGCACATCGACGAGGCGATCGCCACCAACACCGACGAGAACCACCCGAAGGTGGCGCTGGAGCAGGCCGACGGCAAACGCGACCTCGAGGGGCGCAAAAACCGCGGCGACGCCGGCGATCCCTACCCGGGCTCCAGCGGCAACCGCAGCTTCGACGGCAAATCGACGCCGAACTCGAACTCCTACGCGGGCTCGGCGACCTGCGTCGCGGTGACCGACATCTCCGAACCGGGCCCGACGATGACGGCGCGGCTCAGCGTCCGCTGCCGGGTCAAGTTCAAAGAGGTGAAGGAGGGGCGCAAAGACAACATCAAAGAGATGGTCAAAGAGAAAGAGCAGATCAAGGAGCTGATCGACACCAAGCGCCTGCCCGACAAGCGCCCGGAGAAGCCGGACATCGACAAGACCGTCGCGCTCGACAAGCCCGGCGACCTGCCGCACGAATTCGAACGGCCGCCGATCGAACCGCCCTTCGGCCGCAGCGAGGGCGAGGGATCGGTCGAGGCGCTGGAAGCGCGGCTCGCGGCCCTGGAAGCGCGCCTTGGCCAGGTGCAGCCGTTCATCTCCAGCGAGCTGCGCCCGGATCTCAGCGGCGGCGCCTACGCAGCCGAGGGGGACGTGGCCGAACAGGACCAGGACCGGCTCGGGAGTCGCTTCGAGAAGCGGCTCCTGGACGTGCCGCCGGCGATCGGCTGAGGCGCGGGTGAGCTACGCCGTCCTCGCTCACCGCGGGGACACCGACGCCGAGCTGCTGGCGCGGGAGCTGGCGCTGCGCGACCCGGGCAGCTTCATCGCCTGGGAGGACGAGCTGCTCCTCGGCTCGCGCTTCACCCACCGGCTCGACGAGGGAGGCGTCGGCACCGAGATCCTCTGCGCCGGCGGGCGCCGGCTCGACTCCTCGTCCCTGCGCGGGCTCGCCTGCCGGCTCACCCACACGCTGCCGCCGCAGTTCGCCGCAGCTCCTCAGGCCGACCGCGACTACGCGGCGATGGAGAGCCACGCGCTGCTGCTCAGCTGGCTGGAGAGCCTGCCCTGCCCAGTCGTCAACCCGGCGTCGCCGCGCAGCCTCAACGGCCCGGCGCTGGGGCTGCTGGAGTGGCTGTCGCTGGCCGCCGCCTCCGGCCTGCGCAGCCGCCGCGTCGCTCTGGCGCCGCCCGGGGCGCCGCCTCCCTACGAGGGTTGGGAGCCGCTGGCGGGCGACCTCGGCTCGGCGACGACCGCGCTCCCGACCGCGGCGAACGGCGATGGGGCGGATGGCTGGGGGCAGCTCTGGGCCGAGCCGGTCGGCGAGGCGGCGGAGCTGCTCGTCGTCGGCGAGCGGGTGCTCGGCGGTGCGAGCGCCGAGGAGACCGAGAGCTGCGCGCGGCTGGCCCGCCGCGCCGGCTGCTCGCTGCTCGGGGTCCACGTCGCCGCCGCGGCCGACGGCGAAACCGCCGCGCGGTTCTTCTGCGGCGCCGAGACGATGCCGCCCCTCGGGCCCGAGGGCGCCGCCGCCCTGGCCGATCTGATGACCGGGGCGGCGCCGTGATCCTGATCTGCGGCATCCCCAGCGAGGGCCCGGTGGCGGGAGTGGTCGCGGCGGCTGAGGCAGCCGGAGTGCCGCACGTCGTCCTCAACCAGCGCCAGGTCGACGAGTGGACGCTGGCACTCGACCTCGACGGCGAATTCCTCGCCGGCACGCTGCGCGGCCCGGATGGCGAGTGGGACGTCAGCCTCTTTGCCGGCATCTACGCGCGGCTGGTCGAGCCGCGCACCCTGCCCGATCTCGGCGACCCTCCGGACCCGGCGCGACTCGGCCGGGCAGGAGCCCTCTACCAGGCCCTGATCGCCTGGCTCGAGGTCGCCCCCTGCCGGGTCGTCAACCGGCTCGGGCCCAGTGCCACGAACATGTCGAAGCCGTTCCAGGCTCAGCTGATCACCGAGTGCGGCCTGCTGGCGCCGCCGACGACGGTGACCAACGACCCCGACGAGGTCCGCCGCTTCGCCGCCGAGCACGGCCGGGTGATCTACAAGTCGATCTCCTCGACCCGCTCGATCGTGCGCGAGCTGCGCGGCTCGCGGATCGAGGAGCTGGAGCGGGTGCGCCACCTGCCGACCCAGTTCCAGGCGCTGGTCCCCGGCGTCGACGTCCGCGTCCACGTCGTCGGCGAGGAGGTGCACGCGACCGAGGTCGTCTCCGCCGCGACCGACTACCGCTACGCCGGCCGCGACTCCGAGGACCTGGAGATGCGCGCCTGCACCGTGCCACCGGAGATCGAAGCCAGCTGCCTGGCACTCAGCGCCGCGCTCGAACTGCCGGTCTGCGGGATCGACCTGCGCCGCAGCCCCGACGGGCGCTGGTTCTGTTTCGAGGCCAACCCGTCCCCCGCCTATTCTTTCTATGAGGACCTGACCGGACAACCGATCGGCCAGGCACTGGTCGGCTACCTGGCCGGCAATGGCGCTTCGGCGAACGGAGGAGGTGGGCACGGCGATGGTGCGAGCGATTGAGAACTGGGCCGAGCTGAAGGGGACCGTGCGCGCGGTGAAGCCGCGCCAGGGCGTCCCGCAGATGAGCGACGTCGTGCTCGAGGTCGAGGAGTCCCACGACGTCGAGGGCTACCCGAACCTGCTCGCCGAGGCGCCCGGCTCCGAGCTCGCGGTCAGCGTCGACACCGAGAGCCTCGGCGACGTCGAGCCCGGCGCCCGGGTCCGCGTCCGCGCCCAGCGGGCCGACCCGCAAACGGTCGTCGCGCACCCCGAGGGGCCGACCGCGGTCTAGGGCTGGCTGGCGCGCAGCCGGTCGCTGCGCAGGCCCGGCGTCCGCGTCAGCTCGATCGGGCGCAGGGCGGAGTTGGGGACGACGTAGAACTTGACGCCGTCGCGCTGCTCAATCCCGAGCACGGCGGCCTCGCGGGTGTGCCAGGCAAGCGAGACGATCAGCGCGTAGCCGGCGCCGACGACGGCGACGCCGGGGAAGAACAGGCCGAGGCCGCCGGCGACGATCGCCGTGAGGCCGATCGGCCAGAGCCGGCCGAAGGCGATCCGGGCGGGGGTCTCCGCCGGCAGCGAGGTTGCGGTCCGGGCGCGGGCGAGGGCGTCGCGGACGTCGTCGGCGGCGCGCGAGGGGCGGCCGAGGTAGATCCCGATCCCGAGCGAGACCAGCCACCAGACGGCGGCGACGAGGATCACCTTCGAGTCGTCGCCGCGGTTGGCGCCGATCGCCGTGACCGCCCCCAGTGCCGTCGCCTCGGCGCCGGTGAGGAAGACGGTGACTCGCAGCAGGTCGGTGTAGGGCATGGCGGCTGTCTACCCGGCGAGCCACTCGAGGATCGCCAGCCAGCCCGGCGGTCCCTCGACCGTGAGGTCGGACTCTTCGGCCAGCTCCGCCGGCGCCTCGGCCGAGGCGATGCCGACGCAGACGGCGGTCTCCAGCTCGCCCTCGGCGCGCAGCTCGCGCAGGCGGCGGAAGGCGTCGAGGTCGGTGCGGTCGTCGCCGGCGTAGGCGGCGTGGCCGAGCTCCTCGGCGGCCAGCAGCGAGGCGACCGCGGCGTCCTTGCCACCGCCGCCGACCGGGCGCAGCTCCAGCACCTTGCGCCCCCAGCGCGGTTCCAGCCCCGCCTTGCCGGCGTCGATCGCGATCGCGTGGGCGCGGCTCTCCGCCTTCGCCTCCTCGGCGGCGCCGCGCCAGTGCAGCGCCTGGATCGGCCCCTTGTCCTCCAGCCGCAGCCCCTCGGGCCCGAGCCCGTCGGCGCCGAGGCCGTCGAGGAACTCGGCCGCCTCGCGCTCGCGCCCGGCCAGCGAGGGGTCGGCCCGGGGCTCGTCCTCGCCCGGCAGCAGCAGCTCCAGCCCGTGGTTGCCGGCGTAGGCGATGTTGTCGAGACCGACCAGCCGCCGGGCCTCCAGCGCCCGCCGGCCGGAGACGCACCCGACCAGGCCGAAGCGCGCGCTCAGGCACGCGAGTGCCTCCCGCGCGGCCGCCGGCACGGCCGCCTCGCCGGCCCGCTCGACGATCGGCGCCAGGGTGCCGTCGACGTCGGTGAGGACGGCGGCGTGGGCGGGGTCGGCGCGCAGCGGTTGCAGTAACTCCGTCCAGGCGCCCGCTCCCGTCTCAGATTCGCCAGGCACGGCATCTAGTATCGCCGCATGCCGACCGCCGCCGCCCCGCCGCGCAGCAACGAGATGCTGAAACTGGCGGCGATCGGCACCATCGCCGGCATCTTCAGCGGCCTCTTCGGGGTCGGCGGCGGCACCGTGATCGTGCCGCTGCTGATCCTCTGGTTCGGCTACGGGGAGCGGCTCGCGACCGGCACCAGCCTCGCCGCGATCGTCATCATCGGCGCCCTCGGGGCGCTGGCGCAGGGTGGGATCTACGGCAACGTCCACGTCGTCACCGGCCTCCTGCTGGCGATCCCGGCGGTCCTCGGCGTCGTCCTCGGCACCGCGATCCAGCAGCGGATCCCGCAGCGCGCCGTCTCCTACCTCTTCGCCGCCCTGCTGATCGGGATCGCGATCGAGCTGATTCTCAAATGAACGAGCTGCTCGCGATCCTGATCGCCATCGCCGGCGGCCTCGCCGGCGGCCTCGTCGGCGTCGGCGGCGGCGTGCTCTTCGTCCCGGCGCTGACGATCTTCATCGGCCTCACCCAGGTCGAGGCGGAGTCGACCTCGCTGCTGATGATCGTGATCGTCGCCCTGGTCGGGGCGATCCGCCAGAAGGGCTATGGCAACGTCCGCGTCCGCGAGGCGATCGTGATCGGCGTGCTCTCGCCGCTCGGGGTGCTGATCGGGGTCGGCGTCGCCAACAACGTCTCCGAGCGGGCGCTGCAGCTCTCCTTCGCCGCCCTGGCCCTGTTCATGGCCGGGCAGCTGATTTACCGGGCTCGCTCCCGAGCCTAAAAATCGCCGCCTGGGGGGAGTTCGCCGAACCCCATCGTCTACGCTCAAAGCGTGGACTCGCTCAGCTGGGAAGGCGACCTGCCCCATCTGCGCTCGCCCGTGTTGGTGTGCGCGTTCCGCGGCTGGAACGACGCCGCCGCGGCCGCCTCGACCGCGCTGGGCGCGATCGCCAGCTCGCTCGACGGCCAGCTGATCGCCCAGGTCGACCCCGAGGAGTACTTCGACTTCCAGGCGACGCGGCCGACGATCTCGCTCGACGCCGGCCAGACGCGCCGGATCGACTGGCCGGAGAACAACCTCTTCGCCGCCCGCGTCCCGAGCGCCGACCGCGACCTGGTCCTGCTCGACGGCACCGAGCCGAACCTGCGCTGGCGCACCTTCTCGGAAACGATCGCGACCGCCGCCGACGCGCTGGGCGTGGAGATGGTCGTCACGCTCGGGGCGCTGATCGCCGAGGTCTCCCACACCCTGCCGGTGCCGATCACCGGGCTCGCCTCCAGCCAGGAGCTGGTCGACGAGCTCGACCTCGAGCGCTCCAGCTACGAGGGTCCGACCGGGATCGTCGGCGTGGTCCACGACTGCTGCCGCAAAGGCGGGATCGACTCCGCCTCGCTCTGGGCCGCGGTCCCGCACTACGTCGCCGCCGTCCCCAACCCGAAGGCGGCGCTGGCCCTGCTGCGCCGGCTCGAGGGGCTGACCGGGATCGCCGTCGAGGCCTCCGAGCTGGAAGAGGAAACGACCGACTACGAGGAGCAGATCGGCCGCGCCGTCGCCGCCAACCCGGAAATCGAGGAGCTGGTGGCGCGGATCGAGGCCGAACAGGTCGACCTGCTCAGCGCCGAGGGCGAGGACCTGCCCTCCGCCGACACGATCGCCCGCGAGTTCCAAAGATTCCTCAGGCAGCGCGGCGACGGCCGCTGAGCCGGCCGGCCTAGGTCTCAGCGGCAGGGCAGATCAAGCGGTAGTCGCACCAGCCGCAGACGGTAGGGGAGGGGCGCGGCTCGAAGTCCTGGGAGAGCACGCCCTCGCCGACCTGGAGCACGGTGCGCTCGACCCGCTCGGCGTCGTCGGGCTTGGTCGGCGCCGCCACCTTGTCGCCGTCGAGCACGTAGTAGTAGCTGCCCAGCGCCGCCTCGATGTCCCAGGCCTCGCGGGCGGCGAGCCGGTAGAGCGCCAGCTGCAGGTCGTTCTCCAGCTCGGCCTCGGTCTTGCGTTCGCCGGTCTTGTAGTCGATCACCTCGTAGTCGCCGTCGGTCAGCCGGTCGACGCGGTCGACGCGGCCGCGGACGTGGTGCTCGCCGACCTTGAAGTCGAACTTGCGCTCCAGCCATACCGGCTCTGACTGGGCTACCCGCTCGCGCTCCCAGTAGAGGCGCAGCGCCTCGCGGGCGCGGTCGCGGAACTGCAGCTCGTCGTCGGTGCTGCCGAACCCGGTCCGCCGCCAGCCGGACTCGAACAGCCCCATCAGCTGCTTGAAGCCGTCCTCGCCCTCGCCCGGCGGTTCCTTGTGGAAGCGCTCGAGCACGTTGTGGAAGAGGATCCCGAAGCGCTGGTTGATCGTCGGCTCCTGCGGGATGCCGAAGACCCGCGCGAACTTGTACTTCAGCGGGCAGGTCAGATAGAGGCTGAGGTCGGAGGCGGAGAGGCTGAGGCGACCGTCGCCGCGGCGCGGCAGGAAGGCCTCCAGCGAGGGCTCCTCGCGGGCGGCGATCAGCTCCAGGCGGCGGCCGCGCTCGTGCTCGGAGTCGAGCAGGTAGGAGTCGAGCGAGGAGGCGTCGAGCTCGGCCTGCTGCTCGGGAGTCGCGACCTGGCGCAGCAGCCCGTTGACGGCCTGGATCGCCTCCGCCGTCGGCTCGTCCCCCGGCCGCTGAGCGAGCGCCGCCAGCTTCAAGAGCTCCAGGTAGCGGGCGATCGCCCGGTTGACGTCGATCGCCGTGTCCAGGCGCGGCTCGGAGAGCTCACGCCCGGCCCGCCAGGAGGCCTCCAGCACCTGCTCGCGCAGGCTGCGGTAGGTCGCGTGCAGTCCCTCGGCCGGGCCGAACAGCTCCTCCTGGTGCTCCTCCTCGTTGTCCTCGCCGGCGGCCAGCGCTTCCGCGTAGTAGCGGGAGGGACCGGACTCGCCGCCCTCGCCGCGGGCGAGCCGCGAGAGCACCAGCTGGGTGCGGGCCGGCCAACCGATCCGAGCCCAGTCGTGCTCGGACTCCATCCCCAGCACGAAGACGTGGTCGAACCCGATCCCCTTGACCGCGTCCGCTGCCATTCCCTGCACCGAGGCGGCCGAGCGCGGCTCCTCGCCGCCGGCCGGCTCGACTCCGGCCTCGGCGACGGCGCTGAGATAGGCGACGAAGCCGCGGGTCGAGCCGTGCGGCTCGCGCCGCGCCCAGGCGGTCGCCAACTCGGCCAGGCGCGAGAGCCCGAGCAGGCGCTCGGCGACCTCGGGCTGGGCGGCGAAGAGGCGCTGGCGCCGCAGCCCGACCCGCTCGATCAGCCTCCGCACGAAGACGTCGGCGCGGCGCTCCTCCATCGCCGCCGCGGCCGCGTTGTAGAGCTTGAGGAAGGCCTGGAAGCGCTCGCGCGCCTCGGGCTGGAACTGGGGACTGTCGAGCGCCGCTTCGCAGCCGGCGACCATGTCGAGCTTGCGGCGGCGGGCGATCGTCGTCAGCCGCGCCAGGTCGCCGGAGCGCAGTTCGATCGGCGGCCGGGTCAGCGCCCGCGCCGCCGCCGCGGAGTCGTCGGGGTCGGCGAGGACGCGCAGCCAGGCGATCGCGTCGCGCACCTCGGGCCGCTCGAACAGCGCCGCCGGCCCGGCCAGGTGGAAGGGGATGCCGCGCTCCTCCATCGCCGCGGCGACGGCGCCGCCCTGGCGGCCGGGGTCGGCGACGAGCACGCAGATCTCCTCGGCGGCGGTGCCGGCGGCGATCAGCTGCTCGACGCTGCGGGCCACGGCCTGCGCCTGCGCGCGCTCGTTGGCGCACTGCCAGAAGCGCAGCTGCGGGTTGCGGAAGCGGCGCTCCAGCATCACCGCGTCGCCGCCGGGGTGGAGGTCGCGGAACCACGTTTCCAGCTCCGGGCTGCCGTCCTCCAGCGTGTAGAGCTGGTTCGGGTTGTCGAGCGCCAGCGCCTCCAGCAGCGCCCGCTGGGCCGGCGTCGTCTCCTCCAGCTCGTCGACCATCAGGTGCTCGAAGCGGGCGGCAATCTCGCTGCGGATGTCGGGCCGTTCGGCCAGCAGCCAGTCGAGGGCGAGGAAGACGTCGCCGCGGTCGAGGCTGCCGGACTCGGAGAGGATGCTGTCGTGGGCCGAGTAGAGCTCGGCGAACTCGAGGTTGCGGGCGGCGGCCTCTCGCGCGGCCTCGTCGTTGGCCGCCTCGCGCTCGGCCTCGGCCCGTTCGGCGAGGCTGGTCGGGCCGATCCGTTCGGCCTTGAGCTGGTCGATGCGGGCCAGCAGCCGTGCCAGCAGGCCGGCCGGGTTGCCGCGGATCTCGTGTCGGCGCAGCGGCAGCTTGTCGAGCCGGTCGAGCAGCATCGCCAGCCGCTCGGCCGGGCCGAGCACGTCGAAGAAGGGGTCGAGCCCGGCGGCGTCGGAGTGCTCGCGCAGGAGTCGCTCGCCGAGGTTGTCCCAGCTGCCGATCCAGAGCTCCTCGAACGGCCCCTCCAGCAGTGCCTCGGAACGTTCGCGCAGGCGCCGCGCCGTCGCTCGCGTCGACCCGATCGCCACCACCCGCTCCGCCGCGAGCCCGCCGGCGACGAGCCGGGCCAGGCGCTGCGCCACCAGCTCGGTCTTGCCGGTTCCGGCGGCACCGAGCACCAGCAGCGGCCCGTCTTCGTGGCCGATCACGCGGTCCCGGGGGTCACTCTCGATCTCCGCCGTGGGTGGCTGCTGGCGCATCGCCCAACGCTAGCGCGACCAGCACCCCGTCTAGCATCCCGGCGATGGACGTTTTCTCCGCAGACTGGCTGGGAATCTGCCGCCGCGCCGTGGCTGCCCAGCGCCAGCTCTTCGCAGCCACCCCCAGCAGCGCCGCGCGCACGATCTACGAGGGGATCGGGGTCGGCGGCGACCGCACCCTGGAGATCGACCGCAAGTGCGAGGACATCGTCTTCGCCGAGCTCGAGCAGCTGGCCGCCGAGGGGGCGTCGTTCGTCGCCGTCTCCGAGGAGCGTGGCGAGGTCTCCTTCGGCTCCGGCGGCGAGGCGCGGGTGGTGATCGACCCGATCGACGGCTCGCTCAACGCCCGCCGCACGATCCCCTCGCACAGCCTCAGCATCGCCCTCGCCTCCGGCAACTCGATGGCCGACGTCGAGTTCGGCTTCATCCACGACTTCGGTGCCGACGAGGAGTTCTCGGCCCGGCGCGGCGAGGGGGGGCGGCTCGGCACCGAGCCGATCGCCGTTGCAGCCGAGCAGGAGAAGCTCGAGGTCGTCGGCCTCGAGTCGGCCGAGCCGGAGTGGTCGCTGCCGGCGCTGGAGGAGATGCGGGGCAGGGTCTACCGCCTGCGGGTGGTCGGGTCGATCGCGATCACCGCCTCCTACGTCGCCGCCGGCCGCTTCGACGGGATGCTCAGCCTGCGCTCCTGCCGCTCGGTCGACGCCGCCGCCGCGCAGCTGATCGTGCGCGAGGCGGGGGGGGCCGTCGCCTTCGGCGATCTCGCCCTGGAGCAGGCGCCGCTGGACCTGGAGACGCGGTACCCGATCGCCGCCGCCTGCGGCGAGACGGCGCTGCAGACCCTGCTCGCGGCCCAGCGGGCACGGGTCGAGAGTTCCTAGGGCCCTTCTTCGGGTAACGGGTGTAACCCTCATCAAAAGTGGGTTAAGAACGTGTGTTCGTAAAAGAACGTATGTTCGCTAAACTCGGCACCGCCCGAGGACCGAAACGAGACGAAGGGATTTCCACCTCCATGGCTACGCAGAGCAAGAACAGCAGCAAAGACAAAACTCAGGCCAAACGCGCCACCACCGAAGCGAAGAAGTCCGCGAGCGCGACCGCCAGCGCCAGCAAGCGGGCCGCGACCAAGACCGTCGCCGCTGAGAAGAACCAGGTCCAGTCCGTCGCCGAGGCCGCGGTTGACCTCCAGGTCGGCGCCGTCCTCAGCGTCAGCGACCGCCTTTCCGACCTTGTCGAGCCTTGGACCGATCGCAGCAAGGCCGAGAAACAGCTGAAGTCGTACCGCAGCACCCTGCGCAAAACGCTGAAACGGACCGAGCGCCGCGGCGCCACCGCCCGTCGCCGCGCCGCCACCGAGGCCCGCAAAACCCGCACCCGGGTCGAGCGCGAAGCCCGCAAGCACCAGCGCACGGCGAGCACCACCCTGAAGCGCAACCGCAACGAGGTCGAGCAGCGCGTCCGCCGCACGATCGACGAGCAGACCTCGCGTGCGCAGGGCCTGGTCGACCAGGTGACGGATCAGCTGGGAGCGCTCCGCTAGAGCCCCCTCAGACTCCGCAGTACCGACCGCCCCGGTAACCCCGGGGCGGTCGTCGTTAACGGCCGGTGACGATCACGGGATGTGAGGCGCCGGGCTCATAGGGCCACTCGGGTTGGGCGGGGACGAAGGCGCGGAACTGGAAGCGGGCGCCGCGGCTGTCGTCGTCGCTGAAGGCGTAGGGGTAGCGGAAGCGGCCGCGGCGGTTGGTTTGGACAGTGCGGAACTCGTTCCAGTCGGAGCCGCCGAGGCGGAACTGGAGCTCGACTGCGAGGCCGGTGGGCGGGAGGGTCGCGTCGAGCTGGCCGATGCGGCCGGTGAAAACGACCGGTGGGCCGCCGATGACCGCGCTGGCGGAGGACGAGCGGAAGCGGACGGAGCTCGGCACCGCCAGCTGCAGCCGGCGTCCGCCCGCGCGGGTCAGGACTCGGGTGCCGGCGAAGCGGGCTTCGATCGTGCGGCTCGGCCCCGGGGCGAGGCGAGCGATGAAAACGCCGTCCTCGCCGGTGATGGCGATCGCGCTGCGCTGTGGGAGGGCGGCGCCCGCCGCGAACGTCTCGACCAGCTCGACCCGCTGCCCCGCCAGCGCCGCCGCCCCGGCCGTGAGGCGGCCGCCGACGAGGACGCCGCGGCCGTAGGGAAGCGAGCGGGTCGCCGGGCGGCGGGCGAAGGACTCGGGGCGCCTGCCGCCGAAGCCGAGCTGAAGCGCCGTCGTCCGCTTCAACGGGTTGGCGAGCACCATGCGGGTGCCGTTGGCGCGCCGGCCGCCGCTGGCGGAGTTGCCGGCGGAGTCGTACCCGGTCGCGCGGAATTCGTAGCTGCCGGGCGGCTGGGAGTCGGAATCCCAGCGCGCAATCAGCCTGCCGGCGAGGACCGCGGTCGGGATCGGCTGGAACTGCCGCCGCGTGTTCGCGGCACGAAACCAGATCGAGCCGCGTGCGCCGCTCGGGCCCGAGAGCGCATCCTCGACCACCGCTTCGATCCGCTCCGGTTCGGCCGGGTCCTGGCTCGGCACGAAGGCGACGCGCGGCGGCGTCATGTCGATCCGGACCGGGGTGGAGGCGGCCGGCCCACCGGCGCCGGTGTTGCCGGCCGCGTCGCGGGCATGGAAGGAGATCGCGTGGACGCCCTCGCCGAGCACGGTCGTCGTCACGGAATCCCCGAACGAGACGGTCGCCGGAAGGCCATCGACGGCGAGCGCCGTGAAGGGTCCGCTGGGGCCTGCGGCGCTCATGCCCGAGAGCGAATCGGTGGCCGACGCGGCCAGTCGGACCGGGTGGTTCGCCCAGCCCTCCGGCACTCCATCGAGGACAACGACAGGGCGGCTGGCGTCGACCCGCAGGTCGACGCTCCGGACCGGGGAGGGGACTCCGGCCCCCGAGACCGCGGTGACGTGGGCGAGGTTGACGCCCTCGGGCAGGATCCCGAGCGGAACCGTCATCGCGCCCGGTGCGAACGGGACATGGATCTCCCGGCGATCGACGGAGACGGCGTAGCCGCGGATGCCGGACAGCGGAGGCGGGCTGGACGGCGGCTCGATCCGCAGCTCCAGCCCCGCGTCGCCGCGCGCCCAGGCGGTCGGTTCGACCGGCTGTGGCGATTGCGGAGGGGTGTCGTCGAAGAGAACTTCCGTGCTGGCGCTCGGTCCCGTCCCCCTCGAGCTCTCCAGCCAGACCTCGACGGTGTAGAGGCCGGGTCCGGCAGGAACGCTGAGGCTGAGTTCGTTGGCCCCCCAGGTCCAGCTGCCGGTGGCGGAGGAGCCGGTGCTCTGGTGGATCGTGCGGTAGTGGATCGTCCTCGGCTGCGGTGAACCGTTGAGCTGCAGTTCCCAGGTCAAATGGAAGGGTCCGGCCTGCCATGAGCCGCCGTTCTCGACGTCGAGGTCGATCGGACGCAGCTCGGTGACGATCGTTGCCGTTGCCGTTCCGGGTGCGAACGCCGACGCGAGCACCACCGCACAGGCGGCCAAACCGTGGCGCAGGTTCACGGGCCGAACTCGCCGGCGGGGTCGCTCGATTCGGAGTTGCTACTCGGAGGCGGGGCCGAGGCTGGCGGCGGCGGCGCGTATTCGACCGCGCCGCTGGTCGCCGCCGGGACCGGGATGGGTTCGGGTTCCGGCTCGGGCGGCGGGTCCTGCTTGGGCGGGTCCTTGGGCTGGGGAACGGCAGTCGGCGGCGCCGTTTCGTACTCGACCCCGGCGCCCTCGCCCGCTTCCGCGTCCAACGGCAGCCTCGCCGGGCGCTCGATCGCGGCTGGCTTCTCCTTGGCGGCACCGATCTCGATCGGCGTCGGGACAACGCCGGTGGCGACGCAGGCGGCCGCCCCTCCGACCGTGCCGAGGCAGACCGCGGTCAGCTTCGCCAGCGCCGCCAGGCCGGCGCCGCGGGTGCCGCCGCCGGCGGCAACCTGCTGCAGCGCCGAATCCGAGCCGCCCGCTCCGCCGAAGCGCGCGGCGACGCCGGCGAGGGCGTCGTGGGCGCGCTCGAGCAGCGGGCGCTGCAGCGGCAGCAGCGGGGCCAGCGCCGCGGCCGCCGCCGGCGCCGCCCGGTAGGCGCGCAGCGTCGCCCGGCAGTGGGAGCAGGCGCGCAGGTGCTCGCGCACCGTCGCCGCATCCTCGGACTCCGCCTCGCCATCGGCGAAGGCGGAGAGCCGCGGCCCCATCTCGGTGCAGCGCCGGCCGTCCTCGCTGCGGGCGACGATGCGGCGGAACCGCTCCCGGCCCTCGGCTAAACAGCGATTGATTTTCGTCCTGCTGAAGCCCGTGATCCGGCCGATCTCCACGTAGGTGTAGCCCTCGGCGAGGAGGCTGAGGGCGCGCAGCTCCTGTGGCTTCAACGCCTGCAGAGCCTCGCGGCTGCGGGCGATCGCCTCGCGCCGCTCGGCCCGCTCTGGCGGCCCGGCGGTCTCAGCCGGGATCAGCGCCACCCAGTCCTCCCGCCCCGGCTCCGGCCGCACCGCGGCGGGCCCGCTGAGGATGCGCTCGCGGTCCCCGCGCACCGCCAGCGCCTCGTGCTTGACGACGGTCTGCGTCCAGCGGATCAGGTCGCGCGGATCCTCCGAGGGGGCCTTGCGCAGGAGGATCTCCAGGGTCCGCTGCAGGGCTTCCTCGGCGTCGTCGGCGCAGATCGAGTAGCGGCTGGCGGTCCGTCGCAGGGTCGCCTCGTGGCGGGCGTAGGTCTCGACGGCGGCGCGCTTGCGCGCGGCGTCGGACAGCGTCTTGCGCGCGTCATCCACCTCCTCGCCCCCTGCCCAGCGCGGAATCAAAGTTTGAATACCCCTGTTCACTTGAACTTTCCAGATCGAACATTGCCATCGGAAAGTCACGACTTGCGCACGTTTCTCCCCCTTCTGGACGTTTCTCCCAGGCGCGATTCGCGCAAATTGCAGGACTGGCTGACAAAACCCGCGCGCGCCGAGCACCGATAGCATCGGCGGCGTGAGCACCTGCGTAGTCACCGGCGGCGCCGGCTTCCTCGGTTCCCATCTCTGCGAACACCTGCTGGGCAAGGACCACCGGGTGATCTGTCTCGACAACCTCGAGACCGGCTCGCTGGAGAACATCGACCACATCCGCGATGGGGCCTTCGAGTTCCGCAACGTCGACATCACCAGCTACGTCGACATCCCCGAGGACGTCGACTTCGTCTACCACCTGGCCTCGCCGGCGAGTCCGATCGACTACCTGCGACTGCCGCTGCACACGCTCAAGGTCGGCTCGCACGGGACGCACCACATGCTCGGCGTCGCCAAGTTCAAGCGCGCCCGCTTCCTGATCGCCTCGACCAGCGAGGTCTACGGCGACCCGCAGGTCCATCCGCAGCGCGAGGATTACTGGGGCCACGTCAACCCGATCGGCCCGCGCGGCGTCTACGACGAGGCGAAGCGCTACGCCGAGGCGCTGACCATGGCCTACCACCGCCAGCAGGGCCTCGACACCGCGATCGTGCGGATCTTCAACACCTACGGCCCGCGGATGCGCCCGCACGACGGCCGCGCGATCCCGACCTTCCTGCGCCAGGCGCTGCAGGACCGGCCGCTGACCGTGTTCGGCGACGGCAGCCAGACCCGCAGCTTCTGTTACGTCGACGACCTGATCCGCGGCATCGTCGCCCTCGCCGAGTCCGACGTCCACACCCCCGTCAACATCGGCAACCCGAACGAGTTCACGCTGCTGGAGCTGGCGAAGACCGTGGTCGAGGTGACCGACTCGCGCTCGGAGATCGTTTACGAGGCGCTGCCGGTCGACGACCCCCAGCAGCGCCAGCCCGACATCGCCCGCGCCCGCGACCTGCTCGGCTGGGAGCCGCAGATCGAGCTGCGCGAGGGCCTGCGCCAGACGATCGACCAGACCGGCGTCGAGCGCCTCGTCGGCGCCACGGACTGAGCTCCGCGCCCGTCCGGTCCCAGACCGGGCAAAGAAAAGGGCGGCCCGGAGACCGCCCTTTCCAGCTCGTTCAGGCGCTCGCTACTGAGTCTGCGCCACGAAGGAGAACGTCCCCAGCGGGTCGCCGGAGTTGATTTTTTCCGGCCCGACTTTCGGTCCGCCCGCTTTTTCAAACCCTTCATAGACTTCGACGAAGGCGTTCAGCACTTTCGCCGAGATCGGCTGCAACGTCGCCGCTGCGCTGGGCACGGTGACCGTCCGCGCAGCCGGGTCGGAGCTGACGCCGCTGACCGCCAGGTCGGCGATCGAGCTGCGCCCGAGGCTGCCGAGGTTGAGTTCCGGGCTGGCGTTGGAGACCGCCGAGACTTCAACCGACGTGGTTTTCGCCGAGAGATCGACGTAGAAACCGCCGAGGGTGATCGTGGTGTCCAGGAACGTCGTCGCCCCCGTCTGGATTTTCTGCGTCAGCACCAAGCCGCCAGCTGACTGCACGACGCCGGCCGTTCCGGCCGGGGAGATCGTGCCGCCGCCGATCGGGAAGCTGAACAGCCCTTTCGACGGTTCCGCGGTCGGCGGGATCAGGGTGATTTTGACCCCGACTTTCTCCAGTTTGCCGAGGGTGATCGGGCTGACGGCGAAGCCGACGTTGCCGCCGGGCAGAACCACCACCGTGCTGGGCTGGGTTTCGGAGCTGCCGGAGCCCATCAGGCGACCGCCGGCGAACGGCTTCGGCTTCGATTTGTAGCCGAGCTTCTTGTTCAGCTGGGAGGCGGCCGAGCCGGTCAGCTTCAGCTTTTTCATCGCCAGGTTGACGCCGAATCCGTTGCGGACGTAGGAGAAGCCGGCGATCGTCGCGAACTTCATTTTCTTGCCCGCAACATTTGCGGTCAGGGATTTGGCGGTCGTGTCGACGACCAGGCCCTTGACCGGGGCGGACTTTTTGCCGGCCTTGAACTTGAGGCCGCCGCCGAGGTTGACGGTGCCGAGCCCGGTGAGTGGGTCGAGCGAGCCGCCGGTCACCGTGAAGGTGGCCTTGCTGCCTTTGAGCTTGGCGGGGGCGATCTTCTGGATCGTCACGCCCTGGTTCTTCAGGGATTTGACGAACCCCTGCTTGAGGGTGACCGTGGTGCTGCCGCTTGCGACCGGATCGGGCGCGGCGGAAGCGATGGGAGCGAACACCAGCAGCGCGAACAGCGCGGCCGCCATCATCGCGGCGGTGAGCGTCGCTCCCCGAGCCGTACGTGGCTGGGTTGCATCAGTCATTCGATTCCTCCGTTTTTGCCGCCCCCTGCTGTCCTGTCCCCTTCGGGCGACTTACGGCAAGTCGATTGTGAACAGACTAGTCCGAATGTGAACGAACAAGTCTCATTTCGTCAGTAGTAACCCTGTGGGCCCGCCAAGGTTCCGGTCGCCGGCTCTAGCCGCTGCGGCGAGCCGCCCCCCAATATCCTGTCGGCATGGCCAATACGGACAGCTCAGGAGCGACCGACACCCACCGCACGATCGCCCCGGTGGTCGGCCCCGACGACGAGCGGATCTTCACCGACTCCGGGATCGAAATCGAACCGCTCTACACCGAGGACGATGTCGCCCCCGGCCTCGAGCAGCGCCTCGGCGAGCCGGGCGTGCCGCCCTTCACCCGCGGCATCCACGAGGGCATGTACCGGGACCGGCTCTGGACGATGCGCCAGTACGCCGGCTTCGCCTCCCCGGAGGACACCAACGAGCGCTACCGCTACCTGATCGAGCACGGCTCGACCGGGCTCTCGATGGCCTTCGACCTGCCGACCCAGCTCGGCCGCGACTCCGACGACCCGCTCTGCAACGGCGAGGTTGGGCGCACCGGGGTCCCGATCGACACGATCGAGGACATGCGGATCTGCTTCGACCAGATCCCGCTCGACGGCGTCTCCACCTCGATGACGATCAATGCCCCTGCGGGGATCCTGCTGCTGCTCTACGAGCTGGTCGGCGAGGAACAGGGCGTGCCCTCCGAGAAGCTCCGCGGCACCGTCCAGAACGACGTGCTGAAGGAGTACATGGCTCGCGGCAACTACATCTACCCGCCGGAGCCGACGATGCGGCTGACCACCGACCTCTTCGAGTACTGCCAGCAGAACGTGCCGAAATGGAACACGATCTCGATCTCCGGGTACCACATCCGCGAGAAGGGCTGCTCGGCCGTGCAGGAGGTCGCCTTCACCCTCTCCAACGCGATCGCCTACGTCGAGGCGGCGCTGGACCGGGGCCTGAAGATCGACGAGTTCGCGCCTCGCCTCGCCTTCTTCTTCAACTGCCACAACAACGTCTTCCAGGAGATCGCCAAGTTCCGCGCGGTGCGGCGGATGTGGGCAAAAATCGTCGCCGAGCGCTTCGGGGCCGAGAACCCGAAATCGATGCAGATCCGCTTCCACACCCAGACCGGCGGGGTCACGCTGCAGGCCCAGCAGCCCGAGGTCAACATCATCCGCGTCGCCCTGCAGGGCTTCGCCGCGGTCAGCGGCGGCACCCAGTCGCTGCACACCAACGGCTTCGACGAGGCGCTGGCGCTGCCGACCGAGCGCTCGGCCCGGATTGCGCTGCGGACCCAGCAGGTGCTGGCGTATGAGTCCGGCGTCGCCGACACCGTCGACCCCTTCGCCGGCTCTTACTTCGTCGAGTCGCTGACCGACGAGATCGAACTGCGCTCCTGGGAGCTGATGGACAAGGTCGCCGAGCTCGGCGGCTCGGTCGAGGCGCTGGACTTCATGCAGCGCGAGATCGAGGAGTCGGCGCTCAGCTACCACGAGCGCTACAAGAGCGGCCAGGACGTGATCGTCGGCGTCAACAAGTTCGTCACCGACCAGGTCGACGACGTCGACATCCTCAAGGTCGACCCCGAGGCCGAGCAGCGTCAGCTGGCGCGGCTGAAGACGTTCAAGGAGTCGCGCGACCAGGCGCCCGTCGCCGAAAAGCTGCAGGCGCTGCGCGACGTCGCCCAAGGCGAGGGCAACCTGCTGCACCCGATCCGCGCCGCGCTCGCCGCCGACGCCTCGATCGGCGAGGTCTGCGGCGCGATGCGCGAGGTCTTCGGCGAATACAAGGGCGGCGCCTTCTTCTAGGCGCGTGAACGGACTTTCCCAGGCACGAAACCTGGCAGGAACGCCGGCCTGACGGTGGAAGCCGCTCGCAATGATTGAGGTTTCGAGGACGCTGATGAAGTCCGAGCCCGAGCTCGCGGAGCTTGTGGAGACGGTCGAGGGGCTCGAGGTGACGATGGCGGAGAAGGGCTTCGGAACCCGGGTCGAGATTCGCGCCAGCGAGGACAGTGGACTGGCCGAGGCCGACCTGGAGGCGCTGCTCGACCGGCTCGCCGAGCCGCAGCGCCGTCCCTTCAGCTGATCAGGCCGTCACAGGCAGCACCCCCCCTACCTGGGTCCCCGTCGGCCGGCCCAGAAAGCGAGTCCAAGAGTGAAGATGCTGAAACGGCACCTAACGGTTGCCAACGTCCTCTCCTGTACGGCGTTGTTCGTCGCACTCAGCGCCAGCGCCTACGCGGCGGTGAAGCTGAAGCCGAACCAGGTCAAGGCCGCCAACATCGCCAAGCAGGCGGTGACCAATCCGAAAATCAAGAACCAGGCCGTCACCTCCGGGAAAATCAAGAACGGCGGCGTCGTCAACGCCGACCTCGGGGCCGGCGCTGTGACCGGGGACAAGATCACCAACGGCGCGGTGACCTCGAAGAAGCTGGGCAAGAACGCGGTGACGACCAACTCGATCGGCCTCGAACAGGTCACGGCCGGGAAAATCGGGCCGGAAGCGATCAGCGCTTCGAAGCTCTCGGCTTCCCTTTACGCCCAGCTAGTCAGGAACGTGACCTACGTCAACGCGGTCACGGCCGAAAACAACGAAGGCGCGAAGTCGGTGACGGCCACCTGTCCGGTCAACAAGCAGGCGATCGGCGGCGGTGCGCGCGTCAACGGGGAATTGCTGGAGGTCGCGATCACCGGCTCGACGCCGTTCGTCTCCGGGAACACCCGGACCGGCTGGTCGGCTTTCGCCCGCGAGCTGCCGGATGAACCGCTGACCGGAAAATGGTCGCTCGAGGCCTTCGCGGTCTGCGCGGAACTCTAGGCAACCAGAGGACACAGCCGGGCCGGCGCAAATAGAATCCCGCGCCGGCCTGGCGTCCTCGCCGAGCCGCCCCCTATGCGTGAGAAGAACCCGATCACCCACGAGGAGAAGCTCGCCTACCTGCGCGAGCTGCGCGACTCGGCGATCAACTCGGCCTCCGAGGAGGCGGTGGAGAAGCAGCACGCGAAGGGCAAGCTGACCGCACGCGAGCGGATCGAGAAGCTGCTCGACCCCGGCTCCTTCGAGGAGCTCGACACCTTCGTCCGTCACCGGACCTACGACTTCGAGATGCAGAAGAAACGGCCCTGGGGCGACGCCGTCGTCACCGGCCACGGCATGATCGACGGTCGCACCGTCTTCGTCTTCTCCCAGGACTTCACCGTCTTCGGCGGCAGCCTCGGCGAGGTGATGGCGGAGAAGATGTGCAAGGTCATGGACCTCGCCGCCCAGGTCGGGGCGCCGGTGATCGGGATCAACGACTCCGGCGGCGCCCGCATCCAGGAGGGCGTCGTCTCGCTCGGCGCCTACGGCGACGTCTTCGTCCGCAACGTCCAGTGCTCGGGCGTGATCCCGCAGATCAGCCTGATCATGGGCCCCTGCGCCGGCGGCGCCGTCTACTCGCCGGCGATGACCGACTTCATCTTCATGGTCAAGGAGACCTCACACATGTTCATCACCGGGCCGGAAGTGATCAAGACGGTGACCGGCGAGGAGGTCGAGTTCGAGGAGCTGGGCGGGGCGATGAGCCACAACACCAAGTCGGGCGTCGCCCACTTCGCCTCCGAGGACGAGGAGAGCTGCCTCGAGGACGTTCGCTACCTGATGGGCTTCCTGCCCTCCAACAACCTGGAGATGCCGCCGCGCTTCGAGCCGACCGACGACCCCGAGCGCGAAGACGAGGCGCTCGACACGCTCGTCCCCAACGACCCCTCCAAGCCCTACGACATGCGCGACGTGATCGCCCTCGTCGTCGACGACGAGGAGTTCTTCGAGGTCCACGAACACTTTGCGAAAAACATCGTTTGCGGCTTCGCCCGGCTCGACGGCTATCCGGTCGGGATCGTCGGCAACCAGCCCGCCTTCCTCGCCGGCGTGCTCGACATCGAGGCCTCCGAGAAGGCGGCCCGCTTCGTCCGCACCTGCGATTGCTACAACGTCCCGATCGTCACCTTCACCGACGTCCCCGGCTTCCTCCCCGGCACCGACCAGGAGTGGAACGGGATCATCCGCCACGGCGCCAAGCTGCTCTACGCCTTCACCGAGGCGACCGTGCCGAAGCTCACCGTCGTCACCCGCAAGGCCTACGGCGGTGCCTACGACGTCATGAACTCCAAGCACATGCTCGCCGACTTCAACGTCGCCTGGCCGACCGCGGAGGTGGCGGTGATGGGCCCGGAGGGCGCCGTCAACATCATCTACCGCAAAGACATCGCCAACTCGCCGACCCCCGACGAGCGCCGCCAGAAACTGATCGACGACTACAAAGCCCACTTCGCCAACCCCTACTCGGCAGCGGAGCGCGGCTACATCGACGACGTCATCGAGCCCCGCCAGACCCGCCCCAAGCTGATCAGGGCCCTGCGCATGCTCCAGAGCAAGCGCGTCCCCCAGCCGAAACGCAAGCACGGCAACATCCCGCTTTAGAGCAGCGTGGGGAGGGTCGGGTGTCCCTCCTGCTTGCTGGGTTTTTCGCCGTTAACGGTGCGTCTCTCGCCGAGTGCTCCGCTGCGAAAAACAGGACGCCGCTGCGCTGGAGGGACATCCGACCCTCTCCCGAGCTCGAAGTCGGCTGCTCCGCGCGCAGTTGTCACGGTATGCGGGGAGAAGTGCGTTCGGGCCGGCGCGGCTAGCATTGGCCGCGTGGGAGTGCTGGAGATCGTCCTGATCGTGGTTGCAATTGCGGGGGCCGTGCTCGAGTTTGGCGCATGGCACTACGACCTGCTCTGGCACGACCCAGCCAAGGCCGACAGTCGCAACTGGACCCCGCCCCGCTAAGAGCAACACCAGCTTTCCCACTCTGAAAGCTGAGGCGTCCTTTCTGCAGCCGACCGTCGGGAAGGGGGCGGGTACCCCCTTCGAACGCCTCAGCATGAGGAGGGCCGCCAGCCTCCATGGCGCCAGCCGCAACCGATCTTCCCGACGAGTTGCAGTGAGAAGGGGGTACCCGCCCCCTTCACCGCCGCTCACTACGGAACCGCAGTCGCCTCGGCTTTCACGTCCCCGCCCCCTTTGCCGCCAGTAACCCCGCCCTCGTCGCTGGAGAGGCGGTGCGCCAGGTAGACGGGGATGATCGAGATCAGGATTACCAGTAGGGCGACGACGTTGACTACCGGGAGCTGGTTGGGGCGGAAGAGGTTGCGGAAGATCCAGATTGGGAGGGTTTCGTCGCCGGCTCCGAGGGTGAACGTGGTGACGATGATCTCGTCGAAGGAGAGGGCGAAGGCGAGTAGGCCGCCGGCGACGAGGGCGGTTTTCATCGTCGGCAGAGTGACGTGGCGGAAGGTCTGCCAGGTGTCGGCGCCGAGGTCGGCCGAGGCCTCCTCGAAGGAGGCGGAACTGCGGCGCAGGCGGGCGATCACGTTGTTGTAGACGACGACGATGCAGAAGGTGGCGTGGCCGACGATCACCGTGAACAGGCTGAGGTCGATCCCCAGCACCTGGGTGAAGGTGTTGCTGAAGGCGACGCCGGTGACGATGCCGGGCAGGGCGATCGGCAGGATCACCAGGAAGGAGATCGTCTCGCGGCCGAAGAAGCGGTGGCGGGCAACGGCGAGGGAGGCGAGGGTGCCGAGCAGCATCGCGATCAGGGTGGCGACCAACCCGACCTCGACCGAGGTGAGGAAGGATTCGCGCACGCTCTCGTCTTCGAGTGCCTTCGGGAACCAGTCCAGGGTGAGGCCCGGCGGCGGCCACTTCTGCGTCGTGCCGCTGGCGTTGAAAGCGTAGATCCCGACCACGATCAGCGGGATGTAGATGAAGGCGAGGCCGAGGCCGACGCCCGTCCGCAGAACCCAGGTTGCGCGCTTGGAGAGCCTCATACGTGTTCGAAGGCTCCGAGCCGGCGCGCCACCAGGAGGTAGGCGATCATCACCATGATCGGGACGACCGCGAGGGCGGCGGCGAAGGGCTGGTTGTTGGTGATGTTGTTGAAGATGACGTTGCCGATGAACTGGTCGCTGGAGACCAGGCGGGGCGTGATGTAGTCGCCCAGGGTCAGCGAGAACGTGAAAATCGAGCCGGCGACGACGGCCGGGAAGGAGAGCGGCAGGATCACCCGCCGGAAGGTGGTCAGCGGGTGGGCGCCGAGGTCCTCGGAGGCGCTGATCAGCGAGTTCGGGATCCGCTCCAGCCCGGCGTAAATCGGCAGGATCATGTACGGCAGCCAGAGGTAGCTCATCACCAGCCAGACGGCGACGATGCCGTAACCGGGCCCGCTCAGCCCGAACGGCTCCAGCGCCCAGTTGATGATGCCCTCGTTGGAGAGCATCGTGCGCCAGGCCAGGACCTTGACTAGGTAGCTCGACCACAGCGGCAGCAGGATCCCGACCACCAGCAACGCTTTGCCGCGGTTGCTCGCCACCTTGGCCATGTAGAAGGCGATCGGGAAGGCGATGATCGCGTCGGTGACCGTCACCGCCGCGGCGACGCCGACCGTGCGGCCGATGATGTCGCGGTAGACCGGTTCGTTCCAGATCGCTTCGAAGTTCTCGAGGCCGAATTCTTCGACCACTTCGCCGCTGAGCGCGTCGACCGACCAGAAGGCGGTGATCAGCAGCACCGCCAGCGAGCCGAGGTAGCCGATGACGAGCCAGCCCACCGGGCCAGCCAGCAGCGACCCCACCTGCAGGCGGGGGCGACCATAGAAGAGGCCGGCGAGCTTGCGGCCCGCCGACCTCTTCGGTGCGGCTGCTTCAGCAGCCATTTCCTACGACCGCTCGCCTCAGCCTTTGATCGACGTCCAGGCTTTGACCCACTCGTTGTAGTCCTTGCAGTCTTCGGACCCGTCGCCGCAGTCCGCAAGGGGGGTTTCCCAGTAGTAGACCCGCTCCCAGAAGGCGGGGTTGTCCGCGTGGTAGTCGGCGCAGAAATTGGCGTTTTCGGTTTCGTCGCAGGCCAGGCTCTGGGCCGGGGCCTCGCCGAACCATTCCGCCACTTCGGCGTTGACTTTCGGTTCGATGATCCAGTTCATCCACTCGTACATGCAATTCGGATTCTTCGCCTCGTTGCTGATCATCCAGGTGTCAGACCACCCGGTCGCACCCTCTTTGGGGAGGAAGCCCTGGCTTGCGGGACTTGCCGCCACCGGCTCTTTTTCTTCCAGCAGAGCGAAGTACTGGTACTGCCAGGTGGTGCCGACCGTGGCATCGCCGTTGGCGTAGGCGGAGATCTGTTTTTCCGCTTCCGACCAGTATTCGCCGACGTTGGAAGCCTGTTCTTTCAGCAGGTTCACCGCCGCTTCGAACTGCTCGTCGTTGAGCTCGTAGGGGTTTTCGATCCCCAGGTCGGGCTCGTGCATCTTCAGGTAGACCGCTGCGTCGGCGATGTAGATCGGGTCGTCGTAGACGCTGATCTTGCCGGCGTATTTGGAGGCGATTTTGGGATCGAGGATCACGTCCCAGGAGGTCGGCGCCGGGGAGACGTCATCGTCGTTCCACATCAGCAGGTTGGCGCCGCGACCGTGCGGGATGCCGTAGGGCTGATCGTCGAACGTGTTGTACGGCTGGTCCTTGAGGTCGCTGAAGACCGTTTTGTAGTTGGGCACGAGGTCGACGTTGACCGGGGCCACGTCGCCGCCCTCGAAGAGGCGGGCGGTGGCGTTGCCGGAGGCGGAGACGCCGTCGTATTCGCCGGTCCGCATCAGCGCCACCATTTCGTCGGAGGTGCCGGCGACTTTGTTGTTGACCTTGCAGCCGGTTTTCTGTTCGAACGGTTTCGACCAGCCCGGTTCGACGTAACCGGCCCAGGAGATGAGATTCACCTGGCCCTCGCCTTTGCCGAGTTTCTGCAGGGTTTCGCCGCTATCGGCGCTGGCCCCGGTGGTGTCGTCGTCACCACCGCCGCAGCCGGCCAGGACGAGCATGAAAGCGACCAGTCCGGCGACGATCAACCATGCCGTTCTGGCGGAGTGTGCATCTCTCCTCATGGTGCTACCTCCTCTTTCGTTGACTTGCCGCCGACAGCGGCCGCGTGTTCCGGGCGCCATCCCACGAGGACCTCGGTCCCCTGCTGCGGCCCCTCCGTGGAGGCGCCGCCGACGTTTTGCCTGACGAGCTGCAGCGTGCCGCCCGCTTCGAGCTCGACGATGTACCGGGTCACCATCCCGGCGTAGGCGATCTCGACGACCCGGCCGCGCTCGCTGTGCAGGCCGTCGGCCGGAGCCGCGGGGTCGAGCAACTCGATCTTCTCGGGGCGGATCGTCAGCCGCTCGCCATCGCGCTCGATCACGTTGGAGACGCCGACGAACCCGGCGACGAACTCGTTCACCGGGCGCTCGTAGAGATCTTGCGGCGGGCTCACCTGCTCGATCAGGCCTTCGTTGAAGACGGCGATCCTGTCGCTCATGGTCAGCGCCTCGTCCTGGTCGTGGGTGACGTAGACGAAGGTGATCCCGACCTCGCCCTGGATCGTCTTCAGCTCCAGCTGCATCTGCTCGCGCAGCTTCAGGTCGAGGGCCCCGAGCGGCTCGTCGAGCAGCAGCACTTTGGGCCGGTTGACGATCGCCCGCGCCAGCGCCACCCGCTGCCGCTGGCCGCCGGAGAGCTCGCCCGGCTTGCGGTCGGCATAGCCGGGCAGCCGGACCATCTCCAGCGCTTCGTCGCGGCGCTTGGCGCGCTCGCCCTTGTCCACTTTGGCCACCTTCAGCCCGTAGGCGACGTTGTCGCCGACGGTCATGTGCGGGAACAGGGCGTAGTCCTGGAAGACGGTGTTGACGGCGCGCTCGTAAGGCGGCACGTCGCTGACCTCCTCGCCGGCCAGTTCGATCTTGCCCGAGCTCGGATCCTCGAACCCGGCAATCATCCGCAGCGTCGTCGTCTTGCCTGAGCCCGAGGGGCCGAGCAGCGTGAAGAACTCACCGCGCTCGATCTCGAGGTCGATGCCGGCAACCGCAACGACCTCACCGTATTTCTTGGTGAGACCGGCAAGGCGAATATCGGGGGGTGACGCAGCTACGCCTCCGAACTTATCCGAGCTGTCGAGGAAAGCAAGGACAATTCGATGACGCCGGGTTAGACGTATTGGCGTACCAAAGAACGACCCGTCTAGGCACGAAGCAAGGAGTGAGAGACAAAAGCAGCGTAGGGACGGAGGGGTGCGGTACCCCTCCTCTCTCGCTTGCTCGCCGGATCGTGGCCCGCCCGTCCGAGATTCGCTTCGGGCGAGAAGCGCAAAACGTTCGGAGGGGCACCGCACCCCTCCGCCAGTTCGGAGCCATAGCCCCGCTCATCCCATTCCAGCTAGGTCCCGAACACCTCGACCTTCGCGACAGCAAGCCGAATGGTCGGGGGCACCCGGCCGTCAACTAGCGAGCTGTCGGAGGAGGGGATTGACCCCCTCCGAACGGCTTGTACTTCTCGGTTGTCCGAACCTCGGACGGGCGGGGCGCGACCCACCCGAGCAAGTTGAGAGAGGAGGGGGTCAATCCCCTCCTTATGCAACGCCCTCTAGTAGCCGGTCGGGTGCCGCGCGACGAAGCCGACGTTGTCGCGGAGGTCTTCGTGCCAGCGGGGCCCCGTTTCGCCGCCGGAGTCGCCGGAGGTGTCCCAACGCCAGCCGGCGATTACGGCGTAGGCGTGGCCGGGGTTGGTGAAGACGGTGATCCAGCGGCCTTCGCCTTCTTCGCCCCACTTGGCCATCGGGCCGGAGGGCAGCGGGCTGTCGATGAATTCGCCGCCGTGAAGGGCGTAGCTGACGGCGCCGGAGCAGTCGTAGCCGCGGTCCCACCAGCGGGCGTGGCCGCCGCCGAAGACGTAGGGCTTGCTGCGGATCTTGTTCGCCGCGGCGATGACCGCCTGCACGCGCGGGGGGGCGCTTTTCGGTGGAACCAGCATTCCGTTGGCGAGAAGCTTCGCTTTCGCGGTCGGGGTGCAGACGTCGATTTCGGCGGGGGAGAGGCCTCCACCACCGCACCCGGCCGAGGCGCTGCCCGGGGCGACAACCGCGACTGCGAGGAGGGCGGAAATACACGCCATCCCGACCTTCAACTTCAACATGCGCTGCAAACCGATCTCCTTTGTCGGCCTACGGGGTTAGCTGTCGGGCTAGCGCGAAAGGAGCCTGCGCCTCCGCCTTGCGGCGAATTAGCCCCGAAAACGTGGTTCCCCCGTTCCCTCTACGCCCTTGGACGTTCGGGATTCGGCGTTCCGGTGCTTCGGACCGACGGCACTCTAGCCCATCGGCCGGCGCTTTGCTCACAAAACGCAAACATTTAGTTCGCTTTCGCACTTGCATCCCAGATTCCTGTCGGCTGCCTGGCTGGTAGCTTGCGTTCCGGGATGGACCTTTCAGGCAGAAAAGCACTGCTCACGGGGGCAACCGGCGGCCTCGGCCGCGCGATCGCCCGGGCGCTGGCCGCCCGCGGCGCCACCTTGCTTCTGAGTAGCCGAAAGGCCGAGGCGCTGGAGTCGCTGGCGGCAGAGCTGCCCGGAGAGGGCCACCGCGCCATCCCCTCCGACCTGGCCGAGCCCGGCGCCGCCGAGAAGCTCGCCGCCGAGGCCGGCGCCGTCGACGTCCTCGTCGCCAACGCCGGGCTGCCCGCGACCGGCCGCCTGCCGGACTTCAGCTCCGAGGAGCTGGTCGGCGCGCTGCGGGTCAACCTCGAGTCGCCGATGCTGCTGGCGCGGGCGCTGGAGCCGGCGATGCTGGAGCAGGGCTGCGGCCACATGGTCTTCATCTCCTCGCTCTCGGGCAAGTCGGCGACCCCGCTTTCTTCCGTCTATAACGCGACCAAGTTCGGCCTGCGCGGCTTCGCGCTCGGCCTGCGGGCCGACCTCGACCCCTGCGGCGTCGGCGTCTCGCTGGTCTCCCCGGGGACGATCCGCGAGGCCGGCATGTACGCCGATTCGGGCGCGCCGCCGATCCCCGGGCTCGGCACCGGCTCGCCGCAGCAGGTCGCCGACGCGGTCGTGACCGCGATCGAGAAGAACAGGGTGGAGGTGACGGTGGCGCCGATCCAGCAGCGCATGCTCGCCCACTTCGCCCTCACCAGCCCGGGCATCGCGGTGAAGATCGCGAGCGGCGATGCGGGGCAGAAGGCAGCGGCGAACGTCGCCGCGGGACAGGCGGACAAGAGGTAGAGAGACCACGACTTTGGAGGACCGGAAATGAGCAGCAGCAATTCTTTTGACGCCCGTTCGACCCTCGCGGTGAGCGGGCGTAACTATGAGGTCTTCCGCCTCGACGCCCTGCAGGACCGCTTCGACGTAGCCCGCCTTCCCTACTCGATCAAGGTCCTGCTCGAGAACGTGTTGCGGCTCGAGGACGGGGTCTCGGTCAGCGCCGCCGACGTCGAGGCGATCGCCGCCTGGGACGCCGCGGCCGAGCCCAGCGTCGAGATCCCCTTCCAGCCCGCCCGGGTGCTGATGCAGGACTTCACCGGCGTGCCCGCGGTCGTCGACCTGGCGGCGATGCGCGACGCGATGGAGGAGATCGGCGGCGACCCCGCCTCGATCAACCCGCTGGTCGACGTCGACCTCGTGATCGACCACTCGGTCCAGGTCGACGCCTTCGGCAACGAGCGCGCCTTCGCCCTCAACGCCGAGCGCGACTTCGAGCGCAACATGGAGCGCTACTCGTTCCTCAAGTGGGGCCAGCAGTCCTTCGACAACTTCCGCGTGGTGCCGCCGGCGACCGGCATCTGCCACCAGGTCAACCTCGAGTACCTGGCCCAGGTCGTCTACAGCCGCGAGAACGAGGGCGTCTTGCAGGCCTACCCCGACACCCTGGTCGGCACCGACTCGCACACGACGATGGTCAACGGCCTCGGCGTGCTCGGCTGGGGAGTCGGCGGGATCGAGGCCGAGGCGGCGATGCTGGGGCAGCCGATCTCGATGCTGCTGCCGCAGGTGGTCGGCTTCAAGCTCGGCGGCGAGCTGCCGGAGGGGGCGACGGCGACCGACCTCGTGCTCACCGTGACCGAGATGCTGCGCCGCCGCGGCGTCGTCTCCAAGTTCGTCGAGTTCTTCGGCCCCGGGCTCTCGACCCTCGGCCTCGCCGACCGGGCGACGCTCGGCAACATGTCGCCGGAGTTCGGCTCGACCTGCGCGATCTTCCCGGTCGACGCCGAGACCCTGCGCTACCTCGACCTCACCGGGCGCCCGACCGAGACGATCGAGCTGGTCGACGCCTACGCCCGCGAGCAGGGCATGTTCCACGACGAGAACACTCCCGACCCGGTCTTCTCCGACCTGCTGGAGCTCGACCTGGGCGAGGTCGTGCCCAGCATCGCCGGCCCGAAACGGCCCCAGGACCGGGTGCCGCTTTCGCACGCGAAGCAGTCCTTCCTCGAGGCGATGGCGGAATTCGACCCCGACGCCGCGGTGCAGATGGGCAACGGCCGCGACGAGGCGATCGAGCAGTCCTTCCCCGCCTCCGACCCGCCCGCCGAGGACCACGACGACGAGCGCGGCAAGCCGCGGCCGGCGACCAGTGGCGCTCCGGCGGCGACGGCGCCACCGGCCACCGGAGACGCGATCGGCGTCACCCTCGCCGACGGCACCAGCTTCGAGCTCGACCACGGCCGGGTCGTGATCGCCGCGATTACCAGCTGCACCAACACCTCCAACCCGAGCGTGATGGTCGGCGCCGGCCTGCTCGCCCGCAACGCGGTCGAACGGGGCCTCTCCCGCAAGCCCTGGGTGAAGACCTCGCTGGCCCCCGGCTCGACCGTGGTCACCGACTACCTGGAGCGGGCGGGGCTGACCGAGTACCTCGACGCGCTGCAGTTCAACCTCGTCGGCTACGGCTGCACGACCTGCATCGGCAACTCCGGGCCGCTGGAGCCGGAGGTCTCGGCGGCGGTCGCCGAGAAGGACCTCGCGGTCTGCGCCGTCCTCTCCGGCAACCGCAACTTCGAGGGCCGGATCAACCAGGACGTCAAGGCCAATTACCTGGCCAGCCCGCCGCTTGTTGTCGCCTACGCACTGGCTGGGCGGATGGACATCGACCTCGTCAACGACCCGCTGGGCGAGGGCCCCGACGGCGAGCCCGTCTACCTGCGCGACGTCTGGCCCAACGCCGAGGAGATCAAGCGAGTGGTCGGCGACTCGGTCGCCTCGGAGATGTTCACCCGCAATTACGCCTCGGTCTTCGCCGGGGACGAGACCTGGAACGCGGTCGACGTCCCCGCGGGCGACCGCTACACCTGGCCCGACTCGACCTACGTGCGCCAGCCCAGCTTCTTCGAGCGGATCCCGGCCGACCCGCCGGGCGTGGACCCGATCGCCGGCGCCCGGGCGCTGGCCAAGCTCGGCGACTCGATCACCACCGACCACATCTCGCCCGCCGGCGCGATCAAACGCGACAGCCCGGCCGGGCGCTGGCTGGTCGAGCAGGGCGTGGAGCCGGGCGACTTCAACTCCTACGGCGCCCGCCGCGGCAACCACGAGGTGATGATCCGCGGCACCTTCGCCAACATCCGCCTGCGCAACCAGCTGGTCGAGCGGGCCGGCGGCTTCACCCGCCACTGGCCCGACGGCGAGGAGCTGGCGATCTACGACGCGGCGACGCGTTACGCCGAGGAAGGCGTACCGCTGGTCGTGCTCGCGGGCAAGGAGTACGGGTCGGGGTCATCTCGCGACTGGGCGGCGAAGGGAACCAAGCTGCTCGGGGTGAGGGCGGTGATCGCCGAGAGCTTCGAGCGTATCCACCGTTCCAACCTGATCGGGATGGGTGTGCTGCCACTGCAGTTCGCCGACGGTGAGAGTGTCGAGACGCTCGGCCTCAACGGTGAGGAGACCTTCGACTTCGGCGACCTCGAAGAGGGTCAGGCGAAGTCGGTGAGTGTGACCGCGCGGCGCGACGACGGCTCCACCACCGAGTTCACCGCCACGGTCAGGCTCGACACCCCGAACGAGGTTACGTACCTCATAAACGGCGGTATCTTGCAAACCGTGCTGCGCAAATTGAAGAAATAGGCGCAGCGGGGTCGCGGGAGGCAGGGGGGTCCGCGCGACCCTCGCTGCACCTGCGCGTCGGTAGCCAGGGAGGGATGCCGACGCGGCCGTTCCCCCTGGACGGGACTGTCCGGAGGAACAGTCAGCTTTTAGCTATACAGGGTGAACTCCCTGTGGTCAAGCGCAGTTAACCGCTTCAGGAACGATCGGGCGCGCTTTGCGCGGGATCCGCGGCAATTCGCTCTGGGGCTGCGATCCCCCAGCCCTTGCGCTCGATCAGTTCGATCCCGATCACACTTCCAACCGGACCGACGGGGGTAAGGGTCGCCGCCAGCAGGGTGTAAGGCGACTCGCGCCGCACGCAGGCCGCCCAGATGACGATGCAGAGGAGTATGAAGCCGAGCCCGTGGGCCCAGCCGAAGAGCATCGTCTCGGTTTCGAACCCAGGCGCCAGCCAGAACAGGATCAGGCCGGCGAAGATCGCCAGCTCGATCCAGGAGAGGCGCTTCACCCAGACGAACAGTCGCCCGGGAACGGGCTTGTCGAACGGTCGCGAGGCCACTGCGGTCAGGCGCCGGGCGTCAGCGCGGTCAGCACGATGCGCTCCTGCTCGAGCGCGTGTGCGCCGGAGTAACCCTCGCCCGGACTGGCCCGTCCCTGGCGCCCGATGTAGGTCAGGGTGACGCCCTCCGGCAGGAGATCCGGCATCCGGCGTGACATCACCTTCCAGGCACCCATGTTGCGCGGCTCCTCCTGGACCCAGGCGATCTCCTTCAGGTTCGGGTAGGCGCCGATCACACCTTCGAGCTGCTCCTTGGCAAACGGGTAGAGCATCTCCACCCGGGCGATCGCCACGTTCTCCGCGTTCGCGCGCCGCTCGCTGGCGTCCATGTCGTAGTACACCTTGCCGGTGCAGAGGACCAGGCGCTCGACCTTCTCGCGGCGCTCGGCCCCGGTCGGGTCGTCGAGGATGAAGTGGAAGTGCTCGCCGGTCAGCTGCTCGAGGTTGGCGGTGGCGCGGTCGAGGCGCAGCAGCCCCTTGGGGGTGAACACGACCAGCGGCCGCGGCTTGCGGATCAGCGCCTGGCGGCGCAGCAGGTGGAAGTACTGGGCGGCGGTGGTCGGGTTGGCGATGCGGATGTTGCCCTCGGCGCCGAGGGCGAGGAAGCGCTCGATGCGGGCGCTGGAGTGCTCCGGCCCCGAGCCCTCGTACCCGTGCGGCAGCAGCATCGTCAGGCGGCTGGTCTGTCCCCACTTCGCCTCGCCGGAGACGATGAAGCTGTCGACGATCACCTGGGCGGCGTTGGCGAAGTCGCCGAACTGCGCCTCCCAGAGGACCAGCGCGTTCGGGGTCGCGGCCGAGTAGCCGTACTCGAAGCCGAGGCAGGCGATCTCCGAAAGCGGGCTGTTGTAGAGCTCGAACGGGGCTTTGGCTCCCTCGAGGTTCTGCATCGGGGTGTACTCGAGCCCGGTGTTCTCGTCGTGGAGGACGAGGTGGCGGTGGGAGAAGGTGCCGCGCTCGGTGTCCTGGCCGGTGAGGCGGATGTGGACGCCCTCGGTCAGCAGGGAGCCGAAGGCGAGCGCCTCGGCCTGGCCGAAGTCGATGCCGCCGTTCTCCAGCGCCTCGGTCCGCTTCGAGAGCGGGCGGCGCAGCTTGCGGTGGACGTTGAAGCCCTCGGGAGTCTTCAGCAGCTCCTCGTTGAGCGTGCGCAGCTGCTCCGCCTCGATCGCGGTCTGGACCGGCGGGCTGGCGCTGCGGTCGAGCAGTTCGCCGGTGCTGGTGGTGGCGCCGGTCACCGTCGGGTCCTCGTACTCGCCCGCCTCCATCTTCTCGCGCAGGTCCTTCAGCGCCGCCGACATCTCCTCGCGCCGGTGCTCGGAGGCGGCGTTGACCTCCTGCTCGCCGACCACGCCCTCGTCGACCAGCTTGCGGGTGTAGATCTCGGAGACCGGCGGGTGAGATTTGATCTTCGCCGCCATCGCCGGCTGGGTGTAGGCGGGCTCGTCGGTCTCGTTGTGGCCGAAGCGGCGGTACCCGATCACGTCGATCACGACGTCGCGGCCCCAGCGCTCGCGGTAGGCCATTGCCAGCCGCGTGGCCGAGGTGCAGGCCTCGACGTCGTCGGCGTTGACGTGGATGATCGGGACGTTGAATCCCTTCGCCATGTCGGCGGCGTAGGGGGTCGAGCGCGAGTCCTCCGGGTCGGTGGTGAACCCGACCTGGTTGTTCTGGATGATGTGAATCGTGCCGCCGGTCGTGTAGCCCTTCAGCGCCTGCAGGTTCAGCGTCTCGGCGACCACGCCCTGGGCCGGGAAGGCCGCGTCCCCGTGCAGCAGCACCGGCACCGCTTTGGTCGGGTCGTGCTTGAGCTCGGCCCCGTCGAACTCCGACTGCAGGTAGCGGGTGCCGCCGGTCACCACCGGGTCGACGAACTCGAGGTGGCTGGGGTTCGGGTAGAGGCGGACCGAGATCCGCTCGCCGACGCTGGTCTCGTAGGTCCCGCGGTGGCCGTAGTGGTACTTGACGTCGCCGGTGCCGCCGTGCGGGATCGCCGCCACCGCTTTCACCGCGCCGAGTTTCTTCGAGCCCTCGAACTCGGCCAGGATCGACTCCACCGAGCGGCCGAGGTTGTGGGCGAGGACGCTGAGGCGGCCGCGGTGGGCCATCCCGAAGACGACCTCCTCGGCGCCGGCGCGGTGGGAGAGGGTGACGAGCTCGTCGAGCATCGGCACGACCACGTCGAGCCCCTCGATCGAGAACATCTTCTGACCCAGGTAGGCCTTCTCGAGGAAGCGCTCGAACTGGAAGACGTCGATCAGCCGGTCCAGCAGGCGTTTTTTCTCGTCGTCGCCGAGCGGCTGGCGGTGGGCGCCGGTCTCGATCATTTCCCGCAGCCAGATCCGCTGCTGGTGCGAGGAGAGGTGCTCGAACTGGTAGGCGATCGTGCCGCAGTAGGCGGTCCGCATCCGCGGCAGCGCCTCCAGCAGGGTTTCGCCGGGGACGCCGATGCGCAGGATCGAGGCCGGGATCCGTTCCATCAGCTCCGGCGTCAGGTTGAGGTTCTCGGGCTGGATCGCCGGGTCGCCTTTGGGCTCGGAGCCGAGCGGGTCGAGGTGGGCGGCGAGGTGGCCGTGGGTGCGGTAGGCCTTGAGCAGGGAGGTCGCCGCCTGCACCGCCTGCAGCAGCTCTTCGTCGACCTCGCCGGAGACGGTCGGTTCGGCGCTGGGGGCGGCGGCCGTGAGCGGCATCGCCGAGGCCGAGGCGGGGTGGGCGGAGCTGATGCCGGCGGTCTCGATGCCGAGGTCGGTCGCGACCGCCTCGTAGAAGCCGTCCTCGCCCTGCAGCAGCTGCTCGACCCGGCGCAGGAAGGCACCCGACTCGGCGCCCTGGATGACCCGGTGGTCGTAGGTCGAGGTCAGCGTCATCACCTTGGAGACGCCGAGCTGCTTGATCCGTTCCGGCGAGGCGTGCAGCCACTCCGGCGGGTAGGCGATCGAGCCGGTGGCGATGATCGCGCTCTGGCCGCTGAGCAGGCGCGGCACCGAGGCCATCGTCCCGATCCCGCCCGGGTTGGTGAGGGAGATGTTGGTGCCCTGGAAGTCGTCGGCGGTGAGCTTGCTCTCGCGGGTCTTGGCGATCAGCTCTTCGTAGTAGGAGTGGAAGCCGGCGAAGTCGAGCCCGTCGGAGCCCTTGATCGCCGGCACCATCAGGCTGTGGGAGCCGTCCTTGCGCTCGACGTCGACGGCGATCCCGAGGTTGACCGGGCCGCCCTCGATCGCAAACGGCTTGCCGTCGCGCTCCTCGAAGGTCCGGACCATGACCGGGAACTCCTTCGTCGCCTGCACGATCGCCCAGGCGACCAGGTGGGTGAAGGAGACCTTCAGCCCACGCTCCTTGAGCACCGCGTTGATCGCCTTGCGCTTCGCGTCCAGCGTGTCCACCGCAATGGTCCGGAACGAAGTAGCCGTCGGCACCGCCCGCGAATCGTCCATCGCCTTGGCCAGCATCGCGGCAGGCCCCCGCAGCTGCTTCGCCTCACCCGCCGCCTGAGCAACACCGCCTGGCGCCCCGCCATTGCCGGCAGCGAGCACATCAGCCTTGGTCACCTTCGCCCCCGGCCCCGAACCCTGGACGGCTCCCAGATCCACGCCGCTCGCTTGAGCCACCCGCCGTGCAACCGGCGTGGCCCGCACGTCCCCGTTGTCGGCCCCCCGATCCTCGGAGGCCTCCCCTGGGGGTGGCGCCGTAGGGGGTACCGCCCCTGAGGAAGCTTTAGCTACCGGAAGGGGCGGTGGGTCCCCTGCGGAGACAGGACCCGCAGGGGAGGCCTCCGCCGCACCGGCGTCGCCGTCACCTGGCGTCATCTCAGCCAACGGCGCTCCCACAGGCACCTCATCGTCAACCGCCGCAATCAGCTTGGTAATGACCCCGTCCATCGGCGCCGGCACCTCGGCGTCGACCTTGTCGGTCGAGACCTCGACCACGGTGTCGCCCTCGTGGACGAAGTCCCCCTCCGCCACGTGCCACTCGAGAACGATGCCCTCGGTCACCGACTCGCCCATCTCGGGCATGGCTATCTGCACGGTGGCCGTCTCTGGCATTTCCTCGTCGCAGTCTAAGGAACGGGCCGCCCTGGCAACGCGTAGAGATACCCTGGTACCCGATGAGCTATTTCGTCACCGGAGCGACGGGCTTCATCGGCCGCAATCTGGTCGAGCGGTTGCTGCAGCGAGAGGGGACGATCTACGCGCTGGTCCGGGCCGGTTCGCGCGGCCGCCTCGAGGAGCTGCGCAACGGCTGGGGGGCCAACGGCGCCCGCGTCGTCCCGGTCGCCGGCGACCTCACCCAGCCCGGGCTGGCGGTCTCCGAGGAGGACCTGGTCGCGATGCGCGGCGAGGTCGACCACTTCTTCCACCTGGCGGCGATCTACGACATCACCGCCGGCGCCGAGGCCCAGCAGGTCGCCAACGTCGAGGGGACCCGCCACGCGATCGAGCTCGCCGGCTCGATCGAGGCCGGCTGCTTCCACCAGGTCAGCTCGATCGCCGCCGCCGGCCTCTACAAAGGCGAGTGGCGCGAGGACATGTTCGACGAGGCCGAACGCCTGGACACCAACCCCTACTTCCGCACCAAGCACGAATCCGAGCGGCTGGTCCGCGAGGAGTGCCCGCGCCCCTGGCGCGTCTACCGGCCCGGGATCGTGGTCGGCGACTCGCGCAGCGGCGAGATCGACAAGATCGACGGGCCTTATTACTTCTTCAAGGCGCTGCAGCGGGCGCGCCGGGTCCTGCCCTCGTGGCTGCCGACGGTGGGGATCGAAGGCGGCGAGATCAACATCGTCCCGGTCGACTACGTCGCCGCGGCGATCGATCACATCGCCCACGAGCCCGACCTCGACGGCCGCGCCTTTCACCTCACCGACCCGAATCCGAAGAACGCGGGCGAGGTAATCAACCTCTTCGCCAAGGCCGCCGACGCGCCGCAGATGACGGTCCGCCTCGACGCCGAGATGACCGAGCCGGTCACCGGCGCGCTGCGCTCGGCGCTGAAGCTGCTGCCGCCGGCCAAGCGCGGCGCCAAGGTGGCGCTGGGCCAGCTCGGCCTGCCGGCCTCGGTCCTCACCTACGTCGACTACCCGACCCACTTCGACTCCAGCGGCGCCCAGCGAGCGCTCGAGGGCTCGGGGATCGAGGTGCCACCGCTGGAGAGCTACGCGACCCGGGTCTGGGACTACTGGGAGCGCAACCTCGACCCCGATCTCTTCAAGGACCGCTCGCTGTCCGGCGCGGTGCGGGGCAAAATCGTCCTCATCACCGGCGCCTCCTCCGGGATCGGCAAAGCGACCGCGGTCAAGGTCGCCGACGCCGGCGCCACGGTGCTGCTGGTCGCCCGCTCGGTCGAGAAGCTGGAGGAGACGAAAGAGGAGATCGTCTCCGGTGGCGGCTCCGCCCACATCCACCGCTGCGACATGTCCGACATCGAGGACATCGAGCGCATGGCCGAGGAGGTGCTGGCCTACCACGGCCACGTCGACATCCTCGTCAACAACGCCGGCCGCTCGATCCGCCGCTCGGTCGCCCTCTCCTACGACCGCTTCCACGACTACGAGCGGACGATCCAGCTCAACTACCTCGGCGCCCTGCGGCTGATTCTCGCCCTGCTGCCGACGATGCGGGCCCGCAAGTCGGGCCACGTGATCAACATCAGCTCGATCGGGACCCAGACCAACCCGCCGCGCTTCTCCGCCTACGTCGCCTCCAAGGCCGCGCTCGACGCCTTCAGCCGGGTGATCGCCTCCGAGGTCAAAGACGACAAGGTTCACCTGACGACGATCAACATGCCGCTGGTGCGGACGCCGATGATCGCGCCGACGCGGATGTACGACATGTTCCCGGCGATCACCCCGGAGGAGGCTGCGGAGATGATCGCCAAGGCGATGGTCAACCGGCCGAAGAAGGTCGCGACCAGACTCGGCAACTTCGGCGAGCTGCTCTACGCCGTTGCCCCCAAAGCCAGCGACACGATTCTCAACACCGCCTACAAGCTCTTCCCCGACTCCCAGGCGGCGAAGGGCAAAGGCGACGAGGCGCGCGACAAGGCGCCTTCCACTGAGGCCGTTGCCTTTGCGCACCTGATGAAAGGCGTTCACTGGTAGGTGGGGTAGCGTTGCCGCGATGGCAGAGCGGCGGCTGAAGCACTGGGGGTGGGGGTACGAGGACCAGGCGCCGTCGGCGACGCAGCTGCGCGAGGCGGCGGAAGGGATCCGGGCGCGGTTCGGGTTCGGCGGCGAGGTCGAGAAGCCGGTGCCGCTGAGCGAGGTCGAGCTGCGGGCGCCGCGGCTGAAGCGGCCCGACGCGTTCGGGGACCTCTTCTCCGACGAGCCCTACGAGCGGGTCTCGCGAGCGCTCGGCAAGGCCTACCGCGACATCGTGCGCGGGTTCCGGGGCGAGTTCGAGAACCCGCCGGACCTTGTCGCCCTGCCCCGCGACGAGTCGGAGATCGAGACGGTGCTGAGCTGGGCCGAGGCCGAGGGCGCGGCGGTGATCCCGTTTGGCGGCGGCACCAGCGTGGTCGGCGGGGTCGAGCCGCGGCTGGGGGACCGGCCCGTGGTGACGATGGACCTGCGCCGGCTCGACCGCGTGCTCGAGGTCGACCCGGTCTCGCTGGCGGCGCGGATCCAGGCCGGGGCGACCGGGCCGCGGCTGGAAGAGCAGCTGCGCGAGCACGGCCTCACCCTTCGCCACTTCCCGCAGTCCTTCGAGTACGCGACCCTCGGCGGCTGGGTCGCGACCCGGGCCGGCGGCCACTTCGCGACCCTGATGACCCACATCGACGACCTGGTCGAGTCGGTGCGGGCGATCACGCCGCGCGGGACCTGGGAGAGCCGGCGTCTGCCGGGCTCCGGCGCCGGGCCCTCGCCCGACCGGATGCTGGTCGGCTCCGAGGGCATCCTCGGCGCGATCTCCGAGGCCTGGGTGCGGGTGCGCCCGCGGCCCGGGTTCAAGGCTTCGGCCGGAGTCGAGTTCGACGGCTTCCTCGCCGCCGCCGGGGCGGTGCGGGAGATCTCGCAATCGGGCCTGTACCCGGCCAACTGCCGCCTGCTCGACGCCTCCGAGGCGGAGCTGACCGGGGCGGGGGACGGGGCGTCGGACCTGCTGATCCTCGGGTTCGAGTCGGCTGGGCAGCCGGTCGAGGCGAGCCTGGAGGCGGCGCTGGAGATCGCCCGCTCCCACGGCGGCCGGCCGGGGGAGGTGCGCAGCCAGTCGCCCGGGTCCGAGGGCAAGGGGGAGGGGGAGGACGCGGTCGGCGCGTGGCGTGGCGCCTTCCTGCTGGCCCCCTACCTGCGCGACACCTTCGTCGCCTGCGGAGTGCTCTCCGAGACCTTCGAGACGGCGATCACCTGGGACCGGCTGGAGGAGTTCCACGCGACGGTGATGGAGACGGCGCGGAGGGCGGCGGCGGAGGTCTCCGGCGTCGCGGCCGAGGGACCGGGCGCGCCGCGGATCAGCTGCCGCTTCACCCACGTCTACCCCGACGGGGCAGCGCCCTACTTCACCGTCCTCGCCCCGGCTGTGCGCGACGGCGAGGTCGAGCAGTGGGACGAGATCAAGGCGGCGGTTTCCGAGGCGCTGATCGACGCCGGCGGCACGATCACCCATCACCACGCGGTCGGCCGCGATCACCGCCCCTGGTACGACCGCCAGCGCCCGGCCCCCTTCGCCGCCGCCCTGCGCGCCGCCAAGGCCGAGCTCGACCCCGCCGCGGTCCTCAACCCCGGAGTCCTCCTCGACCCGGCCTGAAGTCACGAATTCGGCACACAGATGCCTCTCAATTGGCATCTTTCTGTCTTGACTTGTCGGCAGACAAAAGGTTACGCTATGCTCGTGCAGACGATGACCCGAGAGAGCTGGACCGACGAGCGCCTCGACGACCTCAACACGAAGGTCGACGACGGCTTCGACCGGGTCGACCAACGCTTCGAGCAAGTAGATCGCCGCTTCGATCGGGTCGAGGGCGAGATCCGGGACCTTCGCAAGGAAATGAACACCCGGTTCGACGCCATGGACACCAAGTTCGAGACCCGTTTCTTGGGCCTGGAGGACCGGTTCGCCGCTCTCAATCGCACTCTGATCGCCGCTGCCTGGGGCCTCGGTGTCGCGGTGATCGCCTCTAGGGCGATCCCGCTCTAGGGCGCCCAGTTCACGGCCGATCTGCCGGATTGACGGCCCGCGTCGGTACCCTCCCCGGCACCTCCTGATGGAAACGATCACCTCCGAACAGCCGACCGTGCCTCCGGCCGACGCCGACCAGGCCTCCGCGCAGGATCCGGTCGTGCCGCGGCGCTCGCCGCTGCGGGCGGCGATCAAGACCGGGCGGCCGAAGGAGTGGATCAAAAACGTCTTCGTCTTCGCCGGGCTGCTCTTCTCCGGCAAGTTCAACCAGGCGCACGAGGTGGTGCTGGCGATCATCACCTTCGCCTCCTTCTGCCTGATCTCCAGCGCCGGCTACTTCGTCAACGACCTGATTGACGTCGAGCTCGACCGCAAGCACCCGAAGAAGCGCTTCCGCCCGCTCGCCGCCGGCGAGCTCTCCGAGGGGGTCGCCAAGGCGATCGCCCCGGCACTGGCGGCGATCGCGATCGCGATCGCCTTCGCCGCGGTCAACTGGGAGGTCGGCCTGATGGTGGTCGGCTACGGCGTCGCCCAGGTGGCCTACAGCCTCGGCCTCAAGCAGATCGTGATCATCGACGTGATGACCCTCGCGGGTCTCTTCATCCTCCGCGTCGCCGCCGGCGCCAGCGCCGTCGACGCCCACGCCTCGGAGTGGCTGATCCTCTGCACCGGCATGCTCGCCGCCTTCCTCGGCTTCACCAAGCGCCGCCAGGAGGCGGTCTCCGAGTTGCACGAGGGGACCAGCACCCGTCCGGTGCTCGAGCACTACTCGCTCCCCTTCCTCGACCAGATGGTCTCCCTGGTCACCACCGGCACCGTGATCAGCTACGCGATCTACACCGTCAACTCGCCCCTGATCGGGAGTCAGATGATGCTGACGATCCCGCCCGTGGTCTACGGGATCTTCCGCTACCTGTATCTGATCTACGACCGCTCCGACGACCGCTCGATGGCCCAGATCGTCGCCGGCGACCGCGGAATCCAGGCCGCCGGAGCCGCCTACGCGATCATCGCCTTCCTGCTGCTCTACGTCTTCAACTAGGCGCGATCGGCGCCAGGCGGCGTCAGCCCAGCTCGGCCTCGGGCCCTCCGCCTTCCATCAGGTAGAAGCGGGCGCGGCCGATCTCTTCGTCGTTGACGACGACGACGGCGGCGTGGGGGCCGGGGGTGGAGAAGGTGGCGGTGGCGCCGATCGACATCACCAGGCGCTGCTCTTGACCCTGGGGCATCCCGGGCGGCCGGCCGGTCTCGAAGTTGGCGGTGAGGCCGTCGCCGAGCTCGATCCCGTCGGGGTCCTGGACCGTGACCACGAGCTCGTGCGGGTCGTTGGTCTCGTGCCAGGCGACGTCGATGCCGAGGCCGATGTGGAAGGACCACTCGTGCGGCAGCTCCGGCAGGCGCAGGACGTTCCAGCCGCCCCCGGTCAGGTAGAGCTTGCCGTTGACCGCCTCGCTGTAGTCGGCGAGCAGGATGAAGCCGATGTTCATGCGCCCTCCCCGTCGGGGTAGGGGACGACCTCGAGGTCGGAGACCAGCTGCGTCTTGCCGTCGCGCTGGAACTGGAGATCGATCGTCTCGTTCTTGCGGTAGGTGCCCCAGAGCCCGAGGTACATCGCCAACCAGCGGCTGGTCCCGATCTTCTCCTTGACGATCGGGCGGGTGAAGGCGATCTCGGCGCCATCGACCTCGTAGTCGCCGCCCTCGCTCTGCTCGACCCCGTTGATGAAGACGGTGAACGGCGGCCGCGCCCCGCGCGGGATCCGCACCCGCTCGCCGGCGGCGTAGCTGCCCTTCGGGATCTCGGTACCGGTCTCGCTCATCGTGCCTCTGCTTCGAGAGTCTCGCGCACGAGATCGAACGGCGTCCCGTGGTCGCTCGGGTCGAGCTCCTCCCGCCATACCCCGCCGCGGTAGGGCATGAACGTCCCGTCCCCGCGCACGTCGATCCCCGCGACCGGCTTGCGCAGCAGCCCGCGCCCGGTCAGCTGCAGCCGCGCCTTGACCTGGTCGCCGGGCTCGAAGTCGCGCAGCGCCGAGACCCGCTTTACCGACCCCTCCGAACGGATCGCCAACGCCCGCTCCCGCATCGCCGCAACCGCCTCATCCAGCCCCTTAAATCGCTCGTGCGTCACATCCGACCCAGAACGAATCGTCAGCTTCCATTGCGTTCGGGACATGAGAAGGGGCGGGGGTACCCCTTCGAACGTATCAGCATGAGGAGGGCCTACTTCCTCCGCGGCGTCAGCCGCCCAGCGATCCCCCCGACGAGGTGCAGTGAGAAGGGGTACCCCCGCCCCTTCTTACGCCCCGCGCCTTGGACGTTTCGGCCGCCGCGCCGGCGGCCCGAGGATTTTCTCCGGCCCCTCGCGCTGCTCGACCGGCGTGTACTCGAGCTCGCGCGCGCCGGTGTAGATCTGCCGTGGGCGGGCGATTTTCGTTTCCGGGTCCTCGTGCATCTCCATCCACTGCGCGACCCAGCCGGCGGTGCGGGGGATCGCGAAGATCACCGTGAACATGTTGGCCGGGATCTCCAGCGCCTCGTAGATGATCCCCGAGTAGAAGTCGACGTTCGGGTAGAGCTTGCGCGAGGTGAAGAACTCGTCGTCGAGCGCCCGTTTCTCCAGCTCGCGGGCGATCTCGACCAGCGGGTTGTACTCGGTCGCCTCGAAGACCTCGTCCATGTGCTGCTGGATGATCCGCGCCCGCGGGTCGTAGTTTTTGTAGACCCGGTGGCCGAAGCCCATCAGTTTCTCCTCGCGCTGCTTCACCCGCTCGAGGAAGTCGGGGATGTTCTCCGGCGACTCGATCCGCCGCAGCATCCGCAGCACCGCCTCGTTGGCGCCGCCGTGCAGCGGCCCGTAGAGGGCGGCGACGCCAGCGGCGACGGCGGAGTAGGGGTCTACGTCGGAGGAGCCGACGCCGCGCACGGCGTTGGTAGAGCAGTTCTGTTCGTGGTCGGCGTGGAGGATGAAGAGGACGTCCAGCGCCTTGGAGAGCGCTTCCTTGGGGATGTGTTTCGCTTCCGTTTTCTTGAACATCATCGAGAGGAAGTTCTCGGCGAAGTTGAGCTCGTTGTCCGGGTAGACGTAGGGGAAGCCCATGTTGTGCCGGTAGGAGAAGGCGGCGAGCGTCGGCACCTTGGCGATCAGCCGGACCGCCGACATGTAGCGCTCTTCGGGGTCGTCGGTCCTCTTCGCGTCTGGGTAGAAGGTCGAGAGGGCGCCGACGCCGGCGACCAGCATCCCCATCGGGTGGGCGTCGTAGCGGAAGCCCTCGAAGAACTGCTTCAGGTCCTCGTGGACGTAGGTGTGGTGGGTGATGTCGAAGGTCCAGCGGTCGAGCTGGGGCCCGGTCGGCAGCTCGCCGAAGATCAGCAGGTAGGCGACCTCGAGGAAGGTCGAGCGCTCGCAGAGCTGCTCGATCGAGTAGCCGCGGTGTTCGAGGATCCCGGCGGCGCCGTCGATGTAGGTGACCGAGGAGCGGCAGGAGGCGGTGTTGGTGAAGGCCGGGTCGTAGGCCATCATCCCGAATTCGTCCTCGTCGACTTTGATCTGCCGCAGGTCCATCGCCCGCACGGTGCCGTCCTCGATCGGCAGCTCGTAGGACTTGCCGGTGCGGTTGTCGGTGACGGTCAGCGACTCCGCTTTGGAGCCGTCGGCGGCCGGGGCGGTCGCGTCTGGGGATTGCTGCTGGGTTGCCACTCGCCCTCCTTGGAAGCTCTTACCGGAGCGGCCAGTATCGCAGTTCAGGGGCGCCGGCCCGTTGCCAGATCGTTGCCGGTTTGGGTCATTCAGCAGGGGCCGAGAGGCCCTCGAACTGCGTCATCGCGCGCAGCGCCTCGAAGCGCTCGTCGATCTCCTCGCGGCTGAGGCGCGAGACCCGCTCGGTCCCGAACTCCTCGACGTTGAAGGAGGCGAGCACGGTTCCGTAGCCCATCGCCCGCCGCAGCTGCGCCTCGTCGAGCTCCCCGTCGAGGCCGTCGAGGTAACCGAAGAAGCCGCCGGCGAAGCTGTCGCCGGCGCCGGTCGGGTCGCGCACGTCCTCCAGCGGGAAGCCGGGCAGGGCGAAGAAGCCGCCCTCGGTGAAGAGCGCCGCGCCGTACTCGCCCTGCTTGGCGACGACCGCGCGCGGGCCCAGCCCCATCACCGCGCGGGCGGCCCGGGCCAGGTTCGACTCGCCGGTCAGCATCCGGATCTCGGCGTCGTTGACGACCAGGCAGTCGACCTCGGCGATCGCCGCCCGCAGCGAGTCTTGGGCGGTTTCTATCCAGAGGTTCATCGAGTCGAGGCCGCTGAAGCTGGCCGCCTGGCACTGGGCGCGGACCTGGCGCTGCAGGTCGGGCTGGATGTTGGCGAGGAAGAGGGTGTCGGCTTCGCGCGAGGTCTCGGAGAGCTTCGGCTCGAACTCGGCGAAGACGCCGAGCTGGGTGTCCTCGGTGTGGGCGACGTTGAGGTCGTACTCGTAGCGCCCGCGCCAGAAGAAGGATTTGCCGCCCGCGACCCGCTCGATGTCGTCGGTGAGGACGCCGCGCCCTTCCAGCACCTCGAACTCGGCGGCGCCGAAGTCGTCGCCGACCGGCCCGACCGGGCGCACGTCGGTGAAGAAGCTGGCGGCGAGGGAGAAGTGCACGGCGGCGCCGCCGAGCATCCGCTCGCGCTCCCCGAACGGGGTCTTGACGGCGTCAAAGGCGATCGATCCGACTACGGTCAGCGACATCGGCACGGCAGCCTAACGCTTGCCCTGCGACACTCCGCGGCCGATGAAGGCAATTCAGATCCAGGAGTTCGGCGGCCCCGAGGTCTTCAACTACGTCGACCTCGACGATCCGGTCCCCGCCGAGGGCGAGGTTCTGGTCGAGGTCGCGCGTTCCGGCGTCAACTTCGCCGACACCCACTCGGTCCGCGACGACTACCTGGCCAAACAGACTTTGCCGCTGGTCCCGGGCGCCGAGGTCAGCGGTCGCACCGCCGACGGCCGCCGCGTCGCCACCCTGCTCGGTGGCGGCGGTTACGCCCAGAAGGTCGCCGTCCCCGAGGCGCTCCTGGTCCCACTTCCAGACGAGATCGACGACGACCGCGCCGCCGCGGTGCTGCTGCAGGGCTTGACCGCGATGGCGCTGGTCAAGCGCTGCGCCCAGATCCAGCCCGGCGAAACGATCCTCGTCGAGGCCGCCGCCGGCGGTACCGGCTCGCTCTCGGTCCAGATCGCCAAGCGGGCCGGGGCGAAAGTGATCGGGCTCGCCTCCAGCGAGGAGAAGCGCGCCTTCGTCGCCGGCCTCGGCGCTGAGGCCACCGTCGACTCCCGGGCCGAGGACCTCGGCGCCGCGATCCTCGCGGCCAACGACGGCAAGGAGGTCGACGCGATCCTCCATATGAGCGGCGGCGCCGCCTTCGACGCCGAGTTCGGCGTGCTGGCGCCGCTGGGACGGATGGTCGTCTTCGGCACCGCCTCGCGCGAACACCGCGAGGTCGCTACCGCCGCCCTCATGCACGGCTCCAAATCGGTGATCGGGTTCTGGCTCGTTCGCCTGCTGACCCGCCCCGACCTGCTGGCGCCGATGATCGGCGAGCTGCTGGGAGCCGTCGCCGGCAACGAGCTTGAGGTTACGATCGGGGGCGTCTACCCCCTCTCCGAGGCCGGCCGCGCCCACGAAGACCTGGTCGCCCGCCGCACCTCCGGCAAGCTCCTCCTGGACCCCTCCAAGTGACCGCCTTCAAAGACCTCGGCCTCTCGCCCGCGATCCAGCAGGCGATCGACGAGCTCGGCTTCGAGGACCCGACGCCGATCCAGGAGCAGGCGATCCCGGAGCTGCTCGGCGGCCACGACGTGATCGGCCAGGCCCAGACCGGGACCGGCAAGACCGCCGCCTTTGGGCTGCCGCTGCTGCAGTACCTCGACCCGGAGAACAACGAGGTGCAGGCGATCGTGATGACGCCGACCCGCGAGCTCTGCATCCAGGTGACGCAGGCGCTGCGCGCCTACGCCGAGCACCTCGACATCGAGATCGTCGCCGTCTTCGGCGGTGCCCCGATCCGCTCCCAGCAGTCGCAGCTGCGCTCCGGCGCCCACGTCGTCGTCGCCACCGTCGGCCGCATGATGGACCTGATGTCGCGGCGCTCGCTGGTCCTTACGGCCGCCCGCTACGTGGTCCTCGACGAGGCCGACGAGATGCTCGACCTGGGCTTCATCGAGGACGTCGAGAAGATCCTGCGGATGTGCCCGAGCGGTCGCCAGACGGCGCTCTTCTCGGCGACGATGCCGCCGCCGATCCAGAAGCTCGCCGAGGGCTACATGTACGACCCCACGACGATCAGCATCACTCCGAAGGAACTCACCGTCGACGCGATCGCCCAGGCCTTCGTCGAAGTTCCGGCGAAGGAGAAGGCGGCGCGCCTGGTCGAGCTGCTGAAGACCGAAGAACCCGAGCAGGCGATCATCTTCACCCGCACCAAAATCGGCGCCTCGAAGCTGGAGAAGCTGCTGAAGGACAAAGGCCTCGACGTCAAGGCGCTGCACGGCGACCTCAGCCAGGGCGTCCGCGACGGCGTGATGATCGCCTTCAAGGACCACCGCGTGCGACTCCTGGTGGCGACCGACATCGCCGCCCGCGGGCTCGACATCGAGCACGTCACCCACGTCATCAACTACGACGTGCCGAACTCTTCGGAGACCTACGTCCACCGCATCGGGCGGACCGGCCGGGTCGGGCGCACGGGTCGCGCGATCACCTTTGTCACCCCCGACCAGCGCGACGAGATCGGCCGCATCGAGCGCGACGTCAAAACCTCGATCGGCGAGTGGGAGTCGCCGGAGGAGCGGCTCGAGCACGCGCCGCGCCCGCGCCGCCGCGAGCGCTCCCGCTCCACCTCCACCGCCGACTCCGCAGCGCCCAAAGCGAGCGACGACACCGCGCCGCCGCAGGCGAGCGCCGCCGAGGAGGCGGCACCCGCCTCCGAGGACGGCGAGGGCGATGCCGAGGCCCGCAAGAGCGTCAAGCTCTTCGTCAACCGCGGCGAGCGCAGCGGCATCGAGGAGGAGGACCTGCGCTGGGCCCTGCGCGAGGGCGCGGTGCTGCCCGAGGAGGCGATCCACGAGGTCCGCGTCCTGCACCGCTTCTCCTTCGTCGAGGTCGATCCGGATCAGGCCGAGCGCACCGTCGAGTGGCTCGACGGCACCAAGCTCAAGGGCAAGGAGATCCGGCTCGAGATCGCCAAGAGCTGAGCCCGCGGCTCAGCTCTGCGTCAGCGCCGCGATTTCCTCCAGCAGCCGGTCGAAGTCGATCGGCTTGTTGATGTAGCCGGAGACCTCGAGGTCGGTGGGCGCGTTGGCGTCGCTGGCGTCCTGATGGGCGCTGACGATCAGGGCCGGGACCGCGACCCCGGCGGCGCGCAGCTCGCGCAGCGCGTCGATCCCGGATTTGCGCGGCATCATCGCGTCGAGCAGCAGCAGGTCGGGCTCGTTCTCGCCCACCAGCTCGGTCACCTCCTGGCCGTCGACGGCGGTCTGCACCTCGTGCCCGGCCAGCTCCAGCCGCGTCCGCATCAGCAGCAGGATCGTCTCCGAGTCGTCGGCGACGAGAATCCGGGCCATCAGCCCGCCTCCGCCGTCGCGCGCTGCTGGCCGCCGGCGCCGATCGCGGGCGCGGCCGGGAGGCGGACGCTGAAGGTCGAGCCCTGGCCGACGGTCGAGTCGACTTCGATCCGGCCGCCGTGCAGCTCGACCAGCGATTTGGAGATCGCCAGGCCGAGGCCGGTGCCGCCGACCCGCTGGGTCAAGCCGGCATCGCCGCGCGTGAAGCGCTCGAAAATCTGCTCCAGCTGGGTCTCGGGAATCCCCGGTCCGTCGTCGATCACGGCAAGCACCACTTCATCACCCTTGGCTCGCGCCGTCATCGCGATCGACGCACCCTCGGGACAGTACTCATGTGCGTTGGTAAGGAGATTCACCAGAACTTGGCGAATCCGGCCCGGCTCGACGTTGACCAGCGGCAGGTCGGGCTCGATCTGCACGGCCAGGGTCTGGTGGGCGGGCTCGGTCTGGGCCCGCATCGTCCGCACGGTGTCGTCGATCAGCGGCGCCAGCTCGGTCGGCTGCGCCTGGATCGAGAGCCGGCCGGCGTCGGAGCGGGCGAGGTCGAGCAGGTCGTTGAGCAGGCGCACCAGGTGGCGGCAGTTGTCGAGGATGATCTCGACGGTTTCCACCTGCTTCTGGGTGAGGCTGTCGCGCTCCAGCATCAGCAGCTCGGCGAAGCCCTGGACCGAGGTCAGGGGGCTGCGCAGCTCGTGCGAGGCGGTCAGCACGAACTCGTCTTTGAGCCGGTCCAGCTGGTCGCGCTGGCTCGCTTCGCGCTCGAGCTCGTCGGCCATCTCGTTGAAGGCGGCGCCGAGGGCCGCCGTCTCCGAGAGGCCGCCGATCTCGACTCGGGCGCGGCGGTCGCCGGCGGCGAGCCGGCCGGCGGCGTCGACCAGCTCCTCCAGCGGCCGCCGCATCGAGGCGATCAGGCCGCTGAAGAGGAGCAGGGCGCCGGTCAGGCCGGCGATCAGCCCGGCGGCGACGAGGATCGCGGTGTCGCGGGTGTCGTCGGAGATCCGCTCGCGCAGTTCGTCGCGCTTGTTGGCCTGGGTGGCGATGGCGTCGCGTGCGGTTTCGGCGCCGATGCCTTCGGCGAGCCGGGTGCGAGCGCCCATCTCCACCTGATAGGAGCGGGCGATCGCGTCCTCGAAATCCTGCCGCTGCTGGATGAAGCGGCCGACGCCGATCACGGCCATCGCCGTGAGCACGGCGAAGCCGATCGCGAAACCGATCCGGAGCCGGTTGGCAAGCGACGGGTTAAGGCGCCTCGCCGATCGTGAATATGCTTGCGCGGCTATGGGAGACGAGGCTACCGCGCCCACCGACGGTGGCGCCACTGTGACCGAGGGAATCGAAGCCGCCGGGCTCGAGGCGTGGTTCGCCGAGCACGTGCCGGCGGCGCAGCCGCCGCTGGCCTTCGAGCGCATCGCCGGCGGCCTTTCCAACCTCACCTACCGGGTCACCGACGCCGGCGGCCGCCACTGGGCGCTGCGCCGGCCGCCGCTCGGCAAGCGCCTCGGCTCCGCCCACGACATGGGCCGCGAGTTCCGCGTCGTCTCCGCCCTCGGCCCGACCGAGGTGCCGGTCCCGGAGGTGTTTGGCCTCAGCGAGGGGGAGGACGTCAACGGCGCCCCCTTCTACGTGATGGGCTTCGTCGAGGGCCCGATCCTGCGCGGCCAGACCGAGGCCGAGCAGTCCTTCCCCGACGAGGGCGACCGGCGCGAGATCGGCTTCCGCGTCGCCGACACGCTGGCCGCGATCCACGCCGTCGACCCCGACGCCGTCGGCCTCGGCGACCTCGGCCGCAAGGAGGACTACGTCGCCCGCCAGCTGCGCCGCTGGCAGGGGCAGTGGGAGAAATCGAAGACTCGCGAGCTGCCGGCGATCGACGGCCTGCACGAGCGCCTCTCCGCCCGCATCCCCGAGCAGGGACCGGCGACCCTGGTCCACGGCGACTACCGTCTCGACAACATGATCCTCACCCCGGGCGGCGAGGTGGCGGCGGTCGTCGACTGGGAGCTCTGCACGCTAGGCGACCCGCTCGCCGACCTCGGCACCCTGATGGCCTACTGGCCCGACCGCGGCGGCCAGGAGACCTCGCTCGGCCAGCCGGCGAACCTCGCTCCCGGCTTCCCGACCCGGTCGGAGCTGGCGGGGCGCTACGCAGACCGCTCCGGCCGCGATCTCTCCGAACTCGACTTCTTCATCGCCCTCGGCTACTGGAAGCTGGCGATCATCCTCGAGGGCGTCTACGCCCGCTACGTCGGCGGCGCCTACGGCAAGCCCGACCCCGGCGTGGAGATGTTCGCCCGCCTGGTCGAGCGCCTCGCCGAAGCGGCCGAGGCCGCCGAGCGCGGCGCCTAGAGGGCCTAGTCTTCCTCTGGCACGCATCTACAGAGGGGGACCCGTGAAGCAGCTTCGGCAGCGCCTCACCTACGCCAACGTGATGTCGACGATCGCCGTCTTCGTCGCCTTCGGCGGCGCCACCGCCTTCGCCGCCCAGAAGATGATCGGCTCTCACCAGCTGAAGGCGGGCTCGGTGCGGACCGGGAAGCTCCACACCGAAGCGGTGACGGCCGGGAAGATCCGCAAAGAAGCGGTGGCGACCGGCAAGCTCCGCAACGACGCCGTGACCGGCGCCAAGGCGGCCGAGTCGACCTTCTCCACGGTCCCCGCCGCCGTCGTCGCGGAAACCGCGGCGCCGCGCGCCTACACGAGGGTGATCAACCACAAAACCGGCCTCGCCGTCGACCCCGTCCGCTCGAAGAACGTGGCGACCGACGACATCACCTTCGTCGGCACCTCCGTCTACTGCTTCGAGCTCGGCTTTGTCGTCCGCAACGTGCAGGCGACCGTCGACTGGATCAACGGCGGTGCCAACACCTTCGCCCAGGCGAGCGTCGAACCGTTCAGCGCCTGCCCGGCCGGAACCGACGCCTCGGTGCGGACGACCGACATCCGCGGCGACGGGGTCGAAAACATCAACTTCTACGTCGCCTTCGTCGGCTGAGAGGGCGGTTCCCCCCAGCGCTCAGACCATGCGCGGGGCGTGGCGGGGCTCCAGCTCGCCGGCGGCTTCGGCCTCGGCGCGCTTGCTCCAGCGGTTCAGCTCGCGGCGGGCGAGGACCATCTTGTGGACCTCGTCGGGGCCATCGGCGAGCCGCAGCATGCGGCTGAAGCGCCACATCGCCGCCAGCGGCGTGTCGTCGGTCATGCCCAGGGCGCCGTGGATCTGGATCGCCCGGTCGAGCACGTCCATGACCATGTTCGCGGCGACGATCTTGATCGCCGAGATCGCCTGGCGGGCGGCGCGCTTGCCCTCGGTGTCCATCCTCCAGGCGGCGTAGAGGGTCAGCAGGCGGGCCTGGTCGATCTCCATCCGCGAGGTCGCGATCGCCTCCTGGACGAACTGCTTGTCGGCCAGCGGTCCGCCGAAGGCGACGCGCTCGTTGGCCCGCCGGCACATCATCTCGTGGGCTCGCTCGGCGCTCCCGATCGCCCGCATGCAGTGGTGGATGCGGCCGGGGCCGAGCCGGTCCTGGGCGATCGCGAAGCCCGCCCCGCGCTCGCCCAGCAGGTTGGCGGCGGGCACGCGGCAGTCTTCGAAGCGGATCTCGCAGTGGCCGGGGCCGGAGGAGTGGCCCATCACCGGGATCGGCCGGACCAGGTTGAAGCCGGGGTTGTCGATCGGGACGATGATCATCGAGGCGCGGGCGTAGGGCGGCGCCTCGGGGTCGGTGATCACCATCGCGATCGAGAGCGCGGCGCCGACGGCGCCGGTGGTGAACCACTTGTGGCCGTTGATCACCCACTCGTCGCCCTCGAGCACGGCGGTCGCCTGCAGCAGGGTCGGGTCGGAGCCGGAGACCTCCGGCTCGGTCATCGAGAAGCAGGAGCGGGTCCGTCCCTCCAGCAGCGGCTCCAGCCATTGCTCGCGCTGCTCGGCGGTGCCGTGCTCGGCAAGGATCTCCATGTTGCCGGTGTCGGGCGCGGAGCAGTTGAAGACCATCGGCGCCGCCGCCGGGCTGCGGCCCATCTCCTCGCAGAGCAGGCCGTACTCCCAGTTCTTCAGCCCCGGTCCGAAGCGCTCGTCCGGCATGAACAGGTTCCAGAGGCCCTGTCCCTTCGCCTTCTCGCGGATCGCGGTCAGGTTGGCCGGGTAGGGAACACCGGGCGCGATCTCGGCGTCCATCGCCTCCATGATCTCGCGCTCCTGCGGGTAGTACTCGTCCTCGAGGAAGTCGAGGACGCGCTCGCGCAGTTCCACGACCTCAGGGCTGGGGCTGAAGTCCATCTGTTCTCTCCTCTTCCGACTTGGAGAAGGAACGCTATTTCATACCCTGCCTAGGGTCGGCGGTAGTGGACGAACAACTCGCTGTGTTCCTCCAAAATCCAGGCCAGCTCGAGCTCGGCGACGCCGTGCAGCGGGCCCTCGAGGATGCGCGGCGCCTCGCCGCCGGCGAGCTTCGGCGCAACGGTGAGGAAGAGATCGTCGACCAGGCCCTCGTCCTGCAGTTGGCGGTGCAGGTGCGGGCCGCCCTCGCAGATCAGGGCGCGGACTTCGTGCTCGGAGCGCAGCTGCCGCAGCGCCTCGGCGACGTCGACTGCCCCCTCGTGGCGGACCACCTGCACTGGGGTCGGGGTCTCCGGCGGCTCCGCCTCCGACGCGGTGAAGATCAGCACCCGCCCGCCTCCGTCGGTGAACAGCGGCGCGTCCCAGGGCAGGTCGAGGCGCCCGCTGACCAGCACTACCAGCGGGTTGGCGGGGAGTCCGTTGTCCTCCCGCCGCGCTCGCACCTCCGGGTCGGCGGCGATCCGCCCGTAGCGCTCGGCCCGCATCGTCCCGGCGCCGATCATCACCGCGTCGAAGCGGCCCCGCAGGCGCGAGAGCATTTCCGTGTCGGTGCTCGACCCGATCGGGCCGGAGACGCCGCCGATCGTCGCCCGGCCGTCGACCGTGGTCGCGAAGTTGACGGCGACGCGGGGGCGCTGCTCGGCCGGCTGCAGCCAGGGGCGGTAGCCGTCTAACTGCTCGGCGACCGTGGTCGGCCCGGCGTCTGGGAGCAGGCGCCGCATCGCGGGTCGGCTAGGAGTAGTCGTGCCAGCCGGCGAACTCGCGGCCGGCGAACTTCTGCAGGCCGGCGACGTCCTCGCCGAAGCGGGAGCGGACCGTCTCGAAGAGGTCGTCGGGCAGCTTCGGCTTCGGCGCCGGCGGCTTGTCCGGGTCGTGCACGACCTTCTCGACCAGCCAGCGCATCGACTCGGGCAGGCGGTCGAAGTTGCGGTCGAAGGAGCGCAGGCCGGGCAGTTTCACCAGCTTCTCCATCAGCTGGTATTTGTCGCCCTCCTTGGCGCTCGACTTCTCCCACTCGCGGTCGAACTGCTCGGAGGTGAAGTTCTCGTCGACGCCGGCGAAGACGAAGGCCTTGCGCATCGTCTCCTCGCGTTCGGTCTGCAGCTCCTCCTGCGTGATCACCTCGATCTGGGAGCGGTCGAAGCGCTCCAGGTAGGGCTGCAGCTGCATCCAGTACTTGGAGCGGTTCATGTAGGAGGAGTCGGGGTTGGACAGGACCTCGACCAAGTCGCCGGTCTCATAACCGGCGCCGGTGGCGTGCACCCAGTGGGAGAGGATCCGCTTGATCGGGTCCCGCACCATGTAGAGCAGACGGGCGTCGGGGCAGTTCTGCTTGATCCGCTCGGCGGCGCCCTCGAAGCGCGGCAGGTTCGTGTAGTGGGGCGATGACTCGCCGCGGACCTTGAAGCGGTCGTCGAAGCGGCTCGCGTACCAGTCGAGGCCGAGGTCCCAGTTCAGCTCCTCGACGAAGAAGTTCAGCTCCTTCGGCTTCGACATCTGGATTTCCGGATGCAGGCCGAGGTAGTGATGGATGCTGGTGGTGCCGCACTTGAGGCCACCGACGATGATGAAGTTGGGTAGCTGCGCGTGCCGTTTGCGGCGGCGTCGGAGGCGGCTCTTGCGGTCCGCCGTGTAGCGCTCGCGGGCACGCGCGCACATCGCCTCATCGGCTGGATCTGCGGCGGCATCGCGGGGCAGCGTGTGCGTGTCGGTGTCCGGCACGAGCGGGCTAGTGTAGCTGCGATGCCGTACGCGGACCTCGGATCCAACATCGATCACTTCTTCGAAGTCTCGGCGGAATTCTTCCGCCACCTCTCGGAGATCGAATGGACGCCGTTCGGGATCGCCCTTCTCTGCCTGCTGGGGATGCAGCTGGCGCGTGCCTGGGCCTGGCGCAACGTGCTCCGCGCCGCCTACCCGGCGCAGCCGATTCCCTTCCTGCCGCTGAGTGCTGCCTACCTCGCCGGCGCCGGCATCAACGCCGTTCTCCCGGCCCACGCCGGCGACGTCACCAAGGTCTTCCTGGTCAAACGCCAGGTGCCCGGCTCCTCCTACCCGGCCGTCACCTCCTCCTTCCTGGTCCAGACCGTCTTCGACACCACGGTCGGGGTGCTGGTCCTCTTCTACGCGATCAGCCAGGGGCTGCTGCCGCCGCTGCCGCGGATCCCCCACCTGCCGGCCTTCGAGATCTCCTTCTGGGCCGAGCACCCGAAGACGTTCTTCATCGTCGTCGCGGCGACGCTGATCGCGATCGCCGTTGGCATCTACATGCTCGCCCACCGGGTTCGTCGCTTCTGGGACCGGGTCAAACAGGGCGTGACGATCCTCCGCGAGCCGCGCCGCTACCTGCGCGAGGTCGCCGCCTGGCAGGGGCTCGGCTGGGTCGCCCGCTTCGCCGCCTTCTGGTTCTTCCTCGAGGCCTTCGGGATCGGCGGCTCGGTCGGCAACGTGATGCTGGTGATGAGCGTGCAGGCGATCGCCAACATCGTGCCCTTCACCCCCGGCGGTGCCGGCGCCCAGCAGGCGCTGCTGGTCGCGACCCTGACCGGCCCCTCGCGCACGGCCGTCCTCTCCTTCTCGGTCGGGACCCAGATCGCGATGGCGGCCTGGTCGGTCGTGCTCGGATTCGCCGCGATCCTGCTCGTCTTTAGGACCACTGACTGGCGCGGGCTGATCAAACAGGCTCAGGACGAGGCGGACAGGGAAAAGGTGGCGACGCCGAGCTCAGCTTGACCAGCCGGGGTATTGGCCTGGGACGTGCCACTGCCAGGGTGGGCGCTCGGTGGCCGGGAACTCGTAGTGGTTGCGGCCGGGAAGGGTCTCGAGCGGGACCAGGGCCGGGTCGTCTGCAAGCAGGAGCTCGGTGCCGCTGGCCGCCTCGACGTCGGCTTGGGTAGCGCGGCGGACGACGCGTACCCAGGCGAGCCCGGGCCGGTAGAGCCAGTAGGAGATCTCGACCCAGCCGAGGTCGCGGCGGCGGTCGGCGACCGCGGTGAAGGCGGTGGTGCGGCGGCCAGAGGCGGTGAGGTGAGGCCCGGCTGCGACGGCGCAGCTCGGGCGACGGCAGCGGCGGAAGTCGACCGGGACGAGCGGGGCGCCGTCGCGGCCCGGCAGGGCAAGCGGCGCTGGGGCGAGAGCCCGGACCGCTCGCGCCAGCGGCCAGCCGTAGGCGGGGACCAGCGGGTGGTGGTGGCAGGCGTCGGGCAGGCGCGGCGCGCAGCTCAGGCGCTTGCCGATCGCCCCTGCAAGACCGCGGCTGGCGTCGATCTCCCCACCGGCGGCGATCGCGGCGACGGCGGCTACCAGCAGCAGCGCCACCAGCACCGCCAGGCCGGCCTGCTCGACGCTGGCCGAGCCGCGCTCGTTGTCCCTCCCCGTTCGCATGCCTCGACGCTAGATCGCCGCGACGCACGGATGGCGCGCACGGAGTCGAGACTCCGTGCCGGCGAGCGCACATCTCTGCTTTCATGTCCCCGATGGAGGGCAGCCCCTTCAACCTCTTCGGCGACCCCGACGAGTTCCGCGCCCGTATGGAGGAGCTCTCGGAGCAGATGCAGTCCTCCCAGCGCGTCGCCTGGGCCGACAACGCGATCAAGCTGGCGGTGGAGATGACCGTCGCCTCGATCGGCCGGCTCGAGCTGACCGGCAACGCCGACGAGCAGGCGATGCAGGTCCGCGACGCGATCCGCGTCCTCTTCCCGGAGGCGGTCACCCTCGTGCGCGAGGCGCGCGAAGGTTTGAGCTAGCTCTAGAGGAGCTCCAGCTTCAGCTTGATCACGGCGCCGCGGCGGACGAGGCCGCCGGCCAGCTCGACGGGCAGCGCGAATATCGCCGCCGGGATCGCCAGCACCACCGTCGCGAGGGCGTCGATTCGCCGCTGCCATGGCTCCCGCGCTCGCGTCGCCTCTGCCTTGCCGAGGGCGCCGAGGGCGACGTCGTGGCCAAAGGTGACGCTGTTCAGCATCGTCTGCCAGGTCGTCGCCAGGCTCGCGCCCGGTGCCCAGCGGGCGGACTTGACGACCTGGTCGCGGCGGGCGGCCAGGCGCCGCACCGCCTCGACCGTGAACAGGTAGCGGCGGCCCGGTTCGAGCCCTGCCCAGCCGGCGCTGCCGAGCGAGCAGGCGTAGCTGGCGCGGTTGGCGATCCGCAGGCCGCCGTCGGCAGTGAGGCGGTCGAGCTCGCGCAGGGCCTCGTCGGGGCCGGCGGAGCGCCCCATGACCCCGAGCCCGCAGCTCTCGCAGCGGCTGACCGGGTCGCGCCGGGCGCCCCGTTCCCCCAGCCAGCCGAACAGCGGCTCGCCGCAGGCGGGGCAGGGGGGGTTGTCTGGACCGGCCCCCGCCTCGAGCGGAACGACAGGGGTGCGCTGCGTCTGGCTCATCGGCGATAGCGTACGGACCTTGAGGGGGACCCGAGAGCAGATCCTGGAGTGGGAGTCGCGCTGGTCGCTGCGCTCAGGCGCCGCCGCGCTGGTCGGCGTCGTCCTGCTGATCGTCTCCGCCGTCGTCATCTCCAGCGTCAGCGGCACCGGCGACGCCGAGCTGCTGCGCTCGGCCAACGAACACAGCTCCGACGTCACCCTCTCCGCCGTGTTCGAGGCGATCGGCTTCCTCTTCCTGATCCCGCCGCTCTACTTCCTCTTCCGGGCCGCGGTCGCGCGCAACCCGCAGATGCGGGCGCAGCTGGTCGGGCTGGTGATCGCGGCGCCGCTCTTCTTCTCGATCTCGGCGGTGCTCAACGCCACCGCCAGCAACGAGGCCGCCGATCAGTTCGTCGCCGGCGAAGCGAAGTCGACCCTGACCGCGAAGGAAGCGACCTCCGACTGCAAGTCCGACCTCAACGACCTCGGTGAGAAGGAGTTCGGCGAAGAATTCGACGCGGCCGGCAAAACGCCCCAGGCCGACTGCCTCGAGACCAAGGTCGCCGACGACGAAGCGACCAACGCGCTGACCGAATCCTCGACCCACGGCGCCGCCATCGGCTTCGGCCTCGGCGGCCGTATCGGCCTCGCCATCGCCCTCTTCTACACCTGCCTCAACGCGATGCGAGTCGGCCTGCTCAGCCGCTTCTGGGGCTCCCTGGGCATGGCCCTGGGCGTCGCCGCCCTGCTCCTCCTGGTCCAGTTCACCCTGATCTTCTTCCTCTACCTGGGCATCCTGCTGATCGGAAGACTCCCGAGCGGGAGACCTCCTGCGTGGGAAGCGGGAGAAGCGGTCGCTTGGCCCACTCCGGGCGAGAAAGCTGCGGCTGAAATGGCCCCCTCCGACCCTGAAGCCATAGACGTCGATTCAACCGAGAAACGCAAGCGCAAGGATCGCGGCGCGGGTCAGTCCGAGTAGGGCTGAAGCGTCTTGTACTTTTTTGGCGCTCCCCGCCTCGGACGGCCGTAGCCGTCCCACAAAAAAGTTAAGCGAAAGTCCTACTCGGACTGACCCGCGCTGACTCGCTTGCCGTGAGTGCGAATCTCGCTCAGGATGCGCTCTAGGCGAGGCTCGGCTGAGGTGTCGACGTGGGTCATCGTTGCTGCGATGCCGGGGTGGACAGCTGCGATGCGGTCGTGCATGGCTTGGGCGACCGCGCGGTAGCTGGGATGGCCCTCGCGGCCTGAGCGGAGCTCGATTAGGTGCATTGCCTCGCGGGCGTTTAGGTCGAGGGTGAAGCGGATGCGGTAGGCGAGGCTTAGGGCGTAAGGGGCGAGGTCCTGATGGCCGGCGGTGACCAGGCGCTCGTACTCAGAGCGGGAGATTTCCAGGCCGCGCTCGAACTCCTCGCCGGCGCCCGCTTCGCGGACCTCGTCGGGGACTCCGGCGCCGAGGTCGGGTCCCAGCTTTTGCCACTGGCAGGTCAGCATCCGGTGCCGCTGCAGGTCGCGGAAGGCGCCGTAGTCGGAGACGATCTCGAAGCGGTAGCGGAGCGCCTCGAAGCCGCGGCCGGGGCGGTGGCGGCGGTTGGTTCGCTCGCCGATCGTGGCGGCGAGGAGGGCCGCGCGCTCGTCGCGGTCGAGAACGTCGATGCGGGCGAGGATCTCGGTCTCCGGCGCGGTCGAGGACTCGAACAGGCAGGAGGCGAGCAGGTCCTCTTCGGAGCCGTCGACGTGGATAAGGTCGACCGAGGGGGCGTCGTCGCCCTCGCCACGGCGGTCGAGGCCCAGCCGCGCCACCCACTCCTCGGTCCGCTCGCGGCGCTGCGCCAGGTAGGAGATCCACTCGCCGCCGCGGTCGGGCCGGTCGACCCGGGAGACGAAGCTCGGCATAACCCGCTGCAGCTCGGTCAGGATCATCCCGCCGTACTCGCGCGCCTCCGGCAGCGGCGAGGCCATCAGCCGCATCACCAACTGCTCGTAGGCCTGGCCGGAGGCGTAGATGCCGACGTGGCTGAGGGTCGCCGCCGGCAGCAGGCCGCGCAGCAGGTCCAGCGCCTTGGCCCGGATCGAGCGCTGCCAGGGCCCCTCCGGTTCGCCCTCTCCGCGCGGCCAGCGCGTCGCCGCCCAGGCCTCGACCGCGGTCAGCGAGCGCGAGTAGATCGCGAACAGCTCGTCCATCGCGGCGGCGAACTCGGGGCCGAGCTGCTCGTCGCGGTAGAAGCGGTAGCCGCCGCCGGGCAGCGGCTGGTCGTAGGGGATGTAGCGGGTCGACTGCTCCAGGTAAGCGGCGAGGCGACCGCGCTGCAGCACCTTGGTGAGCACGTTGGAGACCCACTCGCAGGCGATGTGGGCGCCCCCGACCTGGGCGATCGAGTCGTCCCCGTAGCCGAGGAAGACGCGCTCGTACAGCTGGGCCGCCCGCGCCCCCTCCTCGTCGTCGAAGGGCCTGCCGCCGCTCGGCGCGTCGGCCGCGAACTCTTCGAGATAGAGCCGCCGGACCGTCCCGGAATACCGCGAATAGCGGGCAAAAAGCGCTCCCTTGACGGTCTCCGGCAGGTTGACGAGGGCAAAGACCGGGCGCTCGAGATTGGTGAAGTGGGGGGCGAGAAGCGCCCGCTCCTCGGGGCTGAAGTCTTCGACCGGATAGCGCACCCGCGCATCGTAGTGACGAGGGGAGACGCGGCCGGCCCGGCTGCATATCCTCTCGGTCATCGAACAAACGTCCAGACCCGAGGAGATGACCGCAGGACTCCCTTCAAACAGCCCATCCAGCCAACGCCCGCTCAGCCCAGCGCTGCTGCTCGCGGCGCTGCTGGCAATTGGCGTCGGGCTATTGGCACCGCTCCTGCTCGGCTCCTTCTCCGGGACCCAGGCGCTGATCCTCTCGTTGGTCGAGGCGGCCTGCCTCGTTGCCGTCGCCGCCGGGATCGTCGCCCTGGTGCGGCGGCTCCGGGCCAGCCACGAGGCGCTCTGGGCGCAGGCTCGGCGCGACGAGCTGACCGGGGTCGGCAACTACCGCGCCCTGCACGAGCGGCTGCTGGAGGAGATCGCCCGCCACCGCCGCCACGGGCGCGAGTTCGCCCTCGTCCTACTCGACCTCGACGGCTTCAAGCAGGTGAACGAGCGCCACGGCCACCTCGAGGGCGACCGCCTGCTGGCCGAGATCGGCGCTTCGCTGCAGGCTGAGACCCGGGCCGAGGACTCGGTCTTCCGCCAGGGCGGCGACGAGTTCGCCGTGATCGTGCCCGAGGCCAACGCCGAAGAGGCCGGCGAGGTCGCTGCCCGCCTGCGCGATTGCGTCGCCCACCGCGGCTTCGGCTCCGACGAGGAGCGACCGGTCTCGGCCGCCGCCGGGTACGCGATCTACCCCGTCGACGGCACCCGGCCGGAGGACCTGATGCGCTTCGCCGACGTCGACCTCTTCGCCGCCAAGCGCGGCAGCCGCTCGGGCTAGGCGCCGCCGCCGCCCGGGGGCGCCGCCATCAGCTCGACCCGGTGCCCGCCGGGGGTGAGGGCCAGGGCCCGCGGCACGCCCCAGTGCTCGCGCCGGCGCTCGACCTCGAAGCCGTGCTCTCGCAGCCGCTCGATCGCCTCCTCGAAGTCCGGCGCGATCACCGCCAGGTGGGCGCGCTCGGGCACGGTCGGATCCTCCTCGTGCATCAGGTGGACCTGGAATCCCTCCCGCTCGACCCAGGTGAAGCCCTGCGCCAGCGAGGGCGGCGGCTCGACCTGATCGAAGCCGAGTAGCCCGAAGAACTCGACCGCGCGCGGGACGTCCGCGGGCGCGATCTCGATGCCGACGTGCTGGATCACCAGGGGGGCGAGATTAGGGGACCCCAGACCTTGGGGCGGCAGATGCCTGTGATCGAGCGAAACATATTGTCTGCTAGCTTGGAGGACGAGATGGAGCAGGGACGCGAGAACTGGACGGATCCCCGGATCGACGACCTCGACGATCGAGTCAAAGACCTGGGAGGGCGAATGGATGCGGGCTTCGCCCGGATGGACGGGCGCTTCGCCCAAATGGACGGGCGCTTCGCCCAAACGGATGCGCGAATGGATGCGGGCTTCGCCCAGGTCAACGGACGCATCGACGCCTTTCAGCGCACGATGATGCAAATCGGCGGCGGCGTCATCGCGGCGCTGATTGCGCTCATCGCCACCCAGCTCTAGCCCCTCAGATCAGCAGCGATCCGAGCGCGACGAGGACGACGATCGTCGTCGACCAGGCGACCGCCTCGGCGGTGATCTCCATGTCGAGCCCGTAGACGTGGGCGACGATCATCGAGTTGACCCCCGCTGGCATCGCCGCGATCAGCCGGTAGGCGGCGGGCAGGTCGACCAGCGGGGCGGCCAGCAAGATCAGGAGCCCGGGGGCGATCGCCAGTCGCGCCGCCACCGCCAGCACCACCGGCCGGGTCAACTTCGGCGGCAGCGGCAGCTCGCCGTGTTCGGCGTTCTCGGCCAGGGTGGCGCCGACCGCGAAGAACCCGATCGGCAGGATCGCGATCACCAGCGCCTGCGAGAGGTCGACGAGGATGTCCGGGGCCAGCGCCTTCGGCGCCAGCAGGCCGGCGACCGCCGCGTAGAGCGGCGGGTTGCGGGTGAAGAAGGCGCGCACGCGCTGCCGCGGGGTCTCGCCCGCCCGCGTCCCGAAGGCCGCGCCGACCGCGAAGGCGCCGAGCAGCAGCGAGGGGGCGCAGACGAGGACGTCGAAGAGGACCGCGGTCGAGAGCTCGTCGCGGCCGAGCAGGGCCACGGTCAGCGGGTAGCCGAGGTAGGCGCTGTTGATCGCCAGCACCGCGCAGACGACCGAGCCGACCTGGGGGCGGGACAGCTTGAGGCCGCGGCTGGCGACGAGGCCGGCGAAGACCGCGGTCAGCCCGACCGAGACGAGGCCGAGCAGGATGCCCAGCGCGTGGTCGACGTCGAGGCTCGAGGCCGCGAGGTTGAAGAAGACGACCGGCGGGATCAGCACGTAGAGGACGACGGTCAGCGCCCGTCGCGACCCGTAGGCGACCGCGTCGGGTCGACGGCGCTCGGCCCAGATCCCAACAGCGACGGAGACCGCGATCACCGCGGTGGTGAGGAGGACGCCCATCTCGGCGCGAGCCTAGTGGGGACTAGAAGAGTGAGGCGCCGGCGTGGGCGGCGAACTCGACCAGCGGCTGCGGGACGATGCCGAAGAAGACCGTCGCGGCCGCGGCCAGCAGGGCCGGCACGACGAGGTTGAGGCGACGGCCGGCGTCGGGGTCGACCGGGTCCGCCTCGGGCGCGGCGCCGGCGATCGCCGGGGTGCCACCGGGGGCGGTCTCGCTGCTCGGCCGCATCCACATCGCCGCCACCACCGGCAGGTAGTAGGCGAGCGAGATCATCGTCCCGATCGCGATGAAGACGGCGAGCCAGGTGTAGTCGCCTTCGACCAGGGCCTCGATCAGGTAGAGCTTGCCGATGAAGCCTGCGGTCGCCGGCAGTCCGGCCAGGGCCAGCATCGAGATCGTCAGCGGCCAGGCGAGCAGCGGCCGCTCGGCGCCGAGCCCGCGGACCGCGCGCATGCTGTCGCCGAACGGGGTCTCGCGCTCGCGGGCGACGATCACCGCGAAGGCGGCCATGTTCATGAAGGCGTAGCAGGCGAGGTAGAAGACCAGCGAGCTGGCGCCGGACTCCGAGGCGACGACGACCCCGCCGAGCATGTAGCCGGCCTGGGCGACTCCGGAGTAGCCGAGCATCCGCTTCAGCGAGTCCTGGCCGAGCGCGCCGACGTTGCCGACGACGATCGAGACCGCGGCCAGCACCGCCAGGGCCGGCTGCCACTCGTCGACCTGGGGGCTGAGGGCGACGTCGAAGAAGCGCAGGAAGACGGCGAAGGCCGCGGCCTTGGTCGCCACCGCCATGAAGCCGGTGATCGGGGTCGGCGCCCCCTGGTAGACGTCGGGAGTCCACTGGTGGAAGGGGGCGATCGAGGTCTTGAAGGCAAGCCCGACCGCGGCCATCGCGATCCCGATCAGAATCAGCGGGTCGCCCAGCATCCCGTCTTTGGCGATGCCCTTGGCGATCCCCTCGAACCCGGTCGAGCCGGTGCCGCCGTAGAGGAAGGCCATCCCGTAGAGCAGCGTCGCCGAGCCGAGCGAGCCGACGATCAGGTACTTCAGCCCCGACTCCAGCGAGCCCTCGCGGCGCAGGTTGGTCGCGCAGAGGATGTAGAGCGGGATCGAGAGGGTCTCGATCGCGACGAAGAAGGTGACCAGGTTCTGCGCCTGGGCCAGCAGCACCATGCCCAGCACCGAACCGATCAGCAGCGCGTGGTACTCGCCTGAGCCGGCTTCCTCGACGGCGCTGTCGCGAACCGAGATCAGCACGCAGAAGGCGGCGGTGAGGATCGCGATCAGCGAGATCGAGATCGCCAGGTCGTCGAGCCGCAGCGCCCCGGTGATCAGGTCCTTCGACTCGCCCCACTGCCAGATCAGGAGGCCCGCGGCCGCGGCCAGGGTCAGCAGCGTCAGCCCCGGCGCACTCCGCTTCAGTGGCTTGAAGACGCCGCTGAGCAGGACGACGCAGAGGCCGACCGTGAGCGCGATGATCGGCGAGATGCCGGCGTAATCGATGTGCGGCTCGTGGAAGTTCATTTTTTCGCCAACTGCGCTTCGGGGGCGTCGCCGCCGGTGACGCCGGCGACAGTCTGCTGCACGGTCGGCGCGGTGCGGTGGAGGATCAGCTGCGGGTAGAGGGCGAGGGCGAGGATGCAGAGGACCAGCGGCGCCAGCACGATCCCGTCGCGGAAGCCGATCTCACGCGAGGCGATCCCGTCCGGCTTACGGTTGTGCATCGTCGCCTGGTACATGCGCAGCGCGTAGTAGGCCGACATCGCGACCCCGCTGATGGCGATGAAGGCGAAGACGATCTTCTCCTGGAAGAGGCCGTTGAGGATGTAGAACTCGCCGACGAAGTTGGCCGAGCCCGGCATCGCCAGGGTCGCCAGGGCGACGATCAGGAAGAGCGCGGCCAGCACCGGCGCCCGCAGCGCCATCCCGCCCATCTTGCGGATGTCCTCGGTCCCGGTCCGCTCGACCAGAATCGCGACGATCACGAACAGCGGCGCGACCACGAGGCCGTGGTTGACCATCTGCAGGATCGCCCCGTCGGCGCCGTCGGCCCGCAGGGCGAAGATCCCGGCGGTGATGAAGCCGAGCTGCGCCACCGAGGAGTAGCCGGCGATCAGCCGCACGTTGGTCTGGGTGAAGGCCATCACCGAGCCGTAGAGGATCGAGGCCAGGGCGATGACCAGGATCACCTCCTGGAATTCGACCGTGGCGTCGGGGAACAGCGGCAGCACCACGCGCAGGAAGCCGTAGGCGCCGACCTTGGCGAGGACGCCGGAGAAGACCACCAGCGCCGGCAGCGGCGCCGCCCGGTAGGCGTCCGGCATCCAGCCGTGCAGGAGGAAGGCCGGCATCTTGACCAGGAAGGCGGCCGCGAAGAACCAGAAGATCCAGCGCTGGCTGCCGGTGCCGATGCCCTGCTGCGCCAGCTCGGCGATCGAGAAGGTGAGGTGGCCGCCGTCGGCCGAGAGGATCGCCGTCGCCACCGCTGCCACCAGCATCAGCAGAGAGCCGATCAGGGTGTAGACGATCATCTTCAGCGTCGCCGCCGGCGCCGTCATCCCACCCTCGTTCGTGCGGTCGTGGCCCCAGGCGCCGAAGAGGAAGTAGAACGGGACCAGCATCAGGTCGAAGAAGAGGACAAAGAGCAACAGGTCCTGGGCGAGGAACGAGCCCAGGGTCGCGGTCTCGGCGACCAGCATCAGGAAGAAGAAGAGCTGCGGGCGCTCCTGCTCGCGGAAGGCGGCGAAGGCGATGCCGCCGACCCAGAGCACCGTCGTCAGCGCCACCAGGAAGAGGTTGAGGCCGTCGATGCCGAGGCTGTAATCGACGCCGAGGCCGGAGATCCAGGTGACGTCGACGGTGTCCTGCAGGCCGGAGTTGCCGCTGTCGAAGCCGGCGACGGTGCCGATCGCGATCCCGAGCGTGACCAGCGCGCCCAGCGTCGCCCACCAGCCGGTCGCCCGCTTCGGCAGGAAGAGGCCGACGATGCCGAAGGCGAGGGGGGTCCAGAGCAGTGAGTTGATCATGAGCTGGCGATCAGGAAGTAGAGGGCGAGCCCGGCAAAGCCGGCGATCAGGAGCAGGGCGTAGCTGCGGACGAAACCGTTCTGGACGACGCGGACCAGGGCTCCGGCGCCGCGCACGGTCTCGCCGGTCCCGGTGACCAGCCCGTCGACGACAAAGCGCTCGAAGACGCGGTTGGCGAAGCGGCCGACCGCCAGCGCCGGGCGGACCACGAGGACGTCGATCAGCTCGTCGAAGTACCACTTGTTTGAGAGGAAGGTGTGGAGCGGGCCGAAGCGGCGGATCAGCGCCGCCGGCGTCTCCGGCCGCACGATGTAGAGCCAGTAGGCGATGCCGATCCCGGCGATCGCGATCGCCGCGCCGATCGCCAGGCCGAACCAGGAGGCGCCGACCGAGGGCACGATCGCCGCCAGCGGCGAGTCCTCGAAGGTCGGCTCGAGGAAGTGGGTGATGACCTCGTCGACGCCCGGCACCTGGACCAGTCCGCCGAACAGGGCGAGGAAGGCGAGCACGCCCATCGCGGCCTTCATCGGCCAGGTCTGCTCGGCGATGTGGTGCTCGGAGCCGGGGAAACCGATGTCGGTGTCCTCCTCTTCGCCGCTCGCCGGGTTGAACGGGTGGGCGTGGTGGACGTGGCCGGTGTCGATCAGCTCCTGTGCCTCCGGGCACGGCTTGCCGGGGAGGACGCGGAAGATCAGGCGGAAGGTGTAGATCGCGGTCAGCAGCGCGCCGAAGTAGCCGAGCACGGTGAAGATCAGGTACATGCCGCCGCGCTCGGTCGCGTAGGCGAGGATCTCGTCCTTGGAGAAGAAGCCGGAGGTGCCAGGGAAGGCGGCGAGGGCGAGGCCGCCGCAGAGCATCGTCGTCGAGGTGAACCGCATCGCCTTGCCGAAGCCGCTCATCTTGTCGATGTTCTGCTCGTTGGCCATCGCGGCGATGATCGAGCCGGCGGCCATGAACAGCAGCGCCTTGAAAAAGGCGTGGGTCATCAGGTGGAAGAGGCCGGCGCTGTAGGCGCCGATCGAGACGCCCATGATCATGTAGCCGATCTGGCTCATCGTCGAGTAGGCGATCGCGCGCTTGAGGTCGGTCATCACCAGGGCGATCGTGCCGGCGACCAGGAGCGTCGCCAGGCCGACGAAGGCGGCGACGTCGGCGGCGGTCGGGGCGAGCTCGAAGAGCACGTGGGTGCGGGCGATCAGGTAGACGCCGGCGGTCACCATGGTCGCAGCGTGGATCAGCGAGGAGACCGGCGTCGGGCCCTCCATCGCGTCCGGCAGCCAGGTGTGGAGCGGCAGCTGCGCCGACTTGGCGAAGGCGCCGACCAGCAGCAGCAGGCAGATCGCGGTGACGGTCCATTCGTTGGTGCTGAAGACCTCCGGCGCCCGCTCGAAGACGACGCCGTAGTCGAAGCTGCCGACCTCGCGGAAGATCAGGAAGGCGGCGAGCACGAGGCCGATGTCCCCGACGACGTTGATCACGAAGGCCTTCATCCCGGCCTTGGTCGCGGTCGTGCGCCGGTACCAGAAGCTGATCAGCGCGTAGGAGGCGAAGCCGACGAAGGCCCAGCCGACGATCAAGAGGACGAAGTTGCCGGCGAGGACGAGGACCAGCATCGAGAAGACGAAGAAGTTGAGGTAGCTGAAGAAGCGGTGGTAGCCCTCGTCTGACTGCATGTAGCCGTAGGAGTAGAGGTGGATCAGGGTCGAGACCCCCGTCACCACCAGGACCATGAACAGCGAGAGCGGGTCGACGTAGATGCCGAGCTGGATGTCGAGGCCGCCGGCTGAGGCGTAGGTCCAGAGCGAGGAGGCGTGGTGCTGTGCCTCAGCCGGGTCGTCGAGAAGGTTGAGCAGGGCGGCGATGCCGCAGAGGAAGGCGAGCCCTATCGAGGCGGTGCCGATCACGCCGGCGAGCTTCTGCGGCAGCACCTTGAAGCCGAGGGCGATCGCGATCGACCCCAGCAGCGGCAGCAGCAGGACCAGCCAGGCCCAGGCGGTGGCGCTCATCCGCGCAGCTCCCTGAGGTCATCGACGTCGAGCGGCAGCTTGCGGCGGAAGATCGCGACGATCAACCCGAGGCCGACGACGACCTCGCAGGCGGCGATCACCATCACCACGATCGCGAACACCTGACCCTCCTGGTTGCCGACCATGCGGCTGAAGGCGACCAGGGCCAGGTTGCCGGCGTTCAGCATCAGCTCCAGGCAGAGCAGGATCACCAGCGGGCTGCGCCTGATCAGGATCCCGGACGCGCCCGTTGCGAACAGCAGCGCGGAAAGGACGATGTACCACTCGATGTTCACGCGGTCTCCCTTTTGCGACCGGCGAGGACGATCGCGCCGACCGCCGCCAGCAGCAGGAGGATCGAGGAGGCCTCGAAGGGCAGCAGGAACCTCTCCAACAGCAGGCGGCCGATCGCTGCTGGGTCGCCGAAGCCGGGGCTGACCTCGGGCCCGTGGGTGCCGAGCGCGAGCAGGGCGGAGGAGAGGACGGCGACCGAGAGCTCGATGAAGAGGGCGATCGCCAGCAGCGGGGCGAGCAGGCGCTGGCCGGGGATCGGCTCCCAGGCCGACTCGCCGTCGCCGCCGACGTAGGCGACGACGAAGACGTAGAGGACCATCACCGCGCCGGCGTAGACGACCACCTGGGCGGCGGCGACGAAGGCCGCGGTGAGCAACAGGAAGAGCGCCGCCAGCGAGAACAGGTGGACGATCAGCGCCAGCACGCTGAAGAAGGGGTTGCGCAGGGCGACGACGGCGATCGCGCCGCCGAGCGCTCCGATTGCGGAGAAGAAGAACAGCACCGCTTCCACTGCTATTCCTCCTCGCTTTTCAGCGGGGTGCGCTCGATCGCCTCGGCCAGCAGCATCTCCTTGGTGAAGATCAGGTCGGCGCGGTCGTAGTCGGCCATCTCGTAGTCGTGGCCCATCGTGATCGCGTCGAAGGGACAGGCGATCTCGCAGTAGCCGCAGAAGATGCAGCGCGAGAGGTTGATCTCGTAGACGGCGGCGTAGCGCTCGCCGGCGGAGACGCGGTCGCCGGGGATGTTCTCGGCGGCGACGACGCGGATGCAGTCGGCCGGGCAGGCGGCGGCGCAGAGCGAGCAGCCGACGCATTTCTCCAGGCCGGTGTCCTCGAACTTGTGCAGTTTGTGGCGGCCGCGGAAGCGCGGGTAGACCGGCGTCTTCTCCTCCGGGTACTGGATCGTCAGCGGGCCCTCGATCAGGCGCGCCATCGTCGTCTTCAGGCCGCGCAGGGTCTCGCCGAAGGCGCGGTAGGCGCCGCCGACGCCGCCCGGCTCGGGCCCGCGCTGCACCTCGACCACCTCGATCGAGTCCAGATAGGAGGCCGATTTGGGATCGAAGCTCACGTCACCACCACCAGGACCGCGGTGACCAGCACGTTCAGAGTCGCCAGCGGCAGCAGCACTTTCCAGCCGAGGCTCATCAGCTGGTCGTAGCGCAGCCGCGGCAGCGTCGCCCGCACCCAGATGAAGACGAGCACCAAGCCGATCATCTTGGTCAGCATCCAGATCGGGTCGAGGAAGCTGGGGCCGGGGCCCATCCAGCCGCCGAGGAAGATCGCCGCGGCGATCCCGGAGACGACCAGGATCTCCATGTATTCGACCAGCAGGAAGGAGCCGAAGCGCATGCCGCCGTACTCGGTCATGAAGCCCTGCACGAGTTCGGCGTCGGCCTCGGGCATGTCGAACGGGGTGCGGTTGGTCTCGGCGAAGCCGGCCAGCATGAAGATCCCGAAGCCGACGATCTGGGGCACGATGTACCAGACCTCGCCCTGGGCGTGGACGATGTCGACCAGCGAGAGCGAGCCGGCCATCATGATCGCGCCGAGCAGGGCCAGGCCCATCGAGACCTCGTAGGAGATCAGCTGCGCGGCCGAGCGCATCGCCCCGAGCAGGCTGTATTTCGAGCCCGAGGACCAGCCGCCCAGCAGCAGGCCGTAGAAGGCGATCGAGCCGACGGCAAAGAAGTAGAGGATCCCGATCGGGACGTCGATCCCGTAGAGGCCGACGCCGTCCTGGACGTCGCCCCAGGGGATGATCGCCAGCGCCAGCACGCCCGAGATCACTGGCAGCAGCGGGCCGAGGATGAAGAGGGTCGAGATCGCGTTCGCGGGGCGGAAGGACTCCTTGGAGATCAGCTTGCCGACGTCGGCAAGGGGCTGCAGGAGGCCGAAGGGGCCGACGCGGTTGGGGCCGTAGCGGTGCTGGAAGCGGCCGATCAGTTTGCGCTCGACCACGGTCAGGATCGGGAGGACGCCGAAGATCACGGCGAAGATGACTATGGACTTGACGATCATGATCCAGGTGGCTTCGGCGAAGCCGGTCTCGGCGAACGGCAGCATCAGGCCTGGACCTCGCTGAGCTTCTGGATCTCGACACGTATAGGGCCGCCGTTGAGGAGGGCGTTGGCGTTGTCGCTTTCCAGGCCCTCGGCTAGGAAGCAGGTGCCCTCGGTGATTCGTTCGCGGATCTGGACTTGGGCCTCGAGGCTCGAGCCGTTCTGGCTGACGCGGACTTTGTCGCCGCTGCGCAGGTTCAGGCGCTCGGCGTCGGGCAGGGAGAGCTCTAGGCGCTGTTGGGGCTGGAGGAACTTCAGAGGGGGGTTGAGCTCGGTGATGGGGCCGGCCCAGAGGTCGCGGTACGTGCCCAAGTGCAGGGACCCGTCCGGGGCTGACTCTGGGGACGCGACTCCGCGAGGTTTGGATGCGGCCTCCGACGGGGGTTGCGGCGCTCCGCGCTGAGTGTCCCCAGAGCCAGCCCCGGACGGGTCCCCGGAGCTCGGGGCGTTCGCGGCGGAGGGGGTGTCCTGCCAGCGAACTCCGCGGCCGCCGATGTCGGCCTCGTCGATGGAGGCGTAGAACGGGACGGCTGCTCTGAGAGCGGCGAAGGCGGAAGGTTGGGAGTCGATTCCCGTGGTGAGGCCAAGGGACGCGGCGAGGTCGGAGAGGACGGTGATGTTGGGGCGGATGTCTCCGGGGCGGGAGGCTGAGGGACGGACGCGCTGGAGGCGGCCGTCTGGGTGCGTGATCGTGCCGTCTTTCTCGGCGTGGGTCTCCAGGGGGAAGACGACGTTGGACTTGGCGGTGGTGGCGTTCTCGTGCATGGAGAAGGTGACGACGAAGTTTGCGGCGGTGATGGCGGACTCCCAGGCCGGGGTGTCGGGGAAGTCGCGGAGGGGGTCTACGCCGAAGAGGATTAGGGAGGTGATTTCGCCGGACTCCAAAGCGGCTCGGATCTCCTCCGTTGACATGCCGGCCGTGGTCTCGGAGAGGCCGGGGCCGGCGTCGGGGAGGCAGCCGGACTCGCGGAGGCCTCGGGCGTTGGTGGTGTCGGGGATTTCCAGGTGGCCGGAGCCGTCCGTGTCGGCGAGGCCGAGCGCGGCTGCGAGGTCGAGGAGGGACTCGGCGGCGCTTTCTTCGCGGGCGATGCGTTCGCCCCAGAGGACTACGACGGTGCCCGCGTTTCGAAGCGTCTCGGCCATTGGGGTGCCGACGTTCTCGGTGCCGTTGAGGGCGGCGGCTAGCTCGGCGGTGAAGTGGGCGCCCTGGCCGGGGGCGAAGCGGGCTATTGCCTCGGCGCCGCCGTCGAGTGCGGTCGGGCGCTCGGTGGCGACCAGCAGCTTGGCGCCGTTGCGGCGGATCGCCTTGCGGACGCGCAGGTCGAGGATCGGCGAGCTGTGCAGGGGGTCGGTACCGAGCACGAGGATCGTGTCGGCGCTGTCGATGTCGCGAACCTTGGCCGAGATCTGCGGCTGTGCGAGCCGCACCAGCTCCGGCCGTCGCGGGCCGCGCGAGGGGCGCGAGTCGATGTGGGCCGAGCCGAGCGCGTCGCGGACGATGCGTCCGACCAGGAAGCCCTCCTCGTTGGAGGCGTCGCCGACGATCGCCGCGACCTTGCCGCCGGCCGCCGCCAGCCCCTCGGCCGCTGCCGCGATCGCCTGCTCCCAGCCGGCTGCGGCGCCGCCCTTGAGGCGCGGGCTGTCGACCCGCTCGGCGGCGTCGAACATCTCGAAGCCGTAGCGGCCGCGGTCGCAGAGCCAGCCGTCGTCGACCTCGGCGTTGTCGCGGGTCACGACCCGTTTCACCTTCTCGTCGCGGATCGTGAAGCTGACGTTGCACTGGCTCGGGCAGAGCGTGCAGACCGAGCCGGCCTGCTCGATGTCCCAGGGCCGGGCGCGGAAGCGGTAGGTGTAGTTGGTCAGCGCCCCGACAGGGCAGATGTCGGTGATGTTGCCGTGGAAGGGGGCGACGTAGGGGCGGTCGTCGAAGGTGCCGACGAAGGTGCGGTCGCCGCGCTCCAGCAGCTGCAGCTGCGCGTCCTCGGAGATCTCCTGGCTGAAGCGGACGCAGCGGTAACAGAGGATGCAGCGCTCGCGGTCGATCGCGACCAGCGGCGAGAGTTCGACCGGCTTCTGGAAGTGGCGCTTTTCGTCGATCACCCGGCTTTTCCCTGGGCCCCAGCCCTGCGTGATGTCCTGCAGCGGGCACTCGCCGCCTTTGTCGCAGACGGGGCAGTCGAGCGGGTGGTTGACGAGCAGGAACTCGACCACCGCGCTTTGGGCCTCTTTGACCTGCTCGGTGCGGGTGTGGACGACCATGCCGTCGCGGACCGGGGTCGAGCAGGAGGTCTGCAGTTTCGGGATCCCCTCGATCTCGACCAGGCACATGCGGCAGGCGCCGACCGGGTCGCCGAGTTTCGGTTCGTAACAGAAGACCGGGATCTCGACGTCGCCCTTGCGAGCGGCGTCGTGCAGCATCTCGCCCTCGGTCGCGGCGATCTCGCGACCGTCGACGGTGATCGTCACCTCGCGGCTCATACGGACGCTCCCAGGGTCTCGGGCGCGCCCTGCACGGCGGCGAAGGGGTCGGCGGCCTCGGCCATCACCTGCTCGAACTCGGGCCGGAACTTGTTCACCATCGCCGAGACCGGCATCGCCATCGAGTCGCCGAGCACGCAGAGGCAGTGGCCCATGATGTTCTGCTGGACCGAGCTGATGATGTCGAGGTCCATCGGCGTCGCCTCGCCGCGCACGACCCGCTCCAGCATCTTCACCGTCCAGTTGGTGCCCTCGCGGCAGGGCGTGCACTTGCCGCAGGACTCGTGGTGGTAGAAGCGCGCGGTCCGCAGCGCCATCTGCGGGATCGAGACGCGGTCGTCGGCGACGATGATCGAGCCGGAGCCGAGCATCGAGCCCGCCTCCGCCATCGCCTCGAAGCTGTAGGGCAGGTCGAGCTCGGCCGGGGTGAGGACCGGGGAGGAGGAGCCGCCGGGGTAGAAGGCCTTGACCTCGTGGCCCTCGTCGGGGCCGCCGGCGAGGCCGAAGATCAGCTCCCGCAGCGGCATGCCCAGCTCGACCTCGTAGTTGCCGGGGCGGCGCACGCCGCCGGAGATCGAGACCACCTTGGTCCCCGGGGACTGCTCGGTGCCGAAGCCCTTGAACCACTCGGCGCCGTGGGCGACGATCCGCGGCACGTTGGAGAGGGTCTCGACGTTGTTGATCAGGGTCGGCCCGCCGTAGAGGCCCTGCACGGCCGGGAACGGCGGCTTCAGGCGCGGGTTGCCGCGCTTGCCCTCGAGCGCGTCCAGCAGCGCCGTCTCCTCGCCGCAGATGTAGGCGCCGGCGCCGCGGTGGACAACCAGCTCGAGGTCGCGGTGGCTGCCGAGGATGTTGGTCCCCAGGTAGCCGGCCGCGTAGGCCTCGGCCACGGCGGCGTCGAGGATGTCGGCCTGCTCGGCGTACTCGCCGCGGATGAAGATGAAGGCGTGGCCGGCGTCGGCGGCGAGGGCGGCGATCGCGATCCCCTCGATCAGCTGATGCGGGTTGCGCTGCATCAGCTCGCGGTCCTTGAAGGCCCCGGGCTCGGACTCATCCGCGTTGCAGCAGAGGTACTTGGCCATCTCGCCGCGGGGCAGGAAGGAGGCCTTTTTGCCCATCGAGAAGCCGGCGCCGCCGCGGCCGCGCAGGCCGGAGTCTTCGAGCTCCTTGAGGATCTCGTCCTGCTCCATCTCGCGGTAGGCCTTCTCCAGCGTCGCGTAGCCGCCGTAGCCCTTGTAGCCGTCGATCGTGCGCAGCGCCGGGTCCTCGGCGTGCTCGAGCAGGATCCGGGTCTCGCGCGGATCAGCCATTCGAGCCTCCCTCGGCCGGCGGGCGGCCGCCGGGCAGGTCGGCGGCCAGCGGCCGCTCGGCCAGCGCCTTAGCCGGCAGCACCTCGGCCCCGGCCTTGACCTGCTCGATCGCGGTCCCGGCCTCGGCCGCCTCCAGCGGGCCGTAGTAGCGCTGGTCGATCGAGGCCATCGGGGCGATGTCGCAGGCGCCGAGGCACTCGAAGCCGGTCACGTAGATGTCCTCGTCGCCATCGGCGGCGGCGCGGAAGGCGTCGAGCAGCTCGTCGCCGCCGCGCATCCAGCAGCTGATGTTGGTGCAGACCTCGATCCGGTGGCTGCCGACCGGCTCGGTGTGCAGCAGGTCGTAGAAGCTGGCGACCGACTCCAGGTAGCCGGCGGTCACCCGCATCACCGCCGCCGCCTGGCGGATCCCCTCCGGGGTGCACCAGCCGTAGCGCTCCTGCACCGCCCAGAGGGTCGGGATCGAGGCCGAGCGGCGGTCGGGGTAGCGGGACATCAGCTCCTCGATCCGCGTCCGCAGCTCCTCGGGGCAGTTGACCTCGTGCAGCTCCGGGATGCCCTCCGAGGTGCGGCCGGGGACGCGGCCCTCGGTCAGGGCGCGGTCGACCGGCAGGTTGGAGCCGTTCTCCGGGGTCACCGGTCGACACCTCCCAGGATCGGGTCGAGCATGCCGAGGCTGCAGATCATGTCGGCGACGTAGGTGTCGACCGACATGTCGCGGAAGGCCTGCAGGTTGATGAAGGAGGGGTCGCGGAAGTGGACCCGGGCCGGCTTCGAGGAGCCGTCGGCGAGCACATAGCAACCGAGCTCCCCGCGCGGGCCCTCGATCGCGTTGTAGACCTCGCCCGGCTCGACCCGGAAGCCCTCGGTGACGAGCTTGAAGTGGTGGATCAGCGACTCCATCGAGGTCGAGAGCTCCGAGCGCGGCGGCAGCACGTACTTGCGGTCCTCGGAGATGTGGGGGCCGTCGGGCAGCGCCGCCAGCGCCTGCTCGACGATCCGCGTCGACTCGACCATCTCCGCCACCCGCACCCGGTAGCGGTCGTAGTTGTCGCCGACCGTGCCGACCGGGATCTTGAAGTCCATCTCCGGGTAGACCAGGTGGTCGACCGCCTTGCGCAGGTCCCAGGGCTCGCCGGCGGCGCGCAAGAGCGGCCCGGTCACGCCCAGCTCCAGCAAGCGCTCGCGGGAGACGATGCCGACCCCTTTGGTCCGCTGCAGGAAGACCTCGTTGTTGTCCAGCAGCGCCTCGTACTGGCCGACCCGGACCGGCATCTCGGCGACGAACTCGGCCAGTTTCTTCTCGAACCCGAGCGGGATGTCCTCGATCACGCCGCCGACCTGGAAGTAGCGGGTGTGCATCCGCTGCCCGGTTGCCATTTCGAACAGGTCGAGGATGCGGTCGCGCTCGCGGAAGCAGTACCAGAGCATCGAGATCGCGCCGAGGTCGAGCGCCGTCGTCCCCAGCCAGACCAGGTGCGAGTGGATCCGGTTGAGCTCGAGGAAGATCGTCCGCAGGTACTTGGCGCGGGGCGGGATCTCCAGCCCGATCAGCTTCTCGACGGCGCCGCAGTAGGCCTCCATCTGGAAGAAGTAGGAGACGTAGTCCATCCGCTCGATGAAGGGGATGACCTTCCAGTAGCTCTTGTCCTCGCAGGACTTTTCGATCCCGGTGTGGACGTAGCCGATCACCGGCGTCACCTCTTTGACGGTCTCGCCTTCGAGGTCGACGATCAGCCGCAGCACGCCGTGGGTCGCCGGGTGGTGCGGGCCGATGTTGACCGTCATCACCTCTTTGGTGCGATCGGCGGTCAGCTCAGCCATAACGGCGCTCGTTGTAGGTGAAGGTGACCGGCTCGCCGCCAAGCGGGAAGTCGCGCCGCTGCGGCCAGCCGACGTAGTCGTCGGGCATCAGGATCCGGGTCAGGTTCGGGTGGCCGCGGAAGACGATCCCGAAGAAGTCGAAGGCTTCGCGCTCCTGCGCGTCGGCGGTGGGGAAGAGGCCGACGCAGGAGTCGATCTCCGGCAGCTGCTCGGCGCCGGGGTCGGCCAGCATCGCTTTGACCCGGATGCGCTCGACCCGATCGCGGTTCAGCAGCTCGTAGTGGACGCCGAAGCGGGGCTCGGCCGGCAGGTAGTCGGCGACGTGGAGGCTGGAGAGGAAGCGGTAGCCCTGGCCGGGCTCGTCGCGCAGCCAGCCGAGCACGGCGAGCACCTGCTCGGGGTCGACGAGCAGCGCCGCCTGGTCGCGGTCGAAGGAGGTGGCGAGCACGGACCCGGGGCGGTCGCGTTCGATTTCCCCCCGGATCAGCTCCAGTCCGGGGGCGTCAGGCATGGGTCAGCTCCCGCGCCTGCTCATAGGCGGCAGCCGCCTCCGGGCTCGGTTCCGAGCGGGGGCCGCCGCGCGCCCACTCCTCGGTGCCGGCGGCGTTGTAGCGCTGGCGCCAGCCCTGATCGGGTTCGCCCATGATCTTGCGCTGCAGCTTCGAGAAGCCGTACATGACCGCCTCCGGCCGCGGCGGGCAGCCGGGGATGTGCATGTCGATCGGCATGAACTTGTCGGCGCCCTGGACCACGGCGTAGTTGGCGAACATGCCGCCGGAGGAGGAGCAGGCGCCCATCGAGATCGCCCACTTCGGCTCCAGCATCTGGTCGTAGAGGCGGCGGACGACCGGCGCCATTTTCACCGAGACCCGGCCGGAGAGGATGATCAGGTCGGCCTGGCGCGGCGAGGCGCGCAGCGCCTCGGCCCCGAAGCGGGCGAGGTCGTAGCGGGCGGTGACGATCGAGATCGGCGCCTCGATCGCGCAGCAGGCGAGGCCGAAGGTGAGCGGGAAGATCGAGTTGGCCCGCGCCAGGTTGAGCATTTTCTCGAAGGTCGTGGTGACGACCCGCTCTTCGACGTAGCGCTCGAGGTCATCGCCCTCGAGGTCGCCGCGGAGCATGTCGCGGGCGCTGCGCTGCCGGTCGGCCATCGTGCGGCGCTCTATTTCCAATCCAGGGCCCCCTTGCGCCAGACGTAGACGAAAGCGACCATCAGCAGCCCCACGAAGGTGATCAGCTCGCCGAGCACGAAGACGCTGTCGGCGCCATTGAGGATCACCCCGACGGGGTAGAGGAAGACGACCTCGATGTCGAAGAGGATGAAGAGCATCGCGATCAGGTAGAAGCTGACGCCGAAGCGCAGGCCGGTGGTCGGCTCAACCGGGATCCCCGACTCGTACGCCTCTCCCTGGCGCCTGCTGGCGGCGGTCGCCAGCTTCGGCTTCTTCGGGCCGATCAGGTGGTTGAGCATCGCGAAGACCCCCCCGACGGTGATGCCGAGGAAGGCGAAGACGAGAATCGGGAGGTAGGTCTTGAGCACTGGGTGGGGTGTTTCTTGCCGAGTTGGGCGGGGGTGACGGCGAGCCGTCGGTTGACGCCCGTAGACGCTGTTATACACCCAGCTTGTGACAACTTGCTACATAGTGATTTTCCGCATCAGCAAGCGGAATCCCGACCCCTTTGGGCGGATTTAGGATGGTTGCCGTCCATATCGCGGTGGGCTGCGGAGTTATTGCTCTGAACCTCGCCGCGGGAGGGCTCGGAGGGATCGCCTGGTACCGGAACATCCCCTCGGTCCCGTTTTGGTATCTGCTCCGTATCGCCCAGGTATCGGTCTTTCTACAAGCCCTCCTCGGGGGTCTGCTGGTGGTCACCAACCACGAACCCGCCGACGACCTCCACTACCTCTACGGGATCCTGCCGCTGTTCGTCTCCTTCGTCGCCGAGGGTGCCCGCGCCGGCGCCGCGGAGCGCGAGCTGGGGGAGACCGACTTCGAGTCGCTCGACCCCGAGACCCAGCAATCGGTTGCCCTGCAGATCGTCCGCCGCGAGATGGGGATCATGGCCGTCAGCTGCGGCGTCATCTTCTTCCTCGCCCTGCGCGCCGCTTTCACCAGCGGGATTTAGCCGCTGCGGCGGTCCTGGGCGACCTGGATCGCGGCGATGGCGGCGAAGAGGACGCCGTTGACGATGTGGAAGACGGCGTCGGCGTAGTTGTCGGGGAAGGTGAACACCCAGGCCGGGGTTTCGTCCCAGATCGCCCAGAGCCCGCTGACGATCAGCGCCACCGCGACGTAGATCGCGTAGTAGAGAGCCCACTGCGGCCGCAGCGCGAAGTAATAGGCGGGCGCAAACAGCAGCAGCCCGGCCAGCGCGTGGTAGCCGTTGAAGTCGACTCCCAGCACCTTCTCGGTCGGCGCATCGGCCCCCAGGTGAAAGCTCGGTTCGGCCAGGAACCCGGCCAGCGCCCAGGCCAGCTGGATCGTCGCCAGCACGACGATCCCCTTCTGCGCGAAGGTCCACCGCTCCTTCGGTACGGCAGCCGCCTCCATCCGGGGAGGGAGCGTACCGGTGTTCGGCCGACCCGGATTGCCTGGCTAGCTCTTGCTGATCCGGAAGGCAGGGTGGTCGGGGGCGATGCGGCGCAGCTCCTCGTCTGAGGAGTCCGGGCCGACGCCGCCGAAGAAGGCCCCGACCTCCCACTTCCATTTCCTCAGGTAGGCGCGCAGGAGCTCCGGGCGCTCGTCCTCGGGGACCTCGACCGCGGTGAACTCCTCCGTGCGGCGGCCGTGGACGAGCCGGCCGCCGCCGCTGACCCGCATGTTGCGCACCCACTGGGCGTGGCCGCGTGGGGCGACCAGGTAGCGGTCGCCTTCGAACTCGAGCGGGTTGACCGGCGTTTGCCGCCACTCGCTGCTTTTGCGCCCCTTCACTTCCAGCACCCTGGAGCCGGCGAGGCTGATGCCCAGTCGCGAGAGGCCGGCGACGACGCGGTTGAAGACGTTCTTGGTGAACCAGCCCGGCTCCTGGAAGCGGGGCTCGGAATCGCTCATCGGGCGATTGTCGCAGCGTTAGGCTTCGGCGATGCTCTCTCACGTCGGCATCGAGGTCGGGGACATGGATCGCAGCCGCGCCTTCTACGAGGCCGCCCTGGCCCCGCTCGGGATCACGGTGGTGATGGAGTTCGAGGGCGCCGCCGGCTTCGGCAAGGAAACCGAGCGCGGCCCCAACCCCTTCTTCTGGCTCCAGGCCCGCGGCCGGCCAGCCACGAGCGGCCTCCACCTCTGCTTCGGCGCCAGCACGAACGACCTCGTCGACGCCTTCCACGCCGCCGCTCTGGCCGCCGGCGGCGAGGACAACGGTGCCCCCGGCCTGCGCCCGATCTACCACCCCGGCTACTACGGCGCCTTCGTCCTCGACCCCGACGGCAACAACATCGAGGCCGTCTGCCACAGCGCGCCCGGTAGTTAGGAGGAGGGGGGAGAGAATCGGGTCGCTCGTGCCTTGGGCACGCATGGCTGTGCACGCACCATTGGCTACCATATGGCCCTTGCCACGAATCCAGACCCTCGTCCAGCTCACCGAGGAGTTGCTGCGGCGGCTCGACGAGCGTGCGGCCCGGGAAGGGCGCTCGCGCTCGTCCCTGATCAGGGAGGCGATCGAGGCCTACATGTACGACGAGGAGCAGGCCGAGATCACCCGGCAGATCATCGAGGGTTACGAACGCATCCCGGTGACCGAGGAGGAAATGGAAATCGCGGAAGCGAGCGCTCGAGAAGCGGTTGAAGAAGAGCCATGGTGAACCGGGGGGACGTGTACTGGGCTGAGCTGCCCGACGAGAAGCGCCGACCGGTTCTGGTCCTGACGCGAGCGCAGGCGATACCGGTGATGAGCAACGTCACGGTCGCGTATCTGACTCGAACGATTCGCGACATTCCCACCGAGGTACGACTGGGCACGGCTGACGGGACGCCGGAGGAGTGCGTGGTCAGCCTCGACAATCTCCGCACCGTTCCTCGCGCCTTCCTCGGCGAACCCATCACCAGTCTCTCCGGCGCCCGCATGCACCAGGTCTGCCGGGCGCTCGCGATCGCTACCGGCTGCGCCTGAGTGTCGACTTCCTCGGCTATACGCCGAAGAAGTCGACACGCCTCAACCCAGCGGCCGATACTCGCCGTCGTGGAAGACCAGCGGCTGGCCGCTGCCGGTCTCCAGCTCGCGCACCTCGCCGGTGACGATCACGTGATCGCCGGCGGCGATCACGTCGCGCAGGTCGCAGGCGATCCAGACCAGGGCGTCGTCGATCGCCGGAAGGCCGCCGCGCTCGCTCCAATCGACCCCGGCCCACTTCTCCGGCACCGGCGCCTTGGTCGCGAAGCTGCGGGCGATCGGCTCCTGGCCCGCGTGCAGGACGCTGATCCCGAAGCGGTCGGCGGCCTGGACCGCGAGCAGGGTGCGGGAGCCGCGGTCGAGGCAGGCGAGCATCAGCATCGGCTCGATCGAGAGCGAGCAGACCGCATTGGCAGTCGCTCCGGCGGGTCCGTCGGCGCCGCTGGCGCTGACGATCGTCACCCCCGTCGGCAGGGCTGACATCGCTTCGCGGAAACGCTCTGGCTGGGGAGGAGGCATCGTCAGAAGATCGGGATCGCCTCCAGACAATATGATCCCCGCCGCGTGCGCCCCGTACTGCTCATAGGACTGCTTCTCGCCCTCGCCCTCGGCGTCTCCGCCTGCGGCTTCGGCGAGGAAGGCATCACCGTCTCCAAGGACGACCCCGAGTACGAGGGGGCCGTCCTCTTCGCCACGCACTGCTCCGGCTGCCACACGCTGAGCGCCGCGGGCACCCAGGGGAGCGGCAACCGCGGCGAGCGGACGCAGGGTCCGAACCTCGACCAGCGAACCGAGACCCATGACGACGCTCTCTTCGCGATCCAGAACGGCGGCTTCTCCGGGGCGATCATGCCCCAGAACATCGTCGTCGGGGACGAGGCCGACGCGATCGCCCGCTTCGTCGCCGAGTACGCCGGCGGAGAAGCCGAATCCTCGCCGCGACCCGGCGAGACCGCTCCCTAGCGGGGGCTCCCATGCTTGACCTGAAGCTGATTCGCTCCGAGCCCGAGCGGGTCAAGTCCGCGCTGGCCCGCCGCGGCGCCGCCGATCAGGTCGACCGCCTGCTCGCCCTCGACGCTCGCCGGCGCGAGCTGCTGCCGACGGTCGAGAACGCCCAGGCCGAGCGCAAGACGCTCTCCAAGCAGATCGGCGAGGCCAAGCAGGCTGGCGGCGACGCCGAGGAGCTGATGGCGCAGGTGCAGGACCTGAAGGAGCAGATCGAGAGCGCCAAAGCCGAGCTCGAGCAGGTCGAGTCGGAGCTGGGCGAGGTCGCCCGCACCCTGCCCAACATCCCCGACCCCGACGCGCCGGAAGGGATGACCGAGGAGGACGCGGTGACCGTGCGCGAGGTCGGCGAGCTGCCGCAGTTCGACTTCGAGCCGCGCGACCACCTCGAGCTCGGGACCGAGCTGGGCCTAATCGACATGGAGTCGGCGGCGCGCCTCTCCGGCTCCCGCTTCGCCTACCTGAAGGGCGACCTGGTGATGCTGGAGCTGGCCCTGGTCCGGTTCGCGATCGAGCTGGTGCGGGCGGAGGGGCACGAGCCGGTGGTGCCGCCGGTCCTGGTTCGCGAAGAGGCCCTGGAGGGGACCGGCTTTCTGCCCGGCGACCGCGACCAGATCTACGAGGTCCCCAAGGACGAGCTCTTCCTGGTCGGCACCTCCGAGGTCGCGCTGGCCGGCCTGCACGCCGACGAGATCCTCGAGGCCGAGGCGCTGCCGCTGCGCTATTGCGGCTTCTCGACCTGCTTCCGGCGCGAGGCCGGGGCCGGCGGCCGCGACAGCCGCGGCATCTTCCGCGTCCACCAGTTCGACAAGGTCGAGATGTTCTCGTTCGTCGATCCCGGTTCCTCCGCCGATGAGCACGAGAGACTGCTTGCGATCGAGGAGCGAATCCTTACCGAGCTGGAGATCCCCTACCGGGTCGTCAACGTCGCCGCCGGCGACCTCGGCGCGCCGGCGGCCAAGAAGTACGACTGCGAGGCCTGGATCCCAAGCCAGAAGCGGTATCGCGAGCTCACCTCGTGCTCGAACACGACCGATTACCAGGCGCGGCGGCTCGGCTGTCGCTACCGGCCCGAGGAGGGTCAGGCGCCCCAGCCGGTCCACACTCTCAACGGCACCGCAGTCGCCGTGGGCCGCACGATCGTCGCCCTGATGGAGAACCGCCAGGAGCGCGACGGGGGATTCACGCTACCCAATACTTTGCATCGGCTTGGCTCGCCTGAAAGAATTTCGCCGCGATGAGCGCGAATCCCCAGGTGCCGGCATGAGCGCGAGTGTGCGCGAAGCCAAGCGCGTCGTCCTCTGCGACGACCACGAGATCGTCCGCGACGCGATTAAAGCGAGGATGGCGAACTCGCCGATCGTCGAAATCGTCGGCGAGGCCGGCGACGGACGCGACGTCGTCGACGTGGTCAAGGAACTAGAGCCCGACGTCCTCATCATCGACGTCGAGCTGCCGAAACGGGACGGGATCGAGGCGACCAAGGAGGTCCTCAAGGCCCGCCCCCGGACCAAAGTGATCATCTTCACCGCCCACGCCCAGCCCGATCTGCTGGCACTGGCGCTGCGGGCCGGCGCCTCCGGCTACGTGCTCAAGTCGGCCCCGGCGGAGGACATCGCCCGCGCCGTCAAAGCGGTGACCACCGGTGGCACCTTCCTCGGTGGCGACTTCGCCGGCGGCAAGCCCTCCGAGGTGGAGAAACTGCTCGACCTCTCGCCGCGCGAGCGCCAGATCCTCGAGCTCCTGGCCGAGGGCCTGCGGGTCAAAGAGATCGCCGAGCGGCTGCAGCTGAGCCCGGCGACCGTCCACACCCACGTCCGCAACGCGATCGCCAAGCTCGAGGTCGACACCCGCACCGAGGCGGTCGCCCTCGCCGTGCGCTTCAGTTACCTCGGCGCCGGCGGCGGCGCCCTCTAGGGCACCGCCAACCGTTGTCGCCTACTTCTGGTCGAAGCTCAGCGCGCAGCCGTTGATGCAGAAGCGCTGGCCGCCGCGGTCGGCCGGTCCGTCGTCGAAGACGTGGCCGAGATGGGCGTCGCAGTGCTTGCAGGCGACCTCGGTCCGCCGCATGAAGTGGCTGTTGTCGGGCCGCAGCTCCACGTGCTCTAGGTTCGCCGGCTCGGTGAAGCTGGGCCAGCCGGTGCCGGAGTCGAACTTGGTGTCGGAGGAGAACAGCTCGGTGCCGCAACAGACGCAGCGGTACATCCCCTCGCCCTTCTCGTCGACGTAGGGCCCGGTGAAGGCGCGCTCGGTGCCGGCCTTGCGGGTCACCTCGTACTGCTCCGGCGTCAGCTGGTCGCGCCACTCCTGCTCGGACTTCTCGATCTTCGTCGCCATCTCGCTCCTTTCGGGTCTGCGTTCAGGGTACGCCCTGCGCATTACGAGCCGGTGACGCTTAGGATGCCGCGCCGTGCCCGACTCTTTCTACGAGCAGGCCGGTGACGGCTATCTCGCCACCGAGCTGACCCGCGGCCCCTGGGACCCCGGCGCCCAGCACGCCGGCCCGCCCGCGGCCCTGCTCGGGCGCGAGCTGGAGCTCCTGCCCGACGCCGAGGACTTCCACCTCGCCCGCATCACCTACGAGATCCTGCGCTCGGTCCCGATCGGGCCGGTCGAGGTCGCCGCCCGGGTGCTGCGCCCGGGTCGCCGCGTGCAGCTGGCGGAGGCGACGCTGAGCGTCGAGGGCGAGGTGCTGGTCCGCGCCAGCGCCTGGCGGATCCGCCGCTCCCAGCTCGACGTGCCGGCCGAGGCGATGGTCACCCCGCGGCCTCCCGCTCCGCCGAGCAGCGACGAGCCGGCCGAGTTCTTCCCGACCGAACAGGAGCACGGCTACCACACCGGGATGGAGGTCACCTTCGTCTCCGGTGCCTTCATGGAGCCGGGGCCGGCCGGGGTCTGGCTGCGGATGCGCCGCCCCCTGGTGGCCGGCGAGGAGCCGACGCCGCTGCAGCGGGTGCTGATCGCCGCCGACGTCGGCAACGGCGTCAGCTCGACCCTCGACTACCGCCGCTATCTGTTCATCAACGTCGAGCTGACCGTCCACCTGGAGCGGCTGCCGGCGGGCGAGTGGGTCCATCTGGAGGCCGAGACGCATCCGCAGCCGATCGGCGTCGGCACCGCCGAGTCGGTCCTCTCCGACCGCGACGGCCGCATCGGCCGCGCCGCCCAGTCGCTGCTGATCGCCGAGCGTTAGGGCTAGGAGGACTCGGCCGCCGCGGCGGCCGGTGCGCCGTGCAGCAGGGTCAGGGTCAGCAGCGCCGAGCCGACGGCGACCGCGGCGGCGAGCAGGAAGGCGCCCTCGTAATCGGTCAGGGCCGCCGCCAGCCCGGCCAGCGGCGCCCCGACGCCGACGCCGGCGTCGAAGAAGGCGGTGTAGGTGCCCATCGTCGCCCCGCGGGCGCTCTCGGCGACGCCGCCGACCGCGATCAGCATCAGCGAGGGGTTGAGCAGCGAGAACCCGGCGCCCATCGCGCAGCCGCCGAGGACCGCGACCGGCAGCGAGTGTGAGAGGGCGATGATCACCAGGCCGCCGGCCTCGACCAGCGTCGCCGCGACCGCCACCCGCGCCGCCCCCAACCGGTCCGGGAGGTTGCCGGCGACCAGCCGGGCGAGCACGATCATCGCCGCGAAGGCCGCGAACACGAATACCCCGTGGGCGACGCCGCGGGCTTCGAGGTGGAGGACGACGAAGGAGCCGACCGCCGCGTAGCCGAAGGCGGCGAGGGCGATCGCCAGGCCGGGCCGGATCGCCTCCGGGGCGATCAGGGGATGGGGCTCGGTGTGCCGGAGGGGGACGAAGGGGTCGTGCACGCCGGTCGCGATCAGGGCGCCGACGATCGGGATCGCGGCGGCGAACACCCAGACCGCGGTGTAGCCGCCGGCGTCGAGCAGCAACTGCCCGATCAGGGGGCCGACGCTGAGACCGCCCCAGACGGCAAGGCCGTAGAGGCCCAGCACCCGGCCGCGCCGCGCGGGGGGCGCGAGATCGACGATCCAGGCGGAGCCGGCCGTGTAGACGGCGCCCTCGCCGGCACCGAGGACGAGGCGGGCGACGATCAGCCCGGCGAGCCCGAGGTTCGGCAGGTAGAGCAGCCCGCTCGTCGCCACGAGCACAGCGCCGATCAGCACCGTCAGCTTGCGGCCGCGGCGGTCGGCGAGGCGCCCTGCGAAGGGGCGCAGCAGCAGCCCGGTGACGGCGTAGGCGCCGACCACGATCCCGACCGCGATGTCGCCGTAGTCGAGCGGCCCGTGGATGTAGCGGGGCAGGACGGGGAGGACCGCGCCGACCGCGAGCAGCCCGCAGAAGGTGACCGCGAAGATCCGCGCGAAGTTGGGCCCGTAGATCTGGGCCGCCGCTGGCGCCCCGCCTTGCGCGCTCACCGCAGCAGGTCGGCGAGGCCGTCGACTACGTGGTCGGGACGCGGCTCGGCAGTGGCCGCTTCGGCGCGGCTGGTCGTCCCGCTCAGGACCAGCACGGTCCCCAGCCCGGCCGCGCGGCCGCCGACGATGTCGGAGGAGACGCGGTCGCCGATCATCGCCACCCGCGGCGGTCGCCCGATCGCCTCCAGCGCCATCTCGAACAGGTGCCGCTCGGGCTTGCCGCCGATCTCTGCCACCCGCCCCGAGGCGGTCTCGACCGCGGCGAGGATCGAGCCGGTACCGGGCCACTCGCCGCCGGGCATCGGCATCGTCGGGTCGTGGCTGGTGGCGACCAGCGCGGCGCCGGCGTCGAGCGCCCGCTTCGAGGTGAAGAGCTCCGCGTAGTCGAAGCCGCGGTGGCCGGAGACGACAACCACAGCGGCGCTCTCCGCCGCCTCTCCCTCGAGCACCGTGGCGCCGGTGGCCGCGACCATCTCCTTCAGCGCCGTGGAGCCGATCACGAAAGCGCCGCCGCCCGGGCCCGCCGCTTCGCCGGCGAGCCGCGCCGTGACCATGCCGGCGGTGACGATGCGCTCCGTCCCGACCTCGACGCCCATCTCCGCCAGCTTCTCGGCGTAGCGGCTCGGGTGCCGGGAGGGGTTGTTCGTGACAAAGCAGATCTGCTTGCCGGCGGCGAGCAGCGCCGCCAGCGTCTCGGCCGATCCGGGCACCGGATCGTGCCCGATCCAGACCACGCCGTCGAGGTCGATCAGGAAGCCGTCGAATTGGTCTGCCAGGGCCACCGGCGGCAGGCTAGTGGCTCGACTCGGTACGGTGCAGGTAGTGAGTGTCAACGGACAGGTTGTGGTCGCCACCGACCTCACCCGGAGATACGGCGAGGGCGATGCGGCGGTCGACGCGCTGGCGGGGGTCAGCACCTCCTTCGAGCGCGATCGCTTCACGGCGATCATGGGGCCCTCAGGCTCCGGCAAGTCGACCCTGATGCACATCCTCGCCGGGCTCGACAAACCGACCGGCGGCACGGTCGAGCTCGACGGGGTCGATATCACCTCGCTCGACGACGGCGAGCTGACCAAGCTGCGCCGCGACAAGCTCGGCTTCGTCTTCCAGTTCTTTAACCTGCTGCCGGTCCTCACCGCCGAGGAGAACCTGGTGCTGCCGCTCTCGATCGCCGGCCGCAAGCCCGACCAGGAGTGGGTCGACCGCCTGATCGAGACCGTCGGCCTCGGCGATCGCCGCACCCACCGGCCCTCCGAGCTCTCCGGCGGCCAGCAGCAGCGCGTCGCCGTCGCCCGCGCCCTCGTCTCCAAACCGGCGGTCGTCTTCGCCGACGAGCCGACCGGCAACCTCGACTCGAAGGCCAGCGCCGACGTCCTTGCGCTGCTGCGCCAGGCGGTCGACGAGTTCGGGCAGACGGTGATCATGGTCACCCACGACCCGGCCGCCGCGGCCCACGCCGACCGGCTGATCACGCTCAGCGACGGCAAGCTCGTCCAGGACGGCGCCCCGGGCTCGGCGGACGACGTGATCGAGCTGATGAAGCAGATTGACTAGCCTCGGCCTCAAGAGCCTCTGGGCTCGCAAGGTACGAGCCCTGACCACGACCTTCGCGGTCGTGATCGGAGTCGCTTTCGTCTCCGGCTCCTACGTCCTCACGGACACGATCTTCGCCGCCTTCGACGAGATCTTCTCCGAGTCCCTCTCCGGGACCAGCGTCGTGATCACGGCCGAGAACCCGGTCGAGCAGGAAAACGGCGAAGTGCCGACGGTCGAGGCCTCGCTGCTGCCGACGGTTCGCCAGACGCCGGGCGTCAAGCTCGCCGCCGGCGCGATCTTCACCCCGGGCGGGTTCTTCGACGCCGAGGGCGACAAGATCGGCAACAAATTCGCCCCCAAGTTCATCTCCTCGACCCTGCCGGGACAGCTGGAGTCGCTCAACTACGTCGACGGGCACCAGCCGCGCGGCCCGACCGAAGCCTCGATCGACAAGGCCGCCGCCGACAGCGCCGACCTGCAGCTGGGCGAAAAGATCGAGCTGATCGGCCAGGGCAGCGCGCGGAAATTCGACCTGGTCGGGTTCAGCCAGCTCGGCAGCGCCTCCTTCGGCGGCGCCAGCATCGCCCAGGTGACGCTGCCGGTGGCCCAGCAGCTGACCCACAAGCGCGGCCGCTTCGACCAGATCTCGGTCGCGGCCGAAGACGGGGTGAAGCCGGAGGCGCTTAAACGGCGGATCGCCGTGCAGATGCCGTCGGGGGTGCGGGTCGAGACCGGCAAGGAAAGCGCCGACCGCTCCTCGGAAGAAATCCGCGACAACCTCAGCTTCCTGACGACCTTTCTCCTCGTCTTCGGCTTCATCGCCGTCTTCGTCGGCTCCTTCCTGATCTTCAACACCTTCTCGATCACCGTCGCCCAGCGGGTCAGCGAGTTCGGGATGCTGCGCACGCTCGGCGCCTCCCGAAGGCAGATCCTCAGCACGGTCCTGGTCGAGGCGTTGGCGATCGGGCTGATCGGGTCGGCGATCGGGATCCTCGGCGGCTTCCTGATCGCGAAACTGCTGAACGCGCTGTTCGAAGCGCTCCAGGTCGACCTGCCGACGACCGGCCTGGTGCTGGAGTCGCGAACCGTCATCGTCGGCCTCCTGGTCGGGGTCGTCGTCACCTTCGTCTCCTCGCTGATCCCGGCCCTGCGCTCGACCCGGGTGCCGCCGATCGCCGCCCTGCACGCTTTCGCGCCGACCGCCTCGCGCCGGCGCCGGCTCGTCTACGCGGTGCTCTCGATCCTGCTCGGGGCCGTCGGCCTGGGCATGGTCCTGATCGGGCTCTTCGGCAGCGCCGAGGCCGGCGCCGCGGCGGGCCTGATGGGCGGCGGCGCGGTGATCATCGTGCTCGCCGTCTCGCTCTTCAGCCCGCGCCTGGTGCCGGTGCTCGCCGCGGTGGCCGGCTGGCCGCTGGAGCGGGCGCGGCGCCTGATCGGCCGCCTCGCGAAAGAGAACGCGCAGCGCAACCCGAGCCGCACCGCGGTAACCGCGGCGGCGCTGATGATCGGCCTCGCCCTGGTCACCTTCGTCGCCGTCTTCGCCGCCGGGCTGAAGAGCTCGGTCGCCGAGATCGTCGACGAGAACTTCGCCGGCGGCCTGATCATCCAGAACAGCGACGGTTTCTCGCCGATCCCCAACGGCACCGCCACCGCCGCCCGCAACGTCCCCGGGGTCGAGCTGGTGGCGACGATCCGCTCGACCGAAGCGGCGCTGCTGCCGGCCGGCTCGAAGACGAAAGTGACGGCGCCGACCCCGGATACGGGGGAGACGGTGAAAATCGAATGGAAGCGGGGCGGGCCGCAGACGCTGGAGAAGCTCGGCGACACCGAAGCGATCGTCGCCGACGGCTTCGCCTCCGACCACCTGCTCGAACCCGGTGACCGCTTCCGGCTGCTGAGCCAGACCGGCGCCCGGCCGGCCTTCCGGGTCGCCGGCGAGTTCGACTCCAAGCTCGGCGTGCTCGGCAGCGTCATCGTCACCCAGGGCGTGCTCGCCCGTGATTTCGCCCAGACCCAGGACATGATCGACTTCGTCAAGACCGAGCCCGGGGCCGACGCCGACCAGGTCCAGGCGCTGTTGACCAACGGGGTCGAAACCGCCTTCCCGACCGCCGAAGTCCTCAATCAGCAGGAACTGAAGGAAAACCGCGAAGACCAGATCCAGCAACTTGTCAACCTCGTCTTCGTGCTGCTGGTCTTGGCGATCGCGATCTCCCTTTTCGGGATCGCCAACACGCTGGCGCTCTCGATCCACGAACGCACCCGCGAGCTGGGCATGCTGCGGGCGATCGGGATGTCGCGCCGCCAGGTGCGGACGATGATCCGCTACGAGGCGGTGATCACGGCCCTGATCGGGGCGATTCTGGGCACGGTGCTGGGGATCGTCTTCGCGGCGCTGATCGCGCAGCCGCTGAAGGACGAAGGCTTCACGCTCTCCTACCCCGTCGGGTCGCTCGTCGTCCTGCTCGTGCTCGCGGCGCTCGCCGGTGTGCTGGCCGCGATCGCGCCGGCCCGCCGCGCCTCGAGGCTCGACGTGCTCGAGTCGCTGCAGTACGAGTAGCTCAGACCGCGGCGGCCGGCGCCGGCGCGGCGAGGCCCATCCGCAGGGCGCCGGCGACCTCGTGCATCGCGGCGAGCGAGGTGCGGCTGAACGCGGTCTGGTTGGCGAAGCCGTGGATCAGGCCGGGGTGGCGGCGCAGGGCAACCCGGTTGCCGGCGTCGCGCAGCCGCAGCGCGAAGGCCTCGCCCTCGTCGCGCAGCGGGTCGAAGCCGGCGGTGGTCACGTAGGCCGGCGCCAGGCCGGCGAGGTCCGGCGCCTCGAAGATCGAGATCCGCGGGTCGTCGCGGTCGGTGCCGGGCGGCAGGTACATGCCCTCGAAGTAGTCCATGTCCGCCTTGGTCAGCATGAAACCGTCGGCGAAGAGCAGGCGGGAGGGCATCTCCTCGGCGGGGTCGGTGACCGGGTAGATCAGTAGCTGCATCGCCGGCCTGGCGCCGCCGCCCTCGCGCGCCAGCAGGCTCACGACCGCGGCCATGTTGCCGCCGGCGCTGTCGCCGCCGACGGCGATCCGGGTCGGGTCGGCGCCAAGCGAGGCGGCGTTCTCGACCGCCCAGGCGAAACCCGACCAGGCGTCTTCGACCGGAGCGGGGAAGGGGTGCTCGGGGGCCAGCCGGTAGCCGACCGAGAGCACCTGAATGCCGGCGACGCTGGCGAGAAAGCGGCAGACGCCGTCGTGGGTGTCGAGGTCGCCGATCACCCAGCCGCCGCCGTGGTAGTAGACGAGCAGTGGGGCCGGCTGGTCGGCCGGGAGACCGAGCGGGCGGTAGTGGCGGACCGGAATCGAACCGCCCTGGCCGGGGATCTGCAGGCCCTGGACGCGCTCCATCGGCAGCGGCGGCCGCGCCGTCGCGGCGGCGGCGCCACGGCGGTTGAAGGCGCGCGCTTCGCGCGGCGGCAGGCCGTTGGTGAAGGAGTGGGTGCCGGCCGATTTGGCGAGGCTGATCAGCGCGTGGATGTCGCTGGCCAGGGTCTGGCCGTCGACGCTCGGCGGCGGGCCGAAGAGCCGCCTCTGCACCCGCGGCGAGAGGCCGCAGACTGCCTTCAGCAGCCGGTGCTCGGCGGCGACGGATAGACGCGGAAGCTCGGCCACGGCGGCAGGCTACCGCCTCGCGTGGTTCCTTTCGGTCTCCACAGGTGCAAAAGGAACCACGCGACCGGACCAACGTCACACCCGGCGGCCGGGCGGGCGGTTAGCGTCCGCGGGGTGGAGGCGGCGACGAAACCGGTCGCAGCGCCGGGCGTCAGCGACGCCCCGGTTCGCGCAATGCCGCCCGAACCGCGCATGGGCCGGGGGCTGCAGACGGCGATCTGGTCGCGCAAGGCGCAGTGGATGCTGGAGCAGTGCCGCAGTCGCTTCGGGCCGATGTTCTCGTTGCAGATCGCCTACGAAGGGCGCTGGATCGTCCTCTCCGACCCGGAGCTGGTCAAGCAGGTCTTCACCGGCGACCCGCGCGTCTTCCACGCCGGCGAGGGCAACCAGATCCTGCGCCCGATCCTCGGCGACAACTCCGTGCTCGTCCTCGACGAGAAACCGCACCTGAGCCAGCGCAAGCTGCTGCTGCCGCCCTTCCATGGCGAGCGCATGCAGGCCTACGGCGAGAAGATGACCGAGATCGCCGGCCGCGAGATCGAGAGCTGGCCCACCGGCACCCCCTACAAGCTGCGGCCGCGGATGCAGGCGATCACCCTGGAGATCATCCTCGAGACCGTCTTCGGCATTCACGGTGGCGAGCGCATGGCTCAGCTGCGGGACGCGCTGCGGGACTTCCTCGACCTCACCACCGACCCGAAGGCGCTGCTTCCGGCGCTGCTGGTCGGCCCGGAGCGACTCAAGCGGATTCCTGCCTTCAGGCGCCGGATCGAGGGCGTCGACGCGCTGATCCAGGCTGAGATCGCCGAGCGCCGCACCGCCGAGGACCTGGCCGAGCGCGAGGACGTGCTCTCGATGCTGGTCGCCGCCCGCCACGAGGACGGCAGCCCGATGAGCGACGCCGAGATCCGCGACGAGCTCCTGACCCTGCTCGTCGCCGGCCACGAGACCACCGCCACCGCGCTCTCCTGGGCGGTCGAGCGCCTGGTCCGCCACCCCGAGAAGCTCGAGCGCCTGCGCGCTGAGGTCGAAGCCGGGGAGGAGGCCTACCTGACGGCGACGATCCAGGAGACGCTGCGGCTGCGACCGGTGATCGTGCTGGTCGCGCGGCGGCTGACCGAGCCGGTCGAGCTCGGCGGCTACGAGCTGCCCGCCGGCGTCACCGTCGCCCCCAGCATCCACCTCATCCACCGCGACCCGGCGACCTACCCCGACCCGCACGCCTTCCTGCCCGAGCGCTTCCTCGACAACCCACCCGGCACCTACACCTGGATCCCCTTCGGCGGCGGCATCCGTCGCTGCCTCGGCGCCTCCTTCGCCCAGTTCGAGATGGCGGTCGTGCTCCGCGAGCTGGTCCGCCGCCGCGCGATCGCGCCCGCCAACCCGGCCTCCGAGCGTTCCTTCCGCCGCGCCATCACCGAGACGCCTCGGCACGACGCGGAAGTCGTTCTCAGCTAGTCGGCGGCTCGTAGACCCGCGGCTTGCCGAGCCGCAGGACGAACGGCTGCGGCCGCTCTTCCGTGAACACGTTCAGCCGCACCGGCGCCTCGCCCTTGACGCGAATGCCGCCGGGCCAAACGGTGCGCGGCTTGTTGCCGCAGAGCTGGAACTCGACCTCGGCGAAGCCAGGGTCGTGGGCGAAGGTGCTCGGCTCGCCGTAGTAGAGGAAGACGCGGCCGCGCAGGCTCGGCGGCACGCTTACGGTCACCGTCTCCGGCTCCCGGCCTTCGACCAGCAGCCCCATCTTCGTCACCAGCCCCTTGGGAGAGCGCGACATCCGATTCAGCGGCGGCCTGTGGACGCCGACCGGGCCGGCGACAACCGATTCGGAGCGCCAGTCGGTCGACCCGTGCCCGATGATCGCCCGCTCGCAGGTTGCGACTCCACTACTCGCCGGTGCTGCGAGCGCGATGGTGGCTGCGATGGCGGCCAAAAAACCCACGCCGACAAATTACTGCCCTGAGGCCGTAGGACCAAGCGGGGCCGTGCACGCGGCGAAGCGGCAGTGCTCTGCACGACGCGCAGCCGCGGGTGCGGCAACGCGCCGCGTCTTACGGCCTCAGCCGCAGCCGGTGTTGTTGCCGCAGGAGCTGCACGTGTAACAGGACCCCGTGCGCTGCATCATGCCGCCGCACTGCTCGCAGGCCGGACCGAGCTCGAGGCCGGACATTTTCGCCGGGCGCACCGGTGGGCTGTCGGTGAAGGCTGCCGCCGCCGGGACGGGCTCCGCCTCGGGCTTGGTCGCGCCGTTGCCGGGCTTGGCGTGGCCGTTCCCACCGTTGGCGGGGCCGGCGGTGTCGGTCGCGATCCCGAGGCCCAGCTGGGAGGTCTCGGCCTCCTGCTTGGCGCGCACCTCCTGGGTCATGATCCCCAGTTCCTCCAGCGTTTCGGTGTCCTCGATGAAGCGGCTGGCGACCCAGCGCATGATGTAGTCGGGCAGCGATTTGGCGAAGGGGATCTCCGGGTTGCCGGTGATGCCCTCCGGCTCGAAGCGCATGTAGCTGAACTTGCGCACGAAGTCTTCGAGCGGGACGCCGTACTGGAGTCCGAGCGAGATCGCCGTCGCGAAGGCGTTCATCAGCCCCCGCATCGTCGAGCCCTCCTTGCCGATGTCGGTGAGGAAGATCTCGCCGACCGAGCCGTCCTCGTATTTGCCGGCGGTGATGTAGCCCTCGTGGCCGGCGATCGAGAACTTGTGGGTGATCGATTCGCGCTCGCGCGGCATCCGCTTGCGCTCCGGCTGGGCCATGACCACCTCGGCCTCGGCCTCCTTCTCGTCCTGGGCGTCGGTGCGCAGCGCCTGCGCCGTCTTCGAGCCGTCGCGGTAGATCGCCAGCGCCTTCAGACCGCCCTTCCAGCCGCGGGTGTAGGCGTCGGCGATGTCCTCGATGGTCGCCGACTGCGGCATGTTGACCGTCTTCGAGATCGCCCCGGAGAGGAAGGGCTGGGTCGCGGCCATCATGTCGATGTGGCCGGTGTATGAGATCGCCCGCTCGCCGACCGCGACGTCGAACACCGGCAGGTGCTCGTCCTTCAGGCCGGGGGCGCCGATGATCGTGTTCTTCTCGGCGATGTGTGCGTTGATCTGGTCGATCTCCGCCTCCGAGTAACCAAGGCTCTGCAGGGCCAGCGGCACCGACTGGTTGACGATCGTCATCTGCCCGCCGCCGACCAGCTCCTTGAACTTGACCAGCGAGAAGTCGGGCTCGATCCCGGTCGTGTCGCAGTCCATCAGGAAGCTGATCGTCCCGGTCGGAGCGAACACGGTCGCCTGCGCGTTGCGGTAGCCGTGCTCCTCGCCGAGCTCGACCGCTTCGTCCCAGGACGTCTGCGCGGCCTCCAGCAGGTCGCCCTTGATCCCGGTCGAGTCGACCTCGTAGGCGGCGTCGCGGTGCATCCGCATGACGCCGTTGTGCGGCTCGCGGTTCTTCTCGTACTCGTCGTAGGGGCCGGTCGCGCCGGCGGCGATCAGCGCCGACTGGCGGTAGGCGCGCCCGGTCATCAGCGCCGTGATCGCGGCGGCGATGTTGCGGCCCTCGTCGGAGTCGTAGGCGAGGCCGTCGGACATCAGCAGGGCGCCGAGGTTGGCGAAGCCGAGCCCGAGCTGGCGGAAGGCGTTGGCGTTCTCGCCGATCTCCTCGGTCGGGTAGCTGGAGAAGCCGACGACGATCTCCTGGGCGAGGAAGACGATGTCGACCGCGTGCTCGAACTCGGAGACGTCGAAGCTGCCGTCCTCGCGGCGGAATTTCATCAAGTTCAGCGAGGCCAGGTTGCAGGCCGAGTTGTCGACGTGCATGTACTCGCTGCAGGGGTTGGAGGCGTTGATCCGACCCGACTCCGGGCTGGTGTGCCAGCGGTTGATCGTGGTGTCGTACTGGATGCCGGGATCGGCGCAGCGCCAGGCGGCGTCGGCGATCTGGTTCATCAGCTCGCGCGCGTCCAGCGTTTTCACCGATTCGCCGTTGGTGCGGGCGGTCAGGTGCCAGTCCTCGCCGGCCTCGACCGCCTCCATGAACTCGTCGGTGACCCGGACCGAGTTATTGGCGTTCTGGTACTGGATCGAGGTGAAGCCCTCGCCGTCGATCGACATGTCGAAGCCGGCATCGCGCAGGGCCGCGGCCTTCTCCTCCTCCTTGGCCTTGCACCAGATGAAGTCCTCGACGTCCGGGTGGTCGACGTCGAGCACGACCATCTTCGCCGCGCGCCGGGTCTTGCCGCCGGACTTGATCGTCCCCGCCCAGGCGTCGGCGCCGCGCATGAAGCTGACCGGGCCGGAGGCGAGACCGCCCTTGGAGAGGTGCTCGACCGAGCCGCGGATGTTGGAGAGGTTGATGCCGGAGCCGGAGCCGCCGCGGAAGATCATTCCCTCTTTGGTGTTCCAGTCGAGGATCGACTCCATCGTGTCCTCGACGCTGAGGATGAAGCAGGCGCTGCACTGCGGCCGCTCCTCGAAGCCGACGTTGAACCAGACCGGCGAGTTGAAGGCCGCCTTCTGGTTGAGCAGGATCGCGGTCAGCTCCATCTCGAAGGCGTCGGCGTCCTCCTCGGAGGCGAAGTAGCCGCCCTCGCGACCCCAGCCGGCGATCGTCCCGGAGACGCGGCCGATCATCTGTTTGACCGAGCTCTCGCGCTCGGGGCTGCCCATCTTGCCCCGGAAGTACTTCTGGGCGACGATGTTGGTCGCGTTCTGCGACCAGCTCTTCGGGAACTCGACTTCGCGCTGCTCGAAGGCCGGGCTCTCCGGGTTGCCGATCACCGCATCGCGGATCTCCCACTCGATCTGGTCGAAAGGATGCACGCTGGCAGCCGAAAACCGCCGCTCTATAGAGAGGCCCTGCAGACCGTTTTTCGGAGTGCTAATGGCGGTCTTGGACATCGAACTTCTCCTCTCGCAGCGACTTTCAGGGGTAACTGCGCAGGATTGCCCCCAGGTCGGACGGAACGCAGGCCAGAAGCGCGCAAATTACCGCTGCGATGCGCGCGAAAATTCCTACCCCCATTGTGACAGCCCGCAATTTCGGCAAAGGGCGTTCGAGTACCCTGCGGACATGGTCGAAGACCTCCGCAAAAGCGCCGAGCGGGTCGGCGAGCGGGCGAGCGCCGCGAGGGACGCGATGGGCGAACGTGCCACCGCCGCCAAAGAGGCCGTCGGCGAGCGCGTCGACGCCGCCAAGGAGGTCACCGCCGACGCCCTCGCAGCGGTCAAGCCGAAGCTGCGCGGGGTCAGCCACGAGTGGGCCTTCTTCCTCTCGCTCGGCTTCGGCGTCGCCCTGATCGTGCTCGCCAAGACGCCGAAGGCGACCGTCGCCGTCGCGATCTACGCGGTCAGCCTCTCGGCCCTGTTCGGCACCAGCGCCCTCTACCACCGCGTCAACTGGACCCGGCCCCAGGTCCGCCAATGGATGCGGCGGCTGGATCACTCGATGATCTTCTTCCTCATCGCCGGCACCTACACGCCGTTCGCCCTGCTGGTCCTCGACGGCGCCCTGGCGAGCGCGATCCTCGTCGTCGTCTGGGCCGGCGCGATCGCCGGCGCCGCGGTCGAGATGATCTGGATCGACCATCCGAAATGGGCCTCGGCGCTGATCTACCTGGCGATCGGCTGGGTCGCCGTCGTCGCCTTCCCCGAACTGTGGACCTCGATGGGGATCCTCGGCGCCTCGCTGGTCGCCGTCGGCGGCCTCCTATACACCGCCGGGGCTGTGGTCTACGCGACCCAGCGCCCCAACCCCAACCCGGCGATCTTCGGCTACCACGAGGTTTTCCACCTCTTTGTCATCGCCGCCGCCATCGCCCACTTCTCCGCGGTCGCCTTCTTCGCCCTGCCGCAGGCTTAAGCAGCAACTGCCTCGCGCAGATTCTCGACTTCGGAGGCGAGCCGGGCGAGCATGCTCTCGAGCTGCTCGGAGAGCTGCGGCGGCAGCGCGAGCTCGCCGCCGGCGTAGATTTCCTGCGCCCGGGCTACTGGCAGCTCGGCCTCGACCACGCGGCCGCCCAGCGCGCTCAGCACCTTGCGGGTCTCGGCCTGGGCCCAGACCGCGCCGAACATCCCGGTCGAGGCGCCGATCACTGCCGCCGGCTTGCCCATCAGGGCGCTCTGGCCGGCCGGCCGCGAGGCCCAGTCGAGGGCGTTCTTCAGCACCCCGGGGATCGAGTGGTTGTACTCGGGGGTGGCGACCAGGACCGCGTCGGCCTCGCGCATCGCCTCGCGCAGCTCCCGCACCGCGTCCGGGGTGCCGTCGAGCTCGGCGTCGGCGTCGTAGGGCGGGATCTCCCGCAGTCGCTCGAACTCGACCAGCTCCGCCCCCGCGGGCAGCCGCTCGGCGGCTGCCCGCAGGAGGGCGCTGTTGTACGAGTCCCGGCGCAGGCTTCCGGATATGCCCAGGACCCTCATCGCTAGGAGTCCTGACGCACGAACTCGAGCTCGACCGTGATCGCGACCTCGTACTCGAGCACCTCGCCGCCGCTCGGCAGCTCGGTGTTCCAGCCGAGGTCGAACTCGCGGCGGTCGACCGCGACCTCGAAGGAGAGGCCGACGCGCTCGCCGCCGGCGAGGTCGGAGCCGATCTGGCCGAAGCGGCCGGTCGCCTGTACGGCGCGGGTCTCGCCGCGGATCTGCAGCTCGCCGGCGAGGCGGGCGGTGCCGTCGTCCTCGACGCTCAGCTCGGTCGAGCTGAAGCTCATCTTCGGGAACTTCTGGACGTCGAAGAAGTCGGGGGAGAGGAGGTGGCCCTTGAGCTGCTCCTCGGCGACGTCGACGCTGTCGACGCTGACGCTGCCCTCGAGCTTCGGCGCCTCGCCGCCGCTCAGGGTCGCCTCGTAGGTGCTGAAGCCGCTGCGGAAGGTGGCGATCTTGTTGTGGGTGATCGCGAACAGGATCGAGGAGTGGACCGGGTCGGCGCTCCAGGTCCCGGCCGGAATCTGCTGGTTGAGGGTCTCGGTGCTCATTACTGGTCCTGCCTTTCGTCTGACAGATAGTTAGAAGTTCAAAGATTGACGCAGAAACTACTTTAGCAGAAAAGATTGTATCTACAACTATTGTCTTGGCAACGTTTATCTGCGATGATTCGACGGATGAACGAGCAGGCGACCGCCACCGCAACCAAGGACGCCCCGGCCGGCCGGAAGATTCCCGTCACCACTCCGCACGGGGAGGCGTGGAACGCCCTGGCTCGCGCTCACGCCGCCGTCAGCCAGCGCCTCCAGGATGCGCTGGCGCAGGCCGAGTTCCCGCCCCTCCCCTGGTATGAGGTGCTGGCGACGGTCGCCGACGCCCCCGACCAGCGGCTGAAAATGGGGGAGCTGGCCGAGGCCCTGGTGATCACCCGCGGCGGCCTCACCAAGCTGGTCGACCGCCTGGTCAAGGCGGGCCTGCTGGAACGAACCTTCTGCGAGACCGATCGACGGGTCAGCTACGCGACCCTGACGCCGGCCGGCGGGCAACTGCTGGCGGAGATGCGGCCGGTGATCGTCGGTGAGCTGGAGGTCGCCTTCTCCGCCAACCTCAGCGCCCGCGAGGCGAAGGAGCTGCGCGACACGCTCTACGGCCTGCGCTCGTCCGCCTGCGGCAGCTGAGCGCCGCTAGGCCAGCGCCGCCGCGGCCCGCTCTTTGGCGGACTCGACGATCGCCAGCACGGCCGTCTCCTGGCCGTCGCGCAGCAGCTCGATCGGGTCGGGGTCGCCGTTGACGATGCCCTCGAAGAAGTCCTTGCGGTCCTGGTAGGTCGGCAGCGTGCCCTTGGCCCAGCCGCGGGCATCGTTGAGGATCACCGCGAGGCGGGCGAACTCCTCGCCGAAGAGGTCGGAGACTTCGCGCTTCATCCGCTTCGCCAGGGCGGGGGAGGCGCCGGCGGTGGAGATCGCGATCGCCAGCGGCCCGGTGCGGACGATCGCCGGCAGGATGAAGTTGCAGAGCGGCGGCACGTCGACGATGTTGACCAGCATCGCCCGTCGCTCGGCGTCGTCGAAGACGGCGATGTTGACGTCGGTGTCGTCAGTGCAGGCGATCGCCATGAAGACTCCATCGAGGTCCGCCGCTCCCGCGTAGGAGCGCTTCTCCCACTCGATCGAGCCCTCGGCCGCGAGGTTCTCCAGCTCGGGATGGGCGACCGGCGCGATCAGGGTCACGTCGGCGTCGCAGGCGAGCAGGCCCTCGACCTTCTCGAGGCCGATGTCGCCGCCGCCGACGACGACGCAGCGCCGCCCTTTCAGTTTCAGGCAGGCGACGTAGAAAGGCGTCTCCAGCATGTCGCGCACGCAGGACTGGTCGCAGATTCCCTTGCGGAACTGGCAGACGCACTCCTTGCCGGCATAGGCCTGGGCGGGCATTGGAGACAGGTTAGAGGGCGTCGAGCGTCAGTCGCAGGCCGTCTTCGAGGCTGGTCTGCGGCTGCCAGCCCAGCTCGCGTTCGGCACGGGCGGCGTCGATCGAGATGCGTTGCACCTCGCCGGTTCGCGCTGGGGCGAACTCGGGCTCGAAGTTCTCGGCCCCGGCGATCCGGGCCAGCGCCTCGATCAGCTCCAGCACCGTCGTCTCGCGCCCGGTGCCGAGGTTGAGCGAGCCGGTCGCCTCCGACTCGGCCGCGGCCAGCGCCGCCGCGACGACGTCGCCGACATATAGATAGTCGCGGGTCTGCTTGCCGTCGCCGAAGACCTTGGCGCGGCCGCCGTCGCGCAGGGCGCCGCAGAAGATCGCGATCACGCCCGCCTCGCCGAGCGGGTCCTGGCGCGGGCCGTAGACGTTGCCGAGGCGAAGCGAGATCCCGGAGAGCCCGTAGAGGCGCTCGTAGAGCGCGAGGTAGCCCTCGGCGGCGAACTTGCTCTGGCCGTAGGCGGAGAGCGGCGCGATCGGCGCCGACTCGTCGAGCGGCAGCTGCTGTCCCTCGCCCTCGCCGTAGATCGCGCCGCCGGTGGAGACGAAGACGATCCGCCCCGTGCCCGCAGCCCGCATCGCCTCGAGCAGGTTGGCGGTGCCGCCGATGTTGATCGCGGCGTCGAAGCGCGGGTCCTCGAGCGACTTGCGGACGTCGATCTGGGCGGCCAGGTGGAAGACCGTCTGCGGCTCGCGCTCGCCGACCAGCTCGACCAGGGCGGCGCGCTCGCAGATGTCGAGCTCGACCAGCTCGGCGCCGGCGGCGATCGCCGCGTCGAGGTTCTGGCGGCGCCCGGTCGAGAGGTCGTCGACCACGGTCACCTCGTCGCCGCGCGCGACCAGCGCGTCGACCAAATTCGAGCCGATGAAGCCGGCCCCACCGGTTACCAAGGACTTCGCCAAGGCGCCGATCCTACGGGTCTCGACTCGGTCTGGGCACGAGATCGCCGGCCAGCGCCGCCGAGCGCCCCTGCTACCCTCGCCGCCCCATGAGGTTGATCGTCACCGAGAAGAACAACTCCGCCAAGAAGATCGCCGAGATCCTCGGTGCCGCTGGTGGTGGCCCGAGTTCGGACAAAACCTTCAAAGTCCCGTACTACATGTGGACCGACGCCGACGGCGACCACATGACCATCGGCCTCAAGGGCCACGTGCTCGGTCCGGCCTTCCCCGAGGGTTACTCGAACTGGCAGAAGACCGACCTGCACGACTTGATCGACGCCGAGCTGATCAAGGAGCCGACCGACAAAAACGTCGTCAAAGCGATCAAAAAGGTCGCCAAAGAGGCCGACGAGCTGGTGATCGCAACCGACTTCGACCGCGAGGGCGAGCTGATCGGGCTCGAGGCCCTGGAGGAGATGCTCGACGCCAACCCGGAGCTCGGCTCCCGCGAGGGCACCGCCGACGGCACGCTGAAGATCCTCCGGGCGCGCTACTCGGCGCTGACCAAGGAAGAGATCGAGCGCGCCTTCTCCGAGCTCGACCACCTCTCCTACCCGCTCGCCAACGCCGGCGCCGCGCGTCAGGACATCGACCTGCTCTGGGGCGCCACGCTGACCCGGGCCGTCTCCCTCGCCAGCCGCCGCTTCGGCTCCAACTTCCTCTCCGTCGGCCGCGTCCAGAGCCCGACCCTGGGCCTGATCGTCGAGCGCGAGATGGAGCGCCGCGCCCACGTCGCGAAACCGTTCTGGGAGCTCTTCGCCAAGTTCCAGCACCCCGACGGCAGCTTCGAGACCCACCACACGGTGGACAAATTCTGGGACAAAGCCGAGGCCGACGCCGCCTTCTCCGGCACCTCCGGCCCCGGCGTCGTCAAAGCGGTCACCGCGCGCAAGAACACCCGCCGGCCGCCGACGCCCTACAACACCACCGCCTTCAGCACCGACGCCTCCAGTCGCCTCGGCATCACCCCCGCCAGCGCGATGCGGATCGCCGAGGACCTCTACATGGACGGGTTCATCTCCTACCCCCGTACCGACAACACGGTCTACCCGCCCTCGCTGCCGGTGCGGGAGCTGGTTTCCTCGCTGGTCCGGGTGAAGGAGTTCTCCGCCGCCGCCGGCCTGCTCGACCAGCCGGAGCTGAAAGCGACCCGCGGCAAAAAAGAGACGACCGACCACCCGCCGATCTACCCGACCCAGGCGATCCACCCGGGCGCCCTCGACGGCTCGAAGAAACGGGTCTACGAACTGGTCGTGCGCCGCTTCCTCGCCACCTTCAGCCCGCCGATGATCACCGAGTCGACCCGGGCCGACATCGAGGCCGGCTCGGAGACCTACTTCGTGCGTGGCTCGGTCGTCGTCGACCCCGGCTACGCCGGCATCTACACCTACGCCCGCTCCGCCGACGAGGAGATCCCGGCCCTGCAGGAGGGCCAGGAGCTGGCGCTCGAGGGCGAGCCCTGGATCGTCGACAAGGAGACGCAGCCGCCCTCGCGGATCTCGCAGGCGAAACTGATCGAGCTGATGGAGGAGCGCGGCCTCGGGACCAAAGCGACCCGCGCCGACATCATCCAGAAGCTGTTCGACCGCGGTTACGTCTACGGCAACCCGCCGGTCCCCTCGGAGACCGGGATCGCGCTCTACGAAGCCTTCAAGAACTACGTGCCGGCGATGGCGACGCCGGAGATGACCGCCCAGCTGGAGGCGGAGATGGACCGGATCGCCGCCGGCGAGATGACCAAGGGCGCCGTCGTCGGCGAGAGCCGCGAGCTCCTGCACAAGACCTGGACCGAGATCGACGGCAGCCGCGAGGAACTGGCCAAAGTGATCTGGAAAGGGATGGACGACGACCGCATCCTCGGTCCCTGCAAAGTCTGCGAGGAAGCCGGCCGCAAAAAGGACGACGGCTCGCCCCACATGCTGCGGATCATCCGCGCGAAAAAATCGGGCAAACGCTTCGTCGGCTGCACCGGCTGGACCCTCGACGACCCGGAGTCGTGCGACCAGACCTTCCCGCTGCCCCAGCGCGGCGACGTCTTCCGCCTCGAAGAACGCTGCTCGATCTGCGAGCGCACGCCGCGGCTCAAAGTCGTGCCCTTCCGCGGCCGCAGCTGGAACCTCTGCCTCAACGACGACTGCGAGTCGATGCAGGAGATGAAGAAACGCCGGGCCGAGCGCGAAGCCGCCAAAGCGGCGAAAGAAGCGATGGCGAAGAAGCCGCCGGCGAAGGGCGACGAGGACGCCGCCCCGGCGAAAGCGAAAAAAGCCAAAAAAGTGAAAGCTTCCAAAGCGGACACGGCCACGCGGGGGCGCAAACGCGCCAAAGCCGCGGCCAAAGGCTGAGGCCCCAGGGCTTGTTCGTCTCGCTCGAGGGCATCGACGGCTCGGGCAAGAGCACCCAGGCGCGGCTCTTGGCCGAGGCGCTGGGCCCGGAGACGGTGGCGATCCGCGAGCCGGGCGGGACCGACGCGGCCGAGCGGATTCGAACCCTGCTCGCCGACCCGGCGCTGGAGCTGGACTCCCTGGCCGAGCTGCTGCTCTTCCTCGCCGCCCGCGCCGACCTCACCGAGCGGGTGATCCGACCGGCTCTGGAGGCCGGCCGCGACGTCGTCAGCGACCGCTTCTCCGACTCCAGCGTCGCCTACCAGGGCGCCGCCCGGGGGCTTGGGGTGGGAGAGGTGATCGGGCTCTGCGAGGCCGCCACCGACGGCCTCTGGCCCGACCTGACGCTGCTGCTGCGGGTCGACCCCGAGGTCGGGTTCGGTCGGGCCGAGGGCTCCGACCGCTTCGAGTCCGAGGGGCTGGAGCTGCAGCGCGCAGTCGCCGAGGCCTACGAGGAGATCGCGATCATCGCCAGCGACCGCGTCGTCGTGATCGACGGCTCCGGCAGCGTCGAGCAGGTCCACGCCCGGGTGATGGAGGCCATCGGTGCCGAGCGCGCTGCTTGAGGTCACCGAGCACCAGCCGCGCCCGCGGGTGGCGCTGAGCGCGGCGCTGGAGTCCGGCCCGTCCCACGCCTACCTCTTCCGCGGCCCGCGCGGTTCGGGCAAGCGGGCGGCGGCGCGCGCCTTCGCGGCTGAGATCCTCGCCACCGCCGCAGCCGATCCCGAGGACGTCCGTCGCCGCGCCCTGCTCGACCCCTCGCCGCACCCCGACCTCGTCTGGCTCGCCCCGCGCGGCGCCCAGCACCTGGTCGAGGAGGTGCGCGAGCGGGTGATCCGCGCCTCCGCCTACCGGCCCTTCGAAGGCGTCAGCCGGGTCTTCGTCGTCGAGGCGGCGGAGGCGATGCGCGACGAGAGCCAGAACGCGCTGCTGAAGACGCTGGAGGAGCCGCCCGGGTTCGTCCACCTGATCCTGCTCAGCTCCGAGCCGGAGGCGCTGCTGGAGACGATCGCCTCGCGCTGCCAGCCGGTCGACTTCGCGCCGCTGCCGGCGGCGGTGCTGGAGGCCGAGCTCGGCGCCGGCGAGGGCGCCGCGAGCCCGGAGGAGATCGCCGCCGCCGCGCGGCTCGCCGCCGGCGACCTCGAGCGGGCGCGGCTGCTGCTGGCGGAGCGGGGGAGGGGGCTGCGGGCCGAGGCCGAGCGCTGCGTCGCCGCCGCTCTTGCGGGGGAGGTCTCCGGGGCGCCCTGGCGGCAACTGCTGGCGGGCGCCGAAGCGGCGGGGGCCGACGCTGAGGCGGCGACCCGCGCAGTCCTGGAGGAGGAAGCCGAGGCCGGGATGAAGCGCACCGCCCGCGACATCGCCGATGAGTCCAAACGCGCCGGCCGCCGCCAGCGAACCGAGATCCTCGACCTCGGCCTCGAGCTCTGCGCCGCCTGGCTGCGCGACCTCGCCGCGGTCGGCTCCGGTGCCGAGGAGGTCGCTTTCAACCGCGACCGGCTCGAGACCCTGCGCCAGCAGGCATCCGGACTCGACCCCGCCGCTCCCCGTCAGGGCGCCGAGCTGGTCCAGGAGACCCGCCGCAGCCTCGACCTCAACGTCAGCGAGGAGCTGGCGCTAGAGGCTCTTTTCTTCAGGCTCGAGGCGCTTCTCGCCTGAGCCGTTGCGCTCGCCCGCCTGCTCGCGCGCTTTCTCGAGCGCCCGCTCCTGCGCCAGCCGCGTGATCTGGGCGGCCTGGCGGGACATGATCACGCTGAAGTTGAGCGCCAGCCCGAGCAGCAGCAGGAGGACGATCGAGAACAGGGCGACGTTGGTGTCGCGCACGCCCATCAGGTCGGCGACCAGCTTCAGGAGGCCGGGGAAGGCGGCGCCGGCGAGCATGCCGAGGCCGGCGACGAACCAGATCACGCTGTAGCGCTCCTGCAGGCGGTCTCGGCGGATCAGCTCGAGGATCAGCAGCATGAAGCAGATCGCGATGAACGCGGCGAGGATCCGCGTCTGCGGCGTCAGGCTGACGGTGGTGTCGCTGGCGCTGGCGGCGGTGAGCAGGAAGCTCATCGCTCCACCTCCGCCTGCCGCGGCCGGAACTGGCCGACCAGGAGCACGACGACGCCCTTGAAGATGAAGAAGGCCGAGCGCACGGGCGTGAGGAAGGAGGTGCCGCCGGCCCGCTCCAGCATCCGCACCGAGAGCTCCTCGACCCGCAGCCCCTCGCGCACCGCCAGCTGCAGGGACTCGATCTCGGCGAAGTCGGGCGAGTAGTTCTCGCTGAACAGCGACATCACCTTGCGGTTGGCGGCGCGCATGCCGCTGGTCGTGTCGGTGAAGCGCTGCCTGGTCGCCAGGGTGAGGAAGAAGCGGAAGACGCTGGTCCCGATCCGGCGCGAGAAGGTCGGCCTGTAGTCGTCTGAGGCGGCCTCGGCCCCTGGGTTGACGTAGCGCGAGCCGATCACCAGGTCGGCGCGGTCGGCGTCGACCTCGGCCAGCAGCCGCGCCACCTCGGCGGCGGGGTGCTGGCCGTCGGCGTCGAGGTGGGCGCAGGTGTCGTAGCCCTCGCGCAGGGCGTAGAGGTAACCGGTCTGCAGCGCCGCTCCCAGTCCCTGGTTGAAGGGCAGGGTGGCGACGAGCACGCCCTCCGCCTGCGCGGTCGCGTCGGTCGCGTCGGTGGAGCCGTCGTCGACGACGAGGATGTCGGCCTGCGGCAGGTGCTCGCGGACGTCGGCGATCACGGCCGAGATCGAGGCCTCCTCGTTCCACGCGGGTATGAAGACGAGCGTCCGCATAATTTCGATTCTCCCATGAAGGTCCGGCGCCACCGCCGCCGTCGCGCGCCGATTCGATTGGAGTGTGTTAGTAAACGTTCATGCAAGGCGGAAACGAGATCCCGGCGAAGCCGCGGCTGCGCGGGCCGCGGATCGGCATGCGCCTCTGGCTGACCGCCGCTTTCGCCGCGGTCAGCCTGATCACCGCCCTCGCGATCTACCTGTTCGGCGACAACGCCGAGGCGCTGATTGCAGCGGTCCTGCTGGGGGTCCTCGCCGGCTTCCTGATCGCGGTCGCGATCTCCCACCGCGTCGTCCGCCTCGCCCGCGCCGCCGGCGAGATGGCGGGCGGCTCCTTCGACGCGCCGCTGAGCGTCTCCGGGCCGGATGAGATCGGCGACCTCGCCCGCGCGCTGGACTCGATGCGGGCCTCGCTGAAGGAGAGCTTCGGCGTGCTCACCGCCGACCGCAACAAGCTCGCGGCGATCTTCGACGGACTGACCGACGTCGTCATGGTCGTCGACTTCGAGGGGCCGGTGCGCTTCTCCAACCGCGCCGCCACCCGCCTGCTCGACCCCAAGGGCCGCCCGCCCGAGGTGGCGCTCTCGCAGCTGCACCGAGCCCAGGAGGTCGGCTTCTCGGCCCACCCGGCGCTGCGGATCGGCGACCGCGCCTACGCGATGACCGCCCGCTCGCTCCCCGACGAGCGCGCCGTGCTGGCGGTGCTGCGCGACCGCACCGACGAGCTCCGCCGCGAGCTGGCCGAAGCGGACTTCGTCTCCAACGCCGCGCACGAGCTGCGCAACCCCCTGGCCGGGATCTCCGGCGCGATCGAGGTCCTGCAGAGCGGCGCCAAGAACGACCCCGGCGACCGCGACCACTTCCTCAAGCGGCTGGGCGAAGACGCCGAGCGGATGAACCGGCTGACCCAGTCGCTGCTGACCCTGGCCCGGGTCGAGTCGCGCGGCGCGGCGGAGAGCGAGGTGGTCGACGTCCCGGTCGCGATCCGCGACGTCGTCGCCGCCGTCGAGGCGCCGCCGCACGTCGCTCTGGCGGTCGAAGTCGAGGAGGAGTTGGCCGCCACGGGGGACCCGACGCTGCTGCGTCAGGTGATGATCGGGCTGCTCACCAACGCCTTCAAGAACACGCCACCCCCCGGCACCGTTACCGTTCGCGGCCGTCGTGACGGAGATGCAGAGGTCATTTTGGAGGTAGTCGACACCGGCACCGGGATTCCGGCGGCCGAGATCGAGCGCGTCTTCGAGCGCTTCTACCGGCGCAGCGAGTCGCGCAAGCAGGAGGGCTTCGGCCTCGGCCTGGCGATCGCCCGGCGCATGGTCGACGTGATGGGCGGCCAGATCGGCGCCGAGTCGGTCGAGGGGGAGGGCAGCACCTTCTGGGTCCGCCTCCCGGTCGCGCAACCGAGCCCGACCCCGGTGGCCTGATGAGCAGCGGACGCATTTTGATCGCGGACGACGAGCCTTCGGTCCGCGACTCGGTCGGCTACGCGCTGGCCCAAGAGGGCTTCGAAGTAACCGCGGCCGCCGACGGCGACGAGGCCTCGGATCTGCTCGGCAACGGCATCCCCTACGACCTGCTGATCCTCGACATCATGATGCCGGGACCGAGCGGGCTCGACATCTGCCGCGACGTGCGCTCGCGCAGCGCCGTGCCGATCATCGTCCTCACCGCCAAGGACGCCGAGGTCGACAAGGTCGTCGGCCTCGAGGTCGGCGCCGACGACTACGTGACCAAGCCCTTTTCGGTGCGGGAGTTGCTGGGCCGCGTCCGCGCCCAGCTGCGCCGTCGCGAACTCGACCGCTCGCCGCTCGCCCAGGCGGTGAAGATCGAGGCCGGGCAGGTCTCGATCGACCTCGTCCGCCACGTCGCCACCGTGCGCGGCGTCGCGGTCAACCTGACCCGCTCGGAGTTCCAGCTGCTGCGCCTGCTGGTCGCCCGCCCGGGAGAGGTCTTCGCCCGGGCCCAGATCATGGAGGAGCTCTGGCAGACCGAGTTCGACGGCGACGAGCGCGCCTGCGACGTCCACATCTCCAACCTGCGCCAGAAGGTCGAGCGCGACCCGCAGCGCCCGGAGCTGGTGCTGACCGTGCGCGGCGTCGGCTACAAGTTCAACGCCGAAGCAAGCTGAGCCGGGCCCGCCGCCTCCGGCTCGCGTCCCTCGACCCAGGCCAGCACCTCGGCGCGGGTCAGCCGGAAGCCCTCGGCCGGCAGGGTTGAGATGACCTCCCAGGTCAGGGGCCGGCAGAGCCGCTCGGCCAGCATCGGGTTGTCGGTCGCGTCGAGCAGGATCGCCCGCGCGACCTCGCGCGGCAGGACCCCGGCCCGGCCCCAGGCGTAGCCGCCGATCTGCGTCGGCTGCATCGCCAATAGCTCCCGGTTCCCGCCCTGCTCGACCACGACCGTGCGGCCGATCGTCGTCCACTCGCCGACGTAAGCCGGCTCCCCCTGCATCTCGACCAGGGCCATGGCCCTGGTCTCCGTCGTCGTGGTCAACATCTCTCTCCTCCTGCTCTGGGTCAGCGCCTCCATACCCACTAATGGCCGGAAGTCGCAGAAAGAGCGCAGGCGCGGCCGAATCTCCGCGAATGTACGGCTCGGCCGGCGCCGACCGGCTCCCCGCCTCAGTTCTCGAGCAGTCGCCGCAGGCCGCTTAGGCGCTGGTCCCACTCGCCGCCGACGGCGCCGATCCAGGCGGCGGCATCGGCCAGCGGCTCGGGCTGCAGCTCGAAGCGGGCTTCGCGGCCGCTGCGGCGGCTGGCGACCAGGCCGGCGCGGGAGAGCAGCTGCAGGTGCTTGGCGACGGCCTGGCGGCTGATCGGCAGGCCGGCGGCGAGGCCGGTCGCGGTGGCGCCGGGCTTGGCGGCCAGGCTGGCGACGAGGTGGCGCCGGGTCGGGTCGGCGAGGGCGGCGAAGACGGCGTCGACGCGGGCTTCGGAGGGGGCGGGGAGGACCGCTGCGCCGGTGGACGCCACGGCGCTAGGCGAGGACGAGCCTGCCGAGGAGGATCCGCGCCCGCATCAGCGGTGCCGACCAGGCGGCCGCGGCGAGGGCGGGCGCGCCCGGATCCAGGCGCGACTCGATTACCGTCAGCCGGGTGCCGCCGGCGACCGCGTCGACCAGCAGCTCGACTCTGCTCGGACCGGCGCCCTCGCGCCACCAGCGGAAGGCGAGCCGTTCGGCCTCCTCGACCAGCTCGACCTCGCCGTGGCGCTCCTCACCGTCCTCGTAGCGGCAGCGCAGCTCGCCGCCCTCGTGCGGCTCCAGCTCGACCTCCGGCGCCAGCCACTCGCTCAGCATTGCCTCGTCGGTCACCGCCTCCCAGACCTCCTGGGGAGCAGCCTCCAGGACGACCGAGCGCTTTACGGTGTGTGGTAGGTTGGACACGCAACCGTATAGTTGCACATCAATCCGCTGAAAGGGAGGCCCAATTGCCACTGGTACCGATGGTCGTCGAGCAGACCGCTCGCGGCGAGCGCTCCTTCGACATCTACAGCCGCCTGCTGGCGCAGCGCATCGTCTTCCTCGGTGAGCCGGTGACCGACGACCTCGCCAACCTGATCATCGCCCAGCTGCTGCACCTCGAGTCCGACGACCCCGAAAAGGACGTCAGCCTCTACATCAACTCCCCCGGCGGCTCCGCCTACGCCGGCCTGGCGATCTACGACACGATGCAGTTCATCAAGCCCGACGTGCAGACGATCTGTTACGGGATCGCGATGTCGGCCGGCTCGCTGATCCTCACCGGCGGGGCCAAAGGCAAACGGATGGCGCTGCCCAACAGCCGCATCCTCATCCACCAGCCGAGCGGCGGCTTCGAAGGCCAGTCCTCGGACATCGAGATCCACGCCAGGGAGATCCTCGAGCTGCGCGACCGCCTCGACGGGATCTACGTCACCCACACCGGCCAGTCCAAGGAGCAGATCAAGGAAGACATGGAACGGGACAAGTTCTTCCAGCCCGACGACGCCGTCGCCTACGGGCTGATCGACCGCGTGATCGAGTCGCACGACGTCAGCCACGACCCGGTCGGGTTCCGCGACAACGGCAACGGCTAGGGACGCTGCGCGGCGGGCGCTAGCCGAGCCGGCGCCAGGCCCAGAGCCCGGCCAGCGTCGCCGCGGCGGCGGTTGCGACGCTGAGCAGGGCGGGCCGGCGGGCCTCGGGCTCGGCGGCGGCGAGGCTGAAGGCGACGACGTCGGCGCCGTCGAGCATCGCCGCCCCGAAGCTCACCGCCCGCAGCGCCGCGCGGTCGTCGCGCGCCGCCACGGTCAGCAGTCCCAGAGTCAGGTCGCGGGCGCCAAGGACCTTGGCCACAGTGGCGCCGCTCGCCCCCGGCTCGGGGAAGCCGGCGGCGCGCAATGCAGGCCGGGTCGCGGTCAGCGCCGCGATCCCGATCCCGATCCGCCCGGCGGCGAGCGCCAGCGACGTCTGCCGGGCCAGCGGGTCGATTTTCGCTGCTCGCAACACCGCCTCAATCTACCGGCGCTCTGTGGAGGGCATGATTTGTCCATGGCTGAGGGCGACACGATCCTGCGACTGGCCCGTCGCCTCGACGCCGCGCTCGCCGGGCAGTCGATCGCGGCCTCGGCGCCGAACCCGCGCGGCCGCGCTGCCGGGGTCGAGCGCCTCGACGGTCGCCGCTTCGACGGCGCCGAGGCCCGCGGCAAGCACCTGCTGCTCCACTTCGGCGAGCTCGCCCTACACAGCCATCTGGGGATGAGCGGCGGCTGGCACCTCTACCGTCGCAGCGCTCCCTGGCGCCGTCCCCGTTCGTCCGCCTGGGCGGTGCTGGCCGGCAGCGAGCAGGAAGCGGTTCAGTTCGGCGGCCCGAAGCTGCGGGTGCTGCCGAGCGAGCGCCTGCGGCGCGACCCGCAGCTGGCCCGCCTCGGCCCCGACCTGCTGGCGGCGGACTTCGAGCCGGAGTCGGTGGTCGCGGCGATGCGGGCCGAGCCGGGTCGGGGGGTCGGCGACGCGCTGCTCGACCAGACCCTGGTCGCCGGGATCGGCAACATCTTCAAGAGCGAGGCCTGCTTCGCCGCCCGGGTCGATCCCTGGCGCCCGCTGGCCGACCTCTCCGACGACGAGCTCGCCGGGGTTCTCGCCGCCGCCCGGCACGAGATGCTCGACGCTGTCGCCAGCGGACGCCACCACCCAGCCATCTACCGCCGCCGCGGGCCCTGCACGGTCTGCGGCGGGCCGATCTCCTCGCGCGGCCAGGGCGACGCCAACCGGACCACCTACTGGTGCCCGAATTGCCAGCGCTGAGGCGACGCCGGCGACGGGCGGCGCCGCGCCGGGACGCGACCGCAGTTGCGCGCGCCCCCGCTTACTACCGGGTCGCCGAAGTCGCCCTCGACGCCGAGCTGGAGCGGCTCTGCGGGCTGCCGGTGTTTGCCGGCGGGCCGCTGGCCGAGCGCCGGCCGCAGCTGACGGTGCGACGGGCGCGCAGCCGCCCCAACCGCGTCGGCTTTGCCGTTCCGACTCAGTTCCGCCTCTCGGTCACCGCCTATCCGGGGATCCGCCCCGGCGACGTGCTCGAGACGCTGCTGCACGAGCTGGTCCACCTCCACGTCGGCCGCGCGCAGGAAGCCCGGGCCTGGCACGGCGCCACCTTCAAGCAGGCGCTGGCCCAGGCGATGGCCGAGGCCTACGGGGTCGATATCCCGCCGCCGCCGAGCAGCCTCCACGGCGCCTACGCCGCGGCGATCGAGCGGCTGCTCGCCGGCGGCGTCGGCCCCGGCCCGGCGCTCGCCTCAGGCTGAGTCGCCGTCGCCCTCCTCGTCCCAGTGCCTGCGCTCGCGCAGGAAGTGGACGAGGAGGACGGCGCAGACGATCAGCGCCGGCAGGAAGACCGGCAGTGCTGCGACCGCCGCGTGGTGGGCGAGCGGCAGGGTCACTGGCCGCCGCTCCCCTGGTGCTGCAGTCGCGGAGCGGGGGTTGGGGCGTGACGGTGCTCCCGCGGCTCGGGACGCCCGACGGCCGAGAGCCGGTGCAGCGCCCAGGCGATCATCGCCAGCAGCGACAGCGCCGCCGCGGCGACGACCGAGTAGGCGAGCGCGACCAGGGCGGGGCTGCCCCCGGTCTGCTCGCGTTGCAGCAGCTCGTGCTCGTCGCCGAAGGCGCGGGTGAAGCGCGTGGGGGCGGGGATTTCCCCGACCGGGATCGCCTCGTCGCGCGGCAGGAAGATCGGCAGCGCGGTCAGCGCGTCGCCCTCATGGAAGCGGACCATCGTCTTCCAGTTGCCGGAGACGGGGATCGGTTCGGTCGTCTCATAGCGGCCGGGGCCGACTTCGCGCAGTGGGTCGACGACGAGACCGCCGCCCTGCCAGGCGGTGATGTCGAACCACTCCGCCTCGTCCGCCGCGTCGGGCGGGTCGACGACGAGGCTCGCCTCGACATGGCGGCCCGGCCCGGCGTCGACGTCGCGCAGGGCGACGGTGGCGCTGGCGCCGGACTCGCCGTTCGTCTGCAGGGCGAAGACGACAAGGACCGCGACGACGACGGCGGCGAGGACCGGCGCGATGCGCGGCATCGGCCGCCGCTCCGGCGCCTCCACCGCGAGGTGGGAGCCGACCCAGGCGCCGAGCACAGCGCCGGCAAGCGCCATCGCGAATCCGAGCAGCGCCCCCTCGGGCCACAGCGCGCCCGGCCAGGGCAGGGTCATCCAGGCGTGCGACCAGGCCCACTCGGCGGCGAGCCCGACGCTGCCGATGCCGAGTCCGGCCCAGAGGCCGAAGCGCAGCGGCCGCTCGGTCGTCGAGACCCGCAGGGCGATCGCCTCGACGACCAGCGCCTCGACGATGTAGAGCGGGAAGTGGGGGGTGGTCTGGCCCAGCACGGGGCCGACCGTCAATGCCAAGAGGCCGCGCATGAGGATGAAGAAGCCAGCGGCTCCGAGGGCGGCGCCGCGGCCGCCGTAGACGCGGGCGAGCACGAGGCCGATCCCGGCCGCGAGCATCACCAGTATCGGCCCGAAGACGAGCCGGAACTGGGGCACGCCGAAGTCGAACTCCGCCTGGAAGGTGGAGAGGCCGATCATCAGGCCGCCGGTCAGCGAGACAGCCCGCAGCGTCTGCACCGAGGCCAGCTCGCGATGCCGGCGCTCGCCCGCGGCGTTGGCGCGCAGTCCCTCGACGGTGAGGACGGCGATCCCGACCAGGGTCATCGCGGCGCCGCCGATCAGCATCAGGTGGGTCGGGCCCCAGAGGGTGACGTCCTGGCCGAAGAGGCGGTGCCAGACGTCGTCGAGCGGAAACCCGATCAGGGAGAAGGCGCCGCAGGCGCAGATCAGGACGCCTCCCAGCGGTGCCCACCAGTCGCGGCCGAGCCGGATCGCGACCGTGCTCGGACGCTCGCGCGGCAGCACCATCGCGATGAAGCCGGCGGTGAAGATCCCGAACAGGCCGGCGAGGATCAGGTAGTGCGCCGGGTTGGCCAGCGGCCCGGCGTCGCGGCCGTTGTCGATGTGGAGGGAGATGTCCCAGTACATCCCGACCAGGGCGGTGAAGAGCGAGACGCTGGCCATTGCCGAGGGCAGTGCCACCCAGCCGGGCATCCCGGTCAGCCGTTCGGTCCGGTCGGCAAGGTTGCCGAGCACCTGGACGCGGCCGGAGCGGTGGCCGAAGCCGAGGTAGAGGAGGGCAGCGGTGAGCAGGGCGGCGGCGACCGTGGCGAGCGCCACCTGTCCCAGCTCGGCGCCACCGGCGGGCGGGGCCGCGGCCGCGAGCGAGAGGAGGTCGTGCGTCATGCGAGGTCCCTTCTGAAGGAGATGAGGAAGGTCGTTGCCATAAGGCTTGTTACCTCATTAAACGTTACCTCAAACGAGGTTACATTCTCAAGGTAGCATTGCTTCATGGCAAAGAAAGCCGATGCACCCCGAGTCGAGGAGCCGGCCGAGCAGGCGACGCTGACGGTCGAGCAGCTCGCCTACGAGACCGGGATGTCGGTGCGGAACATCCGCAACCACCAGTCCCGCGGCCTGCTGCCGCCGCCCGAGGTGCGCGCGCGCACGGGCTACTACGGCCCCGCCCACGTCGCCCGCCTGCGGCTGATCCAGGAGATGCAGGGGGAGGGCTTCAAGCTGAGCGCGATCTCGCGCCTGATCGGCGAGCACGGCGCCGACGCCGACCGCTTCGTCGGCCTGCGCCAGGCGGTCACCGCGCCGTTTGCGACCGAGCCGCCGGAGGTGCTCTCGCGGGCCGAGCTGGCCGAGCGCTTCGGCACCGACGACGACGGCCTGCTGGCCAGGGCGCAGAAGCTCGGCCTCCTGGTCGACCTCGGCGACGAAAGCTACGAAGCGCCCAGTCCGGCCCTGCTCAGGGCCGCCGAGGACGTGCTGAAGATGGGGATCGAGCTGCCCGCCGCCCTGGCGGTGATCGAGAAGCTGAACCGCAACGCCTCCTCCGCCGCCCGCACCTTCGTCAACCTCTTCGTCGAGGAACTGTGGAAGCCGTTCGACCGCGCCGGCCGCCCGGACGAGGGCTGGGCGGAGATCATCGAGGCGGTCGAACGCCTGCGCCCGCTCGCGGTCGAGGCGCTCAACGCGACCTTCCGTCTCACCCTCACCACCGAGGTGGAGAAGGCCTTCGGAGAAGTGCTGGAACGTCGTCAGAAGAAGAAGTAGACGCGAGGCGGGCCGGGTAATAGGAGAGGAACCCGACCCGCCCTGCGTCTGTACAGACCGACCGCCCAGAGGGACAAGCTGACGGTGGTCGTCCTCGGCGCCTCCTCGGTGCCGAAGTTGTTTTGGCTAGCGCGGCCCTACTTGCCGGTGCAGGTCCGGATCACTTCGGCTTTCGCCTTGGTGCCGTCGCTGAATATCGCTTCCCCTCTGGCCTGGAGCTTGCCGTCCGGGCATTTAGCGCTGAGCACGCTGACTTTCTTGCCCTTGTAAGTGAATTTTTTGTCGATCGTCAAGCTGAACGACGTCGGCGAGCCGCTGCCGCCGGCGATTTTCGGGATCGTCGCGAGCCCGGCTAGGCCGAAGCGGCCGTTGTGGACTTTTTTGATCTTCACCGTGGTCACGATCGCGGCCGGGGTCGGCACCGTGATGTAGGCGTGGATGAAGAACGTCGTGACGCCGCCGGAGACGCCGCCGTTGAAGACGAGCAGGTCACTGTTCACCGGGATCGGCGGCTGTTCGGGGAACTCGATCTCGACGCTGGTCTTGCCCTTGCCGATGATCGCGCTCTTGCAGATCGCTTCCGCGTGGGTGGTGTCCTGGGACTGCAGCTGACCCGATTTGCAGGTCGGGTAGCCCTTCACGTTCACGGCCCCGTTCTTGTCCGTTTCGAAGAGGAATTCCTTCAGCGCCGGCGGGTGTTTGCCGTCGACCGTCTCGATGTTGCCCGAGACCGAGAGCTTGATCGGAGTCAGCTCCGTCTTCGAGAGCACCTTGGGGGCGAAGCCGCCGTTGAAGGTCAGTTCCAGATTGCCGGCGCGCACCTTGACCGGCTTCTCCGCGCCGGCGATGCCGCTCAGCGCGAGGGCGGCTACCAGCGCCAGTAGGCCGGCCATGATCGCTGCGCCTCGGCCGCGCCTGCCTCGAATCTTGTTCATGTCTCCCTTTCTCTCAATGCGCGGGCGCTGCCGAGCGCGGCGTATTCCCCTGCCGCCATCCCACCGGTCGCCCACGACCAGATCAACCAAGTCCGGCACACCCTAAACCAGCTAGTACCAAATGAGAACCCAAGGGTCTCTGCAACAAATGCGAGATGCCGGACATCTAGGGGATATGGACCTCTTCGAGTGCCCCAGTTGCAGCAGTCGCTTCGTCGTCAGCGAGGCCGGCGACGGCGAGGGCTGGCGCTGCCCCGGCGCCGGTCACGAGCTGCGGCTGGTGGTCCGCAGCCTGCCCGGCACCGCCGATCAGATCGAAGCGGCGCTGGGCGCCAGGCAGCTGGCCGCGGTGGGCGAGCGGCCTACTCTTCTAGCTTGCCGATAATCCCGGCCCGCGGGACGGCGCCCCACCAGCGGCTGTCGGAGGAGGAGCCGCTGTTGTCGCCCATCACGAAGTAGTGGCCGGGCGGGATCGTGATCGGCTCCGGCATCTTGCAGAGGTCTACGGCCGAGCAGCGCTGGATCACGTCGGCGAGCACCGCCTTGCCGTTGACGATCGGCAGGCCGTCGCGGATGCTGAGCTCCTCCCCGGGCAGGGCGACGATGCGCTTGAGGAAGGTCTGGGACGAGAGCTCCGCTGTCGGCTGGGGACACGGTTCGGTAAACGGGTGCGCGACCTTGCATTCGTCGCCCAGGAGGTAGGAGATCGACGGTTCCATGGACTCGCTCGGATAGGTGTAGGTCGTCGTGTCGCCCCCGTCCGCCCCGCACGCCGCGAGCGAGAGGGCCACGAGCAGACTGCCGAGGCTTCCAACCAGCTTCATCGGCCGCGCACGGTATCGGCGGACGGAGGGCTGGCAGGCTAAATCTGGACCAACGTTCCGTGCCCAGAGCCGACGCCCGGACTTGAACCGGGGACCCCTTCATTACGAACGCGAAATTCGAGACCGATCTGGGCCGATCGGGCGCGATCCCGTCCAAGGAGTTCGGCTGAGTTCGGTGCAGAATTGCCGAGTCGGGGACATATTTCGGGACACGGTTGACTGCATCCCGTCGAGGTCTCACCCGTTGGTCTGGCGCTTGACCCACTCCACGAATGCGTCCTCGGAGAGTTCGCTGGCGGCGAGCGCCTCGATCACATCTGCGGTCTCGTCTTGGCCACCCTCGGGATGCGTGAAGGGCATTCCTGCTCGTTCGAGTTGGACAAGCAGGCAAAGGTAGCCGGTGCGCTTGTTGCCGTCGGGAAGCGGATGGTTGCGGATGATCCGCGAACAGACGATCGCCGCGCGCTGGGCGGGGTCTGGGTAGAACAACGTGTCGCCGAAGCCCATGAATGGGGCGGCAAGCGCGGACTCACCAGCGTCGAGTTTCGCTGCAGATTTCAGAACCTTCGCGTCGACGCCAAGCACGCGCTCAGCGATTACGAGGAATTCGACGATGTCGATCTGCTCCTGATGCGTGGTACCAAGATACCTTGACATTTGATCTCGCGGTGTCTACCTTTTAGGAAATAGTTGACGCGCGGCAAGGATTAGACAACGATGACCAAAGCTTTCACCATGCGCCTCCCAGAGAACAAGGCCGCTGAGCTTGAGGCAGTTGCTCGCGCGGATGGCGTGCCCGTCTCGGAGGCCGTGCGCGAGGCGATCGACCACCACATCGACGCCCGACGCAAGGACAAGGCTTTCCAGGCCCGACTTGGCAAGCTGGTCGAGGAGAATCAGCGCGTCCTCGATCGCCTGGCCCGTTAGGGGCGAAGGCTCTTCATCTACACCACCCGGCCCCTCGTGGGCCGGGTTTTCTCTATCGCGTTGCTACTGGCTCGGTGCGGACGCGCGGCTGCCCGCATCTTCTCGTCAATGACCGCCTGGATTCGCTCGGACTGGGCTGGGTCATTGGTCCCGGCTTGCATTCCCGCTCCAATGAATGCAAGGGCGCCGGCGGGGCCATCCAAGGGGAGGATCTAGTTCCCCGTGGCGATGTAGAGGCCAGTTGGCCCGCGGTAATCGTTGAACTGAAGTCGCATGGCCCAGAGCCGACGCCCGGACTTGAACCGGGGACCCCTTCATTACGAATGAAGTGCTCTACCAACTGAGCTACGCCGGCGGGGAGCGCTCATTCTAGGAAGGATCGGCGTTGGGTTCGTCGCGGTTCCGTCGCGGCGGGGGGCGATCATCCGCGGATGGCGAGAGCGAGGGTGGCGAAGCAGCGGGAGGGGAACGAGATCGAGTTCTCGCGGATCGTCGCCTTCAGCGACGGGGTCTTCGCGATCGCGATCACGCTGCTCGTCCTCAACCTGGGGATCGCCAAGGACCTGGCTTCCGACGAAGTCGCCGACGCGCTCTGGGACCAGCGGGAGAACCTGCTGGCCTTTGGGATCAGCTTTGCCGTGATCGGGCGCTTCTGGCTGGTCCACCACCGCTTCTTCGGCGACGTCGTCGCCTTCGACTCGAAGCTGATCGGGCTCAACCTGCTCTACCTCGGCTGGATCGTCCTGCTCCCGTTCAGCAGCGACGTGCTGGGCGAGTACGGCGATACGACCGCGGGGGTGGTGCTCTACTCGGTCAACCTCGTCGCGGTGGTCGTGACCGGCGGCTGGATGGCGGCTCGCGCCCAGCGCGACGGCCTCACCTCGATCGACGAGGAGAGCGGGCGCGAATACCGCGCCCGCTGGGTCTTCATCGCCTCCATCTTCCTCTTCTCGATCCCGGTCGCCGTCGTCTCCCCGAGCGCCGCGACCATCCTCTGGCTGGTCCTCTTTTTCGACCCCTCCGGCCGGATCGCCAGCCGGGCGACCGGGGCCCGCGGTTAGTTCTCGACGGTGAAGACGACCGAGCGCCCCGGCCGCGAGCAGCTGACGTTGCGGCCGCGCCCGGTCATCACGCTGAGGCAGCGGTAGGGGCCGGCGCGGCAGCCCGAGCGGCTCGCCCCCGCGGCCGGCCGGCAGGGCCCGAGCCGTTGCCAGGCGGCGATCGTCAGCTCGCCCTGCTCGCAGGAAAGGCCGGTGACGCGGATGTCGCGGACGCCCGCCGCCTTGGCGCTGCAGGCCTGGGCCGAGGCCCCGGCTGGAGCCGTGGAGCCGCTCGCCCCCGGCGTTGCAGTCGAGCCGGTCGAGGCCGACTCGTCCCCGGTGGAGCCACCGCAGCCGGCCAGCAGCGCGGCGGCGAGTGCGACGATCGCGATCGGGACGGCGAGCCTCATCGGTTCGCTGCGAAAACTACCCGCCGCTCACCTCCCGCACGCGCTCGGCCGGCTGCAGGTGCCCGCAGACTGGGCAGTCGGGCTCGGGGACGACGGGCTCGCGCTTGACCTCCATCGTTCGCAGGTCGTAGATGTGGGCGACGCCCTGGGTCGAGGGCTGGCTGAGGCCGGTCAGCAGGTGCATCACCTCGAGCCCGACCTGCCCGCCGATCAGGCCGCAGGCCGGACCCAGCGTCCCCGCCGGCGAGGGTTTGGCGCGGAGCGCGTCGACGCCGACGTCGTAGAGCGGGTACTGGCGCCGGTAGGCGGTTTCCTGGCAGGTGAAGCAGCCGGTCTTGCCCGGAACGTAGAGCGGCCCGACCCGGGCGATCGGCGGGAAGTGGCTCATCGTGACGTAGGGGATCCCGGCCTCGAAGCAGGCCGAGTTGCACCAGCTCTCGATGTCGTGGGCGGGCCAGTCGGCAGCGTCGATGACGACGTCAGCGCCGGCGATGAAGTCGGCGATCTCGACCTCGCTGCCGAGGCGCCGCTTGGTCGCCGTCACCCGCATTTCCGAATTGAAGGCGCGCAGCCGCTCGGCCGCCACTTCGGCCTTCGGCCGGCCGATGTCGGCCTCGGCGTAGAAGATCTGGCGGTTGAGGTTGCTGATCTCGACCTTGTCGCCGTCGACCAGCCACATCTCGCCGACGCCGCAGCAGGCCAGTGCCCAGGCCGCCCAGCTGCCGAGGCCGCCGACGCCGAGCACGGCGATCCGCGCCTCGCGCAGCCGCCGCTGGCACTCCGAGGGCGGCAGCGCGGCGCTGCCGACGTCGCTGAAGTAGCGCAGCTGGCGGTCGAAGCGGTCCATCTCCCCCGGCGCCAGCAGGTCGTCGTCGGCGGCGTCCTCGACCACCTCCAGCGCCTGCAGTTTGGAGATCGCGTCGTCCACCTCGTCCTCGCCGAACTCCTCGTGCAATTGCTCCAGGGTGCGCTCGCCGTTGAGCGCGTCGAGCAGCCGCCGTTCCTCCTCGCTCGGCTTCTCGACCACGATGTCGCTGTCGCTGCCGGCTCGCAGCAGGTAAAGATTTCCCTCGGGCGTCGGAACCCATTCGACGGTGCGCTTGATGCGTGGGCGTAGCACGAGACTGGACCCCCTGAATATCGAGACCGTCGACGTTCCCACGCCGACCTGGCTTTACTGGAGACCTCTCCAGCAAACTGGATCGTTCCCGGTTATTCGGCCAGCTGCCGCGCCCGCGCGAACGCGGCGTCGATCATCGGCACCGTCAGCCTGCCGGTGAAGGTGTTCTGCTGGCTGGGGTGGAAGCAGCCGAGCAGCCGCCAGCGCCCGAGCTCGGCCTCGGCGCCGTGGCCGAAGCGTGGCCGTGGCCGTGGCACCTCGGCTCCGAGCGCCCGCGCCGCCCGCAGGGCGCCGTCCCAGCCGAAGGCGCCGAGGGCGACGATCACCCGGCAGCGCTCGAGCAGCTCCAGCTCGCGCTCGAGGTAGGGCAGGCACTCGTCGCGCTCGGCCGGCGTCGGCTTGTTGGCCGGCGGCGCGCAGCGGACCACGGCGGTGACGTAGGCGTCGCGCAGCTCCAGCCCGTCGCCGCGGCGCTCGGACTCGGGCCGGTTCGCATAGCCGGCCCGGTGCAGCGCCGCGTAGAGCCACTCGCCGGAGCGGTCGCCGGTGAACATCCGCCCGGTCCGGTTGGCGCCGTGCGCCGCCGGGGCGAGGCCGACGATCGCCACCCGCGCCGCCGGGTCGCCGAAGCCGCTTAGCGGCCGCGCCCAGTACCGCTCGCCGCGATAGCGCCGCGGCGGGTCCGCCGCGCAGGCCTCGCGCCACTCGACCAGCCGCGGGCAGCGGCGGCAGGAGTGGACCGTCGCCGCCAGCTCGGCCAGCTCGCCGCCGCCTTTGCAGCTCATAGGGTTGGCCGTCCCCTCATGGCACCGAACCGAATCATGCGAGCCGGAGCAGTGCGTCGCGCCACGCTGCTCGCGGCGACGGCGCTGGTCGCAACGACACTGCTCGGCGCCTGCGGCGGAGACGGCGACATCACCACCGCGGTCCCCGACAAAGAGGGGGACGCCCGCATCCTCAACGAGATCCTCGGCCGCCAGACCGCGGCGATCGCCGCCTATGACCGCAGCCTGCGCGGCCTCGGCGGGCCCGACCTCGAGCTCGCCCGCCAGTTCCGCGCCCAGGAACAGGAGCACGTCGACGCGATCGTCAAGGTGCTGCGCGGGATCGGGGCCGCGGCCGAACCGGTGCCGGAAGAGATCGAGGCGAAGAGGTTCAGGCGGGAGGCCAACTACCTCGAATGGCTCTACGAAGTCGAAAGCGCGACGATCGACGCCGAGCTCAACGCGATCTCGCGGCTCAGCACTTCCTGGGCGCGGCCGCTGCTCGCCTCGATCGCCGCCAACCAGGCCCAGCACCTGGCCCTGCTGCGCCGCGCGCTGGGGGCGAAGGGGGAAGAAATCGTGCCCGAGGCGTTCGAGGCTGGCACGACGCCCGCTCCGTAGTAGATGATGACGAAATGACGGGGCCCCTCTACGCGATCGGCCGCTTCTGCTCGCGTCATCACTACCCCGTCCTCGGGACCTGGCTCGTCCTTGCCATCGCCCTCGTCCTGATCGGCCAGGCCGGCGGCTCCAAGACCAGCGAAAACCTCACTCTGCCCGGCACCGGGTCGACGATCGCGACCGAACTGCTGGAAGACAACCTGCCCCAGCAGGCCTATGGCAGCAACCCGCTGGTCTTCGAGGCGACCAAGGGCAAGCTGACCGACCAGGCTTACGCGAAGGCGATCGGCGAAACCGTCACGCGCCTGGAAGCGCTGCACGACGTCAACTCCGCGATCAGCCCGCTGAGCCCCGAAGGCGCCGAGTTCCTCAGCAAAGACCAGACGATCGGCTACATCCCCGTTGTCCTCGCGATCGGCCCGGGCGAAATCGACGAAGAGGAGGCGCAGCGGGTCCTCGACGCGGCGAAACCGGCCGAAGCGGCCGGCCTCGAGGTCGCCGTCGGCAGCTACGTCGGCCAGCAGCTCTCCAAGCCCTCGACCGAGACCAGCGAGGCGATCGGCCTGGCGGCTGCGGTGATCATCCTGCTCTTTGCCTTCGGCACGGCGACGGCGATGATGCTGCCGATCGTCTCGGCGGTGATCGGCCTCGCCTGCGCGCTCTCGATCATCCGCCTGCTCGAGCACGTGATCCAGGTGCCGGGGGTCGCCTCGACTCTGGCGACGATGATCGGGCTCGGCGTCGGCATCGACTACGCGCTCTTCATCGTCACCCGGCACAAACTGCAGCTGGCCGAAGGCATGGACCTGCAGGAGTCGATCGCCCGCGCCACCGCGACCGCTGGCGGCGCCGTCGTCTTCGCCGGCTTCACCGTCGTGATCGCGCTCTGCTCGCTGGCCTTCGCCGGGATCCCGCTCGTTTCCACCCTCGGCTTCACCGCGGCGATCGCCGTCGTCGTCGCCGTCTGCGCCGCGGCGACCCTGCTGCCGGCGATGCTGGGCGCGCTCGGCCCGCGCATCAACTCGCTGCGGGTGAAGATCGGCAAGACCCACCCCGACGACCGCAAGCCTCACGGCTGGCTGCGCTGGGCCGAGGGCGTCGCCGACCGGCCCTGGCGCTCGGCGCTCGCGGCGATGGTCGTGCTGGTGGTGCTGGCGCTGCCGATCTTCCAGCTGCAGCTGGGCCAGAACGACATCAGCGCCCTGCCCAAGGAAACGACCTCGCGCCAGGCCTACGACAGCCTCAACTCCGGCTTCGGCCCGGGCGTCAACGGTCCGCTGCTGATCGCCTCCGAGTTCACCTCGCCCGAAGAAGCGAAACAGGTGGTGCCGCAGCTGCAGAAAGCGGTCGACGGCGCCCCCGACGTCGCCGCGGTCAGCGAACCGACCCTGGACGAGAAGGGCACGGTCAGCGTCTTCACCGTGATCTCCAAGTCGGAGCCCTGGGCCGACGAGACCGTCGACCTGGTCGAAGACCTGCGCGAAACGGTGATCCCCCAGGCGCTGAAGGGGACCGAAGCCAGCTCCTACGTCGGCGGCCAGACCGCCGGCTACATCGACCTCGCGACCCAGATCGCCGACAAGCTGCCGCTGATGATCGCGATCGTCGTCGCCCTCAGCTTCCTCGTCCTCCTGGTCGCCTTCCGCTCGCTGCTGGTGCCGATCAAGGCGGCGGCGATGAATCTGATCTCGGTCGCCGCGGCCTATGGCGTGGTCACGGCCGTGTTCCAGCTCGGCTGGGGCTCCTCGTTGATCGGACTCGACCACGCGATCCCGATCGTCAGCTTCGTGCCGCTCCTGATGTTCGCGATCCTTTTCGGCCTCTCGATGGATTACGAGGTGTTCCTGCTGACGCAGATGCGCGAGCACTTCAAACAGCACGGCGACGAGCGCCGCGCGGTCACCGAAGGGCTGGCCAATACCGGCCGGGTGATCACCTCGGCGGCGGCGATCATGGTCTGCGTCTTCACCAGCTTCGTGCTCAACGGCGACCCGGTGGTGAAGGAGTTCGGCGTCGGCCTCGCGGTGGCGATCGCGATCGACTCGACGATCGTCCGCTGCCTGCTGGTCCCGGCGGTGATGGTCCTGCTCGGCAAGCGCGCCTGGTGGCTGCCGCGCTGGCTGGACCGGATCGTGCCCCACGTCAGCATCGAGGGCGAGGACTACTTCGCCCGCCGCGACGCCGAACGGGCGGGCAAGGCCGCCGAACCTTCAAACTGACGGGCCCATGTTCCCGCTCAACCTGCCGAATGCGCTGACCCTGCTGCGCATCCTGGCGGTCCCGGTCGTCGTCGTCGCGCTGCTGGGGGAGACCGAGAACGGCGACACCCTCGCCGCCGCCGTCTTCGCCCTCGCCGCTCTGACCGACGGCCTCGACGGCTACATCGCCCGCTCCCGCGATTCCGTCACCACCTTCGGCAAGCTGATGGACCCGCTCGCCGACAAGCTCCTGGTCACCGCTGCCCTGGTCTCGCTGGTCTCGCTCAACCGGCTCGAAGCCTGGGTGGCGATGGTCATCATCGCCCGCGAGATCGCGGTCACGATCCTGCGCACGATCGCCGCCGAGCGCGGCATCGTGATCGCCGCCAGCTGGCTCGGCAAGGTGAAGACGGTGCTGCAGATCGGCGCCGTGATCGCCCTGATCGCGACCAACCCGGCGCCGGCCTGGGTCGACGTGCTCGTCTACCTCGCTCTCGTCGCCACCGTCGTCAGTGGCATCGACTACTTCTTCGGCTTGCGTCGACGGATCGAGGAACAGCAAAAGGAGCGCGCCGGGGCGAAAGCGCGAGCGGCCGGCTAGGAGGCCGGCGCCTCCAGCCACTCGCGCATGGTGATGTGGCGGGCGGTGTGTTCGCCGCTGGCCAGCTCGGCCCGCAGCTCGCCCAAAGTTCCGTAGCGCTCGGCGACCACGTTGTGGCGGTGGATCGTCTCCAGGTTCTCCTGGCGGGCCATCACGAAGGCCTCGTCGGGCAGGTCGGGGTAGCCCTCGACCACCTGGCGCACCATCTCCCGCACGCAGTCCTCGACGAAGCGCGGCTGTTCGTGCGCCTTGACCACGACCGCCATCTCGTCCGGCCGCTTCATCAGCTCGTAGATCTCCGAGCTCATCGAGCTCTCAACGATTCGCAGCATCTCCGGCGCGTCGATCCAGGACGGGCCGCCCTCGGGGCAGCCGACGTGGAGGGTGCCGATGCCGCGCTGGTTGTGGGTCGCGATCGGGACCAGTTCGATCGCCTGCTCGATCTGCTCGGCCTCGAAGCCGTTCTCGGCCAGCCGTTCGCGGGCCAGCCCGGCGACCATCTCCTGGGCGCAGGGGCAGGCGGTCATGCCCTGGGCCTCGACCCCGGTCAGCGTCCGCGTGCCGTGCTCGGAGTCGACCGCGGTGCCGTGGAGGACGTAGATCTCCTGAGTGCTCTGCCCGCTCTTCGGGGTCGAGACCGTCTCCGGGTAGCGGGCGGTGACCGAGACCTCGGCCCGCAGTCCGCCCTGGCGCTCGCGCACCCGTTGGGCGACGTGGGCGGCCAGCACCTCGGCCTTGAAGGCCTCGCCGAGCACGACCTCGTCGATCGCCTCGTTGACGATCTGCTCGAAGCGCGACATGTGGACGCCGGCCTGCTGCGGGTTGAGGTCGACGAAGCACTCGAAGCCGGCGTAGAAGAGGTTCTCGGTCCCGTCGGCCTTGACCCGGATCACCTTCTCGACTCCGGTCACGCCGACCCGCGAGAGGCTGACCTGGGTCGCCGGCACCGAGGCCTGGACGTCGGGGGCGGCGGGGGTTGCGGTCTGCGGCTCGGGCATCGGGCTTATGAAGAGTAAGCAACCGGAGCGTTCGGCGACCCGTAAAGGGGTTTCGTGCGCCTATACTTCGCCGCGGCCGGAGCTTTGGGGCCGGCTTCCCGGATCTGGGGAGAGAGGGAGTGGAGGTAGCGATCATCGAACCGTTGGAGACGGTGTCGGACGTGATGGAGCGCGACTCGATCGGGAGCGCTGATGCGGGCGAGAGCCCGATCGCCGAGATCGAGGAGCTGCGCGGCCTGATCGCACTCGGCCGCGAACGCGGCTACCTGACCTTCGAGCAGATTGCCTCGACGCTGGAGGAGGTGGAGATCACCAAGGAGCAGGTGACCCAGCTCCACGCCCACCTGGTCGAGCACGGCGTCGACGTGATCGCCGAGGACGGCGTCAGCGCTTACAAAGAGCAGCGCGGGGCCGAGCAGAGCGGCTCGGCGAAGAAGGAAGAGCTCGATCTCACCGTCGAGCCCAGCCTCGACTCGCTGCGGCTCTATCTGCGCTCGATCGGCAAGGTCGACCTGCTGACGGCGGCGCAGGAGGTCGAACTTGCGAAACGGATCGAGCGCGGCGACATGCTGGCGAAGCGGCAGATGGTCGAGGCCAACCTGCGCCTCGTCGTCTCGATCGCCAAAGGCTATTTGGGCCGCGGCCTCAGTTTCCTCGACCTGATCCAGGAGGGCTCGCTGGGGTTGATCCGCGCGGTCGAGAAGTTCGACTACCGCCGCGGCTACAAGTTCTCCACCTACGCGACCTGGTGGATCCGCCAGGCGGTCACCCGGGCGATCGCCGACAAGGCGCGGACGATCCGGATCCCGGTCCACATGGTCGAGAAGCTGAACCGCGTCGCCCACGTCGAACGCCAGCTGGTGCAGAAACTCGGCCGCGAGCCGGAGCCGGCGGAGATCGCCGAGGAGCTGCGCTGGCCCACCTCCGACGTGCGCGACATCCTCCGCGTCGCCCAGCTGCCGGTCTCGCTGGAGAAACCGGTCGGCGACGAGGACGAATCCGAGCTTGGCGACTTTGTCGCCGACGACGCGGTGCTCGAGCCCTTCGAGGAAGCCAGCGAGCACCTGCAGAAAGAGGGCGTGCGCCGGGCGCTCGACGCGTTGCCGGAGCGCGAGCGCCAGGTGATCGAACTTCGCTACGGCCTCTCGGGTGCGGAGCCGCTGACGCTGGAGGAAGTGGGGAGGACCTTCGGGGTCACCCGCGAGCGGATCCGCCAGATCGAGAACAACACGCTGAAGAAACTGAAGCGCCTCCCCGAGGCGCAGATGCTTAGAGAAGCAAGCTAGGCGACCGGCTCGAGCACGAAGACCGCGATGTCGCGGTCGGTGCGGGCCTCGTAGTCGTCGAAGCCGGCGTACTGCTCGTTCGACTTGCGCCAGAGGTCGGCCCGCTCATCGCCCTCGGCGATGCGGGCGCGGATCGGGATGCGGCGGCGGCCGACCTCGACCTCGGCCTCTGCCTTGGCTTTGAGGTTGAGCGCCCAGGCGGGGACGCGGGCGTTGCCGGCGTTGGAGCCGATCACGATCATCCGCTCGCCGTCGGCGAGGTAGACGACCGGCGCCGTGCGCTGCTGGCCGGATTTGCGCCCCGTGGTGGTCAGCAGCAGGACCGGCGCTTTGCCGATCCGGCCTCCGAGGCGGCCGCCCGACGCCCGGTACAGCGGCACGTTCAGCTTGCCGGCCCAGCGCAGCCCCGTTGACCCCATGTTGGAGGAGATCCGCGAGATGAAGCGGTCGCTCAGCATTGCGCGTACAGTAATGCCCCATGGCCGAGCCGCACCCGTTCCGCCGCGCCGCCGAGGCCAAGGACCTCGAGCTGATGACCGAGACGCTGCGCGAGGACGTCGTCCTCCACAGCCCGATCCTCTTCCGCGGCTTCGAGGGCCGCGAGACCGCGATCGCCGTCCTCTCCCAGGTGATCCAGGTGCTCGAGGACTTCCGCTACACCGACGAGCTGGCCGACGGCAGCACCGTCGTCCTCCGCTTCAAAGCCCGCGTCGGCGACCGTGAGCTGGAGGGCATCGACTTCCTCGAGCTCGATGAAGACGGCAAGGTCGCCGACCTGACCGTCTTCATGCGCCCCCTCTCCGCCGTCAACCGCTTCAACGAGCGGATGGTCGAGCGGCTCGAGGCGGCTCAGGCCGGGCAGGGCTAAGGCTGCGCCTCAGCCGACGCTCGGCTCCTCAATCCGTTCGAAAACGAGGCGGCCAGGGCCTTCGGCATTGACCCGCAGCCTGTCGCCGGCCCGCAGGCCAGCCTCCTCGCAGGGACGCTTCGGGAACGTCGCCTGTCGTTTGGGGCGGAGCTTCACATGGCCAGTAGATGGGGGAGGCAGGATTCGAACCTGCGTAGGCATTGCCGTCAGATTTACAGTCTGATCCATTTGACCGCTCTGGCACTCCCCCAGGCGAGAAGAGCCGATTCTATGCGGGTCGGGGCCTCCATAGATCAGTGGTTCGATCGGGGTCCCTCTCTCGACCTCGAACTCGGAGTACTTCGACCCTCCGAGTATCACCGCCCTCGTCCCCTCGATCACCGATGCGGGTATGAACCACCTCCTCCCGTCGCCGACCAGAACGAAGAGATGGTCGACCGCTGCGGGATCAAATCGCTTCGCGAGTCCACTCCAGCTCCGATTCCCGCCGCTGGTCGCGATGCTCACCTGCCACCTGCGATTGCCGCGCGGAGTGCTCGCCTCGTAGGTGGAGGTCTTCACTTGCACCCGGAGCAGGCGATGGTCCAACTCTGCCATCAGATCCACGTCGGGGCTGTGACCGGCCGGCAGCCAGACCAGTGCGCCCTTGCAGGTCAGCCACTCGACAGCCGATGCCTCGCCGATGTCCCCCTGCACCCGCCTGTTGACCGCTCGCTCCCGCCGGTGGGGGCTGCCGATCTGCTTGGTCGAAGTCACAAGACGATGCTCGCAAATGCCTCAGACAGAAAGTTTCACGTCTCGCGCGGCACTCGCTCGGATGCGAGGATGGGAGCGTGAGTGACGTCCTTCAGAACCGCGTGATCGCCGTTGCCGGCGCTGGCGGCGGCCTCGGGCCGCTGGTGGTTGGGCAGCTTGCTGCGGAGGGGGCGACGGTTGCCGGTACGGATCGCAGCCAGGAGACGCTCGACGCGATGCCGGACACGGCAGGGATCCCGGCGGAGCGCTGGGACGGCCGTGCCGTCGACCTACTCGACGAGGACGCCGCTCGCGGCTGGTGCGCGGCGCTGGTCGAGCGCTTCGGCCGGGTCGACGGGCTCGTCCACCTGGTCGGGGGCTGGCGTGGCGGGAAGGCGCTGCACGAGGCGCCGCTCGCCGACTGGGAGCTGCTGCACGATCTCCTCGTCCGCACCGTTCAGCACACCACCCGCGCCTTTCACGACCAGCTCGCGGCCAGCGAGCACGGCCGCTTCGTCCTCGTCTCCGCCAAGCAGGCACAGGCGCCGAGCAACACCAACGCCGCCTACGCGGCGGCGAAGGCCGCCGCCGAGGCCTGGACGCTGGCCTTCGCCGACGGCTTCGAGCCCGGCGGCGCCACCGCCAACATCGTCGTCATCGACGCGCTCCTGACCCCGCGCATGCGCGGGGAGAACCCGGACGGCGACTTCGCGACCTTCACCCCGGCCGAGCACGTCGCCGAGGCGATCGCCTTCCTCTGCTCCGACGTGGCGGCGGAGATGAATGGCCAGCGGATGCCGCTTACGATGCGCGGATGAGCAAAGCGAAGAAGGGCAAGGTGCCCGCCGGCAAGATGACGATCGGGGAGCTGGCGCGGCGGACCGGGATGACGATCCGCAACATCCGCGCCCACCAGACCCGCGGCCTGCTGCCGCCGCCCGAGGTCCACGGTCGGACCGGCTACTACGACGAGGAGCACGTTGCCCGGATCGAGCTGACCAAGGAAATGCAGGCCGAGGGCCTCAACCTCGAGGCGATCCGCCGCGTGCTCGAGACCAAGGGCTCCTCGCAGGAGATCGTCGACTTCGCCCGCGCCGTCCGCGCCCCCTTCGAGGACGAGACCCCGGAGTTCTTCGAGCCGGCCGAGCTGGCGGCGAACTGGAAGGTCAAGAAGGTCGATCCGAAGCAGCTGCGGCGGGCCGAAAAGCTCGGCATCCTGCGCGAGCTGCCCGACGGCAAGATCGAAGTCCTCAGCCCGCGCCTGCAACGCTCCGGCGCGGCGCTGATCGAGCTCGGCGTCTCCGCCGATGCGGGCCTTTCCATCGCCGCCGAGTTGCGCACCCACGCAGAAGGCGCCTCGCGCGCCTTCATCGAGCTCTTCGTGAAGGAGATCTGGGAACCGTTCGACAAGGCCGGCCGCCCCGAAAAGGACTGGCAGAAGGTGCGCGACGCCCTCGACGGCATGCGCCCCCTCGCCTCCGACTCGCTGCTGGCGATGTTCCAGATCACGATGGGGGAGGCGACCGAGAAAGCCGGCGAACGCACCCTCCGCGACGCCGCCAGCCCGGCCAAGCCGCGCCGCACCAAAGCCCGCCGCAGCTGAATCAGCGAACGATCTCGAAGCGCTTGCGGATCGGTTTGGAGACGTTGTTGGCGGTGTCGGTCGCCCGCAGCGCCACCTCGTAGCGCCCCGGCCGCGCCTTGAAGTGCTTCCAGCGCGCGCCCAGCGCCAGGTGGTTGATGCCGATGAAGGTCTTCCAGACCCGATACCCGTTGTAGGTCCGCTTGCCCTTCTCGTTCAGGCGGTAGTACTCGCCGTCGAGCTTGCCGCGCTCGCTGATCTGGGCGCTGAAGGGAGCGCCGCGCGTGCCCCGGAAGCGCGGCTTGGCGAGGACGATTCCGCCCAGGGTCGGCGCCTTCACGTCGAGGTTCAGCGGCGGCCGCGGGCCGGGGTCGGAGTTGGGGTTGCCGGGAGTGGCCGAGACGACCACTTCGCCCCTGACCGAGGCGTGCAGCTTGCACTGAAAGAGGTAGGCGCCGGGCTGGGTGAACTGGAGCGTGAAGGCGTCGCCGGCGCGGTGGCTGGGGGAGTCGGTGCCGGGGTCGGAGTCCCAGCCGAGGTCGTTGGCGGATATTCCCGTCACCGAGTGGGCGAGGTCGGGCCCGAGCCAGTCCCAGGTCACCTTCTCGCCGAGATCGATCTGCACCGCCGGGATCGACCAGGCGTAATTGGCGATCGAGACCCTGGTGTTGACCGCCGCCGCCCCTGGCGCCGCCACCAGGAACCCGGCGCAGACCAGGAGCGGGACTAGGAGACGACGTACCAACCGTTCATCCCCTGGTGCAGGTGCTGGAAGACGTGGCAGTGGTAGAACCAGCGGCCGGGGTTGTCCTCGGTGAATTCGAGCCGGAAGGAGTCGGCCGGGCCGAAGGTCTTGTTGTCGACGATCTTGCCGTCCGGTTCGGTCCAGCGGTGGCCGTGCAGGTGGAAGGTGTGGAAGAAGTTGTCGACGCCGTAGACGTGCATCGCCACCCGGTCGCCGACGTTCGCCCCCAGCGTCGGCGTGTTGCCGGCGTAGGCCTTGCCGTTGACGCAGTAGAAGATCTTCTTCAGGCCGGTGATCGAGGGGTCCCAGGTGTGGAAGGCGAGAAAGAACTCGGTGCTCGGCCGCGGTTCGCCCGGTTTGCGGATCACCAGCGGCCCGTGCAGTCCCCGGAACACCGGCAGCGGGTCCATCGGCCCGTGGTCGTGGTAGAGCCAGGTCCCCTCCGTGCCTTCCGGGCACTCCCAGACGTAGGTGAAGGTGCGCTCGCGCTGGACGAAGCCGCCGGGGTCGGTGAACTTTCCCTTGTAGGCGCCGTCCATCTCGTTCGCGTAGAAGATCCCGTGCGGGTGCATCGTCACCGGCACCTTCAGCTTGTTGCGGAAGTGGACGATCACGGTGTCGCCGACTTCGGCTTCGATCAGCGGCCCCGGCACCGTCGCCGGCGCCAGCGGTTTCTCGAAGCCGGCGCTGTAGGGGCGGTAGCCATAGGCGTTGAAGGTCGTTTTCCCCTTCACCGGCTGGTTCATCATCTGGTCGCGGCCGGTGGGCACGATGTTCCAGGGCCGTTCCTCGGCGGCGATCCAGTACTCGCGGGTCTGCCCGGAGAGGCCGAGCGCCGCCAGCTCGGTCCGCGCCGGCTCGCCGCCGCCGTTGTCTGCCGCCGCGACGCGCGGCGGCACCTCGACCCTGCCGGCCAGCCCGTCGAGGTCGATCTGCCCCTGGTCGGTGCGGATCTCCTGGCCGGCGAGGGTGCAGACGAAGGCCAGGCCCCCGAGGCCGAGGAAGCTGCGGCGATCGAGTGGGTCCGGGGCCACCCCCGGTCCTATTTCTTCACCGTGACGGTCAGCTTCATTTCGCTCGGGTGGATCGTGCAGATGAACTTGTAGGTGCCCGCGGTCGGGAACTGCTTCTGGAAGTGGGCGCCGGCGATCGCCGTCGTCTTGGTCGAGTAGGTGCCCTTCTTCTTCAGCCCCGCCGGCCCCTGCTTCAGGTGCACGTCGTGGGGATAGGCGTTGAGCGAGGACCAGACCCACTTCACCGATCCATCCTGCTTGATCGTCACCGCGTTGGGCCCGAAGAAGAAGTCGTTGACCGTCACCCTCACCGGCTTCGGCGCCGGAGCGGAAAGCGCGCCGGCCGCGGTCGCCCCAAGCAGGGCGACCGCGGCCACGCAGGCGAGGACAGGCTTCAGCGCTCTCACCGTCGCGGGCCTCATTTGCAGGTCAATTCGCCGGGCAGCGGAGCCACTTCCGCCGGCTTGTATTTCTGGAACGCCGGGTGCGCGGCGAGTCGCCGCACCCAGCTGCACTGCTGGTTCTGCGGCGGGTTGGTGCCGGCGTAGCCGAGGATCGTGGTCGGGTCGGCGAGGTTGTCGAGATTGATCTGCAGGCCCGCACTGCGCGATTCGAGGCTGCGCACCTGGTCGGCCAGAACCGGGGCCTGCGGACAGGCCGGGTAGATCGTGCTCACCGGGACTTTGCCGTTGCCGGGCGCGAACGTCGAGTTGGCGCTGTTGCCGGCCCAGCAGTTGCCGCCACCGGTGTTGTCGTTCCAGAAATCGAATTCGCCGTTGGGGTCGAGCCCTCCCCGGCCCATCTTGTTTTCGGTGAACTCGTTGTTGATGCTCTTGGCGTCGTCGCCGACGTTGGCCACGAACGTTTCGCCCGGGCCGGAGAAGGAGGCGACTCCCCACTTGTAGTTGCCGAAGATGTTGTTCTTGCGGACGACGTTGTCGGCGCCGCCGAACAGCGCGAACCCGACCCCGGTCGGGTAGTTGACCGTCGCCCCGGCGACCTGGCCGAGCCCGCCGGAGACGGTGCGGAAGTTCGAGCCCGAGAGGAAGTAGTTGTAGTTGTTCCAGAACACGTCGTTGCCTTCGAACAGGTTCCACCCGTTCGGCTCGAAGCCCTCGCTGTCGAGCGTGTTCGGGACGATCCCGGCGCCGTTGTTGTAGAAGGCGGAGTCGAGGATTTTCACGTACTTGGAGTTGGTCCCCGAGTACCCGAGCACGTTTTCGTAGCTGCTGTCGTTTTTCAGGATCGTCCACTCCGGCTTGCGCTGGCAGGGCGCGGGCGGCGGTGCCACACCGTGGTTGGTCCAGGCATTGGAATCGCACGGCGTTTCACCCACGTAGAAGGCCGAGTCCCCGTGGTGGAAGCCGGCGGAGTCGATCATCTTGCCGCCGAGGCAGCCCTTGGCGAAAAGGCCGTAGGAGCGGTTGGCCGAGGCCAGCAGGTTGTCCATCGTGTAGCCGTCGCAGCGCTGGCCGCTCTTGACGTCGGCGTGGATGAAGAAGCCGTTGGACTGGTAATTCCGCGCCCACATGTTCTTCAGCACGACGCCGTCGACGTCGATCCCCTCGATCCCGTTCTGCGCCGCGCCGAGCTCGCCCTTGGCGTTCTTGCCCTCCAGTACCACCTTGCGCCGGTTCACCGTCGCTCCCTGGATCGTCAGCCCGTCGAAGTCCTTCTTCTTCAGCGTCCCGTCGAGCACCACGCCCTCGACGTACTTGCCGGGCTTGACTTCGACGATCGCCTTCGTCTTCGCGTTCCCCTTCCTGCCCTTGAACGAGCCGGCGGCGTCCACCGCCTTCTGGATCGTCCGGTAGCGGCAGCCGTGCTTGCAGACTTCGAAGACCCTGGTCTTCGCCTGCTGCTTCTCGCCGCCGCCCTTGCTCTTGGCGAGGGCCTGGGCCGAGAGGCCGGCGCCCACGAGGCAGAGCGCGAGGACCAGGAACGGGACTGCGAAGCGGTGCTTCATATCTCTCCTTGCGGCGTGGGTGATCGACCGCCCTGCCTCCCACGGGCACGGAGCGTCGGGGGTCCCTACTTCCGTCCGACGCAACCGGTCAAGGGTACCGCAGCCTGGCCGCCCAGCCAGGTGGGGGGCAGCGGCGCGCTCCGTGCGCATCGACAAGCCATCCGAGGGTATGGAGGAGTGATGGTTCGTCTGACGCAATTCCTCGCAGGCGTCCTCGTTCTGCTGGCGTTCGCGCCCGTCCCGGGCGCCGCCGAGGCGCCGGCACCGAGCTGCACGGAAGGGCCGGTCAGATTGGGCGACGTCACCTGGGGCACGCCCTGCGCGGACACGATCGTCGCCCCGCCAGGCGTCGCCGCGGTCCGCGCCGGCGGCGGCGACGACATGATCGTCGCGGGGCCGATCGTCGCGGGGACCGATGCCTGTCCGCTCGAGTGCCACCTCGGCATCGGCAGCCAGACCTTCGATGGCGGCCCGGGCGACGACGTCGTCTTCGGCGAGCGCGGCAACGACACCCTCGAAGGGGGCGAAGGCAACGACCGCCTCTTCGGCGGGATCGGCGACGACAAGGTGCTCGGCGGACCCGGGAACGACCGGCTCGCGGGAGGGTTCGGCGCCGACTCGATCGACGGCCAGAGCGGCGACGACTACGTCCGCGGCGACGGCACCATCGACCGCATCTTCGACACCGGCGGCGGCACCGACACGCTCAGCTACTCGACCGGGATCACCCCCGGCTTCGGCGGCAGCATCGCTGTCGCCGGCTTCCCGCCGGCCGGGGGCGAGCGCGGCCTGCGCCTCGAACTCGGCGCCGACGACGAAAACGCCAATCAGGGCGTCGCCTCCTTCGGCGGCGGAGTCGACGAAGTCGAAGGCGCCAACTTCGAGACCGTCGTCGGCACCCCGTTCTCCGACTACATCGTCGGCACCGCGAAGGCGGAGACGCTCTACGGCGGTGGTGGCGCCGACGTGCTGCTCGGCGAAGGCGGTGCCGACACGCTGGTCGGCGGCGCCGACGGCGACAACGTCGACGGGGCCGTCGACACCCGCGACACCAGCGAGGTCAGCGTCGGCTTCATGCTGCCCGCGCAGCCCGGGGGCGGGCAGCTGTACCTGGTCGGCAGCAGCGGCGACGACGCGGTGACCGCGACCTACTCGGCGGCCTCGGTCGTCTTCACCCTCAGCGGCGCCAGCTTCGACGCCAGCCCGGCCGCCGCCTCGGGTTGCACCCTGAACGGGACGGCGACGGTCGCCACCTGCCCGCTCGCGGCGCCGCTGGACTCGGTCCTGATCGCCGGCATGGGCGGCGAGGACACCCTCTCCGCCTCCGGCTTCCCCAGCACGACCTCGGTGGTCGCGATCGGCGGCGAAGGCGACGACGGGCTGGACGGGGGCGAGGCCAGCGAGGACGTCCTCGTCGACGGCCCGGGCAGCAGCGGCGACAGCCTCGAGGCGCTCGGCGGCGACGACGCCCTGCTCCACAACGGCGGCCCCGACGACCTCTTCGGCGGCAACGGCAACGACCTCTTCCTCTCGGTCTCGATCTGCGACGGCGAGGCGCTCGACGGCGGCGCCGGCCGCGACAACGGCTCCTGGGCCCGCCTCGCCGAAGCTGTCTCTGCCCGCCTCGACCAGGGCGTCGCCGGCGAGCCAGGCGCCGGCGGCCAGCCGAGCTGCGCGGGCGGCAGCCTCGACACGCTGGGCTCGATCGAGGACCTCGAGGCCTCCAGCTCGGGCGACTTCCTGGTTGGCGACGCCGGTCCCAACCAGCTGCTCGGCCACCTCGGCCCCGACACCTACTTCGCCCTTGCCGGCAACGACACGATCCTCGCCAACTCCGGCGACGACGACCCGGCGATCGATTGCGGCGAGGACACCGACCTGGCCGTCATCGACCGCCAGCCGCAGTTTGCAGACGCCACCCCGGTCGGCTGCGAGAACACGCGCGAAGCCGACCCCAACAGCTTCAAAGCCCCGACCGAACTGCCCCCGCCGCCGTTGCCTCCCGAACCGCAGCCACCCGAGCCGCCGAAACCGCCTCGCCCCGACCGCGACCCGCCGCAGACCCTGGTCAAGGCCCGCCCCGCGGCGCTCCTCTTCTCCAGCCACGGCAGCCGCCGGGTCGTCGTCCGCTTCGGCTCCGACGAGCCCGGCTCCAGCTTCCGCTGCAAGCTCGACCGCCGGCCGTTCCGCCCCTGCGCCTCGCCCCGCGCCTACACCGTCGGGATCGGCCCCCACGTCGTCCGCGTCCTCGCGATCGACGCCGCCGGCAACTCGGATAGCAGTCCAGTCGTGCTGCTGTTCCGCGTTCGGCCCGTCGCTGAGCGCTAGGTTGACCCCGATGGCAAAGGTTCTCTACACGGCTGAGGCAAACGTCACCGGCGGCCGCGCCGACGGTCACGGCAGCACCAGCGACGGCGTTCTCGACATCGACCTTCGCCTGCCGACCGAGATGGGCGGCGAGGGCGGCGCCACCAACCCCGAGCAGCTCTTTGCGGTCGGCTACGCCGCCTGCTTCGAGGGCGCGCTCGGCGTCGTCGCCCAGCGCCAGAAGGCCGAGGTCGGCGACGTCTCGATCAACTCCAAGGTCTCGCTCGTCACCACCGAGGAGCGCGGCTTCAACGTCGCCGTCGAGCTCCACGTCAACCTGCCCTCGGTCGAGGACGAGACGGCGGCTGAGCTGGTTCGGGCGGCCCACCAGGTCTGCCCCTACTCCAACGCCACCCGCGGCAACGTCGACGTCGTCCTGACGGCGAACGGCAACCCGGTCTAGGCCCGCAGCAAGCGCCGCTCGACCGCGTCGGCCGCGGCCGACGGACCGCCCGCCGCGGTGAAGCCTGCCGCCACCCGCTGCGCGCCCTCGCGGCATCGCATCGCCTCCCGCACGGCCTCTCGCAACCTGGAAGGGCTCAGCCGCGGCGATGGCAGCCTGGTCCCGGCCCGGTTGACCACGACCCGCCGCGCCACCTCGTACTGGTCGCGACCGAACGGCACGACGCAGACCGGGACGCCGCTGGCCAGCGCCTTCTGGGTCCCGCCCATGCCACCGTGGGTGACCGCGCAGGCGGCGCGGGCGAGGATCGGCCCGTGCGGGGCGAAGCCGAGGGCGGTGCCGTTGGCCGGCGGCCGCAGCGCCTCCAGGTCGGCGGCGGGCACCGTGGTCACCACGTGGACCGGCTCCGCCGCAAGCGCGTCGAAGGCGATCTGGGCGAGGCGGCCGTCGTCCTGGAACTCGGTCGAGGCGGTGACCAGGACCAGCGGCTCCTCGATCCCGCTCAGCTGGGCCGGCAGCTCCCCGGGCGGCTCCCAGGCGCAGGGCCCGACCATGACCACACTGGCGGGCCAGTCCGGGCGCCGGTACTCGAACGGCTCGGCGCTGGTGTAGAGCAGGAGGGGAGGGGCGGAGAGCACGTCGCCGGCGTCGGTGAACGGCGGCAGGCCGCGGGCGGCACGGAGCGGGTTCAGGGCGGCGACGGAGATCCGCTCCAGCGCCAGGTTCGAGACGGCCTGGACGGCGCGGTCCCGCAGCCGCCCCGGCCGTCCGCGGGCCGGGCGCAGGCCTGGCCCCATCGGCGGGCCGAAGCGCGAGGACAGCGGCAGCGGGAATGGGCAGGTCGCCCCCCAGGGGCCGCCCCAGGCCTCGGCGGCGCTGAGCGCGCCGGTGGCGGCGGCGTCGACCAGCACCGCGTCGGGGCCGACCTCGGCGATCGCCCGGTCGAGATCGCGGGCGTCGTGAGGGGCCCTGGCGGCGAAGACCTTGGTCGCCCGGATCATCGCCCCCGGCGGCGTCCGCGAGCGCCAGTCGTCCATCTCGATCGCTTCGACCTCGGGGCCGATCGCCGCCGCCTCGAAGCCCCGCGAGCGCATCCCCGGCAGCGCTCCCGCAAGCGTCCGCACCGAGATCTCGTGGCCGCGGTTGTGCAGCTCTTCGAGGATCGCCGCTAGCGGGAAGAGCTGGCCGCGGGCGGGGGCGGTGTAGGCGAGGATCCGGCTCACGGTCCCGGCTCCGTCAGCGGCTCCAGCAGCTCGCAGATCGCCAGCTCGACCTGGGCCTGGCTGAGCTCGCGGTCGCGGCGCAGGATCTTCCAGACGTAGATGTCGGTTGCGGCGACTATCTGCGACAGGCGCCGCTCGCGCTTGGCGCCGCGCAGCCCGCGCAGCGCGGGGGCGAATGCTTTCCGGCACCAGTCGGCGTGGTAGGTGCGGCCCAGCCCGGTCAGCATTCTCACCCGTCGGTTGCTGTGCTCCTGGGCCAGCATCCAGAGGATGCGGTCGCCGAAGCGCTCGTAGTGCCCAATCAGGACGGCGACGATCCGGGTCGTGCCCCAGGAGGCCTTGACGTCCCGGTCTCCCCGCATCTCCAGGCCCACGCGGGCGAGCATGGAGACGAAGAGCAGGTCCCTGTTGCCGAAATGGCGCAGCACCGTCTGCACCGAGACACCGGCCCGCTCGGCGACGACGGCGAGCGTGACGTCCTCCACCGGCAGCTCGTCGGCCGCGCTTTCGGCGGCATCGAGGATCCGGCTACGGGTCGCCGTCACCCCGGCAGCCCGGGCGGCCATGCGGTACTTGCGTTTGCCGGCTTGCGGCGCGTCGCTCATGCCGACACAAGGTAAAGGCGGCGATACCGGTCAGACGCGTCCGTCGCCCCAACCCCAGGGCGCGGCAATGATCAGCTTCCAGCGGCCTTCGACCGGTTGCATCACCAGCGTCGTGTCGCAGACCTGCTCGACCCGGCTGCCCTCGCGGCCGGTGCGGATGCGCCAGCGCTCGCGCACCAGCGAGACCTCGCCGCCGTCGATCAGGTGACCGCCGTCGACCAAAACCTCGACCCCGCTGGCGATCAGCTGCGCCAGCACGGGCCGGATCCGCTCGCGCCCGCGGACGGCGGTTAGGTCCGGCGTGATCAGGCACCCGTCCTTGGCGAAGCAGGCGGTCGCACCGTCGAGGTCGCCGAGGCCGAGCGCCCGCGCGAAGTCGAGATCCACCCGTACGGGGGCCGCATCGGAGGGGGCTTTGGGAGCGATCATATTCATGTCAACTAGGTTAACGCGAAATTGGCGAACCGGCCAGTTTTCAGCCAGCGCGATTGCGCACCTACGGGGATTGACCCGAATCTCTCCGCGCCATTCCAGGAGTCCCCCTGCCTGGGTGGTTGGCCGACCAGGCCAAGCACCTGCCTGCTCCGCCGCAACTCCGCTCGACCTGCCCTAAGATCGAGTCCTAAGACCTGCCCGGATAGCTCAGTTGGTAGAGCACTTCCATGGTAAGGAAGGGGTCACGAGTTCGAGTCTCGTTCCGGGCTTCGTAGGTCTCGCTGCAAACCGGCCCCTTTAGAGGCGGTTTCACGTCTGGGGACGTTTCCGCGTCGGAAACGCCACTGGCGGCAGACGGGTGCGGATCGCCCGCAACAGCTGTCCGGTTGCCGGGCTTAGGCACTCACTCCCGAGGCCTGCGAGCTGGCCTTTCGGCTTTTCGTCTGGCCGATGGACCTTCGGCTTCGAAGGCAACCGATCGGGTCGGTTCCTTGCACGGTTCTATGCAACGAAACCAGAGCGTTTGCGGTTAACTCCTCGTGAGTGCCTATTCGGGTTGTTTGTCGTCGTCATTCGTCCTCAATAAATGCTGCCCCTCGCTCTTAGCGACACCGCCACGATCTCGATCGTCGGCATCCTCGTATCCGGGGTGGTAGGCCCAGGCTTTGCCGCGCACTGGACGCGGAGGCGTCAAAGGGATGACCATCGACGCGACCACGCGGAGAAGGAACACGACGACCTCACCGCGCTTCTCGACTCCTCCGCGGCCATACTTGCCGCGGGCGTGACGCGCCTGCGGAAGGCGAGGAGCGGGGATGGCTCTGGCCTGGATGCCTGGGCTAGCGAAGTTCATGCAACCTACGAGCGGTTGCTGCTAAGGGTGGCGGTCGATGACCCGGTCGCGACCTCCTACAAAGAGGCACGCGATCGTCTCACCGACCTCGCCGATGCCGTGGTCGCCGAGGGCGTTGACGAGGATGCTGCAACTGCGGCCTTCGAGGAGGCTCGCACCGCCTACCTGGACCGGGCTCGAGCCTGTCTCGCGAGCAAGGCTCCGGCACGATGACCCTTCAGCTCGGTGGTCTAGAGATCGTCGATGCGGTGATTCACGATGTTCCCAGGCCAGAAACCGGGGAGGCGCTCACGCTTACGGAAGCCCCGGTTGCGCTTGATCTCGAGCTGGAGACCTACTTCCGCGACAAGCTGAAGGAGTCGCTACAGGGGCGCGGGCTGCAAATCGAAACGGATCCGGATCTACCGGCTGTGGTGCGCGACGGCGTCGCCGCAATCCTCGCCGATCCCGGGCGCCATGTCGAAGCCTCCCAGGCGATGGCAATGCACCTCTTCGAGCTGCAGAAGAAGACCAATTCGCCAGGGCTCCTCACGGTTATCCGCGCTCGCGCGGATAACCAGAATCTGATCGCGATCCTGAAGCTCGAGCGAGAGGTCGGCGTCCACGTCGTGATCGACGAAGAGGGGGCCAAACGGGTGATCAACCTCGAATTCCTGAGGGACCTAACGCTGACCCGCAAGACGCGGGTATTCAAGGCTGCCCTGGTCGAGCTGGCCGCTGGGGGTGACGCGATGACGATGCAAGGCCTTGCCTCCGATGATCAACGCAGTCGCGCCGAGGGGCGTGGGCTCGCGCGCTTCTTCCTCCATGACTTTCTCGGCTGCCAGCTGAGCGCCAGCGCCGAAAAGGCGACGAAGGACTTCTGGAACGCAGCACAGACGTTCATCAACGAAGACGTCCCCTCGCCCGAGAAGAAGGGTCGCTACCAGGTTGCGGTCCAGGCATTCCTCGAGGAGCCGGAGGAGGACCTTCGCCCCGAGACGTTCATCCAGCGGGCGATTGACCTGAACGATCAGCCGAAGATCCGCCAGCGCGTGCGAGATGAGGGCATCGAGCCTGGCGTCACCGTGCCCAAAGACACCGGTCTGATCGCCAAGAAAATTTCCGGGTTCAGAGTCACCTTTGCGCATGGAATGGCGCTGGTTGGCGGGCGCGAGGATCTTGAGGAGGAGCGCCTGGAGCTGGGTGAGAACGGATCGGAACCGACGACGATCCGGGACGCGATCAAGTCGATGTCGGGGCGCTAGTCGACGGCGCACTGCGGCGAGCCTCTCGTTGCCAGGCGTCAGCGCTACACCGATTGGCTCGATTACTCCAAGCAGCTAACACGCCGGCTCCGTTCGCGATCTAGCTGCGGCGGCCACATCTCACCGCAGTCGTCGTGTGCAAACAAGACGGCTCAATGGGTCGGCCTGTACAACATGAGTGTGTATCCGGAGGTACGACACTATGCAGATCCGTTGGAGGGATTGACGGTCCAGCTCACCGAGCTGCGTGGCCTGATCAAGATCGTTCCGCCCCTGATCGAGGCAGATCGCGAGGGACGTTGGAAAGAGATCAGCGAGAGGCCCAGCGACGGGGAGGACGGCGACGTCATCGACGTTTACGGAGACGAGGCCGGTGCCGAGGAGGGGTGGGGATTCGCGGACTTCGGCCGAACGATCCGTGTAGCCGCCGTCGTCTTCGCGTGGGCGATCTTCCATGACTATCTCGCTCGCGAACTCAAGCGGACCTCTCTCGGCTACGACCTGTCCGAGCATCCCGCCCTGGCAAAGCTCGTAGAAGAGGATGTGCGCAGCTGGGATCGCAGGTTCGACCAGCTGAAGAACCGCTACCGCGACTTCGCGGACATCAAGCTGAGCGAGTTGACGAGCTGGGATCAAATCCTTCACGCGCAGGAGCTACGGAACGCCTTGGTGCACAACCAGGGCCAGTACACCCGCAACTACCTGAAGACGAAGCTCGCCTATCGACCGACCAAGGAGGACCTTCAGGGCTTTCCTCCGCCTGTGGAGGATGCTGAGCTAATTAACCACGAGGTCATTCCGCTCTCGCTTGAGTTGGCCGACGCGGTGGTTACGCAGCTCTTAGTCGCAGCGACCGAAGTCCGCGAGGCGGTCGACGACGCGCGAAGCAAATAGGTTCATTGCGGTCACGCCTTCCTGTCGGAGGCAGGGGCAATCATCAGGAAGGTGTCGAGTCTCGCTCCCATGAGGTGCGGCCCGACCGTCCGGAATTGTTTCGCCAGTCGGGTTTACCAGGTGGCGAAACGGAGCGACAATCGCCGCATATTTCGGGACATCTGAGCGATGCCTATCTCGTGGGTCAGCAGTATTGAGTTCGAGAATCCCTGCTAGCAAGTCACTCTTCCGGACTCAGCATCGGCCAGCAGTCGTGAATGAAGGGGTCACGAGTTCGAGTCTCGTTCCGGGCTTCCTGGCTGAGCGGCCAGCCGTGGTGCGGGAGAGATAGGCTGCCGCCGTGAACTTCACCCTGACCGACGAGCAGAACGACTTCGTCGACGCGCTGCGCGACTTCTGCGAACGCGAGTGCGGGACGCAGGACCAGCGCGAGCGGCTGACCGACGGCTACCGCGAGCACCACAACTTCGACATCTACAACCAGATGGCGGAGCTCGGCTGGCTCGGGGTGACCATCCCCGAGGAGTACGGCGGCTCCGGCGGCACCATGCTCGACGCCTGCCTGTTCATGGAAGAGACCTCGCGCGGGCTGGCCCCGATCGGCGGTTACGCGACGACGCTGATCGTCGCCGGCGCCACCCAGCGCTTCGGCACCGAGGAGCAGAAGAAGGAGATCCTCGGCGGCATCGCTTCCGGCTCGGTCGAGGCGATCGCGATGACCGAGCCCGAGGCCGGCTCCGACGTCGGCGCCCTCTCCTGCAAGGCCGAGTCGGTCGACGACGGCTTCGTCCTCAACGGCCAGAAGGTCTTCTGCTCCAACGCCCACATCTCCGACCACGTCCTCGTCGTCGCCCGCACCACCCGCAGCGAGGACAAGCACGCGGGGATGACGATGCTCTGGGTCCCGCGCGGAGCCGAGGGGATGGAGGTGGTCCCGATCGAGACGATGGGCGGCCGCGAGACCAACCACCTCTACCTGACCGACTGCGCCGTCCCCGCCGACGCCGTGCTCGGCGCCGTCGACCAGGCCTGGATGCAGCTGATGGCAGGCCTCAACGTCGAGCGCCTGATCCTCGCCGCGACGATGCTCGGGATCGCCCAGCGCGCCTTCGACGACCTCCTCGTCTACGTCAAGGAGCGGCGCCAGTTCGGCCGCCCGATCGGCTCCTTCCAGGCCCTGCAGCACCGCATCGCCGACCTCGCCACCGACCTCGAGGCGGCCAGGCTGATGACCCGCTGGGTCGCCACCCTGACCGACGAGGACCCGGACCGGATGCTGCCCCAGCAGGCCTCGATGGTGAAGCTCTTCGTCACCGAAGTCGCCAAGCGGACGACGCTCGAGGGCATGCAGCTGATGGGCGGCTACGGCTACTCCTCCGAGTACGACATGGAGCGGCTGGTCCGCACCTCGCTGGTCTCGACGATCTACGGCGGCACCTCGGAGATCCAGCGCAACATCATCGCCAAAACCCTCGGCCTCTAGCGCCGGGCGAAAAACTTTAGGGCTGGACCCTCATTTGGACGAATCTATGAGGGTTGATCTAGAACAAATGTGCTGGTATCTAGATCATGGTCCCCAAAGCCACCCGCCGTTACCGCCGTCTGGGGACCGCGCTGCTCGCCATCGCCGCAGTCGGGGTCGCGGCGGTGGCGGGTCCGGCGGCGGCGGAAACGGCTCCGCCCGAAGCGCCCGCCCCGGAGGCGCCGAAGATGAAGCTCGCCTTCCCGACCCACACCGCGAAGCTGGCCGGGCCGGGGGCGCTGGTCTCCGTCAAGTGCACCGGCGGCGGCGCCAGCAGCTGCATCGGCACCCTCGCCCTAAAGGCCTCCGTCGGCACCCATGAGGTCGCCTACGAGATCGCCCGCGGCGAGCGCCGGACGCTGATCGTCCCGCTCGGCGAGGAGGACCGTCTCTTCGGCTCGATCGAGAGCGCCGAGGCGGTTGCGCGGACGATGCAGGACACCGGCATCTCAGTTCGCACGGCTCGCGTCCTGCACATCAGGTAACCCGCTCGGCAGCGTCTCGCTATCCTTCGCTCAGCCTCGCGCCTCGGGCCCGGGGTTTCTTTCTGTAACGGCCCTAGTAGGGAAGTGGAATATGGCTCGCGGCGACGTCCGCATCGCGGTAACCCTGGCTTGCGAAGATTGCAAGCGACGTAACTACCAGACCAATAAGTCACGGCGCAACTCGCCGGACCGAATCGAGATGCGCAAGTACTGCCGCTGGTGTGGCCATCACACGGCCCACAAGGAGACCCGGTAGCCCCCTATGGCAAAGACCCGCGCACAGCGCAAGGCCGAGCGCCGGGCTCGGGAAGCCGAGGAGCGCAAACGCTCCGACGGCGGTGTCGAGAGCGCCTCGCAGGCGCAGCACGACACCCAGGTTCCGATCTCGGGTGACGTAGCCGAGGTCGAGGCGATGGAGATGGGGATCGCCGCCGGCGCCCCCGAGTCGCAGCTCGAGACCCCCGACGCTCCGAAGCCCCGCTCCGCCAAGCGCGCCGAAGCGAAGCAGGCCAAGGAAGCCGAGCGGCGCCAGCGCGACGAGCAGAAGCGGCGCGAGGCGCAGCAGCTCGAGAAGAAGCAGAAGCAGGCCAAGGCCGAACGCTCCCAGCGCGGCGGCGTGATCGGGTTCCTGGTCTCCTGCTGGGCCGAGCTGAAGAAAGTCCAGTGGCCGGATCGCGACACGCTGATCCAGGCAACCGCTGTCACCATCCTCTTCGTCGCCGTGGCCGCCGCCTACCTCGGCGCCCTCGACGCCGCCTTCAACTTCCTGATCAAGCAGATCCTCTAGCCGGGGATCTCCGAACAAAGGCTTCCGATTTGTATCGCTGGTACGTGATCAACACCTACTCCGGGCACGAGAACAAGGTCAAGCACAACCTTGAGCACCGGGTGCAGACGATGAGCCAGAACCGCAACGTGCGCCAGGTCGTCGTCCCCACCGAGCAGGTCTCGGAGATGAAGGACGGCCAGAAAGTCCAGACCGAGAAACGGACCATGCCCGGCTACGTCCTGGTCAACATGGAGATGACCGACGACGCCTGGGGGCTGGTCAAGAACACCCCCGGCGTGACCGGCTTCGTCGGCTCCCGCAACAAGCCGGTGCCGCTCTCCAAACCGGAGGTCGACCGCCTGCTGCACCGCGAGACCGCCGAGCGGCCGCGCACGCAGGCGCAGTTCTCGATCGGCGAATCGGTCAAAGTCATCTCCGGCCCGCTTTCCGACTTCTCCGGCGAGATTGCCGAGATCAACGAGGACGCGGCGAAACTCAAGGTTCTGGTCTCGATCTTCGGTCGCGAGACCCCGGTCGAGGTCGGCTACGACCAGGTAAAGAAGATCTAGAGCGCGATACCGCTACTCTCCCCGACCCTCATGGCCAAAAAAGTCCTCACCCTCATCAAGCTTCAGATCCAGGCGGGCAACGCCAACCCGGCGCCGCCGGTCGGCCCCGCGCTGGGCCAGCACGGCGTCAACATCATGGACTTCTGCAAAGCGTTCAACGCGCAGACGCAGAACGAAGGCGGGACGATCATCCCGGTCGAGATCACGGTCTACGAGGACCGCTCGTTCACCTTCATCACCAAGACGCCGCCGGCCGCTGTCCTGATCAAGGAAGCGATCCGGATCCCCAAGGGCTCCGGCGAGCCGCACGTCAACAAAGTCGGGACGATCTCCCAGGACCAGATCCGCGAGATCGCCGAGCGCAAGATGCCCGACCTCAACGCCAACGACATCGACGCCGCTTCGAAGATCATCGCCGGCACCGCCCGCTCGATGGGCGTCGACGTCAAATAGGAGATTTCGTGGCCCACGGCAAGCGATACCGCCAGCAGTACGACAAGGTCGATCGCGACCACGCCTACCCGCCGGCCGAGGCAGTCGCCCTGGTCAAGGAGACGGCCAGCGCCAAATTCGACGAGACGATCGAGGTCCACCTCCTGCTCGGCGTCAACGTCCGCCACGCCGACGAGCAGCTGCGCGGGACCCTGGCGCTGCCGCACGGCCTCGGCAAGGACGTCACCGTCGCCGTCTTCGCCCAGGGCCAGCAGGCCCGCGACGCCGAGGCCGCCGGAGCGGACATCGTCGGCGGTCAGGACCTGGTCGAGAAAGTCCAGGAGGGCTGGACCGACTTCGACGTCGCGATCTCGACCCCGGAGATGATGAAAACCGTCGGCCAGCTCGGCCGCGTGCTCGGTCCCCAGGGCAAGATGCCGAACCCGAAAGTGGGCACCGTCACCGAAGACGTCGAGAAGGCCGTCACCGACTCCAAGGCCGGCAAAGTCGAATACCGCACCGACCGCCAGGCGATCATCCACATGGCGATCGGCAAGGCCAGCTTCGACCACGGCAAGCTGTTCGACAACTACAGCGCCGTGGTCGACGAGATCGTCCGCGCCAAGCCCGCCTCGGCGAAGGGCAAATACATCATCTCCTGCACGCTGACCAGCACCATGGGGCCCGGCATCCGCGTCGACACCGGCAAGACCGCCGACCCCGATTCGGCCCCCGCGGCCGCCGCCGCGCAGCCTGCTCCGGCCGAGCCCGAGGCCGAGCCTGCGGCTGCGACCGAGGACGAGACCGCACCGGAGCCGGCGACCGCCTAGACTGCGTCGCCGCTAACCCCAGACCATCGGCGGGGCAGTGCCCATAAGCCCGATGCAGGTGAGACGATGAACCGCGAGGAAAAGTCAGCAACCATCCAGGAGATTGCCGCCCAGATCGAGGGATCTGAGGCCATCTTCGCCGTCGACTACCGCGGCATCAGCGTTGCCCAGGCCGCCGAGCTGCGGGCCAAACTGCGCGAGGCCGACGCAAGCTTCCGCATCGTCAAGAACCGCCTGACCAAACTTGCCGCCGACAAAGCCGGCGAGCAGCGTCTCGCCGAGCTGCTGCAGGGCCCGACCGCGCTGACCTTCGTCCGCGGCGACACCGCGATGGCGGCAAAGGCGATCACCGGCTTCAACAAAGAGCACGAGGTGCTCACCTACAAGGGCGGCTTCATGGACGTCACCTCGCTTGACGAGGGGGCCTTCAAATCGATCGCCCGCCTGCCCTCGCGCGACGTCCTCAACGGCCAGTTCGCCGGCGTCGTCGCCAGCCCGCTGACCGGCTTGGTCCGCGGGCTCGGCTCGATGATCCAGGGCCTGGCGCTGCAGCTCGGGCAGATCGCCGAGAAAGGACTTGTCAGCGGAGAGGCTCCGGCCGCCGCGCCCGCCGAGGAGGAGGCTCCCGCCGAGGAGCCCAAGGCCGAGGCCGAGGCTCCCGCCGAGGACGCTTCCGACGATGAGACTTCAGAGAAAGATTCGAACGAGGAAGAGGGGTAGCAATCGATGGCAGCAGCAACCAAAATTTCGACCGAGGACTGGATCGAGGAGCTGAAAGGCATCTCCGTCCTTGAGCTCTCCGAGCGGATCAAAGCGCTCGAGGAGGAGTTCGGCGTCTCCGCGACCGCCGTCGCCGCTGCCGCTCCGGCAGCAGCTGGCGCGGGCGGCGACGGTGGCGGCGGTGCCGAGGAGGAGTCCTCCACGGTCGACGTCGTCCTGACCGAGGTCGGTGGCCAGAAAGTCCCGGTCATCAAGGTCGTGCGTTCGGCCACGGGTCTCGGCCTGAAAGAGGCCAAGGCGCTCGTCGACGACGCGCCCGGACCGATCAAAGAGGGCGTCGAGCGCGACGAGGCCGAGAAGCTCAAGGCCGAGCTCGAAGAGGCCGGCGCTACGGTCGAGCTCAAGTAGAAGTACCGATTCGCCAGCGCGAATCCCAGGCTGGGAGCCAAATTTGATGCGGCGTGCGGCCGTGTGTTATTTTTTGCGGTCGCGCGCCATTTGAGTTCCCCTGCCCATATTTGCGCTTTATCTACGTCCCTCTGAGAGCCCGAGGAGTCGCCGACTTTGGCACGTTCGAACGCTGCCCCCGTAACCCGTAGGAGCTTTTCCCGCCTAGACAACCCTCTCGAAGTCCCGCACCTGATCGATATCCAGCGCCGTTCCTTTGAGGAACTGACGGATCCGAAACATGGCGGACTGCGGGAGACGATCAACGACATATCCCCGATCGAGGACTACACGGGGAACCTTCAGATCGTATTCGGTGAGTTCAAGTTCGAGGAGCCACCGCACACGATCGAGGAGTGCCGCGAGAAGGACATGACCTTCTCCAGGCCGCTGACCGCGACCGTCGCCTTCCAGAACAAGGAGACCGGCGAGATCCGTGAGCAGGCCGTCTTCATGGGCGATTTCCCGTGGATGACCGAGCGCGGCACCTTCATCATCAACGGCACCGAGCGCGTCGTCGTCACCCAGCTCGTGCGCTCGCCGGGCGCTTACGTGATGGCGCCGAAGGATCCCGAAAAGCAGGTCTTCATCGCCAACCTGATGCCGGCCCGCGGCTCCTGGCTGGAGCTCGAAGTCGACAAAAAAGGCAAAGTTTTCGTCCGCATCGACCGCAAGCGCAAACTGCCGGTCACCGTGCTGCTGCGCGCGATGGGCTACGTCGAGGACCAGCAGCTGCTGGACATGTTCGACAACTCGATCTACCTGCGGCACACGATCGAGGCCGACACCGAAGCGACCCGGACCGAAGAGGGCGCCCTGATCGAGCTGTTCAAAAAGCAGCGTCCGGGCGAGCCGCCCTCGGTTGACGCCGCCCGCGGCCTGCTCGAGCAGCTCTTCTTCGACCCCAAGCGCTACGACCTCACCCGGGTCGGCCGCTACAAGCTCAACGCCCGTCTCGACCTCGACATCGACCTCGAGACGCGGGTGCTCACCCACGACGACATCATCGCCCTCGTCAAGGAGCTGGTCTCGCTTCCGAAGCTGCTCGGGATCCCCGAGGAGATCGACGAGGAGAACCCGATCAAAGACTATGCCGCGGAGGCGATCACCTACCCGCGCGAGCCGGTCTACGAGCACCTCGACGAGTACGAGCACTTCGGCAACCGCCGTCTGCGCACCGTCGGCGAGCTGATCCAGGAGGCCTTCCGGATCGGCCTCTACCGGATGGAGCGGGTCGTCCGCGAGCGCCTCACCACCGAGGACTCCGACGCGATCACGCCGCAGACGATCATCAACATCCGCCCGGTCGTGGCGGCGATGAAGGAGTTCTTCGGCTCCTCGCAGCTCTCGCAGTTCATGGACCAGACCAACAGCCTCGCCGGCCTCACCCACAGGCGCCGGCTCTCGGCGCTCGGCGCCGGCGGTCTGACCCGTGAGCGGGCCCCGATCGAGGTCCGCGACGTGCACACCACCCATTACGGGCGGATGTGCCCGATCGAGACGCCGGAGGGACCGAACATCGGTCTGATCGGCTCGCTCGCCTCCTACGCGCAGGTCTCCGAGCACGGCTTCGTCACCACCCCGTACAGGCTGGTGGAAGACGGCGTCGTCAGCGAGGAGATCGTGCATTACGACGCGACGCAGGAGGAGGACAAGGTGATCGCCCAGGCGAACGCCGAGGTCGATCCCAAGTCGCGCAAACTGAAAGGCCCGCTGGTGCTGGTTCGCGCCGGCGAGCAGGAGTACGCGACCGCCGCTCCCAAAGAAGTCGACCTGATGGACGTCTCGCCGTCTCAGATCTGGTCGGTGGCGACGTCGCTGATCCCGTTCCTCGAGCACGACGACGCCAACCGGGCGCTGATGGGCTCCAACATGCAGCGCCAGGCTGTGCCGCTGCTGAAACCCGACCCGCCGCTGATCGGCACCGGGATGGAGCGCCGCGCCGCCGTCGACACCGGCGACGTCGTCCTCGCCAAGAGCGCCGGCGAGGTCACCCACGTCGATGCCGAGCGCATCGTCGTCACCAGCAGCTCGCAGAAAGACGAGTACCCGCTGCACAAGTTCATGCGCTCCAACCAGGGCACGATCATCCACCAGCGGCCGATCGTCAGCAGCGGTCAGCGGGTCAAGGAGGGCGACGTGCTCGCCGACGGCTCCTCGACCGGCGGCGGTGAGATCGCTCTCGGCAAGAACTGCCTGGTCGCCTTCATGTCCTGGGAGGGCTACAACTTCGAGGACGCGATCATCCTCTCCGAGCGCCTGGTCAAGGACGACGAACTCACCTCGATCCACATCGAGGAGTACGAGATCGACGCCCGCACGACCAAGCTCGGCGACGAGGAGATCACCCGCGACATTCCCAACCGCTCCGAGGAGAGCCTGCGCAACCTCGACGAGCGCGGCATCGTCCGCGTCGGCGCCGAGGTTGTCTCCGGCGACCTCCTGGTCGGCAAGGTCACGCCCAAGGGCGAGACCGAGCTGACCGCCGAGGAGAAGCTGATCCGCGCGATCTTCAAGGAGAAGGCGCGCGAGGTCCGCGACACCTCGCTGAAAGTCCCGCACGGCGAGGGCGGGGTCGTCATCGACGTCCTCACCTTCAGCCGCGACGACGGCGACGACCTGCCCCCGGGCGTCAACGACCTGGTCCGCGTCTACGTCGCGACCAAGCGCAAGATCGCCGAGGGCGACAAGCTCGCCGGCCGTCACGGGAACAAGGGTGTGATCTCGAAGATCGTGCCCGAGGAGGACATGCCTCACCTCGCCGACGGCACCCCCGTCGACGTCATCCTCAACCCGCTCGGCGTGCCGAGCCGGATGAACATCGGTCAGATCCTCGAGACCCACCTCGGGTGGGTCGCGGCGAACGGCTGGTACGACGACGGCTCCGAGGCCTACAAACAGGCCCACTCCGACGGCGACGGTCGCGTCTACGTGGCGACCCAGGTCTTCGACGGTGCCACCGTCGAGGACGTCGACGAGGCCCTGGTCAAGTGGTCCGAGGAGAACGCCGAGCGCGGCATCGACCTCGGGATCGACATGAGCGCCAAACCGGGCGCTCAGGCCTCCGGCACGGCGCAGCTGTACAACGGCCGCACCGGCGAGCCCTACGAGGGCAAGGTCACGGTCGGCTACATGTACATCCTCAAGCTGCTGCATCTGGTCGACGACAAGATCCACGCCCGTTCGACCGGTCCGTACTCGCTCGTCACCCAGCAGCCGCTGGGCGGCAAGGCGCAGTTCGGCGGTCAGCGCTTCGGCGAGATGGAGGTCTGGGCCCTGGAGGCCTACGGAGCCGCCTACACGCTGCAGGAGATGCTCACGGTCAAGTCCGACGACACGGTCGGCCGGGTCAAGGCCTACGAGGCGATCGTCAAGGGGGAGAACATCCCCGAGCCGTCGATCCCGGAGTCCTTCAAAGTGCTTTTGAAGGAGATCCAGAGCCTCTCGCTCGACGCCAACGTGGTCTCCGAGGGGACCGACGTCGAAATCTCCGACGAGGAGGACGACCTGCTGAAAGCGGCCGAGGAGCTGGGGATGGATCTGACCGGCGTTCGCGCCGACTCCTCCAACGGAGCGGCCGACGAGCAAGAGGAGCAGATCGTCTCCGAGGGCGAGGCTGGAACTGATGGTGATGGTGCCGGAAAAGCCGAGGAGGCCGCACCGGCCGAGGTGGAGGACTGATGATCGACATCAACAATTTCGACGCGATCGAGATCGGGCTCGCGTCCTCGAAGAAGATCCGCTCCTGGAGTTGGGGCGAGGTCACCAAGCCCGAGACGATCAACTACCGGACCCTGAAGCCCGAGAAAGACGGGCTCTTCTGCGAGCGCATCTTCGGCCCGACCAAGGACTGGGAGTGCTACTGCGGCAAGTACAAGCGGGTCCGCTACAAGGGCATCGTCTGCGAGCGCTGCGGCGTCGAGGTGACCCGGTCCAAGGTCCGCCGCGAGCGCATGGGCCACGTCGACCTCGCCTCGCCGGTCTCCCACATCTGGTTCTTCAAGGGCGTCCCGAGCCGGATCGGCTACCTGATCGACATGGCTCCCAAAGAGTTGGAGAAGGTTCTCTACTTCGCCGCCTCGATGATCACCTGGGTCGACGTCGAGGCCCGTGACAAGGACATCGGGAAACTCGAGAAAGAGGTCAAAAAAGTCGTCGACTCCTACGAGGCCGAACAGCAGAAACGGACTCAGGAGCTGAACGAGTCGCTCGAGCGGCGGATCGCCTACCTCGAGGACGGCACGCAGGACAAGTTCGACGACGAGGACCACATCTGGGCCGACTCGCTGAAGCTGACCGCGGCGCAGCTGCGCAAGCTCAAAGACGACGAGCGGACCAAAATGGTCAAAGAACTGCGCAAACAGTTCGACGCCGAGATCTCCGACACCGAGGCCTACCTGGAAGAGGCGGGCGAGCGGATGCAAGAGGTCTGGAAGATCTTCACGGAGATGAAGCCGAAGGACGTCGTCAACGACGAGACCGTCTTCCGTGAGCTCAAGGACCGCTTCGGCTCCCCCTTTGGTTGGGGCGAGTACTTCCGCGGCGGCATGGGCGCGGAAGCGGTGCGCGACCTGCTCGAGCAGGTCGACCTCGAAGCCGACTGCGTGGAACTGGAGCAGATCATCAACAGCTCCAAAGGCCAGAAACAGGCTCGCGCGGTGAAGCGGCTGAAAGTCGCCTCCGCCTTCCTCAACTCGGAGAACCAGCCGGGCTGGATGGTCCTCGACGCGGTGCCGGTGATTCCGCCGGAGCTGCGGCCGATGGTGCAGCTGGACGGCGGCCGCTTCGCGACCTCCGACCTCAACGACCTCTACCGCCGGGTGATCAACCGCAACAACCGGCTGAAAAGGCTGCTCGACCTCGGCGCTCCCGAGATCATCGTCAACAACGAGAAGCGGATGCTGCAGGAGGCGGTCGACGCGCTGTTCGACAACGGCCGTCGCGGGCGCCCGGTCACGGGTCCCGGCAACCGTCCCCTGAAGTCGCTCTCCGACATGCTCAAGGGTAAGCAGGGGCGTTTCCGCCAGAACCTGCTCGGCAAGCGCGTCGACTACTCCGGCCGTTCGGTGATCGTCTCCGGGCCGAGCCTGCGGCTGCACCAGTGCGGCCTGCCCAAGCTCATGGCGCTGGAGCTCTTCAAGCCGTTCATCATGGCCCAGCTCGTCGAGCGCAAAGCCGTCCAGAACATCAAGGCGGCGAAGAAGATGGTCGAGTCGATGATCCCGGAGGTCTGGGACGTGCTCGAGGAAGTCATCCACAAACACCCGGTGCTTCTGAACCGGGCGCCGACCCTGCATCGTCTCGGCATCCAGGCCTTCGAGCCGGTGCTGGTCGAGGGCAAGGCGATCCAGGTCCACCCGCTGGTCTGCCACGCGTTCAACGCGGACTTCGACGGCGACCAGATGGCGGTCCACGTGCCGCTCTCCGCCGAGGCCCAGGCCGAGGCGCGGATCCTCATGCTCTCCGCCAACAACATCCTCTCGCCCGCCCACGGGGCGCCGCTGGCGACCCCGACCCAGGACATGGTGCTTGGCATCTACTACCTGACCTACGGGCCCGACGAGGACGAACTGGCGAAGGCCGACGAGGCGCTCAAGGCCGGCAAGGGAGCCAACGGCTCCGGTCCCAAGGTGAAGGTCTTCCGCTCCGCTCAGGAGGCCGAGCTCGTCTACGAGAACGGCGGCTGCAAACTGCACGACCAGGCCGAGTTCCGGCGGGCCGGGCACGAGCACTTCCTGACCACGGTCGGGCGGATCATCTTCAACGAAAAGATCGAGCGTGCCCTCGCCGAGGCGCTGGAAGACGATTTCGATCCGGACCAGTACGAGTTCGTCAACCACTCGCTGAAGAAGAAGGACGTCAACGCGATGGTTTCCAGCCTGGTCGAGGCCTACGGTGCGCCGCCGGTCTCACAGGTCCTGGACGCCTTCAAGGACCTCGGGTTCCACTACGCGAGTCAGGCCGGGATCACGGTTTCCAAGAACAACGTGGTCTCGCCGCCCGAGAAGGCGGAAATCCTCGAGCGCTACGAGAAGGAGACCGAAGCGATCCAGGGCCAGTACGACGACGGTTACATCACCGCCGAGGAGCGCCACGAGGCGGTCACGGCGCACTGGAACCGGGCCACGGACGAGGTCGCGCAGGCGATGGAGGACAACCTCGACGAGTTGAACCCGATCTTCATGATGGCCAACTCGGGCGCCCGCGGATCGTTCAAACAGATCCGTCAGCTGGCCGGGATGCGAGGCCTCATGGCCAACCCGAAAGGCGAGATCATCGAGCGGCCGATCAAGGCCAACTTCATGGAGGGTCTCTCCGTCCTCGAGTACTTCATCTCCACCCACGGCGCCCGAAAGGGACTCGCCGACACGGCACTGCGTACGGCCGACTCCGGTTACCTGACGCGACGCCTGGTCGACGTGGCCCAGGACGTGATCGTGCGCCAGGAGGACTGCAAAACCAAAGACCACATCGAGATGGTTCTGCGCAAGGACGACGGCGAGCTCAACGACAACCTCTACGGTCGTCTGGCGGCGAAAAAGCTCGAGACCAAACGCGGCCGCGAGCTGCTCAAGCGCAACCAGGAGATCACCCAGGCCGACGTCGAAGAGATCGCCGAGGCCCTCGGCGACGAGGAGCTGAAGATCCCGGTCCGCTCCGCACTCAAGTGCGACGCGGAAGCCGGCGTGTGCCGTGCCTGTTACGGCGTCGCCCCGGCGACCGGGTTCATGGTCAACATCGGCGACGCGGTCGGCATCATCGCCGCCCAGTCGATCGGCGAGCCCGGGACCCAGCTGACCATGCGCACCTTCCACACGGGCGGTGTCGCCGGTCAGGACATCACCCAGGGTCTGCCGCGCATCGTCGAGCTCTTCGAGGCACGTAAACCGAAGGGCCTGGCGCAGATGGCCGAGGCGGCTGGCAAGGTCTCGATCGAAGAGACCGACAAAGCGCTGAAAGTGATCGTCACCGAGTCCAGCGGCGAGGAGCACTCCTACAGCTTCCCGCTGCGGACCAGACTGCACGTCGCCGACGGCGACAAAGTCGAGGTCGGCCAGCAGCTGAACGAAGGTTCGCTCTACCCGGCGGACCTGCTGGCGATCCGCGGCCGCACCGCGGTCGAGCTCTACCTGGTGGCCGAGGTCCAGAGGGTCTACCGGGCCCAGGGCGTCGACATCAACGACAAGCACATCGAGTTGATCGCGCGTCAGATGCTGAAGAAGGTGCGGATCGAGTCCAAGGGCGCGACCAGCCTGCTTCCCGGTCAGCTCGAGGATCGCGGCAACCTCAAACGGCTCAACAAAAAGACCAAGGAAGACGGCGGCACTCCGGCCAAAGGCGAGGAGGTCATCCTCGGGATCACCAAGGCCTCGCTGGCAACCGAGTCCTTCCTTTCCGCGGCCTCCTTCCAGGAGACGACCAAGGTGCTCACGGACGCTGCCCTCGAGGGCAAACGCGACCGCCTCGTCGGCCTCAAGGAGAACGTCATCATCGGCAAGCTGATCCCGGCAGCGACCGGTCTCAAGCACTACCGGACGGTGGCGATCGAGCCCGCGGTGGCGATCGAGCCGCCCAGCGACGAAGACCTGCTCGAAGACGACGAGCTTGCTGCTGAGCTCGGCGTCGACGGGGTCGAGACTCCGGTCGAGGGGTTTGGGCTCAGCTTTGCCGAGGAGCTGGAGGAGCTGGCGCAGGAGATTGAGTCGACTTCTGAGGAGTCGAAATAGGAGTATCGAAAGGTTGGTGTGGAGGGGCCGGGTGCCCCTCTTCACTTAACTTTTTCGTCGGGGCGTAGTGGACGTCCGTTCTAGCGCTCCGCCGAAAAAGTACAAGACGTTACGAGGGGCACCCGGCCCCTCGCATACGATTGTGTTCGTGACTCCTCGGAAGTCTCTGTTGGCGGGTGTGGTTGCGCTGCTGGTTGCGTTGGTGCTGGCGGTGCCGTCTGCGGGGGCGGTGGAGTTCGAACGTACGCAGTTGCCTGGGGCGGGGAAGACCCATGGTTCTGGCGTGCCGCCGCAGACGCGGATCGTGGGTGGGGCGGCGGCGGATATTTCTCAGTTTCCCTGGCAGGCGCAGTTGCGGGTCAACCTTGTTGGTGGGGATGCGTTTTTGTGCGGGGGGTCGGTTATTCATCCTTTGATCGTGCTCAGTGCGGCGCACTGTTTTCTCGATGAATTCGGGGAAGTGGAACCGATCGAAAGCGTTGAAGTTTGGCTCGGTCGTACGGCTTTCAACAGCGGCGGGGAGCTGAACTTCGGGGTCAGTCTCTGGCAGCCGGCGAACTACAATCCGGAAGCCAACTTTCCGCATTCCAATAGCTTCGACTACGCCTTCCTCGTGCTCGACGAAGCCACGGGGCAGTCGCGGATCCAGGTCGCGGGGCCGACCGAGAGGGCGCTCTGGACTCCGGGACGCATTGCGACCGTCACCGGTTGGGGCGCGATCTTCGAGGGCGGGCCGGTTAGCTCGGTCTTGAAGCAGGCCCAGATCCCGTTTCTCGCCGACCAGAGCTGCACTGGCCCCTACGGCGCCGCCTTCGACCCGGTGACGATGGCCTGTGCGGGTGTGCTGGCGGGCGGGACCGATTCCTGCCAGGGCGACAGCGGCGGGCCTCTGCAATCCCCGGTCGACGGCGGTGGCTTCCGGCTCACCGGCATCGTCAGCTGGGGCGAGGGTTGCGCTCGCGCCGGCAGGCCCGGCGTCTACACCAAGATCGCCGGCGAGCTGGTCGGTTCGGTCGGGGCCACGGTCGCGACGATCGAGCGAGAAGAAGAATTCTCGCCGGAGTTCAGCGGTATCCAGGTCGTCGGCAGCGGCGCCCGGCCGCCTGGTTGCGCGGCGTCGGAGGCGGCGCTCGCAGGCGCGGGTCCGCCCGTTGCCGCCGCCAACGCGCTCGTCACCCAGCGCGGGGGCGAGGTGCGGCGGGCGACCAAAGCGCTGAAGATCGCAAAGAAGGCGGTGAAGAAGGCACGCCGGAGCGGCAAACGCGTGCGCTCGGCGACGCGGCGGCTGTTCAAGGCAAATCGGCGCCTGAAGCTCGCGAACCAGGGCTTGACCGACGCCCGCCGCGAAGCCGCCTTTGCCGGCGAAGCGCTCGCGGCCGCCACCGCCAACCGCACCGCGAGCTGCGGCTAGCCGCACTCTGAACGCGAAACGGCCGGGGACGAGGTCCCCGGCCGCTGTCGTTGCTTCGGGCGCTGTCGTTAGTTGCTGCTGCCGCCGCTGAGGCAGTAGGCGTACACGGTGATCGTGGTGTCGCCGGCGGCGCCGCTGCGGGCGTCCAGGTGCCAGCCGTTGCCGGACCGGTAGGACCCGGCGACGTGCACCTGATAGAAGCCGGCCCGCGAGCCGCCGCTGATCACGGTGGTCCCGCCCGGGCAGGCGACGCTGGCGCTGGCGTTGCCGCCGCCTTTGATCGTCGCGTCGCTGGAGACCTGAACGATCGTCCCCAGCTCAGAGGCGCGGATCGCTCCGGCCTGGATCTCGGACGAGCCGACGGCGTCGGTCTGGATCTCCGAGGAGCCGGCCGAGTTGGGGCCGAGATCGTCGGCGCTCAGCGACTGGTCGGCGACCTCCGGGGAGGCGACCGAGGCGTTGCCGAGGTCACCGGCGGTGAGCGAGTCCTGCGCCACCTCCGGCGAGCCGACGGCGTTTTCGGCGATCTCCTCGGTCCCAACCGCATCCGGGGCGATTTTCGCGGCGTTGACCGCGTTGTCGCGGACGTCGATTGCGCGCACCGTGCCGTCGACGATCTGCGCCGAGCGGACGCTGTTCTTGGCGACGCCGACCGCGAAGGCGCTGCCGGCCATGGCCAGGAACAGCGCCAGGCAGCTGATCGCGAGGGCGGGGGAGGGGCGGAATGAACGGGTCTTGCGGGTCATCGGGGGCTCCTTTCGTTGGTTTTAAATCCCGATGAACCCAGCTTCGAATCGATCGGCCTTTTGCTCTACGGACCCCAGGGGTGGACCTCCTCACCCCTGTTGATTGGCCAGGCAGCCAGTCATATAGATTCCTCCGCATGTCCTCGGCTAGGAAGACCTGCATCATCGGCGCCGGCAGCTCCGGGATCGTCGCCGCGCAGGTTCTCGGCGCGCGCGGCTTCCAGTACGACTGCTTCGAGAAGGGCTCGTTCATCGGCGGCAACTGGCGCTACGAAAACGACAACGGGATGTCGTCCGCCTACCGCTCGCTGCACATCAACACCTCGCGCCGGGTGATGGCCTTCAAGACGCTGCCGATGCCCGACCACTTCCCGGATTACCCGGACCACTTCCAGATGGCGGCCTATTTCGACGAATACGCCGACCACTTCGGGCTGCGGGAGAAGATCCGCTTCAACACCGAGGTGCTGAGCGTCGAGCCGGTCGACGGCGAGTGGGACGTCACCGTCGCAAGCCCCGACGGCGAGCGCGAGACCAACCGCTACGGCGCCGTGATCGTCGCCAACGGCCACCACTGGGACCCGCGCCTGCCCGAACCCGCCTTCCCCGGTGCCGAGGAGTTCAGCGGCGAGCAGCTGCACGCCCACCACTACCGCGAGCCCGATGTCCTCCGCGGCAAGCGGGTCGTCGTGCTCGGGATCGGCAACTCGGCGACCGATATCGCGGTCGAGTCCTCGCGCATCGCCGACGCCACCTTCATCTCGATGCGCCGCGGCGCCTACGTGATCCCCAAGTACCTCAACGGCAAACCGATCGACGAGCTCTCCCACCCGCTCGCCTCGCTGCTGCCGCTGCCGGTGCAGCGCTTCTTCGCCTCGCGGGCGCTCGGCATCGCCGCCGGCGACATGACCACCTACGGCCTGCCCAAGCCCGACCACAAGCTGTTCGAGGCGCACCCGACGGTCTCCTCGGAGCTGTTGACGCGGCTCGGCCACGGCGACATCGAGGTCAAGCCGAACATCGAGCGTTTCAGCGGCGACCGCGGCGTCCGCTTCACCGACGGCAGCGAGGAGGAGATCGACCTCGTCGTCTACTGCACCGGCTACAAGATGACCTTCCCCTTCTTCGATCCCGCGGTGCTCTCCGCCCCCGACAATCGGCTGCCGCTCTACCGCCGGGTGGTATCGATCGAGCGCCCCGGTCTCTACTTCATCGGCTTCATCCAGCCGCTGGGGCCGATCATGCCGCTGGCCGAGGCGCAGGCGGAATGGATCGCCGACCTGGTCGGGGGCCGCGTCTCGCTACCGCCCGCGGCGGCGATGAAGAGCGACGTGGCGACCGAAGAAGCGAAGATGCGGAAGCGCTTCGTCGCCTCTAAGCGCCATACCGTCGAGGTCGACTTCCACCCTTACCTGCGCGAGATCCGGCGCGAGCGAAAGCAGGCCGGGCAGCGGGCCTGACGACCCTGGTCCGCCCGCCGGGCGGGCAGGCCGGTACCGGCGCTGCGGCGCCACCGCCGTGCGGACCGCGGCGCGGGCCACGCGGCAGCTTCGGCTGCGGCAGGCGCCGCCTGAAGCCGCCGTCGGTGTCCTCGCTGCCCTCCGGCTCAGGGGCCCTGCTGGCCCACCAGACGAGCCAGAGCGCGCCCAAGACCGGGATCTTGAGGACGACGAGCAGGAAGAAGATCGGCCAGAACCCCGTCACCCGCCTCAGTGTAGAGATTCGGGTGCCGGCTCAGGACTGCTCGCGCTCGAGCGAGCGGGCCCAGGCGGCGAGCGCTTCGGCTTCGGCCTCACCGAGGCCGAGTGCCGACTCGGTGGGGACCAGCAGGGTCGGCTCCGAGCGGGCGCGGGCCCACTCGTAACAGCTCTCGTCGAAGTTGTCGTCGATCCAGGCGGTCGCCCGGCCGGCGCAGTACTTGTCGAGCGAGCCGAGCTTCCAGTGGGCGGAGCCGAAGCGGGCGGCGCCGTCGAAGCTGAGGTGGGGCAGCTCCGGCAGGCCGAGCATCGTCGGCAGGTAGAAGTTGGCTTTGTCCTCCCAGCCGCTGGCCCAGATCAGCTCGTAGTGCTCGGAGAGACGCAGCAGGCGCTCGCCCGCGCGCAGGGAGATGCAGTGGACGCTGCCATCGATGAGTTCGAAGCGCGCCTCCTCGTTGGGAGGTGGGTCGTCGAACCCGAAGAGGCTGATCACCCCGTCGATGTCGACCGCAAGGATCGGTCGGCTCATGCCGCCAGGCTAACTACCAGCGGTAGTGGGCAAACGCCTTGTTGGCCTGGGCCATGCGGTAGATGTCGTCCTTCCGCTTCCAGGCTGAGCCCTGCTGCTGCGTCGCGTCGAGGATCTCGCTGGCGAGACGCTCGGCCATCGAGTACTCGCGGCGGGCGCGGGCGAACTGGACCAGCCAGCGGACCGCGAGGGTGCGGGCGCGGCGGGCCGGTACCTCCACCGGGACCTGGTAGGTGGCGCCACCGACGCGGCGGGAGCGGACCTCAAGTACCGGGGTAAGAGCTTTGATCGCGGCCTCCAGCGTCTCCACCGGATCCTCGCCGTTGCGCTCGCCGACGATCGCCAGGGCGTCGTAGACGATCCGCTCGGCCAGGGACTTCTTGCCGTCGCTCATCACCTTGTTGATGATCTGCTGGACGAGCCGGTTGCGGTGGCGGGCGTCGGGCTCGACCGGCCGGATCGTGGCTGCGGAGCGGCGCGGCATTAGGAGGCCTTGACCCCGTAGCGCGAGCGGGCCTGCTTGCGGTCGGAGACGCCGGCGGCGTCGAGGGTGCCGCGGACGACCTTGTAGCGGACGCCCGGCAGATCCTTGACTCGACCACCCCTGATCAGCACCACGGAGTGCTCCTGAAGATTGTGTCCCTCGCCCGGGATGTAGGTGGTGACCTCCATGCCGTTGGTCAACCGCACACGGGCGATCTTGCGCAGAGCCGAGTTCGGCTTCTTCGGCGTCACCGTTGCGACACGGGTGCAGACGCCACGCCGCTGCGGAGCGCTTACGCGCTTCTTGCGACCCTGGCCCGACTTGAGTCCGGGCGTCGTGGTCTTCTTCTTCGGGCGCTTGCGGCCCTTCCTGACGAGCTGATTCGTATTCGGCACGGCCGCGCATAGTAGAGGAGTCCGGCCAAGACCATCGCTCCCGCTGCTGCGAGCTCCGCGTAGAAGCCGTCGGCGAGGACCGCTGAAGCGCCTGAGAAGCGGGAGCTCTGGGCCCCTGCATCGGTGCCTGCAGGGAGGTCGACGAGCAGGATCAGCGCCAGCGCCAGGAGGCCGAGGCCGGCGGCGCCGAGGGCCCAGCGCGGCCGCTCGCGGCGTCCGCAGGCGAAGCCGAGGAAGCAGACGAGGAGGCCGACCGGGACCAGCACATAGGAGTGCGCCTCGCCCGCCGTGCGCCGGTCGACGGTCGGCGGCGTCGCCGCGGAGGGGACGTCGGCGTAACCGGGCTGGCCGATCTCGACCCCGCGGTAGTCGATGAACTGGGAGACGACGAGCAGCAGGCCGGCGGCGACGATCAACGCGGCGGCTGCACGGCGCGGCGTCACCACGCCGCTGGCCGCGGTCGCGGCGCGGGCCGCAGCCGAGCCGAGGCGCCGCAGCAGGCGCTCGAGTCCGGCGAGCAGGCGGAAGAAGAGGGCGGCGGGGCGGCGCAGGCGGGCGCCGAGCCAGGCCAGCAGCGCGCGGAGCTTGGCCATCGCGGCGTCGAATCCGGCGCCCGCGGCGTGGCCCGCACGGCGCCCGATCGGGTAGGCGCGCTCGAGCCCGCGGTTGGCCGCGCGGTCCACCCGGCGGGTCCACCGGACCGCTGCTATCATCGCCCCTCGCTCAGGCAGTTTCTTCGCAGCATGCTTCGCCGGGCCCGCTGGGGCCTTTTTTTTGCGCTGGTGACGGTCACGCCGATCCCGTTCTGAGCCGGGTGGCATCCGCTTCAGCCTGAACTTCATTCGCAACCACCAATCAGCTTAGGAACCATGGCACGCAGCTTTCCCCTAGAGAGAACCCGCAACATCGGGATCATGGCGCACATCGACGCCGGTAAGACGACCACCACTGAGCGGATCCTCTACTACACCGGCCGCACCCACAAAATGGGCGAGGTCCACGAGGGCGCCGCGGTCATGGACTGGATGGAACAGGAGCAGGAGCGAGGGATCACGATCACCTCGGCTGCGACCGCTTGCGAGTGGAAGGACCACCGCATCAACATCATCGACACGCCCGGCCACGTCGACTTCACGGTCGAGGTCGAGCGCAGCCTGCGCGTGCTCGACGGCGCGATCGCCGTCTTCGACGCCGTCGCTGGCGTCGAGCCGCAGTCGGAGACCGTCTGGCGCCAGGCCGACAAGTACGGGGTCCCGCGCTTCGCCTACATCAACAAGATGGACCGCACCGGCGCCGACTTCTTCAACTCCGTGCAGACGATGACCGACCGGCTCGGCGCCAACCCGCTGCCGATCCAGCTGCCGATCGGCGCCGAGGAGAACTTCCAGGGCGTCGTCGACCTGGTGAGGATGAAAGGGCTGATCTGGACCGACGAGCTCGGCGCCGCCTACGAGACGGTCGAGATCCCCGACGACCTCCAGGACCAGGCCGCCGAATACCGCAACCAGCTGATCGAAGCCTGCGCCGACTACGACGAAGAGCTGATGGAAGCCTTCCTCGGCGAGGAAGAGATCCCGGCGGAGAAGCTGATCGCCTCGCTGCACAAGGCCTGCCTCTCGACCGACGTGACCCCGGTGCTGTGCGGGACCTCGTTCAAGAACAAGGGCGTGCAGCCGCTGCTCGACTCGATCGTCGAACTGCTGCCGTCGCCGCTGGAGGTGCCGCCGGTCACCGGCGTCATCGCCGCCGGCAAGGGTCAGTCCGAGGACTCAGAGGGCGAGCGCCCGGCCGACGACGACGGTCCCTTCGCCGCACTCGCCTTCAAGATCATGACCGACCCCTACGTCGGCAAGCTCACCTACTTCCGCGTCTACTCGGGCAAGCTCGAGAAAGGCGGCCGGGTGCTGAACGTGAAAACCGGCAAGACCGAGCGCATCGGCCGCTTGCTGATGATGCACGCGAACAGCCGCGAGGAGATCGAGGAGTGCCACGCCGGCGACATCTGCGCCGGCGTCGGCCTCAAGGAAACCGGGACCGGCGACACCCTCGCCGCCCCCGACGCCCCGATCGCCCTCGAGAGCATCGAATTCCCGGAGACGGTGATCGCGGTCGCGATCGAGCCGAAAACGAAAGCCGACCAGGAGAAGATGGGCAACGCCCTGCAGCGCCTGGGCGAGGAGGACCCGACCTTCCGGATCGAATCCGACGAGGAAACCGGCCAGACCCTGATCCACGGGATGGGCGAGCTCCACCTCGAGGTGATCGTCGACCGGATGCTGCGCGAGTTCAAAGTCGACGCCAACGTCGGCAAGCCCCAGGTCGCCTACCGCGAGACGATCCGCAAGCGGGTCGAGAAGGTCGAGGCGCGGTTCGTGCGCCAGACCGGCGGTCGCGGCCAGTTCGGCCACGTCGTCATCAACCTCGAGCCGGCGCCCGGCGAGGGCTTCGAGTTCGTCAACAAAATCAAGGGCGGCGTTATCCCGGGCGAATACATCGGCCCGGCCGAGCAGGGCATGGAGGAGGCGCTGGAAAACGGCGTCAAGGCCGGCTACCCGATGGTCGACGTCAAAGTCGAACTCGTGGATGGTTCCTTTCACGACGTCGACTCCTCCGAGATGGCCTTCAAGATCGCCGGCTCGATGGCGATCCAGGAGGGCGCGCGCAAGGCCAACCCGGTCCTGCTCGAGCCCGTGATGGCGGTCGAGGTCGTCACTCCCGAGGACTTCCTCGGCGACGTGATCGGCGACCTCTCGCGCCGCCGCGGCAAGGTCCAGGGCCAGGACCAGCGCGGAAACGCGCTCGCGGTCCAGGCTTTCGTGCCGCTCGGCGAGATGTTCGGATACGCCACCGATCTGCGCTCTTCGACCCAGGGTCGTGCCAATTACACGATGCAGTTCGAGCGCTACGAGGAGGTCCCCGGCAGCATCGCCGAGGAGATCGTCGAGCACCGCTCTGGAGACCCGGTGGGAGCGAGTTCTTAGGGCCAACCGCGAACGGGCAGGGAACCTGGCTATATTTCCCAGGTTCGCCCGCAGGGCAGAACAACATGCCCTGCTGGGCACCGCCCACAAACTCAAGCACTTAGACCAGACAGAACAGCGATTTCGAAAGGCGAAACGGAGAGAGATGTCCAAGGAGAAATTCGAGCGCGATAAGCCGCACGTGAACGTCGGCACCATCGGTCACATCGACCACGGCAAGACGACGCTGACGGCCGCGATCACCCAGACCCTCTCCACCGTGGGCGGTGCTGAGGCGCAGAGCTTCGCCGAGATCGACAACGCTCCGGAGGAGAAAGAGCGCGGCATCACGATCGCGACCTCCCACGTCGAGTACCAGACGGAGAACCGGCACTACGCCCACGTCGACTGCCCGGGCCACGCCGACTACGTCAAGAACATGATCACCGGCGCCGCGCAGATGGACGGCGCGATCCTGGTCGTCTCGGCGGCGGACGGCGTCATGCCCCAGACCCGCGAGCACATCCTGCTCGCCCGTCAGGTCAACGTCCCGCACGTGGTCGTCTTCCTCAACAAGATCGACCAGGTCGACGACGAGGAGCTGATCGAGCTCGTCGAGGAGGAGGTCAAGGACCTGCTCAACGAGTACGACTTCCCGGGCGACGACACCCCGATCATCAAAGGCTCGGCACTGAAGGCGCTGGAAGGCGACGAGGAGGCCCAGAAAGCGGTCTTCGAGCTGGCCGCCGCGCTCGACTCCTACATCCCGGAGCCGGTCCGCGAGCTGGACAAGCCCTTCCTGATGCCGATCGAGGACATCTTCTCGATCACCGGCCGCGGCACCGTCGCCACCGGCCGCGTCGAGCAGGGGATCGTCAACACCGGTGACGAGGTCGAGATCGTCGGCATCACCGACACGACTAAAACCACCGTCACCGGGGTCGAGATGTTCCGCAAGATCCTCGACGAGGGTCAGGCCGGCGACAACATCGGCGCCCTGCTTCGCGGCACCAAGCGCGAGGAGATCGAGCGTGGCCAGGTTCTCTGCAAGCCCGGCTCGATCACGCCGCACACCAAGTTCAAAGCCGAGGTCTACTGCCTGAAGAAGGAGGAGGGCGGTCGTCACACTCCGTTCTTCTCCGGCTACCGGCCTCAGTTCTACTTCCGGACCACCGACGTGACCGGGATCGCCAACCTCCCCGAGGGGACCGAGATGGTGATGCCGGGCGACAACGTCGAGATGACGATCGAGCTGATTCAGCCGATCGCCATGGATCAGGGCCTGCGGTTCGCCATCCGCGAGGGTGGCCGCACCGTCGGCTCGGGGGTCGTCGCCGAGATCGTCGAGTAGCGACCTGACGGGGCGGGCCGGGAGCTCGCCCCAGATCGCCGCCCGCCGGGCGGCGAGACAACTGCAAGGACATACGACCGGGGCGGCGCCCCAAACAAAGGGGCCCCGCCCTTATTGCGCGGTAAGACCCGAAAGAAAGACCGAGAGACAGTAGGAACAAGTGGCAGCGATAGCAGCACAGAAAATTCGAATCAGGCTCAAGGCGTACGACCATGACGCCATCGATCGCGCTGCCCGCGAGATCGTCGAGACCGCCGAGCGAACCGGCGCAACCGTCTCCGGGCCGGTGCCGCTGCCGACCGAGAAAAACGTTTACTGCGTGATTCGCTCTCCGTTCAAGGACAAGGACTCGCGCGAGCATTTCGAGATCCGCACGCACAAGCGTCTGATCGACATCCTCCAGCCTTCGCCGAAAACCGTCGACTCGCTGCAGCGCCTGGACTCGCTGCCGGCCGGTGTCGACATCGAGATCCGTCTCTAGGGCCATGGCTGCGATTCTCGGCAAGAAGCTCGGCATGACGCAGGTCTTCCGCGAGGACGGCACCGTCGTCCCGGTGACCGTGATCGAAGCCGGTCCCTGCAAAGTGACCGCGGTCCGCGACTCCGAGCGCGACGGCTACGCCGCCGTCCAGCTCGCCTTCGGCGAGGTCAAGCAGGGCAAGCTGAGCCGGGCCGAGGAAGGCCACCTGAAAAAGGCCAGCGCCCCGCCGATGCGCCACCTGGTCGAGTTCCGCGACGAGGACCTCGGCGCCGAGGAGGGCCCGAAGGTGGGCGACGACGTCACCGTCGCCGGCTTCGAGGCCGGCCAGAAGGTCAAGGTCGCCGGCATCTCCATCGGCAAGGGCTTCCAGGGCGGCATCAAGCGCCACAACTTCAGCCGCGGGCCGGTCAGCCACGGCTCGCACAACGTCCGCGCCCCGGGCTCGATCGGCGCCAGCACCTTCCCCGCCCGCGTCTTCAAAGGCATGCGGATGCCGGGCCAGATGGGCAACAAGCGGATCACCCAGAAGGGCCTGGAGATCGCCGACGTCGACGCCGAGCGCAACCTGCTCTTGATCAAGGGCTCGGTTCCCGGCTCCCGCAACTCGATCGTCGAGGTGAGGACCGATGTCTAAAGCAGCCGTGCTCGGCAAAACGACCAAAGCCGACCTGCCGAAAGAGCTCTTCGCCGAGCCCTTCCACCAGTCGCTCGTCTTCGAGGCGGCCAGCGCCGACCTGGCCTCGCGCCGCCGCGGCACCGCTTCGACCCTGACCCGCGGCGAGGTCGCCTTCACGACCGCCAAGGCCTGGCGCCAGAAGGGCACCGGCCGTGCCCGCGTCGGCTCGCTCGGCGTCCCCAACCGCTTCGGCGGCGGTGTCGCCTTCGGTCCGAAGCCGCGCCACTACACGGTCAAGGTCAACCGCAAAGCGCGTCGCAAGGCGATGCGCTCGGCGCTCTCGGTCCACGCCGAGCGCGACAGCGTCGCCGTCCTCGACGCCTCGGCCTTCGAGAAGCCCTCGACCAAGCAGGCTGCCGCGGCGCTGGAGAAATGGGGCGCCAAGAACCCGGTCCTCGTCGTCCTCACCGCCGAGGAGACCGGCGCGATGAAGAGCTTCCGCAACATCCCCCGCACCCACGTGCTCGAGGTCGGGGCGACCGGGGTCGCCGACGTGATCGGCGCCGCCGCGATCGTCCTCTCCGAGACCGCCCTGGCTGCACTGCAGGAGAGGCTCGGCTGATGGACGCGCGCACGATCTTGATTCGCCCGGTGATCTCGGAGAAGAGCTACGCCCTGATCGCCGAAGGCAAGTACACCTTCCGGGTCGACGACCGCGCCCACAAGACCCAGATCGCGCAGGCGGTCGAAGAGGTCTTCGGGGTCGACGTCGCCCAGGTCCGCACCGCCAAGGTGCGCTCGAAGCCGAAGCGCCGCGGGCTGACCAAAGGCCGCACGCGCGCCTGGAAGAAGGCGATCGTCCAGCTGGCGCCGGGCGAGCGGATCGAGCTGTTCGAAGGCGCGGAGACCGCGTAGGGAGCTGAGAGAAGATGCCGAACCGCAAAACCAAACCGACCAGCCCCGGGCGCCGCTTCGCGACCTACCCGTTGCGCGAGCAGCTGACCGCCTCGGAGCCGGAAAAGAAGCTGACCGAGGGCCTGCGCAAGTCCGGCGGCCGCAACGTCAACGGCCGCGTCACCGCCCGCCACCGCGGCGGCGGCGCCAAGCGGCGCTACCGCAAGATCGACTTCAAGCGCCTCAAGGACGGCGTGCCGGCGAAGGTCGCGACGATCGAGTACGACCCCAACCGCACCTGCTACATCGCCCTGCTCCACTACGCCGATGGGCACAAGGAGTACATCCTCGCCCCGGCGCAGCTGGCGGTCGGCGATCAGGTCAAGTCCGGTCCCGAGGCCGACATCAAACCGGGCCACGCGATGGCGCTGGGGCAGATGCCGACCGGCACCATCGTCCATAACGTCGAGCTGATCCCCGGCCAGGGCGGCAAGCTCGGCCGCTCCGCCGGCACCGCGATCCAGCTGGTCGCGAAGGAGGGGGAGATGGTCACCCTGCGCCTGCCCTCCTCGGAGATGCGGCTGGTCCGCGCCGACTGCCGCGCCTCCATCGGCACCCTCTCCAATGCGGAGCACCAGAACCTCAAGGTCGGCAAGGCCGGTCGCAGCCGCCACAAGGGCAAGCGCCCGCAGAGCCGCGGCGTGGCGATGAACCCCGTCGACCACCCGCACGGCGGCGGCGAGGCCCACCACACGCCCGGTGGCCACCCGGTGACCCCTTGGGGCAAGCCGACGCTTGGCTACCGGACCCGCAAGAAGGGCAAGCAGTCCGACCGCTACATCGTCCGCGGCCGTCGTCGCGGCAAGAAGAAGGGTGGTCGCTGATGGGACGTTCGACCAAAAAGGGCCCGTGGGTGCAGGAGCGCCTGATGGGGCGGATCACCTCGATGAACGAGGCCGGCAAAAAACAGATGGTCAAAACCTGGTCGCGGACCTCGACGATCTTCCCCGAGATGGTCGGCCACACGATCGCCGTGCACGACGGCAAGAAACACGTGCCCGTCTTCATCTCCGAGTCGATGGTCGGCCACAAGCTCGGCGAGTTCGCGCCGACCCGCACCTTCCGCTCCCACTCCGGCACCGGTAAGGGCGACTAGGAATGGCCGACGAGAAAAAAGACACGAAAGCCGCGAAAAAACCGGCTGCCAAAAAAGCTGAGAAAGCTCCGGCCAAAAAAGCCGCGGCGAAAAAAGAGCCGCCGAAAAAAGCTGCTGCGAAAAAAGAGTCGAAAAAAGCCGAGCCGAAAGCCAAAGAGCCCAAAGCCGGCAAAGAGGCCAAAGGCAAAGAGAAAGCCAAAGCTCCGGCGAAAAAAGCTGCTGCGAAAAAAGCCCCGCGGAAAGCTCCGGCTGCGCCTCCGGTCGTCCGGGCCAGCGCCCGCTACGTGCGGATCGCGCCGCGCAAGGCCCGGCTGATCGCCGACCAGGTCCGCGGGCTGCACATCGAAAAGGCCCGGGCGCTGCTGCAGTTCTCGCCGCGCGGCGCCGCCCAGGACATCCACAAGCTGATCGACTCCGCCGCAGCCAATGCGGAAAACAACCACGACCTGATCGGCGACGAGATGCGCGTCTCCTCGATCACCGTCGACGAGGGCCCCACGCTGCGCCGGTTCCGGCCGCGGGCCATGGGACGGGCGACCCCGATCAACAAGCGAACCAGCCACATCGCCGTGGCGCTGACCCCGGTGGAGGACTAAGGCAATGGGACAGAAGATCCACCCCGAGGGTTTCCGGGTCGGCTACATCCACGACTGGAAGTCGAACTGGTTCGAGGAGAAAAACTTCGCCGACGTTCTTCAGGAAGACCTGCAGATCCGCGACCACATCGTCAACAAGCTCTCGCACGCGGGGCTCTCGAACATCACGATCGAGCGTCGCGGCGAGGTTGCCGTCGACATCCACACCGCGCGTCCGGGCATCGTCATCGGCAAGTCCGGCAGCGAAGTCGACGCCCTGCGCAAGGACCTGCACAAGCTCACCGGCAGCCCGGTCAAAGTCAACATCCGCGAGGTCAAGCGGCCCGAGCTCGACGCCAAGCTGGTCGCCCAGTCGATCGCCGAGCAGCTGCAGAACCGCGTCGCTTTCCGCCGCGCGATGAAACGCGCCCTGACCTCCGCCATGCGCTCCGGCGCCAAGGGCGTCAAGGTCCAGGTCTCCGGCCGCCTCGGCGGGGCCGAGATGGCGCGGACCGAAAGCTACTCCGACGGTCGCGTGCCGCTGCACACGCTGCGCGCCGACATCGACTACGGCTTTTTCGAGGCGCGGACGACCACCGGTCGGATCGGCGTCAAATGCTGGATCAACAAGGGCGAGGTGATGCCCGAGGGCTTCCGTTCCGACCTCGCATCGACCGACGGCGAGCCGCAGGGCGGCCAGCGCGGCGGTCGCGGGCCCGGTGGCGGCGACCGCGGGGGCCGTGGCCCCGGTGGCGACCGCGGTGGCCGCGGACCCGGAGGCGATCGTGGCGGTCGCGGCGGCGGCGGAGGCCGCGGTGGCGATCGTGGCGGTCGCGGTGGGCAGCAGCGTGGCGGAGGTGGTCGCTGATGCTGATGCCGAAACGGGTCAAGCACCGCAAACAGATGCGCGGCCGCATGCGCGGCAACACCAAGGGCGGCAGCACCGTCGCCTTCGGCGAGTACGGGCTGAAGTCGCTCGACCGCGGCTGGATCACCAACCGCCAGATCGAGGCCGCCCGTGTGGCGATGACCCGCAAGATCAAACGTGGCGGCAAGGTCTGGATCAACGTCTTCCCCGACAAGCCCTACACGAAGAAGCCGGCCGAGACCCGGATGGGTTCCGGCAAGGGCAACCCGGAGGGCTGGGTCGCCGTGGTCAAGCCGGGCAAGGTCATGTTCGAGCTCGCCGGCGTGCCCGAGGAGCTGGCCCGCGAAGCGCTGCGACTGGCCGGCCACAAGCTTCCCGTCCGGACCAAATTCGTCAAGCGCGAGGGGGTCGAGGACTGATGAAATCGGCCGAGGCCCATAACCTCAAAGACGACGAGCTGGTGGCGAAACTGATCGACGCCAAGCAAGAGGCCTTCAACCTGCGCTTCCGCCACGCGACCGGCGAGCTCGAGAACACGGCTCGGCTGGGCGCGGCGAAGAAAGACGTGGCCCGGCTGCTGACCGTGGCCAAGGCGCGCGGGATCGATGTTGAGAAAGAGACGAGACGGATATGAGCGACGACGAGCAGAAAAAAGACGAGACGACTGAGGAGACCCCCGTGCAGGAGGACGCGCCCGAGGCTGCCGCCGAGGAGACGCCCGCTGCTGAGGAGGCTCCGGCCGCCGAGGAGAGCGCGACTGAGGAGGCTCCCGCCGAGGAGGCCGAGGCGCCTGCCGCAGAGGAGGAGCCCGCCGCCGAGGAGGCCCCTGTTGCGGAGGAGCCCGCTGCGGAGGCTGCTCCGGCTGCCGAAGAGGCGCCTGCCGCCGAGCCCAACCCCGAGGACGATCTTCCCTGGAAGGAGCGCCGCCGGCTGCAGCGCTCGCGCCAGCCGAGCAAGGCGAAGCCTGCTCAGACGGCCGAGGAGCGCGCTGCTGCGCGGCTCGCGGGTCGCAAGCACAAGGCTGCGGAACGGCGCAAGGAACGCGCCGCCACCAAAGCCGGGAAGTCGGCCCCCGGGACCGGGACGCCGCCGGCCGAGCGCGACGCCAACGCGGCCAAGGTGCGCCAGGGCATCGTCGTCTCCAACAAAGGCGACAAGTCGATCACCGTCCGCATCGATTTCGCCCGCCGCCACCCGACTTACGAGAAGATCGTCCGCCGCTCGCGCACGCTGCACGCGCACGACGAGCGCAACGAGGCAGGCGAGGGCGACGTGGTTCGCGTCGTCGAGACCCGGCCGCTGTCCAAGACCAAGCGCTGGCGCCTGGTCGACGTTGTCGAGAAGGCGAGGTAGCGAGCGATGATCCAGCAAGAGTCCAGACTGAAGGTCGCCGATAACTCGGGCGCCCGCGAGATCCTCTGCATCAGGGTCAAGGGCGGCTCGCACCGCCGCTACGCCAGCGTCGGCGACGTGATCACCGCCACCGTCAAATCGGCCAGCCCGCAGGGCGCGGTCCGCAAGGGCGAGGTCGTGCAGGCGGTCGTCGTCCGCACCCGCAAGCCGCTGGGGCGCCCCGACGGCACCTACATCTCCTTCGACGAGAACGCCGCGGTGCTGATCGACCCGGCCAGCAACAACCCGCGCGGGACCCGCATCTTCGGCCCGGTGGCGCGCGAACTGCGCGATCGCAACTTCATGAAAATCATCTCGCTCGCCCCCGAGGTCCTCTGATGAAGTCGATGCGCGTACGCACCGACGATCAGGTGATCCTCACCAGCGGCAAGGACGCCGGCAAGACCGGCCGCGTCGTGCGGACCGATCCGAAGCGCCGCCGCGTCTACGTCGAGGGCCTGAACATGATCAAGCGCCACGAACGACCGCGCGCCCAGGGCGACCTGAAAAACGCCCAGGCCGGCGGCATCGTTGAAAAGGAGGGTCCGATCGACGTCTCCAACGTGATGCTGCTCGATCCCAAAGGCAACAAACCGACTCGCATCGGCGTCCGCCGCGACGACGGCGGCAAGCGCATCCGGTACGCGAAGAGAAGCGGGACGGCGATCGACTGATGGAGGCCACCGTGACCCCGACCCAGCAAGCGGCCCCGCCGCCGCGCCTGCGTGAGCGCTACGAGCAGGAGATCCTGCCGGCGCTGACCAAGAAATTCGGTTACTCGACGCCGATGGACGCCCCGCACCTGATCAAGGTCACGCTCAACATGGGCCTCGGGACCGAGAAACAGGACACCAAGTCCTTCGAATCCGCCCAGGAACAGCTTGCGCTGATCGCCGGCCAGCACCCGAACGTGCGCCGCGCCCGCAAGTCGATCGCTTCCTTCAAGGTCCGCGAGGGGATGCCGGTCGGCGTCTCCGTCACCCTGCGCCGGGCCCGGATGTGGGAGTTCCTCGACCGTCTGACCTCGATCGCGGTGCCGCGTATCCGCGATTTCCGCGGCCTCAACCCGCGCTCCTTCGACGGCCGCGGCAACTACTCGATGGGCGTCAAAGAGCAGCTGATCTTCCCCGAAATCGACTACGACTCGGTCGACGTGGTGCGTGGACTCGACATCACCATCACCACCACCGCCAAGACCGACGTCGAGGCCTTCGAGCTGTTGCTCGCGCTCGGCATGCCCTTCGCCGAGGAGGGCCGCCCGGGCCAGGAGGCCCGCGAAGCGGCCAAAGCCGAGGAAGAAGAGGAGCAGCGCAAAGAGGAGGCCCGGCTCAAGGCCGAGGTCGAGCAGGAAGCGCTGGAACAGCTGAAAGAGGAGAACCCGGAGGCCTACGCCAAGCCGGAGCCCGAAGCGGGCGAGGGTGAGGGCGAGGACGCCGCCGAGGGCGGAAACGATGAGGCCGAGGCGTCGGCCGACGAGGAGAGCTAGAGATGGCGAAGACTTCCCAGAAGGTCCGCCAGGGCCGTAAACCGAAGTTCAAATCGCGCGCCTACAATCGCTGCCGTCGCTGCGGGCGCCCGCGGGCCTACTACCGCAAGTTCGGGCTCTGCCGGATCTGCCTGCGCGAGGCCGCACACGAGGGGTACATCCCCGGAATGACCAAGTCGAGCTGGTAACGAGATGCGAACCGACCCCATTGCCGATTACCTGACCCGGATCCGCAACGCGATCCGCGCTGGCCACGACGAGGTGGAGATCCCCCTGTCCGGCCTCAAGCTGGAGATGTCGCGGATCCTCAAGGAGCAGGGCTACATCAAGGACTTCAGCCGCAAGCCCGCCACCGTCGGCGAGGCGATCAACGTCGAGCTCAAGTACACCGAGGAACGCGACCCCGTCATCATCGGGATCGAAAGGGTCTCCCGGCCCGGCCGGCGGCGTTACGTCGACCACAAGAACGTGCCGCGGGTCCACGGTGGAACCGGAACCGCGATAGTCAGCACCTCCGTCGGTGTGATGACCGGCCACGAAGCCCGCGCCAAGGGCGTCGGTGGCGAGGTCGTCGCCTACGTCTGGTGATCCCATGAGCAGAATTGGAAGAAAGCCCGTCCCCGTCCCCGAGGCCGTCACGGTCGAGATCGCCCCTGGGTCGATCGCCGTCAAGGGCCCGAAGGGGGAGCTGACCCAGACCCTCTCGCAGGAGATGGCGGTCGAGCAGAACGAGGGCGTCGTCACCGTCGCCCGGCCGACCGACCGCGGCGAGCACCGTGCCCTGCACGGGCTCACTCGCAGCCTGATCGCGAACATGGTCGAGGGCGTCACCGACGGCTTCGAGAAGCGGCTCGAGATCCAGGGCGTCGGTTACCGCGCCGCGCTCAAAGGCAAGAACTTGGAGCTGGCGCTCGGCTACTCCCACCCGGTCCCGATCGAGGCGCCGGACGGGATCGAGTTCGAGGTGCCGCAGCCGACCGAGGTGATCGTCCGCGGGATCGACAAGCAGCTGGTCGGGCAGGTCGCGGCGGACATCCGCAAGCGCCGTCCGCCGGAGCCCTACAAGGGCAAGGGAATTCGCTACAAGGGCGAGCAGGTACTTCGAAAGGTGGGTAAGCGCGCATGACGGTCATCACCAAGAGGCAGGCGCGGCTGCGTCGCCGGCGCCGGGTTCGCGCTCGTGTCAGCGGCACGGCGCAGCGTCCTCGTCTGTCCGTCTACCGCTCCAACCGCGGCGTCTTCGCCCAGCTGATCGACGACACCAAGGGTCACACCCTGGCCGCGGTCAACTGGATCGAGCCGGACCTGCGCAAGCTGACCGCCTCCGAGCAGGCGAAAAAGGCCGGCGAACTGCTGGCCGAGCGGGCCAAGGGCGCCGGCGTCGAGACCTGCGTCTTCGACCGCGGCGGCTACCAGTACCACGGTCGCGTCAAGGCTCTGGCCGAAGGCGCGCGAGAGGGGGGACTGGCTTTCTGAACCGTTTCGCTACGGTGAGCCGCTCGCTATGAAGGGAATGGATACCAAGAACGTGGAGACGGTCAGCCCCCGTGGGCTCGACCTGCAGGAGCGCGTGATCGAGATCAACCGCGTCGCCAAGGTGGTCAAGGGCGGCCGGCGCTTCTCCTTCACCGCTCTCGTCGCCGTCGGCGACGAGGAGGGCGTGGTCGGGATCGGCTACGGCAAGGCCCGCGAGGTCCCGCTGGCGATCCAGAAGGGCGTCGAGGACGCCCGCAAGAACTTGATCCGGGTGCCCAAATACGGGCAGACCATCACCCACCGCATCATCGGCCGCTTCGGCGCCGGGCACGTCGTCCTGCGCCCGGCCAGCCCCGGTACCGGCGTGATCGCCGGCGGTGGCGTCCGCGCCGTGCTCGAGCTCGGTGGCGTCCGCGACGTCCTCACCAAGAGCATCGGCACCCAGAACCCGATCAACCTGGTCAAGGCGACCATGGACGGGCTGATCCGGCTGCGCAGGCCGGAGGAGGTTGCTGAGCTTCGGGGCCTGACCGTGAAGCAGGTTCTCGGGCTGGACATGAACGGAACTTCGACCAACGGCGAGCATCTGACGGCAGAGCCCGCCGCCGAGCCAGAGGCCGAGGCGCCCGCCGCCGAGGCTGCTCCGGCGACCGAGGCTCCGGCGCCTGAGGCTGCCGCTCCGGCCGTCGAGGCTCCTGCCGAGGCAGAGACCCCCGCCGCTGAGGAGGCCCCGGCCGCCGAGGAGACTCCCGCAGCTGAGGAGCCCAAGACCGAGGAGGCTTCCTCGTGAGCGCCGTGAGGATCGAGCAGGTCCGGTCCGTGAATGGGACCGACCCCAAGCAGAAAGCCACTTTGAAGGCACTCGGCCTCGGCCGCATCGGCAAAGCCGTCGAGCGCAAGGACTCGCCGCAGCTGCAGGGTCAGCTGCGCGTCGTCTCGCACCTGGTTGAGGTGAGCTCCTGATGGCCGAGACGCCGCGCTCAGAGGAGATCGGTCTCCACAACCTGAAGCCGAAGCCCGGCTCGCGCCGCCCGCGCAAGCGGATCGGCCGCGGCGAGGGCAGCGGCCTCGGCAAGACCTCGGGCCGCGGCCACAAGGGCGCCGGCGCGCGTTCGGGCCGCAAGCAGAAGGCGAATTACGAAGGTGGCCAGAACCCGATCCACATGCGGATGCGAAAGCTCCGCGGCCCGCACAAAAAGCAGTCGATGCCGTTCGAGAACTTCCGCACCAAGACCCAGCCGGTCAATCTCTCCGATCTCGAGGAGCGGTTCGACGCCGGCGCCGAGGTCAATCCCGCGACGCTGAAGGAGAAGGGTCTGGCCAAGCGCTCGGACCCGGTGAAGATCCTCGCCCGCGGTGAGATCAAGACGAAACTCGAGGTTCACGCCCACGCCTTCAGCGCTGCCGCCAAAGAGAAGATCGAGGCGGCCGGCGGTTCCTGTCACACTCTGGAGCCGTAATGCTCAGGACTATTCTCAACGCGTTCAGCGTTGCCGAGATCCGCAAGAAGCTTGCGTTCACGGCCGCGATGCTCGCCCTGTACCGCCTCGGCGCCTACATCCCGGCCCCGGGCGTCGACGTCGACGCCGTCAAGGAAATCTCCAACAACTTCAGCGGCTCCGGGATTCTCAGCTTCCTCAACACCTTCTCGGGAGGAAGCCTCTCCCGTCTCTCGCTGTTCGCGCTGGGGATCATGCCCTACATCACGGCCTCGATCATCCTGCAGCTGCTGACCGTGGTTGTGCCCTCGCTGGAGCGCCTGCAGAAAGAGGGTGAGGTCGGGCAGCAGAAGATCACCCAGTACACGCGCTACCTCACCGTCGCCCTCGCCTTCGGCCAGTCGCTCGGCTACGTCTTCCTCTTCAACTCCTTCGGCAACGAAGCCGGCGCCAGCGTCCTCGGCACGCTCACCTTCACCTCGACCTTCATGATCGTGATCTGTCTCACCGCCGGCTGCACCCTGCTGATGTGGCTGGGCGAGCTGATCACCCAGCGCGGGATCGGCAACGGGATCTCGCTGATGATCTTCGCCTCGATCGTCTCCGGCCTGCCCAACGGCATCAACCAGTGGTGGAACAGCCCGGACCAGGTCTTCGTCGTGATGATGCCGTTCATCGCCCTGGCCGTGATCGTCGCGATCGTCTTCGTCCAGGAGGGCCAGCGGCGGATCCCGGTCCAGTACGCGAAACGCGTGGTCGGCCGCAAAATGACCTCCGGCGGCTCCACCTACCTGCCGCTGCGGGTCAACATGGCCGGCGTCATCCCGGTCATCTTCGCCGCTTCGATCATGGCCTTCCCGCCGACCATCGGCCAGCTGCTGAACACCCCGGCCGCACTCGACTTCGCCGCTTTCTTCGGCCCCAACAGCTGGGCCTACGTGGTCGGCGAGGTCTTCTTCATCATCCTCTTCACCTACTTCTACACCGCCGTCACCTTCAACCCGGTCGACCAGGCCGACAACTTGAAAAAATACGGCGGCTTCATCCCCGGTGTGCGTCCCGGGCGGCCCACGGCCGAGTACCTGGACCGCATCCTCTCGCGCCTGACTTTCCCCGGCGCGCTCTACCTCGGCGCCGTTGCGGCGCTGCCGACGATCCTGATCAGCCAGACGTCGGCCAACTTCTTTTTCGGCGGCACCTCCATCCTGATCGTGGTCGGCGTTGCGCTGGACACGGTCAAGCAGTTGGAGGCGCAGCTGATGATGAGGAACTACGAGGGCTTCCTGAAATAGGGTTCGGCGATGCCGGAGCTGAACCTAGTGCTGCTCGGCCCGCCCGGGTCAGGCAAGGGAACCCAAGGGGAGCGCCTGCAGGAAGACCTGCGCCTGCCCTACTACGCGACCGGTGACATCCTCCGCGCCGCCGTTCGCGACGAGACCGAGCTCGGGCGCACGGCGAAGGGATACATGGACAGCGGCGACCTCGTCCCCGACGAGGTGATCGTCGGCGTGATCGTTGAGGCGCTCGACTCGGCCGCGGCCCGCGACGGCTTCATCCTCGACGGTTTCCCCCGCACCACCCCACAGGCCGAGGCGCTCGACGCCAAGCTGGAGGAGCTGGGCCGGGCGGTCACCGCGGTGCTGCTGATCGACTCCTCCGACGCCGAGGTCGAGCGCCGGCTCGGCGGCCGCCGCACCTGCGAGGCCAACGGCCACGTCTTCCACGTCGATTTCAACCCGCCGAAGCAGGAGGGCGTCTGCGATCTCGACGGCTCCGAGCTGATCGTCCGCGACGACGACAAGCCGGAGGTGATCCGCAAGCGGCTCGAGACCTACCACGAGAAGACCGAGCCGCTGATCGAGTACTACGACCAGCGCAGCGTGCTGCGCCGGATCGGCGGCGAAGCGAGTCCCGACGAGGTCGCGGAGGAGATCCGCCGCACCCTGGCGACGATGCGCCTGGAGCAGGACGAGGCCGTCTAGGCCCTGCCGAGGCCAGTGGGAGACCACTAGCGTGTATCGCATGATCATCCGCAAGACCCCCGAGGAGCTCGACCAGATGGCCGTTGGCGGCGACATCCTCGTCCGCTGCCTGAAAATGCTGGAGGCAAAGACGCGCCCGGGGATCACCACCGAGGAACTCGACGCCGCGGCGGAGAAGTTCATCCGCTCCCAGGACGCGCGGCCGGCCTTCAAGGGCTACCGCGGCTTCCCCGGTTCGGTCTGCGCCTCGCCCAACTCGATGGTGGTGCACGGCATTCCCGGTCCCTACGAGTTGAAGCGGGGCGACATCGTCACCCTCGACGTCGGCGTGGTCAAGGACGGCTGGGTGACCGACGCGGCGATGACCTTCCCGGTCGGTCCGATCGACACCGAGGCGAAACGACTGCTCGAAGTGACCAAGACCTCGCTCTTCGCCGGGGCCGAGCAGATGCGCCCCGGCAACCACCTCGGCGACGTCTCCGCGGCGGTGCAGGAGGTCGTCGAGGGGGCCGGCATGTCGGTGATCCGCACCCTGGTCGGCCACGGGATCGGGCGCGACATGCACGAGGAACCGCAAGTGCCGAACTTCGGCAAGCCGGGCAAGGGCCCCGAGCTGGAGGAGGGCATGGTGCTGGCGATCGAGCCGATGGTCAATCTCGGCGGGCCGCTGGTGCGGATGGACGATGACGGCTGGTCGGTCTACTCCGAGGACGGCACTCTGGCCGCCCACTTCGAGTTCACCGTCGCCGTCACCGCCAAGGGCCCGCGGATCCTCACCCCCTGGCACGAAGCCGAGTAAAGCCGACGAAACATCGGCTAGTCTCTTCTGTGCGGCCGGGGGCGCCGCAACCGGAGAAGGAGAGAGGCTTTGCGCCGAATCTGTCTGCTGGTGAGCCCCCTGTTCGCGACCGTCCTCGCGCTCGCCGCTCTCGCGCCCGCCACCGGGGTCGCGGCCCCTCTGCCCTACGGCACCAACGACGCCGGCGGCTTTCGCAACGTCCTGCCACCGGGGGCCAACGGGCTCGCGACCTTCCCGCAGATCCTCAAATTCAAAGCCCAGGGCGTGCTGCCGCCGCACTTCGCCGACCAGCAGCCGCTCTACGAAAACCTCGTCTACGGCAGCCCGGGGCTGACCGAAGCCCAGATCCCCAGCTACTTCAAGAACGCGACCTTCGGCGTGCCTCCGGGCCAGCTGGAATCGACGGTGGAACCGCGCCCGGGGGTGACGATTCAGCGCGACTCCGCCTACGGGGTCCCGCACATCTACGGCGACACCCGCGCCGACACGATGTTCGGCGCCGGCTACGCGGGCGCCGCCGACCGCCTCTTCCTGATGGACGTGCTGCGCCACACCGGCCGGGCCGAACTTGCCTCCTTCCTCGGCGGCTCCAACGCCGCCACCGACGCCGGCCAGTGGGGCTTCGCGCCCTATACCGAAGCCGATCTCGAAAAGCAGCTGGCGCAGGCGCCGCAGCTCTACGGCCAGGCGGGCCAGCAGGCGGTCACCGACGTCGCCGCCTACGTCGAAGGGATCAACGCCTACATCGCCGCCGCCAACCTCAATGAATCCCTGAAGCCGGGCGAGTACACGCTGCTGGGCAAGCCGATGGACGCGTGGAAATCGACCGACGTGGTGGCGATCGCCTCGCTGGTCGGCGGCATCTTCGGCCGCGGCGGCGGCAACGAGCTGAACTCGGCGCTGACGATGCAGTCGCTGGTCGCGCGCCTCGGCAAGAAGGCCGGCCGCAAGGCCTGGGTCGGGTTCCGCTCCAAGAACGACCCCGAGGCGCCGACCACGATCGCCAAGGCCTACCCGTACGAGACCCGCAGCGCCTTCGCCAAGCGCGGTCTCGCCCTGCCGGATCCCGAGAGCGTGCGCGAGACGCCGACCGCCACCGCTTCGGCGGGCGTGGCGGCGCCGGAGGGGATCGGCAGCGTCGGCGCCCGCCTGCTCTCGGCTCTGGAAGCGGCCGGGCACGCCTCCAACTGGGAGCTCGTCTCCGCCGAGCACTCGGCCAACGGCCACCCGATCGCGGTGATGGGACCGCAGGTCGGCTACTACGTGCCGCAGGTGCTGATGGAGGAGGACCTGCACGGTCCAGGGATCGACGCCCGCGGCGCCTCCTTCGCCGGGGTCAACCTCTACGTCCAGCTCGGTCACGGGCGCGACTACGCCTGGAGCGCGACCAGCGCCGGCTCCGACAACGTCGACACCTTCGCCGAGGTCCTCTGCAAGGACAACTTCCACTACAGCTACCGCGGCAAGTGCCTGGCGATGGAAAAGCTGGAAAAGACCGAGAGTTGGACGCCGAACACGATCGACCCGACCGCGGCCGGCTCCCAGTCCCTGGTCGCCTACCGGACCGTGCACGGCATCGTCTACGCGCGCGGCCGCTCGAACGGGCGCAGGGTCGCCTTCGTCCACCAGCGCAGCACCTACTTCCACGAGGCCGACTCGGTGATCGGGTTCGGGCAGCTGAACGAACCGGCCCTCGTCACCGGCGTCGAGGGCTTCAAGAAGGCGGTCTCGAACATCAACTTCACCTTCAACTGGTCCTACGTCGACTCCGAGCACATCGCCTACGCGCTCTCGGGGGCCTACCCGCAGCGGGCCCGCGGCGTCTCGCCGGACTTCCCGGTGCTGGGCACCGGCCCCTACGACTGGAAGGGCTTCAAGCCCGCGACCCAGACCGCCGAGTACCTGCCGTTCGCCAAACACCCGCAGGCGGTCGACCCGCCCTACCTGGTCTCCTGGAACAATAAGCAGGCGCCGGAATGGGCCGCGGCCGACGACAACTACGGCTACGGGCCGCTGCAGCGCCAGCAGATGATCGCCGACCGGGTCCGGGCCGCGACCAAGGGCAAGGGCAAGATGTCGATCGTCGAGCTGATCCAGGCGATGGAGGAACCGGCCACGACCGACCTGCGCGGCTACCGGCTGCTGCCGGCGATCTTCAAGGCGGTCGGCAAGCCGAGCTCGCCGAAGCTGCGCAAAGCGCTGGCGACGCTGCGCGCCTGGCACAAAGCTGGCGCCCACCGGCGCGACCTCAACCGCGACGGCGTCGACGAGGAAACGCCGGCGATCGAGCTGATGGACGCCTGGTGGCCGAAGCTGGTCACCGCCGAGTTCAAGCCGGTGGTCGGCGCGGAGGCCTTCGAGCGACTGCAGGGCATGCTGCGGATCGGCGACCACACCGGCGGCTCGCCGGAGGCGCCCGATTTCTACGACGGCTGGTGGGGCTACGTCTCCAAGGACCTGCGCACCCTCTTCGGCCCGAAGCCGAAGGGCGCCTACAGCCGGATCTACTGCGGCAACGGCTCCAAGAGGAAGTGCCGGTCGCAGCTGCAGCGCAGCCTGGCGGCGGCGCTGAAGGTGACGCCGGCGCAGATGTACGGGGGCGGCAACGGCGACTGCGCCGCCAACCCGCAGCCGGCCTGCTTAGACCAGGACCGGCCGCAGGTGACCTCGGGCATCGAACTGAAACCGTTCCCGTTCCAGAACCGGCCCACCTTCCAGCAGGTGGTGGCGCCGATCCAGCGGCTGCCGCGCTGAGCGATCCGTAAAGTGGCGGACGTGCTGGACCAGGAGACGTTCTCGGCAGTCGACGCGTTCATCGGCGAGACCATCGCCGCCGAGGACGAGGGCGCGCGGGCGGCGTGGGACGCGGCCGAGGCCGCCGGCCTGCCGCAGATCCAGGTCTCACCGCCGCAGGGGCGGCTCCTGCAGCTGCTGGTCAAGCTGGTCGGGGCGCGCTCGGTGCTGGAGTTCGGGACGCTCGGCGGCTACAGCTCGATCCTGATGGCTCGGGCGCTGGCCGACGGCGGTCGCCTGATCACGCTCGAGGCCAACCCCGATTACGCCGAGGTCGCCGCCGCCAGCATCGAGCGGGCGGGGCTGGGGGAGACCGTGGAGCTGCGGGTCGGTCCGGCCCTGGAGACCCTGCCCGGCCTCGAGCAGGAGGGCGCCGGTCCCTTCGATCTGGTTTTCATCGACGCCGACAAGGCCAACACGCCCAATTACTTCGCCTGGTCGCTGGAGCGGACCCGCCCCGGCGGCCTGATCGTGGCCGACAACGTGGTCCGCGACGGCACCCTCGCCGACGCCGCCGATCCGGACCCGTCAACCAAGGCCCAGCGCCAGTTGCACGAGACTCTTGCCTCCGAGCCCAGGGTCGAGGCGACGACGATCCAGACCGTCGGCTCCAAGGGCTACGATGGCTTCCTGATCGCGTTGGTTCGGTAGAGCGCTCAGGCACGCCTCGACGGCGAGCCTTCGAAGCACGTCCCCTGCTATCTTTCTCGGTCGGCCCACAGGCCGGTGGTGGTGTCCTGCCTACCCGATTCATGGGGTGAGCGGGAGTCCTGTAGTCGATACGAGATCCGGAGCAATGAAGGTTCGAGCTTCCGTCAAGCCGATGTGCGAGAAGTGCAAGATCATCCGCCGCAATGGCGCGGTCCTCGTGATCTGCCAAAACCCCCGACACAAGCAGCGTCAGGGGTAGACGATGGCGCGAATCGCAGGGGTCAACATCCCGGTCAACAAACGGATCGAGATCGGGCTCACTTACATCTTCGGCATCGGTCACTCGACCGCGGCCAGCATCCTCAAGGAGACCGGGGTCGACCCCGGGACCCAGGCCAAGGACCTGACCGAGGACGAGGTGATCAAGCTGCGCGAGGCGGTCGAGAACCACGAAGTCGAGGGCGACCTCCGACGCGACCGCTCCCAGAACGTGAAACGGCTGATGGAGATCGGCTCCTACCGCGGCCTGCGGCACCGCCGCGGCCTGCCGGTCCGCGGTCAGCGGACGAAGACGAACGCGCGCGGCCGCAAGGGTCCGCGGCGCCTGAGCATCGCCGGCAAGCGCAAGGTTTAGGGAAAAGGAATGGCTGAGAAAAAACCCTCCAAGGGCCGTGCCCGTCGGCGCGTCAAAAAGAACGTCACCTACGGACAGGCGCACATCAAGACTTCTTTCAACAACACGATCGTCACCCTGACCGACACCGACGGCAACGTGATCGCCTGGGAGTCGGCCGGTTCGGCCGGGTTCAAAGGCTCGCGCAAGTCGACCCCGTTCGCCGCCCAGGTGACCGCCGACGCGGCCGCCAAGAAGGGCATGGAACACGGTCTGGAGCGGGTCGAGGTCTTTGCCAAGGGCGCCGGCTCGGGCCGCGAGACGGCGATTCGCTCGCTGCAGGCCGCCGGGCTCGACGTGACCACGGTCAAGGACGTCTCCCCGCAGGCCCACAACGGCTGCCGGCCGAAGAAGCGGAGGCGCGTCTAGATGGCTCGCGATACCTCCCCGCAGTGCAAGCAGTGCCGGCGCGAGGGCCAGAAGCTCTTCCTCAAGGGCGAGCGCTGCTTCACCGACAAGTGCGGTGTCGAGCGTCGCTCCTACCCGCCCGGCGAGCACGGCCGCGGCCGCCTGCGCCAGTCCGAGTACCGGGTGCAGCTGCGCGAGAAGCAGAAGACCCGCCGCTACTACCAGGTGCTGGAGAAACAGTTCCGCGCCTACTACGACAAGGCTTCGCGCCAGGACGGCGTCACCGGTGAGAATCTGCTGCGGCTGCTCGAGTCGCGCTTCGACAACGTGCTGGTCCGGCTCGGCTTCGCCGCCTCGCGGCGGCAGGCCCGGCAACTGGTCAGCCACGGCCACTGGATGATCAACGGCCGCCGCGTCGACATCCCGTCCTACCAGGTGCGTCCCGAGGACATCATCTCGATCAAGCCCGGTTCATCTGCCACCGAGACGATCCAGCGGGCGACGGAACTGGTCTCAACGGTTCCCGCCTGGCTGCAGGCCGATCACGATGCCCTCACCGCCAAGGTCCTGCGCTATCCCGAGCGCTCCGAGATCTCGGCGCCGGTCCAGGAGCAGCTGATCGTCGAGCTGTACTCCAAGTAGTCCGGAACCAGCAATTTCTGAACACGCATACGCAAGGAACTCATGACCACTGATTTCCAGGTCCCCCGAATCATCGCCGAGAAAGCCGACGAACGCCGCGGCACCTTCACGATCGAGCCGCTGGACAAGGGCTTCGGCTACACCTTCGGCAACAGCCTCCGTCGCGTGCTGCTCTCTTCGCTGGGCGGCGCCGCGATCACCAGCGTCCGGATCGAGGGCGTAGCGCACGAGTTCTCGACCGTCCCCGGTGTCAAGGAGGACGTCACCGACATCATCCTCAACCTCAAGGATCTCGTCGTCCGCATGCACACCGACGCCGACGAGGTCGAGGCGCCGCTGGTCGCGACCGGCCCCGGCGAGGTCAAGGCGAAGGACATCGACCTGCCCTCCGGCGTCGAGATCCTCAACCCCGATGCGCCGATCGCCACGCTGGAGAAGAAAACCAAGCTCGAGGTCTACCTGACGATCGGCCGCGGTCGCGGCTACTCGCCGGCGGAAGAGAACAAGAGCGACGAGCAGCCGATCGGCGTGATTCCGATCGACTCGATCTTCTCGCCGATCCGCCGCGCCTCCTACGCCGTCTCCGCCGCTCGCGTCGGTCAGCGCACCGACTTCGACAAGCTCGAGCTCGACCTCGAGACCGACGGCTCGATCGAGCCCGGGGCGGCGCTGCGTGAGGCTTCCGAGATCCTGATCAAGAGCCTGGCGATCTTCACCGACGCCGACCGCGTCGAGGAGCTGACCGCGCGTCAGCCGGTCGCGATCCCCGCCGAGGCGCTTGCCACGGCCGCCGGAGACGGCGCCGCCAGCAGCAATGGCCTCGACGAGATCCTGATCGAGGAGCTCGAACTGGGCGTCCGCTCCTACAACTGCCTCAAGCGCGCCGGCGTGCAGACGGTCGGCGACCTGGTGCGGAAGTCGCGCGCGGAACTGAACGCGATTCCGAACTTCGGTCAGAAGTCGATCGAGGAAGTAATCGAGACCCTGCACGCCCGCGGCCTCGACCTCCAGCAGGACTAAGGGCGACGGGAAGAGCTGAGCGGAGAAACACAGTGCGCCATCGCAAGAAGCGAAACAAGCTCAGCCGCGACGCCGCCCATCGTGAGGCGCTGCTCTCGAACCTCTCGAAGCAGCTGATCGAGCATGAGCGGATCAAAACCAGTCAGGCCAAGGCGAAGGCGGTCAAGCCCGAGGTCGAGCAGCTGATCACGCTGGCCAAACGCGGCGACCTGCACGCCCGCCGGCAGGCGCTCTCGGCTCTGCACAACGACAAGTTCATCGTCCACAAGCTGTTCGACGAGGTGGCGCCGCGCTACGCGACCCGCCCGGGCGGGTACACCCGCATCGTCAAGCTCGGTCCGAGGCGTTCCGACTCGACCGAAATGGTTTACCTCGAGCTGGTCTAGCTAGGCGGGGTGTGGGGGCGGGAGGCCCGCCCCAGACACATCTCGCTATGGCTCGATGTTGAGTGTCTGGGGAGGGCCTCCCGCCCCCACTCTTCAGTCGTAGGAGACCGACTCCAGGTAGAGGCCGTGCGGGGGAGCCGTATCGCCGCCCGCTGAGCGAGGGGCGCCGTTCAGGAGGGCCGTGAAGCTTTCGATGGTGCGCCTGGAAGAGGCGACTTCGAGCATGGTGCCTACCAGGGCGCGGACCATGTTGCGCATGAAGGCGTCGGCGGTGACGCGGAAGGCGAGGATGTTGCCTTCGTCATGCCAGGAGGCGGCGAGGACGTCGCGCTGGAAGCGGACGTGGTCGGTTTGGGTCGGGGTGAAGGCTGTGAAGTCGTGGGTCCCGGGCAGGGCGGCGGCGCAGGCGTCGAGACCCTCGCGGTCGACCCGGTGCGGCCACCAGAGGGCGCGCTCGCGCTCGAACGGCGCCGGCGCCCGCCGGGCCAGCAGCCGGTAGCGGTAGCTGCGCGAGCGGGCGTCGCGGCGGGCGTCGAAGCCGTCGGCGACGACCGTCGCCGCGGTCACGGCGACGTCGTCGGGCCCGACCCCGTTGAGGTGGCGGGCGAGGTCCCCGGGCGGCTCCACCGTGGTTGAGAAGCTGGCGACCTGCCCCAGCGCGTGGACGCCGGTGTCGGTGCGCCCGGCGACGGTGAGCGAGATCGGCTCGCGCAGCACCGTCGCCAGCGACGCCTCCAGCTCGCCCTGCACGGTGCGCTGGCCGGGCTGGCGGGCCCAGCCGCGGAAGCCGGAGCCGTCGTATTCGATGTCGAGCCGCACGGTCGGCATGGGAGCAGTATCTCGGGACACCTAGAATCGTGCCCGTGCGGATCCTCCTCACCAATGACGACGGCATCAGCGCTCCCGGCCTGCAGGCTGCGCGGCGGGCGCTGCGCGAGCTCGACGACGTCGTCGTCGACGTGGTTGCGCCCGACTCCAACCGCAGCGCCACCGCCCGCAGCATCACCACCCGCTCGCCGCTCAGCGTCGAGGAGGTCGAGTTCGGCGACGGCGACAGCGGCTACGCGACCAGCGGCACCCCGGTCGACTGCGTCCGCTTCGCCGAGCTGGGGCTGGTCGGCGGCCGCCCCGACCTGATCGTCTCCGGGATCAACCACGGCGCCAACCTCGGCGACGACATCACCTACTCGGGCACCGTCGCCGCGGCGTTCGAGGGAATCATCCTCGGCATCCCCGCGGTGGCGATCTCCCAGCAGTCCTCCAACGGCGGCATGGGCTACGTCAGCGGCCGCTTCGACTTCACCGTCGCCGCCGCCTTCACGGCCCAGCTGGTGCGGCAGCTGCTGACCGAGCCGATGCCGGAGGCGACGCTGATCAACGTCAACTGTCCCGCCGGCGAGCCGACCGGGATCGAAGTCGCGCGGCTCGGCAAAAGGATCTACAACGACGAGCTGAAACCGATCGGCGATGTCGGCGCGGACGGGCGCCAGCGCTACGAGATCTACGGCTGGAGGCCGGGCTACGAGGAGATCGACGGGACCGACCTCTACGCGGTCGCCCAGGGCAAGATCGCGGTCACGCCGATCCACTTCGACCTCACCGACCACGGCGGCCTCGAGCGGCTGCGCGGCTGGGGGTTCGAGGAGATGCTGGCGGCGACCGCCCCGACGGCGTGAGCGCCGCGCCCGAGCAGCGCGCCGAGGAGCTGCGCCAGCAGCTCGCTCACCACAACCGCCAGTACTACGTGCTCGACGACCCCGAGGTCGGCGACGACGTCTACGACGCGCTGCTGGACGAGCTGCGCGGGCTGGAGCGCGAGCACCCCGAGCTGCAGACCCCGGACTCGCCGACGCAGCGGGTGGGGGCGCCGCCGCTGGAGCGCTTCGAGCAGGTCGAGCACGCCGAGCAGATGCTCTCGCTCGGCAACGCCCGCAACGAGGAGGAGCTGCGGGCCTGGGAGACCCGCCTCGCCAACCACCTGAAACGGCTCGACATCGCCGCCTCGGAGTTCAGCTACACGACCGAGCCGAAGATCGACGGTCTCGCGATCAGCCTCACCTACGAGAACGGGGTGCTGGTCCGCGGCGCCACCCGCGGCGACGGCCGCATCGGCGAGGACGTGACCCAGAACCTGCGCACGATCGGCTCGGTGCCGCTGCGGATCGACAACGCCCCGGAGCTGATCGAAGTCCGCGGCGAGGTCTACCTGCCGATCGCCGCCTTCAAAGCGCTGAACGAGCGCCGCGCCGAGGCCGGCGAGCCGACCTTCGCCAACCCGCGCAACTCGGCCGCCGGCTCGATCCGCCAGCTCGACCCCGCCCTGGCCGCCGAACGGCCGCTCTCCAACTGGGTCTACGGGATCGGCGCCGTCCGCGGCCTCGACCTCGCGACCCACATGGACGAGGTGGAATGGCTGCGCGACCGCGGCTTCAAGGTCAACCCCGACACCGACCACCACCAGGGGGTCGAGGGCGTGGTCAAGCGCTGCCACTGGTGGGAGGACCGCCGCGAGACGCTCGACTACGAGATCGACGGCGTTGTCGTCAAGGTCGACGAGCGGGCGCTGTGGCGGGAGCTGGGCGTGGTCGGGCGCGAGCCGCGCTGGGCGATCGCCTGGAAGTTCCCGCCGACGACGGCGACGACGACGATGAACAAGGTCGTCTGGAACGTCGGCCGCACCGGCCACCTGGTCCCCTTCGCGATGCTGGACCCGGTTCACGTCGGCGGCGTCACCGTCACCACCGCGACCCTCCACAACGAGGAGGACCTGGCCCGCAAGGACGTGCGCGAGGGCGACGAGGTGGTGGTGATGCGGGCCGGCGACGTGATCCCCCAGGTCGTCTCGCCGAAGCTGCCGCGCAAGAAGAAAGGCGCGCGCAAGCCGAAACCGCCGAAGGAGTGCCCGGCCTGCGGGACCGAGACGGTCAAGCCCGAGGGCGCCGTCTTCTCGATCTGCCCCAACCGCGCCGGCTGCCCCGGCCAGTCCTTCCAGCACGTCAAGCACTTCGTCAGCAAGGGGGCGATGGACATCGACGGGCTGGGCGAGAAGCAGGCCTCGACCTTCCTCGGCGAAGGCGTGATCGGCGACGTCGCCGACATCTACGACCTGACCGAGGAGCGCCTGGTCGGGCTCGACCGCTTCGCCGAGGTCTCGGCCCGCAACCTCGTCGCGGCGATCGAGGCCTCGCGCCAGCGCCCCTTCAAACGCGTCCTTTACGCACTCGGCCTGCCCGGCGTCGGCTACGTCACGGCAGAGGCCCTGGCCGACCATTTCGGCTCGATCGACGCCCTGCACGAGGCCGATCCGGAGGCGATCGAGGAGGTCGAAGGGGTGGGGCCGATCATGGCCGTGCAGATCGCCGAGGCGCTGGCCGACGAGCCGACCTGGGCGCTGGTCGAGAAGCTGCGCGAGAAGGGCCTGCGGCTGGAGGCGAGCGAGTCGGAACGGCGCGCCACCGGCGGTCCGCTGGAAGGCAAGACGGTCGTTCTCACCGGCACCCTTCCGGAGCTGACCCGCGAGGAGGCGGCGGCGCTGGTCAAGTCGGCCGGCGGCAAGGTCACCAGCTCGGTCTCGAAGAAAACCGACTACGTCGTCGCCGGCGAGAGCCCGGGCTCGAAGCTGGCTAAGGCCGAGTCGTTCGGGACCGAGATCCTCGACGAGGCGGCGCTGCTGGCGCTGGTCGGCCGCGCCTAGTAGGAGGCGACGGCGGCTGCGATCCGGTCCTGCGTCAAGTGCGCGAGGCTGAGGCTGCTGACGCTGCCCATCAGGATCGAGAAGGCCATCACCTTGCCGCTGACGTTGAAGCAGTAGCCGGAGAGGTTGCTGACGCCGCTGATCGTGCCGGTCTTGGTGCGGCAGCGGCCGTAGGCGGCGGTCCCGTGCATGCGGTCGTCGACGGTGCCCTCCTGGCCGGCGAGGGCGAGGTCCTGGACGAACTCCTCGCCGCTTTCCTGCTGGCGCATCCCCAGCAGCAGGTCGATCACCTCGCGGGGCGAGGCGCGGTTGGAGCGGGTCAGGCCGGAGCCGTCGGCGACGTGGACGGTCGAACCCAGCGAGCGGGCGAACTGGGCGACGACGGCGCCCCCGGCGGCGGTGGTGCCGCCGCTCCCGAGCCTGGCGCCGAGCAGCTTGATCAGCATCTCGGCGAAGAAGTTGTCCGAGTAGACGTCGGTGACGTCGACGATCTTGGTCAGGGCGGGGGAGAGGATCGTGCCCACCCGCTGGGCCGAGGGCGGCGTCCGCGCCACCGCCACCTGGGTCGGAACGTCGATCCCGCCGGCGCTCAGCGAGCGCGCCAGCTTCGCGGCCGCCAGCTTCGCCGGGTCGGAGGAGAAGCCGCTGGCGGAGCTGGATCCGCTGAAGCCGGAGTTGAAGGCGAGACCGGAGAGCGGGCCGATGTAGGGGCTGGTCGCGAAGCCGGAGTCGAGCACGCCGCGGCGGCGGTCGAAGATCGTGTCGTCGGCGTAGAGGCGGCCGGTGATGCCCTCGATCCCGGCGGCGCGGACCTGGGCCTTGAGCGCGAAGATGTTGGTCCCGAGGCCGGCCAGGTAGCCGTTGTAGAAGGTCGGGGTGCCGAGCGCCGGGTCGCCGCCGCCCTGCAGGTAGAGGCTGCCCTGGAGGACGCCGTCCTCGTCGACCTGGCCGTCGGCGAAGAGCTTGGTCGGGATCCGCGTTTCCGGCCCCAGCCGCGCCAGCGCCGCCGCGGTCGTGAACAGCTTCATGTTCGAGGCCAGCGGCCGCTGGCGCTGGGCGGCGGCGGCGCAGGCGACGGCGCCGCTTTCGGCGTCGACCACGAGCAGGCCGCTGGCCGGGCCGCCGCCTTCGCCGAGCCAGGTCCGCATGCGGTCGCAGGTGGGGCTCGCCTGGGCTCCAGCAGCCAGCAGTAGCGCGGCGGCGCAGAGGGCCGCCAGCAGGATCGCGGCGCGTCTCATCGTCGGTACCAACACAAGCGGGGCGGAAGGTAGCGGCCCGGGCGGCCGGTCCGCCTGGGATAATCGCTTTCGGCATGGGCAAAGTCGTTGCAATGGAGCCAAAACCCCGGCGCAAAGCGCGCGGCCGGAAAAAGCCGTCGAAGACGGCCCTGGTGCTCGGCGGCGGCGGTTTCACCGGCGGCGTCTACGAGATCGGCGCCCTGCGCGCGCTCGACCTGCTGGCCGTAAACAGCACCGTCAACAACTTCGACGTCTACGTCGGCACCAGCGCCGGCTCCTTCGTCGCCTCGATGCTGGCGAACGGGATCACGCCCGACGAAATGATGCAGGTGCTGAACTCCAGCGACCCCTCCGAGCTCGAAGACCTCGACCTCAACAAGGTGCTGAAACCGAACTACCTCGGCTTCGTCCAGAAGGCGGCGGCGCTGCCGCTGCGGACGCTGGAGCTGGTGCGGGCGCTGGCCCGGGTGGGGGAGCTCTCGGCGATCGACCTCGGCGTCGGCCTGGCCGAGGCGCTGCCGACCGGCCTCTACTCCGGCGCCGGCCTCGACGACTACGTCGCCGGAGTGCTCAGCGGCGAGGGCCGCGTAAACGACTTCCGCATGCTCGACCCCGAGCTCTACCTGACCGCGACCGACCTCGACACCTGCGAGCGCATCGTCTTCGGCGAAGAGGATTGGAACGACGTCCCGATCTCCAAGGCGGTGCAGTGCTCGACGGCGCTGCCGATCGTCTACAAGCCGGTCGAGCTGAAAGGCCGGGAGCTGGTCGACGGCGGCATCCGCTCGACCACCAACGTCGACATCGCGGTCGAAAAGGGCGCCAAGTTCATCATCGTCGTCAACCCTCTGGTCCCCTTCGTCAACGACTTCGAGAAGACGATTCCGACCGTTTTCGGCAACCGCGTCCGCCGCGTCTCAGACATGGGGATGCCGGCGATCGCCAACCAGACCTTCCGCCTGATCGCCCACCAGCGCCTGCATCAGGCGGTCGACCACTGGAAGGAACGCTACCCGGGGGTCGACATCATCCTGGTCGAGCCCGACCCCAACGACGAGCTGATGTTCGGGACGCCGATCATGGACTACTCGCGGCGCCTGCAGATCGCCCGCCACGGCTTCGAATCGGTCACCGCGACCCTGACCAGGGACTACGAGCGCTACAGCGAGGTCGCCCAGAAGCACGGCCTCGAGATCTCCGAGCGCCGCCTCCGCCGCGCCGTCGAGCACGCCGCCGAAGTCGAGCCCGAGCAATCCTCGGCCTGGCGCCGCGTGCTCGAGCAGACCACTTCGGTGCTCTTGCGGCAAACCGGCGAGGCCTCGTAGGCCGCATCTACTTGCATCTACTTGCAATAATTGCAAGTAGATGAGCACGGTTGCTGCAGAAAAGGCGCTAAACGAACGGTCGCCCGCTGAGGTGGGTCCGGCTCTCTTGGGGTTGGCTGAGGACCAGTGGCTTGAGCGAAAGTCGGCCCGTATTTCGGCCCGAGATCTCGGGGACGCGCTGATCGGCTTTGCAAATGCAGACGGGGGTCTGGTTGTCGTCGGCCTTCACGGCGGCAAGGTCGAAGGGACCAAAGGCCAGCCCGGTCGGCTCAATGACCAGATGCAGGCGAATATCGATTTTTGTGTCCCGCCCGTGCGTGCAAAGGGCCGCTTGATCGAATGCGTTAACGAGGAGGGGGAGGAGGACCAACTTCTCGCCCTTGAGGTCGCATCCAGCGAATCCGTCCACTCCAATCAGAAGGACGAAGTTTTCCTTCGGGTCGGCGATGAGAATCGCAGGTTGACCTTTGCGCAGAGGCAAGAGCTGCTCTACGACAAGGGTCAGGCCAGCTACGAGGTCAGGGCGGTACCTGACGCGACCTTCGATCACTTGAATGACCAGCTCCTGGCTGAATATGTGACGGCAGTCGGAGCTCCTGATCGCATGCGCTTGCTACGCGCTCGCGGGCTCTCGACCAAGGATGCGTTGACGATCGCGGGGTGCTTGCTATTCGCGGACAGCCCACAAGAGTTTTTCCCGGAGGCGTTCATTCGTGTCATTCGGTGGCGCGGTCGCGAACGGGGGTCGGGAGCACGACAGCAGTTGATCGAGGATTTGCTGGTCGAGGGCCCAATCCCAGATCAGCTGATGAATGCTCGCGACCACGTTCAGCGACTCCAGCCCACCCGCCGGGCGCTTTTGTCGAGCGGGAAGTTTGGAAGCGTCCCCTTGGTTCCCGAGGACGCGTGGTTGGAGGGCATCGTGAATGCGGGGGTCCATCGTTCGTATAGCGCGGCCGGCGACCACATTCGCGTTGAGATTTTCGACGACCGAATCGAGATATCGAGTCCCGGGAGGTTTCCTGGCTTGGTCGATCTGAGCGAGCCTCTTGCAACCACTAGGTTCGCGCGGAATCCAAGAATCGCCAGGGTCTGTGCCGACCTCAACTTTGGCCAGGAGCTTGGCGAGGGAATAAGGCGGATGTTCGAGGAGATGAGAGAGGCGGGTCTTAGCGACCCGGTGTATCGCCAGACCTCGGGCAGCGTCCAACTCACCCTTCTCGCGGAGCCCGTGGATCGGAGGCTGGAGGCTCGGCTCCCTGAGAATGCACGTCGAATTATCGCCGCACTGAGAGAGGCCGATCGGCTCAGCACCGGCGAGATAGCGGAGTTGCTTCAGGTCTCCAGGCCTGTGGCTCAGCGCGAGCTGAGCGCATTGAGAGAGGCCGAGATCATCGAGTGGGTGGGTAAGTCATCGCGAGACCCGCGTGCCTACTGGTGCCTCAGGCCCACTTAGTTCTACTTGTCGTTACTTGAAATAAGGCTTGAAATTTCGGCTTCCGATCCAGGCGCAGTGGAGAGCAATCACTTGTCCCGACACCCCGCATTCGACTAGGTTCGTTCGAGTACCGAAAGGAAACCAGAGCAAAGGCGAGGGGGCGGAGAGGTGGCGAACGGGGTCGATGGTGCGGGCGAGTTGCTGGGGGCGTTCGCGCCGGCACTGCGTTACCACCCGAAGGAGCGCTTTCGCGCTACTCGGGTGGAGTCGATGGTCGAGGCGGAGGGCATACCCGGGGCGGTGACCGAGCTGCGCGCTGGCGACGACGGGCCGGCGATCGCTTCGACCGATGCCGGCTCCGGCCTGCCGACGCTCTCTCTGGCCACGCTGGCGGCGGCGGGGAAGAAGTACCCCGGCACCGAGGCGAAGTCCCACCGGTCCCATTACCTGGCGGGCCGGCTTCCAGACGACGCCGCCTTCACCGGCACGCCGGTCGCCTACGGGCGCGCGGTGGGCGTACCTGACGGCACGGTCTGGCTCCAGTACTGGCTCTACTCCTACGACAACCCCCACCACCTCGTCGGCACCCACCAGGGCGACTGGGAGCTGGTTCAGCTCAAGGTCGACCCGGCGCGCTCGCCAGCGCAGGGAGGACTCCTCGCCGCCACCTGCTTCCAGCACGGAGACCAGGATGGGCGCGAGGGTGAGGACCTGACTGGACTGCTCGACGGCGACGGCCTGCTTCCGGTCCTCGTCGCCCGCGGCTCCCACGCCTCCTATTTCGATTTCGAGTACGTGCACTTCGGGGACGAACTGCAGATCGAGGCACCGGCCGAGCGCCCGCAGGTGATCGAGTTCGACGAGGGCGCGGAGTGGCTGAAATGGCCCGGGTACTGGGGCGGCACGCGGTGGTTCGATAAGCCGCGCAGCCCGCGGGGGCCGATGATGTGCCGGCCGGAATGGTTCGAACCGCAGGCGCAGCACCAGGCGGGCCTCTACCAGCGGGCGCGCCGCCGCAAGGAACGGGTGCCCTCGGTGATGATCTCGACCAGCGCAGCGCCATCTGGCGGCAGGGTTGCCCTGATCGCTCAGGTCGAGGAAGGGGAGTCGACTGCGGGGCTGGAGACCGCCGTGGCGGGCCTGGGTCTCGAAGAGGCGACGGTCCAGCCGCTGCACGACGGCGACCTGCCGGACCCCGGGAAACGGCAGCTGGTGGTGCGGGCGACGCTGCCGCCCGCGGGCGCGAACCCGTTCGACCTGGCGCGGGAGCTCGAGGCGGCGGGGCACGGCGCCTGGGAGGTCGAGCCCGACCTCGACTCGACCATCTTCCGTCCCTCCCCGAACGGGTACCGGATCTGCGAGGCGCTCGGCCAGGAGACCAACGAGCCGCTGTGGGCGATCGAACACATCGGCTGCCCCGAGGCCTGGAAGCACTCGCGCGGGGGCGGGGTGAAGGTCGGCCATCCCGATACCGGCTACGTCGACCACCCGCAGCTGCAGGGGACGATCGGCGCCGGTGGCTACGACGTGCTCGAGAACGACGACGACCCCCACGACGTCCTCACCGGGATCCCGCCGGCCCAGTTCCCCGGCCACGGCACCGGCACCGCCAGCGTGATCGCCAGCACCGACGCGCCCGGGATCGACCTGCTCGGCGCCGCTCCGGAGGCGAAGGTGCTGCCGTTCCGCATTGCCCGTTCGGTCATCCTCCTGCGCGGGGGCCGGCTGCTGCGGGCAATCCGCAAAGCGCGGGAAGCCGACTGCCGGGTGATCTCGATCAGCCTCGGCGGCATCTTCCTCGGCAGCGCCTTGCGGCGCGAGCTCGACGCGGCGACCGCCGAAGGCCGGATCGTGATCGCCGCCGCCGGGCAGCCGGTGCGCTTCGTGGTCGAGCCCGCCTCCTACGCCGCGACGATCGGCGTCGGCGGCAGCACCATCGACCGCGAGCCCTGGCCGATGAGCGCACGCGGGGAAAGCGTCGACCTCTGCGCGCCGGCGGCGCACGTGCCCCGTGCGGTCGCCAAGACCGGCGAGGTTGCCCGCGGCGACGGCACCTCGTTCTCGACGGCGCTCACCGCGGGCGTCGCGGCGCTCTGGTTCTCCACCCACTCCGAGGAGCTCCTGGCCGGGGACCGGGCGCAGATCGTGCCGAAGTTCCGCTCGCTGCTGAAGCAGTCGACGGCGGCGCCGGCCGGGTGGGACAGCGAGAACTACGGCTCGGGGATCCTCGACGCTGCGGCCCTGTTGGAGCTGCCGCTCTCCGCCGCCAAACCGGAACCGCCGCCGCCCGAGGTCTCGCGTGGCAAGCGCATCGTCAAGTGGCTGGCGCGGCTGGTCGAGGAGCCGGCCGACGACGTCCGCGGGTGGATCGATCGCACCTTCTCAGGCGACCCCGAGCAGGCCGCCGAGCGGATCGGGACCGAGCTTGCCTCGCTCTCCAGCGAGGACGAGGAGGTGCGGGTCGCGGTCAAGCGGGCCGCCGCGCAGGGCGAAGCCGGACTGCCGGCGCCGCTTCGCGCAAAGGCCTCGAGCTCGCTCGAAAGCGAGACTCAGCCGGCGTAGAGCTGCTCGATCTCCTGCTCGTGCTTGGAGGCGACGACGGCGCGCTTGACCTTCAGCGTCGGCGTCAGCTCGCCGCTCTCCTGCGAGAGATCGTTGGGGAGGATCGCGATCTTCTTGACCTGCTCGACCCGGGCGAAGTTCTGGTTGATCTTCTCGACGTGGGCCATGATCGACGCGTTGATGTCGGGGTTGGCGGAAAGCTGGGCCGGGGTTTCGTCGAGACCGTTCTCCTGTGCGTGGGCAGCCGCTTCTTCCGGGTCGAGGGTGACGAGGGCGACGAGGTAGGGGCGGCGGTCGCCTACCACCACGCACTGGGAGACCAACGGGTGCTGCTTGATCTCCGCCTCGAGGTTGGCCGGGGTGATGTTCTTGCCGCCGGCGGTGATGATGATGTCCTTTTTGCGGCCGGTGATCTTGATGAAGCCGTCGGAGTCGATCTCGCCGATGTCGCCGGTGTGGAGCCAGCCGTCGACGATCGTCTCCCGGGTTGCCTCCTCGTTCTTGTGGTAGCCCTGGAACACGTTCGGGCCTTTGACGAGGATCTCGCCGTCGTCGGCAATCCGCACTTCGCAACCCGGAAACGGTTTGCCGATCGTGCCGATCTTGAAGTCGTCGGGGCTGGAGATCGTCGCTGCGGTCGAGGTCTCGGTCATTCCCCAGCCCTCCAGCACCAGCACGCCGGCGGCGTCGAAGAAGCGCAGGATGTCGGGATTGATTGGGGCGGCGCCGGAGACGGCGAGGCGCAGGTTGCCGCCGAACAGGCCACGGATTTTCGAGAGCACTTTCTCGTCCGCGAAGGCGTATTTGCGCTGCAGCAGGAAGCCTGGCTTACGCCCGCTCCGTTCCACCTCGCGCATCTTGCCGCCGGTCTTGATCGACCAGTCGAAGATCGCTTTTTTCAGGCCACCCTCTTTCTCCATCGCGCTGGTGGCCATCGTGTAGATCTTCTCGAAGATGCGCGGCACGGAGGGGAAGTAGGTCGGTTTCAGTTCCGCCAGGTTGGGCATGATCTTCAGCGGGTCCCGCTCCCAGTAGGCGATCGTGGCGCCGAGGTCGAAGCTGCCGAGCTGGATCAGCAGGGCGAAGGAGTGGGCCAGCGGCAGGTAGAGGTAGGTGACGTCTTCGCCTTCGATGACGCTGGTCGAGTTGACCATGTCGAGCATCGCCCGGTAGTTGCCGTGGCTGATGACGCAGCCCTTCGGCGGGCCGGTGGTGCCGGAGGTGTAGATGAAGGTGCAGATATCGGCCGAGGTCACCGCCGAGTAGCGCTGCTCCCAGAGGCCGGCGTCGACGGCGTTGCCTTTCGCGGTCAGCTCCTCGCTGGAGATCGCGTCGTCGGCGCTGCCGGTCATCAGCACGATCTGCTCGAGCTGCGGCAGCTGCGAGCGCACGTCGCGCACCTTCTGCAGCTGTTCTGCGTCCTCGACGACCACAACCTTGGAATCGGAGTTGTCGAGGACGTAGCGGCACTCCTCGGGCGAGTTCGTCTGGTAGATCGGGACCACGGTGGCGCCGATCGAGAGCGCGGCGTAATCGAAATAGGTCCACTCGGGGCGGGTGTTGCCGAGGATCGAGACGCGATCGCCTTTCTCGACGCCCAGCGCGGTCAGGCCGAGGGCCAGCGGCCGGACGATCTCCACGACCTGGTTGAAGCTGCGGTCGACCCACTGCTCGCCGTCCTTGTAGCGCACGGCCGGCATCTCGCCGTAGGCCTCGGCGGAGCGCGGCAGAAGATCTGCCAGCGTCTTCGAGTGGGTTCCCCTCCCCTCCATTCGGGGAGGAGTCTATTCAGTGACTGGTCACAGAGCCAGTCCGGGGGGAGCGGGTGGACGCTTGATGGCGCAGCGAGGACTCGAAAAGGGTGCGGTCGATCCGGCCGTGAAAGATCGGGATGCCCATCTCCACGCACTTGCCGATCACCTCCTGCCGCTCCATCTGCAGCTGGTCGGCGAGCTCGGCGGGCGTCAGGTGATTGGCCATAGAAGACCTCCCGGGTCGTTGAAAAGTAGGTAGTCGCATGTTTATCGCTGGACGCGGACGTGTCAATCGGAACTAGCCGCACATTGCGGGAACGCCAGGACGCAGGTGGTTCCTTTTCGACCTGTGAGGCGAAAAAGGAACCGCGGGGCGGCCGGCGGCGGTGGCCCGCGATAATGGGCGCGATGTCGGAAGCCGCCGTCAAAGCGGTCCCCCGGAGAGGCCGTCTCTGGGTGATCGCGCTCTTCGCGCTGACCCTGTTCGGGGTCGGCTACCTGGTGGTCGAGGTCGCCACTCAGGAACCGAACGACGACATCGTCCGCATCGACGGGATCGGCGACTCGCAGCAGCTCTTCGGCGGCGTGCCGCAGGAAGGCGACCGGATCGGCTCCGACGACGCGGCGGTGACGATCCAGGTCTTCAACGACCTGCAGTGCGCCAACTGCCGCGACGACTTCCTCACCACGATTCCGACCCTGGTCGAAGACTACGCCCGGCCCGGCGACGTGAAGCTGCTCTACCGCCACTACTCGAACAGCGAAAGCCCGCAGGAGATCGGCTTCTACGGGGCCGAGGCCGCGGCGGCCCAGGGCTACGGCTGGCAGTACACCTACCTCTTCTTCCGCAACCAGGACGAAGCCGAGCGCTTCGGCGTCGACCAGGACTTCCTCGACTCCGTCGCCGGCGGGGTGGCGCAGCTGAACGCCCCCGAATGGGAAGCCGTGCTGGAGCAGGACGGCGGCTCCGGCGGGCCGATCTCCGAGCGGCTGGAAGCCGACGAGGAGCTCGGGCGCGACCTCGGCATCCGTTACGGGCAGGCGATGATCGTCACCGGCCCGAACGGGACCCAGACCCTGCAGGAGGGCCCGACCCTGGCCGAAGTCGAGCGGGCTATCGCCGAAGTCCAGTAGCGGCGCTCAGGCGACGCGGCGGATCCTGGGCCGGCCCCGGCGGGCCAGCACGTCTCCCCACTCGGCGTCGTCGATCCGGCCGGGGGAGGTGGTCGCGAGGAAGTCGCCGAGGACGGCGGCGAGTCCCTCCGGGTCTTCGAGGTTGGGGAAGTGAGCGGCCCGGGGCAGGGTCTCGAAGCGGCAGTTGGGGATCGCCCGCTCGGCTTCGAGGCCGTGGGCGATCGGGATCGTGCGGTCGCGCTCGCCCCAGACGATCAGGGTCGGCATGTCGCCGAGCAGGTAGAGGCGGTCGCGGGCGCTGACTTTCTGGCCCTGGACGTCGATCACCGAGCGCAGCGTCTGCAGGAAGGCGCGGCGGGACCCCGTCTCCTGCAGCGGGCCAAGCGCCCGCGCGACCGCTTGCAGGTAGACGCCGCTGGAGTTGCCGCGGGCTCGCAGCTGCGCCCCGGCACCGGCGATCGCGCCGACCAGCCGCGGCCGCGTGGCGACCCGCAGCAGGGTTGCCGAGCCCGGCAGGGCGGCGCCGCGCAGCAGTGGGCTGACCTCGTGGCCGAGGCCGCCGCTGGAGATCAGCACCAGGCGCTCGGTGCGCTGGGGGAATTGGTAGAAGAACTGCATTGCGACCCCGCCGCCGAGCGAGTGGCCGACGATCGTCGCCCGCTCGACCCCGACCGCCGTCAGCAGGTCGCGGATGCTGGCCGCGTGGGCCCCGAGCGAGTAGTCCCCGCGCGGCGTCGCCGCGTCGCCGTGGCCGATCAGGTCCGGCGCGATCACCCGGTAGTTGCGCGCGAGCCGGTTCGCCACCTGCTCCCAGTGCCGCGAGGAGTTGATCATCCCGTGGATCAGGACCACGGTCGGGCCACTGCCGGCGGTGCGGTAGACCGCGCGGTGGCCGTGCAGGTCGACCTCGTGCGCCTCGAAGCTGCCCGCGAGTTCCATTGCCAAGACCCTAACGGCGGGCGAGGGGGAGGGTTTTGGACTCTCAGATCCTTATCTGGCGGTCGGCGGAGCCGGAGCGGCTCAGCTCCAGCGCCCGCCGGGCCCTGGACTCCGCCGACGAGTTCGTGGTCGCTTCGATGACTTGGTTCGAGCTGGCCTGGCTTGCGCGGCGCGAGCGAATCCGGATCAGCGTCCCGGTCCGCGCCTGGCTGCAGCTCCTTGCCGAGAACGTCCGCACCATCCCGATCACGCCCGAGATCGCCGCGGCCGCCGCCGCCCTCCCCAGATCGTTCCCTCGCAACCCCGCCGACCGCCTGATCTTCGCCACCGCGGTCGAGCACGGCTTTCACCTGGTGAGCAAGGACCGCGCGATCCGCGACCACGGCCAGCCGGGAACAACGGTGATCTGGTGAGGGAGTGCAACTCGCCCCCAAGAGGTCGGTGTAGGGAGCTTTAATCGGGGCGCCCGGATTTGAACCGGGGACCTCACCGACCCGAACGGTGCGCGCTACCAGGCTGCGCCACGCCCCGAGAACGGCGGATTATCTCAGAGCGGGGGCAGGGGGGCGTCCAAGGTCGTCCAGGGCCGCTACTTTGCCTGCTGCACCCGGTTTTCCACCACTAAGTCGATGACTCGAAAATTCGCAACCCTCCTGGCGCTGGCGCTTGCCTGCGCCGTTCCCGCGTCCGCGCATGCCTACATCCCCGAAGGCTTCATCGGGGTCTCGCCGCAGAGCCCGGCTTCGACCTCGGACTTCGAGCTGATGCGCGCGGCGGGAGTGACCAGCGTGCGTCTACCGCTCAACTGGGGGTCGATCCAGACCTTCAGCCCGCTTGGCGGAGAGCCGAACTGGAGCGGTTTCGACCACGAGGTCGAACTCGCCGCCGAAGAGGGGATCCGGATCATGCCGTTCATCTCCTCGACGCCGGCCTGGGTCGCCCCAGACCCGCTCGCCCTGCCGGTGAACAGCTCCTGGCAGCGCTGGGCCTGGGCCAACTTCGTGCGGTCCACCCAGTACCGCTACGGGCCGGAAGGCGAGTTCTGGGAAGAACACCCGGAACTCGACGCCTACCCGATCCGCAAATGGGAGATCTGGAACGAGCAGAACATCGTCTCCTTCGCCACCGATCCCGACCCGGTCCGCTACGCGACCCTGCTGCGGATCGCCGGTCGCGTCCTCCACAACGGCGACCCCGGCGCCAAAGTCATCCTCGGCGGCTTCTTCGGGCGGCCGCTGCAGATCCCGCCCAACGTCGCCACCGGCGACTACCTCTCCCGCGTCTACCGGGCGGGGGGCGTGAAGCCCTTCTTCGACGCCGTCGCGCTCCACCCCTACGTCGCCGAGGCGAGGGCGATGCGGGCCCAGATCCTCAACCTGCGCCGGATCATGGGCAGCAACGGCGACGCCGCAACGCCGATCTACCTGACCGAGCTCGGCTGGGGCTCGAGCAGTGGGCCGACCCGCTGGGAGCGCGGGCTCTACGGCCAGGCCAGGCAGCTGAACCAGGCCTTCTCGATGATCTCCGCCCACCGCCTCGATTGGCGGATCGGCGGCGTCTGGTGGTTCACCTGGAGCGACGAAGGCGGCAGCTGCCAGTTCTGCCACTCCGCCGGGCTGCTGACCGAGCAGCGCGAGGCGAAGCCATCCTGGTACCGCTTCAACGCCTGGACCGGGGGCGACCCGGAAACGGTCCCGCGGGCGCTGTTCGGCGAGTAGTCCGGGCGCGTAGCCGGCGAGCCAACGGGTAGCTGAGGAGTGCTGGCGGTTAGGCTCCGCTGGACTTCTATCTCGACACAAGGAGACGTTCGATGGCTTTTTCGGTACCCGATCTTCCGTACCCCTACGACGCGCTCGAGCCGCACATCGACGAGGCGACGATGCGGGTGCACCACGACAAACACCACCAGGCCTACGTGGACAAAGCCAACGGCGCCCTGGAGGGCACCGAGTGGGCCGACCGCGACGTCGAGGACGTGCTGAAGAACCTTTCCAGCCTCGGCGACAAGGAGGCCCCGGTCCGCAACAACGCCGGCGGTCACTACAACCACAGCCTCTTCTGGCAGATGCTGAGCCCCGACGGCGGCGGTGAGCCCGGCGGCGAGCTGGGCGCGGCGATCGCCGAGAAGTTCGGCTCCTTCGACGTCTTCAAGGAGGAGTTCAAAGCGGCCGGAATCGCCCGCTTCGGCTCCGGCTGGTCCTGGCTGGTCAAGGACGGCTCGGGGGCCCTCGCGGTCGTCTCGACCCCGAACCAGGACTCGCCGATCTCAGACGGCGCCACGCCGCTGCTCGGCTGCGATGTCTGGGAGCACGCCTACTACCTGAAGTACCAGAACAAACGTCCCGACTACATCGACGCCTTCTGGAACGTCGTCAACTGGGACTACGTGGCGGAGCGGTTCTCCGCCTGATCAGGCGGCAGGGGCCGGGCGCGCCGCCGCGGGGCGGTCGGGCTCGGCCCCGTCCTTTGGCGGGATCGCCGCCATTGCGTGCTCGGCCAGCGCCGTAATGGTGAGGCTCGGATTCACGCCGACGTTGGCCGGGACCGCGGCGCCGTCGCAGACCAGCAGGTTCTCGTAGCCGAAGACGCGCTGGCGCTTGTCGACGACGCCGTCCTCGGGGCCGTGCCCGATCACCGCGCCGCCGAGGATGTGGGCGGTGGTTGGCACGTTCATCAGCGCCTCGGTGGTCGAGCTCTGGGCGACGCCGCCGGTGCGCTTGGCCAGCCACTCGGCGGCTTCGTTGGCGACCGGGATGAAGGTCGGATTCGGTTTCTCGGGGTCCTGCTCGGTCTGCAGGCGGACGTCGCCGGAGCGCTTCAGCTTCGGGCGCAGGGCGATCGCGTTGTCGAGCGTCTGCATCACCAGGAGGATGATCGTGCGCCGCGACCAGCCCTTCGGCCACAGCGTCTTCGCGAAGCGGCCGGGGTGGCGGAGGATCTGGGCGATCAGCTTCAGCGGCCGCGTCACCCGCGTCCCGTCGCCGACCATCAGCGTGTAGAGCAGGCTCATCGAGTCGCCGGCTTTGCCGTAGGTGACGGTCTCGATGTGGGTGTGTGGGTCGGGGTAGATGCTGCCGCTGATCGCGATCCGCTTGGTCAGGTCGTCCGGGTAGTCCTCGGGCACGGTGACGGCGAGGATCATCTCGCTGTTGGTCCGCACCAGCTCGCCGAGCCGGGACGAGATCCGCGGCAGCGAGCCGCCGAGGCGGCAGCGCTGCAGCAGGCGGTTGGTGCCGAGCGGGCCGGCGGCGACGATGACGCCGCGGGCGGTCAGGGTCCCGCGCCCGCGCCCGCTCAGCATCCCCGAGCGCTCGCTTGCGACCGCGTAGCCCTCGCTGCCGTCGGCGGCGCCGAGCGGGCGGATCTCGGTCACCGTGCGGTCGGGGGTGACGGTGACGCCGCGGCGCTCGGCCAGCCAGAGGTAGTTCTTGACCAGGGTGTTCTTCGCCCCGTGCGGGCAGCCGACCATGCAGCGACCGCACCTGTTGCAGCCCGTGCGCTCGGGTCCCTCGCCGCCGAAGTAGGGATCGGCGACGGTTTTGCCCGGCTCGTCGAAGAAGATCCCGACCGGGGTCTTGCGGTAGGTGTCGCCGACCCCGATCTGCTCGCCGAACTCGCGCAGCAGCTCGTCGGCCGGGTCGTCGTCGGGGTGCTCGACCACGCCGAGCATGCGCTGCGCCTCGGCGTAGTGCGGGGCGAGCGTCGCCTCCCAGTCCTCGAGGTCGCCCCACTGGGGGTCCTGGAAGAAAGGCGAGGGCGGTACGTAGAGCGTGTTGGCGTAGCCAAGGCTGCCGCCGCCGACGCCGCAGCCGCTGACCACGGAGACGTCTTTGAACGGGGTCAGCCGGAAGATCCCCCGCAGCCCCAGCCGCGGCGCCCAGAAGTAGCGCCGCAGGTCCCAGGTCGACTTCGGGAAGTCCTTGTCCTCAAACCGCTTACCGCACTCGAGGACAGCGACGGAGTAGCCCTTTTCGGCCAGGCGCAGCGCGGACACGGAGCCGCCAAACCCCGATCCGACGACGATCCAGTCGTAGTCGAACTCTCGCATCGCGGCCAAGCCTAGTCGGAACCTGGCTGGCCGGCCAGTTGGCCTAGGCCTCGCCGGGCTCGAGCGGGCGGAAATCCGAGGTGCGGGCTCCGCAGACCGGGCAGAACCAGTCCTTGGGAATGTCCTTGAACTCGGTGCCCGGCGGGATGCCGCCGTCAGGGTCGCCGATCGCCGGGTCGTAGATGAAGCCGCAGCTCTCGCAGATCCAAAGGGTTGCTTCGGTGGTCGTGCTCATGGTCCGAATTGTAGGAGAGAGCTATTTGTCGAAGCTGACCGACACCGGCTCGCGCTCGGTCGGGTTCTCGATCTCGAAGAACTCGCGGGCGGTGAAGTTGCCGGCGTTGGCGACGATCGAGCCCGGGAACTGTTCGATGTCGGTGTTGTAGGACTGGACGTTGGAGTTGTAGATCCGGCGCGAGGCCTGGATCTCGTCCTCGAGCTCGGAGAGGTTGCGGGTCAGTTGCTGGAAGTTCTCGGTCGCCCGCAGGGTCGGGTAGTTCTCGGCCACGGCGCGCAGGTCGGTCAGGGCGCCGGTCAGGTTGGACTCGGCTTTGGAGGTGTCGCCGACGCTGTGGGCGGACATCGCCTCGGCCCGCGCTTTGGTCGCCTTCTCGAAGACCTCGCTCTCGTGCGCGGCGTAGCCTTTGACCGTCTCGACCAGGTTGGGCACGAGGTCGTGGCGGCGCTTCAGCTGCACGTCGATCCCGCTCCAAGACTCGTCGACCCGGTTGCGCGCGGCGATGATCGAGTTGCGCTTCGCGATGAAGTACAGAACCGCGATGACGATGATCGCGACGACGACGATGATGGCGATGAGCATGGGGCCTCCGTGGTGGTCGACCGGACTTGAGCCAATCCTAACGCCGTCGGGCCCCGGGCCGGGCCGCCTCGCCGCTTAGGATCCGCCGATGGGCGCCAAGCAGGAAGCGCAGGAATGGACCGAGACGGTGCGCCGCTACGCCGCGCGCAACGACGTCACCTACGAGGAGATCGGGGGGATCAACCCCAAAGACGCGCCGGTGGCGCTCTGCGTCGGCGGCGTCAACCGCCTCACCGGCCAGCTGGCGAACGGGTTCTGGGGCGCCTCCTGCGACGCCGACGAAAAGGAGATCGGCAGCCTCTTCAACAAGGCGGTGCTGCCGACGGCGATCCTCGCCAAGGCCCACATGCCGGACTTGGCCCAGGTCGTCCCGGCTTTCAACGTCGAGTCGATCGAGGGGCACGAGGTCGTCACCCAGCGTTTCCAGCGCAAGGTCGAGTTCGAGTCGATCGACTTCAACCGGCGCTTCATCGCCACGGTGCCGAAGGAGTACGACCCGGTGGCGCTGCGGGAGCTGTTCGGCCCCGGCTTCCTCGAGTGGGTGACGACGATGACCGGGGAGATCGACTTCGGCGTCAACGACCGCCAGCTGTGGTTCCTCTGGCGCCTGCGCGAGCGCTCCGAGCCGGAGCTGAAAGCGGCGCTGAAGAACGCCGGCGAGCTGTTCCGGCGACTGCAGGGCGAGATGGACGAGAGCGGCATCAACACCTACCCGCCCGGCCCCTGGCACGCTGGCCTGGAGCCCTTCCCGGCCAGCTAGGCGCTCGGCGGGGCCTGCTCGGCCGGATAGTCGGGGTCTCCGGGGAGGACGACGCGGCGGTCCTCGCCCTTGCCGACGATCACCGGCAGCAGTGGCTCGACGTCGCGGCCGCGGTGGTGGGCGATCGCCTCGTCGGAGGTCGCGAACGGCAGCAGCGACTGCAGCTGGATCACGGTCGGGAAGGCGAGCGGCAGCTCGCCCGCCTCGTTGGCCGCGAGCGCGTCGGCCGGGGTGAACCAGGCCGCCGCGGTGATCTCGGTCAGGTCGGGCTTCGGCGGCGTGTGGGCGGGCGCCAGGGCGAGGTAGAACCAGGCGTCGAAGCGGGTGGCGACGATCTCCGGCGTGATCCAGCGGCAGAACGGGACCAGCTCCTCGTCTGCTGGGAGCTCGATCGCCGCCTCCTCGGCCAGCTCGCGCACGGCGCAGGCACGGTAGCCGGCGTCCCCCTCGCCGTCGGCGAGGTCGACCGAACCGCCGGGGAAGACCCAGAGGCCGGGCATGAACTTCGCTTTCTCGGTGCGCTGCAGCAGCAGCACCTCGAGCGCCCGCTGGGCGTGCTTGCCGCCGCGTCGCAGGAGCACGATCGAGGCGGCCGGGCGCGGCGTCGAGGGCTCGCCGAAGTTCGGCAGCTCACCCGATCCGCGCGCCCGCTCGCTCATCCGGCCACCCTATCGGCGTGTCGACTTTCTTCCGGATAGCGAAAGAAAGTCGACACTGGAGCGTCAGCCGAGGGCGCGTTCGCGGCCGCGGCGCAGCCAGGCGCGGTGGACCAGCCAGGCGAGCAGGGCGATCAGGGCGGCTGGGCCGAGGATGGCGAGGCCGATGACGGCGCCCGCGGCGGCGACGCCGAGGATGCGGCCGGCGTCATCGAGGGCGTCGCCAACCCCCCAGACGGAGTCTTCGCTCGAGGGAGCCGCGGCAGCGCCGGTCTCGATTCGCAGCGAGACCCGCGAGAGGTTGGCGCGGCGGTGCAGGGCGGCGAGGCGCGAGCGCAGCGCGGCCGAGTGGCGGCGCTCGCCGCGCAGCTCGGTTTCGACCGCTTCGCGCTCGGATTCGGTCGTCGCCTCGGCCAGCTGCGCGAGCAGGCCGTCGATCCGCGCCCGCGAGTCCCGCAGGTGCTCGCCGACGGTGATCGTCGGGGCGGTGATGTCGGCCGTAGCCTCGTGGCGGGCGCGGACCTCGCCGATCCGCGAGAAGGCGGCGAGGGCGTCACCGAGCTTGCCGCTGGGGACCAGCAGCTCGAACTCGGCCCCGGCCCCGGCATCGCTGCCGTTCTGGATCGAGGAGCGCAGGACGATGCCGTTGCTCGCGTGGACCGCGTCGAAGACCTCGGCGGCGGCATCGTCGACCTGATCCGGATCGGTGCCGAGCACGATCTCGGCCGAGCGCTCGACCTGGCGGTTGGCGAGATTCGAGGAGAAGGGACGGACCGCGCCAGCAGAGGGGGCGGCCTGTTCGCTCGAGGCGGCGGACGAGCTGCCGCCGGACTCCTGGGCGGGGGATTCGGTTCCTCCCTTGGAGAGGAAGCCGTTGTAGGGGTTGCCCTGGTCGAAGGTGTTGGTGTAGCTGAGGAGGCTGCCGCCACCCTGCTGCGGACTCTCGGAAGTGATCGTCGAGGTGGAGAGCACGAGCGCGACGATCGCGGCCAGCGCCACGGCCCCAGCCGGCATCAGCAGCTGCCGTGGCCGCAGCGCCCGCGCCCATGCCAGCAGGCGCTCGGCCCCCGAGCTCCCGGGGGCGTGGCGCGGGAATCCGGCGGCGGCGCGGTGGTCGAGCTCGGCGGCGAAGTCCGGGTGGGGGGTGGGGCGGACGGCGCGCAGCGCCGCAGCCAGATCGGCGTCGTCCCTAAAGCGCGCCATCGCAGGCCTCCCTCAGTTTGGTCACGGCTCGGTGCAGCTTGGTGCCGGCGTTCGACTCGGAGACGCCGACCACGGCGGCGATCTCACCGTTCGAGAGCCCGGCGAAGAACTTCAGTGCGATCAGCTCGCGCTCGCTTTCCTCCAGGGTCGCGAGACCGGCGGCGAGAGCGAGCCGCCGCTCGGCCTCCTCGGCGCTCTCCTGCGGTCGCGCCTGGTCGATGTCCTCGGGCTCGGCGGCAAGCTCGGCCTGGCGGCCGCGACGGCGCAGCTCGTCGAGGGTCGCGTTGCGGGCGATCCCGAACAGCCAGGCGCGGGGCTCGCCGCGGCGACGGTCGAAGCGGGAGCGCTTGCGGTAGGCGCGCTCGAAAGCGGCCGCGGTCACTTCTTCGGCCGCGGCCTCGTCGCGCAGCATGCCGGCGACGTAGGCGTAGACGTCGTCGCGGCTCGAGCGGTAGAGGATCTCGAAGGAGAGATCTGCCACCCGTGGGGCCTCCTCTGCGGTTGCAACCAGTGCTTGATCCACGCCCCTACTACGGGCCGGCGGCGAATCCATCACAGCAGTATCGGTGCGGTCGTAGTTGAGCCCGGTATGCGGGCTCAACTACGACCGCAAGCCGCGGGGGGCTCTGTGATGTGCATCACATGCGCAACTATTGCCCTTGAGAAATAGTTGTCGGCTTGCAACTATTGCTCGTATGCATGCGAGCAAGGTGAAGGAGATCGCGACCCGGCCCCGGCCCGAGACCGGCCCCGAGGCGCAGGAGACGGCGGCGCGGCTGACCGCCCTGCTGCGCCACGTATTCCTCTACGACCGCGGCAATCAGCTGCGGGTGATCGAGGAGTCCGGCCTGTCCATTACCCAGTGCAAGGCGCTGCTGGAGCTGGGCGGCCTGGGCCAGTCGGCCGAGGCCTGGCAGGTGAGCGATCTGGCCGAGCTCTTCGGCACCTCCGTGCCCTCGATGAGCCGCGCCGTCGACGCCCTCGTCAAGGCGGGGCTGGCGACGCGGGTCGAGGACCCGGACGACCGCCGCGCCCGCCAGGTGCGGATCACCGCCAAGGGCCAGGAGCTGGTGGCGACGCTTGTTGCCGTGCGCCAGACCGGGATCGAGGCGTTCGCGGAGACGCTCACCGCCGCCCAGCGACGCAAGCTCGACGCCGCCGTCGACTCGCTCATGGACCGCGAGGACATCGCGCAGACCTACAGGCATTTGAAGGGAGATGGACCCGCTTGACCCGTTACAGCCATCTGATCACCGACGAGAACCGCAAGTGGTGGACGCTCGGAGCGATGTGCTTCGCGCTGTTCATGATCATGCTCGACAACACCGTCGTGAACGTGGCGCTGCCCTCGATCCAGCGCGACCTCGACGCCTCCATCTCCGGCCTGGAGTGGACCGTCAACGGCTACACGCTCTCCTTCGCGGTGCTGCTCGCCACCGGCGGCCGGCTCGGCGACATCTTCGGCCGGCGCTTGATGTTCATCACCGGCGTGATCATCTTCGCCCTCTCCTCGGCCACGGCCGGGCTCGCCCCCGACGCGACGGCGCTGGTCGTCAGCCGCATCGTCCAGGGCGTCGGCGCGGCGCTGATGATGCCGGGCACGCTCTCGATCATCACCGACGCCTTCCCGGCGCACGAGCGCGGCAAGGCGATGGGGACCTGGGCCGGCGTCTCCGCCCTCGCCCTGGCGATCGGACCGGTGATGGGCGGCTTCCTCACCGAGCACGTCAGCTGGCGGGCGATCTTCTACCTCAACATCCCGGTCGCGATCGGGGCCGTGCTGGCGACGATCTTCGCCGTGCGCGAGTCGCGCGACGAGTCGGTCGGGCGCAAGGTCGACTTCGCCGGGGTCGGCGTGCTGACGGCCGGCCTGACCGCGCTCGTGCTCGCCCTCGTCGAGGGCAACGCCTGGGGCTGGGGCTCGCCGCAGGTGATCGGCCTGCTGGCGCTGGCGGCGGTGGCGCTGCCGGCCTTCGTCGCGGTCGAGAACCGGGTCGAGGCGCCGATCGTCCAGTTCGACCTGCTCGGGGATCGCAACTTCCTCGGCGCCGTCGTGGTCGCTCTGGTGATCTCCTTCGCGATGCTGGGCGTCTTCTTCTTCCTCGCCCTCTACATGCAGAACATCCTTCACTACTCGCCGCTGGAGGCCGGGGTCAGGTTCCTGCCCTCGACCCTGATGATCGTCGCCGTGGCGCCGATCGCGGGGCGGCTCTCCGATCGCTTCGGCCCGCGCTGGCTGATCGCCGGCGGCCTGCTGATCCTCTCCGCCTCCCTGTTCAGCTTCAGCGGCATCGCCGTCGACTCCGGTTACCTCGACCTGCTGCCCGGGTTCATGCTGCTCGGCTTCGGGATCGCGCTGACGATGTCGCCGATGACCAGCGCCGCGATGAACGCGGTGCCGGTGCAGAAAGCGGGGATCGCTTCGGGCGTGCTCTCGATGTTCCGGATGGTCGGCGGCAGCCTCGGGGTCGCGATCACCGGGGCAATCTTCCAGGCCTCGGTTGGCAGCAGCTTCGAGACCGCGACCCCGACGGAGTTCGTCGACGGGCTCTCGCTGGCGATGACGGTCTCCGCTCTGGTCACCGTGGTCGGCGCCGTGATCGCCATCGCGACGATCCGCTCGCGGGCGGGGAAACAGACGCTGGAGGCGGCCGAGGCCGCAGTCAACCCCGGCGGCTCGGCGGTGGCGGCACGCGAGGCGGTCGCGGTCGGCGACCACGCTGTCTGAGGCCGGCATGCTGATCCTGCTGCCGCCCTCCGAGGGCAAGATCGCCCCCGCCAAGGGCCCCCGGCTCGACCTCGACTCGCTGGCCCACCCAGAGGAGTTGGGCGAGCGCCGGGCGGCGCTGCTCGACGCGCTCGAAGCGCTCCCCGCCCTGCCCCGCGAGCGGGCGGTCGAGGCGCTGGGGGTCTCCAAGGGGCAGGCCGGCGAGGTCGACGTCGATGCCGAGCTGCGGCGGGCACCCGCCGCGCCCGCGGCCGAGGTCTACGCCGGCGTCCTCTACGAGCGGCTGCGGCTGCCGGAACTGCCGGCCGCCGCCAGGAAAAGGGTGCTGATCGCCAGCGCCCTCTGGGGCGTCGTGCGGCCCGGCGACCGGATCCCCTATTACCGCCTCTCGGCCAAAGCCCGGCTCGACGGGATCGGGCCGCTCGCCGCCTGGTGGCGACCGGCGCTGAGGGAGGCGCTGCCGGACCGCGCCGGCGAGTTGGTCGTCGACATGCGCTCGGGCGCCTACGCGGCGGCCTGGAAGCCGAAGCAGGCGACACTGCTGGCGGTGCGCGCCTTCACCGAGCAGGGCGGTAGGCGCAAGCCCGTCTCGCACATGGCAAAGGCCGTGCGGGGTGAGATCGCCCGGGCGCTGCTGGAGGCGAAGAAGGCGCCGGCCGACCCCGAGGGCGCGGCTGAGATCGCTGCCGCCGCCGGGTTCGAGGTCGAGCTCTCGGCAGGCAGCCTCGACGCGATCGTCAGGGCCTGAGCGCGGGCCAGGTCGCGGCGGCGGCGAGGTCGAGCGGGGCCAGGGTCTCGACCCGAACGTCCCCGAGCTCGGCGATCGTCTCGCGGTTGGAGCGCTCGATCTCGGTCGGCTCGGCCGGCCATGGGGTGAGCACGACCATCGCCACCCGCAAGCCGGCGGCGCGGGCGGCCTCGAGCGTCAGCAGGGTGTGGTTGATCGCGCCGAGCCCAGGGGGCGCGGCGACCACGAGCGGGTAGCCGAGGTCGGCGGCGAGGTCGCGGACCAGGTAGCCGGGCGCCAGCGGCACCAGCAGCCCGCCGACTCCCTCGCAGACCAGGGCATCGGCGTCCTCGGCCGCCGCCGCGGCGGCGGCGCGCAGGCGGGCCGGGTCGATCTGCTCGCCGGCCAGCGCCGCGGCCAGGTGGGGGGAGGCCGGCGGTCCGTAGCGGTAGGGGGCGATCTCCTCGTCGGACTGGTCGGAGCCGGCCGCGGTCCGCAGCAGCTCGTGGTCGGCCGGCTGCCCGTCCGTGGGCTCGTCGAGACCGGTTACGGCCGGCTTGAAGACGGCGACGCGGCGACCCTCGCCGGCCAGGGTTCTGGCGATCGCCGCCGCGACGACGGTCTTGCCGACCTCGGTCCCGGTGCCGGTGAGGAAGATGGCCTCGGTGTCTGGCATCGCGTGGCTAGGCGATCGGGGCCGCCGGGGCGGCGATGCCGAGCTCGCGGGCGGCGGCGCCGACCGTTTTCGCCGCCCGCTCCAGCTCGTCCGCGCTGTGGGAGGACATCACCGTGAAGCGCAGGCGCGAGGTCCCCTCGGGCACGGTCGGCGGCCGGATCCCCTGGGCAAAGACGCCGCCTTCGAGGGCGCGCTCGCAGAGGTCCATGGTCGGTACCGCCTCGCCGATCCCGACCGGGACGATCTGCGTCGTCGAGTCGCCGACGGCGAGCTGCTCGGCCGCCAGCGCCCGGCGCAGGGTCGCCGCGTTGGCCCGCAGCCGGTCGACCATCCCCGGTTCGGAGCGCAGCAGCTCGAGAGCGGCCGCGGCGGCGCCGATCGAGGGCGGCGGCGGCGCGGTCGAGAAGACAAAGGGGCGGGCGGCGTTGATCAGGAAGTCGACGGTCTCGGCGCTGGCGCAGGCGTAGGCGCCGTAGGCGCCGAGGGCCTTACCGAGGGTGCCGACGACGACGTCGACCTCGCCGCTTAGGCCGGCGGCGGCGACCGTGCCGCGACCGCCCGGGCCGACCGCGCCGGTGGCGTGGGCATCGTCGATCATCAGCCGGCAGCCGTGGCGGCGCGCGAGCTCCAGCAGCCCGGCCACCGGGGCGAGGTCGCCGTCCATCGAGAAGACGCCGTCGCTGACGATCAGCGAGCCGCGGCCGCCCGCCTGCTCCAGGCCCCAGGCGAGGTGCTCGAGGTCGGCGTGGCGGTAGACGAAGGTCTCGGCCTGGGAGAGGCGGCAGCCGTCGATGATGCTGGCGTGGTTGAGCTCGTCGGAGAAGACGACCTCGCCGCGCCCGGCGAGGGCGGCGATCGTGCCGGTGTTGACCAGGTACCCGGAGCCGAAGAGCAACGCCGCCGGGTAGCCGATGAACTCGGCCAGCTGCGCCTCGAGGCGGCGGTGCGGCTCCATGTTCCCGGAGATCAGGCGCGAGGCGCCGGCGCCGGCGCCCCAGGTGCGCGCCGCCTCGGCGGCGGCCTCGCGCACCGCCGGGTGATCGGCGAGGCCGAGGTAGTTGTTGGAGCAGAGCAGGAGAACCGGCTGCCCTTTCAGCGTCACCTGCGGCCCCTGCGGCCCCTCGATCAGTCGCAGGCGGCGGTGGAGGCCGCGGTCGCGGAGCTCCTCCAGCCGCACCGCGACGTCGGTCACGCGGCGGTCGGGTAGGACGGCGTCCGCTTCGACTTCTTGACCACCCGCAGCTGCGTCGAGGGGTCCCACATGGTCGCTTCGTCCTGGTGGTCGATCAGCTCGTCCATCGGCGTCTCCGGCGCCTCGCCCTCGAGCCACCCGGAGCGGTTGTCCGGGCGCGGGTTGGCGCCGTTGTCGGGCTGGCGCGCGACGTTGAGGCCGAGCTCCTCGAACATCTCCCGGTCGTCGGCCGGCTCGGCCCCGAGCGTGGTCAGGAAGTTGCCCATCATCACCCCGTTGAGGCCGGCCTTGACGGCGAGGCCGTGCAGCTCGCCGAGGTTCTCGACCCGGCCGCCGCAGAGGCGGAAGAGGGCGCCGGGGATGATCAGGCGGAAGATCGCGATCCACTTCACGACCTCCCACGGGTCCATCACCTCGCGGTCGCCGAACTTCGTTCCCTCCTTCGGGATCAGCAGGTTGATCGGGACCGAGGTGGGGTTGATCTCCGAGAGCTCGAAGGCCATCTCGACCCGCTGCTCGGGCGTCTCGCCGAGGTTGAGGATGCCGCCGACGCAGGTCTCCAGACCCGCCTCCTTGACCGCCTGGATCGTCCGCAGTCGTCCCTCGTAGCGGACCGTGGTCGAGACCTCCGGGTAATAGGAGCGGGCCGACTCGACGTTGTGGTGGACCCGCTGCACGCCGGCCTCCTTCAGCGCCTTCGCCCGCTCCGCCGACATGTGGCCGATCGAGGCGCAGCGCTTGAGGTTGGTCTGCTCGGCGACCAGGCGGGTGCCTTCGAGGATTTTCTGGAAGTCCCGTTTGGAGAGGCCCTGGCCCTGGGTGACCATGCAGAAGCGGTGGGCGCCGGCGGCCTCGGCGGCTTCGGCGTGTTCGAGGATCTGCTCCGGCTCCATCATCGCGTGCATCGGCGTGTCCGCCTCGGCGTAGCGCGACTGGGCGCAGAAGCCGCAGTCCTCGGCGCAGCCGCCCGACTTGGCGTTGACCAGCGAGCACATGTCGGTCGAGTTGCCGAAGTTCTCCCGCCGCACCTCCCAGGCCCGCTCGACCAGGGCGCCGATCTCGTCGTGGTCGCTCAGAAGCCCGTATGCGAGGGCCTCGTCGGGGGAAATCAGTGGTGGCATCGCTGTCTCTTTCCGAGGGTGGGGTTGCTCGCCAAGGCTAGGTATTGAACCGGATGATCGGCTCCCCCGCGAGCAAACCGGGATCGCCGGGTCGTAGCATCGGACGAATGCGGCGGACGAGAGCGCGACGGCGGCGACGGCTGCTCCTGGCGACCCTGGTCGTGCTCGCCGCGGGCGCCTTCGCGATCGGGGCGGCGCTGGGCGACGGTCGCTCCCGCACGGTCAGCCTCGAGGTCGAGGTCGCCGAAACCCTGCCGCCGACCCAGCTGGCCGGGCAGCGGATTATCACCGGTCTCAGCGGCACCGCGGTACCGCCGGCGCTGCGCGACGCCGTCCGCCGCGGCGAGGTCGCGGGCGTGGTCCTCTTTGCCGCCAACTTCCCCAGCCGCGAGGCCGGCCGGCGGCTGATCCGCCAGCTGCAGGGGATCCGGCGCCCGCTGGGGCTGCGCGATCCGCTGCTGGTGATGGTCGACCAGGAGGGGGGACTGGTGAAGCGACTCGACGGCGCGCCCAGCGCCTCGGCGGCGCAGATGGGCGAAAGGGGCGCCGCCTTCAGCCGCGAACAGGGCCGGCTCACCGCCACCAATCTTCGCGACGCCGGCGTCAACGTCGACCTCGCTCCGGTCCTCGACGTCGCCCGGCCGGGCGGCACGATCTCCGAAACCGAACGCGGCTTCGGCGCCACGGCGCAGGGCGTGGCGGCGACCGCGATTCCCTTCGCCGAAGGGCTGCAGGCCGGGGGTGTCGCCGCCACCGGCAAGCACTTCCCCGGCTTCGGCGCCGCCACCGAAAACACCGACTTCGCGGTCGAACAAATAGAGCTCTCCAGGGCGCAGCTGCGGCAGGTCGACGAGGCGCCCTACCGCGCCTTCGCCGCTGCCGGCGGCGAGCTGGCGATGCTCAGCACCGCGATCTACCCCGCCTTCTCCGACCGGCCGGCTGCCTTCACGCGGGCGATCGCCACCGGCGAGCTGCGCGATCGGGTCGGGTTCGAGGGGGTCTCGATCACCGACGCGCTGGAGACCGTCGCCGTGCGCGACTTCGGCGGCCCCGCCAAGGCCGGAACCGCGGCGGCCCGGGCGGGAGTGGATCTGCTGCTGTTCGCCGACCTCGCTTCCGCCCTGCAGGCGCAGCGGGCGCTGGTCTCCGCCCTGCGCTCGAAGCGGCTGCTGCGCCCGGCCTTCGAGGAGTCCGCGCAGCGGGTGCTCGAACTGCGCGGTCGCCTCGCCGGCTCGGGCTGAGCCGCGCCTACTCGGCGTCGAACAGCTCGTCGCGGATCGCCTCGGGGTCGAAGACGCGGACCCCGTCGCGGCCGCCGTCCTTGGCCGAGTACATCGCCGTGTCGGCCTCGGCGACGAGCGTGGCGAAGCCGATTCGCGGGTCGCTTCCGAACATCGCCACGCCGACGCAGGCGGTGATCGGCTCGACGCCCTCGTGTTCGGGCTCGTGCAGCCGGATCGCCTCGGCGATCGCCTCCGCCGCCACCCGCGCCTCGGCCAGGTCGCTGCGCGGCAGCACGATCGCGAACTCGTCGCCGCCGAGCCGGGCCAGCGAGTCGCTCTCGCGGGTGCGCCGCCGCAGCACCCCCGCGATCTCCTCGATCAGGCGGTCGCCGGCGGGATGGCCGTGGGTGTCGTTGACGTGCTTGAAGTTGTCGAGATCGAGCATCAGCAGTGCCCCGGTGGTGCCGTCGCGCTGGCTGCGCGCCATCGCCGCCCGCAGGTCCTCCTCGAAGCGGCGGCGGTTCTTCAGCCCGGTCAGCGAGTCGTGGCTCGCTTCGCGCTCCAACTGCTGCATCCGTTCATTGCGGCTCCAGCTCATGATCAGCGTGCCGAGCAGCGCCGCCAGCGAGATCCCGATCACGCCCAGCAGCAGCGGCAGGCTGACGTCGGGGACGTTGGGGTCGCTGACGACCAGCACCCAGGTCTGGTCGGCGAAGCGGAGTCGCGCCGAGGCGGCGTCGTCGAACTCTTCGCGCGGGCCGAGCACGATCCGTTTTGAGATGTGGAGCTGGTATTCGGTCTCCTCCGGCAGCGCCTCGTCGGCGGGGTTGGTGAGGCTGCCGATCAGGAAGCTGCCGGCGGCGAATCCGAGCAGGGCCCGGCGGCGTTGCGCGACGGTCGCGGTCGGGGCGCCGTCGCGGTAGACCGGGCGGTAGACGATGACGCCGCTGCCGCCGAGCACCAGCTCGTCGACCGGGGTCGCGACCGGTTTGCCGCTGTCGCGGGCGCGGCGCAGGAAGGGGGCTCTGTCGGGGTCGCTCGCGAGGTCGTAGCCGAGAGCGCGCTCTGCCCTCCGCCGGGCGGCGACGAAGGTGAGCGGGAAGTAGACGGGGCGCGCGCCGGCCGGGCGCGGTTGCTCACCGGGTCCGCCTTCGACGATTGCGAAGCCGTGCTCGCGTTCGTAGCGACCGCGCTCGGCCGCCGGCACCCGCTGGATGAAGGCGGTCGCCCGGAGGATGTCCTGGCGCAGCAGCGAGTCGGCGACCACCCGGAAGTCGTGGCTGTCGAGCTTACTTTCGGCCTGGAAGAAGGCGGCGGCGCTGGAGAGCTGGCCGATCGAGAGTTCGGCGACCGCCTCGGTCTGGCGGGCGGCGCGGATCGCCTCCTCGCGCTGCATCGAGTGGAAATCGGCGTGGTCGTCGACATAGACGATCACCGCCGCCGTCACCGAGCCGGCGGCGACCAGCAATACCGCGGCGAGACCGATCCAAAAACGTTGACGCATACGGCATTGTCGGCCAGGAACGGCCGAGTGCTGAAGTCGGGAGGACGAATGCCGGAGGCGCGCTCAGTCAGGCACGGCGGCGAGCGACTCCCAGAGGTACAGCGAGGCGAGGCTGCGGTGGGGTCGCCAGCGCTCGCTCAGCTCCACCACCTCGGTCGGCGTCGGCATCTCCGCCATCCCGTACTCGACCTGGATCGCTTTGCGGATCCCGAGGTCGCCGCCGGAGATGACATCGGGGCGTTCGAGGTGAAAGAGCAGGAACATCTCCGCGGTCCACTGGCCGAGGCCGCGCACGGCGACGATCTCCTCGATCACCTGCTCGTCGCCGAGTTCGCCCAGCCGCTCGAGCTCCAGCTCGCCGCTGATCACGTGCCGGGCAAGGTCCTGGACGTACTCGACCTTGCGCCCGGAGAGGCCGGCGCCGCGCAGGTCGGCTTCGCTCGCCTCCAGCAGCTGCTCCGGGGACGGGGTGGAGCCGTCGAAGATCTCGATCACGCGCCCGTAGATGGTGCGCGCCGCTTTGGTCGAGAGCTGCTGGCCGACGATCGCTCGCAGCAGCGCTCCGTAGGCGTCGTTCGGCCGCTGCTCCTGGCGCCGTTTCAGCCGCGTCGCCAGGTCGATCTTGCCGACCCGGTCGATCAGCGCCGCCATCGTCGGGTCGGTGGCGGCGAGCAGGCCGCGTTCGGAGCGGGGGCTCACTTTCCGGTCCAGCGCGGAGGTCGTTTCTCGGCGAAGGCGCGGATGCCCTCGCGGAAGTCCTCGGAGCCGAAGCAGGACTCGCGCAGGGCGACGAGCCCGGCCTCCTGCTGATCGCTGAGCACGGGGGAGGAGGTGAGCAGGTCGATTGCCCGCTTGTTGCCGCGCATCGAGAGCGGCGCGTTGGCGGCGATCGCCGCGGCGAGCCGGACCGAGTCGGTCTCCAGGCTGTCGTCGCTGACGACCTCGTTGACGAGGCCGAACTGCTCGGCCCGCTCGGCCTCGAAGTTGCGGCCGGTGAGGAAGAGCTCCTTGGTCCGCGCCAGCCCGACCGTGTCGAGGAACTTGCGCAGGCCGGTGTGGCCGTAGATCAGGCCCAGTTTGGCCGGCGGCATGCCCAGCTGGGCGCCGCGGGCGCAGAGCCGCAGGTCGCAGGAGATCGCCAGCTCGAGGCCGCCGCCGAGGCAGTGGCCGTTGATCGCCGCCACGGTCGGCCAGGGGTGCCTGGAGATCGCCTCCATCGCCGCGTGGAAGGGGTGGGCGACGAGCGCCTCGGCGTCGCGCTCGAAGGTCTCCTGCGGGATCGTCGCGATGTCGTAGCCGGCGCAGAAGACCGGCGGCGCGCCGGTGATCAGGACGCAGCGGTTCTCGATCCCGTCATCGAGCCGCGGCAGCGTCTCGGCAAGGGCGTCGAGCACCTCGTGGTCGAGGGCGTTGCGGCGCTCGGGGTTGGAGAGGCGGAGCCGGACAACCGCCTCGGCTGGGCGGTCGAGGAGCAGCTTGCCGGAGGCGAGGCGCTCCTCCACGGACCTACTCCAGCACTACGAGGACGTCGCCTTCGCTGACAGACTGGCCCTCCTCGCAGCGGATCTCCTTGACGGTGCCGTCGTCTTCGGCCTCGACCGGGATCTCCATCTTCATCGACTCGAGGATGACGACGGTGTCGCCGTCGGAGATCGTGTCCCCTACCGCCACCTCGATTTTCCACACGTTGCCGGTGATGTGAGCCTCGATATCTGCCATGGGCGGGGACAATAGCCGGGGGCGCGGGGGAGAATGGCCCCGATGCAGAGCGAGCAGGCAGCCCCGATGGCGGCGATCGTCGCCGCCCGCGACGAGGCCGACCGGGTCGGCGCCACCGTGGCGGCGCTGCGCGGCGCCTTCCCCGGGGCCGAGATCTGGGTCGCCGACGACGCCTCCGGCGACGGCACCGCCGAGGTTGCGCTGGCCGCCGGGGCGCAGGTGGTCAGCCGCGGCCGCCCGCACGGCAAGGGCGCCAACGTCGGCGCCGCGGTGGCGGCGGCGCTAGACGCCGAGCCGGCGCCGGGCCTGGTCCTGCTCTGCGACGGCGACCTCGGCGACTCGGCGGCGCGGCTGGGGCCGCTGGTCGCGGCGGTCGAGGCGGGCGAGTGCGACCTCGCCGTCGCTGCCTTCTCGCGCCGCGTCGGCGGCGGATTCGGACTTGCGCTCGGCTTCGCCCACTGGGCGATCCGGCGCCTCTGCGGGGCCGAGACGACGGCGCCGATCTCCGGCCAGCGGGCGCTGCGGGTGGAGACCCTGCGCGCCTGCCTGCCCTTCGCCGCGGGCTTCGGGATGGAGATCGGGATGACCGTCGACGCCGTCCGCGCCGGCTACCGGCTGGGCGAGTACGAGATCGACCTCGAGCACCGGGCGACCGGGCGCACCTTCGGCGGCTTCCTCCACCGCGGCGCCCAGCTTCGCGACTTCGCCCGGGTGTATGCATCGCGGATGCGAAAGGCTCGCGGCGGGCGATGATCCTCGCGATCGACCAGGGCACCACCGGCACCACCTGCCTCGTCTTCGACGGCGAGGGGCGGATCGCCGGCCGCGCCTACTCGGAGTTCGAGCAGCACTTCCCGCAGCCGGGCTGGGTCGAGCACGACGCCAACGAGATCTGGGCGGTGACCCGGCGGGTCGGCGCCGAGGCGATCGCCGCCGCCGGGATCGGCGGCGACGAGCTGGAGGCGATCGGGATCACCAACCAGCGCGAGACGGTGGTCGCCTGGGACCCGGCGACGGGGGAGCCGCTGCACCGGGCCCTGGTCTGGCAGGACCGCCGCACCGCCGCCCGTTGCGACGAGCTGCGCGCCGCCGGCCACGAAGCGCTGGTCCGGGAGCGGACCGGGCTGACGATCGACCCCTACTTCTCGGCGACCAAGATCGAGTGGCTGCTGGCCAACGCCGAGGGGGCGGAGCGGGCGGTCTTCGGCACCGTCGACTCCTGGCTCCTCTTCAAGCTCACCGGCCGCCACGTCACCGACTACTCCAACGCCTCGCGGACGATGCTGTTCGACATCCGCCGGCTCGGGTGGGACGCGGAGATCTGCGAACTGCTCGGGATCGACCCGGCCCGCCTGCCCGAGCCGCTGCCCTCGGCCGGGACTTTCGGCACGACCTCGGAGTTCGGCGGCGAGGTGCCTGTGACCGGAGTCGCCGGCGACCAGCAGGCGGCCCTCTTCGGCCAGGCCTGCCACAGCCCGGGCATGGCCAAGAACACCTACGGCACCGGCAGCTTCGTCCTGCTCAACACCGGGCCGCAGGCGCCGCAGCCGGCGGACGGGCTGCTCGCGACCGTGGCCTGGGGCCTCGGCGAGGAGGTCGCCTACGCGCTCGAGGCCTCGATCTTCGTCACCGGCGCCGCCGTGCAGTGGCTGCGCGACGGGCTCGGGATCATCGCCGAGGCGGGGGAGACGGAGGCGCTGGCGGCCTCGCTCGAGTCCAACGACGGCGTCTACTTCGTGCCCGCCCTGACCGGGCTCGGCTCGCCCTACTGGGACCCCTACGCGCGCGGCACGATCGTCGGCCTCACCCGCGGCAGCGGTCGCGCCCACCTGGCCCGGGCGGCGCTGGAGGGGATCGCCTACGAGACGGTCGACGCCGTGCGCGCCCAGGAGGCGGCCTCGGGGGCGCGCCTGGAGGTGCTGAAGGCCGACGGCGGCGCCGTCGCCAACGGCTGGCTGATGCAGTTCCAGGCCGATGTCCTCGGGGCGCCGGTGGTGGTGCCGGAGATCGCCGAGACCACCGCGCTCGGCGCCGCCTACCTGGCCGGGATCGCCGCCGGGACCTGGAGCGGCGAGGGCGTCGCCGAGATGTGGCGCGAGGCGGCGCGCTACGAGCCGCGCATGGACGCGGACGAGCGCGAGCGGCTCCTAGCCGAATGGGGGGATGCGGTCGGGCGCTCGCGTAACTGGGCGCGCGAGCGGGGTTAGGCACCGTTGGCGGCCCCGTGGGCCGCCTTTCCCCCATGTCCGAGATGAAGCCACAGGTCTACAAGGATCCGCGCCCGGCGGAGTACTTCACGCAGTTCCACGAGGCCGCGCGCAAGCGGGTCGGTTGGACCTACACCTTCGCCCGCATCGTCCTCACCCTGCCGACGATCCTGATCTACCGGGTGCGGGGGATCGGCGTCGAGAACGTGCCCCGCGAGGGCGGGATCGTCCTCGCCCCCAACCACTTCAGCCAGATGGACCACTTCTTCGCCGGCGTCTACCTGCGGCGGAAGATCCGCTTCATGGCCAAATCTCAGCTCTTCGGCCCGCCGGTGCTGACCTACATCTACAAGCACGGCGGCGTCTTCCCGATCCGCCGCGGGCACCGCGACGAAGAGGCCTTCAAGACCGCGTACACGATCCTCGACCAGGGCGGGATGCTGCTCGTCTACGCCGAGGGCGGGCGCTCGCGCTCGGGCGAGATGGGGGAGCCGAAACCGGGGATCGGCCGGATCGCGCTGGAGTCCGGGGTGCCGATCGTGCCGGTCGCGATCCACGGCTCCGCCCGCGTGCGCGGCTGGAAACGGCTGCGCTTCCCCAAGGTCACGGTCCAGTTCGGCGAGCCGCTCAGCTTCCCGATTGCGCAGGAACCCGATCGCGAGGAGCAGTTGGAGGCGGCGACCGAGGTCTTCGGTCGGGTGCGGGATATGTACGAAGGGCTGGCTACGCGTGACGCGGCGGCAACTGCGCGTAGAAGTCCGGATCGTGCCCGGGCGTGATCACCGCGTCCGGGAACTGACTCCGGAACAGCCGTAGCTCCTGCAGCGAGCGGCGGAAGTTGTGCGCGTCGACGGGGCGCGGCGGCAGCGCCACGTCGCCGTCCAGCTGGCCGGCCATGTACATCGCGTCGCCGCCGATCACGAAGTCCTGCTGGGAGAGGCGGAGGATCACCGACATGTGGCCGGCGCTGTGCCCGGGGGTGAAGGCGAGCCGGATCGATCCGTCGCCGAAGAGGTCGAAGCAGCGACCGAAGCTGGCGTAGGAGTCGATCCCGGCGCGGTCGAAGTCGACCGTGCGGTAGTCGAAGGCGTAGTCGAAGTGGGGGCGTCGGTAGCCGTTCAGCATCGGTTTCGGGCCGCGCGCGGCGGCCTCCCACTCGGTGTCGCTGACGATGAAGGTCGAGTTCGGGAACTCGGAGATCGCCGAGGTGTGGTCGATGTGCATGTGGGTCATCACGACGATCGGCACCTCGCCCGTCTCCAGCCCCCGGGCCCGCAACTGCGCCGGCACGTCTTCGCCTGCTTTCAGATTCGGCTTGCCGAAGCGGTTGCCGAGGCCGCCGAAGTTCTCCTTGCCGTCGGTCGCGATCGAGGGGTGCAGGCCGGTGTCGACCAGGATCGCGCCGGCGCTGGGGTGGCGGATCAGGAAGGCGGGGACGGGGACGACGTAGGGGTCGCCGGGGCGCAGCAGCTTGCGCAGCACCTTCGCTTCGACGAAGCGGCCGCCGGGGCTGACCATCATCTCCCGCGGGAACTCGACGTGCCCGGCGATCAGCACCTCGACGCTGACGCTGGCGCCAGGGGTCCCTCCGGCAAGCGGCTCGTGCAACGGGTGCGCCTCCACTTGCACCTTCATCGTCGGTCACATTACCGCCGATCGGGTCGCCTATAGGCTTGCTTAGGGATGGCTGAACGCTCGCATTCGCAGGTGTTTCGGGACGGGCTGCTCGACGGGCAGGTCTGCGTCGTCTCCGGCGCCGGCAGCGGCTTCGGGCGCGAGACGGTTCTGGAGCTGGCCCGCCTCGGCGCCGTCGTCGTCGGCTGCGGGCGCCGCCCGGAGCCGCTGCAGGAGACCTGCGAGCTGGCCCAGGACCTGCCTGGCAGCGTTGAGTGCGAGCCGCTCGACATCCGCGAGGAGGAGCCGGTTGGGCGCTTCTTCGACGGCGTGCTCGAGCGCCACGGCCGCCTCGACGTCCTCGTCAACAACGCCGGCGGCCAGTTCCTCAGCCCGGCCGAGGCGATCACCCCGAAAGGCTTCAAGACGGTGATCGACCTCAACGTCCAGGGCACCTGGCTGATGACCCACGCGGCGGCGACCAAGGCCTTCATTCCCCAGCAGAGCGGCAAGATCCTCAGCGTCACCCTCTCCCCCCACAACGGGATGCCGGGCATGGTCCATTCCGGCGCCGCCCGCGCCGCGGTGGAGAACATGATGCGGACGCTCGCGGTCGAGTGGGCGCGGTTCGGGATCAAGACCGTCGCCCTCGCCGCCGGCCACTTCGCGACCGACGTGATGATGACCAAGTACCCGAAAGAGGTCGTCGACAACGTCGAGCGCTCGATCCCGCTCGGCCGCACCGGCCGGGCCGAGGAGATGGCCTGGCTGGTCGCCTACCTGGCCTCGCCGGCCGGCGACTTCTACTCGGGGACGACGATCACGATCGACGGCGCCCGCGACAACTGGGTCGGCCCCTGGCCGCCTGAGCGGATGGTCTCCGAGAGCGGCGAGCCGGTCGCCGAGGAACGCCGCTAGCGCGGTTCCAGCACGACCAGCGGGATCTCGCGGTCGGTGCGAGCCCGGTAGTCCTCATAGCCGTGGTAGGCGGCGACCGCCATCTCCCAGAGCCGCTCGCGCTCCTCGGGGGCGGCGACGCGGGCGTGGACCGGCCGCTGCTCGGAGCCGATCTGGACCGTCGTGTCCGGGTTGGCCATCAGGTTGTGGAACCAGGCCGGGTTCTTCGGGAAGCCGCCTTTGGAGGCGACGATGACGACGCTGTCGCCGTCCTTGACGTAGAGCAGGGGGGAGGTGCGCTTGGTGCCGCTCTTGGCGCCGACGTGGTCGAGCAGCAGCATCTTGCCCGGCACCCCGGGGATGGTATGCCCAAGGCGCCCACCCGTTCTCTTGTAGAGGAACGTGTGGACGCCCATGAAGCGGCGGGTCGCCGGCCAGATCTTGTCCCCGACGTCGAGGTAGCGGGGGGTCCGGCGCGCTGTTGCCGGCTGGCTCAGGTGTACATCCCCCCGAACATGCCGCCGGTGACGTTGAGCACCTGGCCGTGCATGTAGTTGGCCATCGGCGAGGCGAGGAAGAGGACCGGGCCGGAGGCCTCGGTCGGGGTGGCGGCGCGGCCGAGCGGGATCACGGCCTGGGCCATCGCCCGCATCTGCTCGGGGATGCCGAGCTCGATCTTCTCGCCGCTCGGGGCGGTCATCTCCCCGCCCTCCTCTTTGGCGGCGGTGAGGCGGGTTTCGACGAAGCCGAAGGCGACGGCGTTGACGTTGATCTTGAACTGGCCCCACTCCTTGGCCAGCGTTTTGGTCACGCCGACGACGCCCATCTTCGCGGCCGAGTAGTTGACCTGGCCGGCGTTGCCCATCATGCCCGAGGTCGAGGAGACGTTGATCAGCTTGCGGAAGACCTCCTGGCCCTCGTTGCGCTCGGCCTTGGCCGCCTCGCGCCAGTGCGGGGCGAGCGCGCGGGCGACGCGGAAGGGGGCGATGGTGTGGATGTCCAGCATCGCCTGGAACTGCTCGTCGGTCATCTTGTGGGCGACGCCGTCCCAGGTGTAGCCGGCGTTGTTGACGGCGATGTCGACCGAGCCGAAGGCGTCGACGGCGGCGGCGACGAGGTCGTCAGCGGCGCCCTCCTTGGTCAGGTCGCCGGCGAAGACCGCGGTCTCGCCATCGATCTCGCTGGCCGCCTGCTCGGCGACGTCGGCGTCGAGGTCGTTGATCAGAACCTTGGCGCCCTCGCCGATGAACAGTTCCGCGGTGGCGCGTCCGATGCCTCGCGCCGAGCCGGTGACGATCGCAGCTTTGCCGTCCAGAAGTCCCATCTCAAGCCCTCTCCCTCGTAGGTCGGTGGTTCGTGAAGTCGGCCGCGGAGGCTACACGGATCGATGCGATTTCGGCGACTGGCTGATTAGCCAGTCAGCCGCACGGCGCCGTCGTCGTCGACCTTCCAGTGGGGATTGTGGGCGATCTCCCAGGGGTGCCCGTCGGGGTCGAGGAAGAGGGCGCTGTAGCCGCCCCAGAAGGTCTCGGCCGGCTCGCGGCCGATCGTCGCCCCGGCCGCGCGGGCTTCCTCGATGACCGCGTCGACCTCGGCCGGCGAGCCGAAGTTGAGCGCCAGCGTGATCCCGCTCCAGCCGGGGGCGTCCTCGACGCAACTGTCCTCGGCCAGCCTGGCGCGGTCCCAGAGGGCCACGACCATGTCGCCGGCCTGGAAGAAGACGACGTCCGCACCGGCCTCGGCTTCGGTCGTCCACTCGAGCGCTTCGTAGAAGCTGCGGGAGCGCTCGAGATCGGCGACGCCGAGGGTGATCAGGCTGACGCGCTGCTTCATCGCTCGGATTCTGGCAGGGGGCGGGATACGGTTGGCGCCATGGGCGACCTCGGCAGCATCTTCGTGCTGGCGCTGTGGGCGATGTTCAACCCGACGCTGCTGGCCGCGGTGACGGTGATGATGCTGCTGCCGAACACGAAAAAGCTGATGTTCGGCTACCTGCTGGGCGCCTACCTGACCAGCATCACCCTGGGTCTGCTGATCGTCTTCTCGCTGCACGACTCGGGCGGGGTCAGCACCGCCCGCCACACGCTCAGCCCGATCCAGGACCTGGTCTTCGGCGCGCTTCTCCTCGTCGTCGGCACGGTCCTGCGGACGGGCAAGGTGGACGAGATGCGGGAGCGGCGGCGCCAGCGCAAGCCGGAGGAGCCGAAGAAGGAATCGTGGCCGGAGCGGATGCTCGGGCGGGGCTCGGCCCGGGTCACCTTCGCTGTCGGCGCGGCGCTGACGCTGCCGGGCGTCGCCTACCTGACCGCGCTCAACCGGACGGCGGAGCTGGAGTGGGCGGCGTTCCCCACCGTGCTGGTGGTCGTCGCCTTCTGCCTCTTCCAGCAGCTGCTGCTGGAGCTGCCGCTGATCGGGTACTGGCTGGCGCCGGAGCGGACCCAGCGTGCGGTCACCGGGTTCCGCGGCTGGCTGGCGCGCAACGGGCGCCGGGCGGCGGGCGGGGTAGCTGTGACGCTCGGGGCTTTGCTGATCGTCCGCGGCGTCGTCACCCTGCTGACCTAGCGCCGGCCGTTAAAGCTGGTCGACGCTGGCCAGGTACTCGTCCAGCTTCTTCGCCTTCTGGGTGTCCTCGTAGACCTCGTAGTCGCGCAGCAGTCCCCAGGCCAGGTGTCCCCAGATCACGTACCTGTTCTCGTAGATGCGCTCGCCCTCGGGGGTGTCGAGGTAATCGGTGCCGCGAATGCAGATCGTCTGCTTCCAGGGCCAGCCCTTCAGCACCACCTCTTCGGAGGAGATCTGAATCCCGGCGTCGGCGAAGCGCTGCAACCAGGGCCGCAGCTTCTCCTTGCCCTGCAGCTCGGTCGCCCAGGAACTGTCGCCGGGGAAACGGAACCTGACGTCCTCGGCGTCCATCTTCAGCGTCGGCTCGATGTCCCCGGCGCTCGCCCGCTCCATGTTGCGGGCGATCATCTTCTTGGCCAGCCACGAAAGCATCCGCGCCTCCTCGGGTTGGGTACCGGCACGGTAGCGCCGGTGGGCCGGGGAGGGGTTAGCTCGTCGCCGAGGCGGCGATCGCGGCTAGCTCGCGCGGCCCCAGCAGCGCCACCAGGGTCGAGCCGTCGACGATCGCCAGGCCGCCCTTGCGCAGCTTCGCCTTGGCGCCGGTGAGGCGGGCGACCTCGTCGGAGAAGTCGGGCTCGTGGCCGACCAGGAGGACGTCGCCGCGGCCGGCGGCCAGTGCCAGGGCGTCGAAGCGGCCGCCGGCGAGCTCGGCGGCGCTCTCCGGCTCGAGGCCGAGCGCCTCGCAGGCGAGCCCGGCGGTCTCGGCGGCGCGCACCCTGGGGCTGGTGAGGCAGGCGTCGATGGGGGAGTCGAGAATCGCGAGGGCCGAACCGGCGAAGCGGGCTTGGCGCTCTCCCTTGGCGGTCAGGCGCCGGGCCGCGTCGTCGCCGTTCCCGTCCTCCGCATCCCCGTGTCGGAGCAGGTAAATCACGCTTGCAGCCTAGGGCCGCGGGCGGTTCCCCGAAGGTTCAGAGATTTTGTCCGACAGTCGATATGGCTACTATGCCCCGCTTCATGCCCTTGCCCCTTGGCCGCAGTCTGATCGCCACGGTGCTTACGGCGCTCGCCCTGCTCCTGGTCCCGAGCGCCGCAAATCCGGCTGGACAGATCGTCGTCTACGGAGCCCCTTCGGGCTCGACGCTGACCCTGTCCGCCGACGGTGGCCGGATCCTCGTCAAAGGGACGATGGGCCGCACCGCGCCCGAGGGCTGCCGCATGAAGGTCCATCATCGGCTCGCGGTCTGCCCCCTCAGGGGAGCGAGCTCGATCCAGGTGGTCATGGGCGACTCCGGCGACTTCGTCACGGTGGCGGATCCGCTGCCGCTCTCTCTGACCGTCTACCTCGGCGGCGGCTCGGACAAGTTCATCGGCAACGCCGAGGCCGACACCTGTTATCCCGAAGGCGCCCGCCGCAATCGCTGCGTCGGCGGCCCCGGCGACGACATCTGCATCACCGGCGAGGACAACAGCGACTGCGTCGGCGGGCCCGGCAACGACTACTGCCGCCACGGCAACGGCTCAGACGGCTGCTGGGGTGGCCCCGGCAACGACGTCTGCGTCATGGGCCCCGGCCAGGACGGATGCCACGGCGAAGAGGGCGACGACCGCCTCTACGGCGGCGCCAACCCCGACCAGCTCTACGGCGGCCCCGGCTTCGACTACTGCGACGGCGGCCCCGGCTGGGGCAAGTCCCACGAATGCGACGAGGGCCCGCGCCGCTAGCTCGTGACACGGTGGAGGTCTGAGTAAGCCGCTTCGTACCTAGAAATCTCCCGTCGGGGCTACATGTAAACGGGTTAGTACTTGAAACTTATTGCTGTACTCCACATCCTTGAGCTAGGGTGCGCGTTCATGGGGAGTACGCAATGACGATTGAGCAGGATGGCGTAACTATCGGCGAGGGTCTCGAGCCGGACACCGTCGAAGCCGAGAGTCCGGTCGAGGATGGTGCCGGCACCACCGAGGAGGGTGTTGACACTCCAGTTCCTCTCGCGGAGGCGCCCGAGCAACCGGCGTCTTCGGACGCCGATCCGTCGCCATCTGGGGACATCGATGATCTGCGCCACGCCGTGGAGAGTCTGGACTCGCGGCTTGAGGAGTCGCAGCGACTGCTGGTGCGGCAGACGGACCTCGTCGACCGCCTGCACGCCGAGAACGGCGAGTTGCGCGCGGGGGAGCTGCGCAACGCGCAGTTGCCGCTCGTCCGGGATCTGCTCAGGCTCCACGACGACGTCGGGCGGATGCGCGGCGCCGCCAGCGAGGACGATCACGACCTTCGGATCATCCAGGAGAGCCTGGTCGACATCCTCGGCCGCAACGGGATACAGCCCTTCGCGCCGGAGCCGGGGGAGTCTTTCGATCCGTTGTTCCACACCGCGTCAGGGGTCGAGCCCACCCTGGAAGAGGCGCTTGACAAAGCGGTGATCGAAGTTGTGAGGCAGGGGTTCCGCTGGGAGTCGGGCGACACGATCAGAGTCGCCGAAGTCCGCGCGTATCGCTATCGCGACTCGTCCCAGTAAGTCCATCGACGTACGTAGAAGGTTCTTTCACCTCTAGCAGGGAGGCCACCAATGAGCAGCACCGATAACGCAGAGTCCTCAACCAGCGTGTGGGGCATCGATCTGGGTTCCACCTACTCCTGCATCTCCAAAGTCGACGAGTTCGGTCGCGCGGTGGTAATCAACAACCGGGATGGGGACCCGGTTACGCCTTCGGTGGTGATGTTCGTCGGGCCCGACGACATCCAGGTCGGCAAGGAGGCGAAGCGGCAGATGCAGCTCGACCCCGACAACGTGTGCGAGTTGGTCAAGCGTCATATGGGGGACCCCGAGTGGCGCTTCCAGGCGCACGGAGCCGAATGGACCGCCCCGGAGGTCTCCGCTCACATCCTCAAGGCACTTTGCGAGGACGCGGAGCTGCAGACCCGCGAGAAGGTCGAGAAAGTCGTGATCACCGTCCCCGCCTATTTCGGGATCATGGAGCGCGAGGCGACGATAGCCGCCGGCAAGGTCGCCGGCCTCGACGTCGTCGACGTGGTTAACGAGCCGACGGCGGCGGCGATGTCCTACGGGTTCGCCCAGGGTGCCGATGTCGATGAAACGGTTCTGGTCTATGACCTCGGCGGGGGTACCTTCGACGTAACGGTCATCCGCCTCGAACCAATGGATTCCGGCAGCCACATCAAAGTGGTGGCGACCGGCGGTAACCACAGGCTCGGCGGTGTCCAGTGGGACGAGCGACTCGTCAATCTGATCGTCGGTAAATTCATGGAGGCCCACTCCGACGCGGACGATCCGCTCGACGACGAAATCGCCGCTGCCGAGTTGAGGCTCGCATCGGAGGACGCGAAGCGCGGTCTGACCCTGCGCGACTCGGTCAGCCAGATCGTCGTCTCCGGCGAGGTACGCGACAACGTCGAGGTCACCCGCGACGCCTTCGAGCAGGCAACTCGTGAGCTGCTCGATCAGACGGTCGAGTTCACCCGGGACACCGTGGAGAAGGCCAAGGAGCTCGGGGCGGGAGAGATCGATCGGGTTCTCCTCGTCGGCGGCTCCTCGTTCATGCCGGCGGTCGCCGAGCGACTGGCTGCCGAGTTCCCCGGCTGGGCACCGGAGCTGGAGGACGCCAACCAGGCGGTCGCCAAGGGAGCCGCCCTGCTCGGCTTTCAGGCCGAGCTGAGGGCCAAGCTGAGCGAAGAAGCCGAGGTCGCGGAGGCGCGCGGCGAGGAGGCATCCAGCGAGGCGATCGAGAGGAAAGTCGCGGAGGAGATGGGGGTCGGGCTGGACACCCTGCAACGGATCAAGGACACCGAAGTGACGAATGTCTGCTCGCGCGGCTTCGGCGTCAAGCTGCTGCGCGACGGCCGCGATCCAGGCTCGAACGACCCCGCCGATTTCATGATCGACCACGTGATCGCGCCGAACACGCCGCTGCCCGGCGAGCCGCCGCCCGAGACCTACGGGACCACCGTTCCCAACCAGGACATCGTCCGCGTCGAGCTCTGGCAGCAGGCGGGATCCGAGCTCTCCGAAGAACTCGCCCACAACGAAAAGATCGGCGAGGGGGTGATCCCGCTGCCCGGCAGCGACCCGGTCGGCGCGCCGATCAATGTCACCCTGGCGATGGCGGAGAACGGTGTGCTCAATTTGAAGGCCTCCCACAGCAGTGGAGCCGACCTCGAATTCGAGGTCGAGGCCGAGGGGGCGGTCATGTCGCAGGAGCAGATCGCCGAAGCGGCCGAGCGGGTCGCATCGATGACCCGAGCCTGACGGGCGGCCACGCATGCGGCCGTTCGAGCCCAAGGCCTACCTGAAAGAGGTGCTCGGCCCCTACTCGGGATCGGCCGAGCTGCCGAGCCTCTTCGACCGCTACCTGCTCGAGGTCGGCGACGCCGACGACGCCGCGATCGAAGTCCGCCTGGAAGAGGTCCAACGCTACTGGGACAAGAAATCGGAACACGCCAAGTACGGCTCGATGATCCGCACCCTGAAGGACCAGCACGCGGAAGCGAAGCTGACCCTCGGCGACCCACGGCAGAGAGCGAAGCTGGCCGGCGAGGTGCACAGTCGCCAGCAAGAGGAGAGAGAGGCCTCTGAGCGCGCGCTGCGCGAGTGGGAGGAGCTGCTGGCTCAGGCGGTGCGCTCTGCGGGCGGGCTCGAGCCGGTGCAGCGTGTGCGGCTCGAAAAGATGGCGGAGAGCACCGGGATCGCCGGTCCCGGGACGCGGGCGAAACTCGACGCCGCTCCGGCAGCTCCGGAGCCGGAGACGCTCGATGCCGGGCAGCGCAAGCTGATCTTCGACGCTCTTGCCGGGCTCGCCCGTGACCTGCGCGAACCGCGTGCCGGCTTGAGCCTCTTCCATGCCCTTGGGCTCGACGTTACCGCTGAGGCCGATGTGGTCAGGGACCGGCACGCGGAAAGGGCCAAGGAGGCGTCGCTGCTCGCCCACGGCAACCTCAAGGCGAGCTGGAACGGGGTTCTCGCGCTGGTCAAGATCCACCTGCTCGACAACGATCCCCGGATCTACACCCACAGCCTCGCGATCGCCGTCAGCGAGGCGCTTGCAGGCGACGCGATCAGGGCGATCGCCGGCGACGGCGAGATCGATCCGGTCGAGGCGGAGCAACTGATACGCAAGGCGGTCGCTCTCGGCCTTACCCCCGAGCTCGCCCAGCAGACCGTCGACGAACTCGCTCGCGAACACGGGGCCAGACTGAGCACGGGGGAAATAGTCGACTTCGTTGCCTGCCCGTCCTGCAACGAGCCCCATCCCCGCGCCGCCGGCCACAAGCGCTGCGGAAACTGCGGCACCGAGCTGTTCGTTGAGTGCCCTGCCGGTTGCGGCACGACGAGTGACGCCACCGCTGCCAGGTGCACTAATTGCGGCGCCGACCTGCGCCGTCACACGGAGGCAAGCCGCGCAGTCGCGCGCTTGCCCGACCTGGTCGCGGAAGGCAGGCTGGCGGAGGCGCAGGACAAACTGGCCGACGCCTCGTCCGTCCTCGGTTCTTCGAATCCCGAGCTCGAGACGATTTCCAAGCAGGTGAGAACGGCGTTCGAGGGGGCCAGGCGGAGATGGCTTGAAGTCGAGGCGGCGCGCTCGGACCGGCGCCAGTACACGGCCCAGCGCCTGCTGTCGGAGCTCATCCAGACGGCGAGGGACATGCCCGGACCCGATGCCGAACTTCCGGCCGAGGCGCTGGCCGCGGTTCGACAGCGGATCGCCGAGGCCGAGACCCTGGTCAAGCGCGCCGGCGATCTTGCCGACTGGGAGCGGGAGGGCGTGTTGATGGAAGCACTGCGCCTCGCCTCCGACTGCAGCGAGGCGGAGCAGGAGCTGGAGAAACTGCCACTCGAGCCACCCAGCGAGGTCGAGGTGCGCGCTGGCGGCAGGACCGTCGAGGTCAGCTGGACCGCCTCGCCGACCCACGGCGTCCGTTACGCGGTGACCCGGGCGGGCGAGGGCGGCACGGGCCGGGCGGTGGTGGGAGAAACCGACGGTCTCAGCCTGAATGACCCCAAGGCGACCCCGGGGAGCATCGTGCGCTACTCGGTGGAGGCGGTGCGCGGCCGGGCGCGTTCGGCCACCGCGACCACCGAGCCGATCGCCGTTGCGCTCGAGGTGGGGCAGATGGACGTCCTCTCCGGGGACGGCGAGGTGCGCCTCTCCTGGGCCCCCGTCGGTGAGGCCGGCCGGATGGTGGTCACGAGGACCGAGGAGGGCAGTGGCACGAGCACCCCGATCACGCCGGACGCGGCCGGCGCGACCGACCGCTCGGTCGTCAACGGGCGACGTTACGCCTACCTCGTCCAGGTCGAGTATCCGGGCTCGGGCGGCAAGGTGATCCGAACCCCCGGCCTGACGGTGTTCGCAGAGCCGGTGGAGAGGCCGAAGCCCCTGGCCAGGCTCGAAGCGCGCGTCGGCCCGGCCGGGATCAACCTCGACTTCGAGCCGCCGCCGGTCGGCTCCGTCGCGATCCTCCGCTGCAAGGAGAGCCCCGAGCTCGAGCCCGGCACGGTGCTCGACCCCCGCGCCCTCGCCGACCTCGGCGAGACGCTCGCGGTGCAGGGATCGACGGCGCTCGATCCCGACCCGCCGACCGGCCGCTGCTTCTACCAGGCCGTGACCACCGCTGGCGCGGTCTCGGTCGTCGGCGCCGTCGTGCGGCACGTCGCGCTGCCGGAGATCTCCGGGGTGAAAGTCAGTCCCAGCGGGCGACAGGCGACGATTACCTGGGTTTGGCCGGACGGCATCACCCTGGCCCGGGTCGTCTGGCGCCATGACCGCCAGCCGGTCGGCCCGGAAGATCCCGATGCCCACGGGATCGAGTACCGCCAGGGCGAGTATCGGGACCGCGGTGGCTGCTCGATCGAGCTCGGCGGCGAGCGCTCGCTTTTCGTGGCCGTCTATCCGGCGAGCCGCATCGACGCCGAGATCGTCTACGGGAGCGTAGGCGGCAAGGGCTCCCGGGCGACGCTGCGCACGGAGAAGAAGACCGAGCTGCGCTACTCGGTGCGGCGCGCCGGCCGTCTGCAGAGGCGCCTTGAGGTCGAGGTGTCCGAGCCTCGAGAGGGTTCGCTGCCCGAGCTCGTGCTGGTCGGCCGCGAGGGCGACATCCTGCCGCGCAGCTCCTCCGACGGCACCGTCCTGGCGCGGCTCGGCGGCGACGGCCCGCGCTCCACCACCCTTGAGCTTCGAAGCCTTTCCCGGCCGCTCGCCGTGAGGCTGTTCGCCGGCTCTGCGGGCGCCGCAGGCTCCTTCGTGGTTTTTGACCCGATGGTCGACGAGCTCCTCATCAGCTGAGATGCCGCGCCAACGCACCGTTCTCTGTCCGTACTGCTTCGAACCCTGGTCGACGCGGATCGCGGCCTTCCGCTGCACGAGCACCGATGCGGAACGCTGCCCACCGGAACATGATGAGGCGCTCGGGCGCCTGCGCGGCGGCAGTCCGCCGCTCGTCGGACCGGTGCTCGAGCGCCAGGGCAAGCTCGGGCGCGCCTTCGCGGTCAAGCCTGGAAATCCCGTTCGTTGCCGGTGCGGTGCGGCCACCCGACCGGTCTGCCCGAGTTGCCATTCCGACCTGCCGCAGCGCTTCGCCGAGGCGCCGAGCCGCTCGATGGGTCTGATCGGCACCAAGGCAGCGGGCAAGAGCAACTTCATCGCCGTGGCCCTGCACGAGCTCGAGCACCGGGTCGGGCCGCGCTTCGGCGGATCGCTGATGCTGCTCGACGATTCGACCCGCTCCCGCGTCGACAAAGACCTGATGCCGCGGCTCTACGGCGACGGCGTCGTCTTGGAACCGACCGAATCGGCCCAGGCCGATCGCTCCCTCCGCGAACCGCTCGTCGCCCGGCTCAACCTCGGCCCCGTCGGCAAGGCCTCGCAAAGCACGCTGGTCTTCTTCGACAGTGCCGGCGAGGACCTGCAATCGCTCACGGTGCTCGAACGCGAGGCCCGCTACATCACCCAGTCGCACGGCCTGATCCTGCTTCTCGACCCGCTGCAGATCCCGGCGGTGCGCGACGAGCTCGGCGATTCGGTTGAGCTGCCGCCGGAAGTCATCGACCCCTACGCGATGCTCGGTCGTGTCTCGAGCCTGATTCGAGAAGCGCGGGCGATCCCGGCGGACAAGCCGGTCGACCTGCCGTTGGCGCTGGCGGTCTCGAAGTTCGACGCTGTGCGCCCGCTCCTCCCCGAGGGGCACCCGGTCTTCTCTCTGCCTGAGTACGACGGTCGCTTCGACTCGCAGGTGGCGCGAAGCATCAGCGCCGCCGTGCGCGCCGACCTGGTCGGTTGGTTTGGCGAGCGACTCGACTCCTTCGTCAAGCAGGAATTCGAGACGACGGCGTACTTCGGGGTCTCGGCGCTCGGCGCCAATCCGGTCGAGGGGCGCCTGCCCAACGGCGTTGCGCCGCACCGGGTCGAGGACCCGATCCTCTGGATGCTCGACACCTGGGACGCCCTGCCGAGCCAATGAGCTTTCGCCAGGCCTTCCACACCTCCTGTCGGAACGGGCTCTCCGGGCACGCCGGGTTCCAGTTCAACGCGGCCAGCGCCGGTCTCGACGACCAGCAGCTCGCCCGGATTGCGGCCGATCATGTCGGTTACCAGATCCCTCCCGATGCCTCGCCCGAGCCCGGGGCGGATGAGATCGCGCAGCTGCCGGTCGCTCTCCGCTACGCCCCGGTCGACGGGGTCGGGCCGGTTGTCTCCAGGACGGCCTACGTCGGCCGCGAGTTCCGCGGTGTTGACGGCGAATCCGACAGCGGCCGCTTCGGCAACTACTTCTCGCATGTCGTCGTCGGCGACGAGCCGACCTTCGACGGTCTCCTGCCGATCGAGCTCTGGCAGGCCCCGCACTGGTCCACCTCGGAGGTGGACGGCACCGAGCTGCCGCCGCTGGAGGGAGTCGAGCCCGGGCCACTGGACCTCGACGGGGTTCTCGATCAGCTTCGCCTGCAGCGGCCGGCCGCCCTCGCGGCGATCGCCGACGGGGCCCTCCGCGCCGTGCTCGATGGCCCGCGGCTGGTGGTGGTCGAGGCCGATCCGGGACTTGCGGCCCCCTGGGTCGCCTGGGCCTGCCTGACGCTGCCGCCCGATCGCGTCTCGTCGCTGACCTTCTCGACCTTCGATGGGCGCCCCCGCGTGTCCGAGTCGATGCGGGTCTGCGTGACCACGCCCGCTTGCGACGTCGATTTTCCCTCCTACGAGCTGGGCAGCGCCGTGATCGTCGTCGACACCGCATCGCCCCCGGCACTCGGCAGTCTCTCCCTCTACGCTCGCGTGCTCGAGCTCCTGGCCGGGCAGGGTGGCGAGGCCGTCTCAGCGGCCACGCGCGCACTTCCCCCGGGTCTGGACCTCGCCGCCGCCGGCGCCGAGCTCGCGCTATCGACGGGTCGGACCGCTCTCGCCGATGCGGCTGACGTCGCGAGCGTGCTTGCCGCTGTGCGCCGGCGCCTCGGCGGTGTTCCGGCGGCGCGACTCGCCGAGCTCACCGCCGCTCTTCCCAGCGACGACGGCTCTGCTGCTGCCCTCGCGGAGTGGGCAGGTCTCTATGCGGATGCAAGACACAGCCCGGACCCCGAGGCGGGAGAGCTGGTCGACGAGGCGCTGGGCCACCTTCTCGACGGCCTCGGCGACCCGGCCGTCGAGCTGCCCGAGGTCGCCGCCGATGCGCCATCGATTCCCTCCGCCGGCGTGCTCGTCAAATGGCTCGGGCTGGTCTCCGCCGCCGCTGGGACGGAGAAGCTCGGGCCTGTTCTCGCTGTCGGTCTTCGGCTCGGCCTGGTCGGCTGCAACACGGCGCTCGACAAGGAGCTCGCAACCTCGATCGCATCGGGCCTTGGCGACCCGGCTGTGCAGAGCGTCTATGACTCGATCGCGAGCGCCGGCAATGCCCTGATTGTCGAAAGCGTCGCTTTGGAGCTCGCGGCGGCGGCGGGAGCGGGTCGCGGCATCGACCAGCTCCGGCGGGTGGCCGCCGACCCCCGCGCCCGCGAAGCGATCAGGGCCAACGCAGAGCGGGCCGAGGACTTCGAGAGCGTGGTCGCCTGGGAGTTGTTGAACGTCGAGGCCGACCGCGCCCGGCGCCCGGCGACCGTGGCCTCGCTCGCCGGCCTCGCCGAGGCGGAGGGTCATGAGAGAGCGATACGCGGCCTCTACGGCGAGGGTGGCCCGCAGAGCCCCGACGAGCACGCTGAGCTGCTGGCGGGATGGGTCGCGGCTGGCCGGGAGGCGCCGGCCCGCGACTACGAAGCGGGTCTCGATTGCCTCGCGAAGCTCTCCTTTTCCGAAGGCGAGCGGCCGACGCGGCTCTTCGACGCCCTCGCCGCCGGGCCGGCGGCGGTGCGCGGCGATCCCGAGTACATCGCCTGGGGCTTGAGGTTCGATCTAGCTCCGCGCAGCCAGGGGTTCCGGGTCTGGGCCGAAACCGCGGTCAGGGCCGGAGCTCAAGGCAGCGGCCTTTCCCGCTCTCGGGGCGAGGACCTGGAATGGCTTGCCGCCCGTGTCGCGGTCGAGTGTGTGGACGAGTCCGACTACGGGGAAGGGCTGAGCGCACTGCTGCTAGGGATGGGGGAGGGGTGGCCGCTCCAGCTGGGCGACGCACTCGGACGCTTGCTCGGCAAGATCCCGAACCCGGAGAAGCGGATCGCCAAGTTCTTCGTCGCCTGGTACGGCCAGAAACGCGATCGCGAGGTTCTGCTCGAGACGGCCCTGCCGCGGGCCACGCGGGACACCCCGCTCGCCAGGCTGGAAGAGGTGGGCGAAAAGCTCTCGGAGCGGGGGCAGCCGATCTGGCAGGAGTGGCTCGAGGAGCATCCGCCGCGGCGCGCCGTCTCGCGGGCGGTTCGAGGGGTCTTCCGGCGCGGGGACGACGGCTGATGGAACGCCCCGTCGGCATTGACCTCGGCACGACGATCTCGGTCTTGGCCGCTGTCGACGACGGCGGTCGGGTCAGCTTCGCCGCCACCCGCGACGGCGGCCCGAGACTGCGCTCGGTGGTCGCCGTCGGCGAGTCGGGCGTCACCGTCGGCGAGCAGGCCGTGCGGGCCGCGTCCGTCGATCCAGACTCGACCTTCGCCTTCTTCAAGCGGTCGATGGGGACCGACTGGGAGGTCGACGCCGGCGGCCGTCTCTGGAGCCCGGAGGATCTCTCCGCCGAGGTTCTGCGGGCGCTGATAGAGGATGCGGGGACGACTTTCGGCACTGCGCCCCGTCGGGCGGTGCTGACGATTCCGGCCTACTTCGGCGATGACGCGAGGCGGGCCACCCGGGTTGCGGCCGAGCGCGCTGAGGTCGAGGCCCTGGCGCTGATCCACGAGCCGACCGCGGCTTGTTTTGCCCACGGCGCCACCGAGGTCGGCGGCACCGTCCTCGTCTACGACCTCGGCGGCGGGACCTTCGACGTCTCCGTGGTCCGCCACGGCGACGGTGAATCGGAGGTTCTCGCAACCCTTGGCGATCACCGGCTGGGGGGCAAGGACTGGGACGACGCGATGGTCGAGCTGCTGGTCGAATCGCTCGACGGGGAATCCGATCCGCGCGACGATCCGATCTTGTTGGCCGAGCTCGCGGAGCGCGCCCGCGAGGCGAAGCATGCGCTTTCGCGGCTCGAGAGCTGCGTTGCGAGCGTGCCGACCGCTGACGGCTTGCAGCGTGTCGAGGTGACCAGGGCCAAGTTCCTCGAGCGCACGGCACACCTTTTCGACCGCACGGAAGGGATCGTGACGAGTGTCGTGGAGGAAGTCGGGGGTGGCGAAGAGGTCGACGAGGTCCTCCTGGTCGGCGGTTCGACTCGGATGACGCCCTGCGCAGAGATCGTCGAGCGAGCGGTTGGCGCTCTGCCACGCGGCGGCGTCGATCCCGATGAGGCGGTGGCCCGGGGGGCGGCAATCTTCGCCGCCGGGATCGAGCCGGGCGGGGCCGCAGCGGCGGGAGGAGCGATTTCCCGGATCCGCGACGTGACCGCGCACGGGCTCGGTTTTGTTGTCGTCTCCGCCGAAGGCGACCGCTACGTGAATCAGGTGATGATCGATCGCAACGCACCGATCCCCGCCAGCTCGACCAAGGCCCACAGCCTCACGGTGCCATCGGGGGGCAACGGCTCGCTCGAGGTGCACATGCTCCAAGGGGAGGCGCCGAGGCCGCTCGACAACCAGCCCCTTGGGTGCTGGCGCTTCGAGCGCATCGCCGCGGCAAAGAGGGGACGCACGGTCACGGTCGAGGTCTCCTACGAATACGACCGGGACGGAATCGTCCAGGTGGCGGCGAGCGCCGACGGACGGACTCTCGAGGAGCCGTCGATCGACCGCCAGGACCGCGACCTCGGCTGGACCGACGAGGAGCCGGGGAGCCACGTCGTGGTCGGCGACCTCGCGGTTGTTCTCGTGATCGACGTCAGTGCCAGCATGAGGGGCAGCAGGCTCGAGGAGGCGAAGGCGGCCGTGGTCGGTTTCGTCGAGGTGCTGGCCGACGCCGGGCTCGGCGACCGGATCGGTTTGGTCGCGTTCTCAAACTCCGCCGAGCGTGCGGCGCGAATCGGGACCAAGCCGGGCAAGGTGAAGAAGGCGGCCGAAGCTCTTGGCATCGGCGGTGGCACCGATATGGAGGCCGGTCTGAAGCTTGCCGAGAAGGAGCTGAAGTCGGAGTCCGGGCGGCGTGTCGTCGTCGTTCTCACCGACGGCATGCCCGACGATCGCGCCGCCGCGTTGCGGGTGAGGGAGGCGCTCGTCCAGAGGGAGGTCGACATCATCGCGCGCGGAGTCGCAGGGGCGGACATCGGCTTCCTCGAGCAGCTGGCAACCGTCGACGGCGAAATTCTCGATCTAGCCGATCTCGCCGGCGGCTTCCGCGGTATCGCCCGACAGCTGGCCGGAGCGGGCGCCGGAACGGGGCTGAGCAAGCGATGAGCATCGAGGCCAGGGATCCCTCCCCACGAGGCGTGCGCATCCGTCTCTTCCTGCTCTTTGCGCTCGTCACGGGGATCGCGGTCGCCGTTCTCGTCGGGCTCGCCCTGAACGCGCGCGAGGTCGGCGACTTCGCGCAGGACAGCGGTCCACTCGAGCTGCCGCTGATGTTCCTTGTGATCGCGACGCTGACGCCGGCGCTGGTCTCGGCCGGGTTGCTCTCCGCCGCCGCCGGCTACGTCCTCGGACTGGCCGTCGGGTTCCCGGTCGCACTGGCCGGTCTCACGGTCGGAGCGCTGCTCGCCGTCTTCCTCGTCCGCCGCGTGGCCAGCAGGGGCGCTGCCGAGGCGCTCGGGACGAAGGTCTCCCGGCTTGCCGCCTGGCTCGAATCGCGGCCGTTCCGCAGCGTCGTCTTCTCTCGCCTGGTGCCGGGTCTGCCGTTCGCCTACACCAGCTATGCCTGCGGCCTGACCGCGATTCCGACCTCGACGATCGCGGCGGGCACGGCGGCTGGCTTTGCCCCGCGCTGCTTTGTCTACACCGCCCTCGGCGGCAGCATCCACGACCTCGGCAGCCCGGAGGCGAGGGTCGCGATCGCGGCGACGGTCGCGATCGGGATCGGCTCGCTGGTGCTGCCGCGCTTCTTCCCCCAGTTCTCAATGGAACAAAAAACGACAACGGAACCGAGGTATCGATGGACGACTTGATCGGAGGGCTTTTTGCGCTTGCCATCGGGGCAATCGTGGTCGGCTTCCTCATCGCGGTGGCGGTGGCAGTGTTTCTCGCGGGGGCGGCTGGGGGTGCGGTAATCGGCCTCGGCCAGGGCAGCCTCGCGTTCGCCTCGGACCTGGGGGGTTCCGTGACCTCCCGCGGCCGGGAAAGGCGCAGTCCGCTGCCGCCCGAGCCGGCATTCCAGCTCTACATCCTCGGCCAGCTCAAAGACGATCTCGGCGCGGCCCTGCAGCACGCCTGGAAGGAAATGCTTTCGTTCCGCGAGGCCTGCACTCGCTTCGCCGACCAGTACAACAAAGGCCCGACCACGCCCCTGGCCTGGGGGGTCCTTGCGGGCGGGTACATCGCACCGTTCATCGGCGCCGGGCTGGGCCTGATCGTCGCCGCGCCGATCCTCCTGATCGCCGGGTTCCTGATCGCCGGAGCCTGGATCCTGGTCGGCGTGCTGCGCCTGGCGGAGGCGATTCGCCGCAAGGTGCGCCGCACCGCTTACGAGTGTCCGCATGATCACGAACGCTTCCCACTGCCGGTCTACGTCTGTCCCGGCTGCGGTGCCGAGCATCGCGATCTGGTCCCAGGTCGCTGGGGGGTCTTCCGGCGCGAATGCCAATGCGAGGGCGTGTCCCTGCCGACCACGGTCCTCGGCGGTCGCCAACGGGTTCCGCAGCGCTGCCCGAACGGCCACCCGATGTCCGGGCTGATCGGATTCGCGGAGACCCTGCGCATCGCGCTCGTCGCCGGCCCGAGCGCCGGCAAGACCACCTATCTGGCCGCGGCGATGCTCGAATTCGAGGAGATCGCCGCGGAGAAACGCCTTGCGGTCGACGTGCTCGAGGAGAGCAGCGCCGCTTACGGGAAAGTGGTCGGCGGCCTGCGCCAGGGCCATCTGCCGGAAAAGACGCAGATCTCGGGGAATCCGGCCCTGGTCACCGAGGTGCAGGGGAAGGACCGCTCGCGCGTCCTTTACGCCTACGACGTCGCCGGCGAGAACTACCAGGGCTCCGACGCCGTGCGGAACCTGCGCTTCCTCGACGTTCCCTCCGGCCTGATCCTGCTCGTCGATCCGCTCTCGATCAAACGGGTCGCCGACGAACACGCCACCGAGCTGAACGAGTCCCGCGACGCCGTCATGCCTTCCGGAGAGGAGCCGATCCGCGTTCTCGAGCGGACCGTCGCGGCCCTGATCGAGGCCGGTGCCGATTCCAAGGACATCCCCGTCGCGGTCGTGATCAGCAAGGTGGATGCCTTTGGCATCGGCGAGGAGATCGAGAAACTGCGGGCGAGTGCCGGTGAGGGGGCGCCCAAAGCCTGGCTGGACGCCAACGGCGCCGGCAACTTCGTGCGCTCGGTCGAAGGGGAGTTCAAGCAGGTGAGCTGGTTCTCGTGCAGCGCCCTGGGGCGCATCCCTGACGCCGGGGACAAGAGTGCATTCAAGCCGCAGGGGGCCACGGCACCGCTGCTTTGGCTGCTCGCCCGCCGCGGGGTCGTTCCGGCGCCGCGCCCCTTCGAGCCGGCGCACAAGGCGGAGGAGCTGAAGGGCGCCGACGCTTCGACCTTCCCGCCGATCAGCAGCGGCGGTTGGGCCTGGAGGGTGGTCTCCTCCTCTCTGGCGGTTCTGCTCTTACTCGGGGTGATCGGCTTCGGTGTCGCGCAACTGGTCGACTCCTCCTCGAACAGCAGCGCCGTCGCCTCGGGCACGGACTTCGAAAGAGAAGAAAGAGAAGAAGAAGAATTTGAAGTCCTCGAAGAAGAACTTGAAGAAACCCCCGAACCCGAACCTGAACCTGAAACGAGCTCGGTCGACAGCCGCGGCTTCCCAGCTGGGGGCCAGGCGGCGATCGAGCAGGGAATCCAGCCCGTGCTGCGGGAATATCACCAAGCCGTTGTCAACGGACAGTTCGAACGGGCCTGGCGGATGCTCTCCAAGAGAAAGCAGGACCAGGCGCTCGAAGAGGATGGCTACTCGCAGTGGAAGGAGGCGCAGGCCAGCCTCTCGCCCTATCTCGAACCGGGCAGCGCCCGGGTCCGGTTCCTCGGACAGGAGGAACACGGAGTCGCGCGGGTCGACGTCTCCGGCATGGCCTGGTACGCACCCGGCTCGCCCTGCTCGGAATGGTCGGGTATCACCTGGGCCAAGTTCGAACGAGGAGCCTGGTACTACGACCCGGGTTACTCGACGACCGGCCAGCGGGAACGTCAGTGGAAACCAAGGTACTCAGAGCTGCTCGGGGCGACTTGTTGAAGCTGGTCGTCGCCGGGGTGATCATCGCCGTGGCGGTCGCCTGGATCGTCGACTATGCCGGCGGTGGCAAGCTGCAGACCCCGGGGGCGCACCAGGTTTCCGGCTCCGATGGCGAGCCGGTGTCCGGATTCGACCGTGGTGAGATCGCAGTCGCGCTCGGGCGCGGAGTCAGGCGGGCGGCGACGCTCGGCGGTTCGGTCGAGGCGGCGGCGATGGCCGCTTCCTGGCCGGCGCCGGTAGTCGTCGGCTCGCCGGGATCCGACTCCGAGCGTGCATCGCGGATGTGGAGCATGAGCAAGGTCGTGACCATGGTGGCCTTGCTGCGCTCCCTGGGTTGGGGGGACGAGCCGGGAGATTCGCTTTCGCCCGAGGTCAGGCAAGCGCTCGACGCGGCGATCGTGCGCTCGGAGAACTGCCCGCAACGGCGGATCGTCCTCGAGTTGCAGAGGCTCAATGGGAACAGTGTCGAGGGTGCCCGCGAGGCTGTTGCCGCGACCCTGCACGCCGCGGGTGCCGAGGGCGAAGTGGCGACCCAGGTGGCGGGCCCCGAGGCGAGTTGCCTCCCCTACCTCGAAGCGCAGCGGGAAATTCCCGACCCGCTGGCGCCGACGGTCTTGCTCGGCACCTCGACCTGGCGGGTCGCCGACGCGGCTCGGTTCCTGGATGCGGTCGGCTCTGGCGTCTACGGCAAGGCGGTCGCGGATCGCGTGCTCTCGGAGATGCGCATCCCCAAGGAACCGAGCACCGAGATCTCGCCGGGCGAATACACGGCGGCTTCCGATTGGGGGGCAGGGCGCGCGCTCGCACCCCTGCATCCGGCCTACAAGGCAGGCTGGGGAGGTACGCAACAGGGTGAATTCATGGTCGGCCAGATGGCTCTGGTCGAGCTGCGGGGGCGTGGGCAGGTGGCGGTCGCTGCCGTTTTCCACCCCGACGTTCAGCCCGCCGTCGACGATCCAGGGCTGACGGCGGGTCCGGCGGCGATCGAGCAGGTGATCGGAGCAACCGCCCAAAGACCGGTGCCGAGCATCAGGCTGTCTCTGTGGTAGGCGGCGCTACCGCGACGAGGGCTCCGATGTTGAAGGGGCGGGTGAGGTCGATCGCCTCAACCCCGCCGGCGGCGGGGGACATTCCCTGGTGGGCGAAATCGGCCGGCTTCCTGGCGGTCCTTCCCGGCCTGATCGCGCTCGCCTTCTTCCTCGCTCTGCGCATCGCGCTGAAGGCGCTGGCCCCGAAGCGCGAGAAGAAGAGCGGCTTCGGGAGGCTCGCCGGCAGCCTGTTCGGTGGCGGGCTCTCGCCGGTCCCCGCCGGGCCCTCCAAGGGGCTGCTGGGGGCGGGCGCCGCGGGACTGATCGGCTACGCCCTCGGCCGCCGTCACAGCGCGCCGGCTGAGTACTCCCTGCTGATGGTCGTTTCCTCCTCGGGTGTCGTCCCCTGCCGGTACCCGACCGCCCCCGCAGCGCTGCCGGTCGCCGTCGGCGACCAGATCGAGCTCTCCGGCCGGCTCTATCCCGACAACACCGCCCGCGGCTGGCGTTGCCGCAATCTCTCGACCGGGGTCAGCCACAGGGCGCGGATCGTCCAGCCCTGGGTCCCGTTTGCGGCCATCGCGTCCCTGGTCCTTTGCCTCTGGGCGATCATCTGGATCTTGTCCGCCACCTGACGCGGAAATCGTCAGGTCGCGGACAACTCTGCTGATCCTTACAACCCCATCGTTTTCCCGACGATCCCTCGGCCTGCAGTTACATCTCGGTCTCGTATGGCCACCCTCCGGCAGATCGGTAGTCATCGACGGTTTGCCTTAGTCCGTCCTCAAGACTGATCACGGGTTCCCATCCCAGCGTGTCGTAAGCCTTCCGTCCATCTGCTCTCAGGACGCCGATATCCGATGGCCGGAGCCGGCTACGATCCAGCTCGACCTTGACCCCATGCTCGACCAAGGTCTCAACGATCTCCACCACTTCGGACACACTGGTTGCGATTCCGGTTCCGAGGTTGATCACCTCTCCACCCGCCCCGTCGCAGATGAGCGCCCTTTCGATTCCCGCGGCGGTGTCGGCAACGGCACAGAAGTCACGCTTCGATCTTGGATTTCCCAGCTTGACGATAGGCCCACGCACACTCTGCCGGATAACCTCGGGAATGACATAGGGCTGGGTTGCACGAGGACCATAGGCGTTGAAGAGCCTGAGTACGGAGATACTGGTTTCCCCCGCTCCGTGAACGTCGAGCGCCACTTTCTCCATCGCTAGCTTAGTTTCCGCATATGGACTAATCGGTCGAGTGGGGGCGCCCTCGACGGCGACGGGTCTATCAAGGTTTCCGTAGACCTCAGCGCTACTCGCTACCACCACCCGTTTTACGCTCGTGTGGGCACACTCCTCGAGCAGCACTTGGCTGCCGTGCACATTCACCCGCCGGAATTCAGAAGGCCGCAAAAAGCTATCGGGGACAAAGGCCCGCGCGGCTAGGTGAACGACGTAGGGGTTGCCGCGTAGTCCCTGTCTGACTAGCTCTCTTGATTCAATTGAACCGTGTAGAAGCGATACGTCGGTCCCTAAGGGAATGTTCTCAGCCCTCCCGGTCGATAGGTCGTCGAGTACGGTCACTGACCAGCCTCGTTGTTTCAGGCGACGAACGACAGTGCTGCCTATAAAGCCACAACCTCCAGTGACCAAGACCCCCGGATTCTCTGGCATGGTCAAATCCCCGTGGCGACTTTCAAGATGAGAGCAATCTGACCGAAGTGGGTTAACAGCATGACTCCCAAGAGGAGGGGGAATGCTGCGCACTCTCCAAAAAGTCGATTCCCAATCCTCTCGATTTGATCGGGGCGACGTCCCGTTGCCAGAAAGTCACTTTCGACGGCAGCTCTGGCCTCGGAAGTCGTCGTTGGTATGTCTTTGAGGTTTGCGGTATCGCTGAGTGTCCGTATTCGAAGGAATAGCGCGTCGGCGTAAACGGATCGCCCCCTCTGGAAGAGCCTGTTCTTAACCAAGGCAACGGTGAGGGGAACTGCAAGTAGGAGGAGGACAGTCGAGGCGACGAACGCTTCCGGGCCATCGAAGTGTTGTTTGACGACAAAGGCCACGATCAGACCGTTAAGGGCGTAACTCACCGATGGGAGTTGCCAGAGCTGGGCGTCATATCGGCCCATCTCGTCTCTGCAGCGGTGATACAGCTGCAATAGAAGCTCCAGCTCAGTCACTTCATCAAGGTTACGTGTAGGCGAGGGTGCGTGGGTTAATGGCTACGACGGTTCCATTGATTTCGCTGGTCGGAGGGCGGCCTATCTCCAGAATCTCCTATGCGAGGGTGCTTGCAGTACGGTCCGTGACCGAAATGTTCTGGTAGGTACGTTCTGTCGTATCCACTGGTCGCCGTACCGGCCATTCCTGTCAGTAAAGCAGTTCCTTCGGTTGAGTTCGACTTTATCCGGGACGTGTCTGACAGATCACTTTGCGCGGGTCGCTCCGGCCTCGGGTTCGTGTCCAGGGTGGGAGTCCTCACAACCCCATCGTCTTCCCGACGATCTCCTTCATTACCTCGTCGGTGCCGCCGCCGATCGGGCCTAGGCGGGCGTCGCGGACGGCTCGCTCGATGCCGTACTCGCGCATGTAGCCGTAGCCGCCGTGGATCTGGAGGGACTGGTCGGCGATCTCTAGGACGGCGCGCTGGGTGATCAGCTTGGCCATGCTGACCTCGCGGATGCAGTCCTGGCCGCTGTGGAAGAGGCGCAGGGAGTTGTAGGTGAGGGCGCGGGAGGCTTCGGCCTTGGTCGCCATCTCCGCGACCTGGTGGCGGATCGCCTGGAACTTGCCGATCGGGCGGCCGAAGGCTTCGCGGTCGTTGGCGTAGGCGACGGTGATCTCGATCAGGCGCTGCATCGCGCCGACCGCGCCTATGGCCATCAGCAGCCGCTCCCAGGCGAAGTTGGCCATGATCAGCTTGAAGCCGCCGTTCTCCTCGCCCAGCAGGTTCTCCGCCGGCACCTCGACGTCGGTGAAGGCCAGCTCGCCCGTGTCGGAGGAGTGCCAGCCCATCTTCTCCAGCTTCTGCGCCACCTCGTAGCCGGGCATCTCGCGCTCGAGCACGAGGAAGGAGATGCCGCCGTGGCCGCCGTCCTCGGTCGTCTTGCAGGCGCAGACGAGGAAGTCGGCGCGGACGCCGTTGGTGATGAAGGTCTTGGCGCCGTTGACGATGTAGCGGTCGCCGTCGCGGCGGGCGCTGGTGGAGATGCCGGCGACGTCGGAGCCCGCGCCGGGCTCGGTGATCCCGAGCGCGCCGATCTTCTCGCCGGCGATGCCCGGCACCAGCCAGCGCTGCTTCTGCTCCTCGCTGCCGAAGTTGAAGATCGGCGGCAGCGCGATCGAGGCGTGGGCGTTGAGCCCGGCGGCGACGCCGCCGGAGCCGCCGGAGCGGGCCAGCTCCTCGACCCAGACCGCGTCGTGCAGGTGGGTCCCGCCCTGGCCTCCGTACTCCTCGGGGAACTTCAGCCCGAGGAAGCCGAGCTCGGCGCAGCGCGAGTAGAGCTCACGCGGGAATTCCCGCGCCGCCTCCCACTCGTCGACGTTCGGCGCGATCTCCTTGGAGACGAAGCGGCTGACGGTCTCGCGCAGCTCCTCGTGCTCCTCGTCGAAGGGGGGGAGGACGGCTCGCTTGCCGCTGTCTTTGATCACTGCCATGCGTACACCTCCGGGTTCCAGTTGCCACCGATCGGCCGAATAGCCTGCGCGCGGTGAGGAACCGCGTAAGTACCGAAACTCTCGTTCGTCGCGCCCCGGAGATCCTGCTCGCCGTCGCCGCCCTGGCCGCGGTGACGATGCTGATCGCCTTCGACTCCCATCTCACCTTTGTATCCGATGACTGGGAGCTGCTGGTCCGCCGTCACGGCTTCTCCGCCGACCTCTTCTTCGAACCGTACGCCGAGCACCTGATCGTCGGGCCGACGCTGGTCTGGAAGGCGCTGCTCTCGGTCTTCGGGATGGGCTCGGCGATGCCGTTCTACGTCGCCTCGATCGCCACCTTCGTGCTCAGCGGCGTGCTGCTCTTCTTCTACGTCCGCGCGCGCACCGGCGACTGGGTGGCGCTCTTGATGGCGGTGCTGCTGCTCTTCCTCGGCGCCGCCTTCGAGGCGCTCCTGCTGGCCTCGCAGATCAATTACTTCGGCTCGATGGCGGCCGGCCTCGGCGTCCTCATCGCGCTCGACCGCGAGGACGACGTCGGCGACCGCGTCGCCTGCGCCCTGCTGCTGGTCGCGATCGCCTTCTCCAGCCTCGGCCTGATCTTCGTCGCCGGAGCGCTCGCCGACCTGGTGCTGGGACGCCGCCCGCGGGCGCGGCGCGCCTACGTCGCCCTGGCGCCGCTGGCGCTCTACGGGCTCTGGTGGCTCGGCTGGGGACGCGACGCCGAGAGCCATCTCAGCGCCTCCAACGTCGTGCACGTTCCCGGCTACGTATTCGACGCCGCCTCGGCCGCCTTCACCTCGCTCTTCGGCCTCGCCACCGGCGACGGCAGCGAGCCCGACCAGCCGCATCTGATCTGGGGCAAGCTGGCGCTGGTCGCGATGGCGATCGCGGGAGTGGCGAAGGTCGCGCGCGAGCGCCGGATCTCGCGTGGGCTGGCGATCGCCCTGGTGCTCGCGCTCGCCTTCTGGGTGGTCGCCGGCCTCAGCCGCAGCCCCGAACGCTTCCCGACCTCGAGCCGCTACCAGTACCCGGGGGCGATCTTCATCCTCCTGATCGTGGCGGAGCTGCTGCGGGGCGTTCGGCTGCCGGCCCCGGCGATCGCCGCCGCTGCGGTCGGCACCGGCCTCGCGATCTCCGGCGGCATCTCGCTGATGCACCGGGAAATGACCGAACGCTGGGAGCCCGCCGGCGAATCGATCCGCTACTCGCTGGCCGCGGTCGAGATCGCCGGTCCGGCCGCCGACCCGAGCTTCCCGGTCAGCTTCCCGCCGCGGATCGTCGTCAGCGCCCGCCGCTACCTCGACGCAGCCGACGAACACGGCTCGCCCGCCTACGACGAAGCCGAGCTGGCGGCGCGCCCGCCGGCCGAGCGGCTCTCCGCCGACCTCACCCTCGCCTCGGCGCTCGGCCTGGCGCTGGTGCCACCGGAACCGGGGGCGCGGACTATCGGCTGCCAGGACCTCCAAGCGAGCCTGGAAGGGGACACCGATGTCACCCTGCTGCGCGGTGGCTTCACCCTCGACAATCGCGGCCCCGCCGCGGTCCAGGTCCTGCTCAGCCGCTTCGCCGATGAATTCTCGGTCGATCTCGGGCTGCTCCCGGCGGGGGTCGAGACCTCGCTGCAGATCCCGACCGACGAATCGAGCCGTCCCTGGAACCTGGGCCTGCGCGGCGAAGGCCCGGTCCGCCTCTGCACGACGGAACCGGGCTAGCTGCCTGGCGGGCACCGGGGAGCGCTCGGGCTAGAGCCCGTAGCTGCGACCGATCACGTCCAGCATCACCTCGTCGGTGCCGGCACCGATCCGGTTGAGGCGGACGTCGCGGTAGGCGCGCTCGATCTCGTACTCCTTCATGTAGCCGTAGCCACCGAGGATCTGCACGCACTCGTCGGCGACTTCGCAGGCGACCCGCGAGGCGAAGAGCTTCGCCATCGTGATCTCCCGCACCGGGTACTCGCCGTTGCCGAAGCGCCATGCGGTGGAGTAGGTGAACTGCTTCGCCGCCTCGGTCTTGGTCGCCATCTCGGCGAACTTGTGGCGGATCGCCTGGAATTTGCCGATCGGGCGGCCGAAGGCCTCGCGCTCCTGGGCGTAGGTGAGGGTCTTCTCGATCATCCGCTCCGCCCCCGCGTGGCAGCCGGCGGCGGCGACCAGGCGCTCGCCCTGGAGCTCCCAGGCGATGTGGTAGAAGCCCTTGCCGATCTCGCCCAGTACGGCGTCGGCCGGGACGCGGACGTCGTCGAAGGCAAGTTCGCCGGTGTCGGAGGCGTGCATCCCCATCTTCTCCAGCTCGGCGGAGACGGTGAAGCCGGGGACCTTGTCGCCGTTCTCGTCCTTGAGGTCGACGACAAAGAGGGTGATGCCGGCGTGGCGCTCCTCCGGGTCGGTCTTGCAGACGAGGACGATGAAGTCGGCCCGCGGCCCGTTGGTGATGAAGGTCTTGGAGCCGTTGATCACGTATTCGTCGCCGTCGCGGATCGCCGTGGTGCGGATCCCGGCGACGTCGGAGCCGGCGCCCGGCTCGGTGATCCCGAGGCTGCCGACCTTGTCGCCCTTCAGGCCCGGTTCGAGGTACTTGCGCTTCTGCTCGTCGGTGCCGAGCAGGTGGATCGGCGGCAGGACCATGTCGGACTGGACCGCGAAGCCCATGTTGGTGCCGCCGGAGCCGGAGTAGCTCATGCACTCGGCCCGGACCAGGGAGTAGAAGTAGTCGCCGCCCTGGCCGCCGTACTCCTCCGGGAAGCAGAGGCCGAGGAACCCGAGGTCGCCGGCGCGTTTCATCGCCGAGGTCGGCCAGTAGGTGTCCTCCCACTCGTTGCGGTTCGGCCACAGCTCCTTTTCGACCCAGGAGCGCATCGACTCGCGCAGGTCTCCGTGCTCCTGGCTGAAGATGAAGTGCTTGCGCCCGGCTTCGTGATCGGGCTTGATGACGTTGGAGCTGGTCGCGGTCGCCACAGTGATCTCCTCGCTCGTCGCTGGTCTGAACCCACCCAAAAAATGCGAGTAGACAGTAGCACTTCCTACTTCTCGCGGGACTCGTTATTGTTGCCCGCGGATGAGCCAGGGAAGCTACGAGAAGGTCGCCTACGAGGTCGCCGACGGCGTCGCCACGGTGACGCTGAACGACCCCGAGAAGCGCAACATGCTCTCCGGCCAGATGCTGGCCGAGCTGGTCGACGCGATGAAGCGAGCGCGCGACGCCGAGGAGGTGCGCGCGGTCGTGCTCACCGGGGCGGGCGAGAAGGTCTTCTGCGCCGGCGCCGACCTCGGCGGCTTCGCCGCGGACGTGCCCCTGATCCAAAAACACTTCGCCTCAGACCTCTTCCTCGAATTCTTCCGGCTGATGCCGCGCCTCGGCAAGCCCTCGCTCTGCGCGCTCAACGGGCACGTGCTGGCGGGGGGGATGGGATTGGCCCTCTCCTGCGACCTGGTGATCGCCAGGGAGGGCGCGACCTTCGGCACGCCGGAGATCAACGTCGGCGCCTTCCCCTACATGATCATGGCGATCATCTACCGCAACGTCCCGCGCAAGAAGGTCAACGAGATGATGCTCTTGGGCGAGCGGCTCAGCGGTCCGGAAGCGGTCGAGTACGGGCTCGCCAACAAGGTCGTGCCGGCAGAGGAGTTCGACGCCGCGGTCGCCGAGTGGGCCGGCAAGCTGGCCTCGAAGAGCCCGGTGCTGATGCGGCTCGGCCACGATGCGATGTACCGCCAGCAGGACATGGCGATCGACGAAGCGCTCGAGTTCCTGCGCTCCCAGCTCTCCCTCACCTTCACCACCGAGGACATCGTCGAGGGCGTCACCGCCTTCTTCGAGAAACGCGACCCGCAGTGGAAGGGACGTTGATGGCGGACGAGAACCTGCTTCCCGGCACGGCGCCGCTTGGCGACCTGACCGAGCAGCTGCACGAGCGCCGCGCCAAGGCGCGGCTCGGCGGCGGCGAGGAGAAGATCGCCAAACAGCACGAGCGCGGCAAGCTGACCGCCCGCGAGCGGCTCGACCTGCTCGTCGACCCCGGCAGCTTCGTCGAGCTCGGCGTCCACGGTCGCCCGCACTTCGCCCAGCGGGCGATGGACGGGGTCGAGGCGCCGGCCGACGGCGTCATCACCGGCTGGGGCGACATCGACGGCCGCACCTGCTGCATCGCCGCCTACGACTTCACCGTGATGGCCGGCTCGATGGGCATGACCGGCGAGCTCAAGGTCACCCGCCTGCGCGAGATGGCGCTCGCCAAGCGGATGCCGTTCGTCTGGCTGCTCGACTCCGCCGGCGCCCGCATCCAGGAGGCGACCGGGTCGCTGTTCGCGGGCTCCGGCCAGCTGTTCCGCGAGGAGGTCGAAATGTCGGGCGTGATCCCGATGGTGGCGGCGATGATGGGGCCCTGCGCCGCCGGCACCGCCTACATCCCGGCGCTCTCGGACTTCGTCCCGATGGTCTCCGGCCAGGGCGCGATGGCGCTCGCCGGCCCGCACCTGACCAAAGCCGTGACCGGCGAGGACATCTCGATGGAGGAGCTCGGCGGGGCCAAGGTCCACTGCCGCAAATCGGGAGTGGGGGACCTCGAGGTCAAGGACGACGAGGAGTGCATCGCCGCGATCAAGTCCTACCTCTCCTTCTTCCCCTCCAACTGCGAGCAGAAGCCGCCGCTGGCCGAGAGCACCGACCCGGCCGACCGCATGTCGGAGAAGCTGATGGAGATCGTCCCCGAGTCCTCGCGCAAGCCGTATGACATGTACGACGTGATCGCCGAGATCGTCGACGACGGCGAGTACTTCGACCTGAAGCCGCGCTTCGCCCGCACGCTGATCACCTGCTTCGCCCGCTTCGGCGGCCAGCCGGTCGGGATCGTCGCCAACAACCCCAAGCACCTGGCGGGCATCCTCGACAACGACTCCGCCGACAAGGCGGCCCGCTTCATCAACCTCTGCGACGCCTTCAACATCCCCCTGGTCTTCCTCCAGGACGTGCCCGGCTTCATGGTCGGCTCGAAGGTCGAGCACGCCGGGATCATCCGCCACGGTGCGAAGATGCTCTACGCGGTCAGCCGCGCCACGGTGCCGAAGGTGACCGTGGTCGTGCGCAAGGCCTACGGCGCCGGCTACTACGTGATGTGCGGCAAGGCGTACGAGCCGGACCTGATCGTCGCCTGGCCCGGGGCCGAGATCTCGGTGATGGGCGCGGAGGGTGCGGTCAACATCATCGGCCGCTCGGCGATCGAGGCCTCTGAGGATCCCGAGGCGACCAAAGAGGCGATGCTGAACGCGGTACGCCAGCAGATCGACCCCTACATCGCCGCCGGTAACGCCGTGATCGACGACATCATCGACCCGCGCGAGACCCGGCCGACGATCGTCAAGGCGCTGCGGATGGCCCGCAACAAGCACGTCGAGAAGCCGAAGAAACGACATGGGGTGATGCCTGTATGAGCCGCTTCGAGGACCCGGTGGTGATCAGCTGCTCGATCAGCGGCGTGATCGCCAACCGCGACCAGTGCCCGGCGATCCCGTACACGCCGGAGGAGTACGCGGCGGAGGCGCGGCGCGCGGTCGATGAGGGCGCCTCGCAGATCCACGTCCACGCCCGCAAGCCTGACGGCACGCCTTCGTATGAGGTCGAGGACTTCCAGGCGATCACCGAGGCGATCCTGGCCGAGGTCGGCGACGTGATCGTCAACTACTCGACCGGGGCGATCGGGATCTCGATCGAGAAGCGACTCGAGTACCTGCGCGCCTGCCGCCCCGACGTCGCCGCGCTGAACATGAGCTCGATGAACTACGCGAAGTACTCGAAGCGGCGCAAGGACTTCGTCTTCAACACGGTCTTCGAGAACAGCTTCGACACGATCATCGAGTTCCTGACCGAGATGCGGAAGCTCGGAATCAAGCCCGAGCACGAGTGCTTCGACTCCGGCCACGTTGCCAACCTCGACCCGCTGGTCGACATGGGGCTGCTGGAGCCGCCGCTGCAGATCTCGCTGGTGATGGGAGTGACCGGCGGCATCCGGCCGACGCCGCGCAACGTGACCCTGATGTCCGACCAGATCCCCGGCGGCCCCGAGGGCGAGAACCAGTGGCAGGTGATCGGCATCTCCCGCGACCAGTGGAAGCTGCTCGCCGCCTCGCTGGTGCTCGGCGGCAACGTCCGCGCCGGGGTCGAGGACAACCTCTACCTGCCCAATGGCGAGATGGCGAAGTCCAACGGCGAGCTGATCGCCAAGGCGCGCCAGATGGCCGAGGACGTCGGCCGCCGCGCCGCCAGCGTCGCCGAGGCGCGCGAGCTGCTGGGAGTCCCAAAGCGGGCCGAGGCATAGCGATGGAGACGACGATCCACCGCGCCGGCGTCTCCTGGAGCGGTGGCGAGGGCGACGACGTCCAGTCCCACGACGTCCTGCTCGGCGGGCAGACGTTGCCCAGCTCCTCGGCGCTCGAGCTCGGCGGCGACGACTTCAAGTCGAACCCGGAGTCGCTCCTGGTCGGCGCCCTCTCCAGCTGCCACATGCTCTGGTTCCTGGCGCTGGCGCGGAAAAAAGGGTTCGAGATCGCCTCCTACGAAGACGACGCCGACGGCGTGCTCGAAGGCAAGCGCTTCGCCTCGGCGACGCTGCGCCCGCGGGTGCGCTGGGCCGGGGAGCCTCCTGCCCCCGAGGCGATCGAAGCGCTGCACCAGCGCTCGCACCAGCTCTGCTTCATCGCCAACTCGGTCGATTTCCCGGTCGCGGTGGAGCCCCAGTGAGCGGCTCGCTCCCGCTCGCCGACGTCAAGGTCCTCGACCTCACCCGCCTGCTGCCCGGCGGCTTCTGCTCGCTGCTGCTGGCCGACCTCGGGGCCGAGGTGCTGAAGGTCGAGGACACCGGGATGGGCGACTACGTGCGCTGGGCGCCGCCCTACTACGGCAGTGACGAGCAGCAGGCGCTGGGGACGCGCTCGGCGCTCTACCTCTCGCTCAACCGCGGCAAGCGCTCGGTCCGGCTCGACCTCAAGTCCGACGCCGGCCGCGAGGCGCTGCTGCGGCTGATCGCCTCCTACGACGTCGTCCTCGACGGCTTCCGCCCCGGCGTCCTCGACCGCCTCGGAGTCGGCTACGAGCGCATGCGCGAGGCCAACCCGGCGGTGGTCTACTGCGCGATCACCGGCTACGGCCAGGACGGTCCGTACACGCAGCGGGCCGGCCACGACATGAACTACCTCGGCCTGATCGGCCTGCTCGGGCTGACCGGGGCCAAGGACGGGCCGCCGGTGCAGTCGGCGGGGCAGATCGCCGACGTCGGCGGCGGCGCCCTGATCGCCGCCTTCGGGGTGCTGGCGGCGCTGCACGAGCGGCGCCGCTCCGGCGAGGGGCAGATGGTCGACGTCTCGATGGCCGACGGCGCCCTCTCCTGGCTGGCGATGGTCGCCGGCCGCTACTTCTGCGACGGCGAGGTCCCGCAGCGCGGCGAGCAGCAGCTGGCCGGCGGGCTGGTCTGTTACCTGCCCTACGAGGCAGCCGACGGCTGGGTCACCTGTGGCGCGCTGGAGCCGAAGTTCTGGGCCGCCTTCTGCAACGGGGTCGAGCGCCCGGACCTGGTCGAGGCCCAGTTCGAGGCGCCCGGCTCGGAGGGATGGACGCAGGTCGCCGCGGTCTTCCGCTCACGCAGCCGCGCCGAGTGGCAGGCCTTCAACGACGAGCACGACTGCTGCATCGAGCCGGTGCTCGACCTCGACGAAGCACTCGACTCCGAGCTGGTGCGGGCGCGCGAGATGGTGGTCGAGCTGGAGCAGCCGGAGCTGGGGACCGTGCGTCAGCTCGGCAACCCGGTGAAGCTGAGCCGCACCCCCGCCGACCCGACCCGGCCGGCCCCCGGCTTCGGCGAACACACGCGCGAGGTCCTGCGCGAGGCCGGTTACCGCGAGGAGGAGATCGAGGCGATGCTGGCCTCGGGCGCCGCCGCCGAGCTCGACGTCGAAGCCGAGAAGCCGGAGTTCATGGCGTGAGCACCGAGAGCGTCGAGCTGCTGCGGATGGGCGAGCTGGCCGAGGCCTCCGGTGTGCCGGTGCCGACGATCAAGCACTACCTGCGCGAGGGCCTCCTGCCGGAGCCGGTCAAGACCAGCCGCAACATGGCCTATTACCCGCCCGAGTTCGTCGAGCGGATCCGCCTGATCAAGCGCCTGCAGGAGGAGCGCTACATGCCGCTGAAGGCGATCCGCAAGGTCCTGGAAGAGGATCCGGCGCGGGCCAGCGCGATGCTCGAGCTCGAGGACCAGATCCTCGACCGCGCCCTCGCCGGCGAGCGCTCGCGGACCAGCGCCGCCGAGGTGCGCAAGCGCTACGGCGTCCCCGGCGAGGTGCTCGACCGGCTCGAGGAGATCGAGGTGCTGACGCCCAACAGCCGCGGCTACTCGCCCTCCGACGTGACGATCATCGAGGCGATCAGCCGCTTCCGTGCCGGCGGCTACGACGAGGAGATCGGGTTCACCGTCTACGACACCCTGCGCTACAAGAAGGCGCTGGAAGAGCTAGTGCGCCAAGAGGTCGAGGTGGTGATGGAGCGGCTCGCCGGCGAGGTCCCGCCGGAGACCGTGGTGGAGATGCTGGAAGCCGGGTCGCAGCCGCTGAAGGACCTGATCGCCGCCCTGCACACGAAGCTGATGGTGGCCGAGCTCGAGCGCCACCGCGCCGGCCGCGCCTAGCCGTCAGGTCCGGCTGGGGGAGAGCGCTTCGCGCTCGGCTTCGATGTCGGCCAGCAGGCTGAGGGCTTTGGTGTCTCGCGCCATCTCGGCGCCCTCGGCGAAGGCCTCCAGCGCCTCCTCGTGCCGCTCCTCCTCGGCCAGCGCCCGGCCGAGCGCAAGCAGGGCCAGCGGCAGACTCCAATTGAGGCCGCGCTCGCGCGAGATCTCCGCACCCCAGCGCGCCACCTCGATCGCCTCCTCGGTCCGCCCGGCCCCGCGCAGCGCCTGAGAGCGCAGGGCAGCGCGCCAGCCCTCCATCTCGCCGCCGACCTCCATCGCCTCGCGGTACATCGCCTCCGCTTCGTCGATCGAGTCCAGCGCCGCCTCGTATTCCTCCGCCGCCAGCTGCGCCCAGGCGAGGTTGGAGATCGCCAGGCTGCGCGAGAAGACGTCGCCGAGCCGGTCGGTCAGCTCGCAGTTGCGGCGGGCCAGCGCCAGCGCCCCCTCGACATCGCCGCGGATCGCCATCAAGCCGGCCTGGTTGCTGCGGATCCAGCTCGCGGTCTCGGGGTCGTCGACCTCGAGCGCGACCCGCAGCGAGGCGTCGAGCAGCTCCTCGGCCTCGTCCAGCTCGCCGCGCTCGCGGCGCACCATGCCCTTACCCATCAGCCCCCAGGCCTGGGGGCTGCCGAGCACGATCCCGGCCCCGACCGAGACGTCGCCGCCGGTCAGCTCGAGGATCTCGTCCAGCGCCCGCTCGAAGCCGTCGAAGTCGCCGGCGCAGAGGAAGGAGTAGGCGCCGGCGCTGCGGATCGCCACCCGCAGGTGCAGGTCGCCGGACTCGTCTGCGAGCCCGTTCGCCTCCGCCGCGGCGGCCAGCCAGTCCTCCATGTGGTGCTGGACGCCGGGCCGGACCGCGACCGCGACCCGCAGCAGCGCCAGCGAGGCGAGGTCGTCGCGCCGGACCGCGATCTCCTCCACCTCGGCGGCGAGCCGCTCTCGTTCCTCGGCCTTCATGCCGACGCGCCAGGCGTACTGCAGCTGCAGCAGTCGCGAGTTGACGGCGAAGGCGGCGCTCTCGTCGTTCTCCTCCAGCTGCGAGGCCAGCTCCATCACCCGGCGCCAGAGGCGCAGCGACTCCGCCGGCCGGCTGTGGCCGGTCCAGTGCGCTGCCCGCGCCGACCAGCGCGTCGCCTCGAGGATCTCGTCCCCTTCCTCGAAGTGCTGGGCGATCAGGGCCGAGAGCTCGTCGTGGCGGTCGGGAGGGTTGACCTCGATCAGCGCTCGCGCGGCGGCGGCGTGGGTGGCGGTGCGCTGGTCGCCGAGCTGGGTCCCGTAGGCGACCTCGCGGGTCAGCGGGTGGCGGAAGGCGAGCACCCGCTGCGGGTACATCTCCGCTTCGTAGAGGAAGCCGGCCGCGACCAGCTCGCAGAGGACGCGGTCGATCTCCTCCGGCTCCAGCCCGGCAGCCAGCCCCAGGGCGCGGCCGCTGAACTCCTTGCCGACGACGGAGGCGACCTGGACCAGCTGCTTGCCGCCGGGGCTGAGCCGGTCGATCCGGGCGGCGAGCACGGCCTGGACGCTGGCGGGTACGCCGGCGTCCTCGATCGGCCGCGCCAGCCTGTGGGCGCCGCGCTCGCCCTCCAGGTGACCGGTCTCGGCGAGGTCGCGGACGATCTCCTCGATGAAGAAGGGGTTGCCCTGGGTGCGCTCGTGGATCGGCTCGTCGAGCCCGTCGAGCGAGGGGTCCTCGCCGGCGAGGTCGCGCAGCAGCTCGTTGGTGTCGGCCCGGGTCAGCGGCTGCGGGTGAATCGTCTCGAAGGCCGGGGAGTCTGCCCAGGGTGGCGAGAACTCGGGCCGGTAATTGACCACGACCAGGGTGTTTGCCCCCTCGATCGAGCCGATCGATTCGATCAGCTCGGTCAGCATCGTCTTGCTGCCCTCGTCGACCCAGTGCAGGTCCTCGACGACGAGGACCAGGGTCTTGCGCCGGCCCGGGTTGCTGACCAGTCGGCAGACGACCTCGCCGAGCGCGCGCTGGCGGCCCTCGGGGCTCATCTGCGGCACCGGCCGGTCGGGGTCCGGGACGCCAAGGAAGTCGAACATCAGCGGCAACTGCTCGGCGAAGCCGGGGTCGAGCAGGAGGGCGCGGCCGGCGATCTTCTCGCGGGCGCTCTGCTCTGGTTCCGAGTCGCCGATCCCGAAGAACGAGCGCAGCATCTGCAGCACCGGCATGAAGGGGATCGATTTGCCGTGCGCCTGGGCCTGTGCCTCGAAGACCTCCAACTTCTCCTCGCGGCAGTTGGCGACGAACTCGTAACAGAGGCGGCTCTTGCCGATCCCGGGCTCGGCGACGATCCCGATCGCGCCGCCACTGCCGTCCTGCGTCTGCCGCAGGGCCTCGGTCAGCGTCCGCATCTCCTCATCCCGCCCGACGAAGCGCGAGAAACCCTGCTCGCTGGCGAGGTCGAGGCGGGAGCGGGCCTGGCCGACTCCGGCCAGCTCGAAGACGCCGACGGGGTCGCTCGAGCCCTTGATCTCGAACTCGCCGAGGTCGTCGAGGTCGAGATATCCCTTGGCGAGCTCGGCGGTGTGCTCGGTCAGGTAGGCCTTGCCGGGCTCGGCCAGGGCCTCCATCCGCTGCGCCAGCCCGACCGTATGGCCGATCGCGGTGTAGGCGCCGTCGCCGCCCTCGCCGATCGCCCCGGCGACGACCTCGCCGGAGTTGATCCCGATCCTGGTCGAGAAGTTGAGCCCCTGGGCGCGGCGCAGCTCGGCCGCGTACTCGGAGACGTCGTCGAGCATCTGCAGGGCGGCGTAACAGGCGCGCCGCGCGTGGTCCTCGTAGGCGATCGGGGCGCCGAAGATGGCCATGATCCCGTCGCCGGTGAACTTGTCGACGGTGCCCTCGAAGCGGGTCACCGACTCGGTCAGGATCGCGAAGAAGCGCTGCATGATCTTGCGCCACTCCTCCGGATCCTGCTGCTCGGCAAGGTCCATCGAGCCGCTGACGTCGGCGAACAGCACCGTCACCTGCTTGCGCTCAGCGTCGTCCCTGGTGGAATCGATCACGTCCGAGAAAGGTTACGCCCCATGTAGCCTGGGCTCGTGCGGGCGGTCCTCGTAACCGGAGCATCCACCGGCATCGGGCGGGCGACGGCGCTGCGCCTCGACGCCGCCGGCTGGCGCGTCTTCGCCGGCGTTCGCAAGGCCGAGGACGCGGAGTCGCTGCGCGGCGAGGCTTCCGAGCGGCTGCAGCCGATCTTCATCGACGTCACCGACGCGGGCCAGATCGCCGCCGCGGCGGAGCGGATCGAAGCCGAGGCGGGGGAGGGGCTGGCCGGCCTCGTCAACAACGCCGGCCTCGCCGTCCCCAGCCCGCTGGAGACGATCCCGATCGAGGACTTCCGCCACCAGGTCGAGGTCAACCTGACCGGCCAGGTCGCGGTCACCCAGGCGCTCCTGCCCTCGCTGCGCAAAGGGAGCGGCCGCATCGTCTTCATCAGCTCGATCGGCGGCCGCATCGCCTTCCCGATGACCGGCGCCTACCACGCCGCCAAGTTCGGGGTCGAGGCGGTGGGCGACGTCTTCCGTCAGGAGCTGCGCTCATGGGACATCCCGGTCTCGATCGTCGAGCCGGGTTCGATCGACACCCCGATATGGGAGCGGGGCGAGCGCACCGCGGATGAGATCGGCGGCCGCTCGCCGCAGCGCGAAGCGCTCTACGGCCGCGCGATCGAGCGCTACCGCGAGGTCGTGCGCCAGACCGCCGAGCGCGGAATCCCGCCGGAGAAGGTCGCCCGCGTAATCGAGCACGCGCTCAGCGCCAAGCGCCCCCGCACCCGCTACCTGGTCGGCCTCGACGCCAAAGCCCAGGCCCGCCTCAAACCGCTGATCCCCACCCGGGTCTTCGACCGCATAGTCGCCCGGGCAATGGGCCTCTAGCCCCGAACCGCCACGCGTCTGCACCAAGTGGTCCTATGGACCACCCAGTGCAGACGCGTGCGGCAGATGCGCTTAGCGGCGCGCGGTGGCGATGCGGATCTGGGCCTGGGCGGACTCGTAGCCGAAGACCACGGTCCGCTTGCCGGAAAACTGCAACAGCGTGTCGATCCTGCCGCCAGGGCCGACCGCGACGCCGGACTGGCGCGTGGTCTTGCCGCCCTTGACGGTCGAGATGCTGACCGCGGTGCCCTCGGGCGCCGGCGCCCGTTTGCCGGCGACCTCGCAGGTGAGGCTGCCGGTGTAGCGGTAGGCCTTGCCCTTGCGCAGGGTGGCGACGCCCTTCTTCTTGCGCAGCGGCTTGGTCACTGTCACGGTCAGCTGCGGTTTCGCGCAGGCGACCGGGGCCGCGGGGGCGGCGACGATCTCGAACGCGACCTGCTTGGTCGGCTCGACCGCTCCGTCGCGATCGGTCGAGCGGTACTCGACTTTGTGGGCGCCGAGCGCGGAGACGACGATCGGGCCGGCGTAGGGCTGGAAGCCGCCGTTGTCGACCCGGTACTCGGTCGCGATCGAGTCGGCCGGAGCGTCGTCGGTCGCCGTGAGGACGACCGTCGCCGGACCGGTGACTTTGCCGTCGACCGGGTCGGGCAGGACCGACGCGGTCGTCGTCGGGCCGGTGTTCGCCCGGCAGGAGCCGTCGGCGTTGTAGAACGTGAGGCCGGTTTCGCCGGGACGGAGCCCGGGGCCGGTCAGCTGCGGGCGATCCCTGGTCGGGGTGCCCTCCCGCAGAGCGAACTCGGTGTCCCACCATTCGGCGAAGAACTGATCCAGGCGGGCGCTGCAGGCCGCGCTCTGGTTAGGCATCCAGCCGTGGAACACGTCCTCGGCCTGCTGCTCGCTGATGTTGCCACCAGCGAAGTCATGCTGCATCTGTTTCAGCGCGTTGCTGAAATTCTCGTGGCCGAGGATCTCGCGCAGCGCGATGTAGGAAGCCGCCGTCCTTTCGTAGGTGGATCCGTCTTCGAACAGGGTCGCGGGAGAGGGATCCGAGGGCGCGTTCTCCCAGCGGATCGGTTCTTCTTCGTCGGCTTCGAGTTCCTCTTCGCTGCGCTCGTCGCGGTTGTAGATCTCGGTGAACGAGTCCCTCAGTGCCTGGTCGAAGGCGGCGCGGCCGGCGGGGTTGTCGAGACCGCCCGCATCTGCAGCCGCTTCCCTCGCACCCAGCAGGATGCTGCCACCGAATTCGGCCATTCCCTCCTTGAAGAAGGTCTCGTTGTACCCGGACTCGGAGACGTTGTCCCCCCACCACTGGTGGAAGTTCTCGTGCAGGAAGGTCCCCTCTCGAACGCGGCCGTTGTTGATCGCGATCTTCGTCTGCATCTCCTCGGCGAAGGTGCGGTTGATGCCGACGACGATGCCGTTGGTCGTGAACGGGTAGGCACCGTTGAAGCGCTCCTGCAGCGCGGTCACGTCTTCGTGGGTGGCGATGACGGCTTTGTTTAGGGGCGCCTGCACTGCCGTGGCCAGCGGCGTTTCCGCCACCAGGTAGACGGTTCCATCGTCGCCCAGCCGCGTCGTCTGCTCGAAGTTGACGATGCTGCTGGCGACGAGGTAGCTGGCGATCGGCTCCGGCGAGTGCCAGACCCAAGTCGTCGAGCCCTCGGGGAAGTCCGCGTCAGCGGCGTTCGCCGTCTGGCTGACCAGCTCGCCGTTGGCGATCGCGGTCATGCCGGCGGTCACCTTCTCGGTGAAGTCGTAGGTCGGCTTCGCCGTCGGGTGGTTGTTCAACGGCATCCACGCCAGGCCGCCGACCGGCTCGGTGACGACGATGTTGTCGATGCCGTCCGGGGTCTGGCTGCGGAACCAGCCCTCGACCGAGCCGTCACCGTCGGTGAAGACGCCCGGCTCGCCGGAGTAGTTGACCTTGACGTCGAACTCCTCGCCGACCTGGATCGGCTGGGTCGGAGTGATCACGAGCTTGTTGGCCGCGCACGGCTGGCCGATCGCTGCGTCGTCGCCTCCGACTGGAGAGCACGCCGGCGGGTTCGGGTTGGTGGCGCTGACCGGCGTGTCCTGGCCCGCCTGGTGGGCGAGCGGGTTCGGGTCGTCGTTCCCGTTCGGGTTGCCCGGGAAGGTGGGCTGGGCAAAGCGGAAGGTCGCCGCCACGCCGTTCACGGTCACGCTTTCGACTTCCAGGTCGGCGCCGGGCTGTTCGATTTCGGTCGCGGTGGCCGGTTTGCTCGGCGTCGAGCGCGCGAAGTCGAGGCTGAACTCGCTCAGGCATTCGTCGGCGCGGTCGGTGAGAACGACGTTGGTGCCGGGGAGGAATTCGCTGCTCACCCCGTCGAAGATCAGGTTGACGTCGGTGTGGAGGCTGGTGTAACCGCCGTTGCCCTGGTCCGGGTAGACGTGGTCGCCCGGCTTGGAGAGCGTCCGGGCGCCCGGGGTGCAGGTCGGGTCGGGGTCGACGCGACGGGCCATCGCGGCACGGGTGGCGGGACCGCGAACGGCTCCGGCCTGGCCGACGACGAGGTGGTCGTAAGCGGTGGCGCAGCCGAGCTCACCGGCGACGTCGGCCCGCTGGATGCAGGCGACGAGGCGGTAGGAGCCGTCGGCGATGCCCTCCGGGACTGAGACCTGGGCGCTGTAGGGAAGTGCTGCACCGGCGGGGACGTCGGCGCTGGTCCTGCCGACGACCAGCGGCTGGTGGCTGCCGATCAGATTGACGACGATCTCGCCGGCGCCGTCCTCATGGCCGGAGTTGGCGACCGTCCCGCTCAGCTCGAAGCTGTCGCCGGCGCTGGCGCCGGACGGGGCGGAGGAGACGGACGTGACCGCGAGCAGCGGGCCGTCGGTGTCGGCGGCCGCGGATGCGACCGGTGCCGCCTGGGCTGGCGAATCGGACTGCGCGAGCGCGGTCGGGACGATGACCGCGAGTGCCGCGATCAGGGCGATGACGATGCCGGCGTACCGCCGCATCGCCGCAAGGCTTCGTGACATGTACCGCTCCTCCGAGATCGTTGAAACTGCAGGTTTCCCAGCCCGCTTCGGGTTTCAAAGCAGACCTATATGCGCGGCAAGTTACAAGGGACTGAAACTCCACCTCCGAAAGGCCCCCCGAGCGCTCAGGGGGACTCAAGGTACGGGAAACATGCCTTTTGCAGGGTTGTATGCCAGCGGGCCGCAAACGGCGGCGGAATGCGGTGGACACACGGCCTATCGATAGGCCGCAATTCCCGCGCCTGACACGCGCCGGGGGCTCAGCGGGAGCGGTCATATACTGGCTCGACCGATTGACTGGTCAATCAAACAGCCGGCGCCCGCCGGCTGCAGTGGAGGATACGTCTTGCGAGTAGCCGCGGTACAGCTCAACTCCAACGCCGACAAGGCCCGCAACCTGGCAGCGGCCGAGCGCCTGGTCGGCGCCGCTGCCGCCGACGGCGCCGAGCTTGTCGTGCTGCCGGAGAAGTGGAACCTGCTGGCCGGCGGCGAGGAGCTCGCGGCCGGCGCGGAGCCGCTCGACGGCCCCAGCCTCAGCGCCGCCCGCGGCTGGGCGCGCGAGCTCGGCATCCACTTGCTTGCCGGCAGCATCAGCGAGCAGCATGGGGAGGAGAAGGCGTCCAACACCTCGGTCCTGATCGGGCCGGATGGGGAGGACCTGGCGACCTACCGCAAGATCCACATGTTCGACGTCGATGCCGGCGGCGTCTCCTACCGCGAGTCCGCCTACGAGCAGGCGGGGGAGGAGATCGTCACCGCGCCGCTGGGAGACCTGACCATCGGCCTCAGCGTCTGTTACGACCTGCGCTTCCCGGAGCTCTACCGGATCCTCGCCCTGCGCGGCGCCCGTCTGATCGCGGTCCCCTCGGCCTTCACCCTGGCCACCGGGCGCGACCACTGGGAGGTGCTGCTGCGGGCGCGGGCGATCGAGAACCAGGCCTTCCTCGTCGCGGCCAACCAGGTCGGCGAGGCGCCGCCCCACTACGAGTCCTTCGGGCACTCGGCGATCGTCGACCCCTGGGGGAAAGTCCTTGCCATCGCCCCCGACGAGCCGTGCTTCGTCGCCGCCGAGATCGACCTCGCCGAGCAGGACCGGGTCCGCGAGTCCCTGCCCTCGCTCGCCAACCGCCAGCCCGACGCCTACCGCTGGCCGCAGATCGCCGAGGCGCGCGCCTGATGGCCTCCAAAGCCCCGGCGGTCGACAAGCGCCGCCAGATTCTCGACGCCGCCGTCCGCGTCTTCGCCCGCCAGGGATTCCACGCGACCCGCGTCTCCGACATCGCCGACGAGGCCGGGGTCGCCTACGGGCTCGTGTACCACTACTTCCGCTCCAAGGACGAGGTCCTGAACGAACTCTTCGTCGAGCGCTGGTCGCTGCTCTTGACCGCGATCGAGGAGGCCGACCAGGCCGGCGGCTCCCACCGCGACCGCATGGCCGCAGTGGCCAGCTTCATCATCGACTCCTACAAGCACGACCCCGAGCTGATGAAGGTGATCATCGTCGAGGTCACCCGCGCCGCCAACTCCTTCGGCCGCACCCACCTGACCGAGATCCGCCGCGCCTACAACTCGATCGCCAAGATCGTCGCCGACGGCCAGGAGGCGGGCGAGTTCCGCCGCGACATCGACCCCCTGTTCGCCTCGATGACCTTCTACGGGGCGATCGAGCAGCTGCTCTCGGGCTGGATCTTCGACGTCGCCGAGAACAGCGACGCGAACTTCGAGGAGGCAAAGGATCTTCTCGTGACCATGATCTGCGACGGCCTCGAGCCTCGATAGGTAAGGTCGCGAGCGGGTATGGACAACGAGATGGTCAGAAGACTGATGTGGAGCGGGCTGCTCGCCGCGAGCAGCGCCCTCGCCAGCATCGCGGCGGCCAGGTTGGCCGCGGTTCTCTGGCGCCGCGTCTTCGACGAAGACCCGCCCGAGTAGTCCCAACCGATGCCGGAGCCGAGCCAAACCCCGCCGCCGATCCCGCCCCCCGAGCCGGAGCCCGACCAGCGCTCGATGGCGGAGCTGGTGATCGACGTCACCGAAAACGCGTCGACCCTGGTCCGCGAGGAGATCGAGCTGGCCAAGGCCGAGATCTCCGACAAAGTCGGCAAGATCCTGCGCGGCTCGGTCGTCGGGATCGCCGCCGGCGTCTTTGCCTTCCTCGCCCTGATCCTGGTCATGGAGGGCTTCGCCTGGCTGCTGAACGAAGAGATCTTCGACGGCAAGGCCTGGCCCGGCTTCTTCGTCGAGGCGGCGATCTTCCTGCTGATCGCGGCCGGCGCCGGTTACTTCGCCTACCGCTCGGTCCAGGCGGGCGCGCCGCCGGTCCCCGAGAAGGCGATCGAAGAGGCGAAGAAGACCAAGGAGATGCTGGAAAAGGAGGCCGGGTGAGCACGACCCCGCAACAGCCCCGGCCGCCGCGCCCCGCCGCGCCCGGCGCCCCCGGCCGTTCGCCGGAGGAGATCCGCCGCGACATCGACCTGCGCCGGCAGCAGCTCGGCAGCTCGGTCGAGGCGCTGCGCGGCAAGGTCAACGAGCTGACCGACTGGCGCCGCCAGGTGCGCACCCACAAACGCGAGCTGATCATCGGCGCCGCGGTTGTCGGGTTTGCGATCGGCGCCCGCGCGATGCTGCGCCGCCGTTAGCCGCGCGCGGCTATTCCAGGACCGAAGTAGGCACCGAGCCGACGCCGAGCAGGCCGGGGCCGACGTGGGCGCCGAGCACGGCGCCGACCTCGGAGACGAACGCCGGGTCGCAGCCGAAGATCTCGTAGCAGTCTTCGACCATCACTTTGGCCGTCTCGTCGTCCTGGATGTGCTGGACGACCCAGGCGTCGGCGCCGGACTCGTGGCGCTGGCGGGCGTAGTCGCGCAGGCGCTCCAGCGAGCGGGCGCGGGTGCGGACGCGCTCGACCGGGGTGATCTCCTCCTCCAGGGTGAGGATCGGCTTGATCTTCAGGGCGCTGCCGATCCAGGCCCGGGCGCCGCCGATGCGGCCGCCGCGGCGCAGGTACTCGAGGGTGTCGATCGCGAACCACATCTTCAGCGACTGCCGCGTCTCCTCGGCGCGGGCGACGGTCGCCTCGGCGTCGGCGCCGTTGTTGGCCGCGGCCGCGGCGCCGAGGGCGGTGAGGCCCATCCCCCCGGCAGCCGAGCGCGAGTCGTAGACGTGGATCCGCTCGCCGCCCTTGTCTTCCTCGATCAGCCGCTCGCGCGCCTGGCCGGCGGCCTCGAAGGTGCCGGAGATGCCGGCGGAGATGTGGACCGAGACGATTTCCTTGCCCGCCGCCAGCAGCGGCTCGTAGACGGCGAGGAAGTCGCCGATCGACGGCTGCGAGGTGGTGGCGCCGCTCTCCGACGCGCGCAGCTCCTCATAGAAGGCGCCGTAATCGGTGATCTCAGACTCGCGCCGCTGTACGTCGTTGACCGAGACGTAGAGACTGATCGTCTCGATCCCCCGCTCGGCCACGAGCGCGGTCGGCAGGTATCCCGTCGTGTCGCAGACGACGGCGGTCTGAGCGCTCCCGATCAACGCGGCGATTCTGGCAGACGTGGGGCCGCTACACTTATTGAAGTGACCGATACGCCTCAAGCAGCGATCACCCTGACCGACAAGGCCGCCGGCAAGATCGGCGAGTTGCTGTCCGGGCAGGAGGAGGGCAACGAGCAGGCTCTGCGCGTCGCCGTCCGCGGCGGTGGCTGCTCGGGCTTCCAGTACGCGCTCGCGTTCGACAAGCCAAAGGACGACGACAACGTGTTCGAGGTCGACGGGGTTGCCGTCGTCGTCGACAAGGTCAGCATGCAGTTCGTCTTCGGCTCCGAGGTCGACTACGTCGAAGGCCTCCAGGGCGCCGGGTTCCAGGTCAACAACCCGAACGTCGTCGCCGCCTGCGGTTGCGGTTCTTCTTTCCAGGTGAAAGAGGACGCTGCCGAGCAGGCCGCCGCTGTCTAGCGGCTATTCGATTTGAAGCGGCGGGGACTGGGCCGGGGGCCCGTCCTGCGGGACCTGTGCGACTGCTGGCTGCTCGACGCCGAGCGCCTCGGCCAGCTCGCCGGACTCGAACATCTCCTCGACGATGTCGGCGCCGCCGATCAGCTCGCCGTTGACGTAGAGCTGGGGGAAGGTCTGCCAGTCGGAGATCTCGGCGGTGACTTCGCGCAGCGGCTGCAGCGCGGGGAGGACGTCGATCGCGCCGTACTCGACGTCGACCTGGTCCAGCACCTGGACGACCCGCATCGAGAAGCCGCAGCGCGGCATGTCGGGCGTGCCTTTCATGAACAGCAGGACCGGGTTCGCCCCGATCAGCTCTTCGACTTTGGACTTCAGCTCTGGATCGGCCATGCCGGGCATTGTAGGGAGGTGCCCCGACCGGCTCTCAGGTCCGGGTCGTTCAGGACGGGACGCTGGTCTTGACCGAGAGCGCGTGGATCGTGCCGTCGTCGAAGCGCTCTTTGGCCGCGGCCTTGACCAGGCGGTGCTGGTCGATCCGCGAGAGGCCCTCGAACTGGGGGGCGCTGACGGTCGCCCGCAGGTGGTCGCCGGCGCCGGTTTCGTCTGAGATCTCGACGCTGGCGCCGGGAAGCGCCGCCTCGATCATCCCCTTCAGCTCCGCCAGGTTGGCCACGGGGCGAGCTAGCCGGAGATCTTCTCGCCGAGGGTCTCGAGCATGTCCTCGACCCTGACGAACTTGACCCGGGGGCGGCCGTGGGGTTCGCCGCGACCGACCTCGGCCTGGTTGATCGCCTGCCAGTCCTCGAAGCTGACGTAACGGGTGCCGCGCTCGCGCAGCAGGTCCTCGACCGCGTCGGGGGAGGGGGTGGCGGGGTCCAGCAGCGTCTGCGACTCGACGTCGGCAAGCAGGTGCTGGACCGTCTCCAAGGCGTCTTTCTTGTTGGTGCCGATGACGCCGGAGGGGCCGCGCTTGATCCAGCCGGCGGTGTAATGGCCGACCTTGTGCCCGGAGTCGTGGGAGTCGAGCACGCGGCCGCCCTCGTTGAGGATCAGGCCGCGCTTCTCGTCGAAGGGCACGCCCTCGATCGGGATGCCGGTGTAGCCGACCGAGCGCAGCACCAGGCCGCACTCGATCTCTTCGCGCTCGCCGCTGTCCTTGGCGCGCAGCGCGCCGCCTTCCTCGACCAGCTCGTTGCGGCCGACGACGATCGACTCGACCTTGCCGTCGCCCTTGATCTCGACCGGGGAGGAGAGAAAGCGGAGGACGATCCGCTGCTTCTTGCCCTCGGGCTTGCGCTGGGAGAACTCGGTCAGCGTCTCGACGTTGACCCGGGTCGTCTTGTCGGCCTCGTCCGATGCCAGGAAGGCGGCGCTGGCCGGGTCGAGCTCGACCTCGGCCGGGTCGACGATCACGTCGGCGTCCTCCATCTCGCCCAGCTCCTTGATCTCCGGGTTGGTGAAGGCGGCCTGGACGGGCCCGCGGCGACCTAGGACGACGATCTCGCGGATCTTCTTCGCGTCGAGCAGCTCGATCGCGTGGTCGGCGGTGTCGGTCTGGCGCAGCTCGTGGTCGGTCAGGGCCAGCATCCGGGCGACGTCCATCGCGACGTTGCCGTTGCCGATCACGACCGCGCGCTCGGAGGAGAGGTCGAAATCCTCGTCGGCGTAGTCGGGGTGGGCGTTGTACCAGCCGACGAAGGCGGTGGCGGCATGGCTGCCGGCGAGGTCCTCGCCGGGGATGCCGAGCTGGCGGTCGGTCTCGCAGCCGACCGTGAAGACGATCGCGTGGTAGTGGCGCTCCAGGTCCTCGACCTCGAGGTCCTGCCCGATCTTGACGTTGCCGAAGAAGCGGAAGCCCTCGCGGGCGGCGGTTTTTTCGTAGACGCGGATCACCGACTTGATCTTCGGGTGGTCCGGGGCGACGCCGCCGCGGACCAGGCCGAACGGGGTCGGCAGCCGGTCGAAGAGGTCGACCTGGGCGTGCAGATCCTCACCTTTGAGGATGTGCTCAGCCGCGTAGAAGCCGGACGGGCCGGCGCCGACGATGGCGACTCGAAGCGGGTTCTCTTCAGTACCGATCTTGCTCATGCGAAGGCGGAAGAATACGGAAGCGGCTCAGCCGACCGCGGGCGCGTCGGCGGCGACCGCGCTGGGCGTGCCGTCGAGGGCGTCGAGCGCCTTCGCCACGGACATGGCCACGCAGGTGAAGATCGGCGTCTCCAGCTCGGTGTACTCGCTCGACTCGGTCGGGCGCAGCTCGTTGACCAGGTCGAGGAATTCGCCGGGGTCGTCGCCCTCGAAGCCGACCACGAACTCCTGGTCGTCGAGGCCGTAGGAGTAGGTCGTGTTGATCGTGATCTCGGGGTAGCGACGGCCGACCTCGATGTGGCTTTTCATGATCCGGCCGCGCTCCTCCGGCGGCAGCCCGTACCAGCGGCGCTGCTTGACCATCGGGTAGAGGAAGAGGTATTTGCGCTCGGAGACGCAGATCTCGGTCCGCGCCTGCTCCTCGGAGTAGGGCGAGCGTTTGGTCATCGCGAGGAACGAGTGCGGGGTCTGCATCCACTTCGCCAGGCCGCTCTGGCCGAGCACGACGTGGAAGGTGTGGATGTCGTCGAGCCGCGGGCTCTGGCTCAGCAGCACCAGGTCGACGTCGCCACGCGTGCCTATGGTTGAGTAGGCGCGCAGCGAGCGGTCGAGACCGAAGTCCTCGCAGGCGGCGAGGAATTCCTGCTTGTCCGCGGCGCGCAACTCGGGATCCCGACGGCGCCAGGCTGGATCAACCTTGAAAAAGCTGAACTTGGCGAAAGTGCGGTCGGCCATCGGGCTCACGATAGCGCTGGTCGCCCTGCTGCTCGCCGCCCCGGCGGGGGCGAAGCAACCGGCCCGGGTAACGCTGGCTTGGGTGCCCGCTGGCACGAGCGTGCAGGAGCTGGCGGGGCTCGGATTGTCCCCGGGGCTTCTCTCGGCTGGTCTGGGATCGGTGCCGGTGCGGCAGACGTATCTGGACGTGGGCCAGGGGAACCGGGTCTTCGATTCGCTCTATGACTCGGATCTGCCGGCTTTGGGACCGGACGCTGCCGGGTGGTGGAAGGAGGTTGTCGAGCGGGCTGAATCCGCGCCTGCGGACATCGTGCCCGGGCTTCTGGCCGCGACTTTGAACGCCTCGGGCGAGGGGGGCGCTTTCGAGATTCGAGGTGCGACGGTTGGGCAGTTGCCGTCGGTGCGCGGTGGCGACCTCTTGATCGTGGTCGCCCGGCCACGCGAAGGTTCGGACGACCTGGTGCCGATCGGGATCGCGGGGCGCGGCTTCGACGGCAACCTGACCTCCGACAGCACTCGGATGGACGGCTACGTCCTCTCGACGGACGTCGCCCCCACGGTCTTGGATCGCCTCGGTCTGCCGATTCCCGCGGAGATGTCTGGCCAGCCGATCCGCTCCGAGGGAGAGGTCGACGTGGCGGAGATCGAATCGCTTGGGGATCGGCTCGAGGTGATCTCCCACCGGCGCGGGCCGGTGATCGGGTACAGCCTGCTGCTCTGGCTCGGGGCGCTGGCCGTGGTCGCCCTCCTCAGTTGGGGCCGCCAGGCGCGCCCGGCCGTCCGGGTGACCGGTCTGGCGATCGTCTACATGCCACTGGTTCTGCTGCTCGGCGCCGCCCTGGAGTCGGGGGAGACGGCGGAAGTGCTGCTGGTCATGTTCGGCGCGCCGGCACTGGCGGTGGCGACGCTGGCGCTGTTCCGCGGGTACCGGGCGCTGGCGGTCGCCTCGGCGCTGACGGTTTGCGCCTACGCGGTCGACGTGATCGCCGGCTCGCCGCTGACCGCGCTCTCGCTGCTGGGCCCGAACCCGGGCCTGGGGGTCCGCTTCTACGGGATCGGCAACGAGCTCGAGGCGATCCTCGCGGTACTCGTCGTCGCCGGCGCCGGGGCGGCGCTCGCGGGCTTCGCGCCGGAGGCTTCGCGCCAGCGCTGCGCGATCGCCTTCGTCGCCACCGGCCTGCTCGCCGCGGTCGTCTTCGCCGCCGGGCGCTTCGGCGCCGACGTCGGTGCCGCGATCGTCCTCCCGGTCGGCGCCGCGGTTGCCGCGGTGACGGTGGCGGGGAGGGGGAGGCGGGCGGCGCTGTGGCTGGTCCTTGCCGCGCCGCTGGCGATTCTGGCGCTGCTCGCGCTCGTCGACCTGATCTCCGGCGCCAATGCCCACCTCACCCGCTCGGTCCTCGACGCCGGCGGCCTCGGCGACCTCTCCGACGTCGCCCAGCGCCGCCTCCAGCTCTCCGCCCACAGCTTCGGGCGGCCGGTGCTGCTCGCCTTCCTGCCGCTGGTCGCCGCGATCGCGGTCGTCGCCGTGGTCAAGCGGGACCGGCTGCGGGCGTGGCTGAGCGGATCGAGGGCGATGCGGGCGGGTCTCGCCGGCGCCCTCGCGGCAACCGCCCTGGGCACGCTGGCGAACGACTCCGGGGCCCTCCTGCTCGAGGTCGGAACCGCCTATCTCCTGGTATTCGTGGGCTTCGCCTGGGCCGAAGGCTCACGCCGCCCGACGCCGCCGTCGCGGGCCGAGCGATGATCTACCCTTAGTAGCTCGTGCGAATCGGTCTCGTCTCGCCATATTCCTGGTCTTACCAGGGCGGCGTGAACCGGCACGTCGAGTCGCTGGCCGAGGAGTTTCTCGGTCGTGGCCACGACGTCCGCGTGCTCGCTCCCGTCGACCCCCCTGGAAGGGTCAGCCGCGCCCTGCACCGGGCCGGGGCGGAAAATCGCGAGCTGCCCGATTACCTGGTCCCACTGGGCCGCACCGCCGGGTTTGGCGCCAACGGCTCGGTCTCCAACCTGGCGCCGTTCCCGTTCGGCGGCGTCGTCGCGCCCCGCCGCGCGGTCCGAGCCGGCGATTTCGACGTGATCCACGTGCACGAGCCGGTCGTCCCCCTGGTCGGGTGGAACGCGACGCTGGGCGCGAAGACGACCCCCGTGGTCGGGACCTTCCACGCCTACTCGACCAAGGCGCTGTCGAATTCCATCGCCAACGCGGTCGGCGCCCGCCGCCTCTTCAACCGCCTCTCGGCCCGGATCGCGGTCTCCGAGGCCGCGGCCTGGACCGGCCGTCGCTGGTACGGCGGCGAGTACACGATCATCCCCAACGGGGTCGACGTCGACGCCGCGCCGAGCACGCCGCCGCCGCCCTCGAAGGAGCTGCGGATCCTCTTCGTCGGCCGGCCGGAGGAGCGCAAGGGCCTGCCGATCCTGCTTACCGCGTTCGGTGCGCTGGTCGAGCACGTGCCCTGCCGCCTGACCGTGATCGGCGCCGAGCGCGAGGACGTGCTGCGCTACATCGCCGACCCCGAGATGCTGCAGTGGATCGACGTGCGCGGCCGCGTCTCCGGCGAGCACCTCTGGGCCGAGCTGCACGAGGCCGACGTGCTCTGCGCCCCCTCGCTCGCCGGCGAGAGCTTCGGCATGGTCCTGACCGAGGCCTTTGCCGCTGGCACTCCGGTGGTCGCCTCGGCGATCGCCGGTTACAGCGACGTGGTCGAGGACGGGGTCGACGGCCTCTTGGTCCCGCCCGGCGACCCGCAGCGCCTGGCCGAGGAGCTGCAGCGGATCCACCACGAGCCGGAGCGGCTGGCGGCGATGGGCGAAGCGGCCCGTCGCAGCGCCCAGCGCTACGCCTGGCCCCACATCGCCGACCAGGTAACCGAGGTCTACGGGCAGGCGCTGGAAGCGCCGGCCCCGCGCGGCGCCGGCGAGCGCTTCGCCCACTGGGCCGGGTTCCGTCCCGCCGACGGCATGCCGAAGCTGCCGGCCAAGCGCCTGCCCTCGCTCGACCCGCCGCTGGCGCAGGAAGGCAACCGCGGCCGCCGCGTCGCCCGCCGCGCCGGTCTGGCGATCGCCGGCGGTCTCGGCGTCGGCCTGACCGTGCTCGCGGCGCAGAAGATCGGCGTCGACAAGGTCGTCGAAAGCATCGTCCGCTCCAACTTCACCTGGGTCCTGGTGGCGCTGATCCTGATGGGAGCCTCGCTCTTCTTCCGCGCGGCGTCCTGGTACTGGATCGCTCGCGCCGCTCTGCCCAACCGCTCCGTGCGCCGCCGCGACGTCACCTCGGCGACGATGATCGGGGTGCTGATGTCGGCGACCCTGCCGGCCCGCCTCGGCGAGCCCGCGCGTGCACTGACCCTGGCTCGTCGCACCGGCCGCATGCGAGAAACCTTCCCGGTTCTGCTCGGGACCCTGGTCTCCCAGACGCTGCTGAACCTGGTCGCGCTGGCGATGCTGGGCGTGATCATCGTCTCGACCACGCCGCTCTTCCACTCCGGCACCCAGAAGCTCTTCGTCTTCAGTCTTGTGCCGCTGCTGCTGCTCGTCGTGGTGCTGCTGGCGCCGCTGGTGATGCGGCGCAACGGCAATGGCCGCCTGGCCCGGATCGGCGCCGCGGTGCACCGCGCCCTGATCCAGGTCAGGGCCGGGCTCGCCGTCTTCCGCGACCCGCGCCGCGGCACCGCGGCCGCCGCCGCCCAGCTCGGCGCCTGGGCGATCCAGCTCGCCGCCTGCTGGGCGCTGCTCTACGCGCTCGGGCTCGACGGCCAGGCCGGGATCGGTGCTGCCGCGGCCGTCCTCTTCGCGGTCAACGTCACCGCGGTCGTGCCCGCGACCCCGTCGAACATCGGCGTCTTCCAGCTCGCGGTGATCAGCGTCCTCCACACCGGCTTTGGGATCGGCACCGCCGATGCGCTCGCCTACGGCGTGATCCTGCAGGGGGTGGAGATCGCCACCGCTGTGGTGCTCGGCCTGCCGGCGCTCGTGCGCGAGGGCCTTACCTGGAGCGATCTGCGCGTGCAGGCGCTCTCGACCTCGCCGGTGCGGCTCGAGCCGGAGCCCCGCGAACGTCGCGAAGGGAACCGAGAAGGCGTTATTTAGGGAAAGTTATTTAGGGAAAAATTTCCCTGAGCTATAAAAAACTCCGGTGTATTGGATTAAGCTTGCCTCTGGAGGTGCCGCCACCTTTCCCAGGCCGGCACTCCTGGCTACCGAGGAGGTGCGTGGCCGGCGTCGAGTCCATCCAGCTGGCGTCGGCCCCCTCCTCGGTCAATCTTCCTCCAGGTGCCTCGCTCACGCCTGGCTCTTACTCCAAAAGGGACAAGTTCCTTGACGAATACTCGCCAGTTTGCATAGAGTCGAGCCTCAAACCAGTGGCGGGGGCTACTCGTTAGGGGTGGAGGAGATGGAGTACGACCCGGCAGTGATGGAGGCCGTGGCGCAGGAGTTCCGGCGCGATATGTGGAAGTCCGTGGTGCCGGAGGCGGTGACCGAATCCGGTGTCGAGGTGCAGCGCTTCGGCCCGGTTCAGGCGACCGCGTTCGGCGACCTGCCCGAGGCCGCTCTCCTCAACCAGATCCAGGGTGCGGCCGAGCCGGGCGCGATCGAGGACGGCCACCTGGCCCAGGCCGTCGAATGGATGCGGGCGCGCGAAGTCGATTACCGCGTGCCGGTGGCGCAGATCCGCCCCGGCGCGGCCGACGCCGCCGCTTGGCTGTGCGGCAGGGGATACGAGCGGGGCGGCGGCTCGATCAAGTACGTCCGCGATGCCGCATCGCCCGAACTGCCCGAGAACCCGGACATCGTTATCTACGAGCTGGGCGAGGACGAGGCCGACGGCGAAGGGCTGAGCACGATCGCCGCCGAGGCGCTGGGCCTGCCGACCACGGCGGGGACTCTCTTCTTCTCGCTGCCGCAGGAAGGCAACTGGCGTTGCTACACCGCGGCTTTGGGCCCGGGAGAGGCGGCGGTCGCGACCGGAGCGATGCTGATCCACGACGGCGTCGCCCAGCTCGGGCCCGGCACGACCCTGGAGCACGCACGCGGTCGCGGTTGCAACACGGCGCTGCTGCGCCGCCGCTTGCTGGACGCAGCGGCGGCGGGATGCGACACGGTCTTCGTCGAACTCTTCGACGCCGACTGGGAGACGCTCGCGGGGCCGCGGCGAATCCTTCAGCGGGCCGGCTTCGAGCTCGCCTACGAAAGCCAGATCTGGGAGCGTCCGGCGCTGCACCCCGCCGGCGTGCGCTGAGCGCCCGCGGCGCTCAGCGGCTGAGCTCGGGAGCGGCGACCGCCTCGGCGTCAGCCTCGTCGGGCTCGGCCTCCGGCGGCAGCTCGCCGCCGCGGTCGGTGCCGGCGATCAGCTCGTCCGGAGTCTTCTCGGCCGGGATGAAGCCGGACTTCATGCCGAAGTAGACCGCCTGGGGGTGGTGGGCGACGATCGCCACGGTCGACTGCTCCGGCATCACCGCGAAGCCGTCGGAGAGCTTCATCCCGATCTCTTCGAGATCGAGCAGGCGCCAGACCTTCTCGTGCTCTGACTGGTCGGGGCAGGCCGGGTAGCCCCAGGAGTAGCGCCGCCCCTGGTCGATGTCGATGCCGAGCTCGCGGCGCGCCTCGGAGTGGATCCACTCGGCCAGTCCCTCGGCCGACTGCACGCCGAGGCCGTGGACGAAGAGCTGCTCGGCGAACTCGCCTTCGGCCTCGAGCCGCTCGATCAGCTCGGTCACCTCGGGGCCGACCGTGACCCCCTGCAGGGCGACGACGTCGCGTTCGCCCGAGTCCAGCGGCCGGTAGAAGTCGGCGAGGCAGATGCGGTCGTGCTTGGGCTGGCGCGGGAAGACGAGCCGCTCGATCTCGCGCTCGTGGTCCTCGGGGTCGAAGACGACGAGCTCGTTGCCGTCGGCGTTGCAGGGGAAGAAGCCGAGCCGCGCCCGCGGGCGCAGGTAGTCCTGCTCGCGCCACATCCGCTCCAGGCGGGGCGCGAAGCCCTCCTCCTCGTCGGTTCCCTCGATCAGCGCTCGCCAGGCCTCGCCCTTGACGCCGCGCCCGCCCCAGTGCAGCTTGAAGAGGACGTGGCGGTCGAGGTAGGGGAAGACGTCTTCGAGATCGACCGCCGCCTCGCGCACGCCCCAGAAGGGCGGCTGCGGGATCGCGACGTCGGTGCGGGCGGAGGAGCGGACGCTGGCGTCGGTGGTCGCCGGCGAGTCGTCGACCACGACCGGCTTCTCGCGCAGCTGCTTGGCCTCGGAGCGGATCCGCTCGACCAGCGCCGCCCGCGCCTCCTCGTCGACCAGCGCGTCCATCGTGTCGAGGCCCTGGAAGGCGTCCTTGCAGTAGAAGACGCCGGGCTCGTAGACCTCGTCGGACTCTTTGCCCTTCGGGTAGAGCGTGCGGCGGCCGAAGTCGCGGTTGATCGCGGCGCCGCCGATCAGCACCGGGAAGTCGAGCTGGCGCTGGTGCAGCTCCTGGACGCAGGTCGGCATCTGCTTCGAGGTCGAGACGAGCAGGGCGGAGAGGCCGATCGCGTCGGCTTCGTTCTCCACCGCCGCCTCGATGATCGTGTCGACGGGCACCTGCTTGCCGAGGTCGATCACCGTGTAGCCGTTGTTGGTGAGGATCGTGTTGACCAGCGACTTGCCGATGTCGTGGACGTCGCCGAAGACGGTGGCGATCACGACCTTGCCCTTGGTGTGGCCCTCGATCCGGTCCAGGTAGTTCTCGAGCTGGGCGACGGCGCGCTTCATCACTTCCGCCGACTGCAGGACGAAGGGCAGGATCAGTTCGCCGGCGCCGAACTTGTCGCCGACCTCCTTCATCGCCGGCAGCAGCACCTCGTTCAGGGTCGGGACGGCGCCGATCTTCTCCACCGAGCGGTCGATCCAGTCCTCGACCCCGTCCTTCTTGCGGCGCAGGACGTGCCAGTGCAGCGCCTCCTCCGGCTCCATCCCGGCGGTCGGGTCGGCGGCCTCGTCCTCGGCCTCCTCTCCCTTGGACTCGAAGTGGGAGATGAAGCGCTCGAGCGCGTCCTCGCGCCGGTTGAAGACGAGGTCGTCGGTCAGCTCCCGCTCCTCGTCGGGGATCTCGCTGTACGGGGTGATGTGGTTCGGGTTGACCATCGCCAGGTCGAGCCCGGCCTCGACGCAGTGGTGCAGGAAGACCGAGTTGAGCACCGCCCGCGGCCGCGGCGAGACGCCGAAGGAGACGTTGGAGACGCCGAGCGAGGTCTTGACGCCGGGGATCTCCGCCTTGATCCGGCGGATCCCCTCGATCGTCTCCACTGCTGAGGGCCGCCACTCCTCGTCGCCGGTGGTGAGGGTGAAGGTGAGGGCGTCGAAGATCAGCGCCTCGGATTCGAGACCATGCTCGTCGCAGGCGATCTCGACCAGCCGTTTGGCGATCTCGACCTTGCGCTCGGCCGTCTTCGCCATCCCGACCTCGTCGATCGTCAGCGCGATCAGGGCCGCGCCGTGGGCTTTTGCCAGCGGCACGACGACGTCGGCTTTGTCGCGGCCGGCCTCGAGGTTGATCGAGTTGACGATCGCCCGGCCGGGGATCTGCTCCAGGGCCGCCTTGATCACCTCGGGCTCGGTCGAGTCGACCTGGATCGGCGAGGGCTGGGTGAGCGAGATCCGCTTCACCACCGCGCCCATCTGCTCGTCCTCGTCCTGGCGCTCGGTCAGCGCCACGCAGACGTCGAGCACGTGGGCGCCGCCTTCGACCTGGTCTTCGGCGACCTGGACGAGGCCGTCGTAGTCGTCGGCCAGCAGCAGCTCCTTCGCCTTTTTCGAGCCCTGCGAGTTGACCCGCTCCCCGACCAGCGTCGGCGCCGGCTCCTGTGCCAGGGGAGTGGAGGTCATCATCGAGGAGACCTCGATCGGGATCGGCGCGGGGCGTGGGGCCGGCGTCCGCCCGTCGACCTGGGCGCGGATCGCGGCGATGTGCTCGGGAGTGGTCCCGCAGCAGCCGCCGACGATGCCGACGCCGTAGCGCTCGACGAACTCGCCCAGGGTCGCGGCCAGCGGCTCGGGCTCTTCGGGGAAGATCGTCTCGCCGTCGGGCCCCTGCAGCGGCAGGCCGGCGTTGGGGATGCAGTGGACCGGCAGCGGGCTGGTCTCGCCGAGGAAGCGGATCGCGTCGCGCATGTCCTCCGGGCCGGTCGAGCAGTTGAGCCCGACGACGTCGACGTCGAGCGCGGTCAGCGTCGTCAGCACCGAGCGGATGTCGGTGCCGAGCAGCATCTTGCCGCCGTTGGGCAGCAGCGAGACGCTGATCTGCAGCGGCAGCCGGCGGCCGGTCGCGGCGAAGGCCTCGCGGGCGCCGAAGATCGCCGCCTTGACCTCGAGGATGTCCTGCGCGGTCTCGATGATGATCAGGTCGGCGCCGCCTTCGACCAGGCCTTGGGCCTGCTCGGCGAAGACCTCGACCAGCTTCGCGAAGGAGATGTCGCCGAGGGTCGGGTCGGTGGAGGCGGGGAGGAAGCCGGTCGGGCCGATCGAGCCGGCGACGAAGCGGTCCTCGCCGGCCGCGCGGCGGGCGATTTCGGCCGCCTTGAGGTTGATCTCGTGCGTGTGCTCGCCGAGCCCCCACTCCTCGAGCTTCAGCCGCGAGCCCTGGAAGCTGTCGGTCTCGACCACCTCGGCGCCGGCTTCCAGCATCGAGCTGTGGACGCCCTCGATCACGTCGGGGCGGTTGAGCACCAGCGCCTCGTGGCATTTGCCCTGCAGGCCGCCGTAGTCCTCCTGGGTCAGGTCGAACTGCTCCAGGGTCGCGCCCATGCCGCCGTCGAAGACGACAACGCGCTCGCGAACCGCGGCTATGTAGTCACGCTCGGCCATGAACTTAAAGAGGCTACCGGGGAGCGTTGCGCCACTCCTGGGCAGGGGCCGCGGTCAGGAAATTTGCGTGGCAATCAGGGCGATGATGCCGGCGACCAGGGTGAAGAGACCGGCGAACGACGCCCGGATGAGGATCTGCTGCATCGTGTCGAAGCGTGCGTTGAGACCGTCGCCGACGGCTTTGATCTCGGTTCGCAATTCGGCGACACACTGGCCCAGTTCGCCTCGTACTTCCCGGAAGCCTTGGTCGGATCCCGCTCGAAGCTTGTTGTCACCCCGCTGCATCTCTTCACGCAGCGAATGGATGCCGGAATGCACCTCCCCGCGGAGGGTGCCGATGTCAGCGTGGACCTGTTCGAAACGCCGATCGACCTGTTCGAACCTGGCGTCAACCTGCGCGAAGCGCCCGTCGACTTGGGCGAACCCGTTGTCCACCCGCTGCGCGAGGTCGTCGATGCGGTCGTCGGTCCAGTGCTGCGTCATCGCCTCCATGATGACACTGTAGACAAAACGATGCGGCGCGGTCGTCAGCCGCGCATGCCGAGGCGCCGTTTCAGGTCGCGGGCGTTGAAGGCCTGGGCGATGCGGCCGACCAGGCCGCGGCGGGCCTTGGTGTACGGGTACCAGGTCGGCTCGCGCTTGCCGCCGAAGCGGGTGATCACCAGCGACTCGGTGCGGCAGTACTTCTTGATCCCCGGCTCGCCGTGGCGGAAGCCGATCCCGGACTGCTTCCAGCCGCCCATCGGCACATCGGAGGCGAAGTAGTTGACGAGCACGTCGTTGACGTTGATCGCGCCGCACTCGACCCGGCGGGCGACTTTCTCGGCCCGCTCCTTCTCGCCGAAGACGGAGCCGGAGAGGCCGTAGCGGCTGTCGTTCGCCAGCCGCAGCGCCTCCTCGGCGTCGCGCACCTTCATCACCCCGACGACGGGCCCGAAGGTCTCGTCCTTCATCACCTTCATCGAGTGGTCGACGTCGACCAGCACGGTCGGCTCGTAGTAGTCGCCGGGCCCCTCGACCCGCTTGCCTCCGGTCAGCGCCTTGGCGCCGGAGGCGAGGGCGTCGGTGACCTGGTCCTCGACGATCGCGGTCTGGTTGGGCGAGGTCATCGCGCCGACGTCCTTCGGGTCGCGGGCGTTGTCGGACCCCTGCCGCAGCTTGCCCACCTCGCCGGTCAGCTTGGCGACGAACTCGTCGTAGGCGGGCTCCTCGACGTAGATCCGCTCGACCGACATGCAGATCTGGCCCGAGTTCATCATTCCGCCCCAGGCCGCGGCGTTGGCGGCGCGGTCGATGTCGGCATCGGCGAGGACGATCATCGGGTCCTTGCCGCCGAGCTCGAGGCTGACCGGGGTCAGCGTCTCGGCGGCGCGGGCCATCACCTTGCGGCCGGTCCGGTCGGAGCCGGTGAACTGGATGAAGTCGACGTTGTCGACCAGAGAGCCGCCGGTCTCGCCGACCCCCTGTACGCAGTCGAGCACGTCGGGCCCGCCGATCTCCTCCTTCCAGGCCTTGACCACCTCGGCCAGGCCCAGCGGGGTGAACTCGGACGGCTTGATCACCACCGCGGCGCCGGCCTGCAGGGCCGGGATCGCGTCGCCGAGGGCGAGGATCAGGGGGAAGTTCCAGGGGCTGATGATGCCGACGACCGGGTGCGGCCGGTACTGGATCCGCAGCTTCTTCGCCGCCAGCAGCGCCGAGTGGGGGCGGACGCTCTCCTCGCCGATGAACTTGGCCGCCTTGCTCCCGTAGAAGTTGATCAGGTCGGCCAGGTACACGGGCTCGTTGGAGGCGTCGGCGCGGACCTTGCCGGTCTCCCGCTGCATCGTGTCGAGGACCCGGTCGGAGTTGTCGAGCAGCCAGTCGCGCAGCTTCGAGAGCCAGTGGTAGCGCCCCTCGATCCCCATCGCCTCCCACTCGACCTGGTTGGCGCGGACGCGGGCGACCGTCTCGGCCACGGCCGCGGGCGAGTCGACCGGCACCGTCTGGATCAGCTCCCCGGTGGCGGGGTTGTGGACCTCGATCGCGTCGGTAATCGCGCTGGCGCCGTTGCCGGCGGCGATCGTCTCGGTCCTGCTCTCGGCGGTACCGCTCTCCACTGGGTGCTCCCTTCGTCGAACCCCGTTTGGCTGGTCAGCCAAGAGTAGCCGGCCAGGCCGCATCGCGTGCGGGATCGGCTGGATTCAGACGCGGGTCAGGAGGACGGTGAGGACGACGGTCAGCATTCCTCCGAGCAGAAGCCGCTGCAGCGAGTCGAACCGTTCCTCGATCCGCTCGAACTTTGCGTCGACCCTGTCGAAGCGCTCATCGACCTTGTCGAACTTTGCGTCGACCTTGTCGAACCGCGCGTCGATGTCCGTTTTGGCCTCGCTGAACCGCGCGTTGACTTCCTGGCGGAACTGGCGCAGATCCTCACGCGATTCGCGGAAGCCCTCGTCGACCCGATTCGCCAGGTCGTCGAGTCGCTCGTCGGTCCAGGTCTCTCTCACCATCGTGGGCACGATCTTACTGTAGACAAAAGGTTTCTGCGGTGCCCGCGAGCCTTCGCGGGCGTTCAGCGCGGGACGAGGCGGTAGACCGGGCCGGCGAGCGAGGTGACGTAGACGTGGCCGCGCTCGTCTTGGCCGAAGGAGGACGGGCTCTCGACCGCGAGACCGAGCTTGCGCTCGTCGCCGGCGCGTTTGAGGTGGGGGACGAGGCTGCGCAGCTCGCCCTCGCAGAAGTCGGCGTAGACGTAGCGCTTATAGAGAGAGCGCAGGGCGCGGTCGGCGACCACGTAGCCGCCGGTGATCGAGCAGCTGCCGCCGCGGCTGTGGGGGTAGGCGAAGACCGGTTTGACGGTGCCGCCGGGGTCGGCGGTGCCGCTGTTGTCTTCGGTGTAGGGCTCGAAGCCCTCGAAGGCGTCCCAGCCGAAGTTGGCGCCGGAGGCGGCGGCGACGGTGGTGTAGTCGAGCTCCTCGTAGATCCCCTGGCCGACGTCGCCGATCGCGATTCGCGGCTGCGCCGCGGTGACGGTGTCGAAGGAGAAGCGGAACGGGTTGCGCAGCCCGTAGCTGTAGATCTCGTCGCGGCCGGGACCGCCGACGAAGGGGTTGGAGCGGGGCACCGAGTACGGCTGGCCGCCGGACGCGCGCGGGTCGATCCGCAGCAGCTTGCCGAGCAGCACCTCCTTGTTCTGGGCGTTGTTGGGTGGGTCGCCACCGGAGCCGCCGTCGCCAGTGCCGAAATAGAGCAGCTCGCCGAGGAACTGCAGTTGGCCGCCGTTGTGGTTGGAGTTGACGGGGTGGGCTATCTCGATCACCGGGCGCCGCGAGGCGCTGGCGGCGCGGGTCGGCGTGCGGCGGCGGAACTCGTCGACGCGGATGTTGCCGGCCCGGTCCGTGTAATAGACGTAGAAGCGGCCGCTGTCGCGGTAGTCGGGCGGGAAGGCGATCGAGAGCAGGCCGCGCTCGCCGCCGTCGAAGCCGACCAGGGAGCGGAGGTCGAGGAACGGCCGCCCGACCCGCTTCCCTTCGCGCAGCACGACGACCCGCCCCTGCTGCTCGACGACAAAGAGCAGCCGCGGGTAGCCAGGCGCGCCGCTGACGTGGACCGGCGCGTCGAAGCTGCCGACCTGCTTCAGGGCGACGCCGCCACCGGGCCGCTCCCCAGCTCTATCGGCGGCGGGCGCGGGGGCCGTGGCCTCCGTCGAGGAGTCAGCCGAGCCGCAGGCAGGCAGTGCGAGGCCGAGCGAAAGAATGAAGAGAGTGGCCCATCTCACTTCTCAACGACTTCGCCGTCGTCGGTCACTTCGGTTTCCGGCAGGTCGGAGGTGATCTCGGTGACGAAGGTGCCGCCCGGGGCGACGTCGCCGTCCGTCTTCGCCTTGGCGTTGCCGCCGAGCCCGGCGTCGACCCGGTAGAGCAGCGTGTACTTGCCGGCGCGGACCGCGCTCAGCTTCCAGACGGCGTTGGTGGTCTCGCCCGGCTTCAGCGGGCCGAAGTCGAAGGTCTTCGGGTTCGAGGTCGAGGTCCCGCCCGGGTCCGAGGAGCCGGCGAGGCGCGGGTAGGTCGAGGCCAGCACCCAGACGGGCCGGTCTGACTGGGCCAGCCCAACCTGGGGGTCGCGGATCCCGAACGGAAGCGAGGAGGTGGTGCCCTGCTCGCCGGCGATCCCGATCGTGATCGCGAGCGCCGGGATCGTCTTCTCGCCGTCGTTGCGGACGCCGAGTCGCAGCACCGAGGTCTGTCCCAGGTTCTGCTCGGTCGGGAAGCTGGCGCCGGTCACCGTCGCCCGGTAGGTGCCGGCCGGCTCGTTCGCGTCCGAGGACGATTCGCCGCCACAGGCGCCGAGGAGCGCCGCCACGGCCACCGCGGCGAATCCGATCGCGGTAGCTCGGAGACGGGCCTGCCGGGAATGTGTTCCGGTCCCCCCCAAAGCGGCCCGAACATAGCACGAGGTTTCCCTGCTTCCGCGACGGTTTCCGGGCTCCGCGGTGGGTTAGCCGGATCTCAACAGTGGGCTAACGGTTGGGGGGGACCCATCCCCTAGACTCAGGCCACGAGTGGGGCGCTGCGCGCAATGCGGGGCGCGGCTCGACGGAGGAGCTGATGGTCGGATCTGCGGTCAACAGGGCTTTCTTGCCCGCCAAGTCGCTGTTCGAGCAGGTGGGGGAGATGATGATCCTCACCGCTCGCACGATCGTCAGCGCGGTCAAACCCCCGTATCCCTACGGCGAGGAGTTCATCGGCCAGTTCCTCTTTGCCCTGCAGCTCTGCTGGTTCCCGCTGCTGGTCTCGACCGTGGCCTTCGGCTTCGGCGCGCCCGGCCTGCAGGCGGCTAACTTCCTCTCGCTGTTCGGTGCCCTCGACCGGCTCGGCGGCTTCTTCGTGCTCGCCTCGATCCGCGAGTTCGCGCCCTTCGTCACCGCAGTCGTCGTCGCCGGCGTCGCCGGCACCGCGATCACCGCCGATTTGGGAGCCCGGAAGATCCGCGAGGAGCTCGATGCCCTGCAGGTGCTCGGCGTCGACCCGATCAAGAACCTGGTCGTGCCGCGCTTCCTGGCGCTGATGCTGATCACCGGCCTGCTCGACATCTACGCCCTGGTCTTCGGGATCAGCGGCGGCATCCTCACCGAGCTCCTCTACAACCAGCCGCTCGGCGGCTTCTTCGCCACCCTCTTCTCCAACGCCTCGATCACCGACCTCTGGGGCTCGGTGATCAAGTGCACGCTGTTCGGCGCCCTGATCGCGGTCGTCTGCTCATACAAAGGGATGACTGCGTCCGGAGGGGCGGCTGGGGTGGGCCGTGCCGTCAACGAGGCCGTCGTCATCTCCTTCATGGGCGTCTTCGCCTTCAACTACGTCTTCACCCAGACCCTGCTCGCCACCAACCCCGAGCTGCAGACGATCCGGTGAACGGCTGGCTCGCAGTCCCGCGCGGTTGGCTCGACTCCTTCGGGGAGATCGCCCGCTTCGGCTCCCGGGTAGCGGGCCTCGTCTACTCGGGCCGGGTCCTGCGCTTCTTCGGCGAGAGCCTGCGCCAGGCCGGGATCCTGATCCTCGGCTCGGCGCTGATCATCTGGGGCCTGGTCTTCACCCTCGGCCTGCAGTGCGGGATCGAGGGCGCCTACCTGCTGCGCGCCCAGGGCGCGCCAGCATACGCCGGCGTCTTCTCCGCCTGGTGCGACCTGCGCGAGATCATGCCCTACGCCTTCGGCTACATGCTGGCGGCCAAGGTCGGGACCGGGATCGTCGCCGAGCTCGGGGCGATGCGGATCTCCGACGAGATCGACGCGCTCGAGGTGATGGGAGTGCCGCCGGTGACCTTCCTCTGCGCGACCCGCCTGCTCGCCGCCTGGATCTCCTTCCCGTTCATGTACCTGGTCGGGATCGGGATCATGTACCTGGCCAGCTACCTGGCCGTCGTCGAGCAGATCGGCGACGTCTCCTCGGGCGGCTACTTCCTGATCTTCTGGATGTTCCAGAACCCTCCCGACCTGATCTTCAGCTTGATCAAGGGCATGGTGATGGCGACCGCGATCGTCATGGTCGGCTGTTACTACGGCTACACCGCCTCCGGCGGGCCGGTCGGGGTGGGTACCGCGACTGCGAAGTCGATGGTCCTGAACATCGTCTTAGTCCACATCATCGGGATGCTTGGGACCCTCGTCTTCTGGGGGGCCAACCCGAGGGCGCCGATAGGAGGCTGACGTGCCGAACGACGAGGAGAACCGCACCCAGGAAGAAGAGCTGCGCGACGAGGCGGAGGCGAGCGCGGAAGCGCCGCCGGAGATCGCCCCCGAGCCTGTCGGCGCCACCCCGGGCCACCCCGAAAGCGCCGAGGCGAGCGGCCCCTACGTGAGCGAAGACGGCGCCGTGATGGGCCGCGACTTCGTCATCCCCGGGGTCGATCCGCGCGAGCACGATCCCTACCGCTTCCACACCGGCCGCAAGCGCGACCACGGCGGCGAGGACGCGATCGAGATCATCGACCTGGTCAAACAGTTCGGCCGGGCGCGGATCCTCAACGGCCTCAACCTCGGCCTGCCCGAGGATCAGGTCTCGATGGTCCTGGGACCGTCCGGGACCGGCAAGAGCGTGCTGATCAAGCACATCGTCGGGCTGCTCTACCCGGACTCCGGCGACGTCCTCGTCCACGGCGAGTCGATCCCGAACATGACCGACGACGAACTCTTCGAGGTGCGCAAAAAGTTCGGCCTGCTGTTCCAGGACGGAGCGCTGTTCGGCTCGATGAACATCTACGACAACGTCGCCTTCCCGCTGCGCCAGCACACCGACAAAAGCGAGGAAGAGATCGGCGAGATCGTCAACCGCCGGCTCAAAGAGGTGGGCCTGATCGAGGCCACCTACAAGATGCCGAACGAGCTCTCAGGTGGGATGCGCAAGCGCGCCGGCTTTGCCCGCGCCCTGGTGCTGGAACCGGCGATCGTGATGTTCGACGAGCCCGACTCCGGTCTCGACCCGGTCCGCACGGCGCTGCTCTGCGAGCTGATCCGCGAGGTCCACGCCGAGAACGGCGGCTGCTACCTGGTGATCAGCCACGACCTCGGGACCGCGCGCCGGATCGCCGACTTCATCGCCGTGCTGTGGAGCGGCAAGATCGTCGAGTCCGGCCCCAAAGACGAGCTCTTCGACTCGAGCAACCCGTTCGTCAACCAGTTCCTCAACGCCGACGTGAGCGGTCCGCTCTCGATGGACTGAGTTGAGCCCGGGGGGGTGGTTCGGCCGCGTCGCGGCGTGGGCCGCTGACAACGCCCGCTGGGTACTGGCGCTCACCCTCGTCCTCGCCGTCGCGGCGGCGGTCGGGGCGACGCGGATCCCGACCGACGCCGGCGTCGGCACCCTGGTCGACACCGACGGCGCCACCTACGAGGCGACCCAGCAGGTTCGCGAGCAGTTCGGCGAAGAACCGGTGGTGGTTCTGGCAAAGGGCGAACTGCCGGAGCTGATCCTCACCGACAACATCTTTCGCCTGCTGCGCCTGGAGGGCTGTCTCTCCGGGAAAGTGCCGGAGGGGGCGGAGCCGATCCCCGGGCCGTGCGCCGAGTTGGCCGAGATGGCGCCGGTCGAGTTTGTCTCCGGTCCCGGCACCTTCCTCAACGAGGCGGTGGTGCAGATCGACCGGCAGCTGCGCCGGCTCGCCCGCCACGTCTCCGCCGACCGCTTCCGCGAATTCCTCCTCGCCGTCGCCACCCGCTACGGGATCACCTCGGCGCCGAGCGTCGACAACGAAGACTTCGTCGCCACCGTCGTCTTCGACCTGGCGCGGGCGCGGGGAACGCCGAAGGCGCGGCTCGCCTACCTCTTCCCGAACAGCCGCTCGGCCCAGATCGTGGTGCGGCTGAGGCCCGACCTGAGCGACTCCGAGCGCCAGCGGGCGATCGGGCTGATCGAGGCCGCCGTACACGACACCACGCCACGCGAGGAGTGCAAACAGGATGGCGGTCCGGCCCCCTGCTTCGAGCTGGAAGGCGGCAGCTACGTCGTCTCCGGCGCCCCGGTCGTCGTCGACGGCGTCGCCGAGGCCCTGAAGGACGCCCTGCTCCTCCTGCTCGCCGTCGCCCTTGGCGTGATGGCCGTGACCCTGATGCTCGCCTTCCGCTCCCGCTGGCGCCTGCTGCCACTGGGCCTCGCGCTCAGCGCCACCGCAATCGCCTTCGGCCTGCTCGGCCTCGCCGACGGCACCCTGACCATGGCCTCGATCGCCGCCCTCCCGATCCTGATCGGCCTCGCCGTCGACTACGCGATCCAATTCCAAGCCCGCTACGACGAGGCCTCCAGCAACGGCTCCGAACCCTCGGAAGCCGCTTCCGCTGCCGCCGCAGCCGGTGGCCCCACCATCGCCACCGCCTGCTTAGCGACGGCTGCGGGCTTCCTGGCTTTGCAGCTATCCCCGATCCCGATGGTCCGCAGCTTCGGCTGGCTCCTCATCGTCGGCATCGCGCTCGCTTTTGCCCTTTCTCTGACCGCGGGCTTTGCCGCCCTAGCCCGGAGGGACAAGTGGCTCCTCGGGCGGGTGGCCCGGGGGGAGGGGCCGAGAACGAAAACCTCGCCCGCAGGTCCCTCCCCCCGGGACAGGACCCGCCCGCCGGAGCTCCTCCTGTCCCTTGCGGTAGAGCGCCCCATCCTGGTCATCGGTGTCGGCATCGCCTTGGCCGTCGCCGGCTGGGGAGTGGGGACCCAGATCGAGACCGCCTCGCGTATCCAGTCACTGGCCCCGCAAAAACTCGAGGCCGTCCGCAACCTGACCGACCTCGAAGCGACCACCGGCGTCTCCGGCGAGCTCGACGTCAGCGTCGAAGCCGAGGACCTCACCGACCCGGCCGTGGTCGCCTGGATGGCGGACTTCAAGCGCCGGGTCCTGCGGGCGAACGGGTTCCGTGGCGAGAACCCAAGCTGCCTCGAGGCCGAGATCTGCCCCGGGCCCGCCCTCTCCGACTTCCTCGTCCGCGGCGGGGAAGAAGTGACCGCCAACGGGGTCGACGCGACGCTGGCGGCGCTCTCGCCCTACTCCCTGCGCCAGGTGGCGCCGATCGATCCTGAGACCGGCGAAGTGGGAACGGCGGCGCTGATCACCTTCGGAATCCGGGCCCAGTCGCTGCAGGATCAGCAGCGGCTGATCGACCGGGTGCGGGGGGAGATCGGGGCCCCGGGGGAGAAGGGCGGGCCGCCGCCAGGGGTCGAGGTGCGGCTCGCGGGCCTGCCGGTGATCGCCGCCGAATCGGCCACCGACCTCGACGCCAGCCGCTACTGGCTGACCCTGGCCGGCCTCCTCGCGGTGGCGCTGGCGCTGCTCGTCGTCTACCGCTCCGTCTCCCGCGCCCTGCTGCCGTTGGTCCCGACCGTGCTGGCGACCGGGTGGGCCTCGCTGGCGCTCTGGGTCAGCGGCGTCCCGCTGAACCCGATGTCGGCGGCGCTGGGGGCGCTGACGATCGCCGTCGCCACCGAGTTCGGGGTGATCCTCTCCGGCCGCTACCACGAGGAGCGAGCCGGCCGCACCCCGGCCGAGGCGCTGCGCAGCGCCTACGCCCGCACCGGCGCCGCCGTGCTCGCCTCGGGGGTCACCGCGGTCGCCGGCTTCGCGGTGCTGATCGCCAGCGACGTCCGCATGCTGCGGGACTTCGGCTTCGTCACCGTGATCGACCTCGCCGCCGCCCTGCTCGGGGTGATGATCGTCCTGCCCGCGGTGCTGATCTGGAGCGAGGAACGATGAAAGACCGATACTCGATCGTCGTCGGGCTGCTCTTCCTGATCCTGGTCGCGGTGGCGACCTTGAACACCCTCTCCGGCGACGGTGGCGAGGGAACGCTCGGCCTCGATCGCCAGGCCGACCGCTGGCCGCTGCCCGAGTTCGCGGTCCCGGACGTCAGCGGCCGGCTTGAAGGGGACGCCAACGTCGCCCAGGACGACTGCGAATCCTCGGCCCTCCCGTGTCCCGAGGACGCCGTCCGCGACCCGGCCTGCGAGATCGGCACGGCAGGCGCGATCCGCGTCTGCGACCTCTTCGACCGGCCCCTGGTGATCTCGTTCTGGTTCACCAAAGGCGGCGACTGCGAGGCCCAGCAGGACATCGTCGACCGCGTCTCCCGCCGCTACGGTGGGAGGGTGAACTTCCTCTCCCTGGATATTCACGACGACCCGGACACCGTGCGCGAACTGGCCACTCAGCGCGAATGGGAGATGCCGGTCGGCTACGACCGCGACGGTGCCGTCGGCAGCCTCTACGGGGTCGGCGGCTGTCCGACCTTCGCCTACGTCTACCCCGGCGGCACCCTGCAGGCGGCCAGCCTTGGCGAGCTCGGCCAGGGGCAGCTGACCGCCAATGTCGAGAGCCTGCTGACGGCGACCCGCGAGGCCGAGGTGGGCTGAGCGATGGGCGACCGCGAGGCGACCGATCCGCGGCCGGGCTGGGACCCGGCGCCGGAGCAGGGCTGGGTCGCGCCGCGGATCGCCGCCGAGTTCCCCGGGCTCGGGATCGCCTGGGTCGAGGTCGACGTTCGCCCCGGCAAGAGCCCGGAGCCGGTGCGCCGGCGCCTGCGCGACCTCTCCGACCGCTTCTATGGCGCCCACGCGATCCGCATGCGCGAACGGCCGATCCCCTGGGCCTACCGCGTCTTCTTCCGCCAGATCGGGCTCGACCCCGACCGCAACCGGACCCCGGTCGAGCAGCTGGCCCTGGAACGCCTCCACGACGGCGCCTTCAAGAGCGACGGCATGCCGCGCGACGCGCTGACCGTGGCGATCGTCGAGACCGGAGTGGCGCTGCGCGCCTTCGATGCCGACCGGATCGAAGGCGGCCTCTGCATCCGCGATTCCGCCCCCGGCGAGTCGCTCTCCGGAAAGCCCGGCGAGCTTGCCCAGGGCACGCTGACGATCGCCGACGGCTCGCGCCCGGTCGCCCTGCTCTTCGGGCAGGCGGCGGAGGGCTGCACGGTCGAGTCCGCCACCCGTCGCATCGCGATCGTCGCCACCCGGGTCAAGGGGGTGCCGGAGATCGCGATCGAGGAGGCGCTGTGGATGGCGGCGGCGACCGCCGAGGCCGCCTCCGGCGCTTAACCGTCCCTCCCTTGTCGCCGCGGGTGGGTGATTTACACTCGGAGCGAGGAACGATGCCGGATCTGCTCTCACGAGACAGCTTCACGGGACTTCGCGTCGATGTCGACGAGCGTGCCGCGCGGCGTGAGCTGCGGCGCCAGATCGGCGCCTTGGAGCGGCAGCTTGCCGGGCTCCTCGCCGAGGGCTTCGGCCGGGTCGAGGTCGGTCACCGCGTCGCCGCGATCGCGACCGCGCCGCGGCTGCTCGACCTCGGTGAGCTGGAGCGGTTGCGCGACGAGCTCGCCGACCGCGTCGCCGACGCGCGCCTGACCCTGGCCGAGCAGGACCGGCTCGAGGCCGCCAACCGCGAGTTGCTGAGCGAGATGAAAGCGGCGCCAGAGAACTTCAAGTGGGTCCAGGTCAGCCGCGACGACATCGGCGCCCCCGGCTGCGGCCACTGGCACTCGCGCCCGGTCCTCGGCCCGATCGGGATGCTGATGGGCTGGTGGCGGGTCAAGGTCTCCTCCGGATGTCCGTTAGCCGGGCGGCTTGCGGCCGTTGAGCGCTGGGGAGGGGAAACAGGCGCGCCGGGTGGCGAAGCCGGACGAGCGCCCACCGGCCCCCTGGGGGTCGGCGCCGCTGGCCGAGCTGGTGATCCTCGCCGGCATCGTCTCGCTGATCGTCGGGATCGTCGGCCAGCACCCGACCGCGATCGGCCTTGGCGTCGCCCTGGCCGGTCTCGGCGGGATGGAGGTGGCGATCCGCGAGCACTTCGCCGGCTACCGCTCGCACACGACGCTTTTGGCCGGAGCGGTCTTCGTCTTCACCGTCGGCCTGCTCTTCTATGTCGCTAACCAGATCCTCGCGGTCTGCCTGGCGGTCGGGGCGGTCGCTTTCGCGATCGTCTTCTACCTGGCGCGCCGCGCATTCCAACGAGCTTCCGGAGGCCTCAGCTTCCGGGTCGGTGGAATGCGCGGCTGAAGCGCTAGGCAGCTACCGCGTCGTGGCTTCCGGCCGAGCGGGAGGCGAGCTCGGTCGAGAGCAGACGACGTTGCCGGGAAGTCAGGGTGCCGAGTTGCTTGTTCTCGTTCAGAGAGAGCGGGGTGAGGAACTTGCGGGCGCGGGTGCGTCCCCAGCGTCGCTGGCTGGTCAGGAGCTCGGAGATCGTCATGCTCTCGGTCTCCCAGGGGCAATCGCGGACCACCTCGGAGGCGTCCAGATCACCCCGACCGATCGCACGCTTCAGCTCGGCTCGGGCTAGCCGCACGAGGTTGGCCCGTTCGAGTGCCTGCATGTGCTGGGGTGCTTCTACCTCCACCTGGTGGCCGGTAGCGGTAGTCGTTGCGGTTGCCGTGGTGGCAGCGTCCACTGGACTCCTCCCTTCAAGGAATCGGTTAACTGGAAAATCTCGCCGGTGACCTGTGGCAACAGACCGATGGTCTGGTCCGGATCGAGGTCTCTCTCCAGACGCCCCGCCGGGCCATCCGTCGAGAGAGGCCAAGCTATGCCTCGGCCCCGGCTCCCGTCAACCCGATGTGAACGAAATGACGCGCGGGCTGGTCGCTAAGAGCAACAATTTCGGCGCCGCGCGAGTGGTGTCCCGATCCGGTCAAGCCTGAAACTACCCAGGACGGGGGATGTCAAAAACTGGTTACCGGCGATCTAGGACCGTGGAAGGTCCGGGAAGTCTTGGATCACCCGGGCGATCGTCCCCAGGGCGCCGTCGAGATGCTCGCGCTGGTGGGTTGCCATCAGGCTGGTCCGCAGCAGCGCCCCGCCGGGCGGGACCGCCGGGTGGATCGCGACGTTGGTGTAGACGCCGGCGTCGAACAGCGCCTTCCAGAGCAGCACCGCCTGCCAGTCGTCGCCGACCATCACCGGCACCACCGGGGTGGTGGCGACGCTGCCGTCGGGCAGGATCCCCGGCTCGATCACCTTCAGCCCCAGGTGGCGCAGGCCCTCGCGCAGGTACTCGGCGTTGGCCAGCAGCGCCTCGAATAGCTGCGCCCCCTCCTCGCGGATCACCCGCAGCGCCGCCAGGGCGGCGCCGACGGCGGCGGGGACCGCGGAGGCGCTGAAGATGAAGGAGCGGGAGGAGACCCGCAGGTACTCGATCACGTCGGCCGGGCCGGCGATGAAGCCGCCGCAGGAGGCGAGGCTCTTGGAGAAGGTGCCCATTCGCAGGTCGACCTGATCCTCGAGCCCGAACAGCTCGGCGGCACCAGCGCCGCGGGCGCCGAGCACGCCGGCGCCGTGGGCCTCGTCGACCATCAGCCGCGCCCCGTGGGCCCGGCAGAGCTCGACGATCCGCGGCAGGTCGCAGACGTCGCCCTCCATCGAGAAGACGCCGTCGACGATCACGAGGACGCCGCCGCCGTCCGCGGCCGCCCGCTGCAGCATCTTCTCCAGCTTGTCCATCCGGTTGTGGCGGAAGGGGCGCAGCTTGGCCCCGGAGAGGCGGCAGCCGTCGAGGATCGAGGCGTGGTCGCCGGAGTCGCAGATCACCGTGTCGGCGGGGCCGAGGATGGTGCCGATGCAGCCGACGTTCGACTGGTAGCCGGTGGTGTAGACGATCGCGTCCTCGGTCCGCATCCACTCCGCCAGCTCGCGCTCCAGCTCCAGGTGCAGCGGCGTCGTCCCGTTCAGCAGGCGCGAGCCGGTGACGCCGGTGCCGAAGGTCTCGAGCGCGTCGCGGGCGCCCTGCTTGACCCGCTCGTCGCCGGTCAGCCCCAGGTAGTTGTTGGAGCCGAGCATGATCGTCTCCCGCCCCTCCATCTCCACCACCGGGCCGGCCTGCGAGGTGAGCAGGCGGAAGTAGGGGAGGAGGTCGTGCTCCTTGGCGGCTTCGAGCTGCTCGAGGCGGTCGTGGCTGCGGGCCTTCGCGAAGACGTCGACCGGGGCCTTGGCGGTCTCACCCATCGGCCAGAGTGTAAGTTGCGGCCGGATGGGAAGCGTGACGATCCGGCCGGTGCGCGGCCGCCGCGAGCTGAAGCGCTTCGTCAAGGTCCCCTTCGGGATCCACCGCGACAACCCGCAGTGGGTGGCGCCGCTGATCTACGAGCGCATGCAGTTCCTCGATCCCGGCAAGAACCCGTGGTTCGAACACGGCGAGGCGCAGCTCCTGATCGCCGAGCGCGACGGCGAGCCGGTGGGCCGGATCAGCGCCCACCTCGACCGCCGCTGGGACGAGTACCAGGGCGGCAGCGACGCGATGTTCGGCTTCTTCGAGACGGTCGAGGACGCCGAGGTGGCGCGGGCGCTGCTGGAGGCGGCGACCGAGTGGGCGACGGCGCAGGGGCGGGAGCGGATCCTCGGCCCGATGGACTTCACCACCAACGACGAGATCGGGATCCTGATCGAGGGCTACGAGCGGCGGCCGATGATCCTCGAGCCCTGGCACCCGCCCTACTACCGGGAGCTGATCGAGTCGCTCGGCTTCGGCAAGACGATGGACGTGCTGATGTGGGAACTGCAGTTCGGCGACCTCAAGGAGGGCGAGCGCTTCGACCCCTCGATCCACGCCGCCGCGAAGAAGGCGCTGGAGGACGAAGGGATCGCGATCCGCAACATGCGCAAGCGCGAGATGGCGGACGAGGTGCGGCGCTTCATGGACGTCTACAACGAGGCCTGGGGCAAAAACTGGGGCTTCGTCCCGATCACCGACGCCGAGGTCGAGTTCCAGGCCAAGAACCTGAAACAGGTGCTGGCCGAGAACTGGACCTACATGGCCGAGAAGGACGGCGAGGTGGTGGGGGCGGCGCTGACCCTGCCGGACATCAACCAGGTGATGGCGAAGATGAACGGACGCCTGTTGCCCTTCGGCTGGGCGAAGTTCCTGCTCGGCCGCCGCAAGATCGACCAGTGCCGGGTCTTCGCGCTCGGGGTCAAGCATGAGTACCGCCACAGCGGCGTCGCCGCCGGGCTCTACCTGCGCCACCTCGAGGAGGCGGCGGTCCCCGGCGGCATCGTCGGCGGCGAGATGGGCTGGATCCTGGAGACGAACGAGGCGATGAATCGGGCGATGGAGGGCATGGGCGGAGAGGTCGTAAAGCGGTACCGGCTGTACGAGCGGGCGCTCGGGGCCTGATTTCCGCAAGTTCCGGGGTTTACGTAACACCCGGGTCGGGGTGACCTGGGGCCTCGCTAGAGTCGCTGCGGTGAGCGACCTCGATCTAGACGGCGAGATCCTCGCTGAGGAAGACGCCGAGCCGCGCGAGGCCACCGAGCCGGTGCGACCGCTGCCGCTGCCCTACGAGGAGCGGGCCGACGCGGGGCTGCCGGTGCTGCGGGCGGAGGTCCGCACCGCCGCGCTTGCCGCTGCCGGCGGGGTCCTTGCCGGCGCGGCCACGGTCGCCGCCGTGCGCGCCGTCAGCGCCGCCGGCGCCAAGTCGCGCTCGCCGCGCCGTCGCCTCGGCCGCCGCGAGCAGTCCAACGTCGTCGCCAGCCGCTCCTTCCTCGTCGACGTCCACCTGCTCGGGCGCTAGCCCGCGGTGCCGGTGCCGGCGCTCGAAACCGAGGTCAGGCCGCCCTCGCCCTTCCGCCTGGGCCGGGGCAGCGAGGACCTGACGCTGCGGGTCCGCGGCGGCATCGCGACCCGGTTCCTGCACGTCGAGGGCAGCCCGGTGCTGGTGCGGGCTTGGCAGCCCGGGCCGGGACGGCTGAAGCTGCGGGCGCAGGGGCTCGACCCCGCCGGCATTGAGTACGGCCTGCCGATGGCCACCGATGCGCGCCCAGCCGAACCGGCGCAGCTGCAACTGGCGGTCGAGCGGATGCGGTTCGCGTTCGGCGTCGACGACGACCTGACCGAGTTCCACCGTCGCTTCCGCCGCGACGAGCTGCTCGGGCCGCTGATCCGCCGCATGCCGGGCTTCCGGCCGCGCCGTCGCCCCTGGCCGTGGGAGGCGCTCGCCTCGGCGGTGGTCGGCCAGCTGATCGAGGCCGACCGCGCCGCCCGGATCGAACGCCGCATCATCGGCCGCTGGGGGTCGCGCACGGGGCCGGAGCGGGAGGCGCCGCGGGACGTCCCCGGAGCGGCGGCGATCGCCGGCCGCGCCCCGGCCGAGCTGGAGTCGATGGACTTGGCCGGCAGCCGCGCCGTGGCGCTGCGCCGGGTGGCGCGAGAGGTCGCGACGGGCCGCTGCGCGATCGAGTCCGCCGCGGCGGACCGGCGCCTGCTCTCGATTCCCCAGATCGGGCCCTGGACGGTTCAGTGCCTCGGCCTCTACGGGCGCGGCGAGATGGACTCGTTGCCCGCCGGCGACCTCGCCTACATCAAGCTGGTCGGCCGCCTCGCGGGGCTCGGGCGGCGGGCGACGGTCCCCGAGGTGGAGGAGTTCTACGCGCCGTATGAGCCCTATCGCGGGCTGGTCGGAGCCCTGACCCTGGCCGGCTTGTACCGGGTCGTCGCCAGGGGCAGGCCGCTGCGTTTGGCCGCCTGAGCGGCCGCTTCGCGGCACGCACGCTTTCGTGCCTGGACAAACGGGGGGTCAAGGGGGTGGGGCATCTGTCGATACACAGGCATGCGCGAGCCAGGGGAACGGCAGTGGCCGGAGCACGAGTTCAACGAATTCGTCGACCAGATAGCGACCGGCGGCGAGGACTACCGGCGCCTGGTCGAGCGGCTGCCGGTGATCGTCTACACGGCCGAGATCGGCAAGGAGGGTCGCTGGCGCTACGTCAGCCCCCAGGTCGAGGAAATCCTCGGTTACACCGCTGAGGAACTGACCAGCGACCCGACTCTGTGGGTGCGGCTGCTGCACCCCGACGACCGCGAGCGGGCGCTGGCGGTCGAAAGCAAGGTCTACCTCGGCGACCGCGACACCAGCCCGATCGAATACCGGATGCGCACCCGCAGCGGCAAGATCGTCTGGATGCTCGACGAGGCGGTGCTGGAAGCCGACGAAAACGGGGTTCCGGTCTGGCACGGCGTCCTCTACGAGGTCAGCGAGCGCAAGAACGCCGAGGCCGAGCTGCAGCGGGCGCTCTCCCAGCAGGCGGTCGTCGCCAAACTCGGCGAGCGGGCGCTGGGCGACGGCGACCCGGAGGCACTGATGCGGGACGCGGCGGCGCTGATCGCCGAAATCGACGGCGTCGACAGCGCCTGCATCTGGGAGCTCTCCCGCGACGGCCGCCGCCTCAATCTGCGCGCCGGCCTGGAGGAGGAGGTGGTCGGCGCCGGGCGCCGCGTCTCCGCCTCGCGCGACTCCCACGCCGGCGCCGCGCTCGACTCGGGCGCGCACGCGATCGTCGACGACTGGGAGACGGAGGAGCGCTTCACGATGCCGCCGGTGCTGCGCGTGGTCGGCGCCGCCAGCAGCCTGGCGGTGATGATCGACGGCAAGGACCATCCCTTCGGCGTGCTCGACCTGCACGCGGCCGAGCCGCACCAGTTCAGCGCCAAGGACGTCGCTTTCGTGCAGGCCGCCGCCAACGTGCTCGCCGACGCGATCGAGCGCCATGCCTCCGACCTGGCGCTGCGCCACCGCGTCCTCCACGACGCCCTGACCGGACTGCCGAACCGCCTCAGCTTCGTCGACGCGCTGACCGACGCGCTGCGCCGCGCCACCGTCTCCGGCTCGCCCGTCGGCATCCTCTTCCTCGACCTCGACCACTTCAAGCTGATCAACGACAGCCTCGGCCACCACGCCGGCGACGCCCTGCTGCGCGCGGTGGCGCCGCGGCTGCGCGCCCACCTGCGGCCCGGCGACGTCGTCGCCCGCTTCGGCGGCGACGAGTTCGGGATCCTGATCGACCGCCTCGCCGACGACGCCGAGGCCGCGGCGATCGCCGACCGCGTCGCCGCCGCCTTCGCCCAGCCCTTCTCCATCGACGGCGTCGAGCACTTCGTCAGCGCCAGCATCGGCGTCGCCGTCGCCCACGCCTCCGAGCGCCAGGTCAACGCCGAGCTCTTGATCCGCGACGCCGACGCGGCGATGTACCGGGCGAAGGAGAGCGGCCGCGCCCGTTGCGTGATGTTCGACGCCGAGATGCGGGCCTGGGCGATGCGCCGGCTCGAGGTCGAACGCGAGCTGCGCCACGCGATCGAGCGCGACGAGCTGACGCTCCACTACCAGCCCGTGGTCAACCTCGGCAACGGCGAGATTTCCGGCCTCGAGGCGCTGGTGAGGTGGAAGCACCCGCAGCGCGGCCTGCTCGACCCGGCCGAGTTCGTCTCCGTCGCCGAGGACAGCGGCCTGATCGAGCCGATCGGGCGCTGGGTCCAGGACCGCGCCTGCCGCCAGGCGCTCGACTGGCACCGGCTGCGCCCCGACGCCCGCCCCTTCGACGTCGCCGTCAACCTCTCCGCCCGCCAGGTCGCCCACCGCGACCTGCCGCAGACCGTGGCCGAGATCCTCGCCCGCACCGGCCTCGAGCCCGAACACCTGCGGCTGGAGATCACCGAGAGCGTCCTGGTCGAGGAGTCGGCGACCGCGATCTCCTCGCTGGAGGCGCTGAACGAGCTCGGCGTGCGGCTCGTCCTCGACGACTTCGGCACCGGCTACTCCTCGCTCGCCTACCTCAACCGCTTCCCCTTCCACGCGCTGAAGATCGACCGCTCCTTCGTCGACGCGCTGGGGATCGAGCAGGAGCGGACGGCGATCGTCGAGGCGATCATCGGGATGGCGCGGGCGCTATCGCTGGAGGTGATCGCCGAGGGGGTGGAGAGCGAGGTGCAGCTGGCCGAGCTGCGCCGGCTCGGCTGCGACTACGCCCAGGGGCACCTCTTCCACGTGGCGATGCCGGCCAGCGAAGTCAGCCGCCTGATCGGCGAGGACGCGCTGCGCTATTCGGGGATCTCGCCCGGCAGGTAGGCGTTGCTGAGCAGTTCCGCCGTGTTCGGCAGCGACTCGATCTGGCCGTTGTCGCGCATCCAGCCGGCGAAGGTTTTCCACTCGGCCGGGTCCATCCAGCCGTAGGGCTGGCCCTGCACGCGCTCGCCGAGCAGCGGCAGCGTCGCTTCGACCTCGGCCCGGGTCAGTTTCGCGTCAAGTTCGCCGTTGGCTTCAGTGATCGCTTCGACTGCTGCGTTCGGCTGTTCGATCGCGGCTTCGGTGCCGCGCTCCAGGGCGGCGATGAAGAGGCGGATCTTCTCCGGGTCGGCTTGCAGCGACTCGCGGTTGGCGACCAGGACGAGCTCGTTGTAGGTGGGGACGCCGAGCTGGTCGACCGGGGTGGCGACCGGCGCTTTGCCGCGTTCGCGCAGGTCGACGCCCTCGACGTTGCTGTAGCCGCCGAGCATCGCCTGGGCTGAGCCGCCGACCAGCGCCGGCAGCAGACCGAAGCCGACGTTGACCGACTTCACCGCCGAGGGCGCGAGGTTGGCGCGGGCGAGGATCGTGTCGAGGAAGGCGTCCTGGTAGGGGATCCCGGCGGTGGCGACCGTCTTGCCTTTGAGGTCGGGGATGCCTCCGATGCCCGATTTCGCCAGCCAGATCATCGAGGTCAGCGGCCGGTTGACCAGCGCGCCCACCGCCAGCACCGGCAGGCCCTGCTCGTGCGCGAGCATCACCTCGGGCTCGTAGGAGATCGCCAGGTCGGAGCGGCTGGCGGCGACCTGCTTGATCGGCGCCGCCGGGTCGGAGGGGGCGTCGATCGAGACGTCGAGCCCGGCTTCGGCGAAGTAGCCGAGCTTCTGTGCCATGTAGATCCCGGCGTGGTCGGGGTTGGGGTAGAAGTCGAGGGTGAGCGAGAAGGGCTCGGCCGCGGTGCTCGAGTCCTCCGACTTCTCGCCGCAGGCGGCGAGGCCGAGGAGGAGCGCCAGCAGGGCAACGACGACGGCGATCGCCGGGCGGCGGGGCGTCTTCATCCCCTGTGTTCTATCGCCAAGTGACGACGCGACGCTCCGCGAGTGCGGTCAGGCCGAACAGCGCGAGCCCGATCGCTGAGAGCACGAACACGGCTCCGAACAGCCTCGCGATCTCGAGCTGGGCGTTGTCCTGGAGGATTTGGTGGCCGAGCCCGGAGCTGGACCCGACCCACTCGCCGAAGACGGCGCCGAGCGGGGCGACGATGATCGCGATCTTGGTCCCGGTGAAGAGGTAGGGCAGGGCGGCTTTGGCCTCGAGGCGGCGGAAGATCTGCCAGCGCGAGGCGTAGAGGCTGCGCATCAGCTTGGTCGCGTCGGGGTCGACCGAGCCGAGGCCCTGGACCGTGGCCACGGTGATCGGGAAGAAGCAGACGAGGACGACGACGAGTGCCTTGGGCACGATCCCGAAGCCGAACCAGAGCACGAGGATCGGGGCGACGACGATGATCGGGATCGTCTGCGAGGCGATCATCAGCGGGTAGGTGGCGCGGCGGACGAGGACCGAGAAGTGCATCGCGACCGCGAAGGCGATGCCGGTGACGAGCGCGCAGGCGAACCCGATCAGGATCTCCTGCAGCGTCACCCAGGCGTTTTCGGCCAGCAGCGAGCGGTTCTCCCAGATCGCGCTGGCGATTTCCGCCGGCGAGGGGGCGAGGAAGTCTTCGAGCCCGAGCAGGTCGGCGAGGGCGCCGGTCGAGGCGGCGAGCTGCCAGAGGCCGATCAGCGCCGCCAGGAAGAGGCCGGGCAAAAGCCAGCGACTCACCGCGCGCCCTCGTGCAAAGCACGCATGGCGCGCTCGCGGACGGCGACGAACTCGGGGGCGGTGACGGCGGCGTCGCGGTCGGGCGCCCGCGGGGCGGGGGCCGGCAGCTCGGCGACGATCCGGGCCGGGCGGGCGGAGAGGACGGCGACGCGGTCGCAGAGGTAGAGCGCCTCCTCGACGTCGTGGGTGACGAGGACGACCGTGCGCGGGTCCTCGCGCAGCGCCGCCGCCAGCCACTCCTGCATCTCCGCCCGGGTGATCGCGTCGAGCGAGGCGAAGGGCTCGTCCAGGGCCAGCACCGGCTTGCCGGAGATAAGGGTGCGGAGGAAGGCGACGCGCTGGCGCATGCCGCCGGAGAGCTCGTCCGGGCGGGCTTGCTCGAAGCCGGCGAGGCCGAAGCGCTCGAACGGCGCCGCCGCCTGGCGCCGGGCCTCCGCCCGGCCGGTGCCGCGGTTGCGCAGCGCCAGGGCCGCGTTGTCGATCGCCGAGTACCAGGGCAGCAGCAGATCGCGCTGGGGCATGTAGGCGCAGCGGTCGAGGCGCCCGGCGCTGTCGGTGGCGCCGCCGACCTCGACCGTGCCGCCGGTCGGCTCGCACAGGCCGCAGATCAGCTCCAGCAGCGTCGACTTGCCGCAGCCGGAGGGGCCGACGAGGCCGAGGACGCCGTGCGGCTCGACCCCGAGGTCGAGCCCGGCCAGCGTGCGCAGCTCGCCATAGCTGTGCTCGAGCCCGCGGATTGCGACCCCGTCGCCGGCCGCTGGGGGGTGGACGGGAGCCGCCGTCGGGCCTCCGATTTGCCCGATTTCGGGGGTCATATTGATATCCTGCCGCACTCCGCACTCCCGACCTAGACAGTCAAGAAAGTCAGAAGGTCGGGAAAGTCGAATAAGTCCGTCGGTGCGGCGACGGCAGAGATCTCAATGGACCCGGCAATAGTTCTTTTCGGCTTCGGCATCGGAGCGATGGTCGGCATGACCGGCATGGGCGGGGGAACCCTGATGACCCCGCTGCTGATCCTGCTCTTCGGGGTCAAGCCGGTGACCGCGATCGGCACCGACATCTTCTACGCCGCGGTGACCAAGACCGTCGGCGGCTGGCGCCACCTGCGGATGGGCACGGTGAACATGAGCCTGGCGCTGTGGATGGCGGCCGGCAGCGTTCCCGCCTCGGTGACCGGCGTCTGGGCGATCTCGGTCCTGCAGAGCAAGATCGGCGAAGAACGGCTCGACTCGATCGTCTACGCGCTGCTCGGCGGCACCCTGCTGATGGTCGGGATCATCACCCTGGCGCGGGCGCTGATCCTCAGCAAGCTGATCGAAGAGCGCGACGACTTCGAGCTGCAGCGGCGGCACAAGATCGCCGCGGTGGCGATCGGCGCCACCACCGGGTTCGTGATCGGGATCACCTCCGCCGGCTCGGGCACGGTGATCGCGATCCTGCTGATCGCCGTCTTCCGCCTCACCCCGGTCAAAGTCGTCGGCACCGACGTCTTCCACGCGGCGATCCTGCTCTGGGCCGCCGGCATCGCCCACTGGGTCGGCGGCAACGTCGACTTCGTGCTCGCCGGCAACATCCTGCTCGGCTCGATCCCGGGCGTGATCGTCGGCTCCCACTTCGCCGCCCGGGCGCCGACCGGGTTCCTGCGCACGGCGCTCGGCGTCGTTCTCGTCGCCTCCGGGGTCGTCACCGTGCAGAAGGGCGATCCGCTCGTCTGGCCGATCGCCGCTGCGGTTGCGGGCATCGGCCTCGGGCTGCTGATCTGGTTCCCCCGCTGGTGGAACGAGCGCCGCCTCAAGCGCGAAGCCGAGCAAGAGCGCGACCGCTCCGGCGATCTCGCGCCTGAGGTCGTGGGCTGACTGATTTACTAGCCGTATGCGCGTATCTGCCAAGGCCGACTACGCGGTGCGGGCCGCTGCCGAGCTCGCCGCCGCGGAGGAGGGCCCGGTCAAGGGTGAGCGCCTCGCCGAGGCGCAGGACATCCCACTTCAGTTCCTCGAGCACATCCTGCTCGAGCTCAAGCACCACGGCATCGTCCGCGCCCGCCGCGGCGCCAAGGGCGGCTACTGGCTCGCCCGCCCCGCCGACGAGGTGACGATCGCCGAGATCGTCCGCGCCGTCGAGGGCCCGATCGCCCACGTCCAGTCGACCCCACCCGAGGCGATCGAGTACCGCGGCAACTCCAAGCACCTGCAGGAAGTCTGGATCGCCGTCCGCGCCAGCCTCCGCACCGTGCTCGAGTCGGTCACCCTCGCCGACCTCGTCTCCGGCGAACTGCCGGAGGTCGTCAGCGACCTCGCCGCAACCCCAGACGCCTGGGTCGCTCGCTAGCGACGCGGGACTTGCCAGAGCGAAGGCCGGGGACGCCGGTACCCCTCCCCGGGAATTGAGTCGCGTCCCTAACGGGACAGCTCCCGATGATGCTGCCCGCCTATGGCGGGCAATAGACAGATTGCATATCGCGGCCTTGGCCACATTCCCGCCTCGGGGTACCGGCGTCCCCGGCTAACCCCCAAGCGTCTCTCCCGCGGTTCCTTTTGCACTCCGCAGGCGAATAAGGAACCGTGCGTTGTGAGCGGGCCGCGGTATGAGCTTCCGTGGTTCCTTTCGTACTCAGGGCGCGCAAAAGGAACCACGGGACGGCTTGAGCTCCCAGCGGAGCGGCTTGAGCGCCTTTGCTTCTAGCGAAACGGCCTGAGCCCTTTTGCTTTCAGCTTGCGAGGGACGTGACGTGGGGAGGGGTCCGGTTGCGCTCCGGGCGAATGTGGCCGAAGGCGCGATATGCAATCTGTCTCTGCCCGCCATAGGCGGGCTCCATCTGGGGGAGCCGCGCCCTTTAGGGCGCGCGACAAATTCGCCCGGAGTGCAACCGGACCCCTCCCTAGGCCACGCCCAGAGCCCTATCTCTGCTTCTGCGGCTCCTCGACCGGCACCGGAACCAAGTCGAAGTCGGTCCCGAGCCGAAGGTCGCTGTAGCGGCGGGTCCAGTCGTCGTTGACGCGGTCGGACTGGCGCTTCATGCGGGGCTCGAAGTTGAAGTCGGCGGGGGTCTCCAGGCCGAGGCGGTCGAGCAGGCGCAGGGTGCTGGTCTCGTAGTCGTCGGCGAAGTTCTCGTAGAGGACGAGGATCGGCTTGATGCCGGCGTGCTCGAAGAAGGCGTCCCAGCATGCCTCTTCGACCAGGAGGCCCTGCAGCAGATGGTCGATCGCGCGGTAGTGGAAGCGCAGCTGCGGGCGGTGCTCCTCGAGGAAGCTGCGGTAGGGGGGACCGGATCCGTCCTCGACCGAGGCGGCCTTGGCCTGAGCCTGGTCCTCGCGCCAGGTCGCCGTCTGCACCGCCTTCCACAGCGAGACCGCCTGGCGCACCTTGTTGGCCCGGACCACGCGCACGAAGCTGACCTCGGGGAAGACGGAGGGGAGCAGCTCGGCCAGCGACACGTCGCGGCAGCTGGGGATGTTGCGGAGGAGGCTGACGAAGTCGCCGAAGTAACCCCACATCAGCTTCGCGCCGAACATCCCGTTCGGGGTGGTCCCGGCCTCGAAGGCCCACTCCAGGTAGCGGTCGTAGGCGGCGCGGCTCCACAGCGGCGAGCGCGGCGGCGGCTCGGTGCCGATCCCGCGCTCGCCCAGGTGGTCGCGGATCGAGGGGTCCTCGACGCCGGCGAAGTACTCCTCGGGCCGGCGCGGGCGACCGCTGTGGCGCAGCGCCTCGAAGTACTCCTCGGGGCGGCCGGCGACGCCGGTTTCCTCGAGCGCGTGGCAGACGAGGGTGCTGCCGCTTCGCGGGGTGGCGCAGACGAGATAGGAGTGGTCGGGTTGCATCGGAATCCCTTTGCCGATTATGTCGATCAACAAAGACTATTAACTAACGCACTCGTTAGGCTTTCGCTGTACCCGGATAGAGGAGAAAAGTCGCTTTGGACCCGCCGAACGTTCTCTACATCCACTCGCATGACACCGGCCGCTACGTGCAGCCCTACGGCTTCCAGGTGCCGACCCCGAACATCCAGATGCTGGCCGACCAGGGGGTGCTCTTCCGCGAGGCCTTCTGCGCGGCGCCGACCTGCTCGGGCAGCCGCGCCAGCCTGCTGACCGGGCAGTACTGCCACAACAACGGCATGTTCGGCCTCGCCCACCGCGGCTGGGAGCTGAACGACTACGGCCACCACTGGGTCCACGCCCTGCGCCGGGCCGGGTACCACTCGACCCTGATCGGCGAGCAGCACATCTCGGTCGACCCCGGGGCGATCGGCTACGACCGGCTGGTCGACGTCGACTCCAACCACGCCGAGAACGTGGCGCCGCTGACGATCGAGGCGCTGGGCGACGCACCGCCCGAGCCCTGGTTCATGTCGGTCGGGTTCTTCGAGACCCATCGCGACTTCTCCGCCCCGACCTCGGTCCGCGACACGCTCTACTCGCTGCCGCCGGCCAACCTGCCGGACGTGATCGCGACCCGCCGCGACATGGCCTCGTTCAAGGCCAGCGCCCGCTCGCTCGACCAGGGGATCGGCGCCGTCCTCCACGCCCTGCACGACCACGGCCTGGTCGAGAACACGCTGGTGATCTGCACCACCGACCACGGCGTCGCCTTCCCGCGGGCCAAGGCGACGCTCTTCGACCGCGGCATCGGCGTGATGATGATCGTGCGCGGGCCGGCCGGCTTCACCGGCGGCAAGGTGGTCGACGCCCCGGTCAGCCACCTCGACGTCTACCCGACGCTCTGCGAGCTGGCCGGGGTCGAGCCGCCGCCGTGGCTGCAGGGGTCCTCGCTGATGCCGCTGGTGCGGGGCGAGGTCGAGCGCCTGCACGAGGCGATCTTCGCCGAGGTCACCTTCCACGCCGCCTACGAGCCGCAGCGCGCGGTCCGCACCGACCGCTGGAAGTACATCCGCCGCTTCGACGACTACCCGCACCCGGTCCTCGCCAATTGCGACGACAGCGCCAGCAAGCAGCTCCTGGTCGAGGCCGGCTGGGGCGACCAGGTCGTGCCCCGCGAGGAGCTGCACGACCTCGTGCTCGACCCGGCCGAGGGCTCCAACCTGGCGGGCGACCCCGCGGCGGCAGAGGTGCTCGAGGAGATGCGGGCTCGCCTCGATACATGGATGCGTGAGACCGAGGACCCGCTGCTGGAGGGCCCGGTGCCGCCGCCCCCGGGCGCCACGGTGAACGATCAGTGGCAGGTATCGCCCAACGACGAGGCTCGGCTGGTTACGGCGGATCCCACGGCCGCGCCATCCAGCTGAGGCAGGTCCAGCCGGGGACGATGGCGCCGGCGGGGTCGCGGCTCTCGCCGTGGGCGAAGACGGAGAGGCCGCAGTTGTGCGAGCCGAGGTTCCAGATCCCCGCCGCCATCGGCGCCTCGAAGGCCTCGCCGAGGACCGAGTCGAGCAGGAAGAAGCGGGTGAAGATGCCGTGGGTGACGAGCAGCGGCCGCTCGCCCAGCGCGCCCGCCTCGAGCTCGCCCTTGAGCCGCCGCACCCGGGCGATCGCCCGCTCGAAGCTCTCGCCGCCGTGCAGCTCGTGGGCGTAGTCGACGACCTCCGGCTCCAGCCCCAGCGCCGCTCCCAGCTCCGCCGCAGTCTCCCGCGCCCGCCGCAGCGGGCTGGTCAGCAGGCGCGTCGCGCCCTCCTCCGCGAGTCCGGCGCCCGCAGCGCGCGCCTGGGCGTGGCCGCGCTCGGTCAGCCGGTCGCCGTCCTCCTCGGCCAGCTGCTCGGCGCCGGTGTGGGCGTTGTGGGCGGACTCGCCGTGGCGCAGGAACAGCGCCCGGGTCATTCCGCCGCGGGCACGCCGCCGGCGACGACGTTGACGAAGTTCTCCAGGTGCCGGGTCGTCCAGCACTCGAAGGCGCCGTCGCAGTGGCGCTCGTAGGCGGCCATCACCGAGTCGCCGTAGTTCCAGTAGAGCTTCGGCTCCGGGTTGAGCCAGAACAGGCGCCCCGCCCGCTCCGCCACCTGGGCGAAGACCTCGGCGTGGGGCTGGCGGCCGTTGGTGCGGGCGTCGCCGAGCACGATCACGGTCGAGCGCGGGTCGAGGTCGTCGGAGATCTCGGTCAGGAACTCGAGCCAGACGCGGCCGTAGTCGGTGTAGCCGGAGACGTCGGCGACGCCGCCCTCGGAAGAGATTTTCTGGGCGACGACGGCGAAGTCGCGCTCGTGCTCGAAGACGTCGGTCACCTCCGAGATCCGCTCGATGAAGACGAAGCTGCGCAGTTTGCGGAACGAGTCGTGGAGGGCGTGGAGCACGGAGAGGAAGAAGACGCTGGCCGAGGTGACCGAGGTGGAGACGTCGCAGAGCACGTAGATCTCCGGCCGCCGTGGCCGCTTCGGCTTGTATTTGAGCCGCAGCGGCACGCCGCCGGTCTCCAGCGAGGCCCGCATCGTCCGCCGCACGTCCACGTGCCCGCCCTGGCGGCGGCCGCGCTGCTCCTGGCCCAGCGTCGCCAGTCGCCGCTTCATCTGCCCGACGGCGCGGTGGACCGCGGCCAGGTCCTGGGTCGGGCTGGTCGGCAGGGCGCGGTCGAGCTCGGCCAGGGGGCGGGAGGGGGGCAGGGTCTGGGTGCGCTCGATCAGGTCGCGCTCGAGCTCGCGCCGCAGGTGGCGCTCGAAGGCGGTCAGTTGCTCGCGGTCGATCGGCGGCCGCTCCTCGCCCGTCTCGGTCGGCGGCTGGCTGCCGGCGGTGAGGCCGAGGGTGCGGCGGATCCGCTGCACATCGACCCCGACCACGCCCGAGCCCTCGCCTTTGCCGAAGGCGGCGATCGCCAGCCGCGCCAGGTCGCGCAGCCGGTCCTCGTCGCCGGCCGCCATCGCGTCGCGGATCTGCTCGCCGAGCTCGTCGACGTCGAGCCGCTCGCCGCCGCCGCCCTCGCCCTCCTCGGCGCCGCCGCGCCCTTCCTCGGCCTCGTTCATCCCCCGCTGCACCGCCTCGGCCTCGGCGGCGCGGAAGAAGTAGCGGTCGAAGAGCAGCTCGAAGACGCGGCGGTCGTCCTGGGACTTGGCGATCGTCGCCGCCAGCGCCTCGCGGAAGTCGGCCTGCGAGGTCCACTCGACCTGCTCCAGGGCGGCGAAGGCGTCGAGGATCTCCGAGGTCCCGACCGCGACCCCCTCGCCGCGCAGCTCCTCGCAGAACCCGAGCAGCTTCGCCGCCAGCCCGGGCGGTCCGGCGTCGGCCCTGGGCCCGTAGGGCGAGGAGGCCGCCGGGCTCACCCCGCCCGGCTCGGCGCCTCGGCCAGTTTCATCCCGACCCGCTCGGCGACCAGGTCGATGTCGGTGCGGTGCTTGACGATGATCGACATCGACTGGTTGAAGGTCTCGCGGTCGATGTCCTCGGCGCCCATCAGCAGGAGCGTCCGCGCCCAGTCGATCGACTCGGCGATCGAGGGCGGCTTCTTCAGGTCCAGGGCCCGGACCATCCCGATCACCTCGACCAGGCGCCGGGTCAGGCTCTCGGAGAGCTCCGGTGCGTGCAGGCGGACGATTTCAATCTCCCGCTCGACCCCGGGGTAGTCGAGCCAGAGGTAGAGGCAGCGGCGCTTCAGCGCCTCGGTCAGCTCGCGCGAGTCGTTCGAGGTGAGGACGACGATCGGCATCGTCGTCGCCGAGATCTGCCCCAGCTCGGGGATCGTGATCTGGAAGTCGGAGAGCAGCTCGAGCAGCATCGCCTCGAACTCCTGGTCGGTCTTGTCGATCTCGTCGATCAGCAGCACCACCGGCTCGGGGCTGGAGATCGCCTGCATCAGCGGCCGCGTCAGGAGGAAGTCGGAGCTGAAGATGTCGTCCTGCACGTCTTCCCAGCCAGCCTCGCCGCCGGCCTGGATCCGCAGCAGCTGCTTGCGGTAGTTCCACTCGTACATCGCCTTCGCCTCGTCGAGACCCTCGTAGCACTGCAGCCGCACCAGCTCGCGGCCGCTGGCGCGCGAGAGCGCCTTCGCCAGCTCGGTCTTGCCGACCCCCGCCGGACCCTCGACCAGGACCGGCTTGCCGAGCCGCTGAGCGAGGAAGGAGACCAGCGCCGCGGGCTCGTCGGCGAGGTACCCGACCTTCGCCAGGGAGTCCTTAACCTCTGCCACTGAGCCATCGGCCATGGCGGCGATGATAATCCCCGGCACGTGTTCGACCTCGCCCTGCCGCTCGCCGAGCTGCTTCCACACAGTCCCGGCCCCTACATCGCCCTGATGCTGATCGGCTTCGCGATCGGCATTCTCGGCCACCTCGCCGGCTCCCGCTGGCTGGTCGCCTCGGGGGTGATCCTGATCTTCCTCGGCGCCTTCCTCTTCCCCCTTGCGGCCAATCTGACGACCGAGGACCGGCCCGCCCCGATCGAGGAATCGCGCGGCGATTCCGGCTAGCGCAGCTACGATCGTCCGGTGGGAGCGCTCGATCAGGTCGACCTGACGCTCAGCCTCAACCGCGAGGAAGAGGAGAGGGAGCTGAAGGAGCTCTGGCGGCGGCTGGCGCAGCTGCGCCTCACGCTCGGCGGCCTGATCGGCGAGAAACAGCTGGGGCCGCCGCTCTGCGTCGTCTTCGAGGGCTGGGACGCGGCCGGCAAGGGCGGCGCGATCAAGCGCCTGGTCTCGCCGCTGGACCCGCGCCACGTCCGCATCGCCCAGTTCGCGGCGCCGAGCGCGGACGAGAAACGCCACCACTTCCTCGCCCGCTTCTGGCCGGCGCTGCCGGGCTGGGGCGGGATGGCCGTCTACGACCGCTCTTGGTACGGCCGGGTGCTGGTCGAGCGGGTGGAGGAGTTCGCCACTCGCGAGCAGTGGCTGCGCGCCTACGACGAGATCGAAAGCTTCGAGCGCACGCTCGCCCACGAAGGAACGATCCTGGTCAAGGTCTGGCTCCAAATCTCCTCTGAGGAGCAGCTGAAGCGGTTCGACCGCCGCGCCGGCGACCCGCTGAAGTCGTGGAAGCTGACGCCGGAGGATTGGCGCAACCGCGAGCAGCGCCCTGCCTACGAGGAGGCAGTGGAGGACATGCTCGCCCGCACCGACCAGCCGTACGCCCGCTGGCACCCGGTGGCGGCGGAGTCGAAGCGCTACGCGCGGGTGCAGACGATCCGCATCGTGATCGAGGAAATCGAGGCCGGAATGCGGCGTTGGGGACAGGAGCCACCGCCGCCTCCCTAGACTTCACTGCTCGATCTGTCTGCGAACAGTGAGGAGCCGTATCCCTTGAGTCGTTTCCGCTTCTTCGTGCTGCTGGCGGCCATCGCCGCGCTTGCAACCGCCTTCGCCGCCTGTGGCGGCAGTGGCAGCGAGGACCCGCAACAGGTGGTCGACGAGGCCACGCTCGAAGGGGTGGAAAGCGGCGACGTCGAGCTCTCGCTCTCGGTCAAATCCGAAGGCGACAAAAACGGCAATCTCGACGTCGGTCTCTCCGGGTCGTTCCAGAGCCAGGGGAAAGACGAGCTGCCCTTGGCCGACGTGGGCCTGACCGCGAAGGGCCGGGTCAACGACAAACCGGTCGACTTCGACGGCGCGCTGACGTTGCTCTCCGACCGCGCCTACATCGGCTACGAAGGCACCACCTACGAAGTCGACCCGACCACCTTCGGCTTCGTCAAGTCCAGCTTCGAACAGGCCGAGCAGCAGGGCGGCCAGAACCCCGCCGACCTCACCGCCTGCCGCAAGGCGGGGGAAGGCCTGGAAATCGCCGACTTCGTCGAAAACGTGAGCAGCGAGGGCGGCGAGGACGTCGACGGCACCTCGACCACCAAGGTCAGCGCCGACCTCAATTCCGAGGGCGCGATCGACGCCCTGATCCAGCTGACCGAAGCGCCGGCCTGCAAGGCCCAGCTCGAAGCCGCCGGCCCGCTGCCGCTCGGCGAACTCGAAGAGGCGAGGCGCCGGATCCCGAAGGAACTTAAAAAAGCGCACGTCGACCTCTACGTCGGCGACGACAACATCATCCGCCGCGCCGTGGCCGAAGTGGTCGTGGCGCCGAAAGACGGCAGCGGCAAGGTCGAAATCGACCTCGACCTGACTCTGAGCGGGGTCAACGAGGACCAGGAGATCGTGCCGCCGTCCGGTGCCGAACCGCTGGAAGGGCTGTTCAAGGAGCTCGGCGTCGACCCGCTGGAACTGCTCGAAGACGGTCCCAGCGGCGGCATCTCCGCGCTGCTGGAAAAACTGACCGAAAGGTTCGGCGGGTCCTCCGGCGACGACCTCTTCGGCGACGGCGGCTCCTCGTCCGGCGGCGGTTCATCGGGCGGCGGTTCGGCCGACGAACCGGCCACCCGCCTGGAATGCCTGCAGGGCGCCGAAACGGCGGCCGACCTGCAGAAGTGCGCAAGCCTGCAGTAGCGCGTTACCCATAGGCTTCGCGCCCCGGTGAACCCCGAGCCTGCCCACTCCGGCGCGCCGCGCCTCGACGCCTCCTTCTTCCGCACGCCGCAGGGCTGGCCCTACCTGCTGACGCCGCTGATCCCGATCGCCGTGGTGCTGGAGATCGTCGCCGCCCCGGCGACGATCGTCTTCGCCACCTCGGCGCTGGGCATCATCCCCACGGCGGCGCTGATGGGGCGGGCGACGGAGGAGCTGGCGGCGCGCTCGGGCCCCGGCATCGGCGGCCTTCTCAACGTCACCTTCGGCAACGCGCCGGAGCTGATCATTGCCCTCTTCGCCCTCGGTCAGGGCCTGCAGGAGGTGGTCAAGGCCTCGGTCGTCGGCTCGATCATCGGCAACATCCTGCTCGTCCTCGGCGCCGCGATGCTGGCCGGCGGGATCGGCCGCGACAAACAGACCTTCAGCCGCACCAGCGCCAGCATCCAGACCTCGATGCTGATGCTGGCCGCCGCGGCGCTGCTGATGCCGGCGATCTTCGAGCTGGTCGAGGGTAAGGGGCTGCCGGACCCCGGCGCCGAGTCGATCCACTACGGCGGCACCGTCGAGCATCTCTCGCTGGCGGTGGCGATCGTCCTCATCGCCACCTACGTGATCGGGCTCTTCTTCTCGCTCAAGACCCACCGCGACATCTTCAATCCCGAGTACGAGGACGAGGACACCTGGGGCTGGTCGACGCGGACCTCGGTGATCGCCCTGGCGATCGCCGGAGTGCTGGTCGGGCTGATGTCGGAGGTTCTGGTCGGCTCGATCACCGAGGCCTCCGAGTCGGTCGGCCTCTCGGAGTTCTTCATCGGCGTGATCGTCGTCGCGATCGTCGGCAACGCCGCCGAGCACTGGGTCGCTGTGCTGGTGGCGATGAAGAACAAGATGGACCTGGCGGTCAACATCGCGATCGGCTCCAGCGCCCAGGTGGCCCTGTTCGTCGCCCCGGTTCTGGTCATCGCCTCCTTCTTCATCGGCCCCTATCCGCTTGCCCTGGTCTTCAACGGCTTCGAGCTGGGAGCCATCCTCCTGGCCATTCTGATCGCGAACTATGTGACGCAAGACGGCGAGTCCACCTGGTTCGAGGGCGTCCAGCTCTTGGCGGTCTACTTCGTCTTCGGGCTCGCCTTCTACTTCGCCTGACGGACCCGCCAGGCGGGCCAGATAGCCTGCCCGGATGGAAGTACTCCTCCTCTTGGTCAGCTTTGCCGTGGTCCTGACCGGGGCATTGATGTTCACCAACGCGGTCGAGTGGATCGGCCACCGGCTTGGGCTGGGGGAGGGGGCGGTCGGCAGCATCCTCGCCGCGGTCGGCACCGCGATGCCGGAGACGCTGATCGCGATCGTCGCCCTGCTCGAGGTCAGCGAGGGCTCCGAAGACGTGGCGATCGGGGCGATCGTCGGCGCGCCCTTCCTGCTGGGCACGTTGGCGATGGGCCTGGTCGGCCTCTTTGCCTACCTCTACCGCGAGAAACGCGAGCAGGGGATCCGGCTCTCCGCCCACGGCCCGACCCTGGAGCGCGACCTGCTCTTCTTCCTCTCCTTCTTCGCCCTCGCCGGGCTGCTCGCCTGGGGCCCGCCGGCGGCTATCAGGATCCCGGTCGGCATCGTCTTCCTCGGCGCCTACGTCTTCTACACCGCCCGCACCCTGCGGGGCGGCGGCGAGGTGCAGTCGGAGGAGACGCTGAACCCGCTGCTGTTCGAGCGCCGGGCCGAGCGCCGCGAAGACCCGGCGCTGGCGCTCTGCGTGATCCAGCTCCTCGTCGGCCTCGGGGCGATGGTCGGCGGCGCCCACCTCTTCGTCGAGCAGCTGCTCCACTTCGCCGAGGACATCGGCGTCGAGCCGCTGATCCTGGCCCTGATCCTGGCGCCGCTGGCGACCGAGCTGCCGGAGAAGGTCAACAGCTTCTTCTGGGTGCGCGAAGGCAAGGACGCGCTGGCGCTGGGCAACATCACCGGCGCGATGGTCTTCCAGTCGACGATCCCGGTCGGGATCGGCCTGATCTTCACCGACTGGGCGCTCGACGGAAACGCGATCCTCTCGATCGTGCTCGGCGTCGCCGGCGGCCTGCTCGCCTACGAGAGCCTGCACCGCGCCGGCGTCTTCAGGCTGCCCGCCGTGATCGGCTGGTTCGCGCTCTACGCGGCGTTCCTGGTCGTAGTGGTGCTGAGCGCCTGAGCGCTAAGCCGCGGCGAGTTCGCGCAGCGCCTTGAGGATCGTGTCGTCGTGCTTCTTCGGCTGCACCTTGGGGAAGACCTTGGCGATCTTGCCCTCGGCGTCGACGATGTAGCTGTTGCGCAGGACCCCCATGTACTTCTTGCCGTACATCGACTTCTCGCCCCAGGCGCCCCATTGCTCGGCGACCGCGTGGTCGGGGTCGGCGAGCAGGGTGAACTCGAGGTCGAACTTGCCGGCGAACTTGGCGATCGCCTCGACCTCGTCGGGCGAGATCCCGATCACCTTCGCGCCCAGCTCGGCGTACTCGCCGCCGCGGTCGCGGATGCCGCAGGCCTGGGTCGTGCAGCCAGGCGTGTCGGCGCGGGGATAGAAGTAGACGACCACGGTCTGCCCCCGCAGGTCGGAGAGCTTGACCTGCTCGCCGTTCTGGTCGGGCAGGCTGAAGTCGGGCGCTGCCTCACCCTCGGAGAGCACCGGCTCAGTCCTCGCGGCCGGGGTCCTGGCCGTCCTCGCCCTCGTCGATCTCCTCGTCGCCCTGTTCGAGCGCGGTGGCGGAGACGGAACCGGACGAGCCGGGGTGGTAGTGCGTCTGAAAGGTCTCGAGGATGCGGTCGCGGCCGTCTTCGTCGATCGGCGTCTCCTCGGAGATCCGCACCCAGTCGGCGCCCTCGTAGGCCTCCATGTTGAAGACCTCCTGGTCGATCGAGGCGGAGTCGTCGACGACGACGACCACCTCGGTCTGGGGGTTGAAGTAGGTCCCGGGCTGCACCAGCAGCTCCTCGACCTCGTAGAGATTCTCCTCGGCTCCGTCGGCTCCGGGCGGCATCAATCCGATCCTACGAAATCCGCGAGTTGGCGGTCGGTCTCGGTCTCGACGTCGAGCGGCTCCTGGCCCCGGCGCATGCGCCGTTCGTTGCGGCTGACGACCAGCTGGCGCACCTCCGCCCGCAGCTCGGCGTCGATCTCGGCGCCGCGATCGCGGGCCGGCGTGCCCTCCGCCGCCAGCAGGCGTGCCGCCTCCGCCTCGACGTCGATCGGCGGCTTGCCGTGCCGTTTGAGCCTCTCGGCCTTCGCCTCCAGCATCTGCCGCACCTCGGCCGCCTGGACCGCCGGGTCGAGCGGTGCCGCCGCGGCCGCGCCGCGGCTCGGGGGCATGCCCTCGGCTTCGATCGAGAGCGGGCCTTTGCCAAAGCTCTGCCAGGCCTGGGCGGAGCGGTGGAAGAGGTAGCCGGCGATCGGCGCCGCGATCGCCGAGATCCCCAGCAGCACCGCGCCCTTCTGCGTAGCCGTCATCGCCAGCGCCAAGTCCACGAATCCAAGGGTAGCCCCCCACATGGGGGACTGCCGTTGCTACTCTCCCGGTTGGTTGACTGACCAGTCAATCGGCGGGGCGCCCATCCTGCTCGGCGGCGCTCCAGAACAGACTTAGGCACCGACGAAAAGGAGCTGCGACCGGTGGTTGATTTCACCCTGACCGACGAACAGAAGGATCTGCGCGAGCTGGCCCACAGCTTCGCCGACAAAGAGATCCGCAAGGTCGCCTGGGAGTACGACGTTGACGGCACCTGGCCGCAGGACATCATCGACAAGGCCTGGGAGGTCGGGTTGATGAACACCCACGTCGAGGAGGCCTACGGCGGCCCCGGGCTCGACTACCTCTCCGGCTGCATCATCGAGGAGGAGATCGGCTGGGGCTGCTCCGGCATCGGCACCTCGCTGATGGCCAACGGCCTCGCCTCGGCCCCGGTCAGCCTCGGCGGCTCCGAGGAGACCAAGAAGAAGTACCTCGGCATGCTCACCGAAGGGCCGAAACTGGCCTCCTTCTGCCTGACCGAGCCGGACGCCGGCTCCGACGTCTCCGGGATGAAAACCCGCGCCGTGAAGAAGGGCGACAAGTACGTCCTCTCCGGCTCCAAGTGCTTCATCACCAACGGCAGCTACGCCGACTGGTTCACCGTCTACGCGAAGACCGACCCCGAGTCCGGTCATCGCGGCATCACCGCCTTCGTCGTCGACGCCGACTCCCCCGGGGTCAGCATCGACAAGAAGGAGGACAAGATGGGCCAGCGGGCGTCCAACACCGCGACCATCTCCTTCGACGAAGTCGAGGTCCCGGCCGAGAACATGCTCGGCGAGGAGAACCACGGCTTCAAACTGGCGATGATGACCCTCGACCGCACCCGCCCGGGCGTCGCGGCGATGGCCGTCGGGATCGCCCGCGCGGCCTTCGAGTTCGCCGCCGAGTACTCCAAGGAAAGGGTCCAGTTCGGCGTCCCGATCGCAATGCACCAGGCGATCCAGTTCATGATCGCCGACATGTCGACCAAGGTCGACGCCGGCCGGCTGCTGATGTGGAACTCGGCCGTGCTGCTCGATCAGGGCAAACGCAACACCCTGGTCTCCTCGCAGGCCAAGCGCTTCGCCGCCGACTCGGCGATGGAGGTCACCACCGACGCCGTCCAGGTCTACGGCGGCTACGGCTTCATCAAGGAGTACCCGGTCGAGAAACTGATGCGCGACGCGAAGATCATGCAGCTCTACGAGGGGACCAGCCAGATCCAGCGCCTGGTCATCGCCAAAGAGGTGCTGATGCCGCGCAACATCGACGAGCGCACGCCCGCGGCCGAGGCCAAGCAGGCCGACGACGCGCGCGACAGCCAGAGCGAGCAGGCCGCGGCGACGGTCTGATCCCTGCCCCGGCGGCGGGCCGGCTTTGAGCCTGGCCCGCCGCGGGGTACGGTGGCGGCATGGACGTCGCCAAGAGCAGGTCCGCGGGCAAGGCGGCGCGCACCGGCGCGCCGCGCTCCTCGCACGGCTCCTGGGAGCCGGCGCCCGGTCGCGAGGACCCGGTCGCGATCCTCGAGCGCCAGGCCGAGAGCCGGGTCCAGGAGCTGGTTCCGATCCGCTACGGGCGGATGACAGCGTCGCCCTTCGCCTTCTACCGCGGCGCCGCCGCGGTGATGGCGGCGGATCTTGCCCGCACGCCGGACTCGGGCCTGCGCGTGCAGGCCTGCGGCGACGCCCACCTCGCCAACTTCGGCGCCTACGCGGCCCCGGACCGCCGCCTCGTCTTCGACCTCAACGACTTCGACGAGTCGCTGCCGGGCCCCTGGGAGTGGGATGTGAAGCGGATGGCGGCGAGCTTCGAGATCGCCGCTCGCGAAAGCGGGTTCAAGCGCAAGCGCCGCGAGGCGGCGGTGCTGCGCGGGGTGCGCGCCTACCGCGAGGCGATGCGGGAGTTCGCCTCGCAGGGCAATCTCGAGGTCTGGTACGCCCGGCTCGATATCGAGGAGGCGCTGGGAGAGCTGGAGGCGGAGGACCCCGAGCTGATGCCGCGCTTGCGCCGCGGTGTCGTCAAGGCCAAAGGCAAGGACAGCCTGCGGGCGCTGGCGAAGCTGACCGAGACGGTTGATGGAGAGCTGCGCTTCCGCAGCGAACCGCCGCTGCTGGTCCCGGGCGAGGATCTCGTCCCCGCCGCCGACGGGCGCAGCGTCGCCGATGCCCTGGAAGAGGTTCTGGCTGCCTACCGCGACAGCCTCGCGCCCGACCGCCAGCACCTGCTCGACGGCTACCGCTTCTCCCAGATCGCCCGCAAGGTGGTCGGGGTCGGCAGCGTCGGCACCCGCGCCTGGGTGATCCTGTTCAGCGGCGCCGACGACGCCGACCCACTCTTCCTCCAGGCCAAGGAGGCGCAGGCCTCGGTGTTCGAGCCCTACGCCGGCGCCAGCCGCTACCGCAACCATGGCCGCCGCGTGGTCGAAGGCCAGCGCCTGATGCAGGCCGCCAGCGACATCTTCCTCGGCTGGTGCCCGGCGGTCGGCCTCGAAGGCCGGCGCGACTTCTACGTGCGCCAGCTCTGGGACTGGAAGCGCTCGGCCGAGGTCGAGCGCCTCTCGCCCCGCGGGCTGGAGATCTACGCCCGCGTCTGCGGCTGGACCCTGGCTCGCGCCCACGCCCGCTCCGGCGACCGCGTCGCGATCGGCGAGTACCTCGGCGGCAGCGACTCCTTCGACCAGGCGATCGCCGCCTTCTCGGCGGCCTACGCCGACCAGAACGAGCGCGACCACGCCGCCCTGCAGGCCGCCGTCGCCGAGGGCGAGATCGAGGCCGAAGACCTCTGATTCAGGCCGGTGCGGGCGGCGGGTCGGGGCCCGCCTGCAGCTCGTCGAAGCGCTGCTTGGGCAGCCGCCGGGTGGTGAACAGCGAGGCGACGACAAGCAGCGCCGCGACTAGGAAGGCCGTCTTCAGCGCCGAGATCTGGCTGTCTTCGTAGTCGGCGACCAGGGCCGCGGTCGTCTCGGGGTCGATCCCCTCTTCTTTCGCCACCGTTTCGACCTGGTCGGAGGTGACGAAGCTCGCTCCCGCGGCCAGCTTCACCTCGACCTGCTGCTGGACCTCGTCGGCGATCTTCGGATCGGCGGCGACATTGGCGCTGAAGGCGGAGATCAGGCCGGTGATCACGATCGCCCCGAGTAGGGCGGTCCCCAGCGAGGAGCCGAGCTGCTGGGCCGTGTTCTGCAGGCCGCCGGCCTCGCTGCGGTCGCTGTCCCCGACCGCGGACTGGACCACGTTTCCGAGCTGGGAGACGATCAGCCCCATCCCGACCCCGAGTACGCCCATCGCGATCAGGAAGGAGGTGTTGTCGAGCTCGGGATCGATCGTGTCCAGCAGCATCAGGGTGGCGGCGAGGACGACGAGGAGGCCGACTCGGACCAGGGCCCTGGCCGGGAAGCGCTTGGCCAGGGCGGAGCCGGCGAGGGCGCTGACGAACAGCCCGATCGACGCCGGCAGCATCCGTACCCCGGTTTCCAGCGCGTCCAGGCCCTGGACGACCTGCAGGAACAGCGGCACCGTGAAGAAGACCCCCATCAGGATCAGGTTCTGGGCCAGCAGCATCGAGACGCCGCCGCGCAGGCGCGGGATGCTGAGCAGGCGCAGGTGGACGAGCGGGTCCTCGCCGCGCTCCTCGCGTCGGCGCTCCCAGCGGACGAAGGCGCCGATGACCATCGCGCCGGCGGCGATCACGAACGGGGTCAGCGAGAACCCGAACGGCTCGATCGGGGAGTTGCGTGGCTGCAGCCAACCCCAGTTGCTCGCCTGCAGTACGCCGAGTACGACGACCCCGAGCCCGAGGGCCGAGAGCACGCCGCCGAACCAGTCGAGCTTGACCGTCTTCGCCGGCCGCTCCGGCTCGCGCAGCAGGCGCGAGCCGAGGAGGATGCCGGCCGCGACGACCACCTCGCCGGCGAAGACGACGCGCCAGCTCAGCTCCGTGGTCGCCCAGCCGCCGAGGATCGGCCCGACCGCGATCCCGGCGCCGGCGACGCCGCCGAGGACGCCGTAGGCAAGGGCGCGGTCCTGGCCCTTGAAGTTGCCGGCGACGAGGGCGACCATCGCCGGCAGCACCAGGGCGGCACCGATCCCCTCCAACACCGACCAGCCGAAGGTCAGGCTCGGCACATTCCAGGAGACCGCGGTCAGGGCCGAGCCGCAGGCGTAGATGCAGGTCCCGATCACAAAGGCCCGCCGCCGCCCCAGGATGTCGCCGAGCTTTCCCCCGGTCAGCATCAGCCCCGCCATCACCAGCGCGTAGAAGGCGATCACCGCCTGAATCGTCGTCACCGTGGTGTCGAAGTCCTCGACCAGCTGCGAAATCGCCACGTTCATCACCGCCTGGTCGAGGACCATCAGGAACTGCGCGGCGCCGAGCACGGCGAGAACTCCCCACTTAGCCACGCAGCAACCCTATTCCGCCGCCGAAATCCGAGGCGAGCGCCGTTGACGGGAAGCGAGAGGGGGAGACTTTGAGGTGCGGCAGTCATTTGTCTCGGTATGCGGGACAAAGGACTGCCGCAAGACCCTCGCGAGTTGGCTCACCTCGCGGATCGCCAATACGGCGTCGTCTCGATCCGTCAGCTAACTGGTCCGCTTGGGTACTCCCGGAGCGCTGCGGCCGCCACGCTGGCCGAGGACCGCTGCGGAGGGCGATCGCCCTCTACAAGCCACCCGCCTTCACCCGCTCGCAGTTCGAGCGCCGCTTCCTCGACGCGGTGCTTGCGCACGGCTTGCCGCGGCCTGCGGTGAACATCAATGTCGCCGGCTTCGAGCTCGACCTTTACTGGGAGGAGCAGTGGTTCGCGGTCGAGCTCAACTCCTTCGCGAACCGTGGGACCGTGCGCCGATAGGGGGCGCCTGCTGAGCGGCCGTCGGGGTTGACTCGGCGGACACTCAGCGCGGAGCGCCGCAACCATCCAAGTGAGTCGCAACCGATCCTCGCGAAGTCGCGTCCGCCGAGTCAACCCCGACGGCCCACACCGCTCTCCTAAGCGACGCGCGGTGCTGCGGCGCCGCGCTTGGCGGTCTTGGCGCGGAGGACCTTGTCGAGCTCTAGCTTGCGCAGGCGGACCGATTCGGGGGTGATTTCGACGCACTCGTCGTCGCGCAGGAACTCCAGCGAGCCTTCGAGGCTGAGCCGGGTCGGCGGCGCCAGGCGGACCAGGACGTCGGCGCTGGCGGCGCGCATGTTGGTCTGCTGTTTGGCCTTGGTCGGGTTGACGTCGAGGTCGTCGGAGCGGGCGTTCTCGCCGATGATCATGCCTTCGTAGACCTCCTCGCCGGAACCGACGAAGAGCTTGCCTCGGTCCTGCAGGCTCATCAGCGAGTAGCCGGCGGTGCTGCCGGAGCGGTCGGCGACGAGGGAGCCGGTCTGGCGGGTGCGGAGCTCGCCCGCCCAGGGCTCCCAGCGGTCGAAGACGTGGTGGAGGATGCCGCTGCCGCGGGTCTCGGTGAGGAACTCGGTGCGGAACCCGATCAGGCCGCGGGCCGGGACCAGGTAGTCCATCCGCACCCACCCGGTCGAGTGGTTGACCATCTGCTCCATCCGGCCCTTGCGGGCGGCGAGCATCTGGGTGACGGCGCCGACGTGCTCCTCGGGGACGTCGATCGACATCCGCTCGACCGGCTCGTGCACCTCGCCTTCGACCTCGTGGGTGAGGACGCGCGGCTGGCCGGCGGTGAGCTCGAAGCCCTCGCGGCGCATCATCTCCAGCAGCACGACCAGCTGCAGCTCGCCGCGGCCCTGGACCTCCCAGGCGTCAGGGCGCTCGGTGTCGTTGACCCGGATCGAGACGTTGCCGATCAGCTCGGCGTCGAGCCGGGCACGGATCTGGCGGGCGGTCAGCTTCTTGCCCTCTTTGCCGGCGAGGGGGGAGGTGTTGATCCCGATCACCATCGAGAGCGAGGGCTCGTCGACCGTGATCACCGGCAGCGGCCGCGGGTCCTCGGGATCGGCGAGGGTCTCGCCGATCGTCACCTCTTCGAGGCCGGCGACGGCGATGATTTCGCCCGGTCCGGCCTGCTCGGCGGCGACCCTTTCCAGCCCGTCGGTGACGTAGAGCTCGGAGACGTTGGCGCGCTGGACGCTGCCGTCGGCGCGGCACCAGGCGATCGGCTGGCCGGTGCGGATCGTGCCCTGGCGGACCCGGCAGATCGCCAGGCGGCCGACGTAGGGGGAAGCGTCGAGGTTGGTCACGTGCGCCTGCAGCGGCATCTCGTCGTCGTACTGCGGGGCGGGGATCCGCTCCAGCATCAGGTCGAGCAGGGGGGAGAGGTCGGTGCCCTCGACGCCCTCCTCGAGCGAGGCCCAGCCGGCTTTGGCGTTGGTGTAGACGATCGGGAACTCGATCTGGTCGGACTCGGCGTCGAGGTCGAGGAAGAGCTCGTAGACCTCGTCGATCACCTCGGCGATGCGCGCGTCCGGGCGGTCGACCTTGTTGACGACGAGGATGATCGGCAGGTGCAGCTCCAGCGCCTTGCGCAGGACGAAGCGGGTCTGCGGCAGCGGCCCCTCGGAGGCGTCGACCAGGAGCAGCACCCCGTCGACCATCGTCAGGGCGCGCTCGACCTCGCCGCCGAAGTCGGCGTGGCCGGGGGTGTCGACGATGTTGAACTTGACATCGCCGCGGGTGACGGCGGTGTTCTTGGCGAGGATCGTGATCCCCTTCTCCCGCTCCAGGTCCATCGAGTCCATCACCCGCTCGGCCACGTCCTGGCCTTTGCGGAAGGTCCCGGTCTGCCACAGCATGGCGTCGACCAGGGTCGTCTTGCCGTGGTCGACGTGGGCGATGATTGCGATGTTTCGGAGGTCGTCTCGAGAGGTGTTCATGGGTTCCTTCATAACGAAGCCCGCCAGTTGGCGGGCTTCGCAGACTGGTTTAAGCGTGGTGCTACGAAGTCTGCTGGACGCTCGCGGCGGCCGGGCCCTTGGGGCCTTCTTCGGACTCGTAACTCACTTTCGACCCCTCGGTCAGGGACTTGAAGCCCTCGCCGAGGATGGCGCTGTGATGAACGAAGACGTCCTTCGAGCCGTCGTCGGGCGTAATGAACCCGTAGCCCTTGTCGTCGCTGAACCACTTAACAGTTCCAGTGGGCATGCATTGCCTCCACATCGTGTGCTGCGAACGCGGAGGCTTGTGAAGCAACGACGCGAGCGCTAGGCACAAACTTTGCCGGATGAACCCGGCCCTAACACGGGGGACCGTAGCAGGATCGTCCTCCCTCGCGTTGAGGTTTTGCCGCTCGGATCGTCTCCGGCCGGTGTTTGAAAATTCATCGGAAGTGTCGATACTGAATTCAGATGATCGTCCAGGCTAAGGCTGGCGCGCGCTCGGCGCTGCGCTTTTCGGTGGCGACCCTCGCGGTCGCCTGCGTCCTGATGCCGGCCTCCGCGCCGGCCGCGATCGTGCCGAAAAACGCTGACGAAGGTCTCAGCCCGCAGCTCACCCGGCTGGCGCAGCCGGCGGTGCGATCCCAGTCCGACGCCAAGCAGGCGGCGCTGCTCGGCGTCGCCGCGGACGGCCCCGGGAGCCTGCTGCGCCGCGGCGGCCGGGTCGTCGTCAACATCCGTTTCGCGGGCGGCGCGATCGCCGGGCTGGCCGACCTCAAGGAAGCCGGCGGCAGGGTGCTCAGCGCCAGCCGCCGCGGCCAGACGGCAACCGTCGCGGTCTGGCCGGCAGCGCTGCCGGCGCTGGCCAGGGTGTCGGGCGTCGCCTCGGTGGCCGCGGTCCGGGCGCCGCTCACCCGCGGCGGCTGCGAGGGCGGCGCCTCGATCTCGGAGGGCTTGGGACAGCTCAAGGTCGACCAGACCCGCGAAATTTTCGGCCTGCGCGGCGCCGGGATCACCGTCGGCGTCCTCTCCGATTCCTTCGACACCGCGGTCGAAGCAGCCGACGAAAGCGGCCCGGTCGCGACCACCGCGCTCACCGACGTCGTCAGCAACGACCTCCCGGGCCCGGCCGGGACCTGCAGCGGCCAGCAGGTCAGCGTCGACGTGATCGACGAGGGACCGAACCAGAGCAGCGACGAGGGCCGGGCGATGCTGCAGATCGTCCATGATCTGGCGCCGCACTCGGCGCTCGCCTTCGCGACCGCCTTCGAGAGCGAAGAATCGTTTGCCCAGAACGTCGAAGAGCTGGCCAAACCACGCGGCGCGGGGGGCCCCGGGGCCGAAGTGATCGTCGACGACGTCGCCTGGTTCGAAGAGCCCTTCTTCCAGGACGGCCCGATCTCTGCGGCGATCAACAAAGTCACCGCCAACGGGGTCACCTACCTGACCGCGGCCGGCAACGACAACCTGTTCGTGGGCGAAGACGAAGCCGCCTCCTGGGAAGCGCCGGCCTATCGCGACTCGGGCGCCTGTCCGGCGGCGATCGAAGTGCTGCCGGTCTTCAACGCCACCCACTGCATGGACTTCGACCCCGGCGTCGGGGTCGACCGGACCTTCGGGATCACCGTCGGGGCCGGTGAAACGCTGACCCTCGACCTGCAGTGGGCAGAGCCTTGGAACGGCGTCACCACCGACCTCGACGCCTTCGTCCTCAACTCGGAAGGGGGGCTGCTGACCGGCTCGGTCGAGTTCAACACCGGCAAAGAAGGCACCCAGCGGCCGGTCGAGATCCCGCAGTGGAAAAACACCTCCGGGACGGCGCGGACGGTGCAGTTGGCGATCAACCGCTTCACCGGCGCCGAAGACCCGCGCCTCAAGTTCATCCTCCTGCAGAACGGCGGCGGGGTGAGCGAAGTCGAGTACGCGAAATCGAGCGAAGGCGACATCGTCGGGCCCTCGATCTTCGGCCACGCCGGCGCCGCCAGCGCGATCTCGGTCGCCGCCGCTCCCTTCACCGACAGCGCCGCCCCGGAGCCGTACTCCTCGCGGGGCCCGGTCACCCACTACTTCGAGCCGTTCAACGGGATCGCGCCGGGGGCGCCGCTGCTGCCGCCGGAGATCGTCGCCAAGCCCGACCTGACGGCGACCGACTGCGGCGCCACGACCTTCTTCGCCCACTTCGCCGCCGGCGCCTGGCGCTTCTGCGGCACCTCCGCGGCGGCGCCGCACGTGGCCGCGGTGGCGGCCCTGCTGCGGCAGGCGAACCCCCTGGCGTCGACGGAGCAGATCCGCAACAGCCTGGTCGAAACCGCCGTTCCGATGGGGGTGTTCGGGCCGCAAGCGGTCGGCTCGGGCCTGCTCGACGCGCTCGCCGCCGTCACCAGCCTGCCGGAGCCGGTCGAAGTCAACGACCCGGCGAGCACGACGGTGCCGCCGCTGATCGATCCCCCCGACGATCCCGAACCGCCGAAACCGGAACCGCCCCTGCCCCCGCCGCCGCCCCCGGCGGTGGCGCCGACCACGGCGATCAAGCGCCACCCACCGAGGATCGTGCGCACCGCCCGGCCCAGCGTCCGGGTCAGCTTCCGCTTCGCCACCGACCAGGCGGAAGCGACCTTCCTCTGCAAGCTCGACCGCAGCACCTTCCAGCCCTGCGCCGGCCGCACCTCCCTGGTTCTCGTCCCCGGCACCCACACGCTGAAGGTGAAGGCGCGCGGCGCGACCGGGTTGATGGACCCGAGTCCGGCGCTCTTCCGCTTCCGGGTCGAGCAAAAGGGCTAGGCGCTCCTAGGGTTCGGTGCGGGCGCTCTGGCGCCGCATCGCCCAGTGCCCGCCCGCGAGCAGGGCCAGCAGCGCGACGGCGCTGCCGAGGACGATCGGGTCGGTCAGCGAGAGCCCCTCCAGCTGGGTGCCGAAGTAGACCGAGATCGCGGTGATCGGCAGGTACCCGACCGCGGTCGTCCAGACGAAGCGCCAGATCGGCACGCGGGCGGCGCCGGCGGCGTAGGAGACGATGCTGAAGGGCAGGATCGGGATCAGCCGCAGGGAGATCATCAGGGTCCAGCCGCCGCGCTCGATCCTCGCCTCGATCCGCTCGAAGCGCTCGGCGCCGAACCAGCGGTCGAGCAGTGGCCGCGCAACCGAGCTGCCGATCGCGTAACAGAGCAGCCCGGAGAGGATCCAGCCGACCATGGTCAGGGCCAGCGCCGGGCCGAAGCCGTAGGCGTAGCCGGCGGCGGCGTCGACGATCTCGGCCGGGTAGAAGACGACGGTGTGGATCAGGGCCAGGGCGAGGATCAGCAACGGCCCGGCGGCGCCGAGGCTGTCGATCTCCTCCCGGACCTGCTCGTGGTCGCCCCGGATCGCGGCGCTGAAGGCGTCGCGCAGGTCCGGGATCGCGAGCACCAGCCCGGCCAGCAGCGCGATCCCGGCAAGGGTGACGCCGATCTCGGCCAGCGGCACGGCCGGACGGGAGCGCTGCGGTTCAGCCACGCAGGCGGTCTGCCAGGCCGGAGTGGCGCCCGCCGCCGTCGTCGCGGCGCACCGCCGCGTCGAGCACGGAGCGGTCGCCGACCAGGACGCAGCTGCTGCGGGCGCGGGTGATCGCGGTGTAGAGCAGCGGCCTGGTCAGCATCCGGGCGTGGGAGCGGTGGCAGACGCCGACCACGACCGGAACCTCGCACCCCTGCGCCTTGTGGACCGAGATCGCGTAGGCGAGCTTCAGGGTCGCGGTCTCGCCGTAGGGGATGACCAGGGTGCCGCCCTCGTCGGTGTCGACGACGATCGCCTCTTCGTCGGGGTCGTCGCGGCGAAGGAAGACGATCGAGCCGTTCATCAGCCCCAGCTCGTGCGAGTTGCGGGTCTGGATCAGCCGGTCGCCGATCCGGAAGCGGTCGTTCAGCGCCCGCTTGCCGTCCGGGTTGAGGCGGGCCTGGAGGCGCTCGTTGAGGGCGTCGATCCCGACAACCCCCCGGTACATCGGCGCCAGCACCTGGACCTCGCGCACCGGGTCGACCTCGAAGCGCTCCGGCACCCGCTCGGCGACCACCTCGACCACGGTCTCCAGCGCCCGCTCCGGGTTGGCGCGGTCGATGAAGAAGAAGTCGTGGTCCTGGTCCTCGGTCGGCTCGAGGTGGGGGGGACGGCCCTGGTTGATCTCGTGGGCGGCGGTGGTGATCATCGAGCGCGCCGCCTGGCGGAAGATCTGGGTCAGCCTCACCACCGGCGCCGCGCCGGAGGCGATCAGGTCCTCGAACGGCTTGCCGGCCCCGATCGGCGGCAGCTGGTCGGCGTCGCCGACGAGGACGACGTGGGTCGACTCGGCGATCCCCGCCAGCAGCACCTCGGCCAGGCGCAGGTTCAGCATCGAGGACTCGTCGACGATCACCAGGTCGACCGGCAGCGGGTGGCCGGGGCGGAAGGCCGGTTCGCGTCCGGGCATCCACTCCAGCAGGCGGTGGATCGTCGCCGCCGAGTGCCCGGTCGCCTCCTCCATCCGCCGCGCCGCGCGCCCGGTCGGAGCGCAGAGGGCGATCGTCGCGTTGGCGGCTTCGGCCTCGGCGACGATCTGCTTCGTGCAGACGGTCTTGCCGACGCCGGGGCCGCCGGTGAGGACGGAGACGCGCGAGGCGAAGGCGCCGCGCACCGCCGCCCACTGCTCCTCGGTCAGCCCGTCGCCGGGGTTTTCGCCGGGGTCGTGGTCGAGGTAGGGCTGCGAGGCGACCCGCTCGCGCAGGGTCGCCGCCACGGCCAGCTCGCTGGCGTGGGTCAGCTCGCGGTAGACCCGCCCCTCGTCGACCAGCAGGCCGCGCGCTTCGATCAGGACGTCGGGGTCGGGGGGGAGGCCGATCAGCTTCGCGGTGCGCCGGGTCAGCTCCTCCAGCGGCAGGAAGCTGTTGCCCTGCTGCTCGGCCTCGGCGAGGGCGAAGACGGCTGCCGCCTGCGCCCGGCGGGCGGACTCTGGCGGCACGTCGGCGGCGAGGGCGATGCGGTCGGCGCGGGCGAAGCCGACGCCCTCGACCTCGGTCAGCCGGTAGGGGTCCTCGTGCAGGATCGTCATCGAGCGCTCGGCGTAGCGGGCGTGGATCGGCGCCGCCAGGTGGGCCAGCCCGTGCGGCGCCAGCTGCACGTGGAGGTCGCGGACGGCGCGGCTGGCGTGCCACGATTCGGTCGCCGCCGCGGCCTGGTCGGCGCTGACTCCGCGCAGCGAGGAGAAGACCGCCTGCGGGTTGGCGGCGATCTCCGCCAGCACCCCCTCGCCGTGCTCGTCGACGAGGCGTTCGGCCCGGGCCGGTCCGATGTGGCGCAGGGTGGTCAGGTAGGCGACCTGACCCTCGCGGTCGGCGGGGTCGAGCGGCAGCGCGCCCTGGGCGCGCAGCTGGCGGCCGTAGCGGGCATGGGTCTGCCACTCGCCGCTGACTTCGGCCCGGTCGCCGGCCCCGAGGTGGGCGACGGGGCCGACCAGCGCGAAGCCCTCGCCGCCGCCGGCCTCCTGCACCTCGAGCACGGCGTAGCCGTCGTCTTCGGCGCGGAAGATCACGCCCAGCACCTCGACCGTGCCGGTGTAGGAGGCGGCATCGGCGTCGAACAGAGTGGCGGTTCCGGTCACTCCCCAAAGCTAGCCGTCGGCGAGGCGGCGGGCGCCCGCTTGCCGCGCATCTTCCGCTTGATGGATCCTCTGTCGTGTGAGCGCGAGATCCGATCGGCCCGGGCCCGACGCCGGCCTCTGCGACCGCTGTCGCCACCAGCGCCTGGTCCCCAACACCCGCGGCTCGGTTTTCTCCCTCTGCGAGCGCTCGCGGACCGACCCCGCGTATCCGCGCTACCCGCGGCTGCCGGTGCTCAGCTGCCCGGGATTCGAGCCGGCTCCGCCGTCTCCGCCTTCCGCGCCGCCCCGATAGCGGCGCCGAGCAGGCCGAAGCCGAAGATGACCGCGGCGAGGCCGACCAGCAGCCCGAGGAACGGGACCAGGGCGGCGACGCGGAGCATTGCCAGGCCGGCGAGGAAGGCGAGCATGCGGTGGCGCGGCGGCTTCACGAAGCGGCGCCCGAGGACCCAGGCGGAGACCGCGTAGGCGATGGCGCCGAGCGGCAGGATGGCGAGGCCGATGCCGATCGCCAGCGGCAGTCCCAGCAGGGTGATTGCGGCGAGGAAGGCGGCGACGGGGAGGACGATGACGATCGTGATCCCGATCGCGATCAGCGGCCCGATCCGTTCGCGGCTGCGCGCGTGCAGGGCGTCGGCGGCGCGCGGCGCGATCAGCAGCAGGAGCAGGCCGAGAAGCAGGCTGGAGACGGTGACGGCGAGCCAGACCAGGAGCCCGCCGAGCAGCGGCAGCGAGCCGCCGAGGTCTGGCCAGCCTTCCTTCTGGACGTCGCCGCGGACGCGGGCGTCGCCGGAGACCAGAGGGCGCTGATCGCCGTAGCTGACGTCGCCGTTGACGAATGCCGAGGGCAGCAGGGTCGCGAGGCCGCTGGCGGCGAAGACGTCGCCGTCGACCGCGCCGCTGAGCAGGATGTCGCCGCTGAGGACAACCACGTCGCCGTCGACCCGGCCGCGGATGTCGGCGTCGCCGCTGACGATGAAGACGCCTTCGACCGTCTCGCCGCGCTCGACGGTGACGTCGCCGGAGATGACGACGATCGGGTCGCCGGAGTCGGGGGACTCGACGGCCGCGGCGGGCGCCGGCGCTATGACGAGCGCCAGCGCCAGCAGTGCCGCTAGGGACGAGAGGCGGGCAAGCACATGGCCAGCCTAAACCCCTAGCTGGCCGCCATCGGGTCGGGCTGCCCCAGCTCGGTCCGCTCGTGCGGCTCATAGGCGGAGCCGGGGACGCCGCCGAGGACCGCGACCCGCATCCCCTGATCGCCCGGCAGCAGCTTGCGCATCGAGCCGGACTGGACGCTGGCCACGTTGTTGTCGTCGAGCGGGAAGCGCTCGCCGTCGACCTCGATCTCGCCGCCGCCGCGCATCACCAGGAAGACCTCCTCCTGGCCGTCCTCGGCGTGGTCGTGCTCGGGGTAGCGATCGAAGTTCGGCGGCAGGTCGATGATCTGCAGCCCGAACGACTTCACCCCCAGCTCCGCCCGGGCGCGCTTCATCGCCCCCATGAAGATCGCCTCCATGCCGTCCACTTCCTTCACCGTGTAACCGCTCATCGTCTCTCTCCCTCGTGTGGTTTCCGTCGCGCGGTTCCTTTTGCACCTGCGGGGCGAAAAAGGAACCGCGCGCGGTGATCGTAGTCGATATGAACGAACGTTCGTGCTTTTCTGTACCCTGGCCTGGTGACTGCTGCCACCCAGGAGGCGAGCAAGGGCGCCCGCACCCGCGCCGCGATCCTCGACCGCGCCGTCGACCTCGCCTCCGCGGAGGGGCTGGAGGGACTGACGATCGGCCGCCTCGCCGCCGAGCTGCAGATGAGCAAGAGCGGCCTCTTTGCCCACTTCGGCTCCAAGCAGGAGCTGCAGCTGGCGACGATCGAGGCCGCGGGGGAGCGGTTCCGGGTCGCCGTGATCGAGCCGGCGCTGAGCTTCCCCGAGGGGGCGCTGCGGCTGCGGGCGATGGCCGAGAGCTACCTCGACCAGCTCGACCTTTACGAGGGCGGCTGCTTCTGGGCCGCCACCTCGGCCGAGTACGACGACCGCCCCGGCCCGGTCCGCGACGCGATCGCCGCCGCCCTCGACGCCTGGATGGGCGCGCTGGTCAAGAACGCCGCCGCTGCCGGGATCGACGACCCCGAGCGCTACGGCTTCGAGCTCTACGCGGTGATCATGGGCGCCAACGCCCGCTACCGCCTCACCGGCGACCGCCGCGTCTTCGACCACGCCCGCGCCGCCCTCGCACGCCTCGCCGCCGAACTGCCGGCGTGAGCGCCGCCGCCGACTTCGCCGCTCGTTTCGCTGCCTACTGGCGCGCCCCTTCGGTCGATGGCCTCGACGCCCTGCTGGCGCCCGAGGTGCGCTTGGTCGCGCCGATGACTCCGACCACCGACTCGCTCGCCGAGGGCAAGCGCGCCTTCGCGGCGATCCTCGACCTCGTCCCCGACCTGACCGGCGAGGTCCACACCTGGGGAACGATCGAGGACGGGCTGCTGATCGAGTTCACCCTCTCTGGCAGCGTTGCCGGTGTCCCGGTCTCCTGGTCGGCGGTGGATCGCATCCTGCTGGACTCCGACGGCCTCGCCACGGAGCGCGTCTCCTACTTCGACACCGCGCCGCTGGCGCTGAACGTAGCCCGCCACCCGCGGGCCTGGCCGGCCTTCCTGCGCAGCCGCCTGCGCCGGTGAGCCGCGGCCGGGATGAGCGCCGAGTGATGCTTTGTCCGGGCTATGACCCGGGTAAAGCATCACTCGATCTGAAATTCGGATGAGGAGGAGTCAGATGGACGTCGCGATTGGGTTGCCGAATGCGGTTCCGGGGACGAGCGGGAAGGAGCTGGTCGAGTGGGCGCGGCGGGCGGAGGCGCGCGGGTTCTCCAGCCTCGGAACGATCGACCGGATCGCCTACGACAACTACGAGCCGATGACCGCGCTCGCCGCCGCCGCGGCGGTGACCGAGCGGATCGGCCTCTGCACCTCGGTCCTGCTCGGGCCGCTCCGTCCCAACGCCTCCGAGCTGGCCAAGCGCGCACTCAGCCTCAACGCCCTCTCCGGTGGCCGCTTCACGCTCGGGATCGGGCTCGGCGCCCGCGAGGACGACTACGAGCTCGGCGAGGTCGAGTACCGCCGCCGCGGCAAGCTCTTCGACGCCCAGCTGGAGATGATCGAGGCGGTCTGGAAAGGCGACGAGGTTGGGCCCAAGATCGCCGGCGCTCCCAGCCTGATCGTCGGCGGCCACGCCGACGCCTCCTTCCGCCGCGTCGCCCGCTTCGGCGAGGGCTGGATTGCCGGCGGCGCGCCGGCCGATCAGTACGCGGGGATGGCCGCGAAAGCAAAGGCGGCCTGGGCCGACGCGGGCCGCGAGGGCGAGCCGCGGCTGATGGGCCTCGCCTACTACGCGCTCGGCGAGAACGCCGAGCAGCAGGCGCGCGAGGAGCTCGGCGACTACTACGAGTGGCTGGGGGAGGACATCGCCGGCTTCATCGCCGCCAACGCCGCGACCGACGCGGAGACCGTCCAGCGCTACCTCTCCGAATTCGCCGAGGCCGGCTGCGACGAGCTGATCTTCTTCCCGACCAGCAGCGACCCCGGCCAGGTCGACCTGCTGGCCGAGGCCGCCGGGCTTTAGGTTCGGGGGCATGGCCGCCGCCGAGGAGCCAGTCCTGCTGTTTGGTACGGCGGCCGAGTTCGAGGCCTGGCTGGAGGAGCACAACGGCCGCTCCGGCGGGGTCTGGCTGAAGATCGCCAGGAAGGGCGCGCGCGAGCCCAGCGTCACCTACGCCGAGGGGGTCGAGATCGGCCTCTGCTTTGGCTGGATCGACAGCCAGAAGCGGAGCCTCGACGAGGAGCACTACGTGCAGCGCTTCACGCCGCGGCGGCCGCGCGGCCGCTGGTCGAAGATCAACCGGGACAAAGCAGAGGCCTTGATCGAGTCGGGACGGATGCGGGCGGCGGGCCTGGACCAGGTCGAGGCCGCCCGCGCCGACGGTCGCTGGGAGGCCGCCTATGCGGGGTCGAAAAGCGCCACGGTCCCGGAGGATCTGCAGCGCGAGCTCGACGCCAGCCCCGGCGCCGCCGAGTTCTTCGCCGGCCTCGACAGCGCCAACCGCTACGCGATCCTCTACCGCCTCGACGAGGCGAAGAAGCCGGAGACGCGCGAGCGACGGCTGCGCAAATTCGTCGCGATGCTCGAGCGTGGGGAGAAGATCCACGGCTGACGCCTGGATACGGGGATAACAGCGCTCCCTACACTCGTGGCGTGGACCGCGCCCTGCTCGCAGCGACCCTCGCCGACGCCGGCGAGCCCTCCTACCGCGCCGCCCAGGTGTGGGAGTGGGTCGCGCGCGGGGCCTCCTCTTATGAGGAGATGACGAACCTGCCGGGGATCCTGCGCGACCGGCTGAACGCGGCGGTGCCGTTCTCGACCCTGCGGGTCGAGCGCGAGGCCAAGTCCGACGACGGCACCGTGAAGACGCTCTTCCACACCGCCGACGGGCGCGCGATCGAGGCGGTCTTGATGCGCTACCGCGACGGCCGCCGCTCGGTCTGCGTCTCCTCGCAGTCGGGCTGCCCGCTGACCTGCACCTTCTGCGCCACCGGGCGGATGAAGTTCGCCCGCAACCTCACGGCCGACGAGATCCTCGACCAGGCGCTGCACTTCCGCCGCATCGAGCAGATCGACCACGTCGTCTTCATGGGCATGGGGGAGCCGACGATGAACGTCGACGCGGTGCTCGAGGCCTGCGAGCACCTGCCCGAGCTCGGCGTCACCCACCGCCGCACGGCGATCTCCACGGTCGGCTGGGTGCCGGGCATCGACCGCCTCGCCGAGTGCGAGATGCCGGTCAGCCTCGCCCTCTCCCTGCACGCGCCCAACGACGGCCTGCGCTCGCAGCTGATGCCGGTCAACGAGCGCTACCCGCTGGCCGAGGTGCTGGCCGCCTGCGACCGCTACCGGGCCAAGCGCCGGCGCAAGGTCTTCGTCGAGTACGTGATGCTCGATGGCGTCAACGACCTGCCCGAGCACGCCCGCCAGCTCGCCGGCCTGCTCGACCCGCGCGTCTACAAGGTCAACCTGATCCCCTACAACCCGACTGGCGCCTACGACGGCTCCTCGCCGGAGCGGATCGAGCGCTTCCGGGCGATCCTCACCGAGCATCGCCTCACCGCCACCGTCCGCCTCACCCGCGGCCGCGACATCGACGCCGCCTGCGGCCAGCTGGCCGCCGCCTCCGCGTAGCCGACATCTGGGCCCCTCCAGGGGACCAAAACTCGGATGCGCGAAAAACTGGCTGGTCAGCCAGTATCCTCCGGGGCGATGGCAACCGTCGATACCGCAGCGCCGGCAGCGCGGCCGCCGCAGATGTCGGACAACCCGGCGCGGCGGGTCGTCGAAGACGTCGCCGCCGAGTGGCGCGCCCGCGGCCGCTTCCCGCCGGGGCCGGGGGACTTCAGCCTCGTCCGCACCCACCAGGTCGCTCACGACCCGTTGCCGCTGCTGCTCGGCGCCTACGAAGAGTTCGGGCCGATCTTCAGCATGCGCCTGCTGCACTCGCGGGTCGTCTTCATGCTCGGGCCGGAGGCCAACCACTACGTCACCGTCGGCCACCCGGAGAACTTCCACTGGCGCGAGTCCAGCTTCGGCGACCTGATCCCGCTGCTCGGCGACGGCCTGCTGACGATCGACGACGATTACCACGACCGCGCCCGGGCGATCATGATGCCCGCCTTCCACCGCGAACAGGTGACCGCCGCCCTGGACGCGATGGAGACCGAGACCGCGGCGGGGATCGCCGCCCTTCCCAAGGACGGCGTCGTCGACATCTACGCCTGGATGCGGAACCTGGCGATGCGGATCGCGATGCGGGCGCTGCTCGGGCTCGACCCCGACGAGGCCGGCAAGGGCGCCGCCGCGGCCCACCACTTCGAGCGCGCCCTCGGCTTCTACGGGATCGACTACCAGTGGCGGCTGCTGCGCGGGCCGCGCTCGCCCTGGAGCAAGATGCAGGCCTCGCGGCAGGTCCTGGACGAGATCGTCTTCGGCGAGATCGCCCGCCACCGCGCCGATCCCGACCCGGGGCGGCGGGACGTCCTCAGCCTCCTGGTCGGCGTCCGCGGCGAGGACGGGGAGGCCTTCAGCGACCGCGAGATCCGCGACCAGGTGATGACGCTGATGTTCGCCGGCCACGACACCTCGACCTCGACCCTGACCTTCATGATGCACGAGCTGGCCCGCCACCCCGACGTCATCGCCCGGCTCTGCGAGGAGCAGGACGAGGTGCTCGCCGGCGCCACCCCGACGATCGACCAGCTGGAGCGGGAGATGCCCTACCTGGACATGGTCCTCGACGAGGTCCTGCGGCTCTATCCGCCGGCCTGGATCGGACCCCGCCGGGCCGTCCGCGAATTCGAGTTCGGCGGCTGCACGGTCCCGCGCGGCGCCTACGTCAACTACTGCTCCTGGGCCAGCCACCGCCTGCCCGAGGTCTTCCCCGACCCCGAGGCCTTCATCCCCGAGCGCTTCACCCGCGAGCGCAAAACGGCGCTTCCGCGCGGCGCCTACGTGCCCTTCGGCGGCGGCTCGCGGATCTGCATCGGCAAGCGCTTCGGCCAGACCGAGGTGAAGCTGGTGGCGACGATGCTGCTGGCGCGCCTGCGCCTCGACGCGCTCCCCGGCCGCACGATGACCGTGCGACAGATGCCGACGCTCTCGCCCAAGGGCGGGCTGCGGATGCGGGTCGGCGAGCGCCAGGCTCACTAAGATCCCAGCCTCTTGGCGGGGGCCTTGAAAAATCAGGCGGTGCGCGTTCTGGTGTTCGCGGCGTTGCTGCTCGCGGCGTCGACCGCGACCCTGTGCGCTCGCGCCGAGGCCGCGGTGTACTGGGGCGGCTCCTTCAGCTTCGGGCGAGCCAATCTCGACGGAACCGAATCGCTCTGGCCGCTGCCGCACGGGTGGTTCCCGGCGCTCCAGGGCAGCGCCTACGGCCTGGCGGTCGACGATCAGTACCTCTACTGGGCGGACCCGAACTTCGGCGCGGTCGGCCGCGCCCTGCTCTCCGGCGAAGTCGCCAACCCGGCCTTCGTGCCCGACCTCGGAGCACCGAGCGGAATCACCGTGCACGCCGGCCGCCTCTACTGGACCGACTTCGAAGCGGAAGCGGTCGGCCGCGCCAACGTCGACGGCAGCGGTAGGGAACCGCTCTTCATCACCGGCGCCTCCAGGCCCTGCGGAGTCGCGACCGACGGGACCTACCTGTACTGGGCGAACCAGGAGGCGGGCACCATCGACCGCGCCAAGCTCGATGGCAGCGAGGTCGAACAGGACTTCATCGAGGGCCCGTCCCTGCCCTGCGGGGTGGACGTTGGGTCCGGCTTCCTCTACTGGGGCGATCAAGAATTCGGATCGATCGGCCGCGCCGCCCTCGACGGCAGCGCCGTCAACACCAAATTCATCGCCGCGGCCGGCGAACCGTGGGACGTCGCCGTCAACGCCTCCCACATCTACTGGGCGGACCGGCGCGGGGTGGCGCCGCAGCTCAACGGTGGCCTGGGACGGGCGCGGCTCGACGGAACCGAAGCGATCAACCAGCTGGTGCCGGGAGTGAGCCAGCTCACCGGCGTCGCGCTCGACGGCAAGGTCTTCGCCGCCGACAGGAGCCTCAAGCCCTCCGAATACCTGCGCTTCGGCAAGGTCAGCCACGACCGCAAGCGAGGGTCGCTCAAACTCGCGGTCTACGTGCCGGCGCGGGGCGACTTCAGGGTCACGGCGCCGGCGATCGGGTGGCGCATCGAGAAGGGCAATCCGCCGCCCTGGGTTCTCGGAACCTTCCGCTGGCGGCTCGAGCTCTGGCCGGGCAAGGGCCGCGCCGGGAAGCGGATCCGGCGCCAGCTGCGGCGCACCGGGCGCGCCCCGATCGAGCTGAAGATGACCTACCAGCAGGACGGCCGGCTGCCGCTGGAAGCGTCGAAAAGCCTCTCCTTCCAGAAGACCGCCCGGGCCAAGTAGCGCCGGGGATCGATCAAGATAGGGCGATGCGGGCCCTGGTCGTCTCCGACACCCACTTCGGCGCCTGGACCGGGCGCGACCTTTTGCGGGAGCCGTTCTTCCTCGAGCGGCTGGCGCCGGCGCTGGAGGGCGTCGACGAGCTGATCTTCCTCGGCGACCTCTTCGACTTCCTCTTCGGCTCGGTCGACGACGCGGTCGACGCCGCCGACGGCCTGCTGCGGCTGCTCGCCGAGCGCCTCGCCGGCAAGCGGCTCGTCTTCCTCGCCGGCAACCACGACCACCACCTGGTCCACCGCGACGAGGAGGACCGGCTGGAGGCGCGGCTGGCGGAAGGCTCGGAGCCGCAGGCCCGGCCCGGCCCCTGGTTCTTCCAGGCCTTCCTCGAGCGTCGTCTGCCCGGGGTCGAGGTCGAGATCGCCTACCCGACCTATCGCTTCGGCGACGTGCTCTGCACCCACGGCCACTACCTCGACCCGCACGCGCGGCTGAGCGGCTCGCGCGGCGACCGGCTGCTGACCCGGACGCTGTGGGCGATCGCCGCCGGCGGGCCGGAGGAGCCGAAGTGCGTCGAGGACTACGAGTCGGTGACCACGCTTTTGACCGAGTGGCTCTACGTCGCCGCGCAGATGCCGCACGGCACCCACGCCCAGCAGAACGTCTTCCGTGCCGCCCAGCGGGCGGGCCGGGTCGGCTCGGCGCTCTCGCTGCCGGTGCGCGGCGCCAAGCGCCTCGCGGCCGAGCTGCGCGACCGCGGCGTCGGCGACAGCGCCGAGCCGCTGCCGAGCGCCGAGCACTTCGACGCCGTGGTCCGCGACGAGGCGGCCCGGCAGGCGCGGGAGCAGCCGCTGGCGGCGCCGCCCTTCTCGCGTCCGCTCTACCCGGAGCCGACCGTCGTCTCCCGCTCAGACCCCTCCGAGCACGCGCTGGAGGCCTTCGCCCAGGTCGTCGCCAACCTCGACTGGGGAGAGGGCACCGACCAGATCGTCTTCGCCCACACCCACCAGCCGCTGGCCGACGTCCGCTCCAGCGCCGACTCCCGCATCCGCTACTGGAACACCGGCTCCTGGATCTACGAGCCGGACCTCGGCTCGCGCCAGGCCTACGCCCGCTACCTGCGCTACGCCTGGCCCGGCACCGCGGTCGCGATCGACACCGAGGAGCCGGAGCCGCGCCTGCTGGAGCTGCTCGCGGACCTCAACCCGCTGCACGGCGGGCCCGGGTTGCCGGCGGCCTGAAACAGGTGGCGAGTGCCGGACATCTAGGTGCAAGGGGGCGAAGGCCCCTCACACACCCAAGGAGGATCGAGATGAGACTGAAAGCGATCGTCGCGTCCGCGATGACGGCACTGGCGCTGTGCGGCGTGCTGGCGAGCAGCGCGGCAGCGAGCATCGTCCTGACGCCGTCCCCGCAGGAAATGGCCGAACATCCGGGCGAAGGCTATTCCGCGACCTGCGACATGTCCGAACAGGAAAGCCGCGACAGCCAGTTCACCGACGAGTACGTGAACAAAGCGAATGCCGAAGGGAAATGCACCGGCCAATGGACCAAAGAACCGGCGAGCACCAACGCCCCCGAGGCCACCGGCCGTAAGTCGAAGGCCGATCGCTCCCACCACAAGCACCGCAAGGCCCATCGCCACACGCGACGGTAAGCACCCCGATGCCGGTTGCTCGGCTCGTCTTTCCGTTGACCTGGTCACGCGGAGGCGCGCCGAGCGGCGCGGCGCCGGGTTGGAGATCCGATTTGCCAAGACTCCGATTCCCAGGGATTGCCGCGGCGCCCGCTCGGAAAGCCGAAGCGGAGTTCGCGCGCAGCTACGAGGCGCATTTCGGCGCCGTGCTCTCCTATGCCCGGCGCCGGACCGATCGGCCCGAGGACGCGGCGGACCTGGTCGCCGAGACCTTCCTCGTCGCCTGGCGGCGCCGGGCCGATCTGCCGGCGGCAGAAGAGGAGAGACGGGTCTGGCTCTACGCGGTCGCACGCCGGGTGCTGGCCAACCAGCTTCGCGGCGAGCGGCGCAGGGTGCGCCTCGCCGAGCGCCTGCGCGAGGACCTGGCGACGGCGGTCCCGAGCGAAAACCAGACTCAGTCGGAGTCCGTCGCGATGAAGGCGCTGAGCCGGATCGACGAGAGGGACCGGGAGGTGCTGCTGCTGGCGGGGTGGGAGGAGCTCGGCCCGAACGAGATCGCCGACGTGCTCGAGATCTCCCCGGCCGCCGTTCGCAGCCGCCTGCATCGGGCTCGGAAGAGGTTCAAGGCCGAGCTCGAAGTGCAGATGGACAGCGGCGAGCGCTCGGAAGTCGTGGAGGCAGGTGTGAGAGATGCTGAGTGAGCACGACGTCGAGCGGCTGCTGAAGCAAGCCGATCCAGCTGAGGCGTCTGTGGCGACCGGGCTGTCGCTGGACGAGGCCAAGCGTGAGCTGCTCACCGGGATCGTCGGCGATGCTCGAGATGCGGATCAACCTGCGAGGGTGCGCCGGAGAGGGCTGCCCCGGGCACGTCACGTCGTCGCCCTTGGGTTCGCCTGCATGGCGATTGGCGGCACCGCCGTCGCCGCCGGCATCTGGAACCCCGGTGTCGGCACCAGCCCTGACCCCCGCACCTTCGAGCGGACGCTCCCCGGGGTCGCCACCAGCCCCGTCCCCGGCCCGGTAACCGAAGTGATCGGCGCTCTCGGCCGCGAGCAGACCGACACCGATCGCGACGCCGACGTCGAAGCCGCTCTCAGCAACCTCACCTACGGAGCAGACGGCGTCCGCCTCGACTCGGTCCGCAAGGTCGGCGAGGGCGTCGACGGCGAAGCCACGTTCCTCTTCTCCGCCGAGGAGACCAGCGAGTTCACCACCAGCGAGGAACCGGTCTGCGTATACCGCCCGATCGTCGCCGGCGAGGACGCCGGCGCCGCCTGCTTCGGCCTCTCCCAGATCCTCACCGGCAACGCCAGACTGACCTACGTCCACGCGCCCACCGGGATCCTCGTCGTTTTCGGGATCGTCCCCGACGGCGTCGCCACCTTGACCGCCAAGTTCGGCAGCGCCCCCGACCGCACCATCCCAGTGCACGACAACTACTTCGAGCTACCCCTCAGCGGCCCGGAGATGTCAAACGCCAACAGCGAAGCCGGCGTAATCGCAACCGTCTGGCACGACGCCAACGGCAACGTCATCCCCCAGCTCCCAGGCGACGGCGTCCCCGGCAATTGGCCCAACGGCTACCCCGCCACCATCAACTGGAACTACTGAGAGCGAAGCAGAACCACCGACGGGGGGTCCCGGTAGGGGTGAAGCGTCTTGTACTTTTTCGCTGCCGCGACTCGCGGACGAGCGCAGCGGATCCACGAAAAAGTTAAGCGAAACCCCTACCGGGACCCCCCGTCGGCGTCCTACTTAATGAAGAGCATCTCCTCGTACTTAGGCAGCGGCCAAAGGTCATCCGCCACAACCTTCTCCAGCTTGTCCGCCGCCTCCCGCACCTTCGCCATCGCCTCCAGCTGGTTGTCGCGGGCGTAGACCGCGAGCTCCAGGCCCTCGAGGCCGTCGGGGTAGGCGTTGGCCGCCTTCAGCTCGCCGAGGGCGGCGACCAGCTCGTCGACGATCTCCCGCACCTCGCCCTCGAGGCTGGAGACGCCGGCGTCGGAGATCAGCGCCAGGTGGCGCAGGCCGGCCGGCAGCAGCATCGTCTGGGCGATCGTGAACGACTCCTCGGCCTCGATGTTGGCCCGGATCGAGTACTGCTCGACCCAGACCTCGTAGCGGGACTCGAGCTCGCGCTTGGAGAGCACGCTGTACTTCTCGAAGGCGGCGACGGTGTCGTCCGTCAGCACCTCGGGCAGCGCGTCGGGCGTGGTGCGCAGGTTCTTCAGCCCGCGCTGCTCTGCCTCGGCGTGCCACTCCTCGGAGTAGTTGTCGCCGCTGAAGCAGACCCGTTTGTTGGCCAGGTAGGAGTCTTTGACGATCTCCATCACCGCTTCGGGCATGCCGGTCCCGGCGCCGAGCTTCTGCTCCAGCTGGCCGGCGAGCTCGTCGATCGCCTCGGCGGCGATCGTGTTGAGGACCGTGTTGGGGAAGGCGAGCGACATGCTCGACCCCAGCGCCCGGAACTCGAATTTGTTGCCGGTGAAGGCGAACGGCGAGGTCCGGTTGCGGTCGCCGCCGTCCATCGGCAGCGGCGGCAGCACCGTCGTCCCGAGGTCGAGGAAGGAGGCCGGCGTGTTGGCGTCGCCCTGGCCGCTGGAGATCGCCTCGAACACTTTTTCCAGCTCGGCGCCGAGGAAGACCGAGATGATCGCCGGCGGCGCCTCGTTGGCCCCGAGCCGGTGGTCCTGGCCGATGTTGGCGACCGAGGCGCGCAGCAGGCCCTGGTGCTTGTTCACCGCCTGGATCACTGCCGTGCAGAAGAACAGGAAGTGGATGTTGTCCGCCGGCGTGTCGCCCGGGTTGAGCAGGTTGTCGCCGGTGTCCGTCCCCATCGACCAGTTGTTGTGCTTGCCGGAGCCGTTGACGCCGGCGAACGGCTTCTCGTGCAGGAGGCAGACGAGGCCGTAGCGGCGGGCGACGTTCTCCAGCGTCTGCATCAGCAGCTGCTGATGGTCGGAGCCGACGTTCGAGTTCTCGAAGATCGGCGCGATCTCGTACTGCGCCGGCGCGACCTCGTTGTGGCGGGTCTTGACCGGGATGCCGAGCTTCCGCATTTCCAGTTCCGACTCCATCATGAAGGCGAGCACGCGCTCCGGGATCGAGCCGAAGTAGTGGTCGTCGAGCTCGTGCCCCTTCGGCGGCTTGGCGCCGAACAGGGTGCGGCCGGTGCTGATCAGGTCGGGCCGCTCGAAGAAGTACTGCTCGTCGATCAGGAAGTACTCCTGCTCGGGGCCGACCGTGGTGAAGACGCGCTGGCTCTCCTCGTCGCCGAGCAGCCGCAGCGCCCGCAGGGCCGAGTGCGAGAGCGCGTCCATCGAGCGCAGCAGCGGGATCTTCGCGTCCAGGGCCTCGCCGGTCCAGGAGGCGAAGGCGGTCGGGATGCAGAGCAGGGCCCCGTTCGGGTTCTCGAGGATGAAGGCGGGGCTGGTCGGGTCCCAGGCGGTGTAGCCGCGGGCCTCGAAGGTGGCGCGGACGCCGCCGGTGGGGAAGGAGGAGGCGTCGGGCTCGCCCTGGATCAGCTCCTTGCCGGAGAAGCCGGCGAGCACCTTGCCGTCGCCGGAGGGCTCGAAGAAGGAGTCGTGCTTCTCCGCGGTCGAGCCGGTCAGCGGCTGGAACATGTGGGTGTAATGGGTGGCGCCGTTCTCCAGCGCCCACTCCTTCATCGCCTCGGCGACGGTGTCGGCGAGGCTCGGGTCGAGCGCCTCGCCACCGGCCAGCGTGGCCTGCAGCTTCTCGAAGACATCGGCCGGCAGCCGTTCGCGCTGCACCAGCGGCGAGAAGACATTGGCGCCGAAGGCCTCGTTCTCGGGAAGGGTCAGGTCGAGTGCGCCGAGGGACTCCCCGTTGGAGCTCCACTGCGCGGCGGTTACGTTCTGCTGGCGGATACGGGTCATCGCTTAGCTTCATCCCTCGCTTTTTTGGGCGGTGCGGCCAATTTTGCTGGCGCCCCGGCCGATTTCGTGGCTCTCTCCCTTTCTGAGAGCCAAAAAAGCCTAATGGCCCTGACCGTTCGGTGGGTTGTACCGCCGTACAGTCTTTGCCGGGGGCGGGTTATCCACGCGGTTTGTCCGCTCAGATCGGCGGCGGGGGAGCCGGTTATCCGCTCAGCTCGGTTTGCGGCGGAGCACGACGATCTCGCCGACCGGCTCGAAGCCGAGTCGCGCGTACATCAGCTGCGGCCAGTCGTCGGCGTCGGCGGTGAGGAAGATCGTCTCGGCTCCCCCGGCGCGCGCCGCGGCGATCGCGGCCTCGACCACTGCCCGGGCCAGCCCGCGTTCGCGCGCCGCCGCCAGGGTGCCGACGTCCTCGACCTGGGCGATCTCGCCGCGGGCGAAGAGGCGGCAGGCGGAGGCGGGGTCGGAGGGCGGGGAGACGAACCAGCGGTCGCCGCCGGCGAGCCCGTAGCGGCGGTCCAGCTCCAGCAGCTGCTCGGCGGTCTCTGCGGCGCCGGGGTCGGGCAGCTCGCCGAGGATCAGCGCCCGGCGCAGGTCGGCGCAGGCGTCGAGCGGGCACTCGACCGTCTCGGCTCGCGGCGCCCCGGTCGCTTCGGCACCGTCCGCGCCCAGCTCCATGTAGAGAGTTCGCTCCACCGCCCACCCCGGCAGCGCCTCGATTTCCGCCGCCGCCCGCGTCCCGTCCTCCTCGCCGTAGAAGGCGACCGTGCGGTGCGCGAACCCGGTCAGCGCCTCGTCGGCGATCGCCCCGACCTGCGCCGCGCTCAGCCCCGGTCGCTCGATCAGGGCCCAGCTCGCGTCCCAGACCAGTGGCAGCGAGGGGGTGAGGAAGGCCCGTCCCCAATCGTGAGCGACCGTCTCGTCGCAGGTCAGCGCGTCGAGCTCGAGCTCGAACCCGAGCAGCTCATTCCGCATGTCCGAGCTCCGGCGGAGTGCCCGTCGCGATCAGCGCGCCCATCAGAACGCCGAGCAGCAGGTCGCGCAGCTCCTCGCGCTCGAGATCGCGGTGCTCGATCCAGTCGAGGCAGGCCCCGTCCATGAACCAGAGCCAGCCGCTGACCGCATTCCGCGCCTTCGGCGGGGCCCCGTCCGGGTAGATCCCGTCGAGTATCCGCTGCGCCGTCGCCCGCCGCACCGCTTCGATCAGGTCGCGGATCTCGGCGACGCCGGCGGCGCTGCGGAGCAGGTTGCGGTAGGCGCCCGCGTTCTCCTCGATCAGCTCGAGGAAGGCGTCGAGGCTGCGCGTCAATTGCTCCAGCGGCGGCAGGTCGGGGTCGGTTTCGGTTCGCGCCTGCAGCTGCTCGGCCCAGGCGCTCAGCGTCTCCTCGAAATAGGCCTGCTTGCTGGGGAAATAGTGGTAGAGCAGCGCCTTCGAGATCCCCACCTCGGCGGCGATCTTGCTCATCGAGAGCTCCTCGTAGGGGTGAGCGGTGAACAGCTCGGCACCGCGCTCGAGCAACTGCCGGCGGCGCTCGTCGACGTCGAGGCGGCGGTAGGAGGGAGGGCTCACACGCCCATTGTACCGGCTTGTTGACCGACGGTTGACAAGATTGCTACGGTTATCGACCATCGGTCAGTAAGCAATTCGACAGAAGGGGAGACTGATGTACAGCGAGAGGCTCGATCAACCGGCGGGCAACGGGGAGAACCCCCCGCCCGCGCCTTACGACAACCCGATGTCCCGGATCCAGTTCGAGCGCCTGTTCGGACGTGCGCTCGCCTGGATCGGTGGCTTCGCCGTTCTGCTCGGCGTCGTCTTCTTCATGCGCAGCGCGGTGGACAGCAGCTGGTTCACCGAGGAGATCCGCATCCTCCTGGCCGCCCTCGGCTCGTTCTCACTGCTCGCCCTCGGCGTCTGGCTGCACGAAAAGAAGGGGGCATCTCGAGTTGGCCCGCGTGTTGGTCGCCGCCGCAATTCCAGGGCTCTACGCGACGACCGTCGTCGCCACCCAGGCCTACGACCTGATCTCGCCCGTCGTCGGCCTCGAGGTGGGGGCCGTGATCGGCGCGATCGGGGTGGCGATCGCCGTGCGCTGGTCCTCGATGCTGGTCGGCAGTGTCGGGATACTCGGGGCGCTGGCCGCGCCGTGGCTCGTCGGCACGAGCGGCGAGGTCGGCTCGATCGCCTTCGTCGCCCTGGCTCTCGCCGCCAGCGTCGGCGTCCTGCTCTGGCAGCGCTGGAACTGGCTGGCGCTCGGCGCCTTCGCCGTCTCGGCACCGCAGCTGATCTCCTGGATCTGGGACAGCGAATTCATCCTCTACGAGGGCGAACTCAATCCCAGCGCGTCCGTCCCGCTCGTCCTCGCGGTCCTGGCCGGGTTCTGGGTCCTCTATGCCGCCGCGGCCTTCGGCTACGAGTTGCGGGCCCGGGGCGAAGAGCGGCTTCCGATCTCTTCCTGGTTGCTGCTCCTCTGCAGCAGCGTGTTCGTGGTCGGCACCGGCTGTTTTGCCATCGGTGACGACTCGGCGGTTGCCCTGAACGCATGGATCCTCGGCTTTGCCGCCGTCCACCTCCTGCTTGGCGGCGCTGCAATCCGCTTCGGGATCCACCGCGAAATCGGCTCGCTCTTGACCGCGGGAGGAATCGCGCTCGGCAGCATCGGGCTGGCCAATGCCTTCGACGGGCCCACGCTGGTCGCCGTCTGGTCGGCACTGGCCGCGGCGCTCGCCTTCATGGCGACGCGCGTGGACCGCGAGTTCGTGCCGGCGCTCTCCGACGCGCAACGGCTGCTGATCGGAGCCTTCGGCTTCCTCGCCCTTGCAATCGTGCACATGCTGGTCGTCGAGGCGCCCCCGTACGCGCTCGCCGAGGGGGTCGCCGACCTCGGCAGCTCACTGGTGGCGATCTCCTGCTGCGTGGGCGCCGCGCTGGCCTGCTGGTACTGGGGTCGTCAGATCGAGCCAGTCGCCGCGACGGTGGCGGGCTTCGTCGGCGCCGCCGGGTTCGTCTACCTCGGCTCGGTCCTGATCATCGACGCGATCGGCGCCGACGCCAGCGGCGAAGCGCGTGAGATCGGGCAGGCCTGGCTATCGGCCTTCTGGACGGCAACCGGCCTCGGCGCGGTCGTCTGGGGCATGCTGCGGAGGTCCCCGAAAGCCCGCCTCGGCGGCCTGGCGCTGTTGACGGTCGCGATCGCCAAGGTGTGGACCTACGACCTCGCCGAGCTGGAAGAGCTGGCTCGGGCACTCTCCTTTGTTGCCCTGGGCCTGCTGCTGCTGGCCGGCGCCTTCGCCTATCAGCGGTTCAAGCCGGAGGAGGAAGGCGAAGAGGAGGCCGAGGAGCGCGAACCGCAGGCATCTGTATAGCCTGCGGTTCCCGCGGCCGCGCCGCACGATCAAGCCAAAAACGGAGGACCTCACCCACATGTTCGTATCCAAGGCTGCCGTCGTCGGCGGAGGCACGATGGGCGGTGAGATCGCCCAGGCGATCGCCGCCGCCGACATCCCCGTCGTCGTCAAAGACGTCGAGCAGAAGTTCGTCGACGCCGCGCTCGAGAAGGCGCGCGCCGTCACCGAGGGCCAGCTCGGCGGGCTGGTGAAGAAGGAGAAGATCACTCAGGAGCAGGCCGACGCGCGCCTGGCCGAGGTGCTGGGCTTGATCACCGGCGCCACCACCTACGAGGAGTTCGGCGACGTCGACTTCGTGATCGAGGCCGTGCCGGAGCGGATGGAGATCAAGCAGGCCGTCTTCCGCGAGCTCGACGCGGCGACGCCGGGCCACGCGATCCTCGCCTCCAACACCTCCTCGCTCTCGATCACCGAGATCGCCGAGGCGACGCTGCGGGCCGACAAGGTCGTCGGCTTCCACTTCTTCTACCCGGCCTCGGTGATGCCGCTGGTCGAGGTGATCGTCGGCGAGGAGACCTCGCAGGAGACCGCCACCGCGTCCTTCAACTTCGCCCAGGCGATCAAGAAGCAGCCGATCGTCTGCGGCGAGGTCCCCGGCTTCGTCGTCAACAAAGTCCTGATGGCGACGATCGGCGAGATCTGGCGCATGCAGGAGCAGCACGGCCTCTCCCTGAAGCAGATCGACGAGGCGATGGCGGCCGCCCAGGTGGCGCCGATGGGGCCGTTCTTCCTCACCGACCTGCTCGGCCTCGACACCGTTCTCCACGTCGCCGAGCACCTCAACGAGTGCTACGGCGACAGCTTCTACGTCCACGAGGGTCTGAAGGGGCTGGTGGCCGACGGCAAGCTCGGCGCCAAGAGCGGCGGCGAGGGCTTCTTCAAGGACGGCGAGCAGACGATCCCCGGCGACGCCGCTCCCGACGCCGAGGAGCTGGTGGCGATGTTCACCTCGCGGGCGCTGATCGAGTCCTGCCTGCTGGTCGAGGAAGGCGTGACCTCGGTCCGCGACCTCGACGTCGGGATGATGGCCGGCGCCGGGCTCGACCCGCGCCGCGGCCTGCTGCCGCCCTTCTGGAAAGCCGACGTCGAGGGCCTCGACAAGGTGCTGGAGCGGATCGAGCAGCTGCAGGAGAAGCACGGCGAGCGCTTCGCGCCACCGGTGACCCTGAAGCGGCTGGTCGCCCAGGGCCGCGTCGGCCTCGCCTCCGGCCAGGGCTTCTACCCCTACCCGCAGCCCGACGAGGGCGAGCAGCCCGACACGGTGAAGCTGGAGACCCGCGGCGAGGTGGCGATCGCCTGGCTCGCCAACCTGCCGATGAACGCCGTCTCCCCGGACGTGATCCGGGACCTCGGCACGGTCTGGGAGCGGGTCAAGGCCACCGACGGCGTCGGGGCGATGGTCATCGCCTCCTCGATCCCGCTCGTCTTCTCCGCCGGCGCCGACATCAAGGCCTTCACGCAGATGGACGAAGCGGCGGGCGAGGAGCTGATCCACGGCGGCCACGCGCTGCTGCGCGAATTCGGCACCGAGCGGGTGGCCACGATCGCCGCTGTCAACTCGATCGCCTTCGGCGGCGGTTGCGAGCTGGCGATGTCCTGCGACGTGCGGATCGCCGCCGAGGCCGCCGTCTTCGGCCAGCCTGAGATCAAGCTGGGAATCATCCCCGGCTTCGGCGGCACGCAGCGGCTGCCGCGGCTGATCGGCCCCAACCGGGCGCTGGAGATGAACCTGGTCGGCGACGCGATCCTCTCCGAGGAGGCGCTAGAACTCGGCCTCGTCAACCGCGTCGTCCCCGACCACGAGCTGTTCGAGACGGCGCTGATGTGGGCCCGCAAGCTGGCCGGGCAGGCCCCGCTCGCGGTCGGCCAGATCAAGGCCGTCTCCCACAAGGGCGATCTCGACGAGGGCATCGAGGCCGAGAAGGGCGGCTTCCAGGCCGCCTTCTCCAGCGAGGACGCGAAGGAGGGCATCTCCGCCTTCCTCGGCAAGCGCACCCCCAAGTGGAGCGGCAAGTAGCGCCCTCGAAGCAGGCCCGGCTGGCGGAGCTGCTCCGCCAGTCGGCCTCGACCGTGGTGCTGACGGGGGCGGGGGTCTCGGTGCCGTCCGGGATCCCCGACTTCCGCACCCCGGAGACCGGCCTCTGGGCCAAAGTCGACCCGATGGAGGTCGCCCACATCGAAGTCTTCGAACGCGACCCGGCCCGCTTCTGGTCCTACTACCGGCCGCGCTTCTCCTCGCTCGGCGACAAACGCCCGAACCGCGCCCACGAGGCGCTGGCCGAGCTCGAGCGCCGCGGCCTGATCGCCGGCGTCGTCACCCAGAACATCGACCGCCTGCACCGGGCGGCGGGCTCGCGCAACGTGATCGAGGTGCACGGCTCGATCGAGACCTCCTCCTGCCGCCGCTGCAACCACTCCTTCGAGATCGACGAGGTCGAGGACCTGTTCGACGCCGAGGGCGTGGCGATCTGCTCGGTCTGCGGCGGCGCGGTCAAGCCCGACGTCGTCCTCTTCGGCGAGCTGCTCTCCGAGAGCGCGATGGCCCAGGCCGGCCACCTGGCCGAAGCGGCGGAGCTGATGATCTGCGTCGGCTCCTCGCTGGCGGTGCACCCGGTCGCCGGCCTGCCGCAGCTGACGCTCGACCGCGGCGGCCGCCTGGCGATCGTCACCCAGGGCCCGACCCCCTACGACGACGAGGCCGAGCTGAAGCTCGAGGGCGAGGTCGACGAGGAGCTGGTGGCGCTGATCGCGGCGCTGGAGGAACTGTGAGCGCATCCGGCCTGCCCGACGCGGTGGTTTTCGACAACGACGGCCTCCTGCTCGACACCGAGTCGGTCTGGACCCGGGCCGAGGAAGACCTGTTCGAGCGCCGCGGGACCAAGTTCACGATCGGAGACAAGCGCGAGCTGGTCGGCACCTCGGCGGCTATCGCCGGCGCCGTGCTGGAACGGCGGCTGGACGAGCCGGGCCGGGCCGGCGAGCTGATCGAGGAGCTGAACGCCCTGGTCGTCGCCGAGCTCGAGCGTGGGGTGGAGGCGATGGTGGGCGCCCGCGAGCTGCTCGAGACGCTGCGCGAGCGCGGGACCCCGATCGGGCTGGTCTCCAACTCGCCGCGCGTCTTCGTCCAGCGCTCGCTGGAGATCGTCGGCTTTGCCGAGATCTTCGACGTCGTGCTCAGCGCCCACGAAGTGGCCGCCCCGAAGCCGGCCCCCGACCCCTACCTGGAGGCCTGCAAGCGCCTCGGGGTGCAGGCCGGCCCCGATGTGGTCGCACTCGAGGACTCCCCGACCGGGGTGGCTGCCGCGCGCGCGGCCGGGCTGACCGTGATCGGCGTGCCCTCGATCGAGGGCTTCACGCTCGACGAAGCCCACCACATCGCCGAGTCCCTTCTGGACGACGTTATCGCCCGCCGGCTCCAACTCTAAGGCTAAGGTCGAGCCTTAGCCACGGAGCACGCGGCGGCGGCGCAGGACCCGTTCGCAGGTCTCCAGCAGCTCGCGCACGCTGGCGACCGTGTCCGGGTCGAGATCGCGCTTGAGGGCCACGTTGGCGGCGTCGCCGGCCTCGTGGCGGCGCTCGCTCAGCGTCCCCATGTCCTCTTGATGGGCGGGATCGGCCGGGGCGTCGCTGAGATCGGCCAGCAGCGCCTCCAGGCCGACCCGCAGCTGCAGCGCCGCCTGGCGCTCCCTGCCGGCGTCGAGGTCGGCGCGGGCCCGCAGCAGCAGGATCTCGCAGACGTCGAGCCGCTCGCGGCCGCCGAGCACGGCGGCGACCCGTTCCTGCGGGCGCAGGTCTTCCTGGCGCCGGCGCCGGCGCGAGGCGCCGCTGGCCCAGACGTCGACGTCGCGCGCTTCGGTGAACTCGCCCTCCGCCGTCTGCTCGCCGCTGCCGTAGCCGATCCGCACCGCCACGGCGCGCTCCGGCACCAGCTCGTGCGTGTGGGGGTCGGCGCCGGCCACGGCGTGGGCGTGCAGGGCGCGGTTGAGCAGGGCGACGCCCTCGGCGACGAGGACGTCGGCCGTCTCCTCGGCCTCGCTCGCCTCCTCCAGCCAGCGCTGGGCGTCTTGCTCGGACGGGAAGGGGGCGAAGGCGCGGATAGCGGTGGCGCGGGCCAGTGGCAGCGACGCCGGCTCGCCGCCCGCCTGTGCCCTCCGCGGCCGCCGCCGCCGGCGCGCGGGCGGCGGCGGCGCGCCCAGCGTCCGCACCACCAGCACGCTCTCGCCGCCCGGGTCGCGGGCGAGGTAGCGCCCGTCGGCCAGCGGCAGGGGTCCGGCGAAGTCGAGCTGCGCGAATCCGAATAGCTTGGACAGGAGGGGGATTCTCCCGGCTATCCGTGCGCCGCGGGCGCCGCTAGTCGCCGCTGGGGGTGCCGCCCGAGGCGTTGCCCTCGTCGGGCAGCGAGAAGGGCGAGGGCGCGGTCGGCACTTCCGGGTTCTCGATCTGCCCGAGGCGGTCGATCAGGCGCTGCCACTGGTCCGGTTTCAGCAGCGCCAGGAACTGGGCGTCGAGCGGGCCGCCGGTCAGCGAGTAGTAGCCGACGTGGACGTGGTCGTCGTGGTCGGAGAGCGGGAAGCTGGTCGGCCCGGGCAGGTCCTCCAGCGAGATCACCTGGTGCGGGTGCATCGTCCCCTGCAGCTGCAGGACGGTGTGGATCAGCTCGTCGGTCGGCGTCCCCGGCCCCTGGTGCCCGGTCACCGGCAGGCCGTTGATCTCGGCGATGTCGACCGCGTCGCCGGTCGAGTGCTCGGAGACGTTGCCGGAGGTGGTGTAGAAGCCGTGGCCGCAGGTCAGCGAGGTGATCGTCAGCTTGAACCCTTTCGAGCTCAGGTAGGAGAGCATCGCGAGGATGCGCCGGTCGGTGAATCCGGAGGCGATGTCTTCGCGGCCGCAGGTGTAGATCGAGAGGTTCTCGTCCTCCAGGACCCGTTTCTGCAGAGCCTCCTTGGAGAGCAGCAGAATGCCGGCGCCGCTGAGGTTGGCGGCGAAAGGACTCTTGCCCTTGGCCCGGTAGATCGCCGTCGCCTCGAGCAGCTTCCAGCCGTCGAGGATCGGCTTCGGGTCGATCCGCGGCGCGCCCTTGCCGGCGGGGCGGATCGAGAAGTTGAGGTGCGAATCGACGCCGTCCTCGACGCCGCCGACACGGGCCAGGACGGTGCCGGCGATCACCTTCGAGCCGACGTGGATGTTGCCGTCGCTGGCCGCCGCGACTTCGGCTTCGGTTGCGACCGCCTTCTCGCGCTTACGGGCGCCATCGCCCTCGAGCCGCTGCGGCAGCGCCCGCAGCCGCGGCCGCAGGTTCTCGCTTTCGACCGGTACCCGCTTCTCCTTGCCGGTCGGCATCACGACCAGGCGCCGGTCGCGGACCAGGCGGCCGAGCTCGGCGTAGGTGTAGCGGTTGCCGTAGGTGTCTTCGAGCACGACGAACTTGCCGAGCTTGGGCGAGGACCCGATCTTGCGGACGATGCCGTCGTTGACGGCGACGACCGGCGAGTCCTCGGCGGCGAAGATGTTGATCCCGCGCCGGGTGGGGGAGGAGGCGATCACTTCGGCGGCGTTGCCGTAGCTCTCGCGGGTCCCGGGCTGGGAGCGCTTCAGCGAGGCCCGGGCCGAGATGTCGTCGGCGTAGCGGGCGTCGGCGGCGACAGGGAAGTGGGCGCCCTCGGTGAGGCCGGTCAGCGAGCCGACCAGGTCGGTCGGCAGTTTGCCGTAGGCGCGGGCGTAGAGCAGCACCTCCTGCACGTACCAGTCGGCGTGGTTGTAGGCGAAGATCGCGGCGTAGAGGTCCTCGGTGCCGCCGGCGATCTTCAGGTAGTGCGCCGCGGCGCAGATCGCGTCGACCGGGTTGTAGGGGTCTTTGCGCCCGTCGCCGTTGGCGTCGAGCCCGTAGGCCTCCCAGCTGGATGGCAGGAACTGCATCCAGCCGACGGCGCCGGCGCTGGAGACGTTGAGGTTGGTGCCGAAGGCGGTCTCGATTTTGTTGATCGAGGCCAGGACCTCCCAGGGGATCCCGTATTCGGTTCCGCAGGCCTGGTAGATCGGCAGCAGGAAGGGCGGGATCTCGAAGGAGTCGATGATGAAGTTGGGGACGCCGATCGGGGCCGGGCCGAAGGGGGCGATCGTCATCGACGGGTTGGCGCCGGTCGGGGTGCCGCCGGCGGCGAAGGGGGACCCGCCGTCGTTGTTGCCGGCCAGCGGCTGGTCGCCGCCGCCGGTGGCGCTGGGGGCGCTGACGCCGCCGCCGTGGCCGTTGCCGCCGCTGGACTCGCCGAGGCTGTCGTTGCGGTCGACGCCGCCGCCCGAGGCGGCGATCGCGTCGCCCTGGCTGACGCCGTCGGAGCCGGTGGTCCCGGTCGGGCCGGTGACGCCTTCCGCAGCAGCAGCAGCGGCGCTCGGCGCAGCTGGCAGCGTCGCCTCGCTGTCGATCTCCGGGCCGGTGCAGTCGGGGTCGGCGAGGTCGGCGAGGCCGTCGTTGTCGTCGTCGACGCCGTTGGCGCAGGCGGTGGCCTGCAGCGAGGGGACGGTGGGCGCGCTCGGGAGCGGGGTGACGTTGGTGCTGTCGCCCAGGGGGTCTGCTCCAGCCATCGCGGCGCCCACGGAGGCGACCGCCAGGAAGCTGGCGAGTACGACGATCAGTGCGATCTTGCTTCTCATCCCTAGATCCCTATAGCGCCTTCTGCCCGCCACCGCGGATCGCGTTGGTCGCGACCGTTCCCTCCCCGCAGCGCAGCAGTGGCAAACCAAGCTACTTGTTCGCCCAGGGGCGTGCAACGGCTGCAGCCGCCCCCCAACAAGCCCTTAATCAGTTGCAAAGTCATGCCTGCAGGCGGCAGCGTTTCAGCCGAGCCGGATGCGCTCGTTAAGCTGAAGTGAATGAGTTGCGAAAGGCGGGCGGCGTGACCTACGACGAGGACGAGCAGGACGGGCTGCGGGCACGCTCGGAGCAGGCGCTGGGAGAGCTGGCGCAGGCGCTGATCGACAACCCCACCTTGCACAACGCGGTAACCGCGGCGCTCGGCGCCCGCGAGAAGGCGATCGAGGCCCAACAGGCGGCGATGAGCGCCCTCAACCTGCCCTCGGCCAGCGACGTCGAGCGGCTGGAGCGGCGACTGCGCTCGTTTTCGCAGCGGGTGGAGGATCTCGAGGAGCAGATGGACGATCTCAACCGTGAGCTCGGCGCGCTGCGCCGCGAGGCCGCCAAGAACGCCAAGAAAGAAAAGGAAAAGGACCCTAACTAACCCTCGACTTGAGGGTTAGACTTAGCCCAGGGCGGCTGCTGCGGCCGCTCCAGCACGCTCCGCCGCCGCGGCAAGGGCCTCGTCGTCGGCCTGCTCGCCGCCGGCGCTCTCGGCGACGATCAAAACCGCGGCGATCTCCACGCCGTGGTCGGCTGCGCCGGCCAAGAGGGTCGCCGTCTGCATGTCCGCCGCGTCGACCCGCTCGGCATAGCTGCCTGCCGTCTCGCCGTTTGCCCGGTGCAGGAAGTCGAGACTGGCGACGGTGGCAGGTCGGGCGTCGCCGCCAAGTGTCTCGCGCAGCCTCGCGGTCAGGGCCTCGTCGGGGGGGACCGGCTCGCCGCCGCCGCCACCGCCCCAGGCCTGCGCCTCGCCGACCAGCAGGAGATCCCCGGGCGCCGGCGCCGGATCGATCGCCACGCAGGTCCCGACCCGGACCGCCCGCCGCAACCCCAGCTCGGCGAGGTCGGCGAGGACGAGTGCGGCACTCGGTCCGCCCATCCCGGTCGACTGCACGGTCAGCGCCCGCCCGGCGGGGGTCTGGCCCGAGTAGCCCCAGAGCCCGCGGGCGTGGTTGCTCATCTTCGGCTGCTCGAGCAGCACCTGGGCCAGGGCGAGGGCACGCCCTGGGTCGCCGACCAGGACCGCGTCAGCGGCGAGCGAGGCGGTCGGGCGAAGTCTCGACGGCATCGTCACCGGACCCTAGCCCGCGGCCGTTGCCGTTGCTGCCGTCGCCGTTCTCCGACTCCTCGTCGGTGCCTTCGGCCTCCGCCGCCAGCGACGCCTCGTGCGCCTCGATCGCCTTGCGCAGTTCGCGTTTGCGCATCCACTCGGCGGCGAAGTAGCTGCCGATCACGAAGGCGAAGGAGAGCGCCTGTGCGCTCAGCGTCTCCACGGTCGGGTAGATGCCGAGCCAGGTGCCCATCCAGAGTGGGAATTCGATGTCGATCGGCGTAATCGAGAGCCAGCCGACGCCCTGCATCGTCCGCGCCGTGTTGCCGACCAGGACGACCAGCACCAGGGCGATCAGCACCCCGGTCGCGATCAGCATCTTCTTATAAGGGAGCTTGCGCTCGAGCGCGAAGGTGACCGCGCCGACCGCGGCCGTCATCACCAGCCCCAGCGAGACGCCGGCGAGGACCACGCCGGTGCCGGAGCTGAGCTGCAGCGCCTGCAGGAAGAGCACCGTCTCGAAACCCTCGCGGAAGACGCTGGTGAAGCCGAGCGTGTAGAGGCCGGCGACGGTGGCGGCGCCGGCGCCAGCGGCGATCGCCGCGCCGGTCAGCACCTTGCCTTTTTCGCGGTGGCCTTTGATCCACTCGGTCCAGTAGACCTTGTGGAAGAACCAGTTCATGATCAGCAGCAGCACCCCGATCGCCAGCAGCCCGACCACCGCCTCGAGTTTCTCGCCGTATTTGGAGAGCGAGTCGAGCAGCAGGATCCCGAGCAGGAAGAGCAGCACGCTGACCGGGAGGGCGAGCAGCGCGCCGCGGTAGACCGGGCGGCGCAGGCGCTCGCGCGGGCCGACCATGCTGGCGGTGATCGCGGCGATGATCAGAATCGCCTCGAGGCCCTCGCGGAAGACGATCAGGGCCGAGTTGGTGATCGTCGTCAGGGTGCTGGCGCCGTCGCCGGTGATCGCCCGTGCGTCGCCCAGCTTCTCGTCGAGGGTGAGGCGGGTTTCGCGGATCTCGTCCAGCGGCGCGTCGTCGGCGATCAGGTCGGCGAGGCCGGACTCGCCGCTGGCGCCGTACCAGATCAGTCCCTCGATCTCGAGCGCCAGCTGGGTGTCGAAGGCGCGCAGCTTCAGCTCCGGCCCGAACTCGAAGAAGCCGTAGGCGGCGAGGCGCGCCTGCTCGGCCGCCTGGTACTGGCCGGCGCCGACGGCGGCTTCGAGCTGGTCGAGGGAGATGTCGACGAGTTCGAAGTCGGCTTCGTCGCTCGGCTCGGTCCACTCCTCGGGCTCGATCCGCTCGATTTCGGCGCTGGCCCGGTCGACGGCCGCCTCGAGCTCCTCCTGATCGGCGACGGCGCCGCCCTGCTGGGCCGAGTCGACGTCCTCGCGCAGGGTTGCGAACTCGTCCTTGATCCGCCCGACTGCCGCCTCGTCGCGTTTCAGCAGCACCGGCTCGAGGTCGGAGAAGGCGGCTTCGGTGCCGTCCATGAAGGCGACCGCCTCCTGTACCTCGAAGGCGACCGTGACCCGCCCGTCGGCGGTTCCCTTGTCGAACTCTTTCGGCACCAGGTCGAGGAACCGGGTCAGCTGGGCGGCCCGGTTGAGCTCCTCGTCGGGGGTCAGGGGCGCGGCGGTGAAGCCCTCGAGGTCGGCTTCGACCCGTTTGCGGGCGGCTTCGAAGGTGCCGCGGTCGGAACGCTCGGCTGCGTCGGCCAGCTGCTCGAAGTCACGGCTCGTCGCCTGCCGCTCGCTCGCCCCGCGCTGCTTCGCGTACTCGTCGGCGATCGCCAGCCAGTAGCCCTGGGCGATCGCCGCGGTTTCCGCGAAGCGCCCGCCGAAGCCGCGCTCGGCCGCCTGCGCCGCTTCGTCGAGGTTGGTTTTGAGCCGCGCCTGGAAGGAGTCGAGCAGGTCCTTTTCGATCTGCACCACCGCCTCGTGGCGGGGGATTTCGCGGGCGGCGAGCTCCCGCACCGCTTCGGTCGCAGTGACGCCGGGGCGGGTGAAGCGGGTGGTCTTGCGGAAGTCGCGGATCTGCAGCCAGGTCCGCGCCGTGGCCGCGTCGCCTTCGGCTGCGGCGGCGAGGGCGACCGCCATCGCGCCGCGGCGCAGGGCGGCGACGATCCGGCCCTGGGCGGCGGCGAGCTCGGCTTCGCCGGAGCTGGGGGAGAGGGACGCGAGCGACGCCTCGATCTCGCGCAGTTCGCCGGGGGCGTGCTGGGCGAGGCCCTGGCGCAGCGGGCCTGAAAGGCGCGACTCGGCCCGGTTCAGGGCCGCGGCACTGCCTTCGTCGAAGAGGACCTGCGTCTGGGCTTTGGCGAGGTCGGCGCGAATCGCGTCGGCCGCCTGCCAGGGCGGTTCGGCGGGGGAGGGGGCAGCACTTGCGGCGAGGGCCAGGCAGAGCGAAGCCACCGCCGCGATCAGAATCGCGACGGTGGCTTTCGAGCTCCTGTCCCGCTTCGGTGCCGTCCCCGCCTCCTAGCCTTCCTGCAGCTCGATTTCGAGCTGTTTGGCGGCCTGGGTCACCTGACCGGCGATCGCCTCCGCCTGGGTCTGGGCCTGGGAGCCGAGCGCGTCGGCCTGCTTGGCGGTGAATTTTTCGCCTTCGGCCTCGCGGTCGCGCAGGTCGGAGGCGAAGTCGACCAGGCTTTTCAGCTCCTGCTTGGTCTGCTTGGCCTGGGCCGCGTTCTCGGTCGCGATCGTCGGTTCCATCTCGTTGTAGGTGACGAGGATGCCGCCGAGGATGTCGGCGATGTCGGAGAGTCGCGAGGTCGCGACGAAGCCCTGTTCGCTCGCCCCCTCGCCGGCGATGAAGCGGGAGTTCTTCCAGGCCTCGAAGTACTCGCTCATCGTCGGGGTCATGATCACGATCGAGGTCAGCGCGTCCGACGGGGTCGGTTCGAACTCCTGCGCGTCTTCGTCGAGGCTCTTCGCCTGGGCGGCGAATTCGTCCAGCGACGCTTTGTAGACGTTGGCGTCCGGCAGGCCCTCGCCGAACTCGACCTTGCCGTCGCCGTTGACGTCCGGCTCGACGCCCTTCGCCTGCAGGTCCGGGTTGGTGCCGTAGAGCGCCGTCTCGGTCAGGAAGAAGAGGTTGCCCGGCTGTTTCAGCGTCTCGCCGTCGGGCGTGGTCAGGGTGAAGGAGACCGCGTCTTCGGGAGTCGAGGCGTCCGAGCCGGCGTCGATGTCGACGTCGTAGTGGGCGAGGCGCGGCACGCCGGCGACGATGCCCTCCATCTCCTCGTAGGCCGGGTTGGCGACGACGAAGACGTCCTTCGATTCCTCGAGGATCCGCTCGACCTCGTCCCCGTGCTCCTTCAGCAGCCGGTCGTAGTCGAAGTCGACCGATTTGGCGAGGTCGTAGTACTCGTCGGCGCTGGCCTGCAGCAGGTCGACCTGCTCGACCAGCTCGGCCGAGTGGTCGGTGAGGTAGGTCTTCACCGCGGCCAGTTCGGCGGCTGCCGCGTCGGCGCTGGTGGTCTCCTCGCTATCGCTGCCGCCGCAGCCCGCGAGCAGGCCGGCGCCGAGCGCCAGGGCGATTGCGGGGACGGCAAATCTACGGTTACGTCTCATCGAGTCAGGTGCCTCCTGGTTAGGGGAGCCTACTTAGGGCTCCCTAAAGCCTTGCGTTCGGGAACCCTAACGGAATCCGAGCAAGTTGCTCGGGATTAGCGCTGAGGCCCGCCCGCGGGCGGTTCCGGCCTCCCCCCGCCACTCGTGAGACTCCGACCGCGCGGATTTCCTCCACTCGTCTAATTACAGCCTGCCAAGCCGAATCTACGGTGGCTCTGGAATCGCCAAACCCGCGACCGCCGTGGCCAGGGGCCTGGTGGGCAAGGAGGAAATCAATGAAAAAGAGGCTCTTGATCGCAGGCCCGGTGGCCGCGCTCGCCTCGCTCGTTCTGCCGGGGGTTGCCTTCGGCGCGGAAGAAGCGCCGGCAATCCTCGAAACGCCCGAGGCCAGCATCAACGCCATGTGGGTGATCGTCGCCGCGGTCCTGGTGATGTTCATGCAGGCGGGCTTCCTGCTGTTGGAGGTCGGGTTCTCTCGGGCCAAGAACGCGGGAGCGGGCGTGGCCAAGGTGCTCGTCAACTTCTCGATCGCCTCGCTCTGTTACTGGGCGGTCGGCTTCGCGCTCGCCTTCGGCGGGCTCGGGGAGATAGCCGGAACCCACGGCTTCTTCCTCGACGTCGGCTCCTCGGTTGAAGAAGCCGGCAAGAGCATCCCCTTCGTCGAAACGTATTCGATCAGCCCGGCCGCATTCATGTTCTTCCAGTTCGTGTTCTGCGCCGTCTCGCTGGCGATCGTCTGGGGGGCAACGCTGGAGCGGATCAAGTTCGGCGCGTACATCATCTACGCGGTGATCTTCAGCTCCGTGCTTTACCCGATCCTCAGTCACTGGATCTTCGGGGGCGGCTGGCTGCAGGTCAACGTCGGCATGCAGGACTTCGCCGGCTCCACGGTGGTCCACCTGATCGGTGCGACCGGTGCCTTCGCGGCGCTGCTGCTGCTCGGCCCGCGGATCGGCAAGTACACGAAAGACGGCAAACCGCGGGCGATCCCCGGGCACTCGATGCCCCTGGTCGGCCTCGGCGTGCTGATCCTCTGGCTCGGCTGGTTCGGCTTCAACCCGGGTTCCACCCTGGGGGCGATCGGCGGACGCTTCGCCGAAGTTGTCGTCGTAACGAACCTCGCCGCCGCCGCCGGCGTGATCGGCGCGGTGACGATGATGTGGCTGCTGACCAAAACCATCGACATCGGCATGGCCGGCAACGGCGCGATCGCCGGTCTCGTCGCCATCACCGCTCCATCCGGCTACGTCGAGTACTGGGCGGCGCCGATCATCGGCGTGATCGCCGGCGTGATCGTGGTGGTCGGGGTGATCGCGATCGAGAAGATCATCGACGACCCCGTCGGTGCGACCTCCGCCCACGGCCTGGCCGGGATCTGGGGGACCCTCTCCTGCGGGATCTTCACCTCGCCACGGCTGGCGGAATTCAACGAAGTCGGCGATCCGGGCCTCTGGTACAGCGGCTCGTTCAGCCAGCTCGGCGCCCAGGCGCTCGGGGTCGCCGTCGCCTTCACCTGCGTGTTCGTGGTCTCCTACGTCATCTTCTTCCTGATCAAGAAGACGATCGGACTGCGAGTCAGCGCCGAGGAGGAGGACGCCGGCCTCGACATCTCCGAGCACGGGATGTATGGGTACCCGGAGCAGTTCATCCCACAGCCGGAGTACTCGACGGGGCTGCCGTTCGGCACCCCGGCACCACCCCCGGCGGCGGCGCCAGTGGCGCCGGCCGTCAGTCCGATGACCACGACCGAGTCCTAGGAGGGCTGGACGCATGAAGAAGATAGAGGCGTTCATCCGCCACGAGGCGTTCGAGCCGATCCGGGCCGAGCTGCTCGACAAGGGATTCCCGTCCCTGTCGATCGTCGAGGCCAAGGGCTCGGGTCGCCAGAAAGGCATCGTCGAGCGCTACCGCGGCTCGACCCTCACCGTCAACGTCCGGCCGAAGATCAAGCTGGAGGTTGTCGTCGAGGACAAAGACAAGGCGGTCGTCGTCGAGACGATCCTCAAACACGCCCGCACGGGTGAGGTCGGCGACGGCAAGATCTTCGTGCTGCCGGTCGAGGAAGCGATTCGCATCCGCACCGGCGAGGGGGGCATCGAGGTGCTCCAGCTGCACGAGGAGTCGGAGATTCCGAGCTAGGGATTCCGAGGGCACCAATAGAGAGACGAGCGCACGGGGCGGCAGAGATGCCGCCCCGTCGCGTTCTCCGGCCACCTCTGCGACTAGCCTCGCTACGTCATGGCCGATGAGCGGATATCTCTGAGTGAGGCGGCGCGTCGGTCCGGGGTTCCCTCCAGCACGCTCAAACGCTGGGCCGAGGAGAAAATCGTGCCGGTGCGGCGGGGGCGCTGGACGGCCACCGCGGCCGCCCAGGCGCGGGTGGTGGCGCGGATGCGGGAGCGCGGCTACTCGCTCGAGGACCTGAAAGAGGCCGGTCGCGAGGGCCGGCTCGCCTTCGGCTTCGCCGAGGAGCTGTTCTCCGACGAGGAGGCGCAGCTGAGCGTCGCCGAGGTCGCCGCCGATACCGGCATGGAGCCGGAGCTGGTCGAGCGGATCCTCACCATCCTCGGCACCCCGAAAGGCCGCGAGCGCACTCTCAGCCCCGAGGACGCGGCGGCGATGCGCCACTGCGCGCGGGTCCTCGCCGCCGGCTTCCCGCTGGTCGCCTTCCTCCAGCTGGCCCGGGTCTACGCGCAGTCGATGCGGCGGGTCGCCGACGCCGAGGTGCGGCTCTTCCACCTCTACGTGCACGAACCGCTGATCCGCGACGGGGTGCCGGAGCTGGAGATGGCGGCGGAGATCGGCGAACTCGCCGCCGACATCCTGCCGCTGGCGGCGCCCCTGACCGAGTACCTGCACACCCGCTACCTGCGCTACTTCCTCGAGCAGGACGTGGTCGGTCACATGGAGGTCGACCAGGGCCACGACACCGCCGAAGTCGAGCTCGGCCACGTCACCGTCACCCTCTGCTTCATCGACCTCACCGGGTTCACCCGCTACACCGAGGAAGAGGGCGACATCGAGGCGCTCGACGCGGTCGAGAACTTCATCGCCACGGTCGAGGCGACCCTGCCGCGCGAGGCGACGATCGTGAAGACGATCGGCGACGAGGTGATGGTCGTCTCGCCCGATGCCGCGGCGCTGACCCAGTGGGCGGTCGAGTTCATCGCCGGCTTCTCGCGGCGCCCGCAACCGCGGGTCGGGATCCACTGCGGCGACGCCGTCTACCGCGACGGCGACTACTTCGGCAGCCAGGTCAACCTCGCCCACCGGGTCGTCAACCGCGCCCTCGCCGGCGAGGTGCTGGTCACCGACCGCGTCGCCGCGGCGATCGCCGGGCGCGAAGCGCTCGACCTGGAGCCGATCGGCAGCGTCTCGCTCAAGGGCTTCCCGGTCCCGACCGAGCTCTTCCTCATCCGCGCCGCCGCGGCCTGATCGGGCGCTCCTAGACTCACCCCGTGGATTCAGACCATGTCGTCGAGCGGGTCGAGGCCGGCGGGCTGATCGCGCCGCCGGCGCCGCTGGTGGTGCTCGTCTCCGGCGGCCGCGACTCCGTTTGCATGCTCGACCTGGCGGTGCGCCTGCGCGGCGCCGACCCGGTCACCGCAGTCCACGTCAACTACGGCCTGCGCGAGGAGGCCGGGGGGGACGAGGCCCACTGCGCCGAGCTCTGCGCCGAGCTCGGGGTCGAGCTCGTAATCGAGCGGCCGGTGCGGCCCGAGGGCCCCGGCAACCTTCAGGCCTGGGCGCGGGACACTCGCTACGCGGCGGCCGCTCGGGTGGCATTGCCACGGGAGGCGACGATCGTCACCGGCCACACCGCCGACGACCAGGTGGAGACGATCCTCTACCGCCTCGCCTCTTCGCCCAGCCGCCGGGCGCTGCTCGGGATGCGCCCCCGCGACGGCAGCCTCGCCCGGCCGTTGTTGGGCACGACCCGGGAGGAAACCACCGCTTATTGCGAGGAGCACGGGCTCGCCTGGCGCGAGGACGCCACCAACGCCGGCGAGGCCTACGCCCGCAACCGTGTCCGCCACGGCCTGCTGCCGGAGCTGGCGCGGATCCACCCGGCCGCCGCCGCCAACGTCCTGCGCACGGCCGAGCTGCTGCGCGACGAGGCAGAGGTGCTCGATCGCCTCGTCGACGCCGAGCTCGATGGCTCCGGCGGAGCCGGCCGCGGCCGCATCGAGTTGGCGCGGATGGCCGAGCTGGCGCCGGCGCTGCGACGGCTGGTCCTGCAGCGCCTCGCCGACCGCGCGGCGGGGCGGCCGGTCCCCGGTGCCGCCCGCTTCGCCGAGCAGGTCACCGGGCTGCGCCGCAGCGGCCGCGCCCAGCTCGATCTCGGCGGCGGCGTCCGCGCCGTGGTCGAGGCCGGGGTGCTGCGGGCCGAGCGCGACTGAGCCGCTCGTCCCCATATATCTAGACTGCGGCCGGTGAGCGACCCCGCGATCGGCGAGATCCTCGTCGGCAAAGAGGACCTGCAGCGCCGCGTCGCCGAGCTGGGCGGCGAGATCAGCCGCGATTACGCCGGCCGCGAGCTGGTCATGGTCGGCGTGCTCAAGGGTGCCGTCCTCTTCCTTGCCGACCTGATGCGCAGCATCGACGTTCCCTGCGAGATCGACTTCATGGCCGTCTCCAGCTACGGCTCCCAGACCGATTCCTCGGGCGTGGTCCGCATCCTCAAGGACCTCGACGCGCCGATCGAAGGCCGCCACGTGCTGATCGTCGAGGACATCATCGACTCCGGCCTCACCCTGCACTACCTGATGCGCAACCTGCGCGCCCGCAACCCCGCCTCGCTCGAGGTCTGCTCCCTGCTGACCAAGCCGGAGCGTCTGCGGGTCGACCTCTCGCCCCGCTACATCGGCTTCGAGATCGCCAACCGGTTCGCGATCGGGTACGGCCTCGACCACGCGCAGCACTACCGCAACCTTGATTACGTGGCTGCGTTAGTGGATTGAGCGGCAATTCCCCCCTGGTACGCTGATTTATTCCCTTGAGGCGTTTCTTTAAAAGCGCGGCATTTCCGATCCTTCTGGTCGTAATTCTGGCCTTCATTGCCCAGAAAGTGATCACCAACGACCCGAGCCCGGAGCCGCCCTCCTACACCGAGCTCGTCAAGCCCAAAACGGGCCTGATCGCGACCGGCAAAATCGAAGAGGTCTCGATCAACGTCAAGGACAGCACCCTCGACGTCAAGCGGACCAACGGCGAAAGCTTCTCCACCGGCTACCCGCCGAACACCGAACCGACGCTGCTGAAAGTCCTCGAAGAAGGCGAAGCGTCCGAAGGCCTCAGCGTCACCAAGGTGCACGGCACCGGCGGCTCCAGCCTGCTCTCGCTGCTCACCTACATCCTGCCCTTCATCCTCTTCTTCGGCTTCTGGATCTTCCTCATGAACCAGATGCAGGGCGGCGGTTCGCGGGTCATGAACTTCGGCAAATCGAAAGCCAAGCGGATGTCGGTCGACGCTCCGAAAATCACCTTCCGCGACGTCGCCGGCGTCGACGAGGCGGTGCAGGAGCTGGAGGAGATCAAGGAATTCCTCGAGAACCCGAAGAAGTTCCAGGCGCTCGGCGCCCGGATCCCCAAGGGCGTCCTGCTCTACGGACCTCCCGGCACCGGTAAGACGCTGCTGGCCCGCGCCGTCGCCGGCGAGGCCGGGGTGCCCTTCTTCTCGATCTCCGGCTCGGACTTCGTCGAGATGTTCGTCGGCGTCGGCGCCAGCCGCGTCCGTGATCTCTTCGAGCAGGCCAAACAGAACTCGCCCTGCATCATCTTCATGGACGAGATCGACGCCGTCGGCCGCCACCGCGGCGCCGGCATGGGCGGCGGTCACGACGAGCGCGAGCAGACCCTGAACCAGCTGCTGGTCGAGATGGACGGCTTCGAAATGAAGGACAACATCATCTTGATCGCGGCAACCAACCGGCCCGACATCCTCGACCCGGCGCTGCTGCGGCCCGGCCGCTTCGACCGCCAGGTCGTCGTCGACCGTCCCGACCGCAAAGGCCGCAAGAAGATCCTCGAGGTCCACACCCGCGGCAAGCCGCTGGGCCGTGAGATCGACCTCGACACGCTGGCCGGCCAGACCCCCGGCTTCACCGGCGCCGACCTCGCCAACCTGATCAACGAGGCGGCGCTCCTGACCGCCCGCTCCGGCTCCCGCGAGATCACGATGAAGGAGCTCGAGGAGGGGATCATGCGCGTGATCGCCGGCCCCGAGAAGAAAACCCGCGTGATGAGCGAGAAGGAGCGGCTGATCACGGCCTACCACGAGATGGGCCACGCGATCGTCGGCCACCTGCTGGAGAACACCGACCCCGTCCACAAGATCTCGATCATCAGCCGCGGCCAGGCGCTCGGCTACACGATCAGCCTGCCGACCGAGGACAAGTTCCTCACCACCCGCGCCGAGCTGACCGACACGATGGCGATGACCCTCGGCGGCCGCGCCGCCGAGGAGATCGTCTTCGGCGAGATCACCACCGGCGCCTCCAACGACCTCGAAAAGGTGACCGAGACGGCGAAGCAGATGGTGATGCGGTTCGGCATGTCCGAGCGGCTCGGCCCGCGCGTCTTCGGCCATGATCGCGGCCAGCCCTTCCTCGGCCGCGAGTTCTCCTCCGAGCCCGATTACTCGGACGAGATCGCGCGCGAGATCGACGACGAGATCCGCCGCATCGTCGAGGGCGCCCACCAGACCGCGAAGAGCCTGCTGAACGAACGTCGCGACGACCTCGACGTGGTCTCGAAGTTGCTGCTGGAGCGGGAGACGATCGACGCCGATCAGTTCGCGGCGCTGCTCGACGGCAAGCCCGCCAGCGAGGTCTTCGCCGACGACGACAAAGAGCCGACGCCCCCGGCCGAGCCCGAGGCGGCAGAGCCCGAGCCCGCCGCCCGCGAGGGCGCTCGCCCCAACCCGCGCCCGAGGCCCGGGTTCGCGGGCGGCGACGCGTCCTGAATCCCAAGTAGCGGGAATTCCCCAAAGCAAGTTCTGGTTGGTCTATATTTCTTTGGTCGGGCAACCGACGCAGTTTTTTGATGGGCCCCCGTTTGGGGGCCCTTTTGCTTTGGTGACGTTGCCGACAGTTGCTCGATAGGATCCTATTTAGTCGAGGATTCCTCGGCTGTTCCCGGTTTTTATAGGGCTTATTCAGGCAGGGGGATCGTGGACCGAAGCGCCATCTTCATCGACGCCGGTTATTTGCTGGCAGCAGGTGGGCGCTTGACGTGTGGAACGACGAGCCGTGCTGCCTTCCGGTGCGACTACGCGGGTCTGGCGACGAAGCTTGAGGGGTGGGTGGACGCTCATAACCGCGGCCAGCTCAGCTGTCTGCGTACCTATTGGTATGACGGAGCAGCCAATGCCGTTCCCACTGCGGACCACGAGCAGATCGGTGGATTGCCGTACGTCAAGGTCCGGCTTGGCCGCCTCATCCGAGGGGAACAGAAGGGCGTTGACGCCCTCATATACCGGGACCTCATGACCCTCGCCCGCGAGCGGGCTATCACCTGTGCCTATCTGCTTTCCGGAGACGAGGATCTGCGTGAGGGGGTCGTCGCAGCCCAGGACATGGGAGTGCAGGTTGTGCTAATCGGTATTCCTGCGAGTGGCGCCAATCAATCGGCGGCGTTGATCCGGGAGGCCGACGAGCACATCGTTCTCCCTATTGACCATTGGGAGGAGCACTTCTCCCGGAGGACTGTTGATCCGGCGGCGGGAAAAGCCACTCCCACGCCGGCGGCGGCGCAAACCGCAGGTCGAGCATTTGGGATTACCTGGGCGAACAACGCTTCTCCGGAGGATCTCGTCGAACTCGCTGGCGCCCATCCGCGAGTTCCGCAGGATCTTGACGTCGCGCTGCTGCTCGAGGCCGAGAGGACCGTTGGGCCTCTTCATGATCGGCAGGACCTCAAACGCGAGCTTCGAGCCGCCTTTTGGGGAGAGATTCGTGCGGCGAAAGATGCACTCGTCGTCCCAGGATCGATGGCCGCCGTCAGCTAGAGCTCGGGCCGATCACTGGCTGCTCCCGGTGCTCGATACTGCGGAGATGCCCGCGAAACTCATGGGGGTCGTCAACGTCACCCCGGACTCCTTCTCCGATGGTGGTCTCTACCTTGACCCCGAGGCCGCGATCGCGCATGGGGAGGAGTTGGCGGCGGCGGGGGCGGCGATCCTCGACGTCGGTGGCGAATCGACCCGGCCGGGGGCCGAGGAGGTGGCCGAGGCGGAGGAGCTGCGCCGGGTCGTCCCGGTCATCTCCGGCCTCGCCGGGAGCGGGGCGGAGGTCTCGGTCGACACTTCGAAGGCGGCCGTCGCTGCGGCCGCGCTCGACGCCGGCGCGACCATCGTCAACGACGTCACCGCCCTGCGCGGCGACCCGGAGATGGCGGCGCTCTGCGCCGAGCGCGGCGCCACCGTCGTCCTCATGCACATGCTCGGCGACCCGCGGACGATGCAGCGCGACCCGAGCTATACGGACGTCGTGGCCGAGGTCGGCGCCTTCCTCGCCGAGCGGCTCCAGCTGGCGGTCGCCGCCGGGATCGCCGAAGAGCGGATCTGGCTCGACCCCGGGATCGGGTTCGGCAAGACCGCCGAGCACAACCTCGAGCTGCTGCGCCGCCTGCCGGAGCTGCGCCGGCTCGGCCGCCCGCTGGTCGTCGGCACCTCGCGCAAGAGCTTCATCGGCCGCCTCGACGGCTCCCCGGCCAGCGAGCGGCTCGGCGGCACCATCGCCTCCTCGGTCCTGGCCGCCGCCGAGGGCGCCGAGGTCCTGCGCGTCCACGACGTCGCCGAGGTCGCCGAGGCGATGAAGTTGGCCGGCGCGGTTCTCGGGTAGGTTGGCCCGATGGAGTCTCAGGGACCGCACGGCAACGGCATCGAGTCCAGCGCCGAGGTCGAGATCCGCGGCCTCTCGATCTACACCCACCACGGCGTCTCCGATGCCGAGCAGGAGGTGGGGCAGCGGCTCGAGTTCGACATCTCCTTCGACGTGCCCGCCTGCGACGCGGTGCTCACCGACCGGCTCGAGGACACGGTCGACTACTCCCAGGTCTGCGACATCGTCGCCCTCGCCGCGACCGAGCGCAGCTACCGCACCCTGGAGCGCCTCGCCCAGGTGATCGGCGAGCGGATGATGGAGCGCTACGGCTCCGAGTCGGTCCGCGTCCGCGCCGCCAAGCCGGAGCCGCCGCTGCCGCTGGCGATCCAGGAGGTGGCGGTCGAGGTCACCCAGGAACGCACGGTCGACGAGGACGACGAACCCACCGAGGGGTAGGGCCCGGTGCGCACGGGCTACCTCGGGCTCGGTTCCAACGTCGGCGACCCCGCCGCCCACCTGCGGGCGGCGGTTGAGCTGCTGCCGGCGCACGGGGTGGAGGTGGAGGCGGTCTCCTCGACCTACCTGACCGAGCCGGTCGGGGAGGTCCTCGACCAGCCCGACTTTCTCAACGCCGCCGCCCGCATCCGCACCGACCTCGAACCGGAAGGCCTGCTCGATGCCTGCAAGGCGGTCGAGGCCGAGCGCGGCCGCTCCTTCGACGCCCCCCGCCACAGCCCGCGCCCGCTCGACGTCGACCTGCTCCTGCTCGGCGATCTCGAGCTGCAAACCGACCGCCTCACTCTGCCCCATCCCGAGGTGAGGAGCCGCCGCTTCGTCCTCGTCCCCCTGCTCGAGCTCGACCCTGAGCTGACGCTCCCCGACGGCACCCGCCTCGCCGACGCGCTGGCGGCGCTGCCGGCCGGCCAGCGGGTGAATCGGGTTTGACGCCCTAAGCAGGCGGTAAGGTCGTTTCGTGGTCCGCCGGTTACGCACCTCGGTACTTCTCGTTTCCTGCCTGTTCGGCTTGCTCGGCATCGCTTCGGCCGCGCAGGGCGCGACCGTGACGGTCGGCAGCCTGCACACCGACGTCGTCGAATCGACCACCGCCGGTTCCACCGGGACGCTCACCTTCGCGAACCCGGTGGTCGGCCTGGGCGGGCTCGCGACCTCGCCGGTCGACGGCACGATCGTCCGCTGGCACATCACCGGCGCCACCGGCGGACCGTTCACGCTGCGCGTGTTGCGTCCCGTCCCAGGTGGCTACATGGGTGTGGCCACCAGCGGCGGCGCGGTGCCTTCCAGTCTCGGCACGCAGACCTTCGCCACCAGCCTGCCGATTCGCGCCGGCGATCTGATCGGGCTCAACACGAGCAACAAAACCGACCAGGTCGGGGCGGCCATAGCGCCCGGCAGCCTCGTCGCAGCCTGGCAGCCGGCCCTCCCGGAAGGCACGACGAGCGGGCCCACGGTCACCGCCTCCAACGCCGAGGTCACCTTCAACGCCGAAGTCCAGCCGGCGCCGAAAATCGTTGCCCTCAGCCCCTCCTCGGGCTCGATCGCGGGTGGCACCTCGGTGACCCTGAGCGGCAGCGACTTCACCGGGGCGACCGCGGTTTCGTTCGGCGGCGTGCCGGCGGCACTGTTCCCGGTCCAGAGCGACAGCTCCCTCACCGTGGTCGCGCCGAAAACGGCCAAACCCGGTGCGGTCGCGGTCACCGTGACCACGCTGGCGGGAACGTCGGCGGCCGTCCCCTTCACCTACACCGCCTGCGTCGTCCCGAAAGTGAAGGGCAAGAAGCTGAAGGCGGCCAAGAAGGCGCTGCGGAAGGCCAATTGCAAGCCGGGCAACGTCAGCGGCAAAGGCCCCAAGGTCGTCAAGCAGGGCGTCAAGCCCGGCAGCGTGCGTCCGGTTGGCGCGAAAGTCAGCCTGAAACGGGGCTAAGCGGCGGCGGGCTGGCCGCGCAGCGGCTCCAGCCAGGCGGCGGGCAGGATCGGCCCAGTGTGGCCGGGGTAGTTCGGGACGAGCCGTTTGGCCAGGGCGGCCGCGGGGCGCGACTCGATCGCCGGGCGCAGGTCCTCGAGGGTCAGCGCCAGGCCGAGGCTGGGGGCGATCTGGAAGTCGGCCGCGTTCAGCTCGGGACCGTTGAGGACGCCGGAGGCGATCCAGGCGTCGACCCGGTCCAGCAGCGCCGGTAGCGCCGCCAGGTCGCGGCGGACGTTGTCGTCGGAGGCTTCGTTGAAGCGGGCCGAAGCGGCGACGATCGGCGCCGCGGTTTTCACCGCAAGGCCGATCGGCATGCCTAGCTTGGCGCCCTCCGAGTAGCTGCGCAGGGAGGAGCGGTCGCGCTTGATCGTCCACCAGAGGATCTGGCGGATCGGGTGCTGCAGCTCCTCGTCGCCGAAGCGCTCGGCCTCCTCGACCGCGATCCGCTTCTCGGGATCGGCCGGGAACAGCGCCGGCTCGGGACGCAGTCGCTCCAGCTCGCGGGCGATCGGCCGCGAGCCCTGCACCTTGTCGCCCTCGATCTTGATCGCCGGCACCTTGGTGCCGGGAAAGCCGACGAGGCGCAGGGCGACCTTGGAGATCACCGGCAGCAGGTCTTTGCGCTTGTAGGCGATCCCCTTGTGCTCGAGCATCAGCTGCGTGCTGATGCTGGGGTGCGAGGCGGGGATCACGTAGAGGCGATTTTTCACGTCACGATCCTATGCACAGGACACGCCGGTTCGCCACTGCTCACCATCCGGCCGTAATAATCGACCGGTGCTCCTCGCGGTCGACGTTGGCAACACGCAAACCCATCTGGGCGCCTTCAACGGCGAGCAACTGGTCGAGCACTGGCGCTTCCAGACTCGCTCCGGGGCGACCGGCGACGAGCTGGCCGAGCGGATCGCCGGCCTCTTCTCGCTCAGCGGCTGCGCCTTCGACGACGTCGACGCGGTCTGCGTCTCCTCTGTGGTGCCGCCGCTCGGCAGGCAGTTCGAGCAGCTCTCCGACCGCTACCTCGAGGCCAGCTGCCTGACGATCGGCCCCGGTGTCAAGACCGGGATGCCGATCCGGATCGAGAATCCGCTCGAGGTCGGCGCCGACCGCCTCGTCAACGCGATCGCCGCCTACGACCGGGTCGGCGAGGCCTGCGTCTCCGTCGACTTCGGCACCGGGATCAACATCGACGCCGTCTCCGCCGAGGGCGAGTACCTCGGCGGCGCCATCGGCCCCGGTCTCGCCCCCTCGCTCACCGCCTTGATCGACCGCGCCGCGCGGATCTCCAGGATCGACCTCGAAGAGCCGCAGGAGGCGATCGGGCGCTCGACCAAGGCGGCGATCAACTCCGGCTTCATCTTCGGCTTCGCCGGCCTGATCGACGGCATCGTGCGGCGGATCGAGGAGGAACTGCCGAACCCGCGGGTGATCGCGACCGGGGGCTACGCCGCGGCCGTCGTGCCCTTCACCGAGACGATCGACGAAGTCGACGACCTGCTGACCCTGACCGGCCTGCGACTGATCCATGAGCGCAACCGCTGAGCGCGCAGGCAGCCGCCCGGACCTGACCGAACCCTTCGAGATCGGCGGCATCGCGATCTCCAACCGGGTTCTGCTGGCGCCGCTGGCCGGGATCGGCAACTGGTTCGTGCGCCTGCAGGCCAAACGCCACGGCGCCGGCCTCGCGGTCTCGGAGATGGTCTCCAGCTTCGCCCTGCACTACCGCAACGAGCGCACCCTGCGCGACCTGATGCGGATCCACCCCGACGAGCACCCGGTCTCGGTGCAGCTGTTCGGCCACGACGCCGAGGTGATGCGCTCGGGCGCCGAGATCGCCGCCGAGGCGGGGGCCGACCTGATCGACATCAACATGGGCTGCCCGGTGCCGAAGGTGCGCCGCACCGGCGCCGGTGCGCAGCTGCTGCGCGACCCCGACCTGGCCCTCGCCCTGGCCCGCGGCGCCGCCGAGGGCAGCGGCCTGCCGGTGACGGTGAAGCTGCGCTCGGGGATCGAGGCCGGCGACCGCTCCGGCTTCGAGCTCGCGGTGCGGCTGGCCGAGGAGGCCGGGGTGGCGGCGATCGCCTTCCACCCGCGGGCGGCGACCAAGGGCCACAAGGGCCAGCCCGACTACGCGTTGACCCGGGAGCTGGTCGAACGGGTCGAGGTGCCGGTGATCGTCTCCGGCGGACTCAGCGACGCCGAGGCCGCGCGAACCGCCTACGAGGAGTCGGGCGCCGACGCGGTGATGATCGCCCGCGGCTCGCTCGGCAATCCATGGCTGTTCGAGGAACTGACCGGCCGCCGGGCCGAGCCGCCGACGCGGGCCGAGGTGGTCGCCGAGCTGCTCTGGGTGGTCGACCGGGCGGAGGAGCACATCGGGACCGAGCGGGCCGAGCGCTACCTGCGCAAGTTCTACCCCTGGTACACCCAGCGCCTGGAGGCGCCGGCCGAGGTTGTCGACGAGCTGCAGCGCAGTGCCGACCTGCCCCGCGCGCGTGTTCTGATCGCCGGTTTGGCCACGCCTGCCGCCGTTGCCTAGAACGCCCTTGATCGACGGCCCGGAATCCCTATAATCCCGCGACTCCGTGCCTGGGTGTGGTGTTTCTATAGCCGCATCGGGGCGTTTTTTTCGGTCTGGGAGCCCTTTTTCGGCTTTCCGTCAAACCAAAAGCGAGGTCGTTCAAGTGAGTCGTCAGGCTGTCATCACCCCCGAGGGGCTAGAGAAGCTGAAAGAGGAAATCGAGTTCCTCTCGACGACCAAACGCCGCGAGGTGGCGGCGCGGATCAAGGAGGCGCGCGAATTCGGCGACATCTCCGAGAACGCCGAATACGACGACGCCAAGAACGAACAGGCCCTGCTCGAGGGCCGGATCGCCCAGCTCGAGGAGCGGCTGCGGCGGGCGACGGTGATCGACGAGAAGGCGCTGAACACGGAGGAGGTCGGCTTCGGCTCGGTCGTCCACGTGAAAGACCAGAAAACCGGCGACTCGCAGAAATTCCAGATCGTCGGCTCCACCGAGGCAAACCCGGTCGAGCACAAACTCTCCAACGAGTCGCCGATCGGCAAGGCCCTGGTCGGGCGCAAGCGCAACGACGTGGTCACGGTCGAGGTTCCGCGCGGCCCGAAGAAGAAACTGAAAATCACCAAGATTGAGAAGGCCTGACGGTCGATAGGCTCGCGCGGCGATGAGCGAGCCCGACGAGCAGCCAAAACTCTCCGACGTACTGCGCGACCGGCGCGAGAAGCTGGGGCGCATACGGGAGGCGGGGATCGATCCGTTCCCGCACGAGTTCTCCGAGCGCGAGGACATCGCCGAGGTGCGGGCGGCGCACGAGAGGCTGGCGCCGGGGATCGAGACCGAGTCGCGCCACCGCGTCGCCGGCCGCCTCATCGCCCGCCGCGGCCACGGCAAGGCCTGCTTCCTCGACCTCCGCGACGGCAGCGGCGAGATCCAGCTGCACGCCCGCGAGGACCTGCTCGGGGAGGAGGCCTACAAGCTCCTGGTCGACCTCGACCTCGGCGACATCGTCGGCGTCGAGGGCACGGCGATGGCGACCCGGCGCGGCGGCGAGCTCTCGCTGGCGCTCGACCGCTGGCGACTCCTGGCCAAGAGCCTGCGGCCGCCGCCCGACAAGTTCCACGGCCTCGAGGACACCGAGACCCGCTTCCGCCGCCGCGAGCTCGACCTGATGGCAAACGAGGAGAGCCGCCGCATCTTCGGCGTCCGCGCCCGCACCGTCTCCGAGATCCGCCGCTGGCTCGACGACCACGGCTACGTCGAGGTCGAGACGCCGGTCCTGCAGCCGCTCTACGGCGGCGCCCTGGCGCGTCCCTTCGTCACCCACCACAACCAGCTCGACCGCGACTTCTACCTGCGGATCGCGACCGAGCTCTACCTCAAGCGCCTCGTCGTCGGCGGCATCGACCGCGTCTACGAGCTCGGTAAGGACTTCCGCAACGAGGGCGTCTCGCACAAGCACAACCCCGAGTTCACGATGCTGGAGTGGTACGAGGCCTACGCCGATTACGAGAAGACGGCGCACGACCTCGAGCTGCTGGTCGCCGAGGTCGCCGAGCGCGTGCTCGGCACCACCAAGGTCAAGCGCGGCGAGGTCGAGATCGACTTCGCGCCGCCCTGGCGGCGGCTGACCCTGCGCGAGGCGATCCTCGAGCGGGCCGGCATCGACATCGCCGAGCACCCGACCCGGGAGGCGCTGGCCAAGGCGATCGGGACCGAGCCCGACCCCACCGAGGGCTGGGGCAAGCTGGTCGACGGGCTGCTCTCGCGCGAGGTCGAGCCGGGGCTGGTGCAGCCGACCTTCCTCTTCGACTACCCCGTCGAGCTCTCGCCCTTCGCCAAGGCGCACCGCTCCGAGCCGGGCGTGGTCGAGCGCTGGGAGGCCTTCGCCGGCGGGGTCGAGATCGCCAACTCCTTCAGCGAGCTCAACGACCCCGACGAGCAGCGGCGCCGCTTCGAGCAGCAGGCCGAGGAGGGCAGCCGCGGCGACGAAGAGGTGCAGCCCTACGACGAGGTCTTCATCGAGGCGCTGGAACAGGGAATGCCGCCGACCGGAGGCGTCGGACTCGGCATCGACCGGCTGGTGATGATGCTGGCCGGGGCCCAGAGTCTGCGCGAAGTGCTGCTGTTCCCGGCGATGAAGAGCTGAATTCGCCGCCCGAGTGTGCGTCGCGCACGCTGAATTCCCGCTCTTAGCGGTCGAGCGGGGCCGCGAGCCGGGCAGGCCCGCCCGGTAGAGTTAAGGCCCACAAGGACGCATACCGATATCGATAAGGCGTCTGCTCCGGTACAAACCCGGTAAAGCCGGGTTCGACCAAGAAGAGGATTCATTTGTTCGAGCGATTCACTGAGAGGGCTCGCCAGGTCGTCGTCCTAGCGCAGGAGGAGGCCCGGACGCTCAAGCACAACTACATCGGCACCGAGCACATCCTGCTCGGGCTTCTGCGTGAGGAGGAGGGGCTCGCCGCCCGCGTCCTCGAGTCGCTCGACATCACGGTCGAACGCGTTCGCTCGCAGGTGGTCCGGATCGTCGGCTCGGGCGAGGAGGTCACCTCCGGCCAGATCCCGTTCACGCCGCGGGCCAAGAAGGTGCTCGAGCTGGCGCTGCGCGAGGCGCTTTCGCTCGGCCACAACTACATCGGCACCGAGCACATCCTGCTCGGTCTCGTGCGTGAGAACGAGGGCGTCGCCGCCCGCATCCTGCTCGACTTCGACGCCGACTCGGACAAGATCCGCAACGAGGTGATCCGGATGCTGTCCGGTCCCGGCGGCCGCCGTCAGGGCAGCGGTGGCGGAGGCGGTCAGGGCGAGGGCAAAAAGTCTTCGAAACTGCTCGACCAGTTCGGTCGCAACCTCACCCGCCTCGCCGAGGAGGGCAAGCTCGACCCGGTGATCGGTCGCGAGACCGAGATCGAGCGGATCATGCAGATCCTCTCCCGCCGCACCAAGAACAACCCGGTGCTGCTGGGCGAGCCCGGCGTCGGCAAGACCGCCGTGGTCGAGGGGCTGGCCGCCCGCATCAACAAAGGCGAGGTCCCGGAGCTGCTGAAGAACAAACAGATCTACACCCTGGATCTGGCCGCCCTTGTTGCCGGCTCGAAGTACCGCGGCGAGTTCGAGGAGCGGCTCAAGAAGGTGATGAAAGAGATCACCCAGCGCGGCGACATCATTCTTTTCATCGACGAGCTCCACAACCTGGTCGGCGCCGGCGCCGCCGAGGGCGCGATCGACGCCGCCTCGATCCTGAAGCCGGCCCTGGCCCGCGGCGAGCTGCAGACGATCGGCGCGACCACGCTCGACGAGTACCGCAAGTACCTCGAGCGCGACTCGGCGCTGGAGCGTCGCTTCGCCCAGATCAAGGTCGACCAGCCCTCCCCGGAGGACACGGTGCGGATCCTCGAGGGCCTGCGCGAGCGCTACGAACAGCACCACCGGGTGACGATCAACGACGAGGCCCTGGCCGCCGCCGCCGAGCTGGCCGACCGCTACATCTCCGACCGCTTCCTGCCCGACAAGGCGATCGACCTGATCGACGAGGCCGGCTCGCGGATGCGGATCAAGAGCATGAGCACGCCGCCGGTGTACCGCGATCTCGAGGAGGAAATCGAGACGACGCGGCGCGACAAGGAGGCGGCGATCGAGGCCCAGGAGTTCGAAAAGGCCGCCAACCTGCGCGACACCGAGCGTCAGCTGACGACCAAAAAGCGCCAGCTCGAAGACGAGTGGGCGGAGGGCGAGAACGGCGAGCGCCCGGTCGTCGGCGAAGAGGAGATCGCCGACATCGTCTCGATGTGGACCGGCATCCCCGTCTTCAAACTGACCGAGGCGGAGACCAAGAAGCTGATCCGCATGGAGGAGGAACTGCACAAGCGCGTGATCGGCCAGGAGGTCGCGATCACCGCCGTCTCCAAAGCGATCCGCCGCTCCCGCGCCGGGATCAAGGACCCGAAGCGCCCGGCCGGCTCGTTCATCTTCCTCGGCCCCTCCGGGGTCGGTAAGACCGAGCTCGCCCGCACCCTCGCCGACTTCCTCTTCGGCGACGAGGAGGCGATGGTCCGGATCGACATGTCCGAGTACATGGAGAAGCACGCGGTCAGCCGCCTGGTCGGCTCGCCCCCGGGCTACATCGGCTACGACGAGGGCGGCCAGCTGACCGAGGCCGTGCGCCGCAAGCCGTACTCGGTGCTGCTGCTCGACGAGATCGAGAAGGCGCACCCGGACGTCTTCAACATCCTCCTGCAGATCC